>Ga0180215_1000003_pt1 | contig 530316 bp, 517 predicted proteins | sample eDN3rd37CBELigBY_FD_128871 | JGI IMG/M metagenome (GOLD analysis project Ga0180215, IMG submission 128871) | Enriched backyard soil microbial communities from Emeryville, California, USA - eDNA 3rd pass 37_C BE-Lig BY (version 2) (version 2) | ecosystem: Environmental > Terrestrial > Soil >...
CGGCGAATCCGCTAGATAGCTTGCAAGCGGTTACCGACATCGATGAGATCCTACACATCCAAGATAAAGTGAAGACCGTATATGTCGATCCATCGATCGTCGATTATATCGTTCATATCGTGACCGGCACCCGCCAGTCTCCTGTTCTCATGCTAGGCGCAAGCCCGCGCGCTTCGCTAGCACTGACTAAGGCGTTAAGAGCTTACGCATTCTTGCAGGGAAGAGACTTCGTCCTACCAGATGATGTCAAGGAGATCGCGCCATACGTGTTATGTCATCGGTTGATCCTACGGCCAGAAGCGGCGATGGATGGGATGACGCAACGTACGGTGCTGGATACTGTCCTCCAGAGTGTGAAAGTACCAGTCCGGATGGAGAAGTGATGCATCATGATGAGCTTCCTGCATACTTCCCGTTTCCGGCTGATCGCAAGCGTATGGGGAGCGAGCCTCCTATATTTATTATTTCAAGGTGGCAGGCTGTCCTTTCTCCTGTTTACCGGATTCACCGCGATCGTCATCTATCTGATCCTCGTTAGTAAGAGCGGTATCGGTAGAACTCAGATCACACGACAGATCCCGTCAATGACCGGAGAGCGGATCACATCAGGCTCTGAGGTCGAGATTCATCTGGATTTCTATATTCCCGGATTCATGCCGATTCCTTATGTACTCGTTACCGAGAGACTGCTTCGTCATAACGGGAAGGAGACGGTCTTCGAGACTTCCTTCGTTCCCGATTGGAAGAGGCGCGGTGAGCTGACGATAACGACCCCGCCGCTGTCCCGCGGACGATATTCCTTTCGCGAGATTAGCTGCGCTGTAGAAGATATATTCGGACTTTATCAATATCGTAAAGATTTTCAAGTCCCATACACATTCACCGTGTACCCACAGAAGGTTCTGATCAAGGATTGGCGTGATTTCAATCTCATGTATCGCGGCAGACATCTGAACTCGATCAACAGTGAAGTGCAACGTGAGACGACGCAGTTCAACGGGATCCGCGAATATATCCATGGGGATCCGCTATCGCGCATTCACTGGAATGCATCTGCACGAACAGGCACCTGGAAGTCTAAGGAATATGAGAAAGAGTCGTTGCCGCGTATGGTCGTCGTGCTCGATTGTGCTGCAGAATACCGAAGTAGAGAGCACTTCGAGACGGCCGTTTCGACGGCGGCATCCCTGCTCGAATATGGGCAAAGCACGGATCTACCGGTAGGCTTCCTAACGAATGAAGCTGAACCATACTTCGCAGCACCACAGCGGAGCAGAGTCCAGTACGAGGCGATCTTGAATCGACTGATCGATGTAGAAGCGAATGGTACGGCTCCGATCGAGCAGATCGTGCAAGCTCGGCAGCGTGACCTGGATAACCGCCTCTTCCTTGTATTCATCACGACACGCTCGGATGGGACGCTTCACCACATGCTTCGCTGGAACCGGATGAAGGGCATCCAGAGCAGTGTCATCCAGATCGGTACCACTTCCAGGCCAGGCTTGATGGATTGGCAGAAGGAGATCTATGCTACTGGTATTCCTTCCTATCGCATCGGATCCGTGACAGAGCTTCCGGCCGTATTAGGGGGTGCTAGAGGATGATAACTCTGATAAGATCCTTCTTACACTGGATGAACTGGACGAATCTGATCAGACAAGTCGCTCTGCTCGTCTTCGTCATTCAGTTCGTTCGTTGGTTCGAGCATTACTGGGCTGCTGAGACGGCTGACTTAGTATATATCTCGCTCGGCATCGTCTTCGCGGTTGAACTGCTCCTCTTCAATCTGCGTCTCTGGCTGAGGATGTTGCTGCAGTTCATCGGCGTGCTGGTCGCACATCTCTTCGTGGTGGATTGGCAGCCACAGCCGCTGCGTTGGGATTCGATTCAGGCCGTGTTGGATAGTCTGTTGGCCGTTGTGATGCCCTTTCACCCATATGTGTGGTTTGCGTTATCGGTGTGGTTGATCTATGTTACGCTCAGCAAGCTCCTCCACACCCGTGAGCAAGTGTTCTTCACGATGGTGCTCAGTGTGATCGTGCTCGCGATCGCGGATTCTTACACGAGCATCTATCTGTGGGATGAGACGGCATACGTCGTCGTCAGCGGTCTGATCCTGATGGTGAACCGGCACTTCGATGAGTTTCGGCGGAAGCATCCACACACTTGGACATACATCACGGAATATCCATGGGGGATTACGTTCACAGCTGGTGTATTAATCGCATTCATCGGACTGATGAGCGTGATCGCGCCGAATGTCCGGCCGTTATTAGTAGACCCCTATACTGCGTGGCATCAACTGCAGGGTAGATCCGTGAACTTTAGTGTTAAAGAGGATACACAGACCGCGATCGCGTCGTTATCCATGAATGATGGCACGAGCTCGTCCGGCTATGGCCGTGATGATTCGCAGCTAGGAGGCGGATTCAACTATAACTTCGACCCCGTCTTCCAAGTGACGACGCCTGTTCGCAGTTATTGGCGTGGCGAATCGAAGTCTATCTATACAGGTGAGGGTTGGTTAGGTTCGCAGGAGCTTCCAGAGATTAGCATGTACCAAGTCGGAGATATCATAGAGCCAGAGATCAAGCTTGAAGACTCTGTACCCGTCCAGCAGTTCACTCAACGCGTCACCTGGATCGATGAAGAGAGCCCGACCAAGATATTCGGCGCTTATCCGATCGTGACGATCGATTCGTTGAACGGCCTGGCTGATAACACAGAAGACTATTTCGGTAAGAATATGAAGAACGGGGCGGTACAGCTACTCAGCTCGAACACGCCTATCCAATCCTATACCGTCACCTCTGCTGTCCCAGCTGCAAGTGAACGGGAGCTTAGGGATGTGCCTGCAGCTGTCATCGAAGATAGCATGAGAGAGTATGTGCAGCTGCCTAATACACTACCTGATCGTGTCTATGATCTCGTCGATACGATCACAGCAGATTATGAGACACCTTATGAGCAAGTGAAAGCGATCGAGACATACCTCCGTAATAACTATCTTTACACGAATACACCGGATGAGTCCAAAGGAACAAGCTTAGACTTCGTAGACCGCTTTCTCTTCGAGATCGGGGAAGGATATTGTGATTTTTTCTCTACGGCGATGGCGGTCATGGTGCGGACCATGGATATTCCGGCGAGATGGGTGAAGGGATACACAGCGGGGGCTATGGACGAACGTTCATCTGAGATGATGGAGCAGTACTACGCGTCATCGGGTCAGACGGCACCTAATGTCGATTTAACTTATGTGGTGAGAAACGCGGACGCCCATTCGTGGGTTGAAGTTTACTTCGAAGGATATGGCTGGATCATGTTCGAGCCGACGGCAGGATTTACGGCACCGGTGTTTAATGTAGCGGAGGAAGATCCGGAAGCAAACACAGACACTGTCGTGCAGCCTGAAACATCAACAGTGTCGACAGACACCGATCGTGCATTCCCTGGTTATGTCTGGGCCTTGATCATCGCTGTAAGCGTGCTGGCAGCTGGAGTACTCGTCTGGATGCTGAGGAGATGGATCGTGGATCGAATCGGCAACCTGAAGCGGTGGATGATCCGCCGTGGATTGATCCGTTCACCCGTAACGCCGAATGAACAGATCATCTCCGAGTTCAACCGATTGCTCCGATACGTGCAGCGTAAGGGGCTCGTTCGCGAAGACCATCAGACTGTTCGTGAAGTGGTGCAGACATGGGGTAAGCAGTATCGGTCCGTCGACGAGGCATGGAAGCACGTCCTCTATGGCTTCGAGCTGGCGAAGTACAGCAAGCGCCAATTCACCGAGGAAGAAGTACTTCAGTATCAGACGAAGCTTCGTGAGCTTAAGCAATACTTTAAGGAGATCGCTTGATCGTGATCGTATGATTCGATGGTCGGACAGCTCTGCGCGCGAGATCGTGCCAAAGGATGTATCATATAGGGGATTGCTTGATCGTATGATGCGAGAGCTTGCTGATGAGCCGATGAACGAACGGTTCACCAGTGAGCTCTATTTTTTGGGATGAGTCTGTCAGGCGGCGCAGCATCATCAGCACGTGGTCAAACCCCATATAGATGCTCAGGCTACTCACTAGCATCGGTTGACTTCTGAAGATGCATCCTGCACTATGGTGTTAGGTAGATGGTGCTTAGCCTCCTTCATGGCGGCTAGCGGTAGCGAGATCGTCGTCGACGGTGATCTTCATGTGACGAATGTTCCACAAAGGCGCACACAACACCGTGCGCTGCGCGCTCTGTGAGCTCTGTGTGCGCTGTGGTCTACGCGCTCTGTGAGCTCTGCGTGCTCTGCATGTTTATCAAGGGTTATGATGGGTTATGAGGTTAGGAGAATGGTGATGTCGAAACATTTTACAGATACTCAGATGCTGGATATCATGTCTCAGAACGGCTGGCGGATCACGGATCAGCGCAGGACGCTTGCACAGTTATTCGCAGAGAGCGATGCATACATGACGCCGAAGGATGTCTATGATCATATGAAGACGAAGTACCCAGGCGTTAGCTTTGACACGGTCTATCGGAATCTGCGCATGCTGTCAGAGATGGGTGTGTTAGAGCAGTTTTATTTTCTCGAAGGCGGGTTGAAGTTTCGCGGCGGCTGTCTGACGAGCCACCACCATCATCTGATCTGTACGAATTGTGAGAAGACCCTAACATTCGAGTATTGTCCGATGGATCAAACGATGAAGCTTCCTGAAGATTTCCAAGTGATGAATCATCGGTTCGAGATCTACGGCTTATGCAAGGGCTGTCAAGAAGAAGTGAAGCAGTAGTGCATATTCAGATAGTTGAGAAGAAAACGAAGCATTAGTTGCGTATTAAGATAGGTAAGCTGCAGTATTAGTAAGGAACAGAAGCTACGCTTCGAAAGAAGGCTATATGTTGAATGAGAGGCAGATGTGTCGATGAATTGAATCGATGCATCTGCCTTTTTGGCGTGACAGCGGTAAATCTGAGTAAATCTGTTGAATGAACGGGAAAATTCCCGTCCAGCGGGCGGTTTGGCAGGTGGAAGGCGCGAATGAACGGGGCGGCACATGCTTTGCCTCCGTTGGTTCGATATGGTATAGTTTGAGGATGAGAGCCTTGGAGGAACGTACATGCTACTAGACAGATTCATCCCGAATATGACCGTTGATTCGATCTATGAGATCGATCTTAACGCCTTGCGTAAGCAAGGGATACAGGGTATCATCACAGATCTGGATAACACGCTCGTCGGAGCCCGTGAGCCCGATGCTACACCAGAGCTGATCCGTTGGTTACAACAGCTGGACGAGCATGGATTCCGCGTGGTGATCGTCTCGAACAACCACCTGCCACGCGTAGAACGGTTCGCGAAGCCACTGGGCATGCCATTCGTCCATCGTGCGAAGAAGCCGACGCTGGCGCCATTCCGCAAAGCGTTGTCGCTCTTGAACCTGTCGCACGAACAAGTCGTCGTCATCGGAGATCAGATGATGACCGATGTATACGGTGGCAACCGTATGGGCTTATACACGATCCTCGTGAAGCCGATCGCCCCGCAGGACGAAGGGCTCGGAACGCGTATTAACAGGCGACTGGAGAAGATCGTACGAGCGATGATGAAACGTTCTTGACGTACGATCAGATAGACGATCTATCCGTACTACTCGAAGCTCCCGGTGCGCGGAGCAGGTGACATGTCGATGCTCTACGGTAGTGAGATATTGGAAGTGTCTTCTGACGAGAAGATTCGCAAGCTATATAGAATAGATGATGTTGATGGAGGTTGAAGGTTACCGGATGAATGAATTGCTAACTTGCAGCGGCTGTGGAGTCAAGCTGCAGACCGAGGATTCGGGTCGAATCGGATACTTACCGGAGAAAGCGCTGCAGCGGACACCTACCGTCTGTCAGCGCTGTTTCCGCATTAGGCACTATAATGAAGCGGCGACGGTGACGCTGGACCAAGGACAGTTTCTTCGTATACTAAGCGGGATCGCAGATACGAAGTCGCTGGTCGTGCATATCGTCGATCTGTTCGACTTCGAAGGAAGTCTGATCGGTGGATTGCATCGCTTCGTCGGTAGTAATCCGATCCTGCTCGTCGTGAACAAGCTGGACTTGCTACCACAAGCGCTGAACTGGAATCGAGTGAAGAACTGGGTACAGCATCAGGCCAAGGAGAACGGAATCAAGCCGGTCGATATCGTGATGGTAAGTGCGAAGAACGGCAAAGGGTTCGATGCGCTGGCAGAGTCTCTAACACGCCATCGTGCCGGCAAGGACATCTACATCGTCGGTGCGACGAACGCAGGCAAATCAACGCTCATCAATCAGCTGATCCATCGCTATAGTGATCTCGATACGGAGCTTACGGTATCACGCTATCCGGGCACGACGCTCGATCTCGTGCGCATCCCGCTAGTCGAAGGAGAGGCGATCATCGATACACCAGGCATCGTCTACCCGTATCGGATGACAGAGATCGTCGATAAACAGACGGTGAATAGCTTGCTGCCTGATAAGACGATCAAGCCGCTCGTGTACCAGCTAGACGCGAAACAGACACTGTTCTTCGGAGCGCTCGCGAGGATGGACTTCGTACAGGGCGAGCACCAATCGTTCACCTGCTATGTCTCGAACGCGATCAAGATCCATCGGACGAAGCTGGAACGGGCGGACGAACTATATGCAGGGCATCAGGGCGAACTACTAACACCTCCGCATGGAGACGAAGCAGCGAAGCTAGCGCCCCTAACGAAGCACTCATTCCGTATCCCTAGCGGACCTAACGGAGGGAAGCATGACATCTCGATATCGGGTCTTGGCTGGATCCAGGTGAATGGTGTGGCGGGTACACTCATCGAGATCCACGTGCCGAAAGGGATCAAAGTAACGCTGCGTCCTTCGCTGATGGGATAGGGATAGACATAGATAGATCGATGGCAAAAGCATGATGAGGAGAGATGTTATGATGCAGATCGATCATACGACGATGCGATTCGGCGTGTTCGGCGATCCGATCGCCCATTCGAAGTCACCACTCATGATGAATAAGGCGTTCGAAGCGGTAGGCCTGAATGCGATATATATGGCTTTCCATGTGAAGCCGGAGCAGCTGCGGCACGCGGTTGAGGGGATTCGCGGACTGGCGTTCCGCGGGGTGAACGTGACGATCCCGCATAAGCTAGCGGTGATGGAATATCTCGATGAGATCGACGAGGGAGCGCGCGTCATCGGCGCGGTGAATACGATCGTGAACGACAGCGGAAGATTGATCGGTTACAACACCGATGGGATCGGCTATGTGCGCTCACTGAAGGAAGAGACCGGCATTCATCTAGCAGGTAAACGCATCTTGCTCCTAGGTGCTGGTGGCGCGGCGCGAGGCATCGCTTATGCGCTAGCGATGGAGAATCCAGCGCATATCTGGATCACTAATCGTACCGCGGAGCGGGCGGTGGAACTCGCTTCCTCCCTAAGCAAGTACGCGGATCTCGAAGGAATGGGAAGCGACCGATTGGCTGATATTAAGCATAAAGTCGATCTCGTGATCAACACAACCTCGGTTGGGATGCATCCACATGTCGATGAACGCCCGGCAGATCCTCGGATGTTCTCGTCGGACACGATCTATAGCGATCTGATCTACAATCCGCTGAAGACGAGATGGTTGTTGGACGCAGAGGAGCTTGGCCGCAAGGTGCACGGAGGACTCGGTATGTTCATCTACCAAGGTGCATACGCCTACGAATATTGGCTAGATCAGCAGGCACCGGTAGATGTGATGCGACAGGCTGTGGTAGAAGCACTGTAATGTTCTCTGTATGTACGGAAGTGGCAGGGTACTTAACGCGGTCGCGCATCTGTGGATGGCCTCGGGTAGAGGTTTTATCATCGGACAATCAGTTGGATGTTGTGTTGAATGGCGGTGTGACGATCTGCGATGCCGTTCATTACGGTTCATTACGGTCATACCCGGGCGTCTAAGATGATGATGATGGATGATGTGATGGATGATGATGTTGGATGATGTGTGATGGATGATGATGATGGATGATGTGTGATGGATGATGTGTGATGGATGATGTGTGATGGATGATGTGTGATGGATGATGTGTGATGGGGAGGAATGCATGTGAAGATCGGGATAATGGGTGGAACGTTCGATCCGATCCATCTCGGACATCTGCTCGCTGCAGAGCATGCAGCGGAAGAAGCGCAGCTTGATGAGGTATGGTTCATCCCTTCCTATCAACCTCCGCATAAGGACTATTCCCCCGGGGCGACGGAAGACGAACGGTGGCAGATGGTGAACCTTGCTATCGAGGGCAACCCGCGATTTCGAGCGATCGACTGGGAGCTTCGTCAAGCCGGTGTCTCGTACTCGCTAGATACTGCGCAGATGCTGGTCGAGACATATCCGCAAGATGAGTTCTCGTGGCTGATCGGTGCAGATATGGTGCAATATCTACCGAACTGGCATCGCATCGAGGATCTATGCTCACTCATCGGGTTCATCGGCTTCGCAAGGCCGGGAACCGTGATCGATCTCAACGAGCTGCAGCCGGTGATTCGCGATCGCGTACGCCTCGTCACGATCCCGCAGCTCGACATATCGTCCACATACATCCGAGAGCGGATGCGGCTCGGTCGTTCTGTGCGTTATATGGTACCAGAAGCGGTAGGGGCATATATAGAGGAGAGACGTTTGTATGAGCAGTCGTGAGCTTATGATCGCATATGTGCGTGAGCAGATGCCGGAGCGTCGATGGACGCATACATTAGGTGTGATGGAGACAGCGGTACAGTTAGCCAACCGTTACGGTGCTGATCCAGAGAAGGCCGATCTAGCGGCGTTATGGCACGATGTCGCGAAGTACTGGCCAGTTGAGCAGCAGCGTGAGATCATCCTTCGAGAGCAGCTATATCCTGACATGCTGGAGTATGACGATGCACTGCTACATTCGCATATCGGAGCAGTCGTCGCTCAGTCAGAGTTCGGGATCGAGGACGAAGAAGTGCTGGATGCGATCCGATATCATACATCTGGGCGAGAGCATATGACCTTGTTGGACAAAGTCGTCTGTCTCGCTGACTATATCGAGCCTGGTAGGAACTTCCCAGGGGTCGATCATATCCGAGAGCTGTCGGAGCATAGCCTCGAGCAAGCGTTGGTGGCAGGATTAGACTCTACGATCCAGTTCCTCCTATCGAAGGGGAAGAAGATCTACCCGCTGACGATGCTCGCAAGGAATAGCCTGATTGATCATATGAAGGGGCGATGAACATGAGTATGAACCGAAGTAATAGACCTGAGCAAGAACTGATGAAGATGATCGTGGATACATTAGATGACAAAAAAGCACTTAATATCGTATCGTTAGATCTGCATAACCTATCCTTCGTTACCGACTATTACATCATCTGTCATGGTAACTCGGATCGACAAGTGCAGGCGTTATCCGATGCGGTCGTGGAACGGGTGGAGAAAGCTGGATACCAGGTCCGCGGGATCGAAGGGGTAGATACCTCCCGCTGGATCTTGATCGATATCGGGGATGTGGTCGTTCACATCTTCCACCGAGAAGACCGTGAATATTATAACCTGGAACGTCTCTGGTCGGATGCCAAAGTGGTGGAGCTTGTATGAGCAACGAGATGCAAGCAGGACATTCCATAGAGCTAACCGTAGCACGAGAGGTTTCCCCGAATGGGTACTATCTCAGTGATGGCGTACAGGATGTACTGCTCCCTTACATCGAAGTGTCTGGCGAGGTCCGGGTGAGTGACCGGCTGCATGTGTTCTTGTTCCACGACGATAAAGGTCGACTGACGGCGACGATGAAGAAACCGCTTATCACCATGGGTACCGTCGCCTTGCTAGCCGTTGCGGATATCAACGATCGACTTGGCTGCTTCCTCGAGATGGGGCTTGGACGTCAGCTGCTGTTACCCTATACCGATCTGCCAGAGCTCAGGAGCTTATGGCCGCAGATCGGCGATGAAGTCTATGTCATGCTCGATCATGATAAGCAAGGGCGGATGATCGCGAAGCTGGCAGGGGAGAAGCAGTTCGAGAAGCTCGTTATGCCGGCACCTTCCACTTGGCGAAATACATGGCTTGATGCCCGGGTGTACAAACCGCTGAAGCAGCAAACCTTCTTGATCATACCAGGCGGTGTGACCGGTTGGGGTGTGATGGCGATGCTGCACGAAGCGGAGCGGACGCAGCTTCTCAGGCTCGGTGAGCAAGTGAAAGTGCGAGTTACGTATATCCGGGAAGATGGGCGGGTTAACGTCTCGATGCGTCCGCCGAAGGAGATCGGTCGCGAGGAAGATGCGGACCGCCTACTAACGTTCCTATATGAACGTCCGAACGGTGCGATGCCGTATTCGGATGAGACGCCGGCAGATATCATCTTGAAGCGGTTCAACATCAGCAAGGGAGCTTTCAAGCGTGCCTTGGGCAAGCTGATGAAGGAAGGCCTCGTCTACCAGGATGGCAGCTGGTCATACCTGACTGATAAAGGCAAGGAAGAGAAAGCAGTGAGGAGCGGGCAAGGTGAGTGAGGCATATCAGCGTCATTTTGCTGAGGTGTATGATCGGCTGATGATGGAAGACATGCCCTATGATGAGTGGCAACGATTCATACGGGAAGCGTGGTCGCGATATGACGTCCATCCGCGGACAGTCGTCGATCTCGGGTGTGGAACCGGCAGGCATACCGTCACATTCGCGAGGGACGGACTGGAGATGATCGGTATCGATCTGTCCGAGCATATGCTGATGGCTGCGCATGAGCACGCCGAGGAGAGCAAGACGGCGATACAGGCTGTCGGCGGTTCTCTACGCTGGCTGCAGCAGGATATGCGCGAGTGGGGTGTTGGTCGCGAAGTAGATGCTGTCGTATGCCTCTGTGATGGGATCAACTACATGCTGTCTGATCGTGATGTGCAAGCGGTATTCCAGCGTACATATGAAGCTCTGCGTAAGGGTGGATTGTTCGTCTTCGACGTGTTAACCCAGCACCAATACGAGACTTACGCAGCGGGCCAGCCTTATACATACGATGACGATGACGTCGCATACATATGGTATAGTGACTGGGATGCAGATCAGCGCATCATCCAGCATGAACTGACGATGTTCGTGCAGCAAGACGAGGACTCAGAGCTGTATATGAGGATTCAAGAGATGCATGAGCAACGTGCGTATAGTGTAGACGACCTCACGGCGTGGCTTCAGGAGGCTGGATTCGGCCAGATTGATATGTTTGCTGACTATCGCTGGGAACGGATAACCGATCGGACCTCCCGGGTATCGATCTGCGCGTTAAAGTAGTGTGAAGCGATATACTTGGTATGATCAAGCAGTCGTTTCGTACGATATGATGCGAAGGGATCGTATCTACTTGACAGCTATCATGCTCAACCGTATAATTGCAAGCAAGAATAACTCATGTAGACAAATGGCAATGAAGAGGAATAGTAGCATCAGAGTAATCTGTCAGAGAGCCGGCGGCTAGGTGTGAGCCGGTAGTTACTAGATGTGAACTCGCCTCCGAGCTGGTAACTGATGACGATCGAGGTATGCAGTAGCTCCGAGCTACTTCGCTTATCTCAGAACGCCCTCAGCGACCCGGTTCCCCTACGTTACAGGGTAGAGTGAGTACGTGTGAAGAACACTCGTACTAACTAGGGTGGTACCACGGGAATATAACCTCTCGTCCCTAGCTGTGAACGTATGACGGCTAGTGGCGAGAGGTTTTTTAGATTCAATATTGGAGATTCAGCCGAGCGGCGCTCCATATTCTCGTCAGTGACGATATTCAGGAGGTTTATGATGACAGAAGACAAGAGACAGACACGAGGCGCCGGATATCATCCGCGTGTGATCGAGCCGAAGTGGCAGCAATATTGGGACCTTAATAAGTCGTTCAAGGTGCTGGATGACGATACGAAGCCGAAGTTCTATGCACTTGACATGTTTCCATATCCATCTGGGGCGGGGCTTCATGTCGGACACCCGGAAGGATATACCGCGACCGATATCGTCAGCCGTGTCAAACGGGCGCAAGGCTATAACGTGCTTCATCCGATGGGATGGGATGCGTTCGGTCTGCCTGCCGAGCAACATGCGCTTGATACAGGGAAGCATCCGAGAGACATCACGTTCAAGAATATCGACAACTTCCGCCGTCAGATTAAATCGCTCGGATTCTCCTATGATTGGGATCGTGAGATCAGTACGACGGATCCGGAATACTACCGATGGACACAATGGATCTTCCTTCAGCTGTATAAGAAGGGCTTGGCTTATGTAGCAGAGGTTCCGGTGAATTGGTGTCCGGCGCTCGGAACGGTGCTGGCGAACGAAGAGGTGATCGATGGCAAGAGCGAACGCGGCGGTCATCCGGTCATCCGTAAGCCGATGCGCCAATGGGTGCTCAAGATTACCGAGTATGCCGAGCGTCTGCTCGAAGATCTGGAGGAGCTAGATTGGTCCGAGAGCATCAAGGACATGCAGCGCAACTGGATCGGCAAGTCTACGGGTGCTGAAGTGGAGTTCGCGATCGCAGGTACTGATAAGAGCTTGAAAGTCTTCACGACCCGTCCGGATACGCTGTTCGGCGCAACATACTGCGTCATGTCGCCAGAACACGAGCTGGTGGATGCGATCACGACGCCTGAGCAGCAAGCAGCGGTCGATGCGTACAAAGAGCAAGCCGCACGCAAGAGTGATCTGGAGCGGACGGACCTCGCCAAGGATAAGACCGGCGTGTTCACAGGGGCATATGCCGTGAATCCAGTCAGCGGCCATCAAGTGCCGATCTGGATCGCCGACTATGTGCTGGCGGGATACGGCACAGGTGCGATCATGGCAGTGCCGGCACATGATCAGCGTGACTGGGAGTTCGCGACGAAGTTCCAGCTGCCGATCACCGAGGTGATCGAGGGCGGCGATATTACGAAGGAAGCGTACAGTGGCGATGGCATCCATGTGAACTCGGACTTCCTGAACGGACTGCATAACGAGGAAGCGATCAAGAAGATGATCGAATGGCTGGAGGGAAGCGGTAAGGGAAGAGGTAAGGTCACCTACAAGCTTCGTGACTGGCTGTTCAGTCGTCAGCGCTACTGGGGAGAACCGATCCCGATCCTCCACCTGGAGGATGGCACGATGAAGCCAGTGGAGGAAGGCGAGCTGCCACTTATGCTACCGGACGTGGATGAGATTCAACCTTCTGGCACGGGTGAGTCGCCGCTAGCGAACGTGACGGAGTGGGTGAACACGATCGATCCAGCGACAGGGCTGCCAGCGCGTCGTGAGACGAACACGATGCCCCAATGGGCGGGGAGCTGCTGGTATTACATCCGGTTCATCGACCCGCACAACCAGGAGAAGCTAGTCGATCCTGAGCTGGCGAAGAAGTGGCTGCCTGTCGACCTGTATATCGGCGGTGCTGAACATGCAGTGCTGCACTTACTCTACGCTAGGTTCTGGCACAAAGTACTATATGATATCGGTGTTGTCGATACGAAGGAGCCTTTCTATAAGCTAGTGAACCAAGGGATGATCCTCGGAACGAACAACGAGAAGATGAGCAAGTCGCGCGGCAACGTCATCAACCCGGATGATATCGTACAAGAATTCGGTGCAGATACACTTCGGATGTATGAGATGTTCATGGGTCCGCTGGAGGCGACGAAGCCTTGGGGAGAGAACGGAGTCGAAGGGATCTATCGGTTCCTGAGTCGTGTGTGGAGGCTGTTCATCGATGATCAAGGTCAGTTAAATGCGAAGATAACGGATGAAGCAAGCGATGAGTCGTTCACACGAGTCTGGCATAAGACGGTCAAAAAAGTAACGGAAGACTATGCTCACCTGCGCTTCAATACAGCGATCAGCCAGCTGATGATCTTCGTGAACGACGCTTATAAGGCTGAGACGCTTCCGCGACAAGCGATGGAGCACTTCGTACAGCTGATCGCGCCGATCACACCGCATATCGCAGAGGAATTATGGGAACGGCTTGGCCATGAAGGCGGTATCTCGTATGTACCATGGCCACAATACGACGAGCAGTATACGGTCGATGAGGAGATTGAGATCGCCATCCAAGTGAAAGGTAAGATCGTAGACCGTGCGATGATCCCAGCAGATCTTGATGAGAAAGGCATGGAAGAGTTTGCGCTCGCGAGAGAAGCTGTCCTACAAGCGATCGACGGCAAGCCGATCCGCAAGGTGATCGCCGTCAAAGGCCGCATCGTCAATATCGTAACAGGATAACATCATACTAGGATAATATCGTCATTGCATTAGGCGACCTCACAGGTTTAAGCTTTTTGTCCATAAAAAAGCGTTTCAACCTTTGTGAGGTCGCTGCTGTATTTTGCATGGGTCGTATAGATGAGCTTCTGGAACATGCCATTAAGCCCAGACTCCATAAGCTTAAGTCCCTCAGAAGTAATACCGCCGGGCACGCGGACTCTTTCCTGCAGGGTGGAAGGTGTGAATTCTTTCTCTACTAGGAGCTTTGCTGTCCCGAGCATCATATCACTCACCAGCTTGTTCGCTTCTTCGCGGGATATTCCCGTGATCTCAACCGCAGCTTCGACGAATTGCTCGACGAAGTAGCAGAGGAATGCTGGTCCACAGCTAGACAAGTCCGATGTGATGCGTGTATACCTTTCTTCGATGCGGTGTGGAGCGCTGATCTTGCGGAATAACGCTTCGAGAAGCTCGCAGTCGCCGGGCGTCATCCGTTCACTATACATGCATAGCGATGCACCGCTTAATGCGTAATTCGTTATACTAGGTATGATCTTGGCGATCTTGCATGGCAGGAGATCTTCGAGATGCTTGATGAGTACCGGGCTTGTGATCGAGACGATGATATGGTCACTCGTTACGTAGGGCTCGATGTCCTCGATCACTTTCTTATATTCATGCGGTTTGACGCAGATGAAGATACATTCGTTGTCTCTCGCGACCTCTCGGTTGCTCGCTGCGACTTGTAGACCGGGATACTGCTCTGCAAGATACTGTGCTTTATGCCGCGTGCGGTTGCTTGCCATGATCTGACCTGGCTCCAGTGCGCCTGATTGTATGAACGCTTCGATCAGTATCGTCCCCATGCTACCTACACCGATAAATCCGACTTTCATCAAGAACCCCTCCCAGACGGAATGCTATACAACTTTTTTCAAGTATATGTGCTGCTATCGCGTTGTATGATCAAGATTGCAAACCATTTCCATATATGAGGAGTGAGGATGTTTGTATCGATCTCGAAGTTACATGATCCTGAAGCTTATCAGTCTTACACTCGTAATCGCTCTGACAGGCTACTGGCTGTTGACGATCGTTGCGCCATTGCCGGCGGGATGGTCGGATAACGAGGTGTGGATACCAGTGGATAGGATCGGACTAGCGGAAGGAGTGGAGTCGAATGTAGGTGTGCAAGATCAGTCTCTGCAGGATGAAGATCGTACTAGTATGAACGAAGCTACGGCTGATCAGTCTGAACGGATAGGACACGGTACATATGGAGTGATACGTGATCAATCGGACTCGGTGATGCAGGGTGAGGATGCTCCCCCCTCACTCGATGATCCTGAAGAAACATCGCTGATCTCGCTCAATAGAGCGGATGCCCGTCAGCTAGAGCTATTGCCTGGGATCGGTCCGTCGAAGGCGCAGGCGATCCTCGATTATCGCCAGACGAACGGAGCTTTCGAGAGCTTGGATGAGCTGCTGCAAGTCAAGGGGATCGGCGAGAAGACGATGGCGAATATTCGCCCTTATCTTAAGCTAGATTAATCCTAGATTAATCATAGTGGATTGGTAGGAAAGCACTTTTCTTTCCACGAAGTTTATGCGACAATAGATGAGATAAGTTACCTTATTGGAGGGATTCATAGATGTCAGAAGAGCGTAAGCTTCAACTTGAAACATTAGCAGTACACGCTGGACAATCGCTTGATCCGACGACGATGTCACGCGCTGTCCCGATCTATCAGACGACTTCTTATGGTTTCCGTGATACGGACCATGCGGCGAACTTGTTCGCACTAGCGGAGATGGGGAACATATATACTCGCATCATGAACCCGACGAGCGATGTGTTTGAGCAGCGTGTCGCACAGCTGGAGGGCGGAGTGGGAGCTTTGTCTGTTTCCTCTGGACAAGCTGCCATCACGTTCTCGATCTTGAACATCGCGGGAGCTGGAGATGAGATCGTCTCAGCGTCTAGCTTGTACGGTGGTACATACAACCTGTTCGCACATACGCTGAAGAAGCTTGGCATCGATGTGAAGTTCGTCGATCCGATCGATCCGGAGAACTTCCGCGCAGCGATCACGCCGAAGACGAAGGCGCTATATGCGGAGACGATCGGTAATCCACGCGGCGATGTGCTGGATATCGAAGCAGTGGCGAAGATCGCACATGAGAACGGTATCCCGTTGATCGTGGATAACACGTTCCCGAGCCCATACTTACTCAGACCGATCGAGCATGGCGCAGATATCGTCGTCCACTCGGCGACGAAGTTCATCGGCGGACATGGAACATCGATCGGCGGGATCATCGTCGACGGTGGTAAGTTCGACTGGAAGGCTAGCGGCAAGTTCCCAGGCCTAACGGAGCCGGACCCAACTTATCATGGAGCGGTCTATACGGAAGCTGTAGGACCTCTTGCGTATATCATCAAGGCGCGCGTTCAGCTGTTGCGTGATATCGGCGCTTCGATCTCGCCGTTCAACTCCTTCATGCTGCTGCAAGGTCTGGAGACACTGCACCTCCGCATGGAGCGTCATAGCTCGAACGCGCTGAAGGTCGCTGAATATCTGGAGCAGCATGAGCTCGTATCGAATGTGAACTATGCTGGATTGAAGTCGCATCCGTCATATTCGCTTGCTCAGAAGTACTTGCCTAAAGGCGTTGGAGCGATCCTCACTTTCGAGATCGCCGGTGGCGTAGAAGCAGGTAAGAAGCTGATCAACAGTGTGAAGCTGTTCAGCCATCTCGCGAATGTCGGCGACAGTAAGTCGCTCATCATCCACCCAGCGAGCACGACACACTCGCAGCTGGAAGGTGAAGAGCTCGCTTCCGCGGGCGTAACACCTGGTATGGTTCGACTCTCCGTCGGTACTGAGAATATCGAAGATATCATCCACGATCTCGACCAAGCGATCAAGGCAAGTCAGCAATAAGAGAGAAGGGAAGTTCGCATGGCATCGATCCGCAAAGACTGGGATACGTACTTTATGGATATCGCGTATATGGCCTCGACAAGATCTCGCTGCGGCAGGCGCAAGGTCGGCGCCGTACTGGTGCAGGGCAAGAAGCTGCTTGGAACGGCGTACAACGGTGCACCGTCCGGCGTTCCCGACTGTGAAGAAGCGGGCTGTATGCTCGTTGAGGAATACGAGATGAAAGCTCTGGATAACGGAGAAGAGCAGATGGTGAAGAAAGAGCGCTGTGTTCGAACGATTCATGCTGAACAGAACCTACTCTTGTTCACAGATCGAAGCGATCGAGAAGGGTCAACGGTATATGTGACGGATCAGCCGTGCTGGACATGTGCGAACATGCTGGCGAACAGCGGAGTCACAGAGATCGTCTATCATCGCGAGTATCCGAAGGACCAGGACAAGGTCAGCAGACTGATGGAGCAGAAGGGGATCACCTTCCGTCCATTGTCTGATTATGAACCGCCTGCGGGCACAGTATAATATCATCAAGCATATGAACGAATTCGCTGAGGAAGCACCTCCATTCCGGTTTTACGGGATAGAGGTGCTTTTGTCATGTTTTTGGCAAGCTGCACAGGTTGGAGGAAGTAGGATTGCAACAACGATTTCGATTCTATATGAATGGTATATTGACGATTAGCGGATTGGCTGCTGGTCTGGCGCACAATGGTCTGGCTATCGTTCTGATGATCACTGGCTCGCTGATCGTGATGATCATCTCGAGCCTAAGACTGACATATGGAACGGACCGTCCTGACCTCAGACGGGTCATTCGTGATATCTGTGTCACGTTATGTATGACGGCCGCAGCTTTCTTATACGGATACTGGACGGAAGTGAGGAATGTCTCGGCGATCCCAGAGTCTATGGATGGTGAGCAAGTTACGATGCAAGGTAAGATTGCTTCACCTGTGAAAGTGGACGGCGACCGAGTCTCGTTCGAGTTACATGTTTACGAGCTACATGCTCCTGCTATGGCTTATCAAGCAGAATTAGATGAACGAGTTCAGACCACGATATATCTCGCATCGGAGATGGAGCAGCAAGCGGCGGAAGGCTGGTATCGAGGGATAGAGCTACGGCTAAGTGGTAAGCTGCAGAGGCCTGGGATGGCGAGAAATTTCGGTGATTTTGACTATCGTAACTATCTTCATCATCAACGGATCCACTGGCAGATGACCGTCGAAGGGATGCAGGTGGTGGAGATGAGAAGCCGACCTGCGAACAGTATCACGTTATGGCTCGGGTATGTCGATCAGCTTCGCGAGCGTCTGACTAAGCTTGTGTGGACGATATACGATGAGAAGTATGCTGGATTCATGCTAGGGCTACTGATCGGGGATCAACAAGATCTGCCGCAGGAGCTCTATGACAAGTTCTCCGAGATCGGTATGACGCATGTGCTCGCGATATCCGGCTTACATGTCAGTGTGTTCATGGCAGGCTGCTTCTGGTTACTTCGACTATGCCGCTTGACGAAGGAGCGCACGTACATCGTGTGTATGGTACTCGTGCCGCTCTACGTGTTAAGCACAGGAGCGTCACCATCCGCGATCAGAGCGGGTATCATGGCGATGCTGGGGCTTCTTGCTTTGCGTATGGGGCGCTGGAAGGATTCGCTGCGGTACATCATGATCGCGGCGATCGTGATGCTCGTATGGGATCCCTATCACCTCTATCAAGTGAGCTTTCAACTTTCATATGCCGTCACATTAGGCTTGATCTTGCTCGTACCTCGTATGGCCGTAGCTTTGCCGGTTCGACCGGCACCTGTCGCAGTTGCACTATCCGTGACGATCGTTGCACAGTTATGTTCATTTCCATTCGTTATCTATTACTTTCATATCCTGCACGTCCTGTCCCCTGTCGCGAATCTGCTATTCGTACCACTTGTCAGTGTGTTGATTCTGCCGTTAGGCATGCTTTCCCTGTTACTTGGGGCATGGTATTCGGCTCTCGGTCAATTACCGGCAACAGCCGCTTCCTATGTCACGGAGTGGTTATATCGAGCAGTCGCATGGACAGCGGATCAAGAGTCGCTGCTTATGACATGGCCAAGAGTGCCGTACTGGTGGATCGCGGTATATTATATGCTGCTTATCGCGCTCTTCATATGGCTGCCTTCTCTCAAGCGGATGTTCGGAGCGCGGGTCATGCAGCTCGGACTCGTGCTCGCATGTGCGTGGATGATCTCACTATTCATATACGGATATGCGGGTGCTCATGGGCATCGCGATGGTATCGTGAGCTTACTGGATGTCGGGCAAGGGGATGCGATCTTGATCCGAACGCCACATGGAAGACATATACTGGTGGATGGCGGAGGGACGTTCCGCTATGGTGAAGCTGCTGCTTGGCGGCGACGGAAGGATCCATACGAGGTGGGTAAGGATACGATCGTGCCGTTACTTAGGAGGCGCGGGATCCATAGACTGGACGCCGTCATCGCGACTCATATGGATGCCGATCATATCGGGGGATTACATGCGGTCATCGAACAGATCCCGGTCGAACGCATCTTATATAATGGTACGACGAAGGAATCATCCTATGTGGAACGGTTAAGACTCGCAGCTGACAGGCGGAATGTCCCGATGATTCCTGTCTATCAAGGGATGCGATGGTTGGTAGATCAAGACACGACGCTTACGTTCTTGCATCCGGTCCACGATGATGTTGAGGGGATGGCTACCCAGGACAAGGAAGAGTCAGATCAGAATCGTGCGTCGGTAGTCTTCTTGCTTACGGTGCTAGATTCGCAGTTTCTGCTGACAGGGGATATCGGCTCGGCAGAGGAGAAGAGGATCCTCTCGCACATGAAGAACGGCGGGAGAGAAGCTCTGTTCACCGATAGGCGCGATAGCATCGATATGCTCAAGATCGCACATCACGGCAGTCGCTACAGCTCATCTGCTGAATGGCTGCAGTATTGGCGTCCTGTGACGGCATCGATATCCGTCGGGCGTAATCATTATGGTCACCCTGCTCAGGATGTTCTGGATCGGCTTGAGGAGGTGGGCATCGATATGTATCGTACCGACCTTCATGGTGAGATTCAGTACTTGGTAGAGGGAGATCGGTTGTGGCTCAGAACGAAGCTTCATCCTGAACGGTAGAGATGGGGTCGGTCGGATTGCTCACCGCACACGCGCTCTATCATGCGCGAGTGGCAGGTGAGCTTCTTATATAGTAAGAAGTGAGACTGCAATACTTGGTTGTATACGAACAGTTAAATATTTGCTATTCTATTACATGAGATAAGGTGCAGGATGCACGCATATTGGAAACAGAGCTAGGGATAGCGTACAATATAAAGATGTGTAAGGTATGCAACTTATCAAGCAGAAGCACCGTCTAAAGAGGTGCAAGGAAGGAGGATCCTTGGTGGTAGAGCAAGAACTGATCAGGTCTGCTCAATCGGGTGATCGAGATGCTCTCATTCAGCTGTTGCGTGACATCGAAACTCACGTATATCGAACAGCTTACTATATTCTCGGTAATGAGCAGGACGCCATGGATGCTGCTCAAGAGGCGCTGATTCGCATATATACGAAGATTAACTCGTTCGAGGAGAAAGCGCAGTTCAAGACCTGGGTACAGAGGATCGTAACGAATATATGTATAGATAAGTTTCGCAGGAACAAGCCAACTGTGTCGATCGAGGAGCATGACATGATCTTCACCGCTGACCACAGCGTTGAAGATGAAGTCGTCGCTGCCTATGTTTCGCAAGATATCCGAGAAGCGATCGATAAGCTGTCGGATCATTATCGAGCTGTTGTTGTGCTGCGTTATCTACAAGACTTCTCTTATAACGAGATATCTGAAGCGTTAGACCTGCCACTAAACACCGTCAAATCCTACTTATTCCGCGCGAGGCAGCAGTTACAGACGCTGTTGCAAGACTACTTGAAGGGTGGTGTTGGGGGATGAATTGTCAAGAGGTGATGGAATACATGCAGCGACAGCTGGACCTCGATCTCAGTCGGTCCGAGCAAGATCTATTAGATAGGCATATGGAGAGCTGTTCGACATGCCGAACGATGATGCAACGATTGCAGCGATTGACAAGTGAGTTGTCCAGCTTGCCGAAGGTTCATCCGCCCGTAAGCCTTGTGGACGCAATCATGCCAAGACTTGCTGAGATCGACCAAGCGAGAAAGACCGCATCAGTCGTCTCATTACCTATACAGCATGATGAGCATAAGCAACGTACGGCTCAGCAGACGAGACGAGGCCGATTCACGAATATGATATTAGGCGGTGTGGTCGCTGCTGGCGTTCTGATCGGTGTGGGGATCTTGAGCCTCGACCGTGATGAACAGCTGCAAGTCGCGGATTCGTCATCGGGTATGATGAATCAAGAGGCTGGCGAAGTGAAGTCTCTTAATCTCGTTTTCGGTATGGCAGCTGCTGACGACTCTATAGCTTCGGATGCTCTGTCGGAGGACGCAGGGCAAGCATTCGGCATCCAGAGCATACCTGAGATGGATGCAGCCGACGGTATGTCCGTATATCCTGTGTTGGATGAACGAACAGGAGATCCAGCTGCTGAATCGGTTGCACCGGAGAGAGGAATCACCGATAAGGGAAAATCTGGACCTGAACCGGACGTCGATTCGAGATCCGAATATTCATCTACTGATACAGATCATCCTGAAGAATCCGGGTTTGCGTTCGAGATGGATGATATGCTCGAGCATTATGGAGCAGCTAGTGCATACGATTCTCCAAGCGGTGAATACTCGGCTTATATCGAGAACAGCTCGGTCATCATCCTGGGTAAGGATTCGGAGAAGCTTTACACTTCACTTGCGTTTCCGGATGCAGAGATCTATGATCTCGTCTGGGAACAAGAGGATCGACTGACATTTCAGATCAAGACGAGTGAGACAACATACGCGTACTATATCGATCTCGTCGAACGGACAGAAGGGAAGCTCTGATGGCTGTAACGGTTACCGCTGATCGGCTGTTGAAGGAAGCGAAGTCAGGCATGACGAGGTCTGTGTATGTATGCTATGGTACAGAGAGCTACCGTCTGGAACGGTTCGTTGACAGGCTGATCGATACCTTGCTGCCGCCCGATGCTCGTGAATTCTCATATACCAAGTACGACCTAGCTCAGATTCCGTTAGATGCGGTGCTGGATGATGCAGAGACGGCCTCATTCTTCAGTGATCGGAAGGTCATACTCGCTCAGCACGCGGTGTTCTTCACCGGGGCAAGAGCAAGTGGTAAGCTCGAGCATAATCTGGATCGTTTACTAGACTATGTACAGACTCCTTCTGATCAGACGATCGTGATATTTACCATATCTGCAGAAAAATTGGACGAACGGAAGAAAATAGTCAGAATATTGAAAAACATGGAGTCTATCGTCTCTTTTGCCCACCTGTCCGAGCATGAGCTGAACAGCTGGATCGAGCAGCAAGTATCGGAGGGTGGCAGTAGAATCGACCAGCAAGCAACGGAAAGGTTAGTCGCTTCGGTCGGCACTAGCTTGCATGCGTTGAAGAGCGAGATCGACAAGCTCGTTCTGTACGTCGGTTCGGGTGGTTGGATTACACCTGAGATCGTCGATCGGCTTGCCGTCCGAAACTCAGAGCAGACCGTGTTCATGCTCGTAGAAGAGGCGGTTCGGAAGAATGCGGACAAAGCGCTATCGATGCTATACGAACTATTGAAACAGCGAGAGGAGCCGATCAAGATCTTAGCGCTTATCGCTAGACAGTATCGCATCATGCTACAAGTGAAGCAGCTATCGGCGCAGGGATACTCACATCAACAGATCGCCGGTACGATACAGCTACATCCATATCCAGTCAAGCTGGCTCATGAACAGAGTAGGGCTTATAGCGTCGAACGACTCATGCACATGATACGTAAGCTGGCAGAGCTGGATTATCAGATGAAGACGGGGATGATCGATAAGACGCTAGGCTTGGAGATGTTCCTGCTCGAGATTGCGGCTTCTTAACTGACTCAGGCTCAACCCGCTACGACGAAGGCTGGATGTTTAAGGAGAGTTCTTTAAACCTCCAGCCTTTTTTGTCAGTTACGAAGGGATAAGATATACACATATTCTGTGGTGAAAAACACGAAGCTCCCGTCGCGTCCTAAGACATGATGGGAGCTTAGTGTTCTATACAAGTTGTGTTCATCACGAGATTAAGCTTGTGCGGATAATGCATTCACTTTCTTCGCTAGTCTCGATTTCTTGTTTGCTGCTGCATTTTTATGAATCAAGCCTTTGGAAGCGGCTGTATCTAACTTCTTAGAAGCGTTGATATAAGCGGCTTTTGCAGATTCGATCTCGTTATTCGCGACAGCCGTTTCGACTGCTTTGATCGCGGTGCGAAGAGCAGACTTCTGCGAAGCATTCTGCAGACGGCGTTTCTCGCTTTGCTTAACGCGCTTGATTGCGGATTTAATGTTTGGCATGATGATTCACCTCCAACCTTGCAATTCCATATCGGATCACTTCACAACTTTTAGTATTCTAACACGCTGTCCTGCAAAAAGCAACAGTTTCTGCTGTGCAGAACCTTGCTCAGCAAGCGTAATCTTCATGAGCGGTATAATCTCGTAAGGGCTGTTACACACTACGGATACATATATGTGGGAATCAACTTTGACGAAGAAGGAGAATTCTGATGACATACCAGCATAAACAAGCTCCACTAAAACAACCAACACCCGAATGGATCGAGACCGAAGCCGATATCGAGCAAGAGTTAAATCGCCAATCAGCGCATCTGGATCTCGCTCTAGAAGCGAAGGAAGCCGCGAGTGTGGGGCGCGGGACGAAGGACGAGATCCCAGGGGTACATACGGAATTATGGGAGCGCGAAGGGGTGAAGATCACCCGGATCGAGGTGCAAAATGAAGAAGGCGCACGTGCGATTGGCAAGCTGCCAGGCCATTATATCACCCTGGAGGTTCCGGGACTCCGCCGCAAGGACTCCAAGCTTCAAGATCGGGTAGCTACACATTTCGCCCAGGAGTTTGAGAGATTCCTTAAGCATCTGAATATATCACCAGATGCGAAGGTGCTACTCATCGGTCTAGGTAACTGGAATGTCACGCCGGATGCACTAGGGCCGCTCGTCGTTGAGAATACGATGGTAACGCGGCATTACTTCGAGCTGATGCCAGATCAGGTGCATCCGGGTTACCGCCAAGTCAGTGCAGTCGCGCCGGGCGTTCTGGGGACGACCGGCATCGAGACGAGTGATATCGTGTATGCTCTCGTGGAGAAGTTACAGCCTGATCTCGTGATCGCGATCGATTCGCTTGCTTCTAAAGCATTGGATAGGGTAAACACGACGATCCAGATCGCTGATACGGGTATTCACCCTGGGTCGGGTATCGGTAACAAGCGTAAGGGAATTACCAAGCAAGAGCTAGGAGTCGATGTGATCGCGATCGGCGTGCCGACTGTCGTCTATGCTTCGACGATCGTCACGAACAGTATGGAGATGCTGATTCGTCACTTCAAGCGTAGAACGGACAACACACAGCAGATCTTCGGCTTGCTCGATCAATTAACAGAGATAGAGCGACTGGAGCTTGTGAAGGAAGTGTTGAATCCGATCGGGCATGATCTGCTCGTGACACCGAAAGAGATCGATGAGTTCATCGAGGATATCGCGAATATTATCGCAAGCGGGTTGAATGCATCGTTACATGAAGCAGTCGATACATCGAACGTGGCGGCCTATACTCACTGATCAGTAGTGCGAATGCGGCTGCCAGGCGATCAAGTCTCTTAGACATCGGAGAGTAAATCTTCAAAACTTGTTCTATATGTCCCTCACGCTTCATAGATTCATTAATAGATTAAGAGTCTATGGAACTTGTGAGGAGGCACTAGAGATGTTGCTGAATAACTTGAAGAGACGAGCGCATGATCATCGCATGACGCAGTCGAGCTATGTGGCCTTGGGTAAGTTTTTTGCTCTGCTATCAGCAGGGACGTTCACCTTCTTAGCCGTTATCGGCTTCGTCGTGTGGCTACAGGCGAAAGTGCTGCCATCTCCGGACAGTTCGATGCGAGGGATCGCGGCTGCCGTTCCGGACAGAGTATTCGTAGATCTGCTAAGCATGGAAGTAGCCGGTATCGATCAGCCGGATCGATCTGAACGACTCGCCGCTGCGAGTGCTCCACAGGTGTTCTTCGAGCTCGTGACGGGTATTAACCCCCAAGACCCTCGTAGCGTACTCGCAAGTGAGATCGTTGGTCTCGAAGGAGAACGGACTGTTCTGTTCCGCAAGGGTGTGGCGACGGATGTATCCGTCTATCCGATCGACCATACCCCTTCTCCCGATGTTCTGCAGCCGATACGATCTGATGATCGGTCATCTACAGATGATACAGTTGAAGAGGACGGATCTGGAAACGGAAAATCCCATGATGAACCGATAGGTGCTGAGTCCGATCAGGAGGAGAATATCCCGACGACCACGCCAGATGCCCGCCAGCGGGTCAAAGTATTCATCTATCATTCTCATAATCGTGAATCTTGGGTACCGGAGCTAGAAGGTGTATCCGATCCGAGCGATGCCTATGACACGGAGGTGAACATCACACTATTAGGCAAACGGCTAGCGGAGCGGTTGGAGGAGGAAGGCGTCGGAGCGAAAGTCTCGGACAAGGACTACCCTTCAGCGATCAAGGAGTTTAACTATAATCTATCCTACAGCTATTCCCTTAAGACGGTTCAGGAAGCGGCTGCTACATATCCAGATCTCCAATACTACTTCGACATCCATCGTGATTCACAGAGGCGGGATCTAACGACAGCGAAGATCGATGGGGTAGAGTATGCCCAAGTATATTTCGTTATCGGCCATAAGAATCCGAACTGGCAACAGAATGAAGCGTTCGCTCAGAAGATTCATGATGTGCTCGAGGAACGTTATCCAGGTCTATCAAGAGGCATCTATGGGAAAACTGCGAAGACAGGGAACGGTGAATATAATCAACACATCTCACCTAACGCCATCCTGATCGAGGTGGGCGGGCCAGAGAATACGCTTGATGAATCATATCGGACGATCGACGTATTAGCCGAGGTCATATCGGAGTTAACTTGGGATGCAGACAAGGTCGATGCGCCGGTCCCTTCTGGAGAGGTGGTCAGTGCCTCTGTGAATGTTCCTGATGATGGGGAGTGATGATAATGAGAGAGATGGGTCAATTTCTAATGAAGATCGTACTCGTCGGCGTACTCGTCTGCTTCGGTATATTCTACGGTGTCGATCTGGCGACACACGGGATCAGCGAGGTTAGTGGTCCGTATCTGAGTGAAGATACCGCGGTTCCCGCCGCCGTCAACGAGGTGACGGATCGTTCTGATGAGACCGTGACGGCTTCGTCTGGACATGGCGTAGCATCGGTCTATGAGATCGAGACACCAGTACAGGATGGGACGCTCGTGAACGTGCTGGCGGATACGGCGGGTACGGTATTGCAGCGGACCGCTCGTGGCGGGATCGAATTGATCGTATCGCTGTTTGACGGTATCCTACATTAGATGATGGGCTTCATGCGAAGCGCATCTTTTAAACCCTCCCGATAACTGTTATAATGATATCACAATTTGTGGGGGGTCAAGCATGACAGACATACGCGAAAGACAAAGTAAGATCAGAAATTTCTCTATCATCGCACATATCGATCACGGCAAATCAACGCTCGCTGATCGTATCTTGGAATATACCGGCGCATTGACCTCGCGCGAGATGCAGCAACAGGTGCTCGATCAGATGGATCTGGAACGGGAACGTGGCATCACGATCAAACTGACCGCAGTACGGTTAACATATAAGGCTGATGACGGCGAAGAGTATATATTGAATCTAATCGATACACCTGGACACGTCGACTTCACCTATGAAGTGTCTCGCAGTCTTGCAGCTTGTGAGGGAGCTCTGCTCGTCGTCGACGCGGCGCAGGGGATCGAAGCGCAGACACTTGCGAACGTCTATCTCGCACTCGATAACGATCTCGAGATTCTGCCTGTGATCAACAAGATCGACCTGCCGAGTGCAGATCCAGATCGAGTGAAGCAGGAGATCGAGGACGTCATCGGACTGGATGCTAGCGAAGCGGTGCACGCATCGGCCAAAGCAGGCATCGGGATCAGGGAGATCCTCGAGCAGGTCATACAGAAGGTCCCTGCACCATCCGGTGATCCAGACAAGCCACTGAAAGCTCTCATCTTCGATTCGCACTTTGATCCATACAAGGGCGTGATCATCTACGTACGTGTGGAGGATGGGATGATCCGGGCGGGTTCGCAGATTAAGATGGTCGCATCCGGCAAAACATTCGAAGTGATCGAGGTCGGCGCGTTCCGACCGCGTATGACGGTGGTCGATCAGTTAGACGTCGGGGATGTTGGATTTGTCGTAGCCGGCATCAAGAACGTGAAGGATACCCGCGTCGGCGATACAGTGACGGATGCTAAGCGTCCTACTGCTGAACCGTTCCCGGGATATCGGCGGATTAACCCGATGGTGTTCTGTGGTCTGTATCCGATCGATTCGTCTGATTACGACGATCTGCGTGAAGCACTCGAGAAGCTAGAGCTGAACGATGCATCGCTTCGCTTCGAACCGGAGACGTCATCTGCACTAGGCTTCGGCTTCCGCTGCGGCTTCCTAGGCCTGCTACATATGGAGATCATCCAGGAGCGGATCGAACGGGAGTTCAACGTTCCTATCTTAACGACGGCACCAAGCGTCGTGTTCAAGGTGACGATGACGAGTGGCGAGGTCCTGCAGATCGAGAACCCATCGAACTATCCAGAGCCCGGTAAGATTGAGCATGTAGAAGAACCGTATGTGAAAGCGTCGATCATCGTGCCGAATGACTATGTCGGTGCGATCATGGAGCTGTGTCAAGGTAAGAGAGGGGAATTCATCAACATGGAATACCTCGATCTGAACCGCGTCACGCTAACATACGAGATTCCGCTGTCTGAGATCGTCTATGATTTCTTCGATCAGTTGAAATCGAGCACACGGGGCTATGCATCATTCGACTATGAGCTTTCGGGCTATAAGAAGTCGAACCTGGTGAAGATGGACATCCTGCTGAACGGTGAGCAGGTCGACGCACTGTCGTTCATCGTACACCGAGACCGCGCCTACCAACGGGGCAAAGCGATCTGTGAGAAGCTGAAGGAGCTCATCCCACGGCAGATGTTCGAGGTGCCGATACAGGCAGCGATCGGACATAAGATCGTCTCTCGTGAGACGGTCAAGGCGATGCGGAAGAACGTCCTATCCAAATGTTACGGCGGCGACATATCCCGTAAGCGTAAGCTGCTGGAGAAGCAGAAGGAAGGCAAGAAGCGGATGAAGCAGATCGGTAGTGTCGAGGTGCCACAAGAGGCGTTCATGGCTGTGTTGAAGCTGGACGAATAGTATCCACACGAGCGGTGAATAGCGTTCTATCAAGCATGTCACATCGTTATATCAGAAAGCAGTCTACCGCAGACTGTCCAATCAGCGGTCAGGCTGCTTTCCGCATTCATCGGATGAAGCGAAGGAGGTTGTCGTTATTATGAGTCATAGGCTTACAGCTATTCCGAAGGCGGTCTATCTTCATATCCCATTCTGCACGAATAAATGCCACTACTGTGACTTTAATTCGGTCGTACTGAAAGGTCAGCCGGTCATGGAGTACCTGCAGGCGTTGGAACGAGAGATGGCGCAGACCGTGCAAGATGTTGCGCCGGGGACGATCGAGAGCATCTTCGTAGGCGGAGGAACACCTACTGTACTGACACCCGAGCAGATGGACTACTTCCTCCGCTCGGTCCGTACGTACTTTCCCGCTCGGTCGTCGAGCCTCGAATTCACGATGGAAGCTAACCCAGGCACGGTCGATGAAGAGAAGCTAGCTGTGATGAAGCAAGGTGGTGTGAACCGCATCAGCTTCGGAGTCCAGTCATTCGACAACTCACTCTTGCAGACGATCGGCCGGATCCACGATACAGACGATGTATACCGCAGTCTAGAGTCTGCAAGACGTGTAGGCTTCGATAATCTATCGATCGATCTGATGTTCGGATTGCCGAATCAAACACTTGAACAGCTCGATCGAACCATCTCATCGGCGCTTGCGCTACAGCTTCCTCATTATTCGATCTATAGCCTAAAAGTAGAGGAGAATACGCTGTTCTATAAGCTTTATCAGCGAGACGAGCTGCCACTGCCTGATGAGGATACAGAGCTAGCGATGTACAGACTGATCATCGATCGCTTGCAGGAGGCTGGATACGATCATTATGAGATCAGCAACTTCGCGCGACCAGGGTATGAGAGCCGTCATAATATGACGTACTGGCGGAACGAGCCGTATTACGGACTCGGTGCAGGCGCACATGGGTATGTACGAGGGCATCGACATATGAATATCAAGGGTGTGCAACCTTATATGAAGGCCTGTCAGGATCGATTGCCCCGAGCTGAGCAGTTCGCGGTCGAGGAGCTCGAGGCGATGGAGGATTTCATGATGGTCGGCCTTCGGATGCTGCATGGTGTTCAGGAAGATGACTTTAAGGCACAGTTTGGCGTATCGATCGAGGAGATATTCGGTAGCGTCGCTACAAGACTTCAGGAGCAAGGGCTACTCGAGCGCAACGAGGGGAGATATAGACTTACCCAGCAAGGAGTAATCTACGGTAATGATGTCTTCTCTGCATTCTTACGTGACCCAGAATCAGCATAAAGCAAAACCTGTCAAAAAATTATCTTGCATACTTATGCTGTATGTCGTATATTTATTCCTATATCTGCAGGCGTAACGAAGATGGTTACTCGTATACTACTTTCAAGTATGAGTGTGGTCATGCCTTCCTACGTAGCAGTATAGGTTTTTTCATATATATAGATAGATCTTGGGTTAGGTGGGGTAGGAGATGACGATCGTACGTAGAGCGTCCGTTGAAGATGTGGAGTCCATATATGAGCTGATCGATCAGTATGCCCAGAGAGGGATTATGCTGCCGCGTTCGCGTGAGCTACTGATGAGATTAATCGATACGTTCGTCGTAGCGGAGGACGAGGGTCGCATCGTCGGGGTGGGCTCACTATGCCAGCTAGGCCGAGATCTCGTGGAGATTCGATCGCTTGGTATCGTGGAAGATTACAAGGGCCGTGGGATCGGCACGTTGCTCGTCGGCAAGCTAGTGGAAGAAGCACGGGAGAAGAACATACGCCATGTGATGGCCTTAACATATGAAGTGAAGTTTTTCGAGAAGAACGGGTTCCAGGTCGTCCAGAAAGAGATTTTCCCGGAGAAAGTTTGGACAGATTGCGTTCACTGCAAAAAACAGCATTGCTGTGATGAAATCGCCGTTTTGAAGCGATTGGATTGACTTGACAATGATCATGGCAGTTTGGTATTTTTGTATTAGGTTTTAGCACTCTTGCAAGATGAGTGCTAACGAAAGGAGGCGGATACTAGATGCTTTCTGAACGTCAACGACTGATCTTGAATGCCATCATAGATGATTATATACGATCAGCAGAGCCAGTCGGTTCACGTAGCATATCGAAGCGTGGCGATGTAGGCTATAGTCCGGCGACGATCCGTAATGATATGTCTGACTTGGAAGAGCTCGGCTATCTCGAGCAGCCGCATACCTCTGCTGGACGCATCCCTTCTCATAAGGGCTATCGCTACTATGTCGATCATCTGATCCATGTGAATGAGATGCCGAAGAAGGAAGTTGAGCGGATCAAGCTGTTCTTCGCAGAACGAATCCAGCAGCAGGAAGAGATCATCCGGCAAGTGGCGATGATCCTCGCAGAGATGACGAATTACACATCGATCGTACTGCAGCCGGAGCTGTATCATACGTCCTTGAAGCATATGCAGATCATACCGATTAACGAGAACCAGGCGGTCATGATCGTCGTGACAAGCACCGGACATGTCGAGAATAAGCTGATCGCCCTACCGAAAGACATCCCTGTCTCAGAGGTCGAGAAGATGGTCAACATATTGAATGCGAAGCTGTCTGGCGTATCGATGATGCAGCTGAACTCGAAGCTCTACAACGAGATCGGAGCCGAGCTTAGCAGATATGTGTCACGTTATCAAGAGTTGATCAAGATTCTAGATACGACACTCGTGATGGAGGACGAGGGCCGGGTATATCTTAGCGGTGCGACGAACATCATGAACCAACCGGAGTTTCGCGACGTCGATAAGATCAAGTCTCTGTTCACATTGCTAGAAGAACAGGATACCTTAGCTAAGATGCTCGTACCATCGGAATCTGGCATACACGTGCGGATCGGAACAGAGAATAATATGGATGCGATTAACCAATGCAGTCTGATCACGGCGACCTATACGATCGAAGGTCAGACGCTCGGCACGATCGGGATCCTCGGTCCGACTCGTATGGAATATGGCAGAGTGATCAGTCTGATGCAATATGTCTCCAAAGAGATGGCGAATATCATCACCATGAAATATCATAAGGAATGAATCCGGAGGTGAGAACGGACGATGACCGTACACGAAGAACAGAAGAATAAGCAAGACATAGAGCAGTCGCAAGGTGAGGAGAGCATTCATGATGAGCTGCAGCAGGAGAGCACGCCAGATTCGGCTGCATCGACAGAATCGAACGCAGCGGAAGGGCTAGATGGTCCGGGCTCAGATTCGGCTGAAGAGATGGCTGATTCGTCTGAGGCTGATAAGTGGCGCCTTCAAGCAGAGGAACATCAACAGCGATTGCTACGAGTGCAAGCAGACTATGATAACTTCCGCCGCAGAACGCGTCAAGAGAAGGAAGAGCTATACAAGTATGCCGCTTCTGACCTACTGGAGAAGCTGCTGCCGGTGCTGGATAACTTCGATCGGGCACTCGCCACGGCGCAAGGTGGAAGCGACTATGATGCGCTATTGAAAGGGATCGATATGATCTTCCGGCAGTTCCAGCAGGTGTTAGAACAGACTGGACTGACTTCGATGGAGGCGGTGGGGCAACCATTCAACCCCGAATATCACGAAGCCGTCATGAAGGTCGAAGATGAGGAGCATGAGGAAGGGATCGTGCTCGAAGAATTACAGAAGGGCTATATGTTCAAGGATAAAGTGCTTCGCCCTGCAATGGTTAAAGTTAGCGGGTAGAGATAGAGACTTGTTAGGAGGACTACGAATATGAGCAAAGTAATCGGAATTGACTTAGGAACAACAAACTCTTGTGTGGCTGTCATGGAGGGTGGCGAAGCTGTCGTCATCCCGAATGCAGAAGGCAACCGAACGACACCGTCGGTCATTGGTTTCAAGAAAGACGGAGAGCGGATCGTCGGTGAGACGGCGAAGCGTCAAGCGATCACGAATCCGAATCGTACGGTCATGTCGATCAAACGCTATATGGGAACAGATCACAAGGTAGATATCGAAGGAACGAATTACACACCACAGCAGCTATCCGCGATGATCCTGCAGAAGCTTAAAGCTGATGCAGAGGCGTATCTCGGCTCGGAAGTGAAGCAAGCGGTCATCACCGTACCTGCTTACTTCAATGATAGTCAGCGTCAAGCGACGAAGGATGCGGGTAAGATCGCAGGCCTTGAGGTGCTACGGATCGTGAACGAGCCGACAGCTGCGGCGCTTGCTTACGGACTGGAGAAAGGTGAAGATCAGACGATCCTCGTCTTCGACTTGGGTGGCGGTACGTTCGACGTATCGATCCTCGAGCTTGGTGATGGCATCTTCGAAGTGAAGGCTACGAGCGGGGATAATAATCTCGGCGGAGATGACTTCGACCAGAAAGTCATCGATTACTTAGTAGCAGAGTTCAAGAAAGAACAAGGTGTCGATCTATCGAAGGATAACGCGGCTGTGCAACGTCTGAAGGACGCGGCAGAGAAGGCCAAGAAGGAACTATCCGGCGTGCTCACGACGACGATCTCGCTACCGTTCATCACGGTCGTAGACGGCGTTCCACAGCACTTGGAGTTGAATCTGACGCGCGCGAAGTTCGAGGAGATCACGGCTGATCTAGTCGAACGTACGATGGGTCCGACGCGCCAAGCACTATCTGACGCTGGTCTTAACCCATCAGAGATCGACAGGGTCGTACTCGTTGGCGGTTCGACACGGATCCCAGCGGTACAGGAAGCGGTCAAGAAGCTGATCGGCAAAGAACCGCACAAAGGCGTCAATCCAGACGAGGTCGTCGCACTCGGTGCAGCGATCCAAGCTGGTGTGTTAACAGGCGATGTACAGGATGTCGTACTGCTCGACGTTACGCCGTTGTCACTGGGTATCGAGACTGCGGGCGGCGTGTTCACGAAGATGATCGACCGCAATACGACGATCCCGACGAGCAAGTCGCAAGTGTTCTCCACATATGCGGATAACCAGACGAGCGTCGAGATCCATGTCCTGCAAGGTGAACGCGCGATGGCCGCAGATAACAAGACGCTCGGTCGCTTCATCCTAGGCGATATTCCGCCGGCTCCACGCGGCATCCCGCAGATCGAAGTTACATTCGACATCGATGCGAACGGTATCGTCAACGTATCTGCACTGGATAAAGGCACCGGCAAGAGCCAGAAGATCACGATCACTTCTTCCAGCGGGCTCTCCGACGAAGAGATCGATCGCATGATGAAGGAAGCGGAAGCACATGCCGAAGAAGACCGTAAGCGCAAAGAACTCGTCGAGATTCGGAACGAAGCAGATCAGCTAGTATACACGGTCGAGAAAACGATAAAGGATCTCGGAGATAAGGTCGACGCGGCGGAGACGAGTAAGGCCAACGACGCGAAGGAAGCACTCAAGAAAGCACTAGAATCCGATGACTTCGAACAGATCAAGAAGGCGAAGGACGAACTGAGTGAGATCGTTCAGCAGCTCTCTGTGAAGCTATATGAACAAGCGGCTCAACAGCAGCAAGCTCAACCTGAGCAAGGCAGCGGCACCGAGGGTGCGAAGAAAGACAATGTCGTCGACGCAGACTACGAAGTTGTAGACGACAAGAAGGAGTAATATCGAGTAGAGGGACGGTTGCATATCGGAGTGATCTACTCGTTCATGTACGGCATGATGATGGAAAGTCAAAGCGGGCTATGGAAGCCGCTTTGACTTTGCGTTTGATATTAGAGGATATTCAAATAGCTGTTTATGGGAGTGGAATGAGTGAGCAAGCGTGACTATTATGAAGTGCTTGGCGTAGATAAGAACGCCACCCCCGATGAGATCAAGAAGGCTTACCGGAAGCTTGCCCGCCAGTACCATCCAGATGTGAACAAGGAAGCGGACGCAGCGGATAAATTCAAAGAAGCCAAGGAAGCCTACGAAACGTTAAGCGATGATGGCAAGCGCGCCCAGTACGACCGCTTCGGCCACGTAGATCCGAATCAGGGATTTGGTGGCGGCGGTGGTGGAGGGTTCGATGATTTCGGTGGCTTCGGTGATATATTCGATATGTTCTTCGGTGGCGGCGGTGGCGGTCGAAGGAATCCGAACGCACCACAGCGTGGGGCTGACCTGCAATATACGATGACGATCGAATTCAAGGAAGCAGCATTCGGTAAGGAGACGGACATCGAGATTCCGCGCACGGAGAACTGCGATCACTGTCACGGTAGTGGAGCGAAGTCCGGGACTCATCCGGAGACGTGCTCGACTTGCCGTGGTACTGGTCAACAGGAAGTTGTACAGAATACCGCATTCGGCCGTATCGTGAATCGTAGAGTATGTCCGACTTGCTCGGGTAGTGGTAAGATCATTCGCGAGAAATGCGGCATCTGCCATGGTGCCGGCAAGGTGAAGAAGAATCGCAAGATCCATATCAAGATTCCTGCGGGGATCGATGACGGCTCACAGCTTCGCGTATCAGGAGAGGGTGAAGCTGGCGCCCGTGGAGGACCTCCAGGCGATCTGTATGTTGTCGTGCGTGTCAAGGAGCATGAATTCTTCGAGCGTGAAGGAGACGACATCTACTGTGAAGTGCCGATCACGTTCACCCAAGCTGCGCTCGGCGATGAGATCGAGGTGCCTACGTTGACGGGTAAGGTGAAGCTGAAGATTCCGGCAGGAACACAGACGAATACGTACTTCCGCCTAAGAGGACATGGCGTAACCCGCCTTAGGGGGATAGGCCAGGGCGATCAACACGTGAAGGCGGTCGTCGTCACGCCGACGAAGCTGACCGACAAGCAGAAGGATTTGCTGCGGGAGTTCGGCCGGATAGGCGGAGAAGATACGCATGAGCAGCAGGAGACGCTGTTCGAGCGGATGAAGAAGGCATTCTTGGGCTAGTTGGTGATAGACGGCATAGATGATAGATGAGATGAAGAACCGAAGGTGACCTGATCTGGACGACAGGACCTTCGGTTTTTTCAACACATAGGGCAGTTAAACTATCGTTCAAGCTATGCTCAGTTCATCGTTCCGTCGAGATCTGCCATGATATGCCGAAGCGGTCCGTCACGATCCCGTATAGCGGGCTCCAGAACGTTTCCTGCAACGGCATGTCGACCTTGCCGCCTTCTGATAGCTTCTCGAACGCTACCCTTGATTCATCTGCATCATCGAAGACGATGGCGATGGTGACCTGATCTCCAACCTGATAAGGAGAGCCTGGGAAGTTGTCCGACAGCATGAGGTCATACTCACCGATCTTCAGATAAGCATGTAACACCAGATCTTTAGCACCTTCTGGTGCCGAGTGGTTCGCATCTGCTGGTAGATCAGCGAATGTCTGCAAGTTCTCGATGCGCGCTCCGAGCACTGATTCATAAATCTTTACCGCTTCTTGACCGTTTCCGTTCGTTACGATGTAAGGGGACATACCTGTGATCATTCATTCATCATCCTTTGCTATGTGAAGTTATGACGGTGCTCTACCTCATAAAGTATAGGTAGTTATCTTATGATCATACAGGCTTTTCCTTGCAGTTACTGTCGAACGCTCGGGACTCGAATACTTCACTTGTGATGTTGCTTAGATTGGACGTTGTCAGGGTATGATGTGACACCTTCTTCATCGTGAATAACGGTTGGTTACAAACAAGTTATCTCGAATAAGTGTCTGCTATCTATAATTTATAGTGCTAATATATAACATTCGAAAGGTATATTTCGTCCTATGAAAGCGTTACCCTTAATCTAAGGTGTGTGTACCTGTTATTGCTAATGAATAATGTGAGTCCGTGAGAGTCTCGCAGCATCTTAAGGGAGAGAGCCGTATATGATGAAGAAGATACTCATGCTCATGATGATCCTTGTCTTCGTACTAGCTGCTTGTGGAGGGCCGTCATCTGATGGCGAGACGAATAAAGGTTCTGATGACCAGCCTGATGGAAGCCTATCAGAAGGCACTAATAATGAGGAAGGGGCACCGAATCATATGGATATAGATACGTCGAAGCCTTTTGTACCTGAGAATCCTGAAGATATGCCAGCCGATGATGTAAGCAATCCGAGTGCCGGCGAGAAGACTGTCAAAACACTAGAAGACTACGCAAAGGAAGATTGGTATCAGACATTACTTGCGAATGCGCAGATGAATGTCGGGAATAACTATCGCTTGAAGGCGATCATCGACAAAGCCAAGGCAGGGGAAGAAGTGACGATCGCTGCGATCGGCGGTTCGATCACGGAGGGCGCTGGAGCGACGAACTATTCGGAGAGCTATGCTTATCGCACATACGAAGCATTCAAGCACGAGTATGGTGCTGAGGATGGAACGAATATTCACTTCATCAACGCGGGAGTCGGAGGAACTCCGTCCACGTTCGGAATCATGCGCTACGATCGCGATATCATAGCAAGAGTGGCCGACGCAGACGGTCTTCCGGACATCGTGATGGTAGAGTTCGCGGTCAACGACTACGGAGAGCCAACCAAACATAGAGCTTACGAATCACTCGTGAAGAACATCCTGCTACAACCAAACGATCCCGTTGTGATCCTCGTATTCTCAGTATTCCCTGGTGGATTCACGATGCAGAATGAACTGAAAAAGGTCGGCTATCATTATGACTTGATGATGGTCAGTACTAAAGATAGTGCGTTCCCATACGTCGGGAAAGAATGGACGGAAGAAGAGTTCTTCCATGATATCTACCATCCGACATCACTAGGTCATGGTGTCATGGCAGATGCGATCTTCCATACGATTAAGACTGCGGCTGAGGTGGAGGCCTCTACTTCAGATATCGATCTGGATGTGTCACCGGCATATGGCACACAATTCGTCGGACTGAAGACGATCTTCAAGGACGCCTATGATGAGAGCATTCAGCTGTCTCTCGGAAGCTTCAGTGAGAACGATCCGAACGTATATCGTAACTTCCCGATCGGTAAGCTCTATGAACATAACTTCCATCACGTCAGCGGAAGGGAAAGCTTGACATTCACGATAACGAGCAAGAATATGCTGCTCGCTTATCGCGCGGTTAATGATGCAAGCTTCGGTGAGATCGATGTATATGTTGATGGTGAGAAGGTCAAGACGATCAATGGTAATACCGGAAGCTGGGGACAGTCTGTCGTTGACTTAATCTTCTCTGATGAAACGTCCGCCGAGCATAAGATAGAGATCAAGATGGCAGAGGGAAGCGAAGATAAGAAGTTTACGATAACGGTGATGGGATATACACAGTAGCTCCACGTAAAGCGCTGGCCTCGTGCCAGCGCTTTAAATCTTTAAACCTTTCAAATTTCTACATTTTGACGATTTTATGATCCGATATATACTTTGTAAGGTTGATTTGTGAATATCATGGGGTATTTTTATCTTGAAATAAGTGATATCTTTACTCTTGTACTACAAAAAAACATACATAGATGAATGGGGGGTATCGGTAAGTGTATCCGTAGGATAAACAGACACTAATCGGATACTCAGATATTACGAGAGTCACAGTCATGTAGTACATCTATCAGAACAAACACAAACATCAGGAGGGTATAATGAACATGAAAAAATTTCTAATCGTCATGGCAACAGTCGTATTCGCACTTGCACTCGCAGCTTGTGGAGACAAGAACGAGGAAGGTAATAACCAAGCAGCGAACCAGAACGAAGAGCAAACGAACAATGCAGGTGCTGAAAACGGCGCGAACGATGCAGCTGCTAATGAAGCAGAAGAAGTAGCTGCAGACGTAGAAGAAGTAGTAGAAGAAGTAGTAGAAGAAGCACCAGTAGCTGAAGTTGAAGGAACTGTTATCGACCTGTCGACGTTGGAGCCTGTATTTGATCAAGCAACTGGCACAGTACAAGACGATGGTTCTGTCCACTACGCTGGCGGTACGATCAACAAGAGCATGTTCGCACTTCCAGCTCCTGTAGCAGTTGATGAGACGATCAAGTTCTCGCTTAGCGGCAAGTTCAACACAGCTGATGATACAGCGATCAGATTGTACCTGACGAATGCAAACTTCGAGAACTGCTCCGAAATGTTCACGTTCCAAAACAATGGCGAAGAGTCCTTCACCACAACGTTTGAACTGAAGGCCACTGCAGAAGGTACACATCTTATGATTGCAAGCTCTGCATTCGATACATTCTTCAATGATTTCACACTTACGCAAATCGTAGTTGCTGAATAAAACAAGCATATATAGGTAAAATAAAAACCTTGATCGAGAGTATCTCTCTCAGATCAAGGTTTTTTTATCCACATAGGAAAGGAAAGTTTAACTTCGATAAAGCGATAAAGGTTGTATCATACAAGAATAATCGCCTGTCTTCGTTATTATGTAAGGGTGATCTTTAGACCGAGCTCCTCTAACGCCTGCTGCAAGGTGCCCTTCGTCTCGATCCGTTCGTTTAGCGAGATGCCCAGATTCACCATCGTATTCGCGATCTCAGGTCTGATACCCGTGATGATCGCTGTGCAGCCCATATAGCTGACGCCGTCGAGAATATTGAACAGATGCTTCACGATCATCGTATCTAGATAGACGACGCCGGACATATCGATGATCAGTGAGCGAATCTTATAAGCGCCGATATGCTGCAGCACTTTCTCCTGAATCGCCTTAGCTCGGTGCGTGTCGATCGTGCCGAGTAGTGGTAAGATGAATACCGTCGGAGTGAGAGGGATGAGAGGTACCGACAGATCGTCGATCATCTCCCTGTGCGACTTGATCAGTTCATCCTTGAATGTCGTATAATTCGTGAAGAAATGCCGCAGGAACGTATCTAATGTCAGATTAATCTTGCGTTCGAGCTTGAAAAATTCATCGACACTAATATCCTGATCTCTCAGTCGAACATAGTTATAGACGAAGTCCCATAATACGCGACGGATCGCTTGGAACCACTCCAGCTTCACCGCGATATTCAGAGTTGAGTGCTGTGCCCATAGCTTTCCTTCGTGCTGCGCAAAATTAATAATCTCCAGCTCTTTATCATCGATGATCATCCCGATCAGATAATGAGCATTATTCAGTAGATCGATGTTATCGATCATCTTGATCTCCTGCACGATCTCCTTCAGATTCACAACCTCATCAAGAAGTCGTTTCTCGAACTCTTCTTTGTTCATCTGTAAGAACGTTTTAAGTTCGATGTTAGGCTCGTATTGCAGATCCATTATGACAACTCCTTTTTCTCCAACTGTGTTGACGGGAAAATAGAACTTAAACTCTGTTCCTTTGCCTTCTTCGCTACTAACCTCGATCGATCCTCCGTGTTGATATACCGAAGAGAATACATAAGCGAGACCCATGCCTGTCCCATCGGATTTGGTAGAGAAGAACGGTGTTCCGATAAGATCCAGCTTTTCCTTCGGGATGCCGACTCCTGTATCGGAGATGATGACCTCGACCTGGCTATCTTTCATCCGATGGTGGATCGTGATATTACCCTTATCCTCGATCGCTTCGAAAGCATTCTTGAGTATATTGAAGAACGCTTTTTTTAACTGATTCCGGCGGCCGTATACTTCAACATCACCATCTTCGAGATGTTTGCTGATCGACACACGGTATATCTGATCCTGGAATAGACTCAGTAACGATTCTAACTCGGCACACAGGTTTATTCTCGTCGGCAGCTCGTCCTCTGAATCCGCTTTCGATACATTCAATAAATTTTGCAGAGTCGAGATGGCGTTATCTAACTCCTGTTGGGCGATATCGATATAGCTGTGAGGAGATTGCTTCTGTAGGAGCTGTAGAAACCCTTTGACAGCCGTTAGCGGGTTACGAACTTCATGAGCGATACCTGCTGCGATCTGTCCGACAGAAGCCAACCGAGATTGATGACTATTTTGGTTTTCAGGTATATCTTTTGATTGCAATAACCTTCGTTCCTTTCCTAGAAGTTTCGATCCGCACCTCATCCATAAGTCTGATGGTACCACTAATACCGAGTCCGAGGCCTTTGTCTGAACGCTTGGAGCCTTCCATGACAGCTTCGAGATCTGGTATACCTGGACCACGATCACTAACGATCATACAGATTCCAAGAGGAATCGTGCGACAGATGAAATGACCGTTACCCCCTCCGTGCATTAATACATTGCGCGCCATCTCCATCAGACTGACGATCACACTCTGGACATCTATAGTAGTGAACGGAAGGTCCTTCATCAGATACTTCACTCTGCTGATGGCAGAGTAGATGTCGTGCTCGCAAGTAATCGTCTGGCTCATCAACGATATCACCTTACTGATAGTCTTAGTGTTTGAATAATTATACAATAGGTAAGAATGTTTTTAAACTAAACCGTATAAATAATGGTAAAAACATCGAAAATACGTTGGAATGACTGTCTCAGCCTGTTAATCAATCGAATCATGATCCGAAGTGAAGTCAAGCAATCCGATCATAGCGTATATCTAGACAGAAAAAGGGTGCAACCAGTGGTTGCACCCTTCACAGGTAAGCGGGTGAGGGGAATCGAACCCCCGCTTCAGGCTTGGGAAGCCGGCGTTCTACCATTGAACTACACCCGCAATATGGATACATATGATGGTCGGGAAGACAGGATTCGAACCTGCGACCCCCACGTCCCGAACGTGGTGCTCTACCAAGCTGAGCCACTTCCCGTAGACTGCAGCTGTATACGCCATGAGCATACCAGCGACATAATCAAATATATCACATACACCTATAAAAATCCAACGGTTATTATGAACAAAATCGTAGGCAGGATGCTAGTTATGGTGATGTATACCATGGTGATCAGGCAGGCGCTTGAAGATCAGGATGATGAGCAGGAATAGCCCCAAGTAGCCGAATACATCGTATAGAGACGTTAACAAGGAGTCGTAGCCGATCTGGCTAACGAGGAAGCAGGCGAATAACAGCGTCGCCGTGATGACGTTCTGCGGCATGGATCGGATGCTTTGGATCTGTCTAGTCATACCGAAGATATTACCAACCAACGTCGTGAAGATCTCTCCATAGATAACGAATAGGAATAACCATTGTAATAGCGGTCCGAAGCCGGCGATAACTTCAGCCATCGGAATGTCGAAGATCATAATATCCGGCATGAAGGAATTCATCGCAGCATGACTTGTTAGTAGCATGAACCCAAGCCCGATCCCTCCGACGATCCCACCCCAGCGGAGAACGCTCTCGTCTGTAGTCTCGCTGCCTAGCGGTACGAGAACGGCTTGTAATGTCGCGAAGTTTAGTGCTGTATACGCGAATGGACTGATGATCCAACCCCAGCCATCAAGCTCTTGTCGCTGGATGGTGATCGTCTGTAACAAGCCTTGTGGATCTAGAAATACGGTCGAGATGACGATCGAGAAGAAGAGCATCATCGGGACGACGATCACATTCACGGTGAGCACGCCGTCAAGATTACGCGTCATCACGAGATAGGAGAGTAGTACACTTAGCAGGATCCCGATTTGGAATGGAAGGCCCAGCTGTTCCTCGAATATGGATCCTGTTCCCGATAGCATGACGGTCGTAACGCCGAACAAGACGATGAAGCTGAGGGCATTCGCCAGCTTGCCTATGATCGGTCCGAATAGATAGATGTTCATCTCCTGATAAGAATAAGCTTTGATCCGATGTGCGAGCAGCATCATCTTCGTGCCGATCCAGGCGAAGAGGAGCGTGCTGATCAACATCCCGATCACACCGAAGCCTCCGTAGATGGTGAAGAATTGCATAATGGAGAGTCCGGAAGCAAAGCCTGCCCCGACGACTGTGCCGATATATGTAGCCGAGATCTGGATGATCGCTTTCGTCTTCTGCTGTGTGTTCACTGTTCGTTCAACACCTTCCATCAACGATTCGTACAAGTATATGTATGAGCGATGTCAGCGCAGCATGCTATCTGCTTAACCATTCGTTACCGAATGATCCAGCGGCATGAAAGAACATGTGATGGGAATGATATTCTTGATGAAGTTAGGAGCCAAAAATGACAAAGGGAGAATGATGTAGATGGGAATCTTAGATGGCAATCCGAAGCATGAACCGTTACATTACGGTGAGATCATGAGTCTCTGGAATGTATCGATGGCAGGCAAAGGGATGATCTCGTGCTACGAGGCTTATCGTAATCATGCAGGAGATCACGAGCTAAGCGCATTGTTAACCGATATGCTCGAGCAAACGAAGAAGGAAGTAAAGGAATGTGATGCGATATTAACGGATAATGGGATAACGCCTCCACCTTCACTACCTGAGAGACCGAAGGTACAGCTGGAAGATATCCCAGCAGGAGCTAGGTTCACCGATCCCGAGATTGGCATGATGTTAGCGATGAACAATGCAGCAGGTCTCGTCACTTGCAGTGGGGTGATGGGCTCAGCGATCCGCGAGGATATCGGGGCGTTGTTCGCGAAGTACCATGCACAGAAGACGCAGCTTGGGCTTCGGATCCTGCGCATGAACAAGGAGAAAGGCTGGCTCATCCCTCCACCACTGCAGCTCAAGGCTGAACCTGTGCCGGTATGACAAGCAAGATAACATGAGAAGACGGTGACAGATATGATGTTCAAATGGATCTCTAGCTTGGTAAGGAGTGCAGTGAACGAGGCAGTCGACAAGGCGATCGAACGGATGGCCAGAGACTCTTACACAGAGAATATATTCGAGATGGTGACTGGTGCGAAGAAGGTTGGCACGATCAATATGATCGAGAACATCATGCGCGCATCGCAAGGCAAGCCGCCAGGACGACCTCTCGGCTCCCATATGCACTTTTCTCCATGGGAGAAGCTGTTGTTTAACCCCGTTCATCTGCATCGGTTTCCGACACCTGAGCATGTGGCGATCTCAAGCTCGGTCGTCATCGGCAAACGAGCCAAGAAGCCGCTCGAGATCGCGATCCCGATCATGATCGCTGCGATGTCCTATGGGGGAGCGCTGAGCAAGCATGCGAAGATCGCTCTAGCCAAAGGGGCGTCGATGGTCGGAACAGCGACCAATACGGGTGAAGCGGGCCTATTAGAAGAGGAGAGGAAAGCTGCCAAGCTGTTGATCGGCCAGTATAATCGTGGCGGATGGTTGAATAATCCGGAGCAGTATAAGCGTCTAGATGCGATCGAGATTCAGCTCGGGCAAGGAGCGCAAGGCTCTTCACCACAGCGGACGAAGGCGAAAAATATCGGTCGCGAATATCAGGAAGTGTTCCAGCTTGCGGATGGCGAGGATGCGATCATCCACTCGCGTCTTCCTGGAGTGGACACGAAGGAACAGTTCATGGCACTCGTTAAGCAATTGCGGGAAGAGACCGGGGTGCCAGTCGGACTGAAGATCGCAGCGACCCATTACCTCGAACAGGAGTTAGAGATCGCGGTAAAAGCAGGAGTCGACTTCATCACTGTTGACGGTGCAGAAGGTGGTACACATGCCGCGCCACCAATCCTCGAAGACGATCTCGGACTTCCGACCATGTTCGCCGTAAGTCGCGCTTCGAAGTTCTTAGCAAGCAAAGGCGCGGAAGACATCAGCCTGATCGCAACGGGTGGGTTAGTAACCCCCGGTCACTTCCTGAAAGCGATGGCGTTGGGTGCAGATGCTGTATATACGGGTACTTCCGCACTCATCGCGATGATCGGCGATCAGATGACGAAGGCGGTCCCGTTCGAACCACCGATTGACCTCGTCGTCTATTCATCGAAGATGACTGACCAGCTTGATATCGATCGCAGTGTGACGAATCTGACGAATTTCCTTAACGCATGCGTACGAGAGATGGAGCTAGTCGGCTATTCAACAGGCAAGACGAGGTTCTCGGAATTCTCTAGAGAAGATCTATGTACGCTTGACCCGTTTTTGACACAAGCTCTTGGAGTTGAGCTCGGATACGTTTCCTCTCAGGATCAAGCATCGTATTTTAGCCGTATGCCGCTCACAGCTCAGAGTCCTGTTGATGCTACGAGCGTGCTGAACCGGGATGTTGATACGCCAGTGGAGACGGAGACAACGCTGCATTAGGCTATAGATATTATGCATAGAAGATGTTGGATAAGGGAACGCTATGACAAAGTTCGTCGTATAGGCGTCCCTTTTTTTCGTACAAAATACCCTATACGTGTACAGGACCTTACGAGGAAGAGAGGTGTGATGATGAACAAGCGCGGTAAGTCACAGTCCCAGGGCCGATTGCCGATCGGGCATAACGAAGACGTCGAATATGCAGCGGAGCTTGCAGACCATGATGATCGAGAAGCACAGGCAAGAGCCGCAGCAGCGGATGAGCGGCAGAGCGACCGATCATAGATCCAGCTTCAGTTCAGATATAGGAGGGTTACGATGGCAGAACGCAATATCCTCGCTTATTTTCACTCGCCGGAACAAGCGGAAGGGGCGAAGCGCAAACTACAAGCGCTAAGAGTAATCGATATGAGCATCGATCGTATAGATGCCTATCCTGGGTCAGGTAATCAAGACATCATGAATCCGATCACCAGTGATTTCAGCGGATTAGGTGAGCTATCACTGGATGGGGAGTTCTCGAACAAGTCAGCTGCGATCATGGCGGCGACGGATCCAGATGCGAGCGGCTTAAGCGATAGAGGAACCGAGGAGCTATCAGGCAAGAATATCTTACTTACGGCTGTGGTAAGCGATGACGAATATGATAAAGCGGTCACGATCGTGCGTGAATTCGGGGGGCAGATATGATGGCGGGGATCACGATGAATGCGCGATTTGATAATCTGGATGACGCCGAACAAGCGGCGACCGAGCTAAGGTCGTTGTTCGGCACACATGTGGATATACGTGCATTGTCCGGTAATCAAAGCTCTCGCAGCTCAGATCCACCTGGAGATTCGTCTATGTTCGCTTTACCTGGGTTGAACTTTGGCTCACCAACTCCATTTGCGGCCGTATTTCCTTCGACCTTGCCGGGGGAAGATGTGGAGAGTGGTGTATACTCGGACCATGCCTACGTCGTGGAAGCCCAGGTTAGTGCAGAGCAAGAGCAGCTAGCGGCAGAGATTATCGAAAGATATGGTGCAGAGCGGATATGAATAGATCGACCGATCGGCTAGGCGATTGGTGATACGCCCCGAGTCCTCTTCAAGTTGAGTGCTCGGGCTTTCTGTTTTTCACAGCTCATTAAGACTTGGCGGGAGCAGAGTTATTCTTTATCATTAGGAAGAGGATAAGACCAATCGATAGAAATGAGGATACGGGATATGAGATGGTATGAGATTACGATCTACACGACTGAGGAAGCGACGGAGGCGATCGCAGACTTCCTACATAGATCCGGCGCAGGGGGAGTAAGCATCGAGGAGTCAGGTTCGCTAGATCGTCCTAGGGACACATCGCTCGGCCAATGGTACGAACGCCCGTTGAATGATATACCTGAAGGTGAAGCAGAGATGAAGGCATACTTCGCGGAGGAAGGTCTGAATATCGACACCGTACTAGCTGAAGTAAAGAGCTTCGTAGCGGGATTGTCAGAATTCGGTCTTGATGCGGGCAAGGCGGATATCTCCTGGCGAGCGGTGGATGAGGAGGATTGGGCGAATGGATGGAAGCAGTACTATAAGCCAGTACGTATATCCGATAAGCTAACGATCAAGCCGACATGGGAAGCCTATCACGCTAGTGATGATGAGATCGTTATCGAGCTCGACCCAGGTATGGCCTTCGGCACAGGAACACATCCGACGACTTCGCTATGCCTGAGGACGATCGAACGGTATGTTCAGCCGGGTGATGAAGTGATCGACGTAGGGACAGGCTCGGGGATCCTCGCGATCGCAGCCGCGAAGCTGGGTGCCAGTAAGGTCCTCGCACTCGATCTGGATCCGGTTGCTGTATCTAGCACGAGAGAGAATGTCAGCCTGAATGCACTGCAGCATGTGACTGTCATGGAGAGTGATCTGTTAAGTATATTAGACCGTGTGGAACAGAGCGAGCTAGGCGTTACACTTCCCGTGCGAGTCGTGGTGTCCAATATTCTGGCGGAGATCATCGTTACGTTCGCCCCCGATGTCTATCAGGTGCTGGAACAGGGCGGGCTATTCATCGCTTCCGGGATCATCACAGCCCGAGAACAGCTAGTCGCAGACAAGCTGCAACAATCGGGCTTTGCGATCGACGCTCGATACGAGGAAGACGACTGGGTCGCGCTCGTTGCGAAGAAGCTGTGATGCCGAAGAGGTTCAAGTGGATGACCACCGTCATGTGATGCCGAAGAGGCTCAAGTGGATGACCAGCGTCGTGTGACGCCGAAGAGGCTCATGTGGATGACCAGCGTCATGTGACTCCGAAGAGGCTCATGTGGATGACCACCGTCATGTGATGCCGACGACCGCTCAAAGGGAGCTTCGCCCGGTACGGTGGTACGGTACATTTATGTATAGGGAAGTAGGTGTATAGGTAAAGATGGACTTTTTGAGCAATCTTCGATTTCCATATCCACTAGAACAGTGGCCATTCGTACTCATCGTGATCGCGATCGCCTTCACGCTGCATGAATTTGCTCATGCTTATGCTGCTTACAAGTTCGGTGATCCTACTGCATACCGACAGGGTAGGGTGACGTTGAACCCGATGGCGCATCTCGATCCATTCGGCTTGATCTTCATCTTCCTCGCTGGTTTCGGCTGGGCGAAGCCAGTTCCGGTCAGTCGGGTACACTTTCGTAACCCGCGCTTGATGGGGATCATCACGACGGCTGTCGGCCCGCTGAGCAACCTGCTTATCGCATTAGTCGGTCTCATCTTACTCGTATTAGTCAGGAAGCTTGGGATTGAGGCCGCCTCGCCGGGTATTCAGGACGCGGTATATACGTTCTTCGAGATATTGATCGAGCTTAATGTCGTCCTATTCGTATTCAATCTCATCCCATTGCCACCGCTCGACGGTTATCGAATCATCGAGGACCTGGCGCCGCACCGTCTGCGTGCGAAGATGTCGCAGGTTGAGCATTGGGCGGTGTTCGCTTTCTTGCTCATGGTGTTCATCCCGCCTGTCCGCGCGGTGACCTTGGAGCCGATCTTCGGATTGACAGGGAGTGTATACGTCGGATTGATCAAGCTCGTACAGTTTATATTCGGCCTGACATAGACGGTTTGCCTATGTTAATATAGAGGTTGATTTTTATAAGCAATCGACAACAGCTAAGCTAAGATAGGATGACGAATGAGAACATGCAGCGTTATTTTGTAGATGCGAAGCAGTTTCAAGACGAGCTTGTCGTACTGAACGGGGACGAAGCGCATCATCTGATCCGTGTCATGCGAGCGCGTCCTGGAGACCAGATCATCGTCAGTGATGGCTTGGAACGAGAAGTGCTGGCGGAGATTACCGAACTGAATAAGGATACGGTTGAAGCGCGTATCGTTGAGCAGCTTACGATGACCCATGAACCAGCCGTACGGGTCACGGTCGCTCAGAGCTTGCCGAAGGGGGATAAACTCGAGACGGTCATCCAGAAAGGTACGGAGCTCGGTGCGGAAGGGTTCATCCCATTCGTCTCGCAGCGCACGATCGTCCAGTACGATGCACGCAAAGAAGCGAAGAGACTCGAGAGATGGCGCAAGATCGCCAAAGAAGCAGCCGAGCAAGCCCATCGCAACCGTGTTCCAGAGGTGGCGGAGCCTGTCCGCTGGGCAGGGATCATGCAGCTAGTAGATGCCTATGATCTCGTGATGATGTGCTATGAGAAGGTAGATCATACGGAAGAGCTGAGGCCATTGCTGCAGCAGTTTCGTCATGAACACGATATACGGTACGGACGAGATGGTCGTGAGCCAACGATCCTGCTCATCGTCGGTCCGGAAGGCGGTTTCGCCGAGCAGGAAGCTGAGCAAGCAACAGCGGCAGGCATCCAGCTTGTCGGTCTTGGTAGTCGCATCCTGCGAACGGAGACAGCAGCGATGGTCGGACTGGCTTGCATCATGTACGAATTCAACGAGATGGGAGGAGCGCTTTGATGCCTACAATCGCGTTTCATACATTAGGGTGCAAAGTGAACTTTTATGATACAGAAGCGATCTGGCAGCAGTTCAAGCTAGAAGGCTATGAGCAAGTAGAATATGAACAGACAGCTGATGTCTATGTTATCAATACCTGTACGGTGACGAACTCTGGAGATCGCAAGAGCAGGCAGATCATTCGCCGTGCGATTCGTCGTAATCCAGACGCGGTCGTAGCGGTTACGGGGTGCTATGCGCAAACATCACCAGCTGAGATCATGGCGATCCCGGGGGTTGATCTCGTCATCGGAACGCAGGACCGAGATCAGATCATCCCACTCGTCAAGGAGATTCAAGAGAAACGTCAGCCGATCAACGCCGTTCGCAACATCATGAAGACGCGGCAGTTCGAGGAGCTGGACGTGCCGAGCTTCGCGCATCAGACGAGGGCCTTCCTGAAGATACAGGAAGGCTGCAACAACTTCTGTACGTTCTGCATCATCCCTTGGTCCCGCGGTCTTATGCGTAGTCGTGCTCCGGAGAGTGTGCTGAAGCAAGCACACATGCTTGTGGAAGCCGGCTATAAGGAGATCGTACTGACCGGTATCCATACTGGCGGATACGGCGAAGACCTAGACGACTACAGCTTAGCTAGACTGCTGAGAGATCTAGACACAGTGGACGGGCTTGAGCGGGTGCGGATCAGTTCGATCGAAGCAAGCCAGATCACAGACGAGGTGATCGAGGTGTTGAACAGCTCGGATAAGATGTGTCGCCATCTGCATATTCCTCTGCAAGCCGGGGATGACACGATCTTGAGGCGGATGCGCCGTAAGTATACGACAGAGGAATATGCCGAGAAGCTCGCATCGATCCGCGAAGCGATGCCTGGAGTGGCGATCACGAGTGATATCATCGTCGGATTCCCTGGGGAGACGGACGAGCTGTTCCAGAACGGCTACGCCTTCATCGAGCAGATGAATTTCTCTGAGCTGCATGTGTTCCCTTACTCGAAGCGGACGGGTACGCCAGCTGCCCGCATGGATGATCAAGTGGACGAGGAAGTGAAGCATGCTCGCGTCCATGCGCTGATCGACTTGTCGGAGAGGCAGCAGCTTGCTTACGCACGCCATAACGTCGGTCAGATCCTCGAGGTTATACCGGAGCGCAGCCGTGAAGGCGTACTGCAGGATGGAGAGATATCAGGCTACACGGACAACTATCTACAGGTGATCTTCGAAGGCTCGGAGGATCTGGTCGGTAAGGTGTGTAAGGTGAAGATTACAGAAGCAGGAGTGAACCAGTGCCGCGGCCAGTTGGTCGCTGACCATACTCCGCTCGTCATGGCCAACTGATAAGGAGACTGCCATGGAACATATGGAACATATGAATAACATCGCTTCCTATATTGATCATACGTATCTGAAGCCGGATGCGAATTCATCAGCGATCGAGCGGCTTTGTCGCGAAGCTCTGGACTATCAGCTTCGGAGTGTATGTGTGAACAGCGTATGGGTATCGGCATGTAAGCGATTGTTAGCAGATTCGCCTGTTGGGATCAGCGCGGTGTGCGGCTTCCCTCTCGGAGCGATGGCTTCAGCTGCCAAAGCATACGAGGCTGAACTCGCGGTAGATGATGGGGCAACTGAGATCGATATGGTCATGCAGATCGGTCTCTTCCTAGAAGGTCGCTATCAGCAGGCAGAGTCCGATATCCGCACGGTGGTACAAGCTGTGCAAGGCAAGGCAGATGTGAAAGTGATCCTCGAGACGGGGTATATGACCGACCAACAGATCATCGATGCATGCAAGCTAGCAGAGCAGGCTGGAGCACGCTTCGTCAAGACATCGACAGGCTTCGGGCCAGGCGGCGCAGAGACGCATCATGTGCGTCTCATGCGTCAGAACGTATCCGATACCGTGCTCGTGAAGGCTTCCGGGGGGATACGCGATCTCGAGACCGCACAGGCGATGATCGAAGCAGGAGCAGCCCGCCTCGGCACAAGCGCTGGTGTCGCCATCATAAGAGGTGGGCAGAGCCGTTCGGAATATTGAGACTCTGATGGGTGGGCATCTGGCGAACACTTATGCCAGCTTGCCTACTCCTTGACTGATGCAAACTCTGATGAGGTTCTGCGGAAGACGGGCAAGTAACAGAATGGGAGTGCCGCGAGCGAGCAGACGATATTGAAGATCGTCTGTGCATGCGCGAGCTGAGCGGATTCGTTCGCTGAGAACCATGACGATACGACGCCCAAGGCATCGACGAATGGGAAGAACAAGACCGTACCCCCGACGTTCAACACGATGTGCGACCAAGCGACGAATTGTCCGGAACGGCTCCCACCCACCGCGGCGATCAGTGCAGTCGCACACGTGCCGATATTGGCGCCGAGGATGATGGCGATGCCGAGCTCGACGGAGATGACGTGAACGGATGCGAGCCCCATCGTCAAGGCGATCGTTGCAGAGCTACTATGGATGACGGCGGTTAGCGCTGCGCCAGCGACCACACCCCATAGCAGGCTGACCTGAGCTTGGTCTAAGAACCACGCGAACATACCGTGCGACTGTAAGCTTGGGATCGTGCTTTGCATGACGACCATACCAAGCAATATACCGGCCAGTCCGCATAAGGCGAGTGACATATATCTGGCAGCGTGTAAGAGACCGCTCCATCGCATGGTTGTGTAGAGAGAGTCTGGTATAAGGCTGCACAGAAGCCAGATCGGCGCGTTGATCAGCAGTAGCGGTAGTCCGTACTTGCCGATGTTGAGGCCGATAAGCTCCGTCGTGAGACATGTCCCGATATTCGTGCCAAGGATGATACCGAGTGTGCGTGAGAAATCCATCAGCTTCGCATTCACTAAGCCGATCGTGATGACCGTGATCGCACTGGAGCTCTGAAGCAGGGCTGTCACGGCCGTGCCGGTAGCCAGACCGTGCAGGGGTGTGCGGGTTGATCGCTCGATCCATAGCTTAAGGCGTGGCCCAGCCCAATGGTGCAAGGCAAGCTCCATCACTTTCATGCCGAACAAGAACATGGCCAGTCCAGCTGTGAGTGGTAAGATAATATCTATGAACACAGTGAAGCGCTCCTTCGTCGTTAACATGATCGTCATATAGTCGGCTTAACTATGTATATGTCTCGGCCGAGACAAGCATGACAAGCACGGGGCGGAAGACCGGAGTAGAGCATGTAGCTTCAGCTAGTAGTCAGTTCGATACAACACGACAATAGGATGTTGATAGGTTAGCAGATAGGAGGAGTTGTGCATGGATGGTAGGTTAGCAGGCAACGTGAACTGTATGAAGTGTGCTCACTACTATGTGACCTGGGATCCGAAGCACCCGCGCGGATGTCGAGCCTATGGGTTCAAGTCGAGGCAGCTTCCGTCGACTGTCGTCCAAGCCTCTTCCGGCAGCGTATGCATGCAATATACACCGAAAGATAAGCGCGCTAGTCAGTGATCAACATAAGTCTACCTGTATACTAGAAGAACGCTTCACTAAAGCTGTATCTACCCCTCCAGTACTTTCCCCTGATCTATTCCCAACATATCATCCATCCCAACGTCTTAAACTTCATATATAATAGAATAGAGTAGAGTTCGGTCCTAAGTAGGACAAGCGGAATTCTTAAAGTATGAATACATATCCGGGAGGGGCATACATGTCGTTGAAGTTCGTCATCGGCAGAGCCGGAAGCGGCAAATCACGGTATTGTCTAGACGAGATTAGGTCACGGTTACAGGAAGATCCAGCAGGCTCGCCGCTTATCTTACTGGTACCGGAACAGGCAACGTTCCAGGCGGAGTATGAGCTGGTCACGACACCTGGGCTGAACGGCACGTTGCGAGCGCAGGCCATCAGCTTCCGACGTATGGCGTTCCGCGTTATGCAGGAATGCGGTGGAACTGCACGTGTGCATATCGATGATACGGGGAAGCAGATGCTGCTGTATAAGATTCTACAATCTCATAAAGACGCCTTATCCATCTTCCGTAGAGCTGCCGATCAACGCGGATTTGTCGCGGAATTGAATGATCTGTTTAATGAGTTTCGCCGTTATCGGAACGATGCGGAGGGTATGGACAACATATACGAGCGCGCACATCGCTTATCGAAGAGTCCTGAGGATCGCCCAGAGGAGAATCCTCTACTTCGAAAGTTACATGATATACGATACATCTATCAGCTGTATGAGAATGAGCTGTCCGGACATTATGTCGATGCGGAAGATTACTTGCAGACATTAGCGGATCAGGCGCCTCACTCTACCTACTTGCGTGAGGCTGAGATCTGGATCGACGGTTTCGCGGGGTTCACGCCGCAGGAATATGCGGCGATCGGGGCGTTAATGCGTACGGTACGGCATGTTACGGTCACGGTCTGCGCTGATCGAGCATATCGGCCGGGAGAAGAGCTGAATGAACTGAATATGTTCTATTCGACGGCCGTCACGATGATGCGGATGACGGAGCTTGCAGAGCAGGCCGGGATACCCCTCGAAGCTCCGATCATGCTGACGGATGCGCCGAGGTACCGGGAGTCGCCGATGCTGGCACATCTAGAGAAGCACTTCGCTGATCGGCTGCCTCCTGTCTACATGAGCGGCATCGAGCTACTGCCAAGCACGCAGCGCCAGCTAGCCGATGCTAGTCAAGTGCGGATCGCGGCAGCGGTTAACCCGCGCGCGGAGATCGAGGCGGTCGCGAGGGAGATCTTGAAGCTAACGCAGAGCGGTGACAGCCGATATCGCGATATCGCAGTCGTAACACGTAGTATGGATATTTATGGCGATCTGGTCGCGACGGTGTTCGAGGATTACAACATCCCTTACTTTATGGACCATAAGAAGAGTGTGCTGCATCATCCAGTCGTTGAATTGATCCGGTCGGCACTTGAGCTCATCATCCATCATTGGCGGTACGATGCGATATTCCGTTGTGTGAAGACGGATCTCATCAGCGAGGATCGACAAGCGATGGATGAGCTCGAGAACTATGCGCTGGCCTTCGGACTAGAGGGCTCGCGATGGACAGACGGCAAGCGATGGGAATATACACTCATGACCTCGCTGGATGAAGACGAGCCAGCCGATAAGCTGGACGTGGCAGAGCTGACCCGTATACACCAAGCACGTATGCAGGTCGTCGCACCTCTGTATCTGTTCGAGCAACAGTTCGTTTCGTCGGAGGATGTGCGACAACAGGTAACGGCGATATACGAGCTGTTGGAGCGTCTGCAGGTACCGCAGAAGCTGATCGCTTGGAGCGAGCGAGCACTTGCCGAGGGCAAGCCCGAGAAAGCGAAGGAGCACGGCAGTCTCTGGAATCGACTGATCGGCTTGTTCGATCAGATCGTCGAGATGCTCGGAGCAGAGCAGATGTCAGCTGAACAGTTCGCAGGTGTGCTAGACGCCGGGCTGGACAGCGTGAAGCTCGGACTCGTTCCACCATCTCTCGATCAGGTGCTAGTCGGCACGCTTGATCGGACGAGATTCGGAGCACTGCGGCATGCGTTCGTGATCGGAGTGAACGACGGCGTCATCCCGGCGAAGCTGACGGAAGGCGGCATCCTATCCGAAGCGGAACGGGAGCAGGCGGCTGGATTAGGGCTGCAGCTAGCTCCTGATAACCGTCGCAAGCTGTTGGACGAGCAGTTCATCGCCTATATGGGGCTAACGCTGCCCTCGCACAGTCTCTGGATCAGCTATCCATTAGCAGATGAGGAAGGTAGGTCTCTCTTGCCATCCGAGTTCGTAAGACGCATATCGCGCATGTTTCCTCGTATGGTGTCACCGGTTGAGCTGATCATGGCCGACCCTTCCGCCGTGCAGGATGACATGTCACAGGCAGATTATCTCATCCACCCTGAACGATCGATGTCATATCTGATCGTCCAGCTTCGCGCGTGGATGAAAGGGGCGGAGATCCCTCCGATCTGGCGCGAGGCGATAAGCTGGTATGCGAAGGATACGGCATGGCGCACGAAGCTTGAAAGCATGTTGTACGCCTTCCACTATACGAATCAGGAGCCACCTCTAGGACCAGACGTGAGCGGGCAGCTGTATGGCAAGAGCTTGACGGCTAGCGTATCACGAATGGAGCGATTCGCAGCATGTCCGTTCATGCAGTTCGCTTCGCACGGCTTGCGACTGAAGGAGCGCCGCATCTATCGACTCGAGCCACCGGATATCGGTCAGCTGTTCCATGCTGCGCTGAACCGGATGGCAAAGCAGCTCATCGACGAAGGCATTCGCTGGAAGAACCTCTCGCCTGGGGAGCTGTTGAAGCGTGCCGAGGAGGCGGTTGATTGGGTGGCGCCACGGCTGCAGAGTGAGATCCTGTACAGCTCCGAGCGCTACCAATATATGTCGCGCAAGCTGAAGGGCATCGTCAGCCGCACGGCCCATGTGCTAGGAGATCATGCGAAGCGAGGCAGCTTCGAGCCAGTCGCACTCGAGCTTGGCTTCGGGCCTGGAGAGGCGTTGCAGCCAGCTGCGTTCACACTGCGTAATGGCGCGCAGATGGAGCTTGTCGGACGGATCGATCGCGTCGATGCAGCCCCATACGAGCACGGAGAGCTGCTTCGCATCATCGACTACAAGTCCGGAGCGAAGGCGTTATCTCTACAGGATATGTATGACGGATTATCCTTGCAGCTACTCGCTTACTTGGATGTCGTCATCAGTCAAGCGGCGCAGTGGCGAGGACAGCCTGGTGTGCCAGGCGGCGCCCTATACTTCCATGTACACAATCCGTTGCTCCAGACGACGAAGCCGCTGACCGATCAGGAGCGAGAAGAGGCGCTGCTGAAGCAGTACAAGATGAAGGGCCTAGTCTCGGCAGATCAGGAAGCCATCCGTGCGATGGATGAGCAGTTAGACAAAGGGCGCTCCCCGATCATACCAGTTGGCCTTAAGGCAGATGGTGGGTTTTACAGCGATTCTCAAGTGGCTGACGAACAGCAGTGGACGGGCATTCGCAACCATGTGAGGCGGAAGATTACGCAGATCGGGGATGAGATCGTTGAAGGTCATGTGGAGATCAAGCCCTATCGAAGGGGCAAACGCTCCCCTTGCACATATTGTTCGTATCGACCAGTCTGTCAGTTCGACACGCTGATGGAGGATAACGACTATCGATTCCTGCCGGAATACGACAAGGCGGAGCTCTGGCATAAGATCACGCAGCAGAAGGAGGAAGCATAGGTGAGCATACCGAAACCGCAAGACACGTTATGGACAGATGATCAATGGCTAGCGATTAGCGAGCGTGGATCCAATCTACTCGTCGCAGCAGCTGCAGGATCGGGTAAGACAGCTGTGCTCGTCGAACGAATCATCAGACGGATCACGGACCATGAAGCGCCCGCTGACGTTGACCGGTTACTCGTCGCGACCTTCACGAAGGCTGCGGCGGATGAGATGCGGCACCGGATACGTGATGCGCTTGAGCAGCAGCTGGCTGTCCACAAGGGTGATGAGCATCTCGCGCGCCAGTTAGCTCTGTTGAACAAGGCTGCGATCACGACGCTTCACTCTTTCTGCTTGGAAGTCGTGCAGACGCATTTCTACAAGATTCCGATCGATCCTGTATTTCGCATCGCGAACGAGACCGAGGCTGAGCTGTTAAAGAGCGAGAGTATCGAAGAGTTATTCGAGCATGAGTATGGGAAGACGGATAACGAGCCATTCCTGCAGCTAGTCGATTGCTTCGGCGGTGAGCGTAGCGATGAGGCTGTCATCTCGCTCGTCCTTAGACTGTATGAGTTCTCGCGCAGTCATCCGTGGCCTGAGCATTGGCTGCAGGAGACGGCTAGCCGCTTCCGCTCCGCATCTGACTCTACGAGCGACTTATTCGAGCTGATGCTACAGGAGGTTGAGGCTGAGCTGGTGGGATGTCAGGTCCTGCTTCATGCGGCACTCGATCTATGTGAAGAGCCGGGTGGTCCAGAGCCTTATGCAGCTTCGCTCCAGGATGATCTTCGCATCTTACGCTCGCTCCTCGATTACGCAGAACAGCGAGATTGGGACGGGCTGAAGCAGCTGCTCGACACGATACAGTTCGCAAGGCTGAAAGCATGCCGCGGTGACAGCTATGATCGTGCACTCGTCGAGATGGCGAAGGAACTGAGGAATAGTGTCAAGGATAAGATCTCAGGACTCCACGACGAGTTGTTCCAGCGTACAGCAGAGCAGTATGTGGAAGAGCTCGTGATGCTATCGCCGATCGTCGAAGTGTTGATCGCACTCGTGAGTGAGCTGTCCAAGCGATACAGTGAGAAGAAGCAGGAGAAGGGACTCGTTGATTTTAATGATCTTGAGCATTACTGTCTGACGATCTTACGAGATCCTGCCTCCACACCGCAGCATCTGATACCGTCAGAAGTGGCGCTAGCCTATCAGAACCGGTTCACGGAAGTGTTGCTTGATGAGTATCAGGATACGAATCGTGTGCAGGAGATGATCGTCGAGCTCATCTCGAAGCCGGAAGGCAACCGGTTCATGGTCGGCGATGTGAAGCAGAGCATCTATCGCTTCCGCCTGGCAGAGCCCGGATTATTCCTGGAGAAGTACAGATCGTATCTGCAACAGGATGGCGGACGCCGCATCGATCTATCACAGAATTTCCGCAGCAGACGCGAGGTCGTCGATGCAGTCAATTATATATTCAAGCAGATCATGTATGAGCGTGCTGCCGAGATCGCTTATGACGAATCAGCAGAGCTACGATATGGAGCGAGCTATTACGATGAACCAGACGAGGCTGTGCCGGATAATGCGGTGGAGCTGCTAGTAGCAGACCGCAGTGCACTAGGTGACCATGGCACGGCAGGTCCGAACTACGACGAAGAACCTAGCGATGGAGAGGATGCTGCGTACGAAGATGATGCGGCTGAGCTGGAGACGGTGCAGGTAGAGGCGCGGATGATCGGTCTGCGAATCGCCGAGCTGATGGGTCATGCAGATGCTGGGGGTAAGGCGCATCAAGTATATGATAAGGGAACGAAGTCTTATCGCGCCCCCACCTATCGCGATATCGTCATCCTGCTTCGAGCGACTCAGGCATGGGCGCCTGTCATCATCGAGGAGCTGCGGATGTTGGGGATTCCAGCCTACGCTGATCTAAGCACCGGGTACTTCACAGCGACGGAAGTGCAGGTGATGATGTCACTTCTGAAGGTGATCGATAATCCGTTGCAGGATATTCCGTTAGCTGGGGTGCTTCGTTCGCCGATGTTTCGGTTTACCGCTGAGGAGCTCGCACTCATCCGCGTCTGCAGCCCGCGTACCGGCTTCTTCGAAGCTGTCGAGCGTGCCGCGGCCCGTATGGAGGAGTGCGTCAGCCATACAGTCGATGCTGTTGACCCTGATTCGTCTCGAGCAGGATCGGACGACACGTCGGCTGATCGTTACGATATCGATGAAGCGCTCCGCAACAAGCTGCAGAGCTTCCTCGATCAGCTGCATAGCTGGCGAACCGATGCCCGTCAAGGGTCGCTCGCTGACCTGATCTGGCGCATCTACCGAGAGACCGGTTATTACGATCTCGTCGGTGGATTGCCAGGCGGATTGCAGCGGCAAGCGAACCTGCGCGCGTTGTATGATCGTGCGAGGGCCTATGAAGCGACGTCCTTCCGAGGCTTGTTCCGCTTCCTTCGATTCATCGAGCGTATGCAGGATAGCGGCTCTGATCTCGGGACAGCCCGAGCGCTAGGTGAGCAGGAAGATGTCGTCCGCATCATGTCCATCCATAAGAGTAAGGGACTGGAGTTTCCGATCGTATTCGTGGCAGGGCTATCCAAGCAATTCAACGAACAGGATCTTCGTCAGTCCTTCCTGCTCCATAAGGAGTGGGGACTCGGCCCGAAGTTCGTCGATCCTAACCGACGTGTCAGCCTGCCATCGTTAGCATGGCTGGCGGTGCGAAGACAGCTCAAGTCTGAGATGCTAGCAGAGGAGATGCGAATCTTGTACGTCGCATTGACTCGCGCTAGAGAGAAGCTCATCCTCGTCTCTTCCTTCCGCACTCTTGAGAAGGAGGTGGCGAAGTGGCAGCGACTCGTGATCGGGTCGGAGCATACGCTGAGCGATCATGCGGTCTTATCCGCCAGGTCCTACGCGGACTGGATATTCCCAGCTCTGGCTAGGCATCAGTCGACGAGTGGCTTTGCTGCTTGGGGGGGAGGTGCGCCTAGCCACACGATCTTGACAGACCGATCGGAATGGCGCATGTCTCTCGTACCAGTGGAGGCGTTGTTACAAGCGGCCGCTGTGCAAGAGACAAGATCCAGCTCCGAGCTTTCGAACCTGCTGCAAGCGGCGATCGCGGCTGGAACGGCGACTGACGGTACTGAGAGTGGTGTGGGTCAAGCTGAACCTAGCGGGCTGTTATGGCAGCGGTTCGACTGGTCGTATCCACATAAGGAAGCCACTTCATTCCTGTCGAAGATTACGGTAACGGAGATTAAGCGCCTAGCCGAGCAGCAGAAGCTAGAAGACGAGGCGTTCAGCGAAGAGGTGGATATCCATCTGCTACAGCAGAGGCCCACGCCAAGCCGCATAACGCTCGTGGAGAGACCCTCATTCATGGCGGATGTGAAGCTATCAGCTGCCGAGCGAGGAACCGCCTATCATACGGTGATGCAGCATGTACGGCTCGATGAGGAAGTGACGGAGGAATCGATCACCAGATTGATCGATCGACTCGTGTCGATGGAGCTGCTAACGACTCAACAAGCTGCAGCGGTGGACGGATCACAGATTGCCAAGTTCTATCGTTCGGAGGTAGGCATACGAATGGCGCGCGCTAGCCAGCTATATCGTGAGCAGCCATTCAGCTACCGATTGCCAGCAAGCGAAGTGTATCGCGAAGCAGAGGGAGAGGCAGCACAGGAAAGCATGCTGATCCAGGGTGTTATCGATTGCTTATTCGTCGAACCAGACGGCATCGTGCTGGTCGATTACAAGACAGATCGAACGGCTGGTCGAGACGTTGCGGAAGTGGCATCCAGATATGATATTCAGATAAGCTTGTACGCACGGGCGGTGTCTGATATATGGCACAAGCCGGTCAAGGAGTCCTATCTATATTTCTTCGATGGGCCATATCTCGTGAATCGCAGCATCATGTTGAACTCTGGGGCTCATATCAGGCATACTAGCTCATAAGAGCATCTATCTGACCTATATAGATGACCAGTGAGAAGGGAAGGATCCAGTATGAGTGAATGTATATTCTGTAAGATTGTTGAGGGGCAGATTCCATCCAAGAAAGTACTAGAGACGGACAATATCTTGGTGTTTCACGATATTCAGCCAGCTGCGAAGGTACATGTTCTCGTTATTCCGAAGAAGCATATCGCCAGCCTGAATGAGGTTCAAGAAGCAGATGCCTCGATCATGGCAGAGGTCGTCCTTGCGGCGAAACAAGCAGCTGAGCAGCTAGGGATCGCAGATTCGGGGTATCGGGTGATTAATAATATCGGGTCTGATGGCGGACAGGTGGTGCACCATATTCATTTTCATGTGCTTGGCGGAGAGAAACTAGGTCAGCTCATCGGCAACAGTTGACACTGTATTTTCAGATAACATATAATGTAGTTTGATAACCGCATCAGCGTCTTGGACGGTCTGTTCCGGAGGGAGGGAAAAACTGGTGTCTGAAACTAAAGTTCGTAAGAATGAGACTATAGATTCTGCGCTTCGCCGCTTTAAACGCACCCTTGCAAAAGACGGTGTTCTGGCTGAGGTTAAGAAACGTAAGCACTACGAAAAGCCAAGCGTTAAACGCAAGAAGAAATCTGAGGCTGCCCGCAAGAGAAAATATTGATATTCCGTTGGATAAGTTTGACTTCAGGAGGATATAGATGATGAATTTGAACGAACGCTTGAATGAAGATATGAAGCAAGCGATGAAAGAGAAGGACAAATTCCGCCTCTCCGTCATTCGTATGGTACGTTCCTCGATCAAGAATATCGAGATCGATGAGAAACGATCGCTGACTGACGAAGAGGTGCTCGATATCCTACAACGCGAAGTCAAGCAACGCAAAGATTCCCTCCAGGAATTCACGAAGGCTGGCCGAGAAGATCTGGCTACCGACGTGCAAGCGGAAATTGCCGTCATCAGTAAGTACTTACCTGAACAGTTGTCGGAAGAAGAGATCAAAGCTGTTGTACAGCAGACCATCCAAGAAGTCGGTGCTTCTTCCAAAGCGGATATGGGTAAGGTGATGGGGGCACTCATGCCGAAGGTGAAAGGACGAGCTGATGGCCGTCTCATTAACCAGATCGTGCAGCAACTTCTTCAATAGCGATTGATATCGAAAGACTCCGAGCGAATAGCCGGAGTCTTTTTTGGCAGTTAAGTAAGTATAGGATGTAAGTACGTGTCATCCTCTAGACCTGCAACGAAATATGATCATAGAGAGAATAGTCGTCTGTGCTGCTGTGCGGAACCTCTTGAAACCGACACCGGTAAGTAACGTATTGTCATATGATGATTGAATCTTATGTGTTCTGTATACCATATCACATAATCAGATGATAGATCTTCATGATGTGTCATGATCTGTATGTGAAGAGAGGGGGACGTTAATTGCGCATGATGAAGCATCAGGAGTTCATCGCAGCACCAGCCGGTACCGGTCGGCTAATCCGCCACATCATGATATGGCTAGTCCTAAGTATCTGGATACTATCCGCGTCTACTGCAGCCTATGCATCGCCATATCCAGATGTGGTCGCTGCTTCTGACGATGTGAATTCGAACCCTAATCGATTCGTATATGTCGTTCCAGTACATGATACGATCGATACTGGGGTTCAACAGTTCCTGAAGAGAGCGTTTCGTGAGGCGGAGGAGGTTGGCGCACAATACATCGTGTTAGATATTAACACGTTCGGAGGCTATCTCGACACGGCGATGGATATCGGTGTGATGATTCAAGAACAGTCGATCCCGACAGTTGCATTCGTCCGTGGCCAGGCGTTCTCGGCAGGTAGCTATATCGCACTAAGTGCGGATCAGATCGTCATGCAGCCGGGCAGCGTGATCGGAGCAGCAGCGATCGTAGATGGTGCGGGTAACCGCATCACGGACTCCAAGACGGTATCTGGCTGGGTGAAGAAGATGCGTAGTGCAGCCGAGCAAGCTGGGCGTCATCCGCTCTATGCCGAAGGGATGGTCGATGATCAGATCGTCGTAGAGGTTCCGGAGCTTGGCGTGACCTTCGGACGTGGTCAACTGATCTCATTCTCTACGGAAGAAGCACTTCAGGCAGGTTATGCAGAGCATTCAGCTGCCGATATAGACGGTGTACTAGACTACATCGGTGCCACCGGTTATTCGATCGTTGAGGTAGAGGTATCGTTGGCAGAGCAAGTTGGTCGTGTTCTGACGAATCCGATCGTTCAGACTTTGCTTCTCATTATCGGGATTGCCGGGGTTATTATCGAATTGCTCATCCCAGGATTCGGTGTTCCGGGTATACTAGGGATTGCAGGGTTCGCTTTATATTTTATCGGTAACTACGTGTTTGGTTTTGCTGGAGTTGAACATATCGCATTGTTCGTCGCTGGCATCATCCTCATGCTGTTCGAATTGTTCGTACCTAGCTTCGGTGTGCTAGGCATACTCGGGATCATCTCCTTGTTCTCAGGCGTTGTCTTATCGGCGCATGAGACTGGGCAAGCGGTGTTATCACTCGGTATCGCAGTGGTCGTAGCGGTCATCATCGTCGCGATCGTGGCGAAGCTCTTCAAGCATCGTGGTGTGTGGAATCGATTCATACTGCAAGATCGGCTTGATAAGGAGAGTGGATTCATCTCGAACACCGAACATCCGGAGCTGTTAGGTGCGACGGGCGTAGCTTCCACAGTCTTGCGTCCAGCGGGCACCGCGATCATCGATGGGAAGAGATACGATGTCGTGACCAATGGGGAATATATAACCGCTGGCTCCTCGATCGAAGTGATCCAAGTCGAAGGATTACGAATCGTCGTTAGTGAGAGGAAGGATTAAGCGATGTCTCGAAGCCTGCTACTTAAGTATATGGGAATCTTACTATCGATTCTTCAATAAGCTTAAGGGATTGATCTTGAGCAGTGCTTTCGAAGATTGCTCCTATTACACATATACCAAGGAGGTCATATTATCATGCCCATGGATCAGGTTATCTATCTACTCTTAATCGCCCTTGCGGTCGTCGCGATCGTCGTCTTCTTCAGCTTCGTACCGGTCATGCTCTGGATCTCAGCACTCGCCTCTGGAGTGCGTGTCGGGATCATCACACTCGTCGCGATGCGCCTCAGAAGAGTTATCCCAAGTCGCATCGTGAATCCGATGATTAAGGCGACGAAAGCCGGACTTGGCTTATCGATCAACCAGCTAGAGAGCCATTATCTTGCGGGAGGTAACGTTGACCGCGTTGTTAACGCTCTGATCGCAGCACAGCGAGCGAATATCCCGCTCGGCTTCGAGCGTGCGGCAGCGATCGATCTGGCAGGTCGTGACGTATTGCAAGCTGTACAGATGAGCGTTAATCCGAAAGTCATCGAGACGCCGATCGTGGCGGCTGTAGCCAAAGACGGGATCGAAGTGAAGGTGCGGGCGCGTGTAACGGTTCGGGCCAATATCGATCGGCTCGTCGGTGGTGCTGGTGAAGAGACGATCATCGCGCGTGTCGGCGAAGGGATCGTTACGACAGTAGGTTCTTCCGAATCCCATAAGAATGTGTTAGAGAATCCTGATACGATCTCTCGGACCGTATTAGGTAAAGGACTAGACGCCGGAACGGCATTCGAGATCTTGTCGATCGATATCGCGGATGTTGACGTAGGACGTAATATCGGTGCACAGCTGCAGACAGATCAAGCGGACGCTGATAAGCAGATCGCTCAAGCGAAAGCCGAAGAGCGCCGTGCGATGGCAGTCGCGCAAGAGCAAGAGATGAAGGCTCGAGTCGTTGAGATGCGGGCGAAGGTCGTCGAAGCGGAATCTCAAGTGCCGCTCGCGATGGCGGATGCACTGCGTGATGGGAAGCTCGGTGTCATGGACTATATGAATCTGCAGAATATCCAGTCGGACACACAGATGCGTAGCTCGATAGGTAAGATGAGTGATCCGAATCAGGCGAATAAGAATGATTAACGTGATGAAAAGTGATGAAAAGTGATGAAGAGTGATGAAGAGTGATGAAGAGTGATGAAAGAGACCATTTAATGTAAGGATTGGGGATAGAGAGGTGAGACGATGGAAGCGATCATCGCGATTATCATCATGTTCTGGGTAATCACATCGGCTGCTGGAGCACTAGGGAAGAATCAGCAAGGCAAGAAGCTGAATAGGCCACGAGGTGGAATCCCAGGCATGCCTACTTTCGGCGGACCGGATAACCCGACACCATCCTACGACCGTTCGAAAGACCGAGACGTATACGAGATGGAGAAGTCTTACGATTCGGAGCCAAGTGCCAGGACAGAAGCGATGTCAGGGCCGATGGATACACGCTCGGGCAGCGCTTATCCACAGGATGAACCATTCAGATCAGATCGTGCGAATATGCCTTATGATCCTGTGAGTCCTCATGGAGTAGTAAGTCAGCCTGAGAGCAGAGGGCCGCGTGACCTCACGACAGAGCCCATAGGTGGTGATATGCTTATGCAAGGACAGATCGGTTCGATAGATCATGAGGAGTCGGCACAGACGTCTCAGCCGCTGCTTGATCGTCAGCATATCGTGAACGGCATCATATGGTCGGAGATACTAGGCAAGCCGAGATCACGCCGCGGCGGCTTGCGATGAGGTAGTGGGACTGAGACGCCCGAATGCAATGGCCAGCCGGATTATCCGGTTGGCCTTCGGTCGTTAGTGAGAATCGATATCCGCAGCATGTGATGTTCACTCGCACCCCTTGCTCGGAGCGGGGGCATATATTCACCCCTATCACACTTGTATACTTGTATACAAGTATACAAGTGGCCGAGGAAGACAACATATCACCCCTGAACCCGGCCACTGCATACCCTAAAATCCCCGATAACAAACAACGGTCACCCATATCCCTGATCTCCGAACCGTCAACATCTAATTCCGCCACTGACATACCGTCACACGCCGCCTTCGTCACCGAACAACCGTCACCCAGATCCCTGATCTCCGAACCGTCTACATCTGATCCCCGCCACCGACATACTGTCACACGCCAGCTCCGTCACCGAACAATCGTCACTACAGATCCCCGATCTCCGAACATCCGTAATCCGATCCCCGCCACTGAACAAGCACCTCCGATTCCAACTCCCGACGTTCAAACTGATAATCCACACTGTATGTAAGGATTTCGTCTCGTCGTCCAGATTCATATTTCCGCATGGAATGGCATATGGATGGTAAAGGCCTGAGCTTCTGTTTTTACAAGGGTCAGCTTGTTTAACTACACGGTTCTTGCTCTGTCAGAATGAATCAATCATTTACCATCCCACGACCAAGGTTTGTCTAAGACGAAGGAGGGTCTATCGCCAATGCCGCAGCTAGGCAAGAGATTGCGCAAGTTGACAGCCCAGTTTCTCGATCTTCCGAAGGATGTGATATTCGATATCCCTCGTTTCACGATGATCGGCAATATGCAGCTATATATCGAAAACCATCGTGGGGTCATCGAATTCTCGGATAGTATGTTGAAGCTTCGCCTTAGCTCTGGTTATGTGGAGATATCAGGCAAGGACCTGGTCATCAGAGCGATCTTAACAGAGGAAGTGTTCATCGAAGGGACGATCCATCAAGTGAATTATTATGCATAGACTTCAGTCTGATGCAGATGCGGAAGATGCGAGGCGCGTGAAGCTGACGATGTAGAGGTTGTGGATGTGATCATAGAAAGGGGAGCGGCTATGCAATCGGTAATCATGTCATTGATCAGGGGGTTCGTGCGTATACGGGTGCGGGGTGATCATCCGGAAGTACTCCTCAACCGTTTAGTGGACGAGCGTATCATCGTATGGAATATATCTCGCTTGGATCATGAGCTTGAACTCGATATTCATCTGAGTGATTTCTTCCAACTACGGAGATTTCTAAGGGAGACAGGCTGCCATATGCGAGTGTTAGGCCGATTCGGCATGCCTTTCTGGCTCCAGCGTCTTGAGCGTCGGAAGTTTCTGGCTGGAGGCTTCGTTCTCTTCGTCCTCGGATTGTACTTGCTATCCTCGGTTGTATGGTCAGTCGATGTCATGGGTAATGATCGTGTCAGCGCCAGTGAGGTTCGGGACGTCGCGAAACAGCATGGTATACGCCCCTTCGCATGGAAATTTCGTCTTCCAGATGTGGACGAACTATCCGCTCGTCTGATGCAGCATATCCCAGATGCGGCCTGGGTCGGCGTATCGATCCAAGGCACTCGGGTGCAGATCGAGATCGTGGAGAATGCGGTTCCGGAAGATAACGAGCTGTGGAATCCTCGACATCTGGTATCGACTTCGGACGCGGTAGTAACAGAGATCTTCGCCGAGCAGGGCAGACCGATGGTAAGGCGCAATATGCGCGTGAAGTCAGGGGATGTACTCATCTCTGGGATCATCGGTAACGAACAGATGCAGCAGGTGGTCGTCGCAAGAGGGGAAGTGAAAGGACTCGTGTGGCATGAATATCAGATTAATGTCCCGCTAACACAGACACGGAAAGTGTATACGGGTAATGAATACAAGAAATTCTATCTCGTATTCGGGAATCGCGCCTTGCAGGTTACGGGTTACGGTAAGAAAGATTATGAACAGGAGGTAACGCAATCTGAGAGGCAATGGTTGAGGTGGCGTGACCTGGAGATTCCGTTTGGATGGATGAATGAATATACGAAGGAAGTGCGGGAGGAATCGTATCGTATCGACGAACAAACGGCTAAACAGATCGGGCTAACGCAAGCTAGAGCGGATATATCGGCCAGATTTGGACTAGATGCGAAAATTCACGGCGAAAAAATTTTGCATGAAAAGATGGAGAATGGTAAAGTTTATATGAAAGTACTTTATGAAGTGGAACATATCATCAGCAAGGAACAGCCGATCATATATACAGAGATTGATGATGGGCAAGATGGGCAAGTCATCGATAACGACCATATGAATGAATGATAAGGAGATAAAGAGTTTGCAGAAGATAGAGAAAACGATCCAGATCGCTCTGAAGAATACGTCGGAGGGGTTATCACTGTACGGACCGCAAGATCGATACTTGCGACTGATCGAGCAACAATATGAAGCGAAGATCATGTCACGGGAAGAAGAGATCGTCATCCAAGGAGATCGATCGGAGCTGGACAGCCTTGAACAGTTGTTCCGCGTCTTGCTCACCCTGATCCGTAACGGCCATTCGTTGAACGAACGCGATGTTGCGTACGCGATCGAGCTTAGCAAATCGATGCAAGCTGATGAGCTGGTCGATCTGTATAAAGCCGAGATTACCTCGACATATCGAGGTAAACCGATCCGTGTCAAGACGATCGGTCAACGACACTATATCACAACGATTCGCAAGAAGGATATCGTGTTCGGCATAGGCCCTGCTGGTACTGGTAAGACATATCTCGCTGTCGTGCTCGCTGTGGTCGCTTTGAAGGAAGGTGCCGTGAAACGGATCGTGCTCACGAGACCAGCTGTCGAAGCAGGGGAGAGTCTAGGATTCCTCCCGGGAGATTTGCAGGAAAAGGTTGACCCATATCTAAGGCCATTGTATGATGCACTTAACGATGTACTAGGACCTGAGCAAGTTGTCAAATCATTGGAGCGAGGGATGATCGAGATCGCTCCACTCGCATATATGCGCGGAAGAACACTCGATGATTCGTTCATCATCCTAGACGAGGCGCAGAATACTACCCCAGAGCAGATGAAGATGTTCCTGACTCGCCTCGGCTTCGGTTCGAAGATGGTGATCACCGGGGATATCACGCAGATCGATCTACCACGCGGTAAGACAAGCGGTCTGATCGAAGCGGAACGGATACTGAAGGATATAGACGAGATCGGATTCATCCACTTCACAGAACAGGATGTCGTGCGACATAGTCTCGTTCAGAAGATCATCACTGCCTACAACGAGAACTACAATCAAGTATAGAAAGGACTTGCCCTTATGAAGCAACAACAGTCTGCCCGGCATGTGGCGAACGCTACCGGTAATACGAGAAATACGCTTTTCACAGGTTGGAAACATGGATTCGGCATGCGGATCGTGCTATTTATCTGCATGGCCGTGCTTTTTTATGTATCCATCAGTGACAAGATATTACCGGAAACCTATGACATCGAACCAGGCACGATCAGCGAATCTACGATCCTAGCGCCGAAGCAGATATTGAATGAATCTGCAACGCGCAAAGCAGAGGACGAGGCCGCTGAGAAGGTACAGCCTGTGTATGCCGTCGTGCCCATGCAGAACGTTCAGCTGCTGACGGTCTTGTTCGACAAGCTGGAGCAGATCAACTCAGATGTATCCTTCTCGATGAGCGAACGGACAGAGTTGTTTCCGAGGGTGTTTCCTTCTGAATATGAAGAATTCTACGATAAGAAGATTAACGCTTGGGAGCTCGCGAACTCGTATAATCAATCTGTCATAGCTGCGATGCGAAGTGCAGTACGGGATCAGCAATACCGTATTCCACAGGAGGCATACTTCAAATTCACGAGATTGACCACAGAGAGCTTGGAGCAGATGGAGCCTGTCGCCGTGCAGATCGTCGAGAGACTTATGAGTGAATCGATCGAGAATGCTGAGACCGCCAGAGCGAAGGTCGCCGAGATGGTGAACGCTTCTTCACTGAATACAGCTGTTTCCCGGGAAATAGCGCAAGAGATGATCCGCTTCGTCATCACACCGAACAAGTTCAGTGACGCTGAGGCAACCCAACAAGCTAAAGAGGAAGCGCGAAAGGCAGTAGAGCCAGTCTATATCCAGAAGAACGAGGTTCTGATCAACCAAGGCCAGGCGATCACACCGGAGCTCTATCAGATCTTACAAGATCAAGAGCTGCTACGGACGGAGATTAATTATGCTGCTCAGCTAGGACTCATCCTGTTAATCTTGTTACTAACGGCCGTACTATATTGGTATATTCACCAGAGCAAGCTCAATATTCGTCAAAATAATGTTCACTTGCTTATGTTGTTCCTTATCTTCGTCATTAATGTCATCGTTATGAGGATCGTCGCACTCGGCCAAGGACAAGAGTACTCCTACGTCGGTTATCTGGCGCCAGTGGCTCTCGGCACGATGCTGATCGCGATCCTGATGGATGCACCGCTAGCGATGCTTAGCTCGGTTATATTCTCTGTTCTATCCAGTATCATATTTAATTCTGCGACGAGTGATATGCTGTTCAACTTCCACTATGGATTCGTCTCGTTGGTCGTCTGCTTCGTGGCCGTATTTGCGATCCAGAAGGCAAGTCAGCGTTCGGCCATCTTGAAGACTGGACTGCTCATCTCATTGTTCGGAGGACTGGCTGTGTTCAGCATCATCCTGCTGCAGAACGAGTTCAGCGAGCTCGAGAGCATCGTGCTGTCTCTCGTCTTCATCCTAGCTAGCGGGATGCTAACAGCGGTGCTCGTGATCGGGCTATTACCGTTCTTCGAAGTTGCGTTCGGCATCTTGTCACCACTTAAGCTGATCGAGCTATCGAACCCGAATCATCCACTGCTCCGGAAGCTGCTAGTAGAGACACCGGGAACTTACCATCACAGTGTTATGGTTGGCAACCTGTCCGAAGCAGCAGCGGAAGCGATCGGCGCGAACGGACTTCTCTGCCGTGTTGGTTCATTCTATCATGATCTAGGTAAGACGAAGAGGCCCAGCTACTTCATTGAGAACCAAGGCAATATGGGCAATCCGCATGATGAGATCGAGCCAAGTCTTAGTAAGGAGATCATCATCTCCCATGCACGAGACGGAGAACAGATGCTACGCGAGCATAAGATGCCGAAGCAACTATGCGATATCGCGGAACAGCATCATGGCACATCGTTGTTGAAATACTTTTACCACAAAGCGGTCAAACTAGCGGAAGAACGTAATCAACCGATAGATTTCAGCGAAGAGGACTATCGTTATCCGGGCCCGAAGGCACAGACGAAAGAAACGGCCATCGTTGGAATTGCCGATTCAGTGGAAGCAGCGGTGCGGTCACTTCGTAACCCGTCGTTAGAGCAGATCAGTGCACTCGTCGACAAGATCATCAAGGACAAGCTAGAGGATAATCAGTTCAATGAATGCGATCTGACGATGCGAGAGCTAGAGATAATCGGCAGTACACTGAAGGAGTCGTTACTTGGCATCTTCCATTCACGCATCGAATATCCGGAGCTGCCTAAGAAATCAGAGGAAGTCGAAGGCACGACTCATACCGCGTGATCATGTGAACTCAGGTGGATGAGTCTGCTCCCTTGCACCATATCAATCGAGAAGTGAATCGATAAGGAGATATCATCGTATGGCGTTGACACTGACATGCTTGAATGAACAAGAGAAGATCGATATACCCGAGCATTGGCCCTCCATGCTGGAGAAGCTTCTCGTCCTCGCTGGCGAGCTGGAGCAGGTATCGGATGGTGAGGTCGCTCTAACGTTCGTGGATGATGAACAGATTCATGAGTTGAATCTGACGTATCGCCATATCGACCGACCGACAGATGTCCTATCCTTCGCCATGCTCGAGGAGGGAGAGGGAGAGATCGAGCTCACCTTCGATGACGAAGACGATTCACCGGGGCAGATGCTCGGGGATATCATCATATCGGTCGACCGAGCGCTAGTGCAAAGTGAAGAGTACGGTCATAGTCTAGAGAGGGAGATCGGATTTTTGTTCGTACACGGCTTTCTTCATCTGCTCGGATATGATCATGATCACGAAGAAGCGGAACGTGAGATGTTCGCCAAACAAGAAGCGATCTTGAAGCAAGCTGGTCTATCCCGATGATATCGCTTGCGCGTAAGCTGATCACAAGCTTCTCTTATGCGTTTGATGGACTTCAGTATGCTACTCGCACGCAGTTGAACATGAAGGTACATATGCTAGCTGCTGTGCTTGTTGCCGCGCTCACGCTATGCTTGCCGTTGTCCGTGCCAGAGGTATTATTCATCACGGCTGCCGTGTTCATCGTCATCATATCTGAGCTTGCGAATACAGCCATCGAGACCGTGGTTGATATGATCAGCTCAGACTATCATCCACTTGCCAAGATAGCAAAAGATGTCGCTGCAGCCGCCGTCATGGTGTCTGCTTTTTTTGCCCTTATCACCGGCGTTGTAATCTTCTTACCTATATTCGCAGAGATCATCCAGCGGGGACCGCTGAGACGCATCGAACTGACGCTTCCTTCCATAGCAGCGGTGGCTGGGATGTTATTTATCGTTATCGGCGCATGCTTACGAAGCAACAGAAGGCGTTCTAGGTATAATAAGCATGTTGGGTATTCCAATACGATGTATCAGGAGTGGATAAGTGCCATGCAACATTCGGAAGAGATGCTCATGATCGACCATCAAGACCTGCACGAGGAAGAGCGAGAGCTCCTGAACCAAGCGATCGCGGCACGACAGCAAGCTTACGTTCCTTATTCAGGCTTTCCGGTGGGAAGCGCTGTACGGTCAGAGGATGGGTACATCTATATAGGCTGCAACATCGAAAATGCCGCATACGGCAGTACGAACTGTGCTGAGCGTTCTGCGTTATTCCATGCCGTATCACGCGGCGCTAAGCCTCGAACGTATCGCATGCTGGCTGTCGTAGGTGCGACCGCAGCACCGATCACGCCATGCGGAGCTTGTCGTCAAGTATTAGCCGAGTTGTGCTCTCCTAGTATGCCGGTCATCTTAGCCAATATAGATGGGAAAGCCGTGCGGACTACCGTGGCGGCACTGCTGCCCGGTGCATTCACAGAGCAAGCGCTACACAGTCTAAAAGCAGCAGGGACCCAAGAAGGAGAATGAAGATGAACAGCCAAACATATCGATCAGGTTTTGTAACGATCGTCGGCAGACCGAATGTCGGCAAATCGACGTTGTTGAATCAGTTAGTTGGTCAGAAGATCGCGATCATGTCTGACAAGCCGCAAACGACACGCAATACGATACAGGCTGTCTATACGAAGGAGGACGCGCAGATCGTCTTCATCGACACCCCTGGCATCCACAAGCCGAAGTCGAAGCTTGGAGATTATATGGTCCAGACAGCGACAGCCACACTGAACGAGGTCGACCTCATCTTGTTCCTCATCGATGTGTCTGAATCGCTGGGTGCGGGAGACCGCTATATCATGAAGCAATTCGAACGGGTAGACACACCTGTCTTCTGCATCATGAACAAGATCGATCTCATCCATCCAGAGAAGCTGTTAGAGGTGATTTCTCGTTATAGGGAGATATATGATTTTGCTGAATTCATACCAGTGTCCGCGAAGCTGGGGAATAATGTATCGACGCTTGTGGAGCAGATTATCGAGCGGCTTCCAGAAGGGCCGCAATACTATCCAGATGATCAGATTACGGACCATCCAGAACAATTCATCATCGCTGAGATGATCCGTGAGAAGCTACTTCATGCAACCTTCGAGGAAGTACCCCACTCGATCGCGGTGCAGATCGAACAGATGCAAGTGGAAGACAACGGAGTCGTTCATATCGGAGCGGTTATCTACGTGGAGCGTGATTCACAGAAAGGGATCATCATCGGGAAACGAGGGGCGATGCTGAAGGAGATCGGACGGCTGGCACGCCAAGATATCGAGGCGTTGCTTGGATCGCGTATCTTCCTGGAGCTCTGGGTGAAGGTGAAGAAGGATTGGCGTAATCAAGAGCTCGTATTGCGCGATTTAGGCTTTCGCAAAGAGTGAAGTTGCGATACCATATAATCGTACTGTATGAACGAGTATGCATGCCACTTATTACAACGGATACAGGACCAGCTCTCGCAATATCCTATAACTTGTTCGGCTAACATCAAGTCATTTCCTGAAGTGAAAGGATGAATACGAATGAGAGACTTTTCTTGGAAAGTATTCACGATGACCGGAGATGTAGATGCTTACATGCTATATAAGGAATCACGGCAGGATGATTGGAACGAACAGCTCGACGACCAGTGGGATGAGGATTCTATGGAGGAACTTGAACTTATGTAAGGAACGGAGTTATGTATGCTAACGAGAGTGGAAGGGATCGTCATCCGTGCGACGGATTATGGGGAAGGGAATCGGATCCTGAATGTACTCACGAAACAGTCCGGTAAGCTAAGTATGATGGCAAGGGGGGCGAAGAAGGTCAAAAGCCGCTTCTCTGCCTTATCACAGCTGTTCACCCATGCGGAATTCATCATCTTCAGAAGCTCGTCACAAGCGATGGGGACGCTGAATTCCGGGGAATTGATCGACTCCCATCATAAGCTTAGAGAGGATCTTGTATTAACCGCTTATGCCGCTTATATGACGGAGATGGTGAATCGACTGATCGACGATGGAGATGTCGTGCCCGGATTATTCGATCAGCTGTTAGCAGCTTTTCAAGCGATGGTGGAGGGCAAGGATGCTGCGATCATCACACATGTTATCGAGATGAATATGCTGACGGTGGCCGGCTTCATGCCAGAGCTACACGCATGCGTTCGGTGCGGTAGTGAAGCGAATGAGCTGATATCACTCAGTGCGGAGCATGGTGGCACGGTATGCAGGCTGTGTGCAGTTAAGGATATGCAAGCGATGGATGCCAGTCCAGCCGTACTGAAGCTTCTAAGGGCTTTCCAGCATATCGACCTGCGTCGATTAGGCCATGTTCAAGTATCTGAAGCGAATCAAGACAGTCTACGGCGCTTCATTCGTGCTTATATGGACGCACATCTTCATGTGCGGTGGAAGTCGCGTGATTTCTTAGATCAGCTAAGTAAGTATGACTTTTGACGAGCGGTTGTGAGCATGCTATAATGGTTGTCGTTACATAACATACTGAAACGAATGAGGAATACAGATCAATATATAAGCGCAATGAAGGAAAAGAGTAGCCGAGGTTTGCGATCTCAGCGAGCCGGGGACAGTGCGAGCCCGGTATGGTGAAGCGGTGAACGGCGTTCTGGAGCGCAGCCAGACAAGAGGGCGGGTATGATATCATACTGCCAATTAGGGTGGAACCGCGGGAGATCACGACTCTCGTCCCTATGCCGATAGATCAGGCATAGGGGCGGGAGTTTTTATGTTGTTCCATAATGATAAGACAGGGGTGTATGGGTAATGAATTTTCAGCAAATGATTCTCACGCTACAGCAGTTCTGGGCGGAGCACAACTGTATCATCGTTCAGCCGTACGATGTGGAGAAAGGTGCGGGAACGATGAACCCGATGACGTTCCTTCGTAGCATCGGCCCTGAGCCGTGGAATGTCGCATATGTTGAGCCATCGCGAAGACCAGCAGACGGAAGATACGGCGATAATCCGAATCGACTGTATCAGCATCATCAATTCCAGGTGATCATGAAGCCGTCACCGGACAACATCCAAGAGATCTACTTAGACAGTCTGAAACGTCTAGGGATCGACCCGTTACATCACGATATTCGGTTCGTGGAGGATAACTGGGAAGCTCCGACTCTAGGCGCTTGGGGGCTTGGCTGGGAGGTTTGGCTTGATGGCATGGAAGTGACACAGTTTACTTATTTCCAGCAAGTAGGCGGGATCGATGCTTCTCCTGTTGCCGTCGAGATCACATATGGGATGGAGCGACTCGCATCGTACATTCAGGATAAGGAGAATGTATACGATCTGGAATGGGTGGATGGCATATCTTATGGGGACGTCTTCCATCAGAATGAATATGAACAGTCGAAGTATACGTTCGAGGTGTCGGATGTCAAGATGCTGTTCATGTTGTTCAATACGTATGAGGAAGAAGCGAAGCGGGCGATGGAGGCGGAGTTAGTCTTACCTGCGTATGATTATGTGTTGAAATGCTCGCATACGTTCAATCTGCTCGATGCTCGTGGGGCGATCAGTGTAACGGAACGAACCGGCTATATAATGCGGGTACGTAATCTGGCAAGACAGGTTGCCAAGACATACTACGAGTCGCGAGAAAAACTAGGATTCCCATTGCTGAAAGATAAGGCGAACGCAGTGAAGGAGGCTGGCACAAATGGCTAATGACATCTTACTAGAAATCGGACTTGAGGAGGTACCGGCTCGCTTCATGAGGAGCGCTGTGGATCAACTAGCCGAGAAGACGGAGAGATGGCTAGCTGATAATCGCATCACACACGAAGGTATACAAGCTTATGCGACGCCACGCCGACTAGCTGTGCTGGTGAAGCAAGCGGCGGATAGACAGGAAGACGTTAGTGAGGAAAGCAAGGGTCCTGCGAGGAAGATCGCACTCGATGAACAAGGGAACTGGACGAAAGCGGCACTTGGCTTTGCCCGCGGTCAAGGCGTAGATCCGACAGACTTATACTTCAAGGAATTGAACGGGGTCGACTATATATACGCGAAGAAAAACAGTGTGGGGCAAGATACGGCAAGTGTGCTACCAGAAGGACTAGTCTCCCTCATCACATCGATGACATTCCCCAAGAATATGCGCTGGGGAGCGCACGAGTTCCGCTTCGTCAGACCGATCAAGTGGATCGTTGCACTGTTCGGTCAAGCTGTGATCGACATGGAGATCACAGGGGTTCGCTCCGGTCGCATAACTTATGGGCACCGTTTCCTCGGTGATACGGTGGAGCTATCCAGTCCCAACGACTATGTGACAGCTCTAGAAGGTCAGTTCGTCATCGCCGACATCGAACGTCGTAGGACGATGATCGAGGAACAGATCAAGAGCTTAGCAGCACATAGAGACTGGACTGTTCCGATCAACGAGGATCTCCTAGAGGAAGTATTGTTCCTCGTCGAATATCCGACCGCCCTATCAGGGAGCTTCGACGAATCGTTCCTTCATATACCGCAAGAAGTATTGATCACATCGATGCGTGAGCACCAACGATACTTTCCTGTACTGGATCGTGATGGCAAGCTGCTGCCTCACTTCATCACAGTACGTAACGGCAATGATGTCTCGCTCGAACAAGTGGCGAGAGGTAACGAGAAGGTGCTTCGCGCCAGGCTGTCAGATGCGAGTTTCTTCTATGAGGAGGACCAGAAGCTTCCGATCGAGTCAGCGATGTCCAAGCTGGAGCAGGTCGTCTTCCATGAAGAGCTTGGCACGATCGGAGATAAGGTTAGACGCATCCGCAAGGTCGCTGGCCATCTGGCGGACGCTTGTGGGATCGACGCGACTGAACAGGCGGTCATACAGCGTGCTGCGGCGATCTGTAAGTTCGATCTGGTCACCCAGATGGTGTACGAATTCCCTGAGCTACAAGGTGTGATGGGAATGGATTACGCTCGGAAGGCCGGGGAGCCAGAAGCAGTCGCTGCCGCGATTCATGAGCACTATCAGCCGCGATATTCCGGAGATGTATCACCGGCTACAACAGCAGGTGCGATCGTTAGTATCGCGGATAAGATCGATTCGATCGCAGGCATCCTCGCGATCGGCATCATCCCGACGGGATCTCAGGATCCATATGCCTTGCGTAGACAGGCACAAGGGATCGTTCAGATCATACTGGACCATGGTCTGTCACTGAGCCTTAGCCAGTTGTTCGAGATCGCGATTGACGTATATCGCGATTCTCATGTGCAAGCTCTTAAGCGGGACACTTCAGAGATCATTCGCGATATGGAGGAATTCTTCGCACTTCGTGTGAAGCATGTGCTCGGTGAATATGCACGATATGACGTCGTGGATGCGATCATGGCGGGTGGATTCAGCGATATCGGCCAAGCGGTTCGTCGTTGCCGTTCGCTGGCACAGGCTGTACAGAGTGAGGACATGAAGACCACTTCCGATTCGTTCACGCGGGTGATGAATCTGGTAGCGAAGGCGGAATCAGTCGCGCAGCTTGATGCAGCGTTATTCCAAGACGATACAGAAAGCCGTCTGTACGAGGCTTGGTCCATGGCACATGACGCATATGAACGTTGTATGAATGATGGGGATGAGCAACAAGCTCTTGCTGTATTAACGGAATTGACGGGTCCGATCACGGCATTCTTCGACTCCGTTATGGTGATGGCCGAAGACATGAGGATTCGTGCGAATCGTTTAGCTTTGCTTAGCTTGATCGATGTCGATCTTAGGAGATATGCAGACTTTAACCGACTAGTCTGGTAGGCCCATAAGCATGTCCTTCGTAAGTCGTATAGGAAAGCAGGATTTTTTCGGGCGATAAGCGTATATAATAGTAACGGATTTTTCTTGGATGTTTCAGGGAGGCCTTCATCGTAAGGTGTTAGTGTCCGTCACGTTTAGGAAGGGAACGGGTGGTCCCCATCGAACATGTGAAGCCTCGTATCATCGTCGATGCCGATGCTTGCCCTGTCAAGCAAGAGATTATGTCAGTAGCTGAGAGGTTTCACATCTCCGTACTGATGGTTGCGTCGTACGCCCACCGGATCGAGCCTGCTGGACGGATGCAGGTCGTGCAGGTCGATCAGTCTGATCAAGCAGTCGATCTCTACATCGCCAACCATATGCAGGCTAACGACATTATCGTTACGCAGGATTTCGGCGTTGCCGCCCTTGCGCTAGGGAAGGGTGCGACTGCCGTCTCATTCCGCGGTCAGCAGTACACGGATGAGAATATCGACTATCTGTTAGCTAGCCGGCATGCGAGAAGCAAGGCGCGTCGCGGTGGGATGAAGACAAAAGGTCCACGTGCGATGACCGATCAAGACAGGGCGATATTTCTACACCATCTGACAAAACTTTTGCTAGAACGGCAGGAAAATGACTGAGATTAGCGAATACTAAGAACGGTGTTATTACCGAGTGAAGGTGGTTAGGATGCATAAGATTCCGGATGATGTCATCGCTGCCGTCCTCAGTCGCACCAATATCGTGGAAGTCGTATCTAAGTATGTTCACTTGACCAAGCAAGGCAAATATTTGAAGGGTCTCTGCCCCTTTCACTCTGAGAAGACGCCGTCATTTACCGTGACTCCTGAGAAACAGATCTTCTACTGTTACGGCTGCGGGAAGGGCGGCGAAGCGTTCAAGTTCATCATGGAGATCGAAGGCATCTCGTTCCCAGAAGCTGTTAAGCTACTTGCTGAAGATTCCGGTATCCCGGTCACGTGGGAACGGGCAGAGTACATACAGGATGAACACGCCGAAGAGAGACGTCAGCTACTAAGTGCCCATGAGCTTGCTGCCAAATGGTTTCATTATATCCTGATGAATACCGAGCAAGGGAAGCACGCGCTTGAGTATCTAAGAAGCAGAGGCTTCAGCGATAAGCTGATCGAAGCTTTCCAGATCGGCTATGCACCACAGATGTGGGATGCGTTGACGCAATTCTTTGAGAAGCGAGCATATCCACTGCCGCTAATGGAGAACGGTGGATTATTAACCTATCAAGATGAACGAGATCAGTATTATGACCGATTTCGAGACCGCATCATCTTTCCGTTGCATGATGACCGGGGTCAGATCGTTGCTTTTGCAGGCAGGTCACTCCAACCAGACGTACAGCCTAAATATCTCAACACTCCTGAAACGTTGTTATTCCACAAGAGCCGCCTGTTATACCATCTCCACCAAGCGAAGTCCGAGATACGCAAGAGTAATCAGGTCGTGTTATTCGAAGGGTATGTCGATGTGATTAAAGCCTGGGATGCCGGTGTGCTTAACGGAGTCGCTAGTATGGGTACTTCCTTGACGGAAGAGCATGTGAAGCTGATCAGGCGCCATGCTTCGCGTGTCGTCATCTGTTATGACGGAGATGACGCTGGCGTGAATGCCGCGTATAAGAGCCTAACGCTGCTTGAGAAGGCGGGGCTCGTGGTGAATGTTGCGATCTTGCCAGACCGCATGGATCCAGATGAATACATCACGCGATATGGAGGAGATAAGTTTCGCTTGGAGATGATTCAGGGGGCGATCTCTGCTGTACGGTTCAAGCTTGACTATCTGAAGAGAGGCTACAAGCTAAGCACGGAAGACGGCAGATTAGGTTACATACGCGCAACGATGAGGATTATCAGCGCTTTGCCTTCTCCCGTCGAGCGGGAATATTATCTGAAGGATCTTGCGAATGAATATCAAGTATCGATCGATTCATTGAAACAGGAAATGTTCCATGTGATCGAAAAAACTCAAAAAAAGAAGCAAGATGGGGATAATATAGGAAAACCGTGGAATAATGGTATGAATGACAGGAGAGAAGAGGCTACACGTCCCGCACTACGTCCAGCATATTATAATGCAGAACGTAACCTGCTCGCTGCTATGCTGCAGGATGCGAGCATTACGCAATTTGTCCAGGAACGCTTGGGGGATGCGTTCAATATCGACGCTCATGCAGCGCTAGCTGCTTTTATATATCGCTACTACACGGAACATGACGCACTTGAACTGTCGACTTTCTTAGTGATGCTCCAGGATGAGGAACTCGAACGGCTAACTACTGCCATATCGATGCTAGAAGTGGCCAAAGTGATGAACGAACGAGCATTGGAGGATCATATCATCCAGATCAAGAAAGCGCCTATGCTGCTGGCGATTGAGCACAAAAAAGAGCAAATGCATCGCGCGGAACGGTCAGGTGACGTTCAACGTGCGGTTCAGATTGCGAGTGAGATTATCACCCTGGAAAAGAAGTTGAAAGAGACACAACAGTAAGTTTCAGGGAGGAGGGAGTTGGACCATGGTAAGCAAATCAGATACAGAACACGATACGGAGCTGACGCTTGAGCAGGTCAAGGAGCAACTGATCGAGCTTGGCAAGAAGCGGCAAGCATTAACGTATAAAGATATCATGGAGCGATTAAGCCCGTACGATCAAGATCCGGATCAGATGGATGAGTTCTTCGAGCAATTGGCGGAGCTCGGTATCGACATCGTGAACAGCCATGATGAGATAGACAGTAATCGATCGGAGAACGATGAAGAATCGGATCATGATGAATTCACATACGACGATGATCTGTCCTTGCCGCCTGGTATCAAGATCAACGACCCTGTCAGGATGTACCTGAAGGAGATTGGTCGAGTGCCACTACTCGCAGCAGAAGAGGAGATCGAGCTTGCGAAACGGATCGAGCAGGGTGATGAGGAAGCGAAGCGACGTCTAGCGGAGGCGAACCTAAGGCTCGTTGTAAGCATCGCGAAGAGGTATGTAGGTCGTGGCATGCTGTTCTTAGATCTTATACAAGAGGGTAACATGGGACTGATCAAGGCGGTCGAAAAGTTCGATCACCTGAAAGGCTTCAAGTTCAGTACGTACGCGACATGGTGGATCCGTCAAGCGATCACTCGTGCGATCGCAGATCAAGCACGAACGATCCGCATCCCCGTTCATATGGTTGAGACGATCAACAAGCTGATTCGAGTATCCAGACAGCTCTTGCAGGAATATGGACGCGAGCCTACGCCGGAAGAAATCGCTGGCGTGATGGATCTCAGCACGGAGAAAGTCCGTGAGATTATGAAGATCGCTCAAGAACCGGTCTCTCTGGAGACGCCGATCGGCGAGGAAGATGATTCGCATCTTGGTGATTTCATCGAAGACTCTGACGCTCTAGCACCAGCGGATGCAGCAGCTTATGAACTGCTGAAGGAGCAGCTAGAAGACGTGCTGGAGACTCTTACAGAACGTGAGGAGAACGTACTGCGACTCCGCTTCGGACTGGACGATGGCCGGACTAGAACACTTGAGGAAGTCGGCAAAGTATTCGGAGTTACACGCGAGCGTATACGGCAGATTGAGGCCAAGGCGCTGCGCAAGCTACGTCATCCAAGTCGCAGCAAACGGCTAAAGGACTTCCTAGAGTAAAGTTCACATCCATCTATGCTTGCATGGCCCTTTCTGCAATCGATGCAGGAGGGTTTTTTTGCCGACATGGGACGATTAGCAGGAACGATGAAGTCGAGTCTTGATGATGCCGCCCATGCTCGGATTGAATCTGTAGATGATCGCGAAGATGAAGGTGATGAGTGTGAGTCAGGATAAGCGTACGATGATCATCCAAGAGATCCTATACTGGAAGAAGAATAAACTCTTGCCGGAGCACTACTGTGATTTCTTGCTGAATCTCTATGGCAGCGATGCGACAGCTGCTTCATCCGCCATCTCACCCATACAGGATCGGGCGGGAGCTCGTAAAGGACTAACATGGGTGCTATCTCTTGGTGTTATTGCCATAATTTCTATCATCGGTATTTATTTTAACGCTTTTCCTCTACCAATGCAAATCACATCCGGTTGTATCGGCGTAAGCGTTATGCTCATCGCCGGTATCTACTTAAGGAAGCGACATGTGCCTCTTGCATACCTTAGTCTGGGCACAGGCTGTCTGCTCATGCTCTGGATCGGAGAGTGGCTACTGAGACAGCATGGATGGGATGATCCACTATGGGCACTAGGTTATCTGATCATCTGTTGTGCGGTCTGGCTCGTCCTCGGTGTCTATCTACGACTAACCTTGCTTCAGCTTAGCGGTTGGTTAGGATTAACCTTCGTATATGGTTGGCTTCTCTGGAACCAGCTTGACCCCTTGTACGGAGTACAGCTTCAGACAGCATGGGGGGCGATCGGAGTGTTGTTCCTATGGTTCGGCTGGCTCACTAGTCGGTTGAATCGGTCGATGACGAGAGCTCTCCTGATCGTCGCGATCCTATCTTGGATTGCGCCTGAGATAATGTCTGCAGCATATGGATCGCATGAGTCTTATTTACCGCAGGCGATCATGGTCGGCAAGATCATCTTCATAGGAATCATCGTGCTTATGTTAAGACATAAATGGATAGGATGGGTAAAGGATCAATGATCAAACTGTCAAAGCGATTGGCCGTCATCGCAGCATGTGTTCCGTACGGAAGTAGGCTAGCGGATATCGGCTCCGATCATGCATTGCTTCCGGTCTATCTCGTACAACAGGGAATCATCTCGCAAGCTGTTGCAGGGGAGCTGAATGCAGGACCTTACGAGGCTGCTAAGCTACAAGTGAATAAAGCGGGTTTGCAGCATCTCATATCTGTGCGACGCGGCGATGGGCTTCGTGTGCTTAGGTCTGGTGAGGTGGACACGGTGACGATCGCCGGGATGGGCGGCAGCCTGATCGTGGATATCTTGAATCGGGATGATGCAAGCATCCTCGCCGATGTTCGCACGCTCATCCTGCAGCCCAATGTCGCTGCTGACGCAGTGCGAAGATGGCTGTCCGTGCATGATTATGTGCTGCGAGACGAACAGATGGTAACGGAAGACGGAGTAACCTATGAGATCTTGAGCGCCGAGCAAGCGCGATATGCTGAGATAACTCATGAGGAAGTCTATCGGACGAGACAGCTGCCATCGGGATATGTGGCTACTTATGAGGAATTGATCCGTTTCGGCCCGTATCAGCTGGAACGGTTCGAGCCTTCTTTCGTAAGGAAGTGGCAGGCAGAGAAGGAGAAGCTGGAGAAGATCAGACAGCAGATCGCGATGCAGTCGGCATCGCCTGAGGCAGCTCAGCGCATCAGAGAGATCGATGAGGAGATTGCGACGATCATGAAAGTACTACAAGGTTCATAACGATACATAGACGGGCGATACGGGAGGTTAATGATGTTCGCACATGGACAGACAGTGAGACAGATGATCGAGCGTTTAGCGCCGAAGCATTATGCAGAAGATTGGGATGTCGTCGGATTACAAGTGGGTACTCTTCAGAAGGATATACGAAAGCTGATGGTGACACTGGAGGTAACGGATGCTGTGATCGAAGAAGCTGTCCGTGATCAAGTGGATCTCATCGTCACGCACCATCCGATCATCTTCCGACCGATCAAGCACCTCGTGACAGACTATACACAGGGGCGAAAGCTTGAGATGCTCATCAAGCATGATATCGCGGTCTATACCGCCCATACGAACCTCGATATTACAGAGGGTGGGATGAACGATTGGATGGCAGAGCTGCTACAGCTAACCGATGTCAGACCGATGAAGGATACGCACACGGAAAAGCTGTATAAGCTAGTCGTGTTCGTGCCGATCGATCATCATGAGCGCGTCCTACATGCCGTATTCGAGGCCGGTGCTGGATGGATCGGAGATTACAGTCATTGTAGCTTTAACATCGAAGGCACGGGGACATTCTTACCGGAGCAAGGAACGGATCCGTATATCGGCAAGCCTGGTAAGCTGGAACATGTGAAGGAGATGAGGATCGAGACGATCGTTCCCGAGAGTGTCCGTAGCGCCGTCGTGCAAGCGATGCTCAAAGCTCATCCCTATGAAGAAGTCGCTTATGATATGTATCAGGTTGATCTTCGTGGCAAGACGTTCGGACTAGGAAGGGTTGGAAAGCTCGATGAACCGGTTACGCTAGCTGCTTTCGCCGAACAAGTGAAGATAGCTTTCTCAGTCCATTCGACGCGTGTCGTCGGTCCATTAGACAGGATCATCACGAAGGTCGCCATATTAGGTGGTTCTGGGAGCAAGTATGTGCGTGATGCGATCCGCGCGGGCGCTGACGTATTCGTTAGCGGCGATATCGATTACCATACCGCACAGGATGCATTAGCAGACGGCATATGTATGATCGATCCTGGCCACCATGCAGAGGAGATCATGAAGGAGAAGCTTGCGGCGTATCTACGTTCAGAGTTGGTGGAAGCTGGCTATGCCACGGAAGTCTTCGCCTCGCTGACGAATACAGATCCGTTTCAGACATTATGAAGCTTGTATGACGCTTCCATATGCTGTCATCCCATGCAAGGACCGGTTGTCGGTCATCGACTAAGCTGGGTGTATTTAGCGGTTGTATGTTACACAGGAAGTCTGATATACTATTCTTCACGCTGAGGAAGTTTGACAGACAATCGCCGGCGGAGGTTACTCCGCGGGAGGAAAGTCCGGGCTCCATAGGGCAGGGTGCTGGATAACGTCCAGTCAACGCGAGTTGAAGGCTAGTGCCACAGAAATGGACCGCCGATGACGTGACTCGTCACGAACAGGCAAGGGTGGAACCGTGGTGTAAGAGACCACGAGGACATATGGTGACATACGTCCTGGTAAACCCCACCTGGAGCAAGACCTAAGAGGAACGCATGCAGCACGTCTGCAGTCCTTGCCCGGGACGCGTTCGGGTTGGTCGCTTGAGCTGTGTAGCAATGCATGGCCTAGATAGATGATTGTCACTTCAAGTGGGAGGGGTAGCCCGCTAACACCACGGAAGTACAGAACCCGGCTTACGGCAAACTTCCTTGCTATACTCTATTATGGTTTATAAGAACAAGAGCTCGCGACTCGGTATCTACCGATGATCGCGGCTCTTTTTTGTTGACCACATCGGGAAGTTATCGTGCTCAATCATACCTTGACTTGATCCGATCAATATCCCGGCTAACGTTCTCGCTCCACTTGATGATAGACTGATCACTCGTACGTGCCGCTTCGACAGCGCGCCCAACATCGATCTGACCATATCCGTAATAGCGGTCATGCCCGCGATCCCCGAGGTCGGCAGCCGTCGTCCGAATGAGCTGCATGATCTGCTCATTCGTTAGCTTCGGATTCACGCTGCGAATCATAGCTGCAAGTGCAGCAGTATGCGGACTCGCCATCGAGGTTCCAGATAGCGCAGCATATTGATTACTCGGGTATGTGCTGGCGATGCTTACGCCAGGCGCTGCGACATCGACATATTCACCATAGTTCGAAAACTGTGCGACAGATTGATCGTAATCCGTCGCACCAACGGCGAACACTTCGTCATATGCCGCTGGATAGCCGGGTGATTCCGTATGATCATTCCCGGTAGCAGCGACCAGCACGACATCGCGGTCATATGCATAGCGGATGGCATCGTGAAGGAACTCGGCTTCAGCATAATTACCGAGACTAAGGTTGATCACCCTCGCTCCGTTATCCGTCGCCCAGATGATCCCTTGGGCAACGGCGTACGTGCTGCCTGCACCCGTCTCATCCAGTACTTTAACAGGCATGATACGTGTACGAGGTGCGACACCTGCGATCCCCTCGTAGTTATTGATTTGCGCTGCGATGATCCCCGCTACATGGGTGCCGTGACCAACATCATCATAGGCATCAGAACCTTCTGTAAAGACGTTATAGCCTAGCACGAGACGATCCTTGAGATCCGGGTGATTCAGATCTACTCCGGTATCGACCACAGCGACGATCACTTCTTCTCCTTCTTCCGCTAATCCCCACGCCGTTTCTGTACGTATCGCCGGTAGATTCCACTGATAATCCGCATATAGAGCATCATTCGGCTCATTCGGCGCTTCATTAGTCACATATAGATAATGAGGCTCCACGTAATGCACTTCATGGCCCTGCTGAAAGTAATCCATCATCTGCTCTACGGTTAATGATCTGGAGTGAAATACGTAAGCATAGCCTGTCTTCTGAATCTCATCGGCATCAAGCTCTTCTCCGATCAGGGCTAAAGCTTCCGCATCCGGTTCTTCGATGAAACGTACAACGACATCATGTTTGTAATAGTGACTAATGTCTTCATTCTCTTCAGGATGGTCGACATCAACCTTCCGGAGCGTATCCGAATCAGCAGCTTGAATGCCATAGCGGGCATCACTCGGGTAGGGCACGAGTCGTAGATTCTTACGCTGCTCTACACGAACATGTTCTAAGACCTGCTGTCGTATGGCACCTAGCACGTATCCTTCACCATGTGAAGCGATGACCGCGGTGACGAAGTAAGGCCCGTCCTTCGTTGAGATGCGCGGGGATTCATAAGCACGTTGTCGCTTCACGGTATCTCTAGCGAGCTCGATATACGGCTTCACTTCGGGAGGCAGGTCTGTGATCGTGCCTTGTGTACTCGTTCGACCATCGTGGTGCGATTCCAGATATCTCATATGTGGATGGTCTTGCTGCATCGCTTCTAACCGAGTGGGTTCGATAGCTTGATCATCGGTCGCGAACTGCTGGATCACCTGTTGCATCTTCAGTTGACACTGCTTCCGGCATAGTCCCTCGGTCATGATGACATCTTGCTCTAACATCTGTTGCTTGATTTGCATCTCACTTGAGCTACGCAGCTTGCTCTGATCATGATCAGATTGGCGCGCTGTCTGTGGGATGACCAAGACGATGAGTGTGAGCAGTAGCAGACCTGCTGCCGCTGTCTTCCAGTTTAATTTCACTTGTGTTCACCGCCCCATTATTGTGATGGTTTCCTACGCTTATTGTTCGGATGAATGCGGGCGAATTATGTCAGGTCCGATCATGGACATTTTTCCCGGTAATGGTTGGTGATAAGAGCGCCTCGGCGATAAGTATTGCGGCACGGCGATAAGTATGGCGGCACATGATCAAGTGAATTGGCAGGTATATCTTCATACATGTGAGGAGACATTGAATAAGGGGTGATCAATCACATGCCACAAGTAAAATGCAGTGTAGCGAATTGCGAATATTGGTCGTCAGGCAATAACTGTGCTGCAGACGTTATCATGATCGAGATCGATAAGCATGCAGGTGCAGAGCTCGACGCAGAATTCGCTGGTGAGACATTCGATGTCGATCACACGGACCAGGCAGGTAACACGAAGGATACATGCTGCCATACGTTCAAGCCCAAACAAAACTAGAACAAGTTAGGTGATGTACAGATGTCGGCAGATCATGGTAAAGGGCAGGGGCAGAAGCGTTTCGAATTAAGTAAGCAAGACCATCGTAGTCAGGGTGATCCTAGTTTACAGACCGATCAGGAAACGGAGTTTGCTGGTGAGCTAGCCTATTCACCGTCACTCGATGAAGGGTTCGAAGAACGTGATGTAGCAAGTCTTACTGGCAACCGTACGCTAGGTTGGATCTCGCTCGCTATGGCGATCGCTTCTTTGTTCGTGCTGCCCCAATGGTTCGGACTAGCCGGCATCGTGTTGGGTGGAGCTGCGTTCCTTACAGGTTCCCGAGGACTAGCTCTGTGGTCGATCGTGATCGGTGCGATCTCATTAGTCACTTATTTCGTACTTGTACCTTATTATTCGTAAGCGTAAGTATCGTAAGTATTATAGTGAAGACGGGATCAGTAAGAAGAGAAGGCAAGCGTTCCTCTATTCGGAGAGTACGCTTGCCTTCTTCGCTTTCGCTGGTAACTTCACCGCTTTGCGGCGAATGCGAAGCATGATCAATAGGATGATCGAGAGCAGCAACGGTACGGAGATATATAAGATCGATCCCATGATGATGATCTTGACGAGGATGAACGAGACGAAGAGCGAGATGATCGGTGAGATGACCCAGATGAGCATGATCCTGCGGACGATCGGTTTGCGGAATATGGCAAAGCCGATCCGTTCTCCGCCACAGGCGATGATCGCCATCGTCGTCGCTTGGGTGAGTGGGACGGGGAGCCCGATGAATGATGCAGCGAGTACTAATGACCCTCCTGTAGAGGATACGATACTGCCTTGAAGTAGACTGAGCTCGGTGATCTTCTTGCCGTTCGTTTCGAGCACACGCCCGCCAAGGGTAATCGCGCCTATGGCCATCGCGACGGCTCCTACTAAGATGCCGAGCCACATCGGCATGATACCGGAACCGATGATCGGGCCGACCGCATTAGCGACATTGTTCATCCCTGCACTGAATGCTTCATAGCATCCGCAAGCGATGAGTAGGAGCGTTAGCCATCTCTTCCATCTACCGGGCCGCTCGGATAATCGTCGATCGATGGGTGAGAGTAACCGATTAATTCCGTAGGAGATGAAGAACGCGAGTAATGGTGTTAATAGCCACGCCAGCAAGATGATGAGCAGGGTATGCCAATATATCTGGGAGAGTGCCAGGCCTACCCCGACGAGACTGCCAACGGTTACCTCACTCGTCGACAGAGGGATACCGAAGTGGTTCGCATAATATAAGGATAGACAAGCCGATAGCAGGATGATAACGGTTATGTCGATCGTCATAAGCGCATTCGGAATCAAGCCCTCACTGATCGTCGTGACGACCCGAGATCCACCTGCAAGGGCCCCGGCTAACGCACATAAGCCAGCTAACCAGACGGCCGCTCGCAGTCGTCGAATGGCTCCGCCGCCGTAAGCGGCTCCCATCGCAGCGGCGGTACCGCTGGCACCGATATTCGCTGCGAATAGCACAGCTATGGTCACCGCGAGCGCCGATATGAACATTGGTGATCATCACTCCTTATGAATGGTGCGAGTCGAGCGATCTGACCGAGTGACTCGCTACGTGATCTACGTGTACGCCTATCTACGTTTTTACAATATGGATAACCGTCCACGATGGTGCATAAGGAGTGTGCCCATTTATAACGAACCACCTAGTCCATTTATCAGAATCACTTATAATACACTGTCTTACAGGAGACATCAGTATGGTACAGGCACTGAAAAAGGTGTACAATGATAGCCGAATAAAGATCGGTAGGCTTAGGACATTCATCATCATCATTCATCATCGTGGAAAGGGACTAACACATGGTATATTTTGACTATAGTGCGACCTCGCCAGTGCATCCTGAAGTGGCTCGCTCGATCTATGAGGTGATGACGAAATATTATGGGAATCCCTCATCTCTGCACCAGCTTGGGGTAGAAGCGGAGAAGCTCGTGATGCGGTCACGTGAACAGATTGCGGAGCTGATGCAGGTACCAAGATCGTCCATCATCTTCACATCGGGCGGTTCGGAGAGCAATAACCTAGCGATCAAAGGCGTCGTTAGCAGATGGCAATCTAGGGGCAAGCATATCATCACAACAGCAGTAGAGCATTCATCTGTGTATGATACATGCCGTCAGTTAGAGAAGTACGGTTACGACCTTACGATACTCCCAGTAGATCAGGATGGTCGTGTCGATCCAGAGAGCGTGCGCGATGCGATCCGCGAGGATACCGTGCTCGTCAGCATCATGCACGTGAACAACGAGATCGGATCGATCCAGCCGATCGAGCAGATCGGAGCGATCCTGCAGCAATACCCGAAGATCGTGTATCATGTTGATGCGGTCCAAGCAGCTGGAAAGATTCCCGTCTATCCGAAGAGGCTGGGCGTTGATCTACTAAGCTTATCCGCACATAAATTTCGTGGTCCGAAGGGAATCGGCTTACTCTATAAGCGCGAGGGCTTAAGGATCGATCCGCTCATCGCTGGTGGTGGTCAGGAGGCAGGGCTGCGATCAGGGACCGAGAACGTGCCTTACATCGTCGGTATGGCCAAGGCGTTTCGACTAGCGATCCATGACCTAGACGATGCGAGGCGTCACGTGAGTGAGCTTCGCCGTGTCCTTCTGAGCAGGCTAGGAGATATCCCTGAGCTCAAGCTGAACACGCCGCTTGAGGAAGATCGAGCAGTACCACATATCGTGAACGTATCCTGCATCGGGATGAAATCGGAAGTGATCGTACACGCGCTAGAGCAGAGAGGGTTCTATATCTCATCACGATCGGCGTGCTCATCACATGAGGATAAGCCAAGCCGCATCTTGCTAGCCCTCGGGTACTCTGATGATCGAGCTGTCAGCGGCCTGCGGATCAGCTTCGCGAAGGAGCATACGATCGAGCAGATCGAACAGCTAGCTGATGCACTTCGGACGACAGTGAAAGAGATGAAGCAAGTGCTTCGGTAGATGGAATCCAGCGAGACAAAGCTTGATAGATAGGTGGAGATTATGATGCAACCGGAATTGATCTTACTCCGATTCGGAGAATTAACGCTTAAGGGTAGAAATCGCACGAGATTCGAGGATATGGTCATCTCCCATATCCGTAATCTGACTCGCGAGCATCCCCAGATGAAGATAGTGAAGACGTATGGCAGAGTCTATATTCAGTTGAACGATGTGCCTTACGAAGCAGTGTCAGAACAGCTGAAGAAGGTGTATGGACTGCGCAGCTTCAGTCCGGTCCTTAGGGCCGAGCTGGAGCTTGAGGACATCAGGCGCAAGGCGCTACTCGTCATGCATACGCTATCGGAGAAGCCGAGGACCTTCAAGGTATCGGCACGTCGATCATACAAAGACTTCCCATACAACTCGATGGAGCTTAACCAGCTTGTGAGTGGGTATGTACTTAGTCACACGCCGGATCTGAAGGTGGATGTTCATCATCCAGAGATCGAGCTGTGGGTCGAGGTGCGGCAGGAAGGCGTCTACGTGTTCAGTGAGATCGTATATGGATTGGGTGGATTCCCTCTTGGCAGCAATGGTAAGGCGATGCTCATGTTGTCTGGCGGGATCGACAGCCCTGTAGCCGGCTGGCAAGCGATGCGCCGTGGGCTGCGGATCGAGGCGGTCCACTTCCATAGCTATCCGTACACGAGCGAACGAGCGAAGCAGAAGGTAATCGACCTCACATATAAGCTATGTGAATATGCACCGGAGATCCGCCTGCATATCGTTCCGTTCACGAAGATCCAGACTGGGCTTAGGGAGGATGCACCGGAGAAGCTGATGATCACGCTCATGAGGCGAGCGATGTTCCGTATCACAGAGAGACTCGCTGAGCAGCATGATGCACTCGCCATCATCACAGGTGAGAGCCTCGGCCAGGTCGCGAGCCAGACGCTTAGCAGTCTGAATACGATCGAGCGAGCAGTGTCGATGCCGATCCTACGTCCACTCATCACGACAGACAAGCTCGATATCATCCGGATAGCAGAGCAGATCGATACGTACGATATCTCCATATTACCGTATGAGGATTGCTGTACGATCTTCCAGCCGCGCAATCCGAGCACGAACCCCAATCTCGCCCTTGTGGAGAGGGTTGAGGGAGGTCTTGCTTGGCTGGAGGAGCGAATCACAGAGGCTGTACAAGATACCGAGCTGATGATCATCCGTCGAGGCGAGCAGTATACACGATCTGAGGACGAACTCTTCTAATTGCACTCCCGCTATCATACATATTGATTGTGGCTTGTATTCCGAACGGCGTTCGTACGAAACAAGTCCCTATGTATAACATGCGGGAGCTGGTTATATTTTGGAGTGGGTCATCATACTTGCGAAGATCTTGCTGATCAACATCGTGCTAAGTGGGGATAACGCGGTGGTCATCGCGATGGCAAGTCGTCACTTACCGGAAGCCGAGCGCAAGCAAGCGATATGGTGGGGATCGCTCGCTGCGATCGGATTGCGTATCGTCCTTGTATTCGTCGCGGTGTGGCTGCTACAGGTGCCGTATCTACAAGCCTTAGGCGCGTTGATGCTCATGTATATCGCGATCAAGCTGTTGGATGAGGAAGCAGACGGTGATGCACGGCATGAGCTGAAGAAGGCTGCTGGCCTATGGTCCGCCGTGTGGACGATCCTTCTAGCCGATTTCGTCATGAGTCTGGACAACGTGCTCGCGATCGCGGCGATCGCCAAAGGGCACATGCTACTCATCATGCTCGGTGTGTTGCTTAGCATCCCACTGATCGTCTGGGGCAGCTCGCTTATCGTCAGATTGCTCGATAAGTATCCGATCCTGATCGTGATCGGTGCTGCTATATTAGGCTATACTGCAGGCGAGATGCTGCTAGGAGATCACAAGCTTCAGGAGTGGGTAGCACGGATGCCGCATCATATCCATCTGACGATACCGATATTGTGTACATTATTTGCGCTTATTCCAGGTATGTTAAAGTTGCGTAAAGCCGGGCACTAGGTATGGTAATTTTTCGCTTCATCCTGTAAACTATAGGTACACGGCTGACTGTGAACAGGTTGGCTAGAACGTTGAAGGGGACTTGAAGCATGCGTACGAACCGACTATCGATTGGCGTTATCATTATCTTGCTCGGACTCATCATCTTACTTGGCAAGCTTGGAGTTTTCACATTCGTATGGAGTATATTCTGGCCTGTGTTTATTCTTGCACCTGGTTTATTGTTCCACCTCTTTTTCTTCACGAGAGCGATGCCGGCAGGCGTTCTAGTTCCAGGTGGTATACTCGTTACATATGCACTGATGTTCTTCTTCTGTGGCATCTTCGGTTGGCACTCGATGGTCTATCTGTGGCCGGGCTTTATACTCGGTGTCGCGATCGGCCTGTATGAATATTACTTGTTCTCTGATGATAAGCCGCGCGGTGCCTTGATTGCCTCGATGATCGTGGGTGTCGTAGCGATCGTGTTTTTTGGCTTCACGATGATGCAGACGAGCGGCATCTATGTTATCGCGATCGCCCTTATCCTGATTGGTGTCTTTTTGATCTTGCGACGTCCTAATTCATGGTAATTTGCAGCTGGGTGTAATCGAGCATTGTCATGAAAAGGTTTTTCTTATATAATAATAAGAGGCGTCGGCGTTATGTCCGGCGCCTCTTTTATGGACATTCACGGTATATATAGAAAGGAAATGGATAAATGCACGATAGGAGTTTTATACGCAACATTGCGATCATCGCACACGTAGACCATGGCAAGACGACGCTAGTCGATAAGCTGCTGCAGCAATCCGGTACGTTCCGCGATCACGAGACCGTTCATGAACGGGCGATGGATTCGAACGATATCGAGAGAGAGCGCGGCATTACGATCTTAGCGAAGAATACAGCGATTCACTATAAGGATTACTTGATTAATATCGTCGATACACCTGGACACGCCGATTTTGGCGGTGAGGTAGAGCGAATCATGAAGATGGTCGATGGTGTGCTGCTTGTCGTTGACTCATTCGAAGGGTGTATGCCACAGACTAAGTTCGTGCTACGCAAAGCGTTAGATAACGGACTTACGCCAGTCGTCGTCGTGAATAAGATCGACCGTCCGAACGCACGTCCACAAGAAGTCGTAGACGAAGTGTTAGATCTGTTCATCGAGCTAGAGGCGAATGACGAACAGCTGGATTTTCCGGTTGTGTATGCGTCAGCACTACAAGGTACAGCAAGCCTAGATCCCGAACAGCAAGAAGACCATATGGGTGCACTGTTCGAGAAGATCGTCAGCCATATCCCAGCACCACAAGAAGAGGTCAACGCACCGTTACAGTTCCAAGTTACGCTGCTCGACTATAACGAATATCTAGGTAGGATCGCGGTCGGTCGAGTGAATCGCGGGGTCATCAAGCAAGGTCAGGCGATCGCTGTCATGACGCGTGAAGGTCCGATTAAGCAAGGTCGCATCGAGAAGCTATTCGGCTTCAGCGGACTGAAGCGGATCGAGATCGAACATGCGGGTGCAGGCGACATCGTTGCAGTAGCTGGCGTGAAGGATATTAATATCGGTGAGACACTTGCTGATCCTGCACATCCAGAGCGATTGCCACTGCTCGTCATCGAAGAGCCGACGCTACAGATGACGTTCCTCGTGAACAACAGTCCATTCGCCGGAAGAGAGGGCAAGTGGGTCACCTCTCGGAAGCTCCGTGAACGACTGTTCAAGGAGCTCGAGACAGACGTAAGTCTTCGGGTTGATGAGACAGATAGTCCCGATGAATTCATCGTCTCTGGGCGCGGAGAACTCCACCTGGGTATCCTGCTAGAGAATATGCGTCGCGAGGGCTTCGAGCTACAAGTATCCAAGCCGGAGGTTATCATCAAGGAGATCGATGGAGTCAAGCATGAGCCGATGGAAAGACTCATTATCGATGTCCCTGAGGAAAGCACAGGCGCGGTCATGGAAAGTCTTGGCACACGTAAAGCCGAGATGGTGAACATGCAGAACAATGGAACGGGTAATGTGAGACTAGAGTTTCTCGTCCCTGCACGCGGACTGATCGGTTATCGAACGAATTTTCTCACGATCACTCGCGGATACGGGATCATGAATCACGCTTTCGACAGCTATGCGCCATACCATGGTGCTGATGTCGGAGGACGGCATGAAGGTGTGCTAGTCGCGAGCGAATCTGGTGTAGCGACAACATACGGCATCTTGTCTGTCGAGGATCGGGGCATCTTGTTCGTCGAAGCTGGTACAGAAGTATATGAAGGGATGATCGTAGGCGAGCATAACCGCGATAACGATATCATCGTCAATATATGCAAGGAGAAGGCGCTCACGAATGTTCGTTCCGCGACGAAGGATGATACGGTTAAGGTGAAAGTACCGCGCATCATGTCGTTGGAGCAGGCGCTAGAGTATCTGAATGATGACGAGTTTTGTGAGATTACGCCGAAGTCGATCCGACTGCGCAAGAAGTATCTCGATAAGGGAGATCGCGCTCGTCAAGAGAAACAGCGTAAGATCGCTGCAAGCACATCCGTATGATGTGATGTGAGAGGAGGCCAACCGCGATGGGAGACCAGAACTCAGGCGCGATTCAGCAATGGCTGGTCGCGCATCCATTTGTCACTTATTTATTCATCGTTGTCTGTATGATCTATATCTTTAATGCCGTCTTTCGTCCGCGTAAGCTTCCTTTGTTGAAGGATGTGCTCGTCTATGGATTGATTCTAGCAGGCGGATTCATGCTCTTATTCTTCCAGACGAAGGTCGGTCTGCCGATCGTTCATGGCTTTGCTGTGGCGATCTTACTCATGCTTACCGTACGGATCCGCAGTCTGTTCAACAGACGTGGAAGCGATCGGTCCAGTGGCCAAGTACAGTCACCGCCAGCACCTACAGAGCCACAGGTTCGCGTCGTGTCGATCGATGAGCAGGAACAGGCAGGTGAACGTCGATGAAGCTTCGTGATGCGTTGTTTAACTGGCTGCAGATGGCGATCGTAGTCGAGGGCAGGCCGGATGATCGATCCGCTCATGACACGCTACAATTTTTCGAGGAGATCTTACGCGAAGACCATCAAGTAGGTCATATAGAGATCGTCGCTCAGGATGAGGATATGATCCAGCTCCGGTACGAGGATGCTGAGGGATATAAGCTTCAACAGTTCGATCGGCTTAGCGCGGAACAGCTGCTCGTGGATATCCAATCTAACCCGAAATATAACACTTAGATTCATAAGAGTACCTTACTTATCCCTGCAAAGGTGTGCACGTTATGTCAGATATTCATGCCGAACCCTCTCTGACGAGGATGAAGAAGCAGCGCAAATCAAATCGCAAACCGAATCGCAGATCGAAACGCATATGGCAGATCGTCCTAGCCATCACGATATTCATCATCGGAGCAGTGATCGTATACGGTCTATATGTGAAAGGTAAATTCGATAACTTCGTCGATAATATCGCCGCTCCAGATCAAGATCCATCCGTGACCGACACGGTGTATGGAGAAGTGGTCAAGCGTAAGCCTGACATCGAAGTGACGAATATACTGCTCCTAGGCACGGATAATCGACCGCAGCTCGGTAGTCTGAATACGGACGTCATCATGCTCGTATCGTTACGACCGGATACACAATCAGCGATCATCGTCTCGATGCCAAGAGATACGTATATCGATCCGACTGGCTGGAAAGAAGGAAAAGCCAATGGATTCTACGCTGCAGCACGTAAAGTGAATAAAGATAAGGCGTATCAGTATGTAAAGGACATCTTCTCAGAATTTTATGACGTGCCGATTGATTATGTTGTCGAGATCGATTTTAAGGCTTTTGAAGAGATCATCGATGCTTTTGGTGGCATAACAGTAGATGTTGATATGGATATGCGGTATGTCGATCCGACTGATGGGACGGATATTAACCTCCAGAAAGGCAGACAACCGCTAGATGGCAAGAAGGCACTCGATTATGTCCGCTATCGTAAATCTAATGATGGCACGCGGGAATCCAGTGATTTTGAACGTAATATGAGACAGCAGCAGGTCATCTCGGCACTTGTAGGCAAAGTCAAATCGATCGAGTCCATCTTCCGGGTCGGTGAAGTGCTGGATGCTGCAGGTAATCATATCAAAACAACGATTCCACGCGATGATATCATGACGATGCTTAAAACATATGTTGGGATCAAGAGTGAGCAGATCCAATTCATGAGACTGGAAGGTACGTGGAGGCTTCCTTACGTATGGCCTCATGCAGACAGTCTGCAAGGGATTCGCGATGCTCTGCAGCAGCATATGTCACTTGATCAGTAGCTAGCATATCCACGATATGCTATACTTCTGGTATATACCTGAAGATGGGAGGCCGCTGTCTGAATGGCAGAAGATATCATGACTGGATTGTCAGAACCGATCTTAGAACAGCTGCAGCATGAAACGTTCGTCGTATTGAATACGATCGACAGCGACACCGGCAGCATCACCGCCAATGCGATATCCTGGATCATGGCCGTCTCTCCGGAGAAGCTGCGGATTGCGATCGATCAGCGATCGAAACTGATCGCGAACATTAAAGCTCATGAACAGCTCACGCTATCCCTTTTTGCCGCGAGCACATTCTATACGATACAAGGCCGCGGAAGGGTCATTCACGAGAAGCTGGACGAGGTATCGATCAAGCTCTCATGTATCGAGATCGAGATCGATGCTGTGCGCGAAGCGATGTTCTACGGATCACGCATCTCGGTCGCACCGGAATTTGAGCGAACATATGATAAAAGAGCTGCGGACAAGTTAGATTCACAAGTATTCGCGGCATTGAAAAAAGCCTAGTTGAATAACTGGGCTTTTTTCTGTATCTACAACATAATCTAGTATGGCTAAGGTTGTTCACTTGCCACGAGCTGGCTCTTCATTCGGTTGGATGATATCGCTAGGGATCTGTGGCATGATGCGGCCGACGATATCCGCAAGCTCATTCGCGAAGCCAGTGATCGGATGACCGTCACGAACCTCCTTCGAGACGTTCTGTATACGATGATACAGATCTAAGTCAGCTGTTACGATCGCGTGAACCCCGTAAGGATCATTCTTGAGCGCTTCAGCAACAGAATACTTCACGACGCCGACATGAGAAGCATCTAGCTTGCCTTTTACGTCTATACCGACGATCGCCGTGTTACCCATGACGACACAAGTCGCTTCGTTAACTTCCGGCACGCTTGCGGCAAGCTTCGCTAGACGCTCCGCCACCTCTTGAGGGTTTTTGATATCTTTCTTTGGCGGTACACTTTGCTTGACCTGGATATTGCGATTTTCTTGATTTGGAGGAGGGGAAGCTTCATAGTTATTTTGTTTTCCACAGCCCGCAAGCAAGCTTGCGGCGCATGCGATGAGCAGCCAGTATTTCATACCGATCGTCCTTTCTTATATCAACGATTCCAGTTATAAGTGTGAGCCTCTTGCCTGTGTTCTATGTATATTCCTGCGATAACAGCCTATCCAATTTCAGGAGGGACGTATATGAAGAAGATCTTCGTGTTGGATACGAACGTACTGCTCCATGACCCATATGCGATATATGCATTTGAAGATAATGAAGTCATCATACCAGCAGTCGTATTGGAGGAAATCGACAGCAAGAAACGTAACGCGGATGAGATCGGTAGGAATGCGCGTTATGTATCTAGGATGCTGGATAGCTTGCGCCAAAGAGGTAGGCTTCACGATGGGATCAGCCTGGATAATGGTGGGACGATCAAGGTAGAGCTGAATCATCGTAGCTTCCAGAAGATGCAGGAAACATTCCTAGAGATAACGAATGACAATCGGATCATCGCGGTGGCCCTGAATTATCGACATGAGGAGATGGAGAAGGCCGCTCCGAAGCCTGTCGTCCTAGTAAGCAAAGATACGCTTGTCCGTATCAAAGCGGACGTGTTCGGTATTACGGCGCAGGATTATCTCTCGGACCGCATCGTCTCTGTGAATGATCTGTACAACGGGTATAATACCGTGCTGGCTCATCCCTCCGTGATCGATGAATTTTATTCCTTCAGAAGTCTGAAGGTGGAGACTCTACAGCTCGGGTATCGTCTATATCCGCATGAATTTGTCATCATGAAGGATGAGATGGGATCCTCTAAGTCTGCACTCCTTAAAGTGAGTCCCGATGGCCGTAAACTGGAGCCACTATATCTTAGTAATGATCCGGTGTGGGGGATCGGTGCACGTAACGCTGGACAGCGGATGGCTCTGGAGCTGTTGCTGAATGACGATATTCCATTGGTGACACTAACAGGTAAAGCCGGGACGGGCAAGACGTTACTCGCCTTAGCAGCGGGGCTGATGAAGGTAGAAGACGAACATCGATATAAGAAGCTGCTAATCGCACGTCCCGTCGTTCCGATGGGCAAGGATATCGGATATCTGCCTGGAGAGAAAGAAGAGAAGCTAAGACCGTGGATGCAGCCGATCTATGATAATCTGGAGTTTCTGTTCGATACGAAGAAAGCTGGAGATATCGACAAGATTCTAGCAGGTCTAGGGAGTATACAGGTGGAGGCACTAACCTATATCCGTGGACGATCGATACCGGGTCAGTTCATCATCATCGATGAGGCTCAGAATCTGTCCAAACATGAAGTGAAGACGATCGTCTCACGCGTAGGTGAAGGGAGTAAGATCATCCTCATGGGGGATCCGGAACAGATCGATCACCCATATCTCGATGCATCAAGCAACGGGTTAACTCACGTCGTAGAGCGATTCAAAGAAAATTCGATCGCCGGGCATGTCACACTGGAGAAAGGAGAACGGTCACAGCTTGCGCAGCTGGCAGCAGATCTTCTATGACAAGGCGAAAACATCATATGCACTAGGTTTTTTCTCCCGGAGAATCACGACAAGGTGTGACAAGATATGCTATGATAGATAGAGCGTTAGGTCCGGTCTTGTTACTTCCTGTCAAGAATATTCTTGGGAAAGGAATATGCTTAGTGCCTATCAAAAGAATGATCGTGCTGGCTGTGTCCTCCATCATGCTCTGTACGATATTCATCACGATGCGTGGTATTAGCAACGTGCCGGCAGATCTTCCGTCTGTCGGCAATATGTTGATAACGGATCATTCGACGTCAGAGAAGGGCTCAACCCGTCAGGTAGAACTGGAGGTTGAAGTGAGCTTGTCTGGCGATGCTTTCGAGGTTTTGCAAGCGCTTAACCGCACATTCATGACCCTATACCCGGATATCACTGTGGCTCTACAGAACATACCTGTCGATGAGAGGTATGAACGGCTGTCACGGTCTTTTCGCATGGAGAATGCACCAGATCTCATCCTGATGGATAATGAAGCCGTCATGCAATATGCGATAAAAGCGCAGCTACAGCCTACCGATGATTTTTTCACGAGTGATACCGAGACGCAATATCTGCCAGCTGTTATCCAGCAGTTGACTTGGAATGGCTATATATGGGGAGTCCCGTTTCAAGTGCAGCCTTATATACTCGCGTATCATGAACAAGCTTGGTATGAGATGACCGGAGAAGTGATGCCGAGCAGTATCGAACAGGTATGGGATGCGTATCGCAACCGTGCGCTGCTCATCTATGATGATGATCCGTTAGCGTATGCGGCTCTTGCAGACGCGTTAGATCATAGCTGGCAGTTTCCTTCGGCGATGCATGTGGAGGGAGCGATCATAGACGATGAGGCTGTTGCTCAAGAGGAAGTAACGGGCTTATCGGCTGAATTAATCATCGAAGTGACTAACACAGAACAGGTTACAGACACAGATGACAGGATGGTCAACCTCGCTACTGAGACGCTGTCAGAGGATCAAGCCGCTGTCCGTGACATGGTGGGGATGCCTTCCTTAGATCCAGCTGAATCTGGAGATGAGTGGGACAGATTGTTGAGAGGAGAGATCGTAGGGCTGATCACGACCTTACATGCGTATGAGGCGTATCGTACAGACTTCATCGCATCTTCGATTCTCCCCTCTGTTGACCGCAGTGGATCGTTGTTTATGTCGGGCAAGAGCTTCGTCCTATCATCCGATACGGTGAACCAAGAAGCGGCTTTCTTATGGCTACATGAACTGACGAAGCATTATAATCTCATATACGAGAGGAAATCACTCGGTGCATATCCTGCTAACAATAGAGCGTATGCAGACGCGGCTCAGAAGATTCCATCGCCTTACACTTCGCTTCGTAACGCGATAGACAAGGGAAAAGCACCATCACCAGATCCGTTCCTACGTGCGAAGCTACCGATCGTTCGCGAACAGCTAGTCGCGGCACAGCAGATGAATGCGGAGATCACCGATGTGATGCTGCAGCTATCCCGACACTTCACCGCGACCGGTATGCTCATTCCATAGGAATGTGAACACTTACGACCTATTCACTAGATCTGTGTTAGGTCGTTATCGCTTTAAGACGAAGCCGATCCTGAGCTCCCCGTCTTCGATCACAACCTCCTGTGCTTGTACCTTGATCGGCATATCTAACAAGTCAGGATAGAAGTTGAGATCGAACTGATCTTGTAGGGCATGTATGGTCGTATCTGGAAGCTCGTATCCGTTGTATACGAGTCTCGTAAGCTGGAAGACGATCGTGTTCGTTTTCTCATCTAGTTCATAGTAACCCTTAATGCTGATCGCTGTATCATCCTTCGCACCGTACGCGGTAAAGTCATCCTCTGCGAAGCTGAAGGTGAAATGCTCGAAATCTTCGGGATTATATGCACGGAAAAAATCAGTTAACGCTGTGTCGGTAATCGTCATGACGAATCTTCCGTTCTTTAGCTTCATATTGCCGTTCGCGATGATCTCTTCCGGTAATTTGCCGATCGCTCTCGCTAGCTCGTTGAAATAATGCTTGAACACGGGAAGTCCCTTCGTCTCCCATATATGTGTAAGAGCATCTATCGCTTCTTGCACCGTATCGCCATCTTCGCGCGCAGCAAGCTCACGATCGAGCTCTTCCTGCAGCGCGATGAGCCTGTCACGCTGTGCGATATACGCTTGCCTTACAGCGCGAAGCGTCGATCGATCAAGCTCCAGGCGAGCGAGTAGATCTTGTAGTTGGCGATACGCGTCAGCGTGTGCTTGCAGGATGCGCTGTTCATGTTCGAATATGCGAGAGAGATAGTAGTATGTCTGCAACGCTTCATAGAAGCTGTCTGCATTCAAGACGAGTAACCAAAGATGATCACGCTTTCCTTTGTAGTAGGAACGCAATATCTTACCTGCTTGTGCTCTCTTAGCATCCACGATCACGGCTTGATCTGCAGCCTGTACCGTCACTTGCTTGATATCGTCCGTGAGCTGTACTTCTTTGTCGTCCAGTCGCAGTAACTCTTGATCGATCTCATAGATCGTGAGTCCTTTACTTAGCAGCTCGCGTATCTCTTCCGGTACTGCTGGAGATGCTTCTTCAGCGAGCGCCGCGTGTGATGGCCACCACGCGGCGAAGATCACAAAATGCAGGGTGAACCCCAATATAAACCAACTTCGAAATCGCACCGAAGTCCCCCTCCCATATAGCGGACTCAAGGTATGAATCGCAATAACTCCTCCAGAGGAACTGTAGATTCTGGTGTCAGTTCCTGTAGTAGGATGGGCTCATCTAGCTGTTCCCAGTGATGTTGGAGATGAATACCGTACCGCTCGAACGTTCCTGTACCGGACGACTCGATCTCCAGCACGATACGAATCTCAAACGAGCTCATATAGCCTTCCTTCCCGATCTTCGCATCGATATAAGCCTCTTGATCTTCACTCAATCGGATGCGCGTTGCGTTCTCCGTGGCGTACGTCTGCCACTTCTCCTCTATGGAAGCCGCGAGCTGGGCGGTGATGACATTCGCTTCTTGCCACTCCTGCACGATATTAGGCATAGCTTCATTCACCTTCCTCAGGAATGGCAACCAGTTATCCTTCGTGATGGTCATCCGAACGGATGTCTCATCAGCTTCATGTGACGTCGTGAACCAGTCGTTGTCCATCTCTGAGATGAAGGATGCAAGTGCAGATAGAGATGTCGGGCCGATCTGTTCGACCTGAGGTGGAGCTGTCATGGCGAAATATTCCCCGTCCGCATTAATAAGCGGTACGTGTATATAGAGCTGATCCGTCTGTTGAAGGATCGGTACAGTGAACGTCATCGAATCATCTGTCGTGGCGAATTGAAGCTCTGCTTCACGCATCCGCTCAGTGACATCTTGTGCGCCGTTCCAACTGATCTTACCTTGTCGCATGGCATTCAATATTACGGCAGTGTATGGTTGATTCTCTGTCTGGATCGCTAACGACCCTAGATCGAGATCGAGGGTGCCGTGATAACGATGGCTTGTGATCTGTTTCTGTTTATCCATCGCGTCGAGCAGTTGCTTCTTCGCGGCTTTGCCATCATCTGAACAGCCTGCAGCGAGGATGATGGTGAAGATGATGATCAGTGTCATGAGGCGTGCTCGTATACTCATCTATATGACAAACTCCCTTCGGTTCATTCAATTTCTTATTATAATGTACAGATTAGTATTTGTCTTGTATGTGTGATCGGTATACAGTAGATGTTAGGAATCCACCTCCGGAGCGGGTCTCTGATACGGCTTCCTATCTTGTACAGGTGGTGAGGGCAGATGACAGATGCACGATTCGAGCGAAGAGTAGGCAGTGAGCAGCTCCGTCAACACATCATCGGGATGATGGAACAACATCCATATCATGCGATAAGGTTCAGAGACTATATGGAGATGTGCTTATACCATCCCGAGTATGGGTATTATATGCGGGATTATGATAAGGTCGGCAAAAAAGGGGATTTCTATACAAGCGCCTCGATCGGAACGGTATTAGGGGACATGCTGGCAGATTACTATATCTCATGGGCGTATGAACATACAGAGGTGGTCAGTCCGACTCTTGTCGAATGGGGCGGGGGTAATGGCATGATGGCGAGTCAAGTGATGGAGAGATTACGACTTCGTGATCCCGACTTGTATGAACGAACACAGCTCATCATGATCGAGTATTCACCTTATCATCGGAAGCTCCAGCGAGAGCAGCTTGCCTCTCATGCCAGGGTTCGATGGATAGACGAACAGACTTGGGATGAAGAGGCTCCTTGGCAAGGTGTATATATGTGGGCCAATGAGCTGTTAGATGCGTATCCGGTACACAGGGTGAAGATGATAGACGGTGTATTGCACGAAATATGGGTGGGCTGGGATGCAGAGCGACGGCGATACATAGAGAGATATTATCCGGTGGACGAGGAGATCCGGACGTATATCGAAGAGCTGGATCTAGGGTTCGAGGAAGGGCAGCTGGCGGAGATTAATACGTCGGCGAAACGTTGGATCATGCGATTGGGGAAACAGCTGGCAGCTTCAATAGTGACCCTGATCGACTATGGCGATGAATCGATCGAGATCTATGCGGCGCATCGTATGTTGGGTACTCTGATGTGCTATCATCAGCACCGAGCTGCAGATGATCCGTATGTATATGAAGGTGAACAGGATATAACAGCCCATGTTGACTTTACGACTGCTAGACGGGCAGCGTTGGCGGCCGGTTTTCGAGATGTGAGAGTGGAGTCACAAGCAGCATATCTTCTCCGTGGCGGTGTGCTTGGATGGCTACAGGATCATCATGATCCCGATCCATTCAGCCCTGTGGCTAGAAGAAATCGTTCGATCCGACAGCTGTTGCTTAGCGATCAGATGAGCGAATTATTCAAGGTGATGACGATGCATATAGGAGACGAATGAAAGAAAAACTTGGCGAAGGCCAAGTTTTTCTAGTCTGTGTAAGTAATGAACCGAGTCAGCTGTATAGTGTAAGGCTTGTCGTTTAGAAAAATGCCCCGTAGGTCAATCCGACCGTGGACACGACGAGATACGCCCAGAATGACAATATGTATGCTTTCTCGGACAAATTCATATATCCAAGTAAAACGAACACAGCTGTCTGGAAGAAGAACAGTAAGGACATCTCGACCATGCCATAGGCAAGCGACAACAGTCCGATAATCAAGCAGAAGAAACCGAGTACACGAAACATGCGCGGCATATATGCATCCCCCTTTCCTAAGAACCCGTTCGCGATTTGTCAACAACATCTGCACAATCTATCCAACATTATACCTGTTAGCATGTATGGTGTAAACGTGAATAGTTGACGAAAAAATGAATTTTTATCATCAGAGGATGAAACGGTCATCTCATATCATCACAACCAACACCCGTATTGTGATCGAAGAGGGTCATAAGTATGTATGAGAAGCGATATTTCTATGGATGAAAATCATCATCTCTATGTATGGGGCGAAAATAAATTGGTTATACCAAATAGTAATAAATAGATTCTATGAACTCTAGTATGAGCATAGAGATAAATTAATGTAACTTCGATTAATATTTGAAGTGGAGGTAAGGCTGAACATGGCAACGATCAGACAAGATGCATGGACTGCAGATGATGACCTTATACTGGCCGAAGTGACTCTGCGTCATATTCGTGAAGGTGGTACACAATTACGGGCCTTCGAGGAAGTAGGTGAACGGATCGGCCGTACTGCAGCTGCGTGCGGCTTCAGATGGAACAGTTTCGTTCGAAAGAAATATGAGGCGGCGATCGCCATTGCGAAAGCACAAAGACAGAAGCGGAATCAAGCGAGGAAGCTAAGCACTGTACCCGCAATATCCGTCGATCATGTGAGCCAGGGGGATGTAGAAGAGTTGACCAAACATGAACCGGTCAGCGAAGAGTCTATCTCGATCGAGGCAGTTATTCGATTCTTGCGCCAGTGGAAGCATACTTATCAGGAGATGTCGAGGCAGATCAAGACACTAGAAAAAGAACTGCGTGAGATGGAAGAAAGACTGGAGGACGTCACGAAAGAGAAAGAAGAGTTGGAGAAGCGGGTTAATTCCGTTCAGACGGATTATCGAACCGTGAATGACGATTACAAGGCGTTGATCCAGATTATGGACCGCGCTCGCAAGCTAGCGATCTTAGAGCATTCAGATGAGGATAAGCCACGCTTCAAGATGGATGCCAACGGCAATCTGGAGCGCATCGACTAGTGCGCCAGCGCTTGCTGAACGATCGTAGCAGAGCTGTGAATCATGAAGATTCATAATAGTAGATTTCGCACCGTGCGCTGGGAACTGCGTGCGGTGCGAACGAGTGAGGATAACGGGGCTGTCCACCATTCAGTTTAAACTGACTGATGGACGCCCCCGTTTTATGGGAGGGAGGGCTTCCGCTTCAATACTGTTTTTGTCGTGTGGGATCGGGATCTTCGCAGGAAGTTGAATGCGGTCGTCGGGCTAACGGAACTCCAGTGGAGGGATAATCGCAGGAAGGGAAGACGGTCGTCGTGCTAACGGAACTCCAGTGGGGGGATAATCGCAGGAAGTTGAATGCGGTCGTCGGGCTAACGGAACTCCAGTACGTTATTATGCGTAAATCAACCATTATTCGCACCTTAAGGGAACTCTAGTACCTTATACGGTACATATGGGTGGTTTTATGGCTGAAAATGATGCAATAGCGCACTCTAGTTCCGTTAAGACCTGAGATTGTACGAAAAACAGCTGAATAGCGCACTCTAGTTCCGTTAAGACCTACGATTGTACGAAAAAACAGCTGAATAGCGCACTCCACTTCCGTCAGGATTGAGCGCGTTGCTCCTAGCGCAGTGCTTCGCTACATGACGGCGGTTCGTAGGCGAAGGTTAGACGGGTGGAGGAGCCGTAGAACGGCGAACGATGAGCTCAGGCTCCATCATGATCGATGACGGAACCGTCCCTGCATCGGCTAGATGGAGTAGGGTTTCAACGGCCCTGTCGGCTATCCTCGTGATGTCGACACCCACTGATGTTAGCGGTACTTCCATATTAGCTGCTTGCGGGATATGATCATAGCCGACGATAGACAGGTCGCTTGGGATCGATAGCTGGAGCTCTTGTGCGGCTTGCATGATCCCACGGGATATATCATAGCTCCCACTGATGACTCCTGTCGGCCGATCCGTTGCTTGCAGGAGTTCTTTGGCAGCGACATAACCCGAATGGGTGTCCATCGTATCAACTTGTGCAAGTGAGCACCGTAGCTGCAAGCGATCTGCCTCTGAGTAAAACATGCGAATCTTCTCCTCCTGTAAGAGGTCATAGTGAGCCGGCTTACCGATATAGGCGATATGGCGATGTCCAAGCTGCCATAGATGAAGAACTGCGAGCTTCGTAGCTTGATCACGTCTTACGTCGATCGTAGGGTAAGGAACGTGACCAGATACACCATATAGGAGGATCGGGATGTTCGTATCATACCGATAATCCGAAGTGATGACTTCGTGATGGTTGTAGAAGATGAAGATCGCATCTACTTGGAAGCGGTGAAAGACCGCGATCGCTGATTCAATCTGATTGATCGACAAGATCGTCGTATAGGAACGAAGCTCGAGCTGTTCGTTGATTAGTGTGATCAGCGCACCCGGTGTCGCTCTCTCCACACTTGGCCAGATGACACCGATCGCTTGACTCTTTTTGGAGACTAGTCTACGGGCCGCGATATTGGGCTGATAGCCCATCTCTTCCGCGATACGAAGTATGTTGGCTTTCGTTTTCTCTTGTACTAGGGGGCTATTGCGAAGCGCCTTCGACACGGTAGAGAAACTGACGCCCGCCTTCTCTGCGATATCCTTGATCGTAACCGTCATGACCGCCTCCTTCATCTCATTCGTCACCGTTCATGATACGTTCATGAGACATCCTGATATTGTGAATCTTAGAGCCTTCCTTCATTGACAGCCCTATTATACTTCAATACAATGGAGATTGATATAACAACGTTGTTATCCTCGTCTGTCTGCTTACTGGACCGACCACCATTAGGAGGTTACGTCGTGAACTTGGAGTTGAACGGGAAGACCGCTCTCGTGACGGGGGCGAGCAAGGGCATCGGTAGAGCGATCGCGCTGCAGCTTGCAGCAGCTGGGGCACATGTCGCTGTGAACTATAACCGAAGTGAGACGGAAGCGCATGAGGTCGTCCAAGAGATCGAACGGCAGGGTGGCAAGGCGATCGTCGTACGAGCTGATGTGACGAAGCTAGAGCAGATCGATCAGATGGCGGCGCTTCTCGAAGCTTCCTTCGGAGGGGTGGATATCCTGGTGAATAACGCGGGACACATGATCCGAAGAAGTGCGAACATCGAGATGAGTGAGCGGTTATATGATCAAGTGATGAACTTAAACCTGAAGAGTACGGTATTCGTGACGAAGCGGCTCGTACCTAGTATGATCGCGAAGCGGTCTGGCGTCGTGATCAATATGTCGTCTGTCGCAGCACATACCGGCGGTGGAGGTGGTTCATCTGTCTACGCTGCGAGCAAAGCGGCAGTTATCGCATATTCGAAAGGGTTAGCGAAAGAACTGGCTCCGTATGGCATCCGTGTGAACACAGTATCTCCAGGCTTCATCGGGAATACGGATTTTCATGCTACCGTCTCCACTGAGGAAGGGCGTCGTGCTTCGATCGCAGCGGTTCCATTAGGCCGACAAGGCGAGCCGGATGATGTGGCAGGCACGGTGTTGTTCCTCGCATCGGATATGGCAAGCTATCTGACAGGGGAGACGATCGAGATTAATGGCGGTACATTCATGCGCTAGTACGATATCGCACATCTTTACTGCAAGAGAAGTGATGATCGATTCATGGATGACGGTCGTTGACATCCTGTTGATGATATTGAATGGTATGAAGAATGAAGAATGAACAATGATGAATGAAGAATGATGAATGATCATGATGAATGAGGTGATGGGGATGGAATTCGAAAAGATCGCACAGCAGTTAAGGTCAGAAGCTGTACCCGAGAGTGATGCCAACACGACCGTTTACGCTCGCTCGGTGTTGAAGCATGAGGGTGTCAGCTTAATCATGGTTCGTCGTGGCTTACATCGATACCTAGTCGTAGTAGGTGATGGACGTCTGTATGATGCATTAGAGGGTCAAGTCTATGACGGCTATAAGGTAGCCCCTGCGAACCATGAGAACCGTCTAGTGTTGAATACATATTTCCCGCATACAGCGCCACAAGCGTTCGGTAAGCAGGTCGCGACATTCGGTCTAGGTGATCGGCTAGGGCTAGCAGGGCCAGGTCATCTCAAGGCGCTGCTCGACCGTGATGTGAAGCCAGTCCTCGCACAGCAGAGCATACGCGAGTTGAATCTGACGGGAAGAGATTACCGGCAGGTGATGGATGCAGCTAGCTATGCTGTTATCCAGGAAGGCTATACAGGCGGATACGGGGCCGACGGAGATCATCTGAAGCTTGAAGATGATATTCAGATGTCATTAGCATTAGGATTCACCATGCTTACACTGGATTGCTCTGATCATATTCGTAACGATGTGGAACAGATGGATGAGCATGAGATCGCGCAGGCTTATAGCGAGCTACCTCGCGATGTTCGCGATCGCTTGGAGAAGAGGTTCTTAGGCCGTTCTTTCACCATCGGTGGGCACTCCTTCGAGTACGATCAGTCCAGCCTACAGAAGAATGCGCTCATCTACGGCGAGGCGGTCCGTTACATGGTATACATCTATGATCGTCACATCAAGCATGCGGCACGTGCAGTGGACTTCGAGATCTCGATCGATGAGACGATGACCCCTACGGCGCCTGAAGCACATTACTTCGTCGCTCGTGAGCTGTATGACCACGGTGTCGATATATTCAGTATGGCTCCTAGATTCTGTGGTGAATTCCAGAAGGGTATCGATTATATCGGAGACATTGCGCAGTTCGAGCGAGAGCTAGCTCTGCATGCTGAGATCGCCGATCACTTCGGGTATAAACTAAGCATACACTCTGGTAGTGATAAGTTTAGTGTCTTCCCGATCATCGGGAAGTACACGAATGGTAGATTCCATGTGAAGACAGCTGGCACGAGCTGGTTGGAAGCCGTTCGCACCGTCGCGACAGTGAATCCTCAGCTGTATCGTCGCATGCATCGTTATGCATTGGAGCACTTCGAGGAGGCGAAAGCGTATTATCATGTGACGACTGAGATCTCACGCATCAAGCCTCTGAATGATGTTTCGGATGCGGATCTGCCGGCGTATATGGATGACGATAACGCGAGACAGCTCATCCATATCACATACGGTATATTATTGCAGGCGAAGGATGAGAACGGTCAATCGATGTTCAAGGACGAGTTCTTCAAGACGTTGATCGAGCAGGAGACCACGTATGAAGCATCGTTAGTCCAGCACATTGGGCGACATCTCACGCTGCTAGGCAAGGCATGATCTTTCGTTATCGGTACTATCTGACATACGAATGTGAAGGGGTGGAACCTTATGTCCACCCCTTTTTATGTGAAAAATCTTAAAATCTGAAACTCTATGTTTGATCGTAGTAGCTAGGCATGATATTTTAAAAGAAGAGAGTATGTCGATTATTCCATTAATAAAAAGAAAGAGGGTAAATCATGGCAAATCAACATAGAAAGAAACGGAAACCATCAGCATCCCGTAATACCAACAGTATGAAGCCACTACTATGGATCACAGTCGGATTCGCAGCAGTCATCATCTTGCTCGTCGTACTTACGGCCTTGCGCGGCACTAGTCAAGATCGATTCAGCGAGCTTCCTTCACTAGAGGCTCAGCAAGTACGTGGCAATGAGAATGCAGCCGTAACGGTTGTCGAATTCGGCGATTATATGTGTCCGACATGTATGGTATGGGATCGAATGGTCTATCCGCAGCTGCATAAGGATTACATCGCAACGGGTAAGGTTCAGTATGTATTCATCAACACATTGTTCCATGGACAACCTTCAGAGCTAGCAGCTCTTGCCTCGGAGTCAGTCTTCGAGCAGTCACCGGAGCACTTCTGGGCGTATCATGATGCGATCTTTACGGCGCAAGCGAATCAGGATAGTAATAGTAACTGGGTAACCCCAGAGCTACTCTTAAGTCTTGCAGAAGAGCATGTACCAGGTATCGATCTGGAGAAGCTTGAAGCAGATCTGGTGAACAAGGCTGCCCTACCGAAGCTCGTCATCGATATGGATCTAGTCGATCGTTATGAAGTGAAAGGAACGCCGACGGTCATGATTAATGGCATCGTGATGAACAACCCGATGGATTATGAGGAGATTCGGGAGACGATCGAGCAAGAACTGGAGGCTGGAGATAAGTGACAGTCGTTAGACGTAGCCGTGCATCCAATCTCTTGCTATATGCAGCGTGGCTTGTATCGCTGATCGCGACGATGGGGAGCTTATATTTTAGCGAGATTCGAGGATTCATCCCCTGCGAGCTCTGCTGGTATCAGCGCATCCTCATGTATCCCTTGGTACTCATACTAGGCGTAGCGGTGTATCGCGGTGATACTCGGATCAAGTACTATGCACTGCCGATGTCGATCCTGGGAGGCAGTATCTCACTCTATCATTACATGCTGCAGAAAATTCCGGGCTTCGCACCCTTGAAGCCGTGCGTGAACGGTGTGCCTTGTAATATGGAGTATATTAATTGGTTCGGTTTTATCACGATTCCATTCTTAGCCCTTGTAGCTTTTATCCTCATCACAAGCTGCTTGCTCTTCATGAAGCATCGTGACTAGATGTTGAGCATCTCGTTCATTATGAACTCATAGCCTACTGATGGTCTGGCTCCTTTCCAATCATTCATTGATGTGAGAGGAGCTTTATTGCATACAAGGATAAGAAAGGATGGTAAGAAGATGCGAGTGTGGATCGTTGGTGGAGGCTCGATCGGTCTATTATATGCAGCGCATCTACAAGCTGCTGGTGTGGACACTGTACTGGTGACGAGATCCGAGGAGCAAGCTACTGCGATCGCTGAAGCTGGGATCACGGTCGCGACACAGGATGGACAACAGCATGTAGCTTGCCATACGATGACGATCGGGCAGATGGCAGTAGCCTTCGAGGACGAGGAGCTTGCTGCTCCGGATTGGATCTTGCTGACGATGAAGCAGTACGGCATTACATCAGATGTATTAAGGAAGCTAGGCTCGATCTGCCGATCGGAGTCTCAAGTGAATGTGCTCGCGATGCAGAACGGCATCGGCCATCTTGAGCTTCTCTCCGAGGTGGTTCCGATATCGCGTCTGTTCGCAGCAGTTGTCTCAGAGGGGGCTATAAGGACTAGTCCAACCAGCGTTGATCATACTGGGTCTGGAGTCACGCGGCTCGGCATGGTCGAGGCTGGGGAAGAAGTGCGGGCAGATCGGGGAGTGTATCTGAAACAATTGCAAAAAGTCTTGCAATGTGCAGGATTTCGCTGTGATTTGTCGAACCATTTGAAAGACGATATCTGGCATAAATTGATCATCAATTCGATCATTAATCCACTTACGGCCATACTTGAGATTAGGAATGGAGTATTACTTCAGCATGACAGCTCGCTCCTCGTCATGCGACGCTTGTTCGATGAAGCGCTTACGGTTGCTCTGCATCATGGCGTGAATGCTGACGGCACACTATGGGATCATGTGCTGGACGTATGTCGGAAGACGGCTCGTAACCGTTCTTCGACGTGGCAAGATATGCTGGCAGGACGACCTACTGAGCTAAAGTGGATGAATGGGGCGATCGTTCAAGCTGCTGATAGGCTTGGGATAAAAGTCCCAACCCATGAGATGATCCTTCAGCTTATGCAGACGAAAGAGGAAATTCGTTAAGGGAAGCGGGTGTCAGCGTGCAGTTTATCATGAATTTGGTGCAATCGATTATCGCAGTAGCAGCCATCATACCTTTTGTTACATTTGTGATCCTATACTTGATATTGAACCGGTTCATGGAAGACAAGAAGAGGGCGAAATCACTGACGATCGATGTAACGACTGGTCTGCTCATCATCATCGTATCGGCTATGTTTAACGTCATCTTCGAACCCGGTATTAATGGGATATGGATCATCTTATTTGGGCTGCTCGTCGCATTCGGTTTAGCCGGAGGTGCGCAGACACGAGGACAAGGTCAGGTGAATCTGTCCAAGACGTTCCGACTCATCTGGCGCGTCGGCTTCCTGCTGCTTAGCGCTCTTTACGTCATCTTCCTATTCATCGGCATCGGTCAAAGCTTCTTCCAGGTATAGATTCGTGTTCTTCCATACATGCATTCACTTTGACGAAGCGCCACGGGATGTGTACAATCGTAATGGGAGTGGAGGGTTGTAGAGCCTGATGACGGTTCCTTCAACAGCATCGTGTCGCGTGTGATCCGCACGGCTACTCCACCTGTGTACATACATCTTGGTTTATAAGGAAGGTAATCATGAGGATAGAACGGATTCCATTGACTCATTCCCATAAACTTGCGAACGATTACATCCAAGGCAGTACAACGGCTAGTATCCATTATGATGGGCTGGCACAAGAGCCGTCTGCGTGGGAGTCACGCATCGCATATCTGGCGGACAAGCCACTATCAGCAGACCGTGCGCAGCTCGTAGCAGCGTTATCCGCCTATAATCGCAGGATAGGTAATCATCCTAAGGCTATGCAGCATATCGAGCAGCTTCGTTCGGTCGATACACTCGTCATCGTAGGCGGCCAACAGTCTGGGTTATTCAGTGGACCGATCCTCGTCATCTACAAGGCGATCACGATCATCCAGCAAGCTCGAGAGGCCACGATACGATACGGTCGACCGGTCATTCCGGTGTTCTGGATCGCAGGTGAGGATCACGATTTCGCGGAGGTTGATCATGTCGATCTGCCTCGCGGTGACTCAGGCATCGATCGATTGCAGCTCGCGAGACGGGAGCAAGAGAGGATCTCGATCAGCCATCTGCCGATCGCGGCAGAAGAGTGGGAAGAAGCGCTACGTGATCTAACTGCTAGATTACCGGACACCGATTACAAATCCGACTACATCCGCAAGCTTCGAGACATATGTGCGGAATCTCACACACTGAGTGATGCATTCGCTCGAATCATGGCTTGGCTATTCGGTGAAGAAGGGCTCATCTTGCTCGATTCGGCTGACCCGAATGTCCGTCAGATAGCATCGCCGATGTGGGCTCAACTCATCAGGAATAATGAACAACTTGGCCAAGCTTACTCGGAGGGCAAACGGCGATTAGAGGCGTCTGGATATACGGCTCAGGCAGATGTATACGAAGACGGTGCGAACTTGTTCTACTATCATCATGGTGAGAGACTGCTCCTCTACCGAGATGGCGATGATTATCTCGACAGACATGATCAAGTTCGGATGACGAAGGATCAGCTGTTGCGAGAGAGCGAACAAGATCCGACTAAGCTTAGCAACAACGTGTTGACTAGACCGCTCATGCAGGATTATCTGCTGCCCGTGCTCTCCGTTGTCCTCGGTCCCGGTGAGATCGCATATTGGGGCCAGGTGAAGGAGGCGTTCCATACGCTACACATGCGCATGCCGATCCTCGTGCCTAGGAGTGGATATACACTACTAGAACCTACTGATCAGAAGGTGCTTACGAGATACGAGCTAACGGTGGAAGAAGCGCTCCATAACCTGTCCAGCAGACGAGACGCTTGGCTGAAGAGTCAGGAGACGTTCGATGTGGAGACGGAGTTCGCCGAGGTCGAGGAAGCGATCCGTCAACTGTATGCACCGCTCATGGAACGTGCCGCCTCGATCAATCTCGTCATGGGTCAACTTGGTGAAACGAACCTAGCGAGGATCCTCGATCAAGTGCGCTACTATCAGAAGCGTGTGCAGAAGGAGATCACTTCGAAGCATGAGGTGGGCTTGCGACAGTTCGACAGGCTGGCACGTTCGATCATCCCAGGCGGGGTGCCGCAGGAGAGAGTCTATAACGTATTCTCGTATCTGAATCGCTATGGTGACGGTTGGTTACGACATCTGCTCCACGAGCATCGTCCAGATCCATACGACTATCGGTATCACTATATCTGTTATCTATAACTATACGGGACCGCTTGCTGGATATGATATGTCCGAGCGGTCTTCATCTGTCATATAGCCCCAGAGGCGGAAAGTGAGGATATGTAATGGACGCTACACGTACTAGCATCATTAAAGATATCGGGCTTGCACCGCAAGGTCATCTGAAGATCGATTGGGCAAGCGCGCATATGCCGGTGTTGAACAAGATTCGCGAGCGTTTCGAGCAGGAGAAGCCATTCCAAGGCCTTCGCGTGACGATCTGTCTCCATCTGGAGGCGAAGACCGCTTATCTGGCGAAGGTCATCCAAGCAGGTGGCGCTGAGGTGACGATCACCGGTAGCAATCCACTGTCGACGCAAGATGATGTATGTGCCGCGCTCGTCGAGGACGGGATCACAGTTTATGCGAAGCATAATCCACCTCCTGATGAGTATAAGCGGCTGATGATGATGGCGCTTGAGACGAGACCCGATCTGATCATCGACGACGGGGCGGATCTCATCACTGTCCTGCATAGTGAGCGACCGGACTTGCTCGAGAATATCCGAGGTGGTGCGGAAGAGACGACGACAGGGATCATCCGGCTGAAGGCATTGCAGAAGGAAGGCAAGCTGCAGATCCCGATGGTCGCAGTGAATGATGGCTTATGCAAGCATCTGTTCGATAATCGTTATGGCACAGGCCAATCAGTCTTCGATGGGATCAATCGCACGACGAATCTGGTCGTCGCTGGCAAGACGGTCGTCGTCGCTGGCTACGGCTGGTGCGGCAAAGGCGTAGCGATGCGTGCTAGTGGGCTCGGTGCCAAGGTGGTCGTGACGGAGATCGATCCGATCAAAGCAGTGGAGGCACATATGGACGGGTATGAGGTCATGCCGATGCTAGAAGCGGCGAAGATCGGCGACATGTTCATCACCGTCACAGGTAATAAGAGCATCATTCGTCGTGAGCACTATGAAGTGATGAAGGATGGAGCGATTCTGGCGAACGCCGGACATTTCGACGTAGAAGTGAACAAGCCCGATCTGTATGCGATGGCTGTCTCTACGCGAACCGTGCGCCATAATATCGAAGAGTTCGCGCTTGCGGATGGGCGTAAGTTGTATCTGCTAGCAGAAGGTCGGCTCGTGAATCTAGGGGCAAGCGATGGACACCCTGCCGAGATTATGGATATGACATTCTCACTACAAGCATTAGGTCTTGAATATGTTAAGGATCGTCATGCAGAGCTCGGCCAACAAGTCGTGAACGTGCCGCTCAAGATCGACGAGCAGATTGCACGCATCAAGCTGGAGTCTCTCGGCATCGACATCGATGCTCTTACAGCGGAACAGGTTGCTTACTTAGATAGTTGGCAGTAGGCAGATCGTAAGCGTTGAAACCATCATACAAAAAGAATCAGCAAAAAAATCCTGCAGCTTTGCAGGATTTTTTATTTTTTTGTCGAAATGCTTGACTGTGGTGGAAAGTGGGGTAAAGTGGAGTAAAAGGGTGGCTAAGGGGGTGGACGAACATGTTTATGGGAGAATACCAGCATTCGCTGGATGAGAAGGGTCGGATCATCATCCCGGCTAAATTCCGCGATGCGCTTGGTTCCCAGTTCGTCGTAACCCGAGGGCTTGACAACTGTTTATTCGTCTATCCGATGGATGAATGGGCGAATATGGAGAAGAAGCTGAAGGCGCTACCCCTTATGAAATCTGATGCCCGTGCGTTTACGCGCTTTTTCCTATCAGGAGCCGTTGAATGTGAGCTGGACAAGCAGGGAAGGATAACGCTGCCGACTGTCCTTCGCGACCATGCACAGCTGTTGAAGGATGCGGTCGTGATCGGCGTCTCTAGTCGTGTCGAGATCTGGAGCAAGGAAGCTTGGGAGGCTTACACGGAGCAGTCGGAAGCTTCGTTCAACGAGATTGCGGAGAAGCTTGTTGATTTTGACCTAGATTTATGAGGAGGGTAAACGGTGTTTCACCACATAACCGTATTGAAGCAAGAGGCAGTCGAAGGCTTGGCGGTGAAGCCAGACGGAATATACGTAGATTGCACATTGGGCGGAGCCGGTCACAGCCATCAGATCATACAAGCTTTAGGTGATACAGGTAAGCTGATCGCGTTCGATCAGGATGAATCAGCGATTCGTCATGCCAAGGAAGTGCTCGCGCCATATATGGATCGCGTGCAGCTGGTGAATCATAACTTTCGATATATCGAACAAGAGCTACGAATGCTTGGTGTCGATGAAGTAGACGGGGTGTTGTTCGATCTCGGCGTATCGTCACCGCAGCTTGATGAGGCGGATCGTGGGTTTAGCTATAACAAGGATGCTGAGCTCGATATGCGTATGGATCGGTCGTCAGAGCTGACGGCTTATGAGATCGTGAATACATGGGATGAAGAGGAATTATCGCGCATCTTATTCGAATACGGTGAGGAGAAGTTCGCTCGCAGGATTGCGAAGCATATCGTACATATCCGCCATGGGGAAGCGATCCGCACAACCGCTCAGCTGGCCGAGATCATCAAGGAAGCGATACCCGCTGCAGCGAGAAGGACGGGGCCTCATCCTGCCAAGCGTAGCTTTCAGGCGATTCGTATCGCAGTTAACGATGAATTAGGTGCCTTCGAGGAAGCGTTGGATGGGGCTGTTCGTATGTTAAGACCAGGCGGGCGTATCGCAGTCATCACGTTTCATTCACTGGAAGATAGGATCTGCAAGCAGTTTTTTGCGAAGCATACGAAGCGTTGTACCTGTCCACCGGATTTTCCGGTATGCGTATGTCAGTCTCAAGGAGTGTTGCGTCTTCATAATCGTAAACCGATCTTGCCTAGTCCAGAAGAGCTGTTGGCGAATCCAAGGGCCAGGTCAGCCAAATTAAGAGTCGCTGAGAAGATCGGCCAATCATAGAACAATAGATCAAGGTTGAATCGACAGATCAGGGAGGAATCGATGATGGTATCATATGTGCATGGAAGCGCGGCATTAGATGAACGTAGACAAGAGCCGGTCGTCTATCGAGAGAAGAAGAAAAAAGTATACCGCAAGAGTATCGTTACGCCACAGGAGAAGCTGCTATGGATGTTCGGGATTATCATCTGCGCGGTTGTGGCAAGTGCGATCCTGTTCCGCTACGCACAAATCTATGAGATCAACACACGAATCCAGCAGATGGAGCAGGAGATACGTAAGATCGAGCTAGAGAATAGTACGCTTAAGCTTGAGGTAGCGAAGCTACAAGATAATAAGCGGTTGATGGAGATTGCGAAGGAGCTCGGATACATACCGGCAGATACGATAACGGAGATCGCGATCTCTAAGACTGAGGCGGATGTAAGCATCGCGATGTCGAAGCAGGAGTGATCATCATGTCACGCGAAATAAAGATTCGTTCATTCATCATAGGGGGCCTCTTCACCCTCTTTTTTGTTATCATCGGGGTGCGTCTCTACTATGTGCAAGTCGTGCAAGCGTCCGATCTAGTAGAGAAAGCGGCGCGCGTATGGTCGACTAATAATGTGTTGCCATCGACCAGGGGAGCGATCTACGACCGTCACGGAAGTGTGCTTGCATGGAATGCACCGGCATACACCGTGGCCGTGAATCCGCAGCTTATCGCGCAGCGAGGGATCGCAGATAAAGTCGTCGATGGACTTGCACCATTACTTGGGATGGAGAGCACCAATCAGTATCGAAAGCTCCGAGAGATGGTCACGAAGCAACGAGCAGATGGCAGCTATTACGTGAATGTGGAGGTGCGTAATGAGGGCTGGAAGATCGATAGCAGTGTAGCCGATAGCATCAGACAATTCATTCATGAGAATGGGATCTACGGCGTCTATCTGCTGCAGGATCAGAAGCGTTATTATCCATTCGATAATCTAGCTTCGCATGTTCTAGGTTATACGGATAAGGAAGGCAACGCAGTCATGGGGCTGGAGTTCGCGCTGGATAGTCTGCTCCGAGGACATGATGGGAAGATCCACTACGAGAAGGATCGCCTAGGATACGAGCTGCCCGGACGTTCTGCAATCTATGAACCTCCGGTCAATGGGAAGTCTGTCCGTCTGACGATCGATCAGAACATCCAGCACTATATGGAGGTAGCACTAGAGGAAGTATATCGAACCTATGAGCCGATCAGTGCGACAGCGATCGCTGCTGATCCGAAGACGATGGAGATCCTCGCGATGGCGAACTATCCCAGCTTCGATCCGAATGTATACTGGGACTTTGACTCACAGGCAGATTTCTTCAATCATGCGATCTCATCTGTATATGAACCGGGGTCGACGTTCAAGATTATCACACTTGCTTCAGCTGTGGCAGAAGGCTTATTCGACCCGGATGAACCTTACCAGTCTGGAGGGATCCGTGTCGCCGATGCATATATCCGAGATCATAACGGGCGTGGATGGGGAGAGATCTCCTTCCTCGAAGGCTTCCTGCGCTCCAGTAACGTCGCCTTCGTCATGCTAGGGGAGCGTCTGGGTGGCGAGAAGCTGCGATCCTATATCGAAGACTTCGGCTTCGGTCAGAAGACAGGCGTGGAATTACCTAGTGAGTCACAAGGGGATGTGCGATTCAACCTGAACTACCCAACTGAGGTAGCGACGGTAACGTTCGGGCAAGGCCGATTAACGGTGACCGGAATCCAGCAGCTAGCGGCTGTAAGTGCCATCGCGAATGGTGGCAAGCTGATGAAGCCTCATATCGTCAAGGAGATCATCGACTCGGATACGAATGAGGTGATCGAGACGTTCGCGCCTGAGACTGTGCGGCAAGTGATTAGTGAGGAGGTTGCTCAGGAAGTCGGCTCGTATCTGGAGCAAGTCGTCTCCGATGAGCGTGGCTCCGGCAAGCTAGCACGCATAGACGGCTATCGCATCGCCGCTAAGACGGGTACTGCACAGAAGGTAGTAGACGGTAAATATGCCGATGGCAAGTATGTCATCTCATTCATCGGCTATGCTCCGGTCGAAGATCCCCAGATCGCACTATTCGTCATCGTCGATGAACCGAAGATCGATTCGTATGTGCAGAGCAGCGGTGTCGCCTCTCCGGTGTTTAAGGAGATTATGGAGAAAAGTCTTCGATACCTGGGTGTCGAAAAAGGTGCAGGAGAAATTACGATCAATACCGTCCAAGTAAGCTCCGTCTCTTCCAGTCTCACAGCGCCCGATCTCATCACGATGGATCCACTGAGAGCGAAGGAAAGCCTGGAGGTGCGAAATCTTGACTATATGGTGCTTGGTGGAGGGCACAAAGTAATCGCCCAATATCCCGAGCCCGGGACACAAATTAGCCGCACAGAGCGAATATTATTACTGACGGAAGAGAAGTCAGCTGCACTGTTGCCAGAGCTACTCGGGATGTCGCTGCGCGATGCGATGGAGATCTGCACATATCTCGACATCGAGGTGCGTGTTACCGGCGAAGGCTATGTGGTGAACCAATATTGGAAGAGTGAAGATGGTGTTACTGTACTATATCTAGAGCTCGAGCCGCCCATCCCTGTCGGAGAGATCGGAGAAGAGCATGCTGTGCGCGACCCAGAGGAGCTGACTGAGGGGGCAGACGATCCGTTACACGACGATCGAGCAAACCGCTGATTCTAACCCTGTCCAATCCTGAATAGTCTTGATATATAGGACGATGCAGGGGAGTGACAGGATAGGATGAGAGTATCGAATGTAACGGTGCGGCGGCGTCTATTCGTAGGTGTCGTGATCTTCAGTATATTGTTCATCTGCTTGATCGGTCGATTAGCATATGTGCAGCTGATGATCGGGCCGGAGATCGCGGCGAAAGCGGAAGAGTCGTGGCGGCGCAATGTGCCGTTCACCGCGAAGCGTGGAGCGATCACCGACCGCAACGGCGTCGCACTCGCTTATAACGTGAGCACACCGACGGTATGGGCGATCCCAGCTCAGATACAGGATGCAGAGGATACAGCGAGACAGCTGTCAGCGGTGTTGGGTATGTCGCAAGATGATGTCCATAAGATCATCTCGAAGAGCTCACTCATCGAAGTGATCAGGCCTGGCGGACGCAAGATATCGCTCGAGAAAGCACGCGAGGTTCAGAGTCTTGGTCTACCTGGTATCTTCGTAGGTGAGGATAATGACCGTTATTATCCGTTCGATAATCTAGCTTCGCATGTGTTAGGATTTACCGGTATCGATAATCAAGGGCTAACCGGTATCGAGCTGAAATATGACAAGTATCTATCAGGCATACGCGGCAGTGTTACGTATCTCGCGGACGCCGCAGGCAGGCAGATGCCGAATAGTTCAGAGAAATATGTTCCGCCAAAAGACGGGATGACGCTGCAGCTCACGATCGATAAGCATATACAAGCGATCATGGAGCGCGAGCTCGATCAAGCGATGCTGCAGCATCAGCCTCAGCAGGTGATCGGTATCGCGATGGACCCGAATACCGGAGAGATCTTAGCGATGGCGTCGAGACCGGATTATGAGCCAGCGAACTATCAACAGTATCCAGCGGAGATCTATAATCGGAATCTACCGATCTGGATGACATATGAGCCCGGCTCGACGTTCAAGATCATCACGCTCGCGGCAGCATTAGAAGAAGGGAAGGTGGATCTTCAGAACGATTCGTTCTTCGATCCAGGCTGGATCGAAGTCGGAGGTGCTCATCTACGCTGTTGGAAGCGAGGCGGGCACGGTAGCCAGACATTCCTTGAAGTCGTACAGAATTCATGTAACCCAGGATTTGTCGTCCTCGGACAGATGCTTGGTAAGGAAACGCTATTTGACTACATCAAAAAGTTTGGCTTCGGGACGAAGACAGGGATCGATCTTCTCGGCGAAGAGAATGGGATCATGTTCAAGCTAGATCGGGTCGGGCCTGTCGAACTCGCGACAACGGCTTTCGGTCAAGGAGTATCCGTAACCCCGATCCAGCAAGTTGCGGCCGTAGCAGCGGCAGTGAATGGTGGCAATCTATATAAACCATACGTTGCGAAGGCGTGGTTAGATCCCGAGACAGGTGAGGTCGTGGAGGAATCTCGACCGGAGCTCGTAAGACGTGTCATCTCTGAACAAACCTCGAAGCAGGTGCGAGAAGCCCTTGAGAGCGTCGTCGCTCTCGGAACCGGACGTAACGCGTTCATCGATGGCTACCGAGTCGGTGGTAAGACAGGGACGGCGCAGAAGGTGAAGAACGGCGTATATGCGACAGACGAGCATATCGTGTCATTCATCGGCGTCGCACCAGCGGATGATCCGAAGGTTGTCATCTATATCGCGGTCGACGATCCACAAGGGATTCAGTTCGGAGGGCTAGTCGCAGCACCGATCGTGCGTAATATTATGGAGGATACTCTTGTATATATGGGAGTAGAGCCGCGTCAAGAGCAACTGGAAAAAGCATACAAATATCCAGATATCCCGATCGTCGAGGTTCCGAATCTGATCGGACTTACGACAACCGAAATCTACGAGATGCTGCGCTCTGACTTACAGATTGTGACCTCCGGTAAAGGCAGCATGATCGTGAATCAAGCTCCAAAAGCGGGTACTCGCGTGGAACAAGGCTCCACGATACGAATCTATCTTGCTGATGACCCACATACACACGAGCGTGATTGACCGCTTGCCGGAACGTATACCATCAACCGTATTTCGGCAATGCTGATAACACTTGTGGCATAGCGCGATGCGGAATCAAGAGGAGTGGAGCTCATGCTACTCGGTGACTTGATGAAGCTACTGTTGGTATCTTCGATTCGGGGTGAGAAGCATACGCCGATCAGCGGCATCCAGATCGATTCACGCAAGGTTCAGCCAGGAGATCTGTTCATCTGTCTAATAGGACATCGCTTCGACGGCCACGACTATGTAAGTGAAGCAGAGAAGAACGGCGCTTCGGCTCTCGTCGTCGAGCGGGAAGTGGACAGTACACTGCCACAGCTCATCGTCAAGGACTCGAGGTATGCGATGGCGATGATCTCATGTGCCTACTATCAGCATCCTAGTAGACATATGAAGGTGATCGGTGTCACGGGTACGAATGGGAAGACGACGATAACCTATCTGCTCGATCGGATCTTGCGGGACCAGCATCGGCAGACGGGACTCATGGGAACGATCCGCGTGAAGATCGGTGACCGAATGTACGAGTCGAGTAACACGACACTCGAAGCGTTAGAGCTGCAGGAGAATCTGCGTAAGATGTGTGACGCTGGCGCGGAGTATTGTGTGATGGAGGTGTCGAGCCATGCGCTAGAGCTTGGCCGTGTTCGCGGTACACGCTTTCGAACAGCTGTCTTCACGAATCTGACCCAGGATCATCTGGACTATCATCAGACGATGGAGCACTACAAGCTAGCGAAGGGACTACTCTTCGCCAGGATGGGTAATACGTTCAGCGAGCAGCTCGATAAGCTGCAGTATGCAGTATTGAATGCAGACGATGAAGCATCCGACGAATTCGCTAAGCTAACGAATGCCCAAGTCATCACCTATGGCATCCGGAACGCCGCCGATGTGAGAGGGACGGATGTTCGCATTACCCAAGAGGGCACAGCTTTTCGGCTGCTTACGTTCGCGGGCGATATATCTATCCGCTTACGCATGTTCGGCATGTTCAGCGTCTATAACGCGTTAGCCGCTACGGCTACTGCACTCATAGAGAACATACCACTCATCGATATCAAGCGTAGTCTGGAGCGTGTACCGGGAGTGGAAGGGCGATTCGAACCCGTGCAAGCGGGGCAACGCTTCCTTGTACTCGTCGACTATGCACACACACCGGATAGCTTGGAGAATGTACTGAAGACGATTCGCGAGTTCGCTCTTGGTAAGGTGATCACGGTATTCGGCTGCGGAGGCGACCGCGACCGCACGAAGCGACCGATCATGGGGCAGATCGCTGCGATGTATAGCGACTATGTCTACGTTACATCTGATAATCCTCGATCCGAGGACCCAGAGCGTATCGTTCATGATATCGAGCGTGGTATTAAGAAGATGGTCGCATCAGACAGCATTCGTTACGAGGTCGTGATCGATCGACGTGAGGCGATCCATCGAGCTGTTGCGCAAGCTGCCGAAAAAGATGTAGTATTGATTGCAGGTAAAGGTCATGAGACGTATCAAGAGATTCAAGGTGTGCGCCAACCGTTCGATGACCGAGAAATCGCGAGGGAAGCGTTAAGGAGCAGATTGTCATGATCAGTCGTACGATCCAACAATTAGAGAATATGATCCACTGCGAAGTAGATTCAGCTCATCATAAGGTAACATTCAACGGAGTATCGACCGATACGCGCACGCTACGTGCGGGTAACCTGTTCGTGCCGCTAGAAGGCGAATCGTTCGATGGACATGAATTCGCTATGCAAGCTATCGAAGCAGGTGCAGCTGCACTCCTATGGCGAATCGATCGATCAGGTGCTCCGGAAGGTATACCGGTCATTCGCGTCACGGATACGTTATCGGCATTACAGGAGCTGGCAGCTGCATATCGCAGGCAACTGCCGGTTCGCATCGTCGGTGTGACTGGTAGCAACGGTAAGACGACGACGAAGGATATGATCGCTGCGTGTCTCGAGACGACATATACGGTCCATAAGACGCAAGGGAATTATAATAATCACATCGGGCTGCCGTTAACCCTTCTCGAGATGTCGGAGGATATCCAGATGGCGGTGCTGGAGATGGGGATGAGTGGACGGGGCGAGATCGAGCTGCTGTCGAAGATCGCGGCACCGGAGGTTGCGGTGGTCACGAATATCGGCGAAGCACATATGCAGCAGCTTGGCTCGCGTAAAGCGATCGCCGCTGCGAAGCTGGAGATAACCGCTGGTCTTCGCGAAGACGGGCTACTTATCTACAATGGAGACGAACCGCTTATCGAGCAGAGGTTGCAGGAGCTGGACGTATCGGAGTCTATGCTTCGCTTCCGCTTCGGCACCGAGGAGACGAACGACTATTACGCGATCGCGATCATGCAGCACCAGGAGCATACTTCCTTTAAGTTGAATGTACCGTTCTCTGCGACGTTCACGATCCCGATCGCTGGGCGTCATAATGTGCAGAATGCGCTGGCAGCGATCGCTTGTGGGAGATATATGGGGGTGGCCGAAGCCGATATCGTTGCCGGATTGCGTGATATGCGTGTGACTAGCATGCGAAGTGAATTTCTGACCGCTAAGAACGGAGCAGTGCTGATCAACGACGCTTATAATGCGAGCCCAACCTCCATGCGAGCTGCAGTCAATATGCTTAAGGACCTCAGGACGAGCGGTCGGAAGATCGCGGTACTTGGCAACATGCTAGAGCTCGGCGAGCAGGGAGAGTCCTATCATCGTCAAGTCGCGGCTCAGCTCGATCCGGACAAGATCGACTACGTGCTCACATATGGAGAGCTCGCAGCGCTCATCGCTGAAGAAGCATCGAAGACATACCCGGAGGGGCATGTGCTCGCCTTCTCGGATAAGGATTCACTTGCAGAGAAGCTATCCAGTATACTAGAAGCTGACGATCTATGTTTATTCAAGGCGTCGCGAGGTATGATGCTGGAAACGATCATCGAGCATTTGCTTGATGGATGAACCTGAACCTGAGGTTGAGGCGAGCTCTTATAAGCTCATAGAATATCTTAACTTGATGTAATCTACCGTAGTGGGGGGCAAGGATTGTGGAATTGAATGCGATATTATTTACGATGGGGGCGGCGTTTGTCCTCAGTATCATATTAGGGCCTTTGTTCATCCCGATCCTTCGCCGCTTAAAATTTGGACAACAGATACGTGAAGAAGGGCCTGAGGCACATCAGAAGAAAGCGGGCACTCCGACCATGGGCGGCACGATCATCTTACTTGCCCTTCTCTTGTCCGTGCTCTTCTTCTCCAGGCTAAGCGGGGAGATCGATTATAAATTCTACGTCCTGCTGATCGCATCGATGGGATATGGACTGGTCGGTTTTCTGGATGACTATATCAAGATCGTGTTCAAGCGTTCACTAGGGTTGACCGCCCGTCAGAAGCTAATCGGTCAGCTGCTCGTCTCGATCGCGATATGCGTCATCCTAGCGATGAATGGACATAGTACAGACCTTCACATCCCGCTATTCGATGTGACGATTCCTCTTAGCTGGTTCTATTATCCGTTTATCGTCCTGCTGATGATGGGGATGAGCAACGCAGTGAACTTCACGGATGGTCTCGATGGTCTGTTATCTGGTACGAGCGCGATCGCCTTCGGAGCGTTCACCGTACTTGCGATGATGTATACGCAGCCTGAAGTGGCAGTCTTCTCTGCTGCGATGATCGGGTCTGTGTTAGGCTTTCTCGTGTTCAACGCGCATCCAGCCAAGGTGTTCATGGGGGATACCGGATCACTAGCGATCGGCGGGGGGATTACGGCGGTTGCGATCCTGCTGAAGGAGGAAGTGTTGCTCCTGATCATCGGTGGTGTGTTCGTCATCGAGATCTTATCCGTCATCATCCAAGTAATCTCCTTCAAGACAACTGGACGTCGCGTGTTTAAGATGAGCCCGATCCACCATCACTTCGAACTAGTCGGATGGTCAGAATGGAAGGTCGTCATCGTATTCTGGCTGTCCGGTCTCGTACTCGCAGCGTTGGCACTTCTGATCAACAAGGGGTTATAGTCATATGAAGCATCCGAGTGCATATACAGGACAGCAGGTCATCATACTTGGGCTAGCTAGGAGCGGCAGCGCCGCAGCCAAGCTGTTTCACAAGCTAGGTGCACAAGTAACGGTGAACGATAGGAAGGAACGTACCGAGTGCCCGGAAGCCGATGAGCTTGCGGCACTCGGCATTTGTGTTATATGCGGCTATCATCCGGAGGATCTCATCCATCAAGATGTTGCGCTCATCGTCAAAAATCCAGGCATCCCATATTCAGTCCCGCCCTTACAGTGTGCTGAGGCACTCGGCATCGAGATCGTAACCGAGGTGGAGGTGGCTTATCATCTGACGAAGACACCGATCATCGGCATCACCGGATCGAACGGGAAGACAACAACGACGACTCTCGTCTATGAGATCTTATCGCATGCAGGGCTATCGCCAGCCGTTGCGGGTAATATCGGTCGTGCGATGTGCGAGGTCGTGTTAGAGGAGGAAGAGACTGCTCCATACGGCTGGCTAGTCACTGAGCTTAGCAGCTTCCAGCTGAAAGGGACGGAGTCGTTCCGGCCGAAGATCGCTTGCTTGCTGAATCTATACGAGACCCATCTGGACTATCATGGGACGATGGAGGATTATCGGGATTCGAAGCTGAAGCTGTTTCGTAATCAGACACCAGACGATGTGGCCGTGGTAAATGCAGATAATCCCGTATGCAGCCAGCTAGCAGAACAGGTCCAAGCTGATGTCATGCGATTCTCGATCGAGCAAGAGCTCGTACATGGTGTTTTCGTACAGCAAGACGGCATGATCACCTATCGTGACAAGACAGGCAAGAGTCATCCGATCCTCCCTGTAAGGGAGCTTGGTATCCCTGGTAGCTACAACGTAGAGAATGCGCTGGCGGCGACCGCTATCGCCATACTCGCGGGGGCTTCTCTTGATATTATCTCGCATACCTTACGGACATTCGGTGGCGTGGAGCATCGTCTCGAGTATGTCGCGGAGATAGGCCGTGTGCGATATGTGAATAATTCCAAAGCGACGAATGCTACAGCTGCGAAGAAGGCGCTTGAAGCAGTCTCGGAGCCAGTCGTGCTCATCGCAGGCGGACTCGATCGTGGTTCGGATATGATGGAGCTTGCCCCTGTATTACGTGAGCGGGTGAAGGCACTCGTCGTCTTCGGAGAGTCGCGCAGAAAGCTGCAGTATGTTGGGGAGTTAGCGGGGCTCAAGCAGATCCATGTGATCGATACAGTCGACGCAGCTTCTGCCATATCGGAAGCAGTCGAACGAGCCGCTGCATTAGCAGTACCGGGAGATGTCGTCATGTTGAATCCGGCATGCGCGAGCTGGGATATGTTTCCTTCCTTCGAAGAAAGGGGACGAATGTTTAAAGAGTCGGTGCATAACCTAAGATAAGGGGCTTGTTCCACTATGCCACGCAAGCTCCTTAAATCTCTAGAAGAGGTGTTTGCATCGATGGCAAAAGTCCGAACCGCCCCAGATATCACGATCGCGACGAGTACGATGTTCCTATTAACGATCGGCGTGATCATGGTGTATAGCGCCAGTGCTGTGCTAGCTTTTCACGATTTCGGTGATTCATTTTATTATCTGAAACGTCAGCTTATATTTGCCGTGCTTGGTGTGATCGCGATGCTGACGGTCATGAACGTCGACTATCTCATTCTGAAGAAATATGCGAAGCCGCTGCTCATCGTCTGCTTCATCATGCTAGTTATCGTCCTCATACCTGGGATCGGCGTCGTTCGCGGCGGTGCACGCAGCTGGCTCGGGATCGGATCATTTGGTATCCAGCCGTCGGAATTCATGAAGCTAGGCATGATTATCTTTCTCGCGAAATATTTGTCGGACAACCAAGGTAAGATCACGAGCTTCGTCCGTGGCTTGATGCCGCCGCTTCTACTTGTCGGACTTGCATTTGGCATGATCATGCTTCAGCCAGATCTCGGAACGGGTGCGGTGTTAGTCGGTGCCTCGCTCATGATCCTCTTCACTGCTGGTGCACGACTGAAGCATCTGTTGATGCTGGCGATGGTCGGGGTGGCAGGTCTCGTCGGACTGATCATCGCCGCACCCTACCGGCTGCAGCGAATCACAGCATTTCTCGATCCTTGGCAAGATCCTCTAGGCGCTGGTTACCAGTCGATCCAGTCGCTGTACGCGATCGGCCCGGGTGGTCTCGTAGGTCTAGGACTTGGGATGAGCCGGCAGAAGTATAACTATCTGCCCGAACCGCAAAATGATTTTATCTTCTCGATCATCGCAGAGGAGCTTGGATTTATCGGTGGAACCTTCGTCATCGTCCTATTCTTATTGCTTATATGGCGCGGTATGCGTACAGCGATAACGGCTCCTGACACGTTCGGCAGCTTGCTGGCGGTTGGGATCGTCGGGATGTTCGCGGTTCAGGTCATCATCAATATCGGTGTCGTGATCGGTATGTTCCCGGTCACCGGCATCACGCTGCCACTGATCAGTGCAGGAGGCTCCTCCTTGACGCTGATGCTGACAGCGATCGGTATCTTGCTTAATATATCCCGTTACTCGAGGTGAGGAGAAGCATGCGCATAGTACTGACAGGTGGAGGAACCGGAGGACATATATACCCGGCGTTAGCAGTCGCTCGACAGGTGAGGAAGATGGAACCAGACAGCCAGATGCTCTATATCGGCAGTGATCGCGGTCTAGAGCGAGATCTGGCTGCGAAGGAGCAGATTCCGTTCGAGTCGATCGAGATTACTGGATTTCGCAGAAGCCTATCGTGGGAGAATGTTAGGACGATCGTCCGTTTCTTTAAGGGTGTGCGAAGATCGAAGCGACTGTTAAAGCAATATCGGCCTGACATCGTGATCGGAACCGGAGGCTATGTATGCGGGCCTGTCGTCTACGCGGCGGTTAAGCTCGGCATACCGACTGTACTGCATGAGCAGAATGTTATCCCAGGTCTAACGAATGCCTTCTTAAGTCGCTATGCTGACCTTGTCGCCGTAAGTTTGACACAATCTGAGAACAACTTTCCGAAGGCGAGACGCGTACTATATACGGGTAATCCTCGGGCCTCTGAGGTTGTAACCGCTGATGCGGTGCGCGGCAGAGAATCGCTAGGGATGCGACTAGGCAAAGATGAGAAGCTGGTCGTCATCGTCGGAGGCAGTAGAGGGGCTAAGGCGATCAACGACAGTATGGTAGAGATGGCTGATATCGCCGCAGCCGAAGGAGCGGGACTACGATTCCTATTCATCACGGGCGAACCGTACTACGAGGATACGGTAACGAGGATTAAGGACGTGCTCGATCCGTTGCCAGAGCGTATTCGTATCGTTCCGTATATACATAATATGCCCGAGGTTCTCGCGGCTACTTCGATCATCGTCAGTCGATCAGGCGCTTCATCACTAGCGGAGATCACCGCGCTTGGGTTGCCCTCCATCCTCATCCCATCACCGAATGTCACGAATAACCATCAGGAAGCGAATGCGAGATGGCTAGAACGCGAAGGTGCTGCGACCGTCATCCTAGAGCCATCTCTTAGCGGACGTTCACTCTTCACAGCGATTCGAAGGATCGCCGATGATCCGATACGTTACGAGCACATGTCACTGCAAGCCAAGAGACTAGGTAAACCAGACTCGGTAGAGACGATCTATCGGGCGATGCGTCAGCTGATCGACGAACGTTGACCACATTTCTCATATAGGCGACTGTCACACTACATGACAGACTGCATAAACTATCGTATGAACGTGACACCACACCTAGCACACATCGCAGCAAGTTGCGGGGATCAAGTCGCTCGCCATATATGACAACATACCAATAAGAAGGAGGTTCTCCGATGCACAACGTCATAACCGAACTGCAAGCAGCTGGAGTAGGGGATGTACGAGTAGAAGAACCGATGAACAGACATACGACTTGGCGTATCGGCGGCCCGGCTGACTGTCTGATCGTCCCTGACACGAAGGAGCAGCTGATCGACGCGATCAGGATCATGCACGAGCACGGCGTCCCGTGGACTGTATTCGGCAAAGGCTCGAATACGCTCGTCACAGATAAAGGGATAAGAGGTGTTGTGATCAAGCTAGGGGACGATTATGATACGGCTCGATATGAGGGCGATGTTGTGCATGCTGGTGCCTCTTATTCATTCGTAAAGCTGTCCTGGCAAGCTGCCAAAAAAGGATTAACCGGCCTAGAATTCGCCGGTGGAATCCCTGGGACGGTAGGCGGTGCGGTCTATATGAATGCAGGCGCACACGGCTCGGATGTGTCACGTATCCTATTAGGAGCTGAAGTAGTGCTGGGAACCGGTGAAGTGGCGACGTATTCGGCGGATGATATGGAATACTCCTATCGTCATAGCGTGCTGCAAGAGAAAGGCGGCATCGTCATCAACGCGACCTTCCAGTTAGCGTATGGAGATCGCAAGGAGATCGCGGCTGCGATGGCATCATACAAAGAACGCAGAACGAAGACACAGCCGCTTTCGCAGAAATGTGCGGGCAGTGTATTCCGCAATCCTCCGAATCATTACGCTGCACAACTAATCGAAAGCTGCGGACTGAAAGGGAAGCAGATCGGTGGAGCAGAAGTATCGCAGCTGCATGCCAACTTCATCGTGAACACCGGTAACGCCACAGCAGATGACGTTCTCACCCTAATAAAACACATCCAGCGGACTGTGCAAGAGCAAAGAGGCATTCATCTCGTCCCGGAAGTGCTGGTGGTGGGTGAACGGTAAATCGGAGGTGAGACATTGGAGAAATTGGTCATCGAAGGAGGAAGGCCGCTCAGCGGAACGATCCAGGTACACGGTTCCAAGAATGCAGCCTTGCCGATTCTGGCCGCCAGTATCATGGCAGAAGGCACGCACATGATCCACAACGTTCCGAATCTGCTGGACATCAAAGTCATGTTAAGCATATGTTCGGCGCTCGGTTGTCGTACCGAGATGCGAGATGGTAGGGTGGTCATCGATACATCGTCTGTCGCGACATCGCAGATTCCTGAAGAATTAATGGGGCAGATGCGCTCATCGATCTTTCTCATGGGACCACTTCTGGCAAGGTTCGGAGAAGTTACCATCACACAGCCGGGAGGCTGTGCCATCGGGGAACGGAAGATTGATCTGCATCTGCGGGGGCTGGAAGCGCTCGGCGCCAATATCGAGATCGACGGCGGCACGATACGATGCACTGCCCATCGTCTGAAAGGTGCGGACATCGTACTTGATCTACCTAGTGTCGGAGCGACGGAGAATATCCTTATGGCGGCGGTACTAGCAGAGGGAAGAACGATGATCCATAATGCTGCTCGTGAACCGGAGATCGTAGACTTGCAGGATTACCTGAACAAGATGGGGGCAAGAGTTAGCGGAGCAGGCACCAGCTCGATAACGGTAGAAGGCGTTGATGCTCTCCGTCCTTGTCAGTATACAGTCATCCCCGATCGCATCGTCGCAGGTACGATCATGGCAGCGACAGCTGCTACTAGGGGAGAAGTGACGCTGACCGGCGTGAATCCTGAGCATCTGTCTACGATCACGCATGTGCTAGAGCGAGCAGGTGTTCACATCCGCACGCACGGTGATATAATGGAGGTATCATGTGCCTCGCGAACACGTGCGATCGATCGTATCGTCACACAGCCTTATCCTGCATTCCCTACTGATATGCAGCCGCAGATGATGGTATTATTCTCACTCTCATACGGAACTAGCATCATCAAGGAGACGATCTTCGAAGGTAGATTCAAGCATGTAGATGAACTGAATCGCATGGGTGCGGATATACGTGTTGACATGCATTCGGCCTTCGTGCGAGGTGTTCCGAGACTATACGGGGCCGTCGTCGAAGCGACTGATCTTCGTGCTGGAGCTGCGCTCGTCATAGCAGGGCTAGCCGCTACTGGTACTACTGTCGTCGAACAGGTTCATCATATCGATCGCGGGTATGACCGGATCGAAGAGATGTTCGCCAGACTAGGTGCTAGGATCGAACGATATATGGATACAGCTGTTGAACGCAATATTGGATAGTATGAACCTCGTCTTGCCGAGTCGGTTCCTAATCTAGGAGCCGGCTATCGGCATGATCATATGCTCTGGTGGTGGACAAGATGGCTTCAAGCTCGAATATGCCGGTTATGCGTGAACCCCGAACTCGGAGCCGACGTAACCGGAGATTGATCGTTCTGTTAATCCTCTTCTTTATTACTATACTCTTACTACTGTTCTTTCATTCCAATTTTAGCCGTATCACATCGATCGAGATTACAGGGCATGTGTACGTAAGTGAAGCCCAGATCATGGAAGCTAGTGGGGTGGAGCTTGGAGACCACTTCTTCGCGGCATCGACCGAAGCGATACGGAAGCGCGTCTCTGGGATCGAGATCATAGAGGAGGCGACAGTAGAGAAGAAGTTTCCAGGCGAGCTGTTCATCGAGGTGAAGGAGTACGCTGAAGTTGCCTATCAGATCACATCGGAAGGCCAGACAGAAGCGATTCTCTCTAATGGCACTTCACTAAGCATAGCGGACAGATCTGTTGTGGTCGATAAGCCGATCTTATCAGGCTGGACGGACCAAGCGATGAAGAGCAGCTTGACGAGAACGCTTGCGATGATCGATCCCGATCTGCTTACGGATATATCAGAGATTAAGCCAGCCCCGTCCAAAGGCTATCCAGATAAGATCATCATGTATACTCGCTCATTCTTTCAGATCGAGACGACGATCGGTAAGCTACCTGAGAAGATCAAGGGATATCGTCCGATCATCGAGGATCAACTGGAGCAAGGGATGAACGGGGGGACGATCATGATGCTCGAGGTGGATCGATTCAGACCCTACCCGGATGCTACTCCGATGGAGGATGACGGTAAAGATTCACAGAGTGATGATAGCGAATGATGACTTCTCCCAATCATAGGTCATGATAACAACAATTACTTCACTCATTTGCGACGAATTCCGACATATTCCGTAAAAATAGACTACTCAATCTCGAAAATAAATGCTATTATTGTGATTATGGTATTAATAGTCTATTTTCCAACATGTTGACTTCTATAAGCGTTTATCAGGGAGCCTGCATTCGTGACAACAGGTTCGAACAGGTACATAACCTGAAATAATTTAAATCGAAAAAAAGGTTTCACATAAGCTTTGTGGAATATGTAGATAGGCTTTTTTTTGCTTCATTCATAGACTTGTTAACCAGCAACGTATATACTCTTAATGATAGAGATAATAGATATGGGAGGTGCCTCGGGTTGAGCAGCAATGACATCATCGTCAGTTTGGACATTGGGACATCCAAAGTTCGCGTGATCATCGGTGAAGTAAACAACGGATCGATTAATATAATCGGTGTTGGATCTGCTGACTCGGAGGGAATTCGAAAAGGTTCGATCGTGGATATCGACCAGACGGTTCAATCCATTCGTAAAGCGGTTGACCATGCAGAACGCATGGTTGGGATAGAAATATCTGATGTATATGTTGGAATTACCGGCAATCATATCTCTCTTCAGTCGAGTCACGGCGTCGTCGCTGTATCGAATGAAGATCGCGAGATCGGCAATGTGGATATCGACCGTGTGCTACAAGCTTCACGTGTTATCGCCGTTCCGCCAGAACGGGAGATCATCGGAGTCATCCCGAAGCAGTTCATCGTAGATGGACTGGAAGGGATCTTCGATCCTAGAGGAATGATCGGCGTTCGGCTAGAAGTAGACGCGACGATCATCACAGGCTCCAAGACAGCCGTACATAATCTGTTGAAATGTGTCGAGAAAGCGGGATTGAAGGCTGTTGACCTCGTCTTGTTCTCGCTTGCAGCAGGAGAGCTAGCACTGTCCAAAGATGAGAAGACGATGGGTTCTGTACTCGTTGACATCGGGGCAGGTTCGACGACGATCGCGGTCTATGATCAAGGGAACATGGTTGCGACCTCGACGCTGCCGATCGGCGGCGAATATATAACGAATGATATCTCGATCGGATTACGGACGCAGACGGACGTAGCGGAGAAGCTGAAACTCAAGTATGGATGTGCATTGATCCAAGATGCAGCTGCGGACCAATCATTCAAAGTTCAACGTATAGGCAGTAACGCTGAGAAGGAGTTCACTCAGGTTGATCTTGCGAATATTATCGAACCGCGCGTGCAGGAGATCTTTCAGCTCGTTCGCCAAGAAGTCGTTCGCTTAGGTTACAAGGATCTGGCTGGTGGATATATCTTAACGGGTGGAACTGTGTTGTTGCCGGGGTTTGCTGCACTTGCCCAACATGAATTGAAGACATCTGTGCGCATCGCGTCACCTGATTTTATCGGTGTGAGGGATCCATCATATACTTCCGGTGTTGGCGTCATCCATTACGTATTGAAGTACATGCGCGGGGTCAGATCGAGCAGTCCGAAGAAATCAGCCAGCAAGCGGACAGGAAAGTCGTCTGAGCAACCAGGTCTGTTTGCGAAGCTGCGCAATTGGCTTAGCGAATTTGTCAACTAGCGGATATTAGTGAGGGGGAAATTGAAGACGATGTTGGAATTTGATCTGGATTCGAATCAACTCGCGCAAATAAAAGTAATCGGTGTCGGTGGCGGCGGAAGTAACGCAGTGAACCGGATGATTGATTCGGGTGTGAAAAATGTCGAATTCATAACCGTGAATACAGATGCGCAAGCATTAAACCTAGCAAAGTCTGAAGTTAAGCTACAGATCGGTGATAAACTGACTCGAGGTCTCGGTGCAGGAGCGAATCCGGATATCGGGAAGAAGGCTGCAGAAGAGTCTCGGGAGCTTATCATGAATGCACTGCGCGGTGCAGATATGGTATTTGTTACGGCAGGTATGGGTGGTGGCACCGGCACAGGTGCAGCTGCTGTGATCGCGGAAGTCGCGAAGGAATGCGGGGCACTCACCGTCGGTGTCGTGACAAGACCGTTTACATTCGAAGGCCGTAAACGTCAATCTCAAGCAGAAGCTGGTATCGGCTCCCTGAAGGAAAAGGTCGACACATTGATCGTCATCCCGAATGACCGCTTACTTGAGATCGTCGATAAGAAGACGCCGATGATCGAGGCGTTCCGTGAAGCGGATAACGTACTCCGCCAAGCCGTACAAGGCATCTCTGACTTGATCGCAGTACCGGGTCTGATCAACCTTGACTTCGCTGACGTGAAGACGATCATGTCTGAACGTGGATCTGCGCTGATGGGTATCGGTATGGCCACCGGAGAGAATCGCGCAGCAGAGGCAGCGAAGAAGGCGATCATGAGCCCGCTGCTCGAGACATCGATCGAAGGCGCGCGTGGTGTCATCATGAACATCACCGGCGGCTCGAACCTCAGTCTCTATGAAGTGAATGAAGCGGCAGATATCGTCATCTCGGCATCCGATCCTGAGGTGAACATGATCTTCGGTGCGATCATCGATGAAGATCTGAAGGATGAGATCAAGGTGACCGTCATCGCGACTGGCTTCGAGCATAAGACGAGCATGCCACAGCCGACGAAATCACACCAACCAAGTGTTGAGAAGACAGATCCACGACTTGCGAATCTGAAGCCGTTCGGATCGCAGACTTCTTCTGATCAATTGGATATTCCAACATTCCTCCGCAACCGCGGCAGATCGACTGACTAATACATGACGATCGATAACCGTGCGGTAGACACGAATGATCGGCGGCTAGTATGAGAAGATGATGCGAAGACCTCCAACTCCATCGGTTACGATGAGTTTGGGGGTCTTTTTTGGGCTAATCTTGCTTTATATTATTGGATAGGGATTTCGTTCGCATTAGAGTTTCAAGCCTACCTTTGAACGGGAGACGATCATATATTGGAAACTTATGGGGACGCCCGTTGATCGGCTATTTGAAGATCACAAATAGTTCGGTGCCGTCCCATCCCTCGACAAAAAAATCGCGGTACAAGTAGCAAGTTTAGACAGACTTTGAAATACACTTTATATATACTGGTCTCATCTGAAGGCGAGAGGGTGGCGAGAGGTGGTTGTCTACTTAGATCTCGTGTTTCTGACGAACCTGCTGATCGACGTCGCGCTTCTTCGGATGACGGCATGGACACGAAGATTAACGTTTCGATGGTGGAGGCTTGCACTAGCTTCAGCGATAGGCGCGATGTATGTCGTCATGATCTTCGTCCCGGCTTTATCCTTTCTCTTTACTACACTTGTGAAGCTAGCCTTCTCGATCGTCATGATTGTAACCGCCTTCGGTTTTGTCCATATCCATCATTTTCTGCGTAATCTAGGTGCATTCTATCTGGTCAGCTTCTGTGCAGCCGGTTGTATGTTTGGATTGCACTATATCCTGCAGAATTCTGGTGACCTCTTGAGTGGTATATGGTTCAGCCAGACAGGCTCGATGACCTTTCATATTCAGACCGGACTGCTCTACGTCTCACTCTCATTCCTCGGTGCGTTGTGGTTTTACCGCAGTGTACAGACGAGCCGCCGTAGACAAGAAGCGAAGCAACAGTTCATCGCAGAGGTTGAGACCGTGATCGATGATGTGAGGATTACATGCTCCGGACTGATCGATACGGGAAATCGGTTGTTCGATCCGTTGACGCGTACACCCGTGATGGTGACAGAGATCTCGTTATGGGAGGAGCATCTACCTATCGAGCTGATCAAGCGGGTTCAGCGCTCGCCGGCAGAGGATATCGTGCAGGATTTGGACGAACTGGAGACTTCGTGGCGGGATCGTTTTCGTCTAGTACCATATAAAGGGGTACATCAGGGAACGAGCTTTATGTTGGCGCTAAAGCCGGATCAAGTGATCATCAGGAATGGGGAACAGATCTATGAGGCTAGTAGAGTCCTGATCGGTCTGAAAGGAGACAGTCTGAATCACGAACAAGCTTACCGGGCGATCATTCATCCTGAGCTCGTGAATATGTAGCACGCCGGAAGAGTCCTAGTCATGATAATCTAGTACAGGAGGTAGAAGATGCTTACGAAGCTTAGATTGAACTTGACGATTTACTATTATCGAATGCTGTTCTTGCTGGGGTTGAAGAGTGAGGAGATCTACTATATTGGGGGAAGCGAAGCGCTCCCACCTCCACTGACCCGGGAAGAAGAAGAGTATCTGCTCGGTAAGCTGTCTTCAGGAGATTCGGCAACGCGGGCACTGCTGATCGAGCGCAATCTCAGGCTCGTCGTGTACATCGCACGTAAGTTCGAGAATACGGGGATTCACATCGAGGATCTGGTATCGATCGGGGCGATCGGTCTGATCAAGGCTGTGAATACATTCGACCCTGAGAAGAAGATTAAGCTAGCTACGTATGCATCGCGCTGCATCGAGAACGAGATCCTCATGTATCTACGTCGCAACAGTAAGATTCGCACCGAGGTTTCGTTCGATGAACCGCTTAATATAGACTGGGACGGCAATGAATTACTACTATCCGATGTGCTCGGAACTGAGAATGATACGATCTATCGCAACATCGAGGAGCAAGTAGACCGTAAGCTGCTGCACAAAGCGTTGGATAAGCTGTCAGATCGCGAACGAGTGATCATGGAGCTGCGGTTCGGACTGCAGGACGGTGAAGAGAAGACACAGAAGGATGTAGCGGATATGCTCGGCATCTCGCAATCATACATATCTCGTCTGGAGAAGCGAATCATCAAGCGTCTGCGCAAAGAATTTAATAAGATGGTCTAGCGAAGAAATCGCCAGAATCCACGTATAGAGCGGGTTCTAAGGATGTAACATGGCGCTATGGGCTTACTTCAGTATCAGAATAAAATGACCTTCCGAGGGGATACTTAACAGTAATGTTTCTCCTTGGGAGGTAATCACGATGACACGCAATAAAGTGGAAATCTGTGGTGTGGATACCGCGAAGCTGCCCGTGCTAAGCAATGCCGAGATGAGAGAGCTGTTCGTACAGCTGCAGCAACATGATGACAGGGCGTCAAGAGAGAAATTAGTGAATGGCAACCTACGCCTCGTACTTAGTGTAATCCAACGGTTCAACAATCGCGGAGAATATGTCGATGATCTGTTTCAAGTCGGATGTATCGGCCTTATGAAAGCAATCGATAACTTCGATCTTAGTCAGAACGTCCGATTCTCAACATACGCTGTCCCGATGATCATCGGCGAGATCAGGCGATATCTACGGGATAACAATCCGATACGCGTGTCTAGATCGCTACGTGATATCGCCTATAAGGCACTGCAGATCCGTGACCAGCTTACCAATCAGAACTCACGCGAGCCGACCGTGCATGAGATATCCGCAGCGATGAATGTGCCCAAAGAAGATATCGTCTTCGCGCTTGATGCGATACAGGACCCTGTCTCGTTATTCGAACCGATCTATCATGATGGTGGCGATCCGATCTATGTGATGGATCAGATTAGTGACGAGCGCAATAAAGATGTGTCATGGATCGAAGAGATTGCGCTGCGTGAAGCACTCCGGAAGCTGAACGAGCGAGAGAAGATGATCCTCTCGATGCGCTTCTTCGAAGGTAAGACACAGATGGAGGTTGCCGATGAGATCGGCATCTCACAAGCCCAGGTGTCAAGACTGGAGAAGACGGCGATCCAACAGATGCAGAAGCATGTAAAGACGACAACCTAACAACGAAGTGCACAAGGGAAGATCTAATCTCATCTGTTCCACATTCGAACAATCCTGCAGCTCTGCAGGATTGCTTCGCGTATAATGGCAAAAAAACGGGTCATATATCCTTGTTCGCTCATATATTAGTATTAGTAACAGGGAAGACAAATCAGACATACTGGTGGGGCATGCGATGAAAATATCTGACTTCCAGACTAAAGATGTGATCAATATCGTGGATGGCAAGAAGCTCGGTCAAGTGAGCGATCTGGAGCTTGATCTACGGCAAGGCCGGATCGATTCGATCGTCATCCCTGCAGCCGGTAAGTTCTTCGGGCTATTCGGTGGCGGTACCGATATCGTCATCCCCTGGAAGAGTATCGTCAAGATCGGGATGGACGTCGTACTGGTGAAGCTAGACGGGGCGAGATTATATCGGGAATATGGTGAAGAAGGGGAAGAGCAAGCGACAGATTATAATCGCCATATTCGTAGTTAGAGTGCTTTAGACCCAGCGGCGATATGCAAGTCAGTTCTTTAGACGACTTGTATGTGGTCGCTTTGTTGTTTTATGATAGAGAATACCGAATAGACATGAATGATGTGGAATCCTGACATATACGAATGGAATCATACTATATGTAACGACAGCTTGAATGGAGGCAGTGGGATGGAGCCTTTCGTCAAGAAAGTGGAAGTGAATGGTCTAGAGACGTATCGGATCGAGCGATGGGAAAGCTTGGCTACGTATCTCAGTGCTGGTTTCTCCTCGCGTATCGGTGGGGTAAGTGAAGATCACTACAACTCACTGAATTGTGCGTTACACGTAATGGACCGTCCGGAGCATGTGATCGAGAACAGGCAGCGATTAGCAGCTGCAGCGGGATTCTCGTTCGATGCGTGGACGTGCGCCGAGCAGGTGCATGAAGCGGACGTAGCAGTCGTAACACGGCCTGAACGTGGTAGCGGTAAGGATCGCAGAGAGACTGCACTTGCGGGCAAGGATGCGCTCATCACGAACGATCCGAATACGATGCTAGTATCGTTCTATGCAGACTGTGTACCTCTCTATTACTTCGACCCCGAGAACAGAGCAGTTGGGCTGGCGCATGCCGGCTGGAAGGGCACATCCAAAGCGATCGCAGCTCGTACGGTGGAAGCGCTCCATGCTGCGTTCGGCAGTGATCCTGCTCGGATCTATGCCGCCATAGGACCTTCGATCGGTCCGTGCTGCTATGAAGTAGACGAGAGGGTCATCTCTGCGATGCGTGAGGCTCATATCGATGAAGGCTGGATTCAGCAGCCGAATGGTCGATATATGATCGATCTGAAAGAAATCAACAGACAAATATTGATAAAAGCAGGAATTTTGGCGAGTCATATCGAATTATCTACTTGGTGTACCAGCTGTGCTGCCCTGTCCTTCTACTCGCATCGTCGAGATCAAGGCAGAACTGGAAGAATGGCAAGCTGGATCGGGATGAGAGAGGTGACCATATCTTGAGCATACAAGAGCATATCACAGCAGTAGAGCGCAGGATTATGGAAGCTTGTCAGAGAAGTGGTCGCTCCCGTGATGAGATCAGCCTAATCGCGGTGACCAAGTACGTCTCACTCGAGACAACACGACAAGTGCTGGACGCTGGACAGACCCATATCGGGGAGAATCGGTGGCAAGACGCGAGAGAGAAGTGGGAGGAGCTAGGATCCAGAGGGATATGGCACTTCATCGGACATCTCCAGACGAATAAGGTGAAGGATGTGCTCGGTAGGTTCTCCTATATTCATTCACTGGACCGTCTATCCCTCGCAACGGAGCTACAGAAGAAAGCAGAGGCTGCGGATCTGACTGTGAACTGCTTCATCCAGTTGAATGTATCTGGTGAAGCAAGCAAGCATGGCTTATCCCCCGATCAACTGATGTCGTTCGCGGGACAGCTCCGATCTTTGGATCGCATACATATCACAGGCTTGATGACGATGGCGCCGTACGAGGCAGAACCGGAAGCAACACGTCCGGTGTTCCGCGGCTTGCGCGAATGGCGTGACCGTCTGAATGAACAAGCCATCCTCCCCTATCGAGTGACAGGGCTGTCGATGGGCATGTCGAATGATTTCGAGATCGCGGTGGAGGAAGGAGCCACATGGCTTCGTCTTGGCTCTATATTAGTCGGAAGAGAATGAATGGGCTAAAGGAGGAATAGTAATGGGAGTAATGAATCGGATATGGTCGTTTATCGGATTGCAGGATGAGGAAGAGATTGTGGAGAAGGAGCGTCTCGTGGAGGAGGAACCGGAGTATAGCTATCCCGAACCGCGACGTAATAATAAGAACAACGTCGTAAGCCTTCACGCACAACGCGGTCAGAAGATGTACCTCTGTGAACCAAGATCCTATGAAGAGGCACAGGAGATGGCAGATCATCTGCGTTCGCGTCGTTCGATCGTCTGTAATCTACAACGCGTGCGTCAGGACCAGGCGGTGCGGATCGTTGACTTTCTAAGCGGTACAGTATATGCTCTTAACGGGACAATATCCAAAGTTGGCACGAATATTTTTGTCTGTACACCTGAAACCGTTGAAGTACAAGGTACGATTACGGAGATTATGCAAGATGAGGGGAGTTACAGCACGAAGAGGTGATTGATTGTTGAGTGGAGACTTCGATATCTTCAGTTTCATTAACCTAGTGTTTCAGATTTATTACTATATGATTATCATCTATATCCTGATGTCCTGGCTTCCGAACGCTAGAGCCAGCTGGGTAGGAGAGATGTTGGGTAAGCTAGTGGAGCCGTATCTGTCACCGTTTCGCCGCATCATTCCGCCGATCGGAGGCATATTGGATATCTCGCCGATCGTCGCCCTGTTCGCTTTGATGTTCGTACAGCGTGGTGTGATGGCGATCGTGAATTTCTTATTCTTCTAGATTAGTGGGGCCTGCGAATATGAGACACGAGCTATACCAGCATTATCATCCGGATGAGAAGCCATTCATCGATAAGGCTGATGAGTGGTTGGCGAAGGCTGCTTATGATCATCAAGTCAAGCGGACTGACTTTCTTGATCCAAGGCAGGCTTTTATTTTATCGGGACTAGCGAATCGCTATGATAATATACAGCTAAGGTTTGACGGAGGGTATGCAGCTGCCGAACGGCGGCGGGCTCTAATCATGCCAGATTACCGCGATGCAGAGCTTGAAGACCCTAGTATCAGTCTCCTGGAGATTACGTCGGACGATACGAGATTCGCGGAGCTTGATCATGGCGACTATCTTGGCGCGTTGCTTGGACTCGGGATCAAGCGGGACAAGCTTGGCGATATTCATCCATCAGCAGAAGCTTGTCATGTTCTGGTCGCCTCGGAGATCCTCGATTATGTGAATATGAACCTGCGTCAGGTTCATCGCGTGAGTGTGTATACGGGGCTCCTGCCGCTCGATCAGCTCGTATCGGTAGAGTCGAAGCTTGCTGAGATGTCGTTTACCGTCGCTTCCCTTCGCTTAGATGCGATCGTCGGAGACGTATATAAGCTAAGTCGAGCGAAGGCGATGCAGCCGATACAGGCGGGACATTGTAAGCTGAATTGGAAGGTCGAAGAGAACCCTTCCAGAGAGCTGCGTGAAGGCGATGTCGTGTCTCTGAAGGGCTTCGGCAGGTTCAAGATCTTGATGATCGAGGGCGAGACGAAGAAAGGCCGCATACGAGTGAAAGCAGGTCGTTATGTCTAGAGGTTCACATGATCTTGGGATATGAGCCTTAAGCATGTCGGGGATATGACAGGATGACGCCAATAATACGAGCTCAGAGAGCTTATTTTTTTCATCTCGTCAGGCAGGATTATGCCGCTTTATGTCGAAATTATGTTACCATTGGTTATTTCATACATATGAATTCATATCATGGGAGGTGTGACCAATGCCGTTAACGCCATTGGATATTCATAATAAAGAGTTCGGCCGCAAGATTCGCGGATATGATGAAGATGAAGTGAATGAGTTTCTAGACCAGGTCATTAAAGACTACGAGGCATTGATTAAAGAGAACAAAGAGCTGAATGCGCAGCTCGAATCCATCCAAGAGAAGGTCAATCACTTCAAGACGATGGAAGAGACGTTAAGTAAGACGATCGTTGTTGCTCAGGAAGCAGCAGATGAGATGAAGGCGAACGCGAAGAAAGAGGCACAGCTGATCATCAGGGAAGCAGAGAAAAATGCCGATCGCATCATCAATGAATCACTCGCCAAATCCCGCAAGATCGCGCTTGATTCGGAGGAGCTTAAGAAGCAAGCGATCATCTATCGGACTCGTTTCCGTTCGCTGCTCGAAGCGCAGCTAGACCTGCTAAGCCAAGAAGGCTGGGACTCATTCGAGAAGATTAATCAGGAATTAGATGAATAGTAGCTAACCGACCTCCTATATCGATATAGGAGGTTTTCTCTTAGGACGGCTGCGGGGTCTTTCACACGCCTGTATATTGACTATGACTCAAAAATTCGCTATACTCACCATTAAATCAATCGATGAATGTCCGCTATCTTCGCTGCGGGCGACCTGTCGTTAATGTAAAGCAGTGACTGGGTGAGTAAGCCGTTAATAGCCGACTCAGCGAGTTAGGGTGGGTGTGAGCCTAACGTCGAGTAACGTGCCGAAGATCCCCCAGGAGTGTCCTTGTGAACAGCAAGCCAGCTAGCTCCCAGTAGCAAGGAACGGGTGATTCCGTTAACGATCGACTGAGATGTGCGTATGCCGGATCACGATGCTTCGTGATGTGCAGACAGCTGCAGACAGATGGAGCGATACTGTCTCTATAGTCCGTCAGGCAGACGTATAATTTAGGGTGGTACCGCGAGATATGCTTCTCGTCCCTTTTTGGGATGAGGAGCTTTTTTCTTATTAGCTAGCAACTCACCTGACTATATAGGAGTGAATAGGACATGGATTATGGCAAAACATTAAACCTGCTGCAGACTGACTTTCCGATGCGTGGCGGACTGCCGCAAGCTGAACCGAAGATGCAGGAATGGTGGAAGGAAATCGACATCTATCAGCAAGTATTAGAGCATCGCAAGGACAGCCCGACATTCATCCTGCATGACGGTCCTCCGTATGCGAATGGAGATATCCATATCGGTCACGCGCTCAACAAGGTGTTGAAGGACATCATCGTCCGCTATAAATCGATGCAAGGCTACCGTGCGCCGTATGTTCCCGGGTGGGATACGCATGGTCTGCCGATCGAGCAAGCGATCGCGAATTCGGGTAAGGCTGATCGTAAGAAGATGAGCGTTAGCGAGTTCCGTGAAGCATGTCGGAGCTATGCTCTCCAGTGGGTCGAGCGTCAGAAGGAGCAATTCCAGCGACTCGGTGTACGTGGTGATTGGGATCAGCCATACGTGACGCTGGCGCCGGATTTTGAAGCACAGCAGATCCGGTTGTTCGGGAAGATGGTGAACAAAGGCTATGTGTATAAAGGACTGAAGGCGATCTATTGGTCTCCGTCCTCCGAGAGTGCGCTTGCGGAAGCAGAGATCGAATATAAGGAGAAGACGTCGGCATCGATCTATGTCGCATTCGAGGTGAAGGACGGGAAGGGCGTATTGCCTGAAGATGCTGCGATCGTCATCTGGACGACGACGCCATGGACGCTACCAGCTAACCTCGCGATCAGCGTTCATCCAGAGTATGAATATGTGCTCATCGAAGCGAACGGGCGTAAGTACATCGTCGCCGCAGAGCTGCTCGCAAGCGTCAAGCAAGCAGTCGGCTGGGATGAAGTTAATGAGCTGAAGCGGATCAGAGGCGAGCAGTTAGAGCGCATCGAATGCCGCCATCCGTTCTATGAGCGTGTCTCGCTCGTGATCTGCGGAGAACACGTCACGTTGGATGCGGGTACAGGATGCGTTCATACGGCACCTGGGCACGGGGAAGACGACTTCGCGATCGGTGCGAAGTATGGGCTGGATGTACTCTGTCCGGTCGATGAGCAGGGTAACTTCACGAAGGAAGCTCCCGGCTTCGAAGGGATATTCTATGATAAAGCGAACAAGATGATCACAGAGAAGCTAGAGCAGTCAGGTCATCTATTGAAGCTCGACTTCATCAAGCACCAATACCCACATGACTGGCGGACGAAGAAGCCGATCATCTTCCGCGCGACAGAGCAGTGGTTCGCGTCGGTCGAGCAATTCCGTCAAGCGATGCTAGATGAGATCAAGAATCTGAACTGGACGCCAAAATGGGGCGAGGTTAGGCTGCACAACATGATCGCAGATCGTGGAGACTGGTGTATCTCCAGGCAGCGCACATGGGGCGTTCCGATCCCGATCTTCTATTGTCGCAACTGCGGTGAGCCACTAGTGAATGAACAGACGATCGAGCATGTGGCGACGATCTTCGAACAGCACGGCTCGAATGCGTGGTTCGACCGAGAAGAGAAGGAGCTGCTGCCAGATATGACGTCATGTGCGAAGTGTGGTCATCTGGAGTTCCGTAAGGAAACGGATATCATGGACGTCTGGTTCGACTCGGGTTCTTCTCATGCTGGTGTGCTACAGACACGAGATGAGCTTAGCTGGCCTGCAGATCTATATCTCGAAGGCTCAGACCAATATCGCGGCTGGTTCAATTCATCGCTGATAACATCCGTCGCAGTGAATGGCAAAGCTCCATACAAGGGAATCCTGAGCCATGGCTTCACATTGGACGGGGAAGGCCGCAAGATGTCGAAATCTCTAGGCAACACGGTAGACCCGAACAAAGTGAGTGATACGTTAGGAGCGGATATCCTGCGCTTGTGGGTTAGCTCAGTCGATTATAAGGAAGATCATCGTATCTCGGATGCGATCTTGAAGCAGATCACAGAAGTATATCGAAAGATCCGTAACACGCTTCGCTTCTTCCTCGGCAATCTGCAAGGCTTCGACATCGTGAAGGATCGAGTTGCTTATGCGGATATGAATGAGCTGGATCGCTATGGGGTCATACAGTTAAACCGAATGATCGGTCGAGTGGTAGAAGCTTATGAAGCGTATGACTTCCACGTTGTCTATCAGGCGATCCATCATTTCTGCGCTGTCGAGATGAGCTCCTTCTACCTGGATATCATCAAGGATCGGCTGTATGTGAGTGCACCGAACGATGCGGATCGTAAGGCTGCGCAAACGTTGCTCTATGATGCTCTCGTCTCGATCACGAAGCTGTTAGCACCGATCCTGCCGCATACGGCGGATGAGGTGTGGAAGTACATCCCGGGCACGGACCTAATCAGCGTACAGCTGGCCGATATGCCGAAGCCAGATCAGTCTGTGTTCGATGCCGAGCTGGAGAGCAAGTGGGATCAGTTCATGGATGTCCGGGAGGAAGTGTTCAAGGCGCTCGAGATTGCGCGTAAAGATAAAGTCATCGGCAACTCGCTTGGCGCATCCGTCAGCGTCTATCCACTGACGAAAGAAACGGCAGAGCTGCTCTCCCGCTTCGATCAGCTTGATACGTTATTCATCGTCTCACATGTAAAGGTTCATGATGCGGATGAAGCAGTACCGGCAGATGCTTATAAGGATAGCCTAGTAGGTGTCGTCATCAGCCCGGCAGATGGTGAGAAGTGTGAACGCTGCTGGATCGTCACGCCGCAGGTCGGTAAGCATGCGCATGCAGATCATAAGACGTTATGCCCGCGTTGTGCGGATGTCGTCGTGAACCACTGGGCAGGAGCATCAGATTGACAGTAAGATTAATCGAATATTGGGTTATGCCAATATGACAAGCTTTTTCGTTCGGACCAGATCACGGTCTTGAATGAAAAAGCTTGTTTCGTCCCATGCTTATAATGAGGTATGAATGTTGAAGATCGAGGAGGCGTACAGGTGGCAGGTGCTGGAGATAACAACAACCATGATGCGAAACCAAACGTCCACGATCGGTCGATACCGCAAGACAGTGGTTATATACAAGCGCAGCTCGATGCGATCGTCGATGGGCTGAAATATAAGGAGATCGCCGAATATGTTCATCTGATGAACCGGCCGCGCAAGCTGATCCTGAACAATCTGATGTCAGGAATCGCACGCGGCGTCGGTGTCGCGCTTGGTATATCCGTATTCCTCGTCACAGCCCTATACGCACTGCGAGCATTAGGGGCGCTTAATCTGCCGATCGTCGGCGATTATATCGCAGATATCGTCAAAGTCGTACAATCTCAGCTGGAAGGACGTACGTATTAGTTCGGAACGAAGGGCTAGCCGTGGCAACTTCTTCTATGACAGTGACGGATTCACGGTGTCTTCCTCTTCAGGTGGTAATACCTCTAGCTCGCGGTCGCCTTCGTTGTTCTCCATATATCGGTTGTAGGTGCTGTTACGGACGACGAATACTTGATCCCCATACAGATCTGTTGCAAGGAAGCTTTCGATCGGCTCGACGTAGCCTTCCCGTTCATCTTCCTCTAGGTAAACATCATCGTAGTCCTCGATCTGTCTGTCTTCAGCAAGCGCAGGGCTGTTCGAGTTTCCCCAGGAAGCGACGATCTGCCAAGCGTCTTCACCGTCGAATCCAGTCTGGTCTGCACCATCTAGGCTTGTTCGACCGAATGGAGGCTGCAGGAACTCCTCTTCGATGGGACGGTTATAGGAGATGTCTTGATCCGCATGTTCGATACAATACGGTGTATATGGCAGAGCCTCAAGGCGCTCATATGGGATCGGAGAGCTGCAGATGACACACTTGCCATATGTGCCGGTCTTCATGCTCTCAAGCGATAGGGTTATCTGCTCCAGTTGATGATCTCGATGTTCCTGGAGCGCATAGTCTTTGCCCCGCTCATACATTTCCGTAGCCATGTCGCCAGGATGGTTGTCATTGGTCGATAATTCGCCCGTCATATCGCGTAGAGACTCGGACAACCCGAATTCACTATTCTCGGCATCGAGCCGCTCTAATGTATCTTTTTCATGCTGTAATTGTTCTGCAAGCTGATGGATCTGTCGTTCGTTAAGATGGTCCAATTACGCTCACTCCCTTCTCCATTGCTATCATAGGTTGTGCGGACGAGTACTGTTTGTTGCGAGGTAATTCCTTGTACGAATGGACATTGTTTTGAGCGCTATGATACAATTGCCGAAGGATATGGTCTGTCAGAAGACCTAAGGTTGAGGAGGAGTCGCGGTTGATTTATTTCCTAGCTGCTGCCGTCGTGATCTTACTAGACCAGCTGACGAAATGGGCGGTCGTCACGTATATGGAATTAAACGAGAGCATACCTGTTATAGGGGAGTTCTTCGCTATCTATTCGCATCGTAACCGCGGGGCAGCTTTTGGCATTTTGCAGGATCAGAGGTGGTTCTTCATCATCATTACACTGGTCGTCGTTGTCGGTATCATCTGGTTCATGCTGCGGACGATACGAAGCGGCGAGCGTCAGGTGTTGTTTCTAACAGGGCTGACCCTGTTATTAGGTGGGGCGATTGGTAATTTTATCGATCGACTCTTTACCGGTGAAGTTGTGGACTTTTTGAAATTCCATTTTGAATTCACACTTTTCGGCCTCGATGTGGATTATACGTATCCGATCTTTAACGTTGCCGACATCGGTGTCGTGCTCGGTGCATGCATCCTCATACTAGATACGCTGTTAAGTGGCCGACGAGATAAGAAGGAGATTACGGCATGACCAGTGAGACCGATAAGGATATTACGTTAGATCAGACCGATCGCATAGAGTGGTCCGTGTCAGAAGACGAAGCGGGGGAACGGATCGATAAGGTCGTCGCGGATTCGATCGAGGATGCTTCGCGTACGGCCGTTCAGCTATGGATCAAGCAAGGACATGTGACCGTGAACGGCAAGACGGTGAAGGCGAACTATCGGACGGAGCTTGGTGATGAGGTGAAGGTGGATATACCGGAGCCGGAGACGATCGATGTGGAACCGGAGCAGATCCCACTCGATGTCGTCTTCGAGGATCCCGATGTGATCGTCATCAACAAGCCTCGCGGCATGGTCGTACATCCTGCTCCTGGCCATATGACGGGCACGCTCGTTCATGCGCTTTTGTATCACTGTAAGGATCTGTCGGGGATTAATGGCGTCATGCGGCCGGGCATCGTGCATCGGATCGACAAGGATACCTCAGGGCTACTCATGATCGCGAAGTCCGATCGGGCACATGCATCGCTCTCTGCCCAGCTCAAGGATCATTCGATCACACGTAAGTATATGGCGATCGTTCACGGCAGAGTGGAGCATCTACAAGGAACCGTGGATGCGCCGATCGGTCGAGATCCGAAGGACCGGAAGATGTTTACGGTAACCGACCGCAACAGCAAGCATGCTGTGACTCACTTTGCTGTCGTAGAGCATATCGGCGACTTTACGCTGCTCGAATTAGCGCTTGAGACGGGTCGAACGCATCAGATCCGAGTACATATGAAGTTTATCGGACACCCGCTAGTCGGCGATCCGATGTATGGACGTGAGAAGGATCGTTCGAGATATCTCGATGGTCAAGCGCTGCACGCGGGAGTTCTTGGCTTCGTACATCCCGTTAGTGGTGATGAGCTCGAGTTCGAGGCACCGATACCAGAGGATATGCTCCAGCTGCTTACACGATTGAGATCGATGTAAGAGAATGTTGCATAAGTGTTGCTGGATCGTGATTCTACTTGATCAAATTTCTTTATTAGACGTATAAACCCGCTGTAATCCGCCTGTCGTCATGTTAACATGTAATATTATGAGACATGAGATGGGAGACATGACATATGGCGAATATGCAAGAGACGATGGATGTCATCAACTATATCAAGAACAGTCCGAAAGTGACGCCTGTGAAGGTATACTTCAAAGGTACTGTCATTCCGCCTGAAGGCCCGACTAGTATCAAAATCTTCGACTATGCCGGAGGAGGCGTAATCTTCGGAGATTGGGTCGAAGTAAGGGAGCTGCTGGAGCGGACTACTTCGATCGATGATTATGAGATCGAGCATGACAGACGGAATTCCGGTGTACCGCTGCTCGATATGAAGAATATCCATGCTCGCATCGAGCCAGGAGCAGTCATTCGAGATAAGGTGAAGATCGATGAGGGCGCAGTGATCATGATGGGGGCTGTGATCAACATCGGCTGCCAGATCGGTGCAGGGACGATGATCGATATGAATGCGACGCTTGGAGGACGTGTTCAGGTCGGGAAGATGTGCCACGTGGGCGCAGGTGCTGTACTGGCTGGAGTCGTAGAACCGCCCTCTGCGCTTCCCGTCGTGATCGAGGATGACGTCGTGATCGGTGCGAATGCGGTCGTACTCGAAGGTGTTCATGTCGGTCGAGGGGCAGTCATCGCCGCGGGAGCTGTCGTCATCGAGGACGTACCAGCAGGTGCTGTCGTCGCTGGCGTCCCAGGTAAAGTGATTAAGATGGTCGATGATAAGACGCGCTCGAAGACGATGATCGTAGACGGGTTACGTGATCTTGGCCAGCATCGTGACGGAGAGAATTGATGAATAGGGCCTTACGGATCGGCGAGTAGTACTAACCACATTCGTTGGAGGGAACAACCGGATGACGAGATTTGCAGCATTAAGACGTGAGCTACATCGAATTCCAGAGCCGGGTTTTCAGGAATATAAGACTCAGTCGCTCTTACTAGAATATCTGCAGAGCTTGCCTTCGGACCGAGTGGAGATTAAGACGTGGCGAACGGGTATACTCGTCAGGGTTAAGGGGACGATCGGCCGTAGACGGATCGCATACCGTACCGATATCGATGGACTGCCGATCGAGGAAGATACGGGTCTAGCGTTTCGCTCAGAGCATGAAGGGTTCATGCATGCCTGCGGTCATGATATGCATATGGCGATCGCGTTAGGGATTACGACGCACTTCACCGAGCATCCGATCGAAGACGATGTGATCGTCATCTATCAACCCGCTGAAGAAGGACCGGGAGGCGCGGAGCCGATGATGCAGAGTGAGGAATATCGTGCGTGGAAGCCAGATCTCATCTTAGCACTGCACATCGCACCTGAATATCCTGTGGGGAGCCTCGCGATCCGGCCAGGCATCTTATTCGCGAACACTTCGGAGTTATTCATCGATCTGAAGGGCAAGGGCGGACACGCCGCTTATCCACATCAGGCCAACGATATGATCATCGCGGCATCTCAGCTCGTACTGCAGCTGCAGACGATCATATCACGCAACGTGAACCCTCTGGATTCGGCAGTTATCACGATCGGTAAGATCGACGGTGGTGTTAGGCAGAATGTGATCGCCGAGCGAGTGCGTCTTGAAGGGACGATCCGAACGTTATCTGATGAATCGATGAACACGGTGAAAGCTCGCATCGAGGCGATGACGCATGGCTTGGAAGCAGCATATGCTTGTGAAGCTGTAGTAGATTACGGGGCGTTGTACACCAAAGTGTATAATCACGAGCGTGAAACACGCGAATTCATGGAATGGATGCGAAGCGAACAACGACAGGTCGATGAACGTGAACGGATGGCGCTAGTGGAGTGTACGGAGTCGATGACAGGGGAGGACTTTGGCTACTTCCTAACAGAGACGCCGGGCTTCATGTTCTGGTTAGGCGTTGACTCCGCTTACGGGCTGCATCATGCGAAGCTCGAGCCGAAGGAAGAAGCGATCGATCATGCGATAAGCGTAGTGACGCGGTACATCACATGGAAGTCGGCGTTAGAAACGTGGTAGTAGGATCTTCGGGTGCTGCATCTTTGTTGATGTAAGTGCCGGAATTACAGTAGAAGCTTGAAGCGCTGCATCTCGTAGATGTGATGGCTTCAAGCTTCTTGCTATTACTCATCCTATAACCCACTCACATATCGCTCGATCCTGTCGAGTGCGGACACTAGCACATCCATCGAACAAGCATAGGAGATCCGAATGTAGCCCTCACCATACAGAGAGAAGGCGTCTCCTGGAACGACGGCTACGCGATGCTGCTCCAGTAGACAGTGTGCGAACTCCTGCGAAGAACGGCCGAACTTCTTAATCGATGGGAAGATATAGAAGGCTCCTTCGGGCAACTGCACATCAAACCCTAGCTTCTTCAACCTCTCATATACATAATTCCGCCTTCTCATATACTCAGCTCGCATCGGCACAGCATCGTCGATTCCAGTCGTAAGAGCCTCGATCGCAGCATACTGGCTGATCGAGCTAGCACAGGATACATTATACTGCAGTACCTTGGTCATCTGACTCGTTACTTCTGCTGGAGCGAATGTGAAGCCGATCCGCCAGCCCGTCATCGAGTGTGATTTGGATAATCCATTGATGACGATCGTGCGCTCTCTCATCCCGGGAAAGCTGGAGATCGATCTATGCTCGACGCCGTAGACTAGCTCACTATATATCTCATCTGAGATTACGTAGATATTCTCAGACTTCAACAGATCTGCGAGCGCGGCCAACTCATCTTCGTGCAGGACTGCGCCTGTCGGATTCGAGGGCGATGCGAGGATGACACAGCGTGTGCGTTCTGTCAGCAGATGCTGGACGGACTCTGCCGTTAACTTAAAGCTCGTACCTGTCGTATCTGCGAGTACAGGCACGGCACCACACATGCGGATAAGCGGCTCATATCCCGGATAGATGGGGCCTGGGACGATCACCTCGCTGCCCTCGGTTAAGATCGTGCGCAGTACCATATCGAGCGCTTGACTCGCACCGACCGTTACGATCACCTCTGAGTTCGGATCGTAGACAAGTCCATACTTCAACCGTAGATAGTCTGCAGCAGCATGGCGAAGCTCAGGCAGGCCTGCATTAGGCGTATAGACCGTATGGCCATCGTCCATCGCGCGTTTGGCTGCATCGATGATATGTGTAGGAGTGGGGAAGTCTGGTTGTCCGATCGTTAGTGAGAGGACGTCAGTATACTGTGCGACACGAGCTGCCATCAGGCGAATACCGGACACTTCGATGTTACGGACTTGCGGATTCACCAGCAGCGGTTGATCCTTCATATTCATCTTAATCTCACCGTCCAAGCCAGAATAGTGGTCATATCATATCATATATGGGCTGCTCGAGAAAATAGCTCTGCCCAAAGCCCTTCCACAGCGATCATGACATCCAGTGCTAGTAGCGAAGGAGCTGCATATAAGTTCCGATCAGCGCAGGTGCCAATCCATAGGTGAAGCTGTACGTTCGTCTTCCCTTGCAGTCTTCGTCAAAAAGACTTGACATCATAGAAGCAGCGTGTGATAATTCTAATGGATAATCGAATAGAACCTTTAAATACAGTCCCGTGAGGCTGGCAAGGTTAGCGTGAAGATCGTACTCACAGTATGTCAACATACTGCTCTGGTTGTGTGCGGTCATTTTGTGAAGCTATCAGTTAGCTCCTTGCCGATCGGGTGAGGAGCTTTTTTTTTTTTTTTGTTCCGGAGGACTTGAGTGAGCTAGTATGCGGATGTTTCGGATGAATGAGAAGGAGGCGTCATGCTTATGGTAACAGAAGCTAGGCATGAGTTGATGGACGAGACGTCGATCAGGAGAGCTCTGACACGCATCGCACATGAGATTCTTGAGAAGAACAAAGGCATCGAGGATTGTATATTCATCGGTATTCGTACGCGTGGCATCTATCTGGCAGAGAGAATCGCGGAGCGCATCAAGGAGATCGAGGGTTATCAAGTACCTGTAGTTGAGCTCGATGTGACGCGCTATCGCGACGATCTCTTCGATGCTAAGCATGCAGTGACAGACGCTGAAGTGCTCTCCATCGACATCAACGACAAGATCGTCATCCTATTCGATGATGTACTATACACCGGACGCACGGTGCGAGCCGCGATGGATGCGCTGATCGATCAAGGCAGGCCACGCATGATTCAACTGGCCGTTCTAGTAGACAGAGGGCATCGAGAATTGCCGATTCGCGCCGATTATGTCGGGAAGAACATCCCATCGTCTAAGCAAGAACAGATCACCGTCAAGCTTGAGGAGAAGGATGGAATCGACCAAGTCGTCATTCAACAGAGGGGGAAGCAAGCATGACACCGCTACAGATGATTAAGGACAGAAGCCTGCTAGGACTAAAAGGGTTGAGCAAGTATGAGATCGACGCGATACTGGACCGGGCAACCTACTGGGAGAGCCTACAGGCGAAGATAACGACTTCGTTATCAGGTCGATTCGTAGCGAACATGTTCTTCGAGAACAGCACGAGAACGAGATTCTCATTCGAAGTTGCGGAGAAGCGGCTAGGCGCCGAAGTGCTTAACTTCTCGGCGGCCGTATCAAGCGTACAGAAGGGTGAGTCGATCTACGACACCGTTCGCACACTAGAATCGATGGGGATCGATGCAGGAGTGATCCGCTTGAAGCCGATCGGCGTGTTGGAAGAACTGGCTCAGAAGATCAAGATCCCCCTGATTAATGCAGGTGATGGGAACAACGAGCATCCGACACAAGCGCTGCTCGATCTATATACGATGAAGAAGCATTTCGGTGAGGTAGCAGGGCTTACCGTTTCGATCATCGGTGATATCCAGCATAGCCGGGTTGCTCGCTCGAACTTCTGGGGTCTCACGGCGATGGGCGTGAACGTACAGTTCTGTGCTCCGCCTAATATGACGGCTTCTGATCTGGATGGATACATCAACTATGTCCCGATCGAGGAAGCACTCCAAGCGGATGTCGTCATGATGCTGAGAGTACAGCTAGAGCGTCACGAGACCGGAATGATTAAGGATGCGGAGGAATACCGCCAGCACTACGGACTTACGGCTGAGCGTGCGAAGCTGATCAAGCCGCATGCGATCATCATGCATCCTGCCCCCGTTAACCGCAATGTCGAGATTGATGACGAGGTCGTCGAGCATGAGCAGTCACGCATCTTCTCACAGATCGCGAACGGCGTACCGATCCGCATGGCCGTCATCGAGCGGGCATTAAGCTGATAGCGGAAGCATCAGGATAAGTTAGGATTGAGATAGCAAGATCAGAAGTCACTACTATATAGGAGGTCGACATGGGAATCTGGATTAAAGGCGCGAACATACTGAACAATAAGACGAATGAGCTTGAGCCGAAAGCCGTATTCATCGATCAAGGAGTCGTCACTTCGATCGTAGATGCAGATACTGAGATCGACACGACCGGCCACGATGTTATCGAAGCGAAAGGGGCCCTGCTTGCACCTGGTCTGATCGATATGCATGTCCATCTACGCGAGCCAGGGTATGAATACAAGGAGACGATCGCGACAGGTACTAGAGCTGCGGCACGTGGTGGCTTCACGACGATCGCCTGCATGCCGAATACGAAGCCGGTGATCGATACGGCCGAGACGGTGCGATATGTGTATGATAAAGCCGAGCAAGAAGGGATCGTGCGTGTGCTGTCCTATGCTTGCATCACGCAAGGAGAACAGGGTGAAGCTCTGACAGACTTCGCGGCACTTAAAGAGGCCGGTGCGATCGGATATACAGATGATGGTGTCGGTGTACAGAACGCGCAGATGATGAAGGATGCGATGAGGCAGGCGGCGGCGATCGGACAGCCGATAATCGCTCACTGTGAAGATGATACATTAGTCGTCGGTGCGGCCGTGACTGATGGTGAGTTCGCGAAGCGGCACGGGCTGAAGGGCATCCCGAATGAATCTGAAGCGATCCATGTCGGCCGTGATATCTTACTAGCTGAAGCGACTGGCGTCCACTATCATGTATGTCATATCAGCACTGAGCAGTCGATCCGACTCGTTCGCCTTGGCAAGCAGATCGGTGTGAATGTAACGACCGAGGTCTGCCCACACCATCTGTTGCTATCGGATGAAGATATTCCAGACAGCATGGATGCGAACTGGAAGATGAATCCACCGCTTCGCAGCAAGCGAGATGTAGAAGCGTGTATCGCAGGGCTGGAGGACGGAACGATCGACATGATCGTCACGGATCACGCACCGCACAGCGCTGAGGAGAAGGCGCGCGGCATGGACAAGGCTCCGTTCGGTATTACAGGATTAGAGACAGCATTCCCTCTGCTCTATACGAAGTTCGTAGCAAGTGGACGCTGGACGCTAGCCTTCCTACTAGAGAAGATGACGCGCAAGCCAGCAGAAGTGTTCGGTCTCCCGTATGGGCGACTCGAAGATGGAGCACCTGCGGATCTAACGTTGATCGATCTCGAGCATGAGAAGCCAGTGAATCTAGAGGAATTCGAGTCTAAGGGTAAGAATACGCCTTTCATCGGTTGGAATCTGAAGGGCTGGCCAGTTATGACGATGGTCGACGGTATAGTAGTATGGGAACAATCATAACAGTAACCCATCTATGAACGTATCAAAGCTGCCATAAAGAACATCAAAAACGATATACACCTGCATAAATATGTGTTAATGTGTATAAATATGAGCCGGACCGTCAGCGCTGATCCGCTAAGATTAAGCGATTGTACGAAGATGGAGTTCAAGTGAAGGGATGATGATGATGCAAGCAAGATTACTATTAGAAGATGGAACGCTGTTCGTAGGACAATCTTTCGGCAGCGACACCGAATCATTTGGCGAAGTCGTGTTCAATACGGGGATAACGGGATACCAAGAGGTATTATCTGATCCCTCGTATTGCGGTCAGATCGTCACGATGACCTATCCACTCATCGGCAACTATGGGATCAGCCGTGATGATTTCGAAGCGATGGGGCCATCGATCCACGGACTTGTCGTACGAGACGCGGAACAAGTGCCAAGTAACTGGCGTGCTCAATATACACTGGAACAGCTGCTTAAGGAATTCAATATACCAGGTATTTCGGGCATCGATACCCGGATGTTAACGCGGAAGATTCGCCATGCTGGCACGATGAAAGGGGTACTCACGACGTCGAACGCATCCGTGCAGGAGCTCGCGGAACGACTTGGGGCCTATCATCTGCTAACGGATCAAGTTGATCTCGTCTCGACGAAGTCCGTGTTCACGATCCCGGGTAGAGGAGAACGGATCGTCCTGATCGATTTCGGATCGAAGGGCGGGATTCTGCGTGAATTAGCAAATCGTGGCTGCGACGTCGTCGTCGTTCCACATGATACGACAGCAGAACAGATCCGCCGTCTTCAACCGGATGGCATCCAGCTGTCGAACGGTCCTGGCGATCCGAAGAGTGTGATGCATGCGGTGAGAACGATCTCGGAGCTAGTCGGCGAATATCCGATCTTCGGCATCTGCCTCGGCCACCAGCTGCTCGCGTTAGCTTGTGGTGCCGACACGACGAAGATGAAGTTCGGCCATCGTGGTGGCAACCATCCGGTGAAGGATCTGCGTACGAATCGCTGCTATATCACATCGCAGAATCATGGCTATACCGTGCTGGAAGATTCGCTGCAGGGAACGGGATTGAACGTCACTCATATCAATAATAATGACGGTACGATCGAAGGACTGCGACATGAGCAACATCCGGCTTTCTCTGTGCAATATCACCCGGAAGCAGCACCAGGACCGATCGATTCGGGGTATCTGTTCGATGAATTCCTGAAGATGATCAGAGAACATAAGGCGAGCCGATCGGAACAGCCTAAGCAAGCGCAATTCGTAGCTGCGAAACGGAAGGGAGAGTTCGTATATGCCGAAAAATAATGAACTGAAGAAGATACTCGTAATCGGCTCAGGCCCGATCGTCATCGGACAAGCGGCAGAGTTCGATTATGCAGGGACACAAGCATGCCAAGCGCTTAAAGAGGAAGGGATGGAAGTCGTCCTCATCAATAGTAATCCCGCGACGATCATGACGGATACCAATATGGCAGATAAGGTATATATCGAGCCGATCACACTGGAGTTCGTCTCACAGATCATCCGTCAGGAGAGACCAGACGGACTGTTGCCGACACTGGGTGGGCAGACTGGTCTGAACATGGCGGTCGCTCTGGCGAAGGCAGGAGTGTTAGAACGCGAGAACGTGAAGCTGCTAGGTACACAGCTAACGGCGATCGAACGTGCCGAAGACCGCGACTTATTCCGTGAACTGATGCGAGATCTGGACCAACCAGTGCCAGAGAGCACGATCGTGACGACCGTGCAGGAAGCGGTCGACTTCTCGGATGAGATCGGATATCCCGTCATCGTACGCCCAGCTTATACGCTCGGTGGTACTGGCGGCGGCATATGCCAAGACGAAGAAGAACTGCGTGAAGTCGTTGCCAACGGTATCAGATATAGTCCGATCGGTCAGTGTCTGATCGAGAAGAGCATCGCAGGCATGAAAGAGATCGAGTATGAGGTTATGCGCGATGCGAATGACAACTGTATCGTCGTCTGTAATATGGAGAACTTCGATCCGGTCGGCGTACATACCGGTGATTCGATCGTCGTAGCGCCAAGCCAGACGCTGTCTGATCGTGAATATCAGATGCTGCGTTCGGCCTCTCTGAAGATTATCCGTGCGCTCAACATCGAAGGTGGCTGTAACGTACAGTTCGCACTCGACCCACATAGCTTCCAATACTATGTCATCGAAGTGAATCCGCGCGTCAGCCGTTCTTCAGCACTAGCGTCCAAGGCGACTGGATATCCGATCGCTAAGATGGCAGCGAAGATCGCGATCGGCTATACGTTAGATGAGCTTAAGAACCCCGTAACGGGACAGACGTACGCATGCTTCGAGCCGACGATCGACTATATCGTCTCGAAAGTGCCACGTTGGCCATTCGATAAATTCATAACGGCGAACCGTAAGCTTGGCACGCAGATGAAGGCGACGGGTGAAGTCATGTCGATCGGCCGCACCTTCGAAGAATCGATCCATAAGGCGATTCGATCGCTAGAGATCGGCGTACATCGTCTCTACCTGAAAGAAGCGGAGACGCTCGATGATGAGACCCTTCGCACGAGACTCGTGAAAGCAGATGACGAGCGGTTATTCCTGATCGCGGAGGCATACCGTCGCGGCTATGAGCTACAGGAGATCCAAGATCTAACGAAGATCGACTGGTGGTTCCTCGCGAAGCTCGAGGGCTTGGTCCAGTTCGAAGGCAGGCTGCGCGATGAAGAGTTGACGCAGGAGCTGTTATATGAAGCGAAGCGAAAAGGGTTCACAGACCGGGCGATCGCCGAGCTTCGCGCTGCGGGGCAGCAGCAAGGGCTGACTCGCGAACAAGAGGTGCGCGAGCATCGACTGAAGCAAGGACTTAAACCTGTCTATAAGATGGTCGATACATGTGCGGCGGAATTCGAAGCGATCACACCATATTACTATTCGACCTATGAGACAGAGAATGAGGTTGTGAAGACCGATAAGGAGAAGGTCATCGTCCTCGGCTCAGGACCGATCCGCATCGGGCAGGGCGTAGAGTTCGACTATTCGACCGTCCATGCTGTATGGGCGATCCAAGAAGCGGGCTATGAAGCGGTCATCATCAACAATAACCCGGAGACGGTGTCAACTGACTTCAATACGTCTGATCGTCTATACTTCGAACCGTTGTTCTTCGAAGATGTGATGAATGTGATCGAGCAGGAGAAGCCGATCGGGGTGATCGTTCAGTTCGGTGGCCAGACCGCGATCAATCTCGCAGGCAGGCTTGCTGGAGCGGGAGTTCGCATCCTCGGATCGAGCCTCGAAAGCATCGACACGGCCGAGGATCGCAAGAAGTTTGAAGCGCTCCTGTCGAGCCTTAACATCGCGCAACCGCCGGGAACGACGGTAACGTCCGTAGGGGAAGCTGTCGGAGCTGCAGCCAAGCTAGGCTATCCGGTGCTTGTCCGTCCGTCCTATGTACTGGGCGGTCGCGCGATGGAGATCGTCTACAACGATCAAGAGCTGCTCAGCTACATGGAGCAAGCGGTGAAGATCAATCCTGAGCATCCGGTGCTGATCGACCGGTATATGCTCGGCAAAGAAGCGGAAGTCGATGCGATATGTGACGGAGAGACCGTGCTGATCCCAGGGATCATGGAGCATGTGGAACGAGCAGGCGTCCACTCAGGAGACTCGATCGCTGTCTATCCACCGCAGACGATCTCCGATGAGCTGAAGCAACAGATGGTCGACATCACGATCAACATATCGAGAGCATTGAAAGTCGTCGGATTGGTGAATATTCAGTTCGTCATCCATCAAGACCAAGTGTATGTCATCGAGGTGAATCCACGTTCGTCGAGAACGGTGCCATTCCTCTCGAAGGTCACGAATATCCCGATGGCGAACTTGGCGACGCGTGCGATCATGGGAGCGAAGCTTAAGGAGCTAGGATATGAGACAGGACTGTATAAGGAAGATCACTTCGTATCGGTGAAGGTGCCGGTATTCTCCTTCGCGAAGCTGCGTCGCGTCGAACCGACACTCGGACCTGAGATGAAATCGACGGGTGAAGTGATGGGGCGTGATGTGAATTTTGCTAAAGCACTGTATAAAGGGCTCGTGGGAGCTGGTATGAAGGTGCCTGCCAACGGTACGATCATCGCTACCGTGGCAGACAAAGATAAAGATGAGGCAGTGGAGCTGCTAAGAGGATTTGCAAATCTCGGCTATCACATCATGGCGACGAGCGGTACGGCGGACTCACTTGAGAAGTCGGGGTTATATGTGACGAGAGTGAAGAAGCTGAGTGAAGGCTCGCCGAACATCCTTGACCTGATCCGCAGCGGCGAAGCTCACGTGATCGTCAACACCCTGACGAAGGGTAGAGCCCCTGAACGCGACGGGTTCCGGATTCGTCGTGAAGCAGTAGAGAATGGAGTCGTCGTCATGACTTCGCTGGATACGGTGCGAGCACTCTTACAGATGCTGGAGACGATCAATTTCTCATCAGCACCGATGCCGTCCTCAGCATTGTCGTAATCCCAGACCGGCTATAGCGTGATAGGGATAGGTGGAGATCTGTTATGGTGCGTCCGGGATAAGACCGTATGACACCAGACGGATCTCCACTGTCAGTATGATGAGGTCAATGTTCGTCTCGTCTTAAGGGAGGTCGTCTATGTGAATGAGGATATTAACTTAGCTGGACAGCTTATCGTAGCACTGGACTATCCAGATGCCAGCGCGGCAGAAGCGCTGCTAGACGAACTGAGCGGCATACCGTGCTATATGAAGGTCGGGATGCAGCTGTTCTACGCGGCAGGACCAGCGTTCATCGAACGTCTGAAACGCGATGGCTACCGGATCTTCCTCGACTTGAAGATGCATGACATACCGAACACCGTACGAGGTGGTGCACAGAGCATCACGAGCATGGGGGTCGACATGTTCAACGTCCATGCGGCAGGCGGTCTGCGGATGATGGAAGCGGCGATGCAGGGTGTAGAAGCAGCTCGCGTCACGGGCAACGCACAGAGTGACCCGATCGTGATCGCCGTAACTCAGCTAACGAGCACGAATCAGCAGATGCTGAATGATGAGATCGGCATCGCGGGTTCGGTGGAAGACGCCGTTGTTCGTTATGCACAACTTGCGAGAGCTGCGGGATTGCACGGGGTAGTCGCTTCACCGCTCGAGGTGGATCGGATCAAGGAAGCTTGCGGTAAGGCGTTCATCACAGTGACGCCAGGCATACGGCCAACAGGTGCCGATATCGGTGACCAATCTAGGATCATGACACCGGGACAAGCACTTCGTCAAGGAACGGACTATATCGTCGTCGGCAGACCGATCACCGCTGCGCCTTCGCCTAGAGAGGCCGCGATGGCGATTATCACCGAGATGTCAGACGCCAGACAGCAGATATAAGTATGAATGCTAAGGGAGAGTGGAAAGATGCAAGCTGCTAATACGTTAGCTCAGAACATTGCGAAAGCTCTACTGGAGATCGGTGCGGTGAACTTGAATCCGCGACAACCGTTTACATGGACGTCGGGCATGAAGTCCCCGATCTACTGCGACAACCGGCTGACGATCTCTTACCCGGCTATACGTAATATGATCGCTGATGGGTTCGCTAGCATCATCAGGGAGAACTATCCGGATGCAGAACTCATCGCAGGAGCCGCAACCGGTGGTATCCCACATGCGGCGTTGGTTGCGGACAGGCTGAATCTGCCGATGGTCTACGTACGAAGCAAGCCTAAGGGCCATGGTCAAGGGCGCATGGTCGAGGGCGCGATGCACGAAGGTCAGAAGACGATCGTCATCGAAGACCTGATCTCGACAGGCGGAAGCTCGCTTAAAGTCGCTCAAGCAGTGAATGATGAAGGCGGACAAGCGATAGCGGTCGCTGCGATCTTCACCTATGAGTTCGAGGCCGCAACGAATGCCTTCCGTGAAGCAGGCATCGATCTTCGTACACTGTCGAACTATTCCACTCTAATCCAGCAAGCTGCCGAGAGCGGTTCGATCGATCAGGAAGAGCTGGCTCTGCTTCACAGCTGGAAGGAACGTCCGGATTCGTATGGATTATAAGTTGTTCGATGGCCGCTGTCCACTTGAGACAGCGGTTTTTCGTGACTTCCGCACCGCGCGCAGCTCCCAGCGCCTATTCGAGAAGGTGAAGTTGCTCGTCTGTGAACGGCCTCGAAGTGATCGACGATCTAACGGAACTCCAGTGCCTTATTATGCGTAAATCGACCTTTTTCGTACCCTAACGGAACTCCAGTACCTTATTGGGTACATATGGGGGGTTTTATAGCTTAAAATGATGCAATAGCGCACTTGAGTTCCGTTAGGACCTGAGATTATACGAAAAACAGCTGAATAGCGCACTCTAGTTCCGTAAGGAATGAGCGATCAGCCCCCCAGGTGCGGTGTTCGCAGCATGACGGCGGTTCGTAGGCCGGAGGGTCCAACTCTATCGTTAGAAATATGTAGGCTGCGCTATTTTGCATCAGAATGCCATCTTTGAATTACACTCCTCCTCTTCAATCTACAGTTCAATCCAAGAACATCTACCACGAAGCCCCGGAGGCATTCATTACCCACATCCAACCCATGCACGCATGAATACTCGAACTTAAAGGCGCTGTCACAAGACGTTGGTCAACCTCTGACCGGATCAATCGAGGGGATTCGCGATATGGTAGGGATGGAATCCAGATCGTTCATACGGATATAACGATGTATCCAACGTTCCTACGGGTCTTGCGGACTTCATCCATGTTCATCGTGCCTTTCTAGCGGGATTTTGCTACTCATGTGGCGAATAGTAAGATAGTCTTTAATTTTTTCGTGAATGCGTGTAACTTTTTCCTTCATAGGGACGTCAAATAAGAGATGGAATATGTAATAGAGGAGAGTATGGACTATGGCTTGGTTTCGCCGATCAGGCAAAAAGTCTGATGAACCGAAAGAGGGTCTTGATGCTGCTGTGACAGAAGCCGTGATCGAACCGGTTACCGCGAGTAAGCCTGATTGGTCTCCGCCCGCAGAGAAGCTGCTCGAAGTGAAGAATGTGGAGAGGATCTTTCATGTTGGCTCAAGAGAACTGCATGTTCTGAAAGGAATACATATGGAGCTTGGTTGGGAGCAACTGGTCATGCTTCGCGGCAGATCAGGGTCCGGCAAGACGACGCTGTTGAATCTCATCGGCGGATTAGATAAGCCGACCCGCGGTGAGATCTACTTCCAGGGTCAACCCTTTCATGAATGGAACGATGATGAACGAACAGTCGCTCGGCGTAAAGATATCGGGTTCATCTTCCAATCATATGCGTTGCTGCCCCTGTTATCTGCTTATGAGAATGTTGAATTATCGCTTCGCATGTCGGGAACGCCGCGTAGCGAATGGAAAGGTCGCATCACGCACTGTCTGGAGCTAGTCGGTCTCGGGAAGCGGATGCATCACCGGCCATTCGAGCTGTCAGGCGGTGAGCAACAACGTGTCGCGATCGCGAAGGCGATCGCACATCGACCGAAGCTGATCCTTGCCGATGAGCCCACGGCAGAGCTTGATTCACAGATGGGCGCACAGGTGATGAGCGTGTTCCGCGATATCATCGAATCAGAACATATCACGATCTGCATGACTACGCATGATCCGACTATTATGGAGGTTGCTGACCATGTCTATCAAATGGTGGACGGTAGATTCGTCTCGTAAACAAGGAATAAGAAAATGGCTGGTAGTGTTATTGGCTTTGGTCATGATGACGGTGAGTGGCTGTGCATTATTGCCCGAGGAGCAGCTAGAAGAACAGCTGCCATCGATCACCCCGCCTACGATCGCGAAGAAGCCGGAGTATACGGTTACGACCGATACGATCGAGATTAAGGTTCGCGGTGTGGGTAAGATCATGTCTAAGCAAGAGGAAGAGCTGTTCTTCACAAGCGAGGGTTCACGTATCCGTGACATCTTCGTGCAGACCGGTGAATACGTCACAGCGGGCACGGTACTCGCACAGCTGGATACGACGGATCTCGAGAATCAGATTCGCTCGAAGCGGTTGCAGATGCGAAGTGCCGAGCTTGCGATGATCGAATTGCTGCGCAAAGCTGATGAGATTCCTCCGGATGAACTAGAGCAGGAGAAGATCAACTTCGAGCTAGAACGATTAAAGCTCGTTGAACTAGAAGAGCAGCTTGACAGAGCGAAGCTCGTGGCGCCGTTCGATGGTACGATCGTCTCGATCGCGAACAACAGAGGCGATCAAGTGCAGGCATATCAGACGGTCATGACCATCTCTGATCTGACACAGCTCACTGTGACGGCGGATATTAGCGATAGTGATGTAGCGAAGATCGCAGTAGGTATGGATGCGGTCATCGATATTAACGCTCATGGCCAGTTTACCGGTAAGGTTTCCCGCCTGCCTGTCGAGAAGGCTGAGACGCCTCGGAATCCATGGGATCCATGGAACCCAGGGGGTAACCAGGATAAGGAATCGATCGATGACTATGTGGTCGTCGAGCTAGAAGAATTCCCTGAAGGAGCTGCTCGCGGCACACCACTAGGGATGCAGATCATCACGGAACGCCGGGAGAATGTCGTCGTCATCCCGCTAGCGGCACTACGCACGCTTACAGGTAGATATTATGTGCAAGTTGTTGAAGAAGATGGCACGAAGCGAGAAGTTGACGTAGAGATTGGGCAACAGACCGCGACACAAGTCGAGATTATCAAAGGATTGGAACCAGGACAGAAAGTAGTGGGTAGATAATGGGTATGCCGTTATTACGTTTATTGTTCCGCAAGATGTGGAATACGCGGTGGATGACTGTTACGACCTTGTTGGGCTTGATTATCGCAGTCTCATTCACCAGCGGTATCCCCATGTATTCGGACGGGGCGCTGAAGCGTCTCGTCGCCGAATCGCTTGAGGAGAATAACACGGGTTATCCTGCCGGATCGATGTTGTTCCGATACCAAGCAGTGGGTAGCACACGCGCGGATCTGAACGCTTATCAATCAGTTGATGAATATATCCAGCAGGAAGTCCCGGCACTTATCGACTTTGGTTATTATACATACGTAGAAACGACTGGACTGAGGGCGACTGCTGTCACACCTGTAGATCCTTCATCGGTGGACGCTAGCAGAAGACGTAACATGTCTATGCAGTCGATGAATGCGATCGGTGAACAGATCGAGATGATGAACGGGACGATGTTCTCTGACGAATCTCAGGATGGTGTCATCGAAGCGATCGTCTATGAGGAAGCGTTGTATCGCAACCAATTCCGCGTAGGGGACGAATTTCACTATCAACTGATGACAGGTAAAGGGATGAAGTCGGTCGTCGTGAAGGTCGTGGGAGCATTCCAACCGAAGGACGTAACGAATCCTTACTGGTACCAAGGCTTTGAACCACTGACGAACACGTTCATCATCAGTGATCAGGTGATGCAGAACGTGCTGCTGAATGATATGCAAGCTGCTCTGAATATATCAAGCTGGTTCTATGTATTCGATCTGAGAGAGATCACGACGAGCCAACTCGCCCCACTGGCTAATACGCTAGAGCGAATCGATATCGAGGCATTCCAGCTTCTAGAGGGGACCCGGCTAACGCTATCCTTCAAACAGATGCTGGGCGAGTTCAGGAGTCAGAGCATGCATCTGCAGATGCTTCTCTTCACGTTAGCTGCACCGATGATCGTCATGGTGTTCTACTTCATCGCGATGAATTCCAGACAGTCACTAGAGCGCCAGAAGAGTGATATCGCCGTGCTGCGAAGCCGTGGCGGTAGCACGAAGCAGATCATATGGATCTATCTGCTAGAAGGGATCCTGCTAGGTGGTATCGCACTCATCATCGGTCCGATGCTTGGCTGGTTCGTCGCCAAGAGCATCGGCTCGTCCGACGGGTTCCTAACGTTCGTGAACCGTCGTGCGATTCCGGTCGATGTCTCGATGAATACGTTGATCTATGCCATCCTAGCCGTGGTCATCGCGGTCGGGTCTGCGATGATCCCAGCGATCGTATACGCGCGCTCGACGATCGTGAACTTGAAGCAGCAGATGGCTAGAGCGGATCGCAAGCCACTGTGGCATCGCTTCTACTTCGATGTCGTCTTGCTCGCCATATCCGGTTATGGCTGGTACATGTTCTATGAGAACCAATATATCTCGATGACGACAGGTCTGAGGAATGACCAATTGCAGGTCGATCCGCTGCTATTCTTCGTGCCGGCGGTTAGCATCTTCGCATTAGGGCTATTCTTCCTGAGATTATTTCCGTGGATCTTACGTGTGTTCGGATGGCTGGGAGGTAAGTGGCTATCTGTCCCACTATACTTGACACTCACTCAGCTATCGAGATCGGCGAAGTCCTATTACCCGCTCATGATCTTGCTGATCTTGACGCTCGGCCTCGGAGTATATAACTCCTCGGCAGCTCGGACGATCGATCTGAACTCCACTGAGCAGCTGCTATACCGATATGGGTCCGACGTGATCGTGAAGACGGTATGGGAAGGCTATAGCGCTAGCTTACCGACGCCGCCCCCGGGTAGCGGAGGAGGCGGAGGCAACGGAGGTCAGGATGGTGAACCAGGTGAGAACCCAGGCCAGAATCCTGGGCAGAATCCGGGACAGAACCCGGGAGGAGGACAATCTGGCTCGCCGCAGATGTTCTTCCGTGAGCCACCATTCGAGATCTTCCGTCAGCTTGAAGGTGTCGAGCATGCGGCGAAGGTATTACGAATAAACGCAAGCGCCGTCGTGTCGGGGCGAACGAAAGGGCAAGGCGAGATTTTCGGTATACAGAACGATCAGTTCGCACCAGTCGCTTGGTTCAGGCTTGACATGTTCCCGAAATATCACCCTTACGCATATCTAGATGCGATGGGCGATTATGAGAATGCTGTCGTCATCTCCCAGAAGTTCGCAGATGAGAATCTGCTAGAACCAGGCGATACGATCTCACTCGTCGTCCAACAGACGAGGTTGGAATTCATCATCGTGGGCACCGTGCCATATTGGCCATCTCAGTATCCAGATGCGAAGCCTTTCTTCCTCGTGAACTTGGATTATATCTATGACCAGATGCCTCTCATCCCATACGAAGTATGGTTGAAGATGGAGGAGGGGGCATTGTTAGCACCAATTATCGAAGGGCTGCAACAAAACAATATCCAGATATCGTCTATAGAAGATGTAAGGAGAGAATTGGTAGAACAGGCAAGACACCCGACGAGGGGCGGAGTATTCGGCATCCTGAGTCTTGGGTTCCTGATCTCGGTCATCGTCTCATTGATCGGTTACTTACTCTACTGGTTCTTCAACTTATCGAGCCGTGTCGTGCAGTTCGGTGTTCTGCGCGCGATGGGCTTATCTCGCAGACAGTTAACGGGCATGTTGCTTCTCGAGCAAGTGTTTACGGCGGGCTTGTCGATCGGTCTAGGGATCGGGATCGGCAGGTTAGCGAGCTACTTGTACCTGCCATTCCTACAGACAAGTGAGAACGTACAGCAGCAAGTTCCACCGTTCCGTGTCATCTTCGATGCGAAGGACGATCTGGCGATCTATATCGTCGTGACATTCATGCTCTTAGTCGGTGCAGCACTGCTATTCATGCATATCCGCAGGCTGAGAGTCCATCAAGCCGTCAAACTTGGAGAGGAGCGTTGATCGATGATACATTGCGATGGTCTAGTGAAGATCTATAAGACGGACGTCGTCGAAGTCGTGGCGCTTCAAGGCTTGAACATCGACGTGAGAGACGGCGAGATGATGGCGATCATCGGGAACAGCGGCAGTGGGAAGTCGACGCTGCTGAACATCTTAGGTGGACTTGATCGCCCATCTGCAGGTCAGGTTCGTGTCGGAGAGTGGGATCTGCTGAAGATAACGGATAAGCAGCTGGTCGAGTACAAGCGTAAGACCGTCGGCTTCATCTGGCAGAACAACGCCCGCAATCTGCTACCTTATCTGACCGCGCTGGAGAATGTCGAGACGCCGATGATGCTGAACGGAACTTACGACCGCGAGTATGCAAAGCAGCTGTTAGAGTGGGTCGGGCTAAAGGATCGGATGCATAACAAACTGCAACAACTGTCAGGGGGCGAACAACAGCGGGTCGCGATCGCGATCTCGCTGTCGAACCGTCCGAAGCTCCTGCTAGCGGATGAGCCAACTGGCTCGGTCGATACTCAGACGAGCGATCTGATCATGGATATCTTCCGCAGGCTGAATCGAGAGCTCGGCGTGACGATCGTCATCGTCACCCATGACTTGAGTCTGGCGAGTAAAGTGGACCGTGTCGTGGCGATCCGTGACGGGATGACGAGCACGGAGTTCGTTAAGCGCAATCCGAATCTGGATCTAGCAGCGAATGACGGTCGTCGGTCGATTAACGAAGTACATGAAGAGTATGTCGTCGTGGATCGTGTCGGACGTCTGCAGGTGCCGAAGGAATTCCTGACGGCACTGCAAGTAGAGAACAAAGTGTCGATGGAATTCGACGGTGAACAGATTATTATCAAAGCACCTAAACAACTGGAGGGTCATGAACATGAGGAATCATAAGAGCTGGAAGAAATTCGTCCTCATCTGCATGGCAGTGACGCTACTTATCCCTGTGCTCGCTGCATGTACGAAAGATAGGACGCCACAGGCGGATACGACGCCGAAGACGCTGCGGTTCGCGAGTGGCTTCGAATATATCGGCGAGAATGGTGAAGCGTTCCGTCAATTCACAGAGCTATTCGAGTTCGAGTATGACAATATCGAGCTTGAATACATGGAAACAGTAGATCAAAGTCGTTACGGTGGAGGGATCTACATCCCGCCTCAGCCTGGTGAGGAAGAGGACCGACAAGATCCACTAGAGGCGCTGAAGGAAGCGATGACTGGCCCGACGCCACCGGACGTCGTCATGATCGATTATAGCCAGCTTCCAGAGCTGATCAACGAGAACCTATTAGTTTCGCTTGATGAACTCATCCTGGGAGAAGAGAACTTCAATGTCGATGATTTCGTACCGACGGTGATCGATGGGTTGAGAAAGCCAGGTAACGGAACGTTATACGCATTGTCGCCGCTCTTCTATTCATCGGCAGTCATCTACAACAAGCAGCTGTTCTTGGATAAAGCTGTCGAGTTTCCTACAGATGGCATGACATGGCAAGAGATGTTCGATCTAGCACGACGTGTATCGGTTAAGGATGAAGAAAATCCAGTCTATGGCTTCAGCTTCAATACGTATTATGGCGGTGGAATATGGGATCTGTTCCAGAACATGAATCTGTATACGATGCCCCTTGGTATGAAGTGGATCGATGAGAAATCGTTGCAGATGACGACGAACACTCCCGGCTGGCAAGGCGTATGGAAGACGTTCGTAGATATGTACAAGGAGGCCGTTCTTCCTCAAGAACCGGATTACAGCAAGCCCCGTGAGGGTCCTGTTGCATGGGATCTGTTCCTCTCTGGAGAAGTTGCGATGGCGATCGTTCCTTATCGGTACCTGTCGGATGTGATCAGTGCGAACGAGAATGCAGATCGGATCGATAACTTCGAAGCATTCGACTGGGATGTCGTGACGTTACCTACACATCCGGACGCCCCTGGGGTCGGTGCGAACGTTAGCTATGAAGGGATCTTCGCGATTAATGCGAACGCTGAAAATCCGGAGGGTGCTTGGGAATTCATCAAGTTCGTCACAGGAGAAGATTGGGCTCGCATCAAGTCGAAGAGCGTCTATAACATGGTCGCAAGAAAACAATTCCTAACACCGAAGGATGGCGCGGACTATAACATGGATGCATTCCTTGCTCTGTCTCCGCCAGAATTCACGAGCAATGATCAGGTATTATGGGAGAAGCTCCCTGATTACTGGCAAGTACAGAGCATTGGTCAGCAGAAGCTGATGGAGGTCATCAACAACGGTAAGGACATCCAGCTTGCACTGCAAGAATGGGAGACGGAAGGTCAGATGGCGATCCAGCAGATGCTCGAGCGTCAGCAAAATCCGGATGGTGGAATAGATGACGGCGGGGTAATCATCGATCTGCCTGTCGTCGAAGAAAGAACCGAGCAAGCAGAAACAATCGAAATAATCGATTAAAGCTGCTCGTTCGAGCGGAACATACAAACGACCGCATCGGGATGTGTCCTGATGCGGTCGTTATGTTGTCTCGGTGTATGAAAATGTAGAACAAGGATCCGAAACGGATCTCATATTACGAAGATAACAAGATGGTTCGTCCGACGTTATGCTATAATGGGATTGTTACTCGAGAGGAGATGACGAGATGAAGAAACGGATTCACAGTGATGAGGTTAAAGTCGCAGCGCTCAAGAAGCTTCAGGAACGCGGGGTAACGATACAAGATATCGCAGAGATCGTGCATAAGATGCAAGCACCATATAATCAAGAGCTGACGCTGGAGCAATGTGCGGATAGCGTGATGAAGGTTCTGGCGAAAAGGGAGGTTCTGCACGCTCTGTTAGTCGGGATCGAGCTGGATACGCTAGCGGAACAAGGGAAGCTGTCAGAACCGTTGCAATCGATCGTAGCGGCAGATGAAGGGCTGTTCGGATGTGACGAGACGCTGGCGCTGGGCTCGGTACTGGGGTATGGCAGCATCGCGGTCACGACATTCGGTTACTTGGATAAAGATAAGATCGGGATCATCAAGCAACTCGATACGAAGATTGGTCATGGGGTGCACACCTTCTTGGACGATCTAGTGGCGAGCATCGCGGCGTCTGCATCGGGTCGAATCGCACATCGCATGCGGGATGAAGAAGAAGCTCTTGAAGCGACGGAGCTGTCTGCAGAAGAGAATGCAGGGTAGGTCGATCACGCCAGCCGCATGTCCGATCATATCCCGATCCTGAGATGAGTGAGATGACTGAGATGACTGAGCTGGCTTGAATGATGTAGAGAATATCGCACGAAGTTTCCATGCTCCTATGCTATAATAAGCCGATTTTGGGCACACTTGTAGGTAAGAAGTGAATCTACGGAGTGGTCTACGGCTATGAACTGGGTATATTGGGGTAAGCTGTACGAAAGTAAGTTTCAAGCGTCCTGCTTAGCCAAAAGAATGGAAGAAGACTGGTGGATCTATGGATACGAATGTCCAGACCATGTGGAAGAGTTCCGTTCGAGGAAGGGTAGGTTCGGTGTACGATTCACCGTATAGTAGTTGGATTTGATGTATAAGAAGCTATATAGAACTTTCGAACATCTAGGATAGGTAATAGGTCATCAAATCCAGCTACTCGATCTACCGCGTGCTCCTTCGCAACATTGCTCACATCATCTGGCGTGCATCGCCATACGAATATTATAAAATAATGAAATTCTTTTAGGCAGACACTTGACGGATGATGCGATGTATAGTAAGATATTATTTGTCGCCATAAACGGTTGACTTTAATCCTTGACGCGGGGTGGAGCAGCTCGGTAGCTCGTCGGGCTCATAACCCGAAGGCCGCAGGTTCAAATCCTGCCCCCGCAATACTAAGGGCCTTTAGCTCAGTTGGTCAGAGCGGTCGGCTCATAACCGATTGGTCACAGGTTCGAGTCCTGTAGGGCCCATCACCAGAGTGACGGCTTTATCTACCGATAAAACACGATCATACATGTACCAAGATGTCTCCAGTAGCTTGCGACGGCAAGTTCACTCGGAGGCATCTTTTTATTATTCCGTTTCGACCGATGATCAAGAGAGTTCTCAACGATCATGACAACTGTCATGTGAAACAACTGACACTATTCGCTAACGGTCATATCCTCCGCGTTGTACGATAAGAGCATAAGATAAACGGTGGAGGTTATGACGAGATGGGATCGATCGTGTTCGAAGGTGTTAAGAAAGTATACGGAAAGAAAGAGGCGCTGAAGGATCTGACAGTATCGTTCCAAAGCGGACAAGTGACAGCGTTATTAGGACCGAATGGAGCAGGTAAGACGACAGCGGTATCGATCCTACTCGGACTGAAGAAATCAACAGCTGGAACGGTAATGATCGGTGATCGAAAGGCCGGTGACAAAGCACTAAGAGAGCGGATCGGAGCGATGCTGCAGGAAAGCCCGATCGCTGATGGCTTGAAGGTGAGAGAGACGCTACAGCTGTTCAGAAGCTACTACCGTAATCCGTTATCACTCGAACGGTTGCTGCAGATATCTGGGCTTGAAGAAGAGGCTGGAAGACGGGCTTCCGCATTATCAGGTGGACAGAAGCGAAGATTGGCATTTGCAGTGGCGATGGCTGGTGATCCGGATATCATCGTGCTGGACGAGCCGACGACTGGTATGGATGTGGAGTCGCGGATCAGATTCTGGGATGTGATCAAGGTATTCGCGAGTCAAGGGAAGACGGTATTGCTCACGACACACTATCTGGAAGAAGCGGATGCCGTAGCGGATCAGATCGCCGTGATCGGTGATGGTCAATTGATCGCAGAAGGAACGCCAGACGATCTAAAATCGGCGATGCCGTTGCGCAAGATCACGTTCCGAGTGACAGGTGCCTCGGTTGCGGAGGAACAGCTCCGCAGATTACCAGGCGTAACCGAAGTGCAGATCATGGGCAATCATGTGCAGCTCATGACGGAAGATTCCGATCGCTTGCTGCCGCTGTTGCTGCAGAGTGGGATCTCACTAACCGATATTCAAGTTCATGCTGCTAGTCTAGAGTCGGTATTCCAACAACTAACGAAAACCCACGCAGGTTAATAGAGAAGGAGTGTGTATATATATGAAAGGTTTTCTCGCACAAAGTAAATCTGAAGCATTGCGATTGATCAGAAGCCCATTTTTCCTACTGTTCTCGGTCGTCATGCCCATCACATTTTATTCGTTGTTCGCTGTGTTAAACGGGACGGATACAGAGATCGGGAATACGACTTGGGGAGCGTATTCACTCATGTCGATGACTGCATTCAGCCTGATCGGTACAGCGGCAGGACAGTTCGGTATTCGCTTGGCATATGAACGGAAGGACGGACTACTGAAGCTTCTCAAGCTTACTCCGCTTCCGATGACTGCTTGGGTATCCGCGAAGATCGCTTCGCATCTACTTGTTCATCTGTTCATCATCGTCGTCATGTTCGGATATTCGGCGCTCGTCTTCGGAACACAGATGACGGTCGGTCAGTGGATCGGCAGCGGGCTATGGCTGCTCATCGGCAGCATTCCGTTCCTTGCGCTCGGCATCCTGCTTGGTACGATCAAGAGTCCAGATGTCGCAACAGCGATCTCCAATCTGGTGTATATGGGGCTATCTGTTGCTGGAGGGCTCTGGATGCCACTCAGCACATTCCCGAATTGGATGCAGTCCATCGGTCAGTGGTTGCCATCGCATGCTTATGCGAACACATCGTGGACGATCATCGCGAACGGTGCGACGGCGTGGATAGATATGGTTGTATTGGTCGGCTACGGAGTTCTCTTCCTCGCGGCTGCGGTAGGGCTGTTGGGCCGTCGTGGTATGGCTTGATGTCAGGATAGTTTTATATGATAATGTTTTCATAGCATTGTCGAAAGCGGGCGGATGATATGAAGAAGTGGGATTCGAGTATGTGGAGCTATTTGTTACTGTTGAATATGGGCATCACCTTCTACTTCATGTTCCAAGAACCCGTTCATCGATTAATCCCTGGACTTGGCTTGTTGATGATGATGATCGTCTTACAGATCATGGCGATTCGACTCGTTAACGGTACGAAGGTTATCCTATTCGTTCAGTTATTGCTCATCATCATCCTAGGGTTCGTCTATCATCCGATGTATATCTACCTCGTATTCTTGCTAGCGAACTTCTATAAGAGTCTACCTGCTCGATGGCTCGTCACGTACACTGTCATCTTCGCGGTTAGTGCCGTCGGGATGATGATCAGAGGTAACTACATCACGAACGTACAAGTATGGGTGAACATGTTCCCTCCACTATTCGGGGGGATCGTCTTGCCTTATGTTATCCGAGTCTCTGACCAATATAGAGAGATGGCCGAGCGACTGCAGGCTGCGACGAAGGAGGTCGAACGGCTCGCCCAGAGTGAGGAGCGGCAACGCATCGCGCAGGAGCTGCATGATACGCTGGGGCATACGTTATCGCTGTTAGCGCTGAAAGGCGAAGTGGTCGAGCGAATGATCGAGCGAGCACCCGAGAAAGCAGCATCCGAAGCGCGAGACATCCAGCAGACGGCGACAGCTGCACTAAGAAGAATGCGGGAGCTCGTCAGCGATATGAAGGTCGTTCGCTTAGTAGATGAGTGGGAGCATGCGCGAAGCTTATGTGCTGCAGCGAACATCCAACTAAGCATTCGAGATCAGCTAGTGTCACAAGGGGTGTCGTTGACACCGTTACAGGAATCGGTCATCGCGATGTGTCTGCGTGAGGCGCTGACGAATGTCGTTCGGCACAGTCGAGCGACGTCATGTCAGATCGAGATATCAGCGGATGAGTCAGGTATTACGTGTGTGATCGAAGATAATGGAATCGGAGCAGGTGGCAGCTCGGTGGAGATGACTGGTAACGGGATCGTCGGGATGAAGCAACGGTTAGCCCTGTTAGAGGGCACTCTAACTGCTAGATCGGGAATAGGTGGTACCGGTGTAAGGTTAGAGATGATGATCCCGATCATACGTAAACAACACGGAGGTGCTGTGCAATGATACGAACTATGCTCGCAGATGATCAGCAGATGCTGCGCAGTGCGCTAGCAACTCTGCTATCCCTTGAGGAAGATATCGAGGTTGTCGCTCAAGCTGGCAACGGGGCTGAGGCTGTCGATCTCATCCGACTTCATCATCCAGATGTCTGTGTGCTGGATATCGAGATGCCGGTCATGAACGGGATCGAGGTTGCGGAGAAGCTGAAGGAGATCGGACATCCTTGTCGCATCATCATGTTGACGACGTTCGCGCGTGCGGGATACTTCCAACGCGCGATTACTTCTGGGGTGATGGGTTATCTGCTCAAGGACGGACCGAGCAGTGAGCTAGCAGACGCTATCCGTAAGGTAGCGGCTGGTGGCAGGGTGATCCATCCCGAGCTGTCGCTGACGATCTGGGAGCAAGCGAGCCCGCTTACGCCGAGGGAAACCGACATCCTGCAGGAAGCGGCGAAGGGCGCGACATTGAAGGAGATCGGCGATGTACTATTCTTAAGCCACGGCACCGTGCGCAACTATATGTCTGAGATCATCGCGAAGCTTGAGGCCAAGAATAAGCTGGAGGCGATCCGCATCGCGCAGGAACGGGGATGGATTAGCATATAAGGATTGATGTGACGACCAATACCCTCTGCTCATGCATGTGTTGATCACTTGGACTCGGTGGGGCGTGGATGATTAGAAGGGATGATGATCTGGTATGAGTCTTTTATTTCGTTCATATGAGGGATGTCTTTAGGAGTCTTCTTGTGGTGCAGGGTTCATCAGTTCGTTAACGTCTTCTTCCATGTTATCCATGATGCCTTGCGTGATCGCATCAAGAGAATCTGTGGCAGATGTCTTCACTTCTTCGATGGGGTAACCGAATGTGGTATCGTCTTGCTCGTTGCGCTGTCGTTCGCTCATAACGTTATCGCTCCTTATAAGGGACAGGTTAAGCTGCTCCATATGATGACCTCTGCTTGGTCACGGCCACGGTTATGATCGGCCTCGTGTAGGTAGAGGTTTTCTCGTGTTTAGGGTAACACATCGGGCCTGGTCCTATGCGTCTAAGTCGATATGGTATGTATGTTGCCCGTGGCGAGCATACTATCAGTTAGCTTAGATACGGATAGATTCCGATAGTAAGGGGGCCCCTCGAATTGATGGATATCCAGACGAATGATTACAAGGTGGCGAGGTTGACCGATACTGGTGAGGCACTAGAGCTGCTGAGACAGGCAGAGGCATCGATCTCGGAGCTGACAGGTTGCGATGTGACGCTGATCGCATATGAGAAGGATGATAAAGCCGAGCTGTTGAATCCGACGTGATGATACGGTGGGATTATGGAGGCTGAGAGCCGATAAAACCGTGTCTCACTCGGGAAATCACGGTCAATGGAGACTGAGAGCCGATAAAATCGTGTCTCACGCGGGAAATCACGGTCTGTGGAGGCTGAGAGCCGATAAAAACGTGTCTCACGTGTGAAATCACGGGTCTGTGGAGGCTGAGAGCCGATAAAACCGTGTCTCACGTGTGAAATCACGGCCAATGGAGGCTGAGAGCCGATAAAACCGTGTCTCACGTGTGAAATCACGGTCTGTGAAGGCTGAGAGCCGATAAAATCGTGTCTCACGTGTGAAATCACGGCCAATGGAGGCTGAGAGCCGATAAAACCGTGTCTCACGTGGAGGAATGCTCATTCGGATATCGGTCATATGGACACGCCTACAAAAAAAGAACACTAGACCTGTATGGTCTAGTGTTCTTTCATCACCATTGGGCTGGTCGGGATCGAACCGACGACTCCTACCCTGTCAAGGTAGTACTCTCCCGCTGAGTTACAGCCCATCAGTCGGAACAATGAATAATATAACACAGACTAAATCACGAATGCAAGTGGTAATATGATGAATTTCTGATGGCTGCTTCCGCTATTCGAAGATATGGGAGAAGGCTGATCATATAGCGGAAGTCAAACTTCCGCTATATGACCTGATTTCTCTTCCATCAAGCACCCTCCACTGTCCAAGACAGGATAACACTATCATTCGATTTATATTATAATAGATATATTATTCTTGAATTGGCATAACTGTTAAGGGGGACTTGCAGATGTTAAAGGCGATTGCGATCATCGTGAGTGTCGCTGCGTTGGCGATCTCGATCATGTCGATGTTGAAAGTGATGAAAAGAAAATAGCGCGACGAAGCTGACGACTTTAGGCGAGATTAGGCTAAGGATAAGTGCTGGATACGAGGCGAGGCTGAGCCAAGGTTAAGTACTGAATAACAGGCGAGGCTGAACCAAGGATAAGTTCTGGATACGCAACCGAGAGCTGAACCAAGGATAAGTTCTGGATACGCAACCGAGAGCTGAACCAAGGATAAGTACTGGATACGCTACCGAGAGCTGGGGATGTGTGCTGTCAGATAAGGCTGAATATGATAAAGCGGTGCTTTAGACCTTAGTATAATCAGGACTAGAGCACCGCTTTATCTTTAATTATTACAAATATTATTGATTGCATATATAGTCTTGCGTCTACGATGTCCCTATAATAGAGAATATTGAAAGCGTTTTCGGACCCGTGAATACGTGTTGTACGAACTCTGTAACACGCTAACACGAGGGAGAGCATAGAGGGAGAGTGGACTGGATGAAGATTAAGAAAACTCGTACATATGTGATGTTAGCAGGTCTAGCACTCATCATAGTAGTCATAGCAGGCTTCCTGATCGTGAAGGGGCAGGATACGGACCGAGATATCGTCCTTATGCTAGGAGACAGCGCATCAATGATCTACATCGATCCAGAAGGGGAGGATTATGACGGTCTGAGCTTGATCGCGGAGTCGTTCGCGAACGACGTGCTGCTAGTTACAGGGGTTAAGCCGATCATCACGACGGATGCGAATGAGCTTGCAGGCACGCGGGACAAGATCACTGACACGTCGCATGAGCGTGCAGGCACGCCGATCATCGTCGGTTCGCATGGCCAGAACGAGGTGATCGATAAGCTGATCGAGGATGGCAAGATCGACGCTGATGCGATCAAGGATAGATGGGAGACGTATCAGATCCGCGTCGTGAAGGAGCCGCTCCCGGGCATCGAGGAGGCGATCGTCGTCGTGGGAAGCGACAAGCGAGGCACGATCTATGGTATCTATCATATATCGGAGCTCATCGGCGTCAGTCCATGGGTATACTGGGCAGATGTCCTCCCAGAGCAGAAGACGGAGCTACTCATACCGGCCTCCAAGCTGAACCTCGTATCGAAGGAGCCTTCGGTCAAATACCGCGGCATCTTCCTGAATGATGAGTGGCCGTCACTTGGAGCTTGGACAGGTCATCAGTTCGGCGGATTCAACGAAGATTTCTATGGGAAAGTATATGAACTAATTCTGCGGCTGAAGGGCAATTATCTGTGGCCGGCGATGTGGAGCGCATCATTCAGCGAAGATGGTAAAGCCTATCCGATCGCGAACGCAGAGCTGGCTGATCGATACGGGATCGTCATGGGAACGTCGCATCACGAGCCGATGTTTCGTCAGGGTGTGGAGTGGCAACGCATCTACAGTCAATACGGGAATAACAACGCATGGGATTATACGCAGAACAGCGAAGCGATCACGAAGTTCTGGGAGGATGGCGTGATCCGGAACAAGTCGTTCGAGAGTGTCGTCACGCTCGGAATGCGCGGTGAGGCGGATTCGGCGCTCGGCGGGGGACTCGAGGACAATATCCAGCTGCTGAAGGATGTCATCACTGTACAGAAGGAGCTGCTGGATCAACACGGACTTGAACAGATCCCGAAGGTGTTGACGATCTATAAGGAAGTGGAGAAGTTCTGGCATGGCACGGAGTCGATCCCAGGTCTGAAGGAGTGGGATCAGCTAGATGATGTGACGATCATGCTCACCGACGATAACTTCGGTAATGTGCGTACGCTCCCAACGGAAGAGGAGAGGCAGCGAGCGGCAGGCTGGGGAATGTACTATCATTTTGACTATCATGGTGGCCCGACTTCATATGAGTGGATCAACACGATCCCGCTGGAGAAAGTATGGGAGCAGATGTCGATGGCTTACGACTATGGGGTACGGGACATCTGGATCGTGAACGTCGGAGATCTGAAGCCGATGGAGCTGCCAATCTCGTATTTCTTAGACTTGGCGTATGATTTTGATACGTGGGGAACGAGCGGGATTAACAAGACGCAGGAATATATCGCTAGCTGGGCACGTCAACAATTCGGTCATGTTGCAGATGAGGAGACGGTCGAAGGGATCGCGCAAGTAATGGCGGATTACACGAGGCTGAACGGTATTCGCAAGCCCGAGGTGACACGTGCCGATACCTATAGTGTCACGAATGACCGAGAGGCTGCTCGTATGCTAGCGAGAGCCATCCATCTAGAAGAACGTGTGACGCAATATAAGGAGCTGATGCCCGATTCACATCAGGCTGCTTACGACCAGCTCGTCTACTATCCAGCGGCTGCTACGGCGAACGTGAAGAAGATGCACCTGTATGCGGGGATGAATCAGAAGTACTTCGGGTTCTATCATCAGAGTGTGCTGGCGAACTGGTATGCGGCGCTCACGGAGGAAGCGATCAGGATCGATGAGCAGCTGCAGTTCTACTACAACAACACGATGGCGGGTGGCAAATGGAAGGGGATGATGTCATCTCCGCATATCGGGTATGTGACGTGGGATTCGACAGGCTGGCAGTATCCGCAAGTGAACTACGTCACGCCACTTGATGGTTCGCAGATGATCGTCGATGTGGACGGGTCGGGCCACGCGTACATATCTGGAACCGTCGATCTGCCGCTATTCACGAACGTGGGAGATGAGCGATACCTGATTACGATCAGTAATGGTGGCACGGAGCGGTTCGATTACGAGATCGAATCGGAAGTGGATTGGATCAAGCTCAGCACAGATCGTGGAACGGTGCAGATCGGCCAGCAGGTCGAGGTATCGATAGACTGGAGTCGTGTGAAGGAGTCAGCATCTGGAGTCATCACGATCAGCGGTGCAGACCAGATCGTGCAAGTGAATGTGCATGCAGAATTGATCGAAACGAAGGGGCTGCCGAAGATGACGTTCGTCGAAACGCATGGCGCCATCTCGATCGAAGCGGAGCATACAACACAGCGTAAGGCATCATCTGAAGCGGAATGGGTAGTGATCGAGCATTACGGGCGTACGCTATCTTCGGTCAAGATGTTCCCGACCACCGTGTCCTACGACGAACCGACCGAGGCCCCTTACCTGGAATATACGATTCGACCGGCAGAGGAAGGGATGTATACGTTGACCGCGTACTTCGCACCGACGAATAATCTGCACATGAACAGCAGGTTAAGATACGCGATATCCGTCGATGATGGCGATCCCGTCATCAAGGATGTGCTGAAGCCCGACTTCGTAGCGGGGGATTCTGGTACATGGGGGCAGGCGGTAACAGATAATATTCACGCGTCCTCAACGACTCATCGACTGACTGCCGATACGCATACGTTCAGAATCTATGGGTTAGATGCGGGATTGGTGTTACAGAGGCTGGTGTGGAGTAAAGAACCTCTACCATACTCCTACCTAGGACCGATCGAGAGCTACTATGTCGGCAAGCAGGAACAGAGCAGGATACATCACCCATCGCTGGAGACTGATGAGCGAGCATCTGAGCTTGATCTATTCCCAGAAGGGCGGATGAAGCCGAGATTGCCAGATTGGGGAGATGGTCCATTCGCCGAACGAGATGGGGATATATGGATCGAGGCGGAGATTGCGCTAGAGCAATCTGAATATGCATATGTTAGCGAGTACGGACAGCATGCTTGGAAAGCGGTCGAAGGTGCATCACATCTTGCGCTACAGCTGCTCCCGGACAACGGTGGTAGTTGGACGAGTACTTATATGCTCAACGGATTCAGCTCAGAGCTTACGTTCCAAGTGGACTTCCTACAATCTGGCGCTTATCATGTATGGCTGCTATCTCATACTCCGACAGCGACGAGCGACTCGATCCATGTAGGACTAGACGATAGTCAACAGTTCTCGTACTTGAACTTCCATCATACGCAAGATTACGCATGGCAGCGTGTCGGGACATTAACGGTCGACGAGGCGGGATTGCATGATGTGAACTTCTGGGGGCGCGAGGACGGGATCGCGATCGACAAGATCTATCTGTCGAGAGTTAATGAGCAACCACAGGGAACAGGTGGAGAAGTCGTTCGGTAGAGATGAGCGCATCATACGGGTCATTGCGTTTCGGGCATGAATATGCCATGATCGTTTCTATCGGTAATAGTGTCGAAGATCGAATCGAGACAGGAGTGACCCCTATGAGCAGCCATGAATATCCTACTGACATCGAGATCGCACAGCGAGCGAATATGCTGCCAATCTCACAGCTAGCAGAGAAGCTAGACCTAGCAGAAGATGAATGGGAAAGCTACGGTAAGTATAAAGCGAAGATCGAGCTAACAGCTCATAATAGGCGCACGGACAAAGCAGATGGCAAATTAATTCTCGTCACGGCGATGAACCCGACGACTGCCGGGGAAGGCAAGACGACGGTTAGCGTCGGACTTGCTCAGGCGCTGAATCGACTAGGTCGCAGAGCTGTGCTCGCCTTGCGCGAGCCGTCGATGGGGCCTGTGTTCGGCATGAAAGGCGGTGCGACAGGAGGCGGATATTCACAGGTCGTGCCGATGGAAGATATTAATCTTCATCTTACTGGAGATATGCACGCGATCACGGCGGCGAATAACCTGCTCGCAGCACTGATCGATAACCATATCCAGCATGGTAACGAGCTGCGACTAGACCCGCGGCGTATCGTCTGGCGGCGTGCTCTCGATGTGAATGATCGAGCGTTGCGTGACGTCATCATCGGACTCGGAGGCAAGCCGAATGGGATCCCCCGCGAGGATGGCTTCGATATCACGGTCGCATCGGAGATCATGGCGATCCTCTGTCTCGCAGAGGATCTGCATGACCTGCGAAGGATGATCGGCGATATCCTCATCGGCTATACGATAGCCAATGAACCGGTATTCGTGCGTCAGCTCGAGGTGCAAGGTGCACTTACGGCGCTGCTGAAGGATGCCGTGAAGCCCAATCTCGTGCAGACGCTGGAACAGACGCCCGCACTCATCCACGGAGGACCGTTCGCGAATATCGCTCATGGCTGTAATAGTCTGCTCGCGACACGCATGGCGCTGAAGCTGGGCGATTATGCGGTTACGGAAGCGGGCTTCGGAGCCGATCTCGGAGCGGAGAAATTCCTCCATATCAAGTGCCGTAAGGGTGGCTTACAGCCTGATGCGGTTGTCCTTGTCGTGACGATCCGTGCGCTCAAGCTGCACGGCGGGGTTCGTCCACCAGATCTCCACTTGGAGGATATACAAGCGGTCGAGAGAGGGTTCGCCAACGCTACGAAGCATATCGAGACGATGCGGAAGTTCGGGCTTCCCGTCATCGTAGCGTTGAATCATTTCTATCGAGATACAGAGCAAGAGGTGTCGCTCCTCACGTCATTATGCGAGTCGATCGGAGTACCGTGTGCTGTGGCAAGCATATGGGCACATGGCGGTGCTGGAGGTACAGATCTCGCGAGTAAGGTGGTCGAGATCGTCGAAGGCGCTGACCACCCTGCATCGCTTCGAATGCTCTATGATGTCACCGAAGATATCCAGACGAAGATCGAGCGCATCGCTCGTGAAGTCTACGGTGCGACTTCTGTCCGATATAGTGAAGCGGCTTGGAAACAGCTGCGGCATATCGAGCGGATGGGCTGGGATCAGCTGCCGATCTGTATGGCGAAGACACAATATTCGCTGTCGGATGATCCGACGTTGGTTGGCCGTCCAGATAGCTTCACGATCCATGTGCGAGAGCTAAGGCCGAAGCTGGGAGCGGGATTCATCGTTGCCTTAACAGGTGAGATGATGACGATGCCTGGCTTGCCGAAGGAACCGATGGCGAAGCGGATCGATATCGACGAGCACGGACGACTAACAGGACTATCTTGACAGATCGGATCAGTCGGCACGGATCTGACGAAGCAGTCGGCTCAGACGAAGCAGACGGCTCAGACGAAGCAGTCGGCACGGCTCAGACTAATCAGCTCAGATCGAATATGAGCTATATAGAACTCTCGGTCAAGCACATGTGAACGTTTCGAGAACAGTCGCTCAGGTAGCTTGTATGTATAGCGATCAAGGCATATAATGAGTTTCAATATTATCGTTCGACTGGATGAAGGTTACGGAACAACGTAAGTTGAACCGTAAACGGACAGCATTCTGGAGAGACTCGCGTCATGCGGGCGCCGAAGGGGCAAGGCGGGGAACACACCGTTGAAACTCTCAGGCAAAAGGACAGAGTGAGTGTTTTTGCACTTTTTTCCCCTGATCTTGTGCAAAAATTCACAAAGTTACATCTCCCTACTCCAGAGCCAGCCGAACGGTTGGTTCTATTTTTTTGTCTCTGTGACGTGATGAGCGGTTGAATCCGTAATCAAGGTCACTGACAAACTGGCGCTATGTTAATGGATTTCTACATGACGAGGGAGTGGAGAACGATGGTGATGGAATGGTTGGAGCGGGTAGATAGCTGGGTATGGGGGCCGCCTCTGCTCATCCTGTTGATGGGAACTGGGCTGTTACTCACGATCAGGCTGAGAGGACTTCAGTTCTGGCGATTGCCGTTAGCACTGAAGCTCATCGTCAAGGCGAAGAATGACGGAGAGGGCGATGTGTCGAGCTTCGGTGCGTTAAGTACGGCACTGGCGGCGACGATCGGGACTGGTAACATCGTCGGGGTGGCGACAGCGATCAAGCTGGGCGGTCCTGGCGCACTGTTCTGGATGTGGATGGCGGCGCTCGTCGGCATGGCTACCAAGTATGCGGAAGGCGTGCTTGCGGTCAAATATCGGACGGTGGATCGAAACGGGCAGTTCTCCGGTGGTCCGATGTATTATATCGAGCGGGGAATGGGGCCGAAGTTTCGCTTCCTAGCCATCATGTTCGCAGTAAGTGGCGTGTTAGTCGCGTTGCTCGGGATCGGGACGTTCCCGCAAGTGAATGCGATAGTCTCTTCGACCGAAGCCAGCTTCCATGTGCCGATCTGGGTGACCGCCATGGTCATCACGGTGATCGTAGCTCTTGTTGTCATCGGAGGAATCCAATCGATCGCAAGCGTATCAACGAAGATCGTCCCGATCATGGCTGTCGCCTATGTCATCATCTGTGCCGTTGTATTGATCACATTTGCCAGTGAGATTCCTGCCGCGCTAGGTACGATCATCTCTAGCGCCTTCACAGGAACTGCGGCGGCAGGTGGGTTTACCGGTGCTGGTGTGATGATGGCGATCCGAAGCGGTGTCGCGAGAGGTATATTCTCGAACGAATCAGGTCTCGGGAGCGCCCCGATCGCAGCGGCGGCAGCGAAGACGAAGTCGCCTGCAGAGCAAGGCTTAGTCTCCATGACAGGAACGTTCATCGATACGATCATCGTTTGTACCCTGACGGGACTGGCGCTCGTTGTAACTGGAGTATGGTCAGGTACCGAGGAAGGCGCCGCGATGACGCAGAGTGCGTTCTTCCAGGCGATCCCTTCGTACGGTCCAGAGCTGCTAACTGTATGCTTAGTCATGTTCGCCTTCACGACGATACTCGGGTGGAGCTATTACGGTGAGCGGTGTGTTGAGTACCTATTCGGCGTGAAGGCGATCAAGCCTTATCGATACGTATTCATCGCGATGATCGGCTGCGGGGCTTTCCTGAAGCTCGACGCGATCTGGTTGATCGCAGATATCGTGAATGGACTCATGGCGTTCCCGAACTTGATCGCATTGGTCGCACTATCTGGAGTTGTGGCGACCGAGACGAGAAGATACTTTCAGGAGAATGCTGTTAGTGGCAACTCACATGCCGAGGAGAGCATTCTCAAGCCTGTGGATTAGATTTTTTCCTGCCGATCTTCATCGAATCTGTTATGCTATAGAGATATATAGAGTTCATATTGACCGGTTACGAGGAGAGAGAGTATAGATATGTCTACGAATTCATCTGCTGCTAAAGTGACAGCCCAGACTATATTTCCCGTCGTAGCAGCGATCAGCGTCATCCACTTCCTGAACGACACGATGCAGATCGTCGTGCCAGCGGTCTTGCCTTATGTTCGTGAATCGTTGACGCTAACCTTCACACAAGTCGGCTTCGTGCTGTTCATGCTGAACATGACGTCATCTGTGCTGCAACCGTTAGTTGGCCTGTATTCTGATCGCCGCCCCTCACCGTTCATGCTTCCTGTGGGCATGATGATGAGCTTGCTAGGGATAACGGGCATCGCCTTAAGTCCTAGCTATGGCTGGTTACTCGCATCGGTCGTACTGATCGGCCTAGGGTCGGCCTGCTTCCATCCAGAAGGCTCCAAGGTTGTCCATATGGCGGCGGGTAGAAGACGCGGCTTGGCCCAATCGATCTATCAAGTGGGTGGCAACGCCGGAAGCTCGATGCAATCACTCTTGACGAGATATGTATTCCTGCCATTCGGTCAGATCGCCGCCATCTGGTTCACGATCGTTGCTGCTCTCGCGGTCGTCGTATCGTTCTTCGTCTCACGATGGTATAAGGCCAATCTGCATCTTAGGAAGAAAAAGCCGTCCACGGCAACGGCAACAGACACGTCTGCGAACACGATAGCTGCAACGAGTGACGGTCCTGCTGCTGCCATCACGCGCAAGATTGTGTTCGTCGGGTTGGGCATCTTGATGGTACAGATGATCGCAAGGTCATCATACCTGACATTGATTCAGAACTATTACCAGTACTTCTATTCCGATACTTACGGGACGACACTACTGGCTGCCCAGCTGCCGTTGTTCTTGTTTAGTCTGATGGGAGTCGTTGGGACGCTTACGGGAGGACCGCTCGCAGATCGATTCGGGCCGAAGAAGATCATCTTCCTCTCACTGGCCGGTGCAGCTCCGTTCGCCTTGTTGCTTCCGTATGTCGGCAAGCTATGGGTCATCCCGCTCTTGATGGTAACGGGATTCATCCTGATGCTCGGCTTCGCCGTGATCGTGGTATATGCCCAGATGCTGATGCCCGCTAGTATCGGGATGGCGTCGGGGCTGACGGTGGGACTATCATTCGGCCTTGGTGCGATCGGTGCAGTCGGGATCGGATATGCGATCGACCAGTTCGGGATGAATCCGGTATTCGTGGCGAGCAGTGTGTTGCCGTTACTGGGCTTCTTGACGTATAAGCTGCCTGAAGTCGATCGGTAGGCAAGGTGCGAGCTTGATGCTCTCATAATCGTTATACCGATGAAGCCCTCGATCACGATCCAGTGACGAGGGCTTCATCCGTATCGAGCAACCTAACAGATGAGATCAACCGATCTTCATAAGGTCATCCAGTACGGGGGAGTCCAGGTCTAGTGTGTGGACCCGTCTGACGACATCGATGATGAACCGTCTATCGCTTCTTTCCATCATGTACTGATCCCGGAACTTGCTTCCCCATAGCCGATGCTCTTCATACCAATTCAGCGTACGCGCTAGCCCTTCTGTGAGATCGATCTCTGGAGACCAACCCAGCTCTTGCTGTAGTTTATCGGAGCGGATGACGAGAGAGGCGCCTCGCGCATTGGTGAATTCTTGGTCATATCGCAGAGTGTCTAACCGGTAGTCGTCTCCCGCGAGTGCAGACAGTACACTGCCGACTTCGGACATGGAGGTTCCCCTGCCCGTTGAGATATTATATACGTGGCCGTCTTGACCACGCTCCATGATCGTCGTGATGGCGCGTATCGCGTCATCGATGTATAAGAAATCTCGTACGACATTACTCTGGATATCCAGAGGCTCCTGGTCGCATATACGGCATATATTCCTTGGGATGATCCGGTCCGGAGCTTGCCATGGCCCATACAAGTTAGTCAGACGGAATATCTTCCCCTTAAGTCCGAAGCACCGAATATACGTATGTAGCAAAACCTCACAGGAAACTTTACTTGACGCGTATGGTGACATCGGATAGTAAGGATCCGATTCTTGATAGGGTTGTGACTTTGCGCCGCCATACACTTCGACGGATGACCCTAGTATGAAGGGGATGTTACGCTTCGCAGCGAGATCCATGAGTCGCGTCGTGCTCAGAACATTATTATGCTGAACATGTGCTGGGTAGTAATATGAATAATCCACATGAGGTGATGCGGCTAGATGGATGATCGCATCGAGATCATTCGGAATGTCTCGGATATCTCGGGTAAGATCTGCACGGTGTAACTGGAGCTTACCTTCTTCATCAAGAGTGAGCTGCTCGTTATAGTAGTCGACTCGATCCAGACGATCATCTATATCGAGCATGAGGACCTCATATCCGCGATAGCGTAGATAGTGTGACAGGTGAAAACCGACGAAGCCCGCTGCGCCAGTTACTAAAATCTTGCTCAACAAAAACCACTCCTTCCTATATACTCAATGATACATATTGTATCACAAAGGAGCAATCCTTATTTTACCTATATGTCGGAAATTAAGAGAATGATTAGGTGGCAGAAAAAAGGCAAGGAGCCGAATGGTCCTTGCCTTAACTTCATAGATGGGCTATTAATCTTCAACGATCTGTGTGCGGTTCTTCTTGAATAGCTTCGATAACGCCTCATAGACGATCGGCACGACGATCAAGGTTAAGAGTGTCGAGCTGATCAAGCCGCCGATAACCGTCACGGCCAGTCCTTTGGAGATGAAGCCGCCACCGCCTTCCGCACCGATCGCGAGTGGTAACAATGCGCCGATCGTCGCGAGAGCCGTCATCAGGATCGGACGCAGACGTGTAGCTCCAGCTTCGAGGATCGCTTCGCGCAGTGAGTTGCCTTCGCGTTCCTTGTGGATGATGCGGTCGACGAGCACGATCGCATTCGTAACGACGATCCCGATCAGCATGAGGATCCCCATCATCACCGGTACAGATATCGTCTCATCTGCGATCCACAGCGCGACGAATGCACCGATCGCCGTGAACGGCAACGAGAACAGGATCGCGAATGGAGCAAGACCTTCGCCGAATGTCACCACGAGGATGAAATAGACGATCAAGATCGCTGCGATCATCGCAACGCCTAGCTGTGTGAATGCTTCTTCGATGTCAGCTGTCACGCCTTCGACGCCAAGCTCGACACCTTCAGGAAGCTTCAGATCCTCGATCTTCTTATCCAGCTCACTGGATGCCTTGGATACATCATCGGATACGATCTTACCACTTACACTTGCATAGAACTGACCTTTGCTACGGTCTAACTGATAAGCTGTGATGCCCTCCTCCACGGTGACGATATCACGCAAGCTTACCGTCGTACCTAGCGGAGTCGATATCTCCTGATCGATCAGCTGATCGAACGAAGTTGGATTCTCCTTTGATCTTTTGACGATCACATCAAGTGTCTTACGATCTTTCTCGATCGTCGTGATCACTTCGTCCTGAACGTTCGGATTCAGCATCATGACGATCTGCATCGTCGTAAGGCCATGCTGCAGAGCCGTCATCTGATCGACTTTGATCGTGTACTCATCATACTGATCAGCTAGGCTAGAGGACACGTCCTTCAGCTGGGCAGATTCGGCCATGACAGCCTCGATCTGTGCAGCTGCAGCTTCGATATCTTCCAGATGATCACCATAGACGGTATAGCTAAGTTCACTGCTTGCGAACATCGAAGTGAAGTCTTGACTCTTCCAGGTTCCCATCTGATCTAGAGTGGTGACATCTTCTAGGACTTCCTCTGTGACTTCCGTAAACTTCGGTGTGTCCGGGTCGAAGATGACATACATTAACGCACCGCCAGAGCCGCCACCCATGAGTGCCGCCATCGGATTACCGCTTCCACCGATCGATAGCTGTACGATATCGACGTCTTCGCGCGCCATCATCATCTCTTCGACGACACTGACGTCAGCCAGCACATCGTCCTGTTGTGCTCCTGGCGGTGGTGTATACGTCAAGTACATGACTTTCTCTGCCTCGTTCGACAAGAAGCTGACGCCGATCAAAGGTACTAGGAATACACTTGCGACCAGCAGTGCAACTGCGACGAGGAAGGAGATCAGTTTATGACTAAGAGAAACGTTCAAAATCCGTCTGTATCCACGGGCTAGCTTTCCATGCTCCTCGGTGTGCTTACGGCCCAGCTTCTCCCCACGCAGCTGCTTCTTGAACAATGTGTGGGAGAGAGTAGGCACGATCGAGATCGCGACGAGAAGCGATGCACCAAGTGCAAATGTCATCGTGAGAGCGAACGGTAAGAACATCTCGCCGACCATACCACCTACGAAGACGAGTGGCAGGAATACAGCTACGGTGACAAGCGTAGATGACAGGATCGGCAAGAACATCTCAAGCGTTGCGGAGCGGATGAGGGCCCGACCCTTGAGTGGCTCGTCCTGCAGATGGAGCCTCCGGTATATATTCTCGACGACGACGATCGAGTCGTCGATCACACGTCCGATCGCGACAGTCATCGCACCTAATGTCATCATGTTGAGCGTGATGTCGAGGCCATAGAGCAACACCATCGCGATCAAGATCGAGAGCGGGATCGAGATGACCGAGATGATCGTTGATTTGATATCCCTTAGGAACAGCAGGATGATCAAGATCGCGAAGCCTGCACCGAACAGCGCCTTGCTGAACATCGTCTCGATCGCATCCTCGATCGGTTTCGCTTGATCCAGTGTCACATCGATCACGAGACCATCGATATCTTCCTCGAACTGGGCGACGAGATCTTTCACTTCATTCACAACATCGACCGTATTCGCGTCCTGTGATTTGGTCACTTGGATCGCGATCGCTTCCTGACCATTCGTCCGAGAGACGGACTCGACCTTACCGATCAACTCGATGGTCGCGATATCGCTCAGTCGAACGAATGGGATCGGGTTCGTCTCGCTTGGGGTGACCGGTATGAGCAGGTTCCCAAGATCCTCTAGCGTCGTAGCTTTGCCATCTACAACGACAGCTTGCTCTTTCTCCTCGAATGGGAACAGACCGAGCGGTACCCGAGCATCGCTGATCTGTATCATCTGTTTGACCGAGTCCTCTGTTATACCGAGAGCTGCCATCTTCGCTTCATCATACGTCAGCTCAACTTCTTCGATATGTTGGCCAGAGATGGCGACTGACGTTCCTTCGAGCCCTTTAAGCTCAGGCACGATCGTCGTCTCTACGAGATGAGTCAGGTCTGTGATGCTGCGATCTTCGCTGCTTACACTTAAGGCCACGACAGGCATGGCGTTCATGCTGAGACGGGTAATCGTCGGTTCCATCACCGTCTCAGGCAGGTTCATCTGATCGAGCGTAGATTGAATCTGCCGCTGAGCTTCATCCATATCTTTCTCATAGTTGTACTCGATCTGAACGGCTGCCATGTTCGGATAGGATGTCGAATAGACAGCCTTGACTCCTGGTAGTAATCCCAGTGTGTCTTCGATCGGTACCGAGACGTCCGTCATCACTTGCTCCGGGGTAGCTCCTGGATAGACAGCCATGACGATAACATACGGGATCGAGATATCAGGGATCATCTCTTTCTTCATATTCGTCCCTGCATACAAGCCTGAGATCGTGACGATGAACGTCAGCAACCAGACGGCTAGCTTATTTCTGATCACGAAATTAATGATCGATTGCACGAATAACTCCACTCCTTTGACTAATAGGTCATATTTTATTATGATAATGACTGCGCGGTCATGTGTCAAGAAAAGCGCCTGTAATCATAAAGGGGTGATGACATGTCTATTTCTAGGGAGCTGTTAATAATCGAGAAGGCGATCGATTTGTTCGCGAGGAACGGCATCGAAGCAACTTCCGTACAAGACATTACGAATGCCTGTGGCATATCTAAGGGAGCCTTCTATCTATCGTTCAAATCCAAAGAGGAGCTGCTCGTTGCGATCATCGACCGTTTCATGAAGAAGATCATCGCGAAGAACGCTAGCGTCATCCGCCAAGAGCTGCCGGTGCGTGATCGATTATTCCAGTATTATTTGTTAAATTTCAAAATTTTTTACGAATACTCTTCTTTCATCACGATCTACATGCGGGAGCATATCCGCACGGTCAATGAGGAGATTGTGGAGAAGATGAATGAGTTCGATAAGAGGAACGATGAGACGGTGTTGTTACTCGTTGATGAGATATTGGGTGAAGACAGACATACCTATCGATATGATCTGATGACGATGATGAAAGGCTTCGTCTTCAGCTATGCGAATTATATCTTCCATCATCCACAAAAATATGACTTGGAGCACTTAGCTCATGTGCTTGTACAGCGGACATTCATCCTCGCAGAGCACCAGACAGACAGATTCATCACGCAGCAGTCCTGGGAACAAACGATGATGCCGACGCATCATCCGACGATCGAGACGGTTATGCAGCTAGCAGAAGAATTAACGAGTAGGTATCTCGACGATACGATCGTCACGCAGTCGCTACAGCTGCTCATAGATGAGATCAAGTCACCGAATCCTCGCCAGGCGATCGTGAAGGGTCTGATCGCCAATCTCATCCCCTATGAGGAGATGTCGTGGTTCATCTATAGTGTAGAGATTGTCTTGCGTACGAGCAAGCGGAGTTGAAGGATGATCCTGATGTGGCCGGTATGTGGATGCGTCCAGATCTGGGAGAACAGATCACGCGCGGGGACTGTGACGGCTGTCACACTCGCAAGGCTGGCAGAGCGGTATACTAGCTTGAGGTGATCGATGTTATCGCCATGACCAAGTGATAAGAGGTGAGGAGATGGCACCAGGCATCAAGCGAAGATACATCCCGAATCAACACGGAGCATGGGCGATGCTCGTTATACCCTTCTTGTTCGGTCTATTCACTACTCGCCCCGTCGCAATTCATGCGTTATTATTCGTCTTCTGGCTGATCGCATATCTGTTCACCTTTCCATTCCTACAATGGATCAAGACGAAGAAGCTTCATCTATATAAGGGGCCGATGATGCTGTACGGAAGCTTGTTCGGTGCACTAGGAATGACATTAGCGATCATCGCACCCTCGTTACTAAGGTGGGTTCCGATATTCATCCCGTTCTTCCTGATCAACTGCTGGTATGCGCGGAACAACCGGGAGCGTTCATTCGTCAACGATCTAGCTGCAGTGCTGCTGTTCAGTATGATGGTCTATGTCTCACATGACGTTGGCAGTCTACATAATTGGCAGATCGCGCATCAGTTGTTCCTACTCAGCATCGTCTATTTTATCGGCACTGTCTTCTACGTGAAGACGATCATCCGTGAGAAGCATAATAAGATATTTTACTGGTATTCGGTCCTCTATCATCTTGCAGCTGTCATCGTGAGTGCGGTATGGTACCCGTGGCTTGTGACAGTGTCGCTCGCGATCTTGCTCGTCCGAGCTGCGTGGGCACCTCGTACGAAGATTACGGTGAAGAGAAGCGGGATCTTGGAGATCATATACGCGGTATGGATCACGGTTGCGGTATTTTTAACCTATGGGCTATAATAGTGTCGTACACGAATGGAGATCGAGAGACTGGCTTCCGAGGAAGGCGGTCTTTTTCTATTAGCAATATGAAGGATATGAAGGAGGCAGATCGGGTATGTGCAGAAATATCAAACCGTTGTTCAACTTCGCCCCACCAGCTACGGATGAGGAGATGAGAGCAGCGGCATTACAGTTCGTGAGGAAGATATCAGGCTTTACGAAGCCGTCGCAAGCGAATGAGGCGGCGTTCGATCGAGCAGTCGATGAAGTGACAGTCGTCGTTCGTACACTATTGGACTCGTTAGTCACGAATGCAGAGCCAAAAGACCGGGATGAGGAAGCGGCGAAGGCGAGAGCTCGTAATGAGAGAAGGTTTGGTAGTTAAAGAGGCATGATATGCAACTATTTTCCTGTTCTGACATATAGGCTTCTAGTCGCGTGATCGATTTTATCTAGTCATATAGTAAGCTAAAAGATGGTCTTTATGACCATCTTTTTCTATTTTGAAGGAAAATTCAGACATATCTAGAACGTGTTATCGATATGATGGATTGTTGTTTTCATGTCTTATGAGGATATCTGAAGAAAGGAGTTATGCCATGCCGGAGCAGCAGGAAATGAAAGAGCTCGAATCCAGACAGCAAGCTTCGACGTTCCAAGTCGATCAACCGACACTGCCCAGCGGCGGAGGATCGATCCGCGGGATGGATGAGAAGTTCACCGCCCAGCCAGCGACGGGCACGTATTCATTCCAGATCCCGGTCTATGTGTCTCCTGGCCGAATGGGTGTCCAGCCCGAGCTAGCTCTGTCGTACAATTCCGGAAGCGGTAACGGTCCATTCGGCCTCGGATGGAGCTGTTCGATCCCGTCGATCAGACGCAAGTCTGACAAGCGGTTGCCGAGCTACGATGATTGGAACGAGAGCGATGTCTACCAGCTGTCGGATGCGGAAGATCTCGTCCCGAAGCTCATCGAGCAGGATGGCGAATGGGTGAAGGACAAGAGATGGGAGCCGCCGTATGAAGTGACTCGGTATCGGCCGAGGTCTGAACAAGCGTATGCTCGGATCGAGCGTTGGTGGAATAAGCAGGACGGGACGATGTACTGGCAGACGATCTCTCGTGACCATGTGATCAGCGTGTTCGGTCGGAGTGAGGCATGCCGCATCGCACATCCGCAGGATCCGACACGGGTATATGCGTGGCTATTAGAAGAGCGCATGGACGACAAGGGCAATATCATCAGCTATGAGTACAAGGCAGAGACGGCAGCCGGAGCGTCTATGACCCCGTCGAACCGATACATCAAGCGTATCTTCTATGGTAACAAGGAGCCGCATACGAAGGAGGATTGGCTGTTCGAGGTCGTCTTCGACTACGGTGATCATGATGCGGAGCACCCGACTGCTGGCGAACAGCGAGAGTGGACGGAACGAGCAGATGCGTTCTCCTCGTACCGAGCTGGCTTCGAGATGAGGACGGCACGTCTATGTCAGCGGATCTTAATGTTCCATCATGCTGCCGAGCTGGGAGGAGAGTCACTCGTCCGCTCGACCGATCTTCGGTATGAGGACAGCGCTATGGCTGCGTTGCTCGTAGATGCATGGCAGACCGGTTATACGACAGATGACTCCGGTGAAGTGATCCGTGAGTCGACACCGTCCGTGACGCTCACCTATACGATGCCGATCATCGATCCTGAGGTACGCGAGCTAGCCGAACATAACGAGCAGCTACGGTCGCTTCATCTCGAGTCGTCACGCTATGAGTGGATCGATCTCGACCAGGTCGGACTAAGCGGCATCCTGAGCAGGCGGACGGGTGAGTGGACTTACATACGTAACATGGGCGACGGGACTTTCGCATCACCCGTTCGTCTGGCTAGTATTCCTGCAGACGCGCTGGCTCCATCTAGCAGGAGTCAGTTAGCCGATCTAGCTGGTGGCGGCACGATGCAGCTCGTGAGCTGGGACACGCCTACAGCCGGATATTATGAGCGAGAGGCTGACGGATGGGGGGCGTTCACGCCGTTTCCTAGGCAGATGAGTGTGATGCAGACGGCTGGTCATGATGATCTGACCGTTACTCGGATCGATCTGAACGGCGATGGGCGGGACGATCTGCTTCGTGCGGATGGCGATACGATCGTCTGGTATCCATCGCTCGGTCTAGACGGATACGGTGATCCGATCATCATCGAACTTCAGGATGTACAGCGACATGAGCCGATCCTGATGCTGCGGGAGGCGCATCAGACGGTCTATACAGCGGATATGAACGGTGACGGTCTAAGCGATATCGTCCGCATCCGCAACGGGGATGTATGCTACTGGCCGAATATGGGGCATGGCAGGTTCGGGGTGAAGGTCGTGATGCAGGATGCGCCGCAGTTCGATCACGAGGATCGGTTCGACCCTAGGCGCATCCGAATCGCGGATATCGATGGCAGTGGGACTGCGGATCTGATGTACTTAGGTGAAGGACATGTCCGATATTGGTTGAACGAATCGGGCAACGGCTGGGGGCAGCCAAGGACGCTCGATGCGTTGCCAGAAGTCGATAGCTTAACCGAAGTACGCACCGTGGATCTGCTGGCGAATGGAACGCAGTGTCTCGTCTGGTCCTCACCGCTCGCACGGGATGCTGGGAGAACATTCCGATACATCAACCTGATGGGGCATAAGCCGTATCTGCTTCAGACGATCTCGAACAATATGGGAAGCAAGCGGACGATCACGTATAAGCCCTCGACGTATGACTACATACAGGATGAACTCCAAGGGACACCCTGGCGGACGAAGCTCCCGTATCCTGTGCAGGTCGTGGCACGGATCGAGGTCGAAGACGAAGTTCAGCGTACGAGGTTAGTCTCCGAGTATCGTTATCGCCATGGGTATTACGATGGGGTAGAGCGTGAATTCCGTGGGTTCGGTTATGTGGAGCAAAGTGATACAGAGACAGCGCAGTCTGTGGACGGGATGAATACAGCGGTGGTAAAGACATGGTTCCATACAGGTTGTGCGGTGGATGAGCGGATAGGGCAGCTCTATACGGATGAATATGTTGATCAGACTTGGCTCGCGGACTCCGATCTGGCAGATTCGATCACGTATGATGAACGGAGCGAAGCGATCCGCTCGATGAAAGGGAAGATGCTGCGACTTGAAATATACGGACTGGATCACAGTGAGCTTAGCGATCTGCCGTATCAGGTTGCAGAGTATGCCTACTCCGTAGAGAAGCTTCAGCCGCTGGCAGATGGCGAATATGGGTCGTTCTACTGTTACGAAAGAGAGTCTGTGAAGGTGCATACCGAACGTCGATCGGGGGACCCGCGTATCGTGCATCACCTGAATCTTCATGTCGATCGTTATGGTCATGTACAGGACAGTGTTGAACTAGCTTATCCCCGCCTGCCCGACAGTGATGTGTACGCCGAGCAATCGGTCATGACTGGGATATATACATCCAGCGAAGTGGTGCATCTTGATGGCAAAGGAACGGACTTCCGACTCGGTGTACCGATCGAGGAGAGAACGTATGAGATGTGCGGGTTATCCCGCGACGATCAGAAGCTGTGGACGAAGCATGATGTGGAGACGTTCCTATCGACGGCAGAACGGATCGGCTACGAGGAAGAACCGGAGTCTGGCACCGGTCAGCTTCGTCTGATCGGTCACCAGCGGATGGTCTACTGGGACGATAGCTTATCTTCACCGTTAGACTGGGGTGAGACGGACTTAAGGGCACTATCACATCACACGCTGCAGCTCGTCTTGACACAGGATCTTATCGATGAAGTGTACGGATCAAGCATATCAGAGGAGATGCTAGAGTTAGCGGGATATGTGAAGATTGAGGACGGATATTGGTCTTCTTCCGGTGAGCTAGTCTATGCACCGCAGCTGTTCTATCAAGTGATAGAGAGCACGGACAGCCTCGGTCACAAGACGACGATCGCATATGACGATTACGCATTGTTCCCTGTCAGTACAACAGATCCGCTGGGCAACGAGACGACGATCGTTCACGACTATCGGTCCCTTCAGCCGAAGCTTGTCACGGATGCGAACGGCAACCGCAACGCTGTGCAGGTCGATGCTCTTGGACGAGTGATCGCTACGGCTGTTATGGGCAAAGTAGATGCGGAAGAAGGGGATACGCTGTCAGATCCGACGTCACGCTTCGAATATGACTACGGACGCTGGCAGCGCGAGCGGAGGCCGGTGCGCGTTAGGCAAGAGTCGCGCGTACATCATGGTGACCCTGATACGGAATGGCAAGCGTCGTATGTGTATTATGACGGATCAGGTCGTACCATCGCGGAGAAGAAACAGACCTCGCCCGGTCTTGCACCGGCTAGAGATGCTGCAGGCAGGCTGCTGAGAGATGCGGATGGTCAGATCGTCATGGCGGACACATCCCCAGCTTACCGCTGGATCACGACAGGGTATGTCTTCTATGACCATAAGGGGAATCCGATCAAGGAGTATGAGCCGTACTTCAGTGCGACTGCTGAATATGAAGATGATGAAGAACTGAAGACCTGGGGCGTGTCATCTGTTCTGACCTATGATCCGCTCGGTCGGAATATCAGGTCTGACCTACCGAATGGGACGTATATGAAGACGGAGATGACCGCATGGCAGACGATCAAGTATGATGCGAGCGATACGGTGCTGGACAGTCGTTGGTATGCGGAGCGTATGCAGCTGCCCGTAGGTCATCCCGAGCGTAGAGCTGCTGAACTGGCGGCAGAGCATGATCATACGCCATACATCGAGCATCAAGATGTGTTAGGACGAACATTCCTGATCGTACAGGATAACGGCGATCGAGGGAAGCGTACGACGCGGATAACGCTGGATATCCAGGGCAGACAACGATCGGTGACAGATCCAAGAGGTAACACGCTCGTGAAGCAGACGTTCGATCTAACAGGTGGTGTGTTATGCGTTGATAGCGCAGATGCCGGCAAGCGAAGGTCGCTGTTGAATGCGGCTGGAAATCCTGTGATCACATGGAATGATCGGGGGGAGATGACGAGAACCGTCTATGATGCTGGGCGTAGACCGACGCATGTATATGTACAGCGAGGGGATGGCGATCCCGTGCTTATGGAACGGTTCATCTATGGGGAAGCTCATCCGAATGCGGAGACGCTCAATCTGCGTGGACAGATCTATAGGCAGTATGACGGAGCCGGTATGGTTACGAACGAGTCATATGACTTCAAAGGCAACCTGCTCAGCACTGTCCGCAGGCTAGCGGTGAAGTACGACGAGACGCATGACTGGTCGATACTCGATGGCTTGACGTCGATCGCCCAGCTAGAGGCTGCGGCTGAATCTTCGCTCGAGAGTGAGGGGTATCGTTCGGAGACGATGTATAATGCGCTTAACATACCGATCACCCTTCAATCACATGACGATACGAAGATCGTGCCATCGTATAACCCGGCTAATCAGCTGCAGGCGATGGATGTGTACATACGAGGTGCTGATGTGGCAACTCGTCTGGTCGAGTCGGTCTCGTACGACGCAAGAGGCGAGCGACTGAGCATTCACTATGGCAACGGACTCATCACCGATTACACGTATGACCGATGGACATATCGGCTGCAGCGAGTTCGTACGCTGCGTGGCAGCACGAGGCTGCAGGATCTAACCTATACCTATGACCCAGCGGGCAATGTGATGGAGGTACGGGATGGTGCGCTTCAGACTGTGTACTTCGATAACACGGTCGTAGAGCCGGTATGGAAGTATGAATATGATGCGCTCTATCAGCTGGTGCAAGCAGAAGGTCGGGAGCATGCGGGTACACAGAGCGACGAGCCGCGTGCCCATCTGGATATTCCCGTGATGTCACTACCGCATGCGAACGATGGTCAAGCGATGCGTCGCTATATCGAACAGTACGCGTATGATGTGGCGGGTAATATGGTCAGTATGAAGCATCTGGCGGGCGGAACGAACGTCTGGACACGACAATGCGAGATCGCGGCATCTAATAACCGACTGCTCGCGACGAGCTTGCCGGACGACTCGGATGATGGCGCGCTAAGTGGTGCATTCACGTACGATGCGAGCGGCAATATGACGTCTATGCCACATCTAACTGCCATGCACTGGAACTATCGCAACGAGCTCACGCGTGTCGAGCTAGGCGGTGGTGGAGTTGCTTACTACACATACGACATCAAGGGACAGCGTATGCGCAAAGTCGTTGAGCGGACAAGTGGCCTTACGGAAGAGACGATCTATCTCGGCGGTGTAGAGCTCTACCGGCGACGGTCAGCGAGCGGGGTGTCGATCGAGCGTGAGACCATCAGATTACAGGATGATCGGCGAACGGTCGCGCTGGTCGACACGACACTGATCGAGGACGGTGTGGAGCTAGATGAGCCGAAGCAGGTGATACGGTATCAGATGGATAACCACCTCGGATCAGCGTGCTTAGAGACGGATGAAGAGGGGCGGATCATCTCATATGAGGAATATTATCCGTTCGGTGACACCTCCTATCAAGCCTCTGACGGTGCGCTTGAAGCAAGCCGTAAGCGATACCGATTCCATGGCAAGGAGAGAGACGAGGAGACAGGCCTGTACTACTATGGTGTTCGGTATTACATCCCATGGCTAGGACGCTGGATTAGCTGTGATCCTGGGGGGCTCATCGACGGTGCGAACGTCTATGCCTATGTGCGTAACAACCCGGTGGCGAATCGAGACGAGGCAGGTATGTATGGAGAAGCGGGACATTTCTACACGGTATATTTCGTATCACTGGCTGCGGGGTTCGATGAGGAGACGGCGTTCCGCAACGCGTTCTATTCCCAAATGCCTGATATGGTGAATGAGCTTGATGCGATCGAAGTGCAGAAGCACTATGTCTTCACCTGGATGAATCCGTATAATCACGTTGCAGACGCGTTAGAAGAAGCTTATACAGATGCGATTAACATGTATGCGGATTTTGAATCCGGCTTAGTCTCGTGGGCATCCGGAGGCTTAATACAGATGAGACGAAGCCGCTCATATCCACAGTCGACGCGAGTGGATCAAGCTAGACGAACACGCGACGATATCCAACGAGGATTTCACGACTTGACAGGTGGTCTCTCAGCTGAAGAACGCGCTTTTCGAGACCGTACGCTCAGCTCGTATGAACCTGGATCGCTCGAATTCGGCCTAACATTGCATGCATACGGCGATAGTTATGCGCATTCGGTTATGAGGCTAGAGGATTTCTTGTATCAGACTGGCTGGGGGCACTTGAAGCATTGGACACATCCAGATGAGATTCATCGCAGACCAGATCTATACGCGGCATACGTGAGTGACCTGTTTCAGTCCTTATCCGAGATTGCACGGGCACAAGGTCTAACGCCAAGGCTATCAGAGGAGCAGCTGGAAGAGTTCATCCGTACGGTATCATCGATCGATGGTGACCATACCCAAGCGGATCTGATCCGCGTGATGTCAGAGGAGATGTTGGGCATCGAGATGAATGAGTATGCACCGGAGCAAGAGAGCAAGACGACTTGGGACAATTTCAGGCAACGTCATGACGGTAGCGGGCTCGTAGATGATAGTATGCTGCAGCGTGCTCAGGATTTTGCGAGTCAATGGAACAGAGCGCCGAGATAGAAGGGTCGAATAGTAAGGATCAGAACTTGGGAGGGATGTTCATGCCAGAATCACTAGATCAACTGAAGGCAGGGATGACAGGAGCATCAGTTACGAGACTGCATCAAGTGCTTCGCCAGCTTGGATATGATGTGCCGAGCAAGGAGATGAAAGCTGAGACATATGGAGAAGGAACGGCTGAAGCGATCAAGAAACTGCAGGCCGAATATAAGCTTAAGGCGACGGGGAATATCGATAAGGCGACTGTGAGTAAGCTACAGGAACTCGTCGAGAAGCAGGATTCGATCATCGTGGGGCCTGATAAGAAACCAGCTATCAGAGGCCCGATCAAGCCGGCTCCTAATATCGTGATCCAGGATCCGATCATCAAGGGTCCAGTCGTGGGGCCGGTCCAAGACCCGGTCGTGTCAGATCCCGTAAAGCCACCGATGCCAGATGTCGTGATCAAGGATCCGATCAAGCCGCATCCGGACGTCGTGATCAAGGATCCGATCAAGCCGCATCCGGACGTCGTGATCAAGGATCCGATCAAGCCGCATCCGGATGTCGTGATCAAGGATCCTGTCACACCGAAGCCAGCTCCTGAGAAAGACGGTGTGGATGGAGACGAAGAATATACCGTGTCTGGTCAGGTGTCTGTCCCGGCGGGCGCTAACCTGGACGGTCTCGTCGTGATCGCTAGTCATAAAGCGCTGCGTAGTGAGCGGCAGCTCGGGAAGGGGGAGCTGACATCATCTAGAACTTACGAGATCAGCTACATACCGGAGTCGCTGCCGGTGCATCTAGTCGTGAGACTGTATGCAGATCATGGAGAGACGGTGCTCGTGGAGTCCCCAGTCATCTATCAAGCGAAGCAACAGGAGATGGTGAATCTAGCTGTCCCGGTGCGCAACCAACCAGCAGAGCTCGATCAGCTTGCTCGTGAGGTGAAGCGTTCGCTCGATGACGTGTCGGTATTCGATGTAAAGTCGGAGGATATTTCTTATCTGACAGGAGCTACGAATGTAGATAGTCTGCTAGTCGCCTATATGATCGGTGCCCAGCGTCTCGCCGAACGGACGAAGGTGCCCTATGAGGCCTATTACGGGCTGGCACGTGTTCATAAGACGATGAAGCCTCATGATCTGTTATCGTTGCCCCCCGAGCAGCAGGTGCAAAGCTTGAACCAAGCGGTAGCAACAGGTGTGTTACCCGAGCAGTTCCGAGAACAGATCGAAGAGAGCGTAAAGCTGCTGCAATCAACGTCCGTGAGATTTCTGCTGGCAGCGGAGGATACATCGGACGCGTACGCATTCCGTCATCTGCTAGATATGGCGAAGCTGGATGGTGAACAGCAGTATGCGGTCGCAGAGGCTTATGTTCGCTCAGCTGGTGATGGAGAGAAGTTCTGGCAGTATGTTCAGAAGCATGATCACCTATCGAATGAGAAGACCATCGAGAAGCTTCGATATACATTGCAGCTGGGAGCATTCACACGCAATCATGTACCACTTGTACAGGCGCTCCTCGATCACGATCGCATCCGTACGCTATCTGATGTAGCGTCACTGAGAAGCGAGGACTGGATGGAGCTGATCGAGAAGACCGGAGTACCTCAGCATATACCAGGTGAGTCCGAGCAAGACCGGAAGAGCACATATGTGAATACGTTGATCCGCGTGATCGAACATGCTCTACCTACGGAGAAGGTCGCCAGTCGTATCGCGGGAAGTAAGCGGATGAAGGGGGAGTCTCTCCTAGCGTTCTTCAAGCATGCTGATGGATTTCACATCAAGACGACGAATATCGATCGTTATCTGACCACCGAAGCGGGGATCACGGCACTAAAGCATGTACCTGACCTACCTGACGTCGTTCATCAGCTGAAAGCGGTGCAACGCGTCTACCGATTGACGGATGACGCCGATCAGATGCGTGAATTAGTCGATCAGGGGATTCATTCGGCATACTCGATCGTCCGGATGGGCGAGTCGGCATTCGTCCGCAAGTATAACCAGGTATTAGGCGGGGAAGAGAAGGCGAAGTCGGTCTATCGCAGATCCCAAGACTCCCATGCGATGGCGATCGCGATGTTCGGCAGCTACTCGAACCAGATGAACAGTGTCGAAACTGCCGTGACCACATCGATGCAACAGGCTCAAGAGGGAGTGCCGAACTGGAGTGAGCTGTTCGGGTCACTCGATCTATGCGAGTGCGCTCATTGTCGCTCTGTGTATAGCCCAGCTGCATATCTCGTCGATCTGATGGCTTTCTTGAAGGATCGGCCTGCCGATGATGGTGAAACAGCGGCACTCGATATCTTGCTATCACGGCGTCCGGATCTCGGGTCGATGGAGCTGTCTTGTGATAACACGAACGTAGCTTTACCTTATATCGACCTGGTCAACGAAGTGCTGGAGAACGCTATATCCCCATCAACTGCTGTGCGCACGGATGCTACGAACGCTCGATCGGATGAGCTGAGCATTAATCCTGAGCATGTGAACATCGAGGCATATGAGAAGCTGGCGGGCGAGGTGTATCCGTTCACGATGCCGTTCGAGCTGTGGTCGGAGGAAGCTCGACTCTATCTTGATCATCTAGGTGTGAACAGGGCGGAATGGATGAAGGTGTTGCGGCCTGCTGTGACGACTGATGAGGTTGCCATCGCAGCTGAGAGGTTCGGGATGTCACGCGTACAGAGGGAGATCATCCTCGGTCAGAGCATTCGCCCAGTGTGGGAGCTGTGGGGATATGCATCTGAGACGATAGCAGGTGTTAGCTGGATCAAGAGGCTATCGCATGTACCCGAGCTGCTATCGCGAGCTGGGATCGTTTACGAGCAGCTGGTACAGCTGATGAAGTCCCGTTATGTGAATCATGACGAGTACATCGCGATAAGAGGGGTTAACACGTGCGATCTGCAGCAGATGACAGTTGAACCACTCGATGCTGCCGCTCTGAATCGGATGCAGCGGTTCATCCGACTAGCCTCAGAGACAGGCTACACGTTCCGCGAGCTAGATCAGGCGATGCGCGCATTAGGCGCCGATGCTCCGCTAGAGATCGATGAGAAGCTGCTCATACAGCTTGCGCAAGTTGAATCAGTGAGACGGCGTCTGAACCTGTCGCTCACGCGAACGCTTGTGATGTGGGGACCGATCGATACGACGAAGTACGAGGATGAGGATGTGTCGCTTTATGATCAACTATTCTTGAACAAATCCGTTATGAACCCGGTCGAAGAAGCGTTCCTGCTCGCAGCTTCAAGAGATGAGTTAGCTGATACATCCCGTTCGATCTGGGCATATGTGCCTCCGATCTTGGCAGCGCTTCGGATCGAGCATGACGAGCTGACACGGATGGTGGAGGAAGAGCTCGTCGATGCCAGCTTGAACTTGGCTAATCTCTCCCATCTCGTTCGCATCGTGACGCTAGCTGAAGCACTTCGTCTGTCGATTATCGATCTACTGAAGCTGAAGCGACTGAGCGGCCTTGATCCGTTCGATACGACGAATATCGGTAACTTGCAAGCATTGCTGGATGCATGGACCGAGCTGCAGGAGTATCGCTTCAGTGTGACAGAGCTTCAGTACCTTGTGACGAGTGAGTTGGACCAATCTGCTGATGCACCACTAACAGAAGAGCGTATCGCGCTGGGATTAGAGAAGATCAGGTCCGGGCTGCAACGTATACGGAGTGTCTATGCGGCGGGTGAAGACCCGAGTGGGGAGCGCACAGAACAGGCACTATCGAACTTGCTTGAGGTGGACGATGTTCATCAGGCGATCAATATCTTACGTGGATCGTCAGCTCTGTCTGTTGATGATCAGCAGTCGTTCATCGCCGAACATTTTGCAGCGTTCTGTGAAGTGGAGGATGCGAAGACGAAGCTAGCTGGCTCTGTGAAGCTGCCTTATGCTGAAGAGCGATTCGTCTATGTGCTGGAACCTCTACATCGCTACTTAGCTGCTCGAGAGAGCGAAGGACTGGTGAAGCAAGAGATCGCGACCGCTTTCGGACTTGAGACAGCGGCAGCTGAGCTTTTATTGTCTGCATATGCAGACGTACCTGGCGTGCCTGGTACTCCGTGCATGCAGCAGTTTTTGGCGGACTCGTTCATCTCTAGCAAGGGTAACTTGCTCGTAGAGGAGCATGCCATCCTATTCGCTGCGTATCGGAAGCTGCACAAGATTGCTATGCTCATGTCTAAGCTTCGTCTATCGAGCCATGAGCTACCATTCTTGTGTGAGCAGGGGCCATCGCTTGGATGGTATTCGTGGAATGAATCAACTCCTGCAGGCGCCCAGACGAGTGGGTTGTTGAGGCTCATTCATCTCATCATATGGCGTGATTCACTTCGTAAAGGGCATGATGAGTGGTATGACTTGATGCGCCTCCCAACTGCATATGATGCTAAGGTCGATGATGCGGATGAAGCGAGAGGACGAATGTTCGCAGCAGTCAGTGATCGAACGGGCTGGCGTGTGTCAGATATGGAATACCTGACAGGTAGTGCTGTGCTTGGCTATCAATTTCCCGAGGATTATCAGGATGAACGATGGCTGTATCACTTGATGCCGTGCTTCCGGATGTTGAGACGACTAGGTGTATCCGCTTCTACTGCTTATGCATGGAGTCAGGAGTTGACGGAGACTGAAGCAAGCAGTATCAAGCAAGCGGTGAAAGCGAAGTACGACGACGAACAGTGGTTGAAGATCGCAAAGCCGATCAAAGATACACTGCGCGAGAAGCAACGGTCGGCCCTAGTAACCTATCTATTGCTTCATGGTGATCTCGAGGACACAGATGATCTATATGCCCATTATCTCATCGATGTAGAGATGAGCTCCTGTGCGATGACGTCACGGATCAAGCAAGCGATCTCCTCGGTGCAGTTGTTCATCCAGCGCAGTCTGATGAATCTCGAGGATGATGTTCACTTAAGTGAAGAGGATGCGAAGCAATGGGCATGGATGAAGAACTACCGTGTCTGGGAGGCGAATCGCAAGGTGTTCCTGTATCCAGAGAACTGGATCGAACCGGAGCTGCGCGATAATAAGACGCCGTTCTTCAAAGATCTGGAGGCCGAGCTACTGCAGAACGATGTGACGGAAGAATCGGTCGAGCGGGCATTCGTTCGCTACCTAGAGAGATTGAACGAAGTGGCACGGCTTGATATATGTGCGATGCATCATGAGAAGGATGTAGATACGGACATCATGCATATCTTCGGGCGCACACAGAACGTCCCGCATGTGTACTATTACAGGCAGCATATCGATGGGGCGAGGTGGACGCCTTGGGTGAAGGTCGATGTCGATATCGAGGGCGAGCATCTGATGCCGATCGTCTATAACAGACGCTTGTATGTGTTCTGGCTGATGATGAAGGTGACGTCGGAGGAACGGTCAGACGGTGGCACTCGGGAGTATAACGAAGTGACGCTGGCATGGTGCGAATATCGGAATGGTGTCTTCGGGGCCAAGCAGCAATCGGAGGAGACGACCTTCGTAGCGCTAGATGCGTCCAGCTATATGTTCAACGCACAGGTGATCGAGGGTCGATTAGCGGTTAATGTCAGTTGGTTTGATGACGAATTCGATCGGATCTTCACTTTTTCTCGATATGAGTTAGACGGCTGCGGAACGCGGATGAAGCTTCAGCCGTACTATATGGCCTTGAACCAATATATCCAGATGCCAGAAGGCAGTACGATGCATCATATGCGAATCGTCGAAGGCTACAGTGATGTCCCGCTAAAGCTGCCGTATGCAGATGGATTGACGGGTTCTAATTCGTCAGTCGAAGTACTAGGAAAGACACCAGGTAAGTTCAACGTCGTGTATCCACAGGAGCTTATAGAGTTCAAGAGCCAGAAGAGCTTCGTCTATCAGGATCCCAAGCGTGCATATTATGTTAAGCCGCGAAGTGTATATGGATTTGTTCGAACCCCTGATCGTATCACCGATAAGATCCACCCGGGATTGGTAGATACGATATTCGACCAATATCTGCAAGAAGAGCTGATGAAGATCGATGTCATCATCCAGAATAACCCGATCGACACCCTGAATCCAGGAGGAATGACGGGTCCTACAGGACCTACAGGACCAGGTTGGCCTGATGGACCATTAGGACCTATGGGTCCGTATGGATCGTATGGTCGCGATGGCAACCGCTTATCTGCTAGATACGCCATGATAGACGAAGATCGTGGTCAGTTGATGGTGAACGATGGGAAGGGTCTCTCGATCGAAGCGGGTGAGCATGTGGCGACGAGGGCTGCGATGAAAGCTAGAGGTGAGCAGATCACGTATCAAGCTTACCAAGCGAAGATGACGATAGAGCCGCAAGTTGAACAAGTGTTGGTGGATACGAACATCACCTACGAGCCGTTCATCATGATGCATTTCCAACAGCAGCAGAAGTACTGGTTCCAGAAGCTGTATCATCCATATGTGTGTGAATTCATGAGACGACTTGCGCGTGATGGTGTGGATGGTTTGCTCGCTAGACATGTACAAGAGCTAGTAGAGGAGAGCTTCGATGAGATCTACGATCCATCATCGAGTGTAGAAGCGCCATATCCTGAACCGGAGGTGGATTTTGATGATTGGGGAGCCTATGGGATCTATAACTGGGAGTTGTTCTTCCATATCCCGTTCTTGATCGCGACGAAGCTAAGTCAGAACCAGAAGTTCGCTGAAGCTCAACGATGGTACCATTATATCTTCAATCCTCTGGACGGATCGAGCGAAGGCACGCCCCAAAGGTTCTGGAAGGTGCTACCGCTATATCAGGAGGCTGGAGGTAGATCGATCCAAGATCTACTCAAGCTGTTGCAGTACGATGGCCGTGATGGTGCGATGCTGAAGGAGAAGGAGAAGCTGGAGCAGCAAGTGGCACAGTGGCGCTCGAACCCGTTCAACCCGCATCTGATCGCAGGTCTACGATTATCTGCATATCAGAAGACGATCGTCATGAAGTATATCGATCATCTGATCGCATGGGGGGACTCACTCTTCCGACAGGACACGATCGAATCGATCAACGAAGCGACACAACTCTATATCTTAGCCGCTGAGATCCTTGGTAAACGGCCGAATCTGTTGCCAGTGAAGGAGCAGGATACACGATCATTCCTCGAGATAGAAGATGAGCTGGATGCATTCTCGAATGCGATCGTGGAGCTAGAGGGTGTAATCGATGTTACTAGTCATACATCTGTTACTTCCATGGCGGACACGATCCTGCCACCGGGCACGGCGCTATACTTCTGCATTCCGAAGAACGATAAGCTACTCGGGTACTGGGATATCGTCGAGGATCGCTTATTCAAGCTTCGCCACTGCATGAATATCGAAGGAGTCGTGCGACAGCTACCGCTCTTCCAGCCGCCGATCGATCCTGCGATGCTAGTGCGTGCTGCAGCCGCGGGAGTCGACATCAGCAGCGCATTGCAGGATGTGAACGGCTCGCTGCCTCATTATCGCTACTCGATCATGCAACAGAAGGCGGTCGACCTAGCGAATGAGCTGAAGACACTTGGAGGCTCACTGTTGTCTGCTCTGGAGAAGAAGGATGCGGAGGAGCTGTCCCTCTTGCGCCAACGCCATGAGGTTGAGCTACAGTCGATGGTGAAGCTCGTCAAGGAGAAGCAGATCGACGAAGCGAAGGAAGCGCTCGATGGACTATATCGTTCGAAGGAGATGATCGAGCTACGCCATCAATTCTATGCGAGCCGTGAGTTCTTGAACGTGTTCGAGCTCGGACATCTGGATCATATGAAAGCGGCGAATGATAAGCAAGAAGAGATCTTCTGGTTCGAGCTTGCCGCGCAGATCGCAACGTTGATCCCTACGGTACAGTTCGGAACATCGGGTCTAGGACCTATGCTCACTGCTGCGTATGGCGGTAAGGATGTGTCGATGGGGTTGCAGGCATACGCTAGATACCTCAGCTATCAGTCGGGCCAGATGACCTATAAGGCGAACCTTAGTCAGATCATGGGCGGTCATCACCGAAGACAGGATGAGTGGAAGCTGCAAGCTGAGCTTGCTGCTAAGGAGCTTGAGCAGAACGATAAGCAGATCATCGCTGCGGAGATTCGCCTCGCGATCGCGGAGCGAGATCTCGAGAACCATCTCCGGCAGGTCGAGCATGCGAAGGAAGTCGACCAGTACATGCGAACTAAATATACGAACTCGGAGCTATACGGGTGGATGGTATCGCAGCTATCGTCCGTCTACTTCCAGACGTATAAGCTAGCTTATGATGTCGCCAAGCAAGCAGAGAAGGCGTATCAGCATGAGATCGCAAGTAGTCAGTCTTTCATCCAGTTCGGATATTGGGATAGCTTGAAGAAGGGTCTGCTTGCCGGTGAGAAGCTGGCGCATGATCTGAAGCGGATGGACATCGCCTATATGGATCGAAATAAGCGTGAGTATGAGATTACGAAGCATATCTCGCTTGCTCAGCTTGATCCGCTGGCACTGCTCCTGTTGAAGGAGACAGGCGAATGCTATGTCCAGCTGCCTGAGGCGATGTTCGACACAGATTATCCAGGGTTGTATATGAGACGGATCAAGACGGTCAGCTTGACGATCCCTTGCATCGTCGGTCCATATACGAGTATCAACTGTAAGCTGACGTTGATGAACAGCTCGGTGCGAAGAGAGAGCACGCTGCTCGGAGGCAAGTATGCTCGTCAAGACAGCGGCGACTCGAGATTCCAGGATCAGTATGGATCGATCCAGTCGATCGTGACGAGCCACGGGCAGAACGATAGTGGGTTGTTCGAGCTGAATTTCCGTGACGAACGTTACTTGCCATTCGAAGGAGCAGGTGCGGTGAGCGAATGGAAGCTCGAGCTGTCTGGCGCGACGAACGCATTTGACATCAGCTCAGTTAGCGATGTTGTCATGCATATGAAGTATACTGCTCGCGAGGGCGGAGAGCTGCTGGCGAAGACAGCGAAGGGGGAGATCCTCGAAGTGATGCCGAAGACGGGGCTTGTGCAGATGTTCTCGGCGAGACGTGATTTCTCTTCCGCGTGGCACAGGTTCTTGCATCCGTTGGATGGGGAGGTCGATCAGGAGTTGAAGCTGGAGCTGACGAAGCGTCACTTCCCTTACATGTATCAGGATGCTGGGAAGTCCGTCAGCAAGGTGGAGCTGTTCCTGCGGCTCGATGATCTGACGGCGTATGGCGATGGAGATGCGCTAGTGTGTACGATCACCGCGCCTGGCGAGTCGAGTGTCGAGCTTACGCTCGAGCCTGATGACGTATATGGCGGACTGCCGCATCAATCGGGTGAGCTGACGACTCCTGCGGATGGCGCATGGTCGATCCACGTGAAGGATGAGCATATCGCGGCGCTTGATGCGTCGTATGTGAAGACCGTGGAGATCGACGAGGAGACCGTACGGCATCGACTGAAGGCTGAAGCGGTCCAGGATATGATCATCGTGATCCATTACGATGTGACACAGTCGTAAGCCGTAAGCGGGTGTCGAGCGTTGACGATGATATGGAACGGCATCGACTTAGGACTGATGCGGATGCGGTATGATCGTCGGTTGGCACAATCGTAGGATAAGCGAAAGCCCAGCGGTCGGGACAATAGCGGAAGTCAAACTTCCGCTATTGTTCGTAAGATGTGAGTGCTCGTTAAATAGCGGAAGTCAAACTTCCGCTATATTTCTGTGTTTCTCACATCCATAAACTTAACGGAACTGTTGTGGCTGTCTGACTTCCGCTAACTGTCGCACACCCTCCGTGCTGCCAAGAATAACGGAAGTTTGACTTCCGCTAACTGTCACACACCCTTCATGCTGCCGCGAATAACGGAAGTTTGACTTCCGCTAACTGTCACACCTCCCGATCCCTCGGTCATCTACCCATTCAAGTCCACCTCGCCTCCCTCACATTCCCGCACATACACACCCTTTCACTCAGTAGCACATTAGTTGTGCAACCGAATTGTCCGATTATTGTCAAAGTTTTCTTCCATCGTAGAATGTTTATAGCTCTTTATGGTCATAGATGTGAGGGAGGATGCCAGCTATAATATGGCCTGATATGTCAGAAAGGAAGTGTGCTATGCGTCACAGAGTTATCTTCACGATGACACTATGTGTCTGTGTCATGATGCTTGCCGCATGCGGATCTACCCCACCGATCGATTCTGAAGCGATCGATGTAAATCTAACGACGGCAGAACCAGCCATAGCGAATGAGGAGACGACACTAGTCGCAGAGCTGGTAGGTATCGAATTCCCAGAATCGACAGTCGTTCAGTTCGACGTGCGTCTGAACGGTGATATTATCCCACGCGTGCTGAACAGCGCGACTCAAGGGGATGACGTCTATACCGCGACATTCAAGTTCCCTGAACCAGGCGTCTATGATGTGTATCTTCACATCTATATCGAAGATCTCCACTTGACCAAACGGAGACAGGTAGAAGTCCAATGATGAAACATCATCGAGACGAATCTAAAATGCGCGGTTCACGGCGGCATCTAATCCGACCAGTATCGCATCCATTTACGACTCGGCCGTATGTGCAGAGCGCGGCAAGGCACATGGCGCGACTCGTCATTAGCGGGATCCTCGCCGTGTCTCTAATCGGATCATTCGCACATGTCTCTGTCGAAGCGGCGGCATCCGAACAGCTACGGCAGACACAGGCTGTGGTGGCAAGCAGCAAGTCGTCGCAGCAGCAACAGTCTAAGCAATCTGCGGCAAGCAGTATGTCATCGCAGCAGCAACAGTCTGAGCATTCTCCAGCGACTCCGACTCTGCAGCAGCTGATCGATCAGGCTGCCGAAGGCTCGATGATCGAACTATCGACAGGCAGTTATACAGGCCCAGTCCGTATCACGAAGCCACTACAGCTGACTGCCTCGCCTAACGCCGAGGTCACGATCGTCAATAACACGGATCAACCGGCATTAACGGTCGAAGCAGAAGATGTCGTCATCAGCGGCGTCATCATCGAAGATACTGCCATCAAACCAGCCCCATCCGTAAGGGTGACAGGTGACCGTGTGGAGCTCATCGGTCTTCATGTCATAACCGGGTCAGATGGTATCAAGCTCGAAGGTGCAGATCATGGCGAAGTGCGTGATAGCATCGTCGAGTGGGGTGGCTCGCAGAACGCTTCATTCACCGAACGGGGCAACGGCATCGATCTCTACCAATCTCATGACATCCGGATCATCGGGAATACGGTGCGCGGTGTATTCGACGGTATCTATATGGAGTTCAGCGATGATACGGTCGTCGAGCATAACCATATCGAACGGTCGCGCTACGGGATACACTGCATGTATACGAACCGTACGATCATCCGGCACAATACCGGTACGATGAACATCACAGGCGGTATGATCATGGCCGTTCATGGTGTGGAGATGACGGATAACACATTCACCAAGCAGAGCGAGAATGTCAACTCGCAGGGCATCCTGTTGTTCGATGCACATGATTCACTCGTCTCGGACAACCAGGTGGAGGGTAACCGCGTCGGTGTATATGTCGAATACTCATCGGATAACGAGCTAGTGAATAACGCTGTGAAGAATAACTTCATCGGAATCCAGCTGATCGAGTCCACGCAGAATACGATCACCGGCAACTACTTCGTTGGCAATGTCTCGGATGCGCTCGCTAGCGGCAATTCAGATAACGATATTCAGGCCAACTATTGGGACTCCTTCTCCGGCATCGATCTGGATGGTAACGGAAGAAGTGATACGCGTTATGCGATGAACCCATTCTTCCAAGGATTAATCAAGAAAAAACCAGCGTTCCAGCTCTTCTTCCAGACACCAGGCATCATGTTCTTGGAAAGCTTGTACGAGACTGGCCGAGAAGGCTGGACGATGGATATCGCGCCGCTGATGGCGCCCCCTGAACGTTGGATGGAGGACCAGCCACATCGTGAGACGAGTATGATGATCACGGGATGGATCAGTATCATCTTCATCGCGCTCACACTAACCCTAATGCTTCAATATAGGAGGAGAATCATATGATGTTACGTTCACGATATAAGCTAACGATCATCTTAATCTTCGTCAGTGCTCTATTCATCACCGCTTGCGGCAAGCAACAGTACGAGCCTGTAGCCATTAACGAGCACACCGACCGCTGTGCGATCTGTAACATGTCGGTGGCTGACGATCCTCATGCGACACAGATCATCACGACGGATGGACAGCCGATCTTGTTCGATGATATCGGTTGTATGTACGAGTGGATCGAGAAGAATGGCTCCGAGACCATCGGCATCGCATTCGTCCGCGACTATGAGAGTAAGACGTGGTTGAAGCTGGAGGATGCTTACTACGTCTACGAGCCCTCGATCCGTACACCGATGGCTTACGGTGTCGTATCGTTCGCAGATGAAGCTACAGCACAGGCATACGTTAGTGAGCTTCAGACAGGTGTAGTACTGGACGCAGAGCAGCTAGGTAGCCATTCGTGGGAACGCAATCCAGACATGATGCATGGCGAGCATAGTCACGGCCATGACGCCGACGAGCATGATACGCATACGAACGACGCACACGGCCATAGCGAAGGCCATGATGGACTCTCACATGATGATGCTCATGAAGTACACAACACGGACGGAGAAAACGCCTCTAATGAACAGGGCCATAGCGGAGACCATGAGGCAGAAGCTGCACACGGCCATGAATCAGCCCACAACGCTCATGGCGTAGCATCACAGGCTGCTGTTTCCGATAAGAATGCTCACCACAGTCTACACGAGGGGCATCAAGCATGACCCAGCTCCGGCTCGTCGCAGCTCGTGAGATTAAGACAGGATTTCGCAATCCTTGGGCCTACTCGTTCATCGTCTTATTCTCCGTCTTCATGTTAACACTGCTGCTCATTAACGCCCAAGGTTATGTAGAAGGATATTCCAGCGTGACGGGGACGATGCTCAGTCTCATCCTATACTTACTACCGCTTATGACGTTGATGCTGGGCTCCTTCTCGCTGACGAGTGAGAAAGAAGACGGTAGCTGGGAGCTTCTGTCCACGTATCCACTTCGAACCTCGTCCTTCATCGCGGGCAAGTATGTGGGTCTAGCGGTTGTGATGCTCGTCATCATCTTATTCGGCTTCGGTGCTGCGGGAACGGTCGGGTATGCGATCGGCAGCGGATTCGGACTAACGGCTTATATCGTCCTGCTAGGCTTCTCTATCAGTCTGGCGCTGATGTTCCTCGCTCTAGCGATGCTGATCGGGACGCTGTCACGCAATCGCTGGCAGGCGCTGACGGTTGCCGTCGCTCTATGGTTCTTCCTCGTCATCGCGTGGGCTCCGGCTCTGATCGCACTGCTCGGCATGCTGCCCTATATGTGGATCAAGCCTGCTGTGGCCATGCTGACGCTGCTGAATCCAGCGGAGCTGTCTCGGTTATTCGCCGTCATCGGTCTCGGGGGAGGCTCCGTGCTCGGTCCCGAATATTACGACTGGGTACAGTGGATTCGGCAGCCTACCGGAACGCTCGCCTTCGTCGGATTCGCGCTAGTGTGGATCGGCGTCATCGTCGGCATCACGAACTTACTGTGGGAGAGGGGGAGATCACGTGGCTGAGCCAGTTATTCTTATGACGCAAGTGCATAAGAAGATGAAGGATCAGGTCGTCATCGAGGAGATGAATCTGGCAGCTCCTGAAGGGCGGATCATCGCCCTATGTGGTGGTAACGGTGCTGGTAAGAGTACGATCCTGCGCATGCTGGCTGGCATCCTCCAACCGACTAGCGGAGACATCACAGTGTGTGGTCTCGGGTGGAAGGATGATCGCATCGCATATGCTCGCAACATCGGCTTCATGCCGGATGACTACCGATTCAGCGCGGGACTAACTGCTCTGGAGACCCTCTCCTTCTGGGCTCGTCTGAAGGGATTATCCCAAGCAGACGCTCGGGCAGCGCTCCTGGAGGTCGGTCTGCAGGATACCGGCAAGAAGTCGGTCACTTCATTCTCCAAGGGAATGCGACAGCGCGTCTTATTCGCACAAGCGATGCTCGCGAGACCCCCGCTTATCCTGATGGATGAGCCGACGAACGGTCTGGATCCTTACTGGATGGAGAGCTTCGTCCAGCTGACACGAGAAGCGGCTACACGCGGCCAGACGATCATCTTCTCCACACACCAGCTGCAGATCGCCGAAGCGCTGGCGGATGAGATCTACTTCCTGCAGAGCGGCGTAGTGAAGATGTCCGGCACACCGGCGCAGATCCGCGAACAGATGGGAGCGGCGGGTATGGAGGATGCTTTTGCAAGATTATTTGGATTGCCTAGTGTGCGTTAGTAGCTTTGATCAAGTATGATAGGGTGCAGGAAGTGAGAGAATCGATGGGAGGGGCGTGAGCTAGTGTCGTACAGACAGATTAAGTGGCTGATCCTCATCATACCGACCTTAACGATCGGCCTATGGGAGTACGTTCGACATGAGTTCCTACTGCCGTATATCTCGATGGAGCTTGGCAACATATTGGCGCCGGTCATCGTATTCCTCGTCACGATCTTATTCCTCACACAGCTATTCGATATGCTCGAGCGCAATCACCAGGAGCTAGAGCAGGCGAGAGCGCTGCAAGCGGTGCTAGAGGAGCGGGAGAAGATCGCGGGAGAGCTTCATGACGGCATCGCACAGACCTTGTTTCTGATGAATGTACAGGTCGATCGGATCGCCCAGACGCAGCAAGTAGATGATGTTCGAATCGATAAATTAAAGCAAAATGTCCATCATGCGAATACATACGTCAGACAAGCGATCGCAAGCCTAAGGGAGCCTGCCGAATCGACGCAGGTTCCCTGGATGCAGAGCGTGCGCAGCCTCATGAGTGAGATCGAGCGAGAGAGTACACTGCGCATCACGCTGGACTGGCGGATCGCCGAGGACGCACTGTCAGCGAAGGAGAAGATCGAGCTGTTAGCGATCATGAGAGAGTGTCTGATGAATGTGTATAAGCACGCGGAGGCCAGTCGAGTGATGATCGTGGGTGAACCATCGGGTTCGGGTACGGAATGGGTATGTCGAATTATCGATGACGGCAAGGGCTGGTCACCTGAACAGGAACGCGCGGCAGCTAATCACTTCGGGATTCGGATGATGGAGGATCGGGCAGCTAAGATGCACTGGCAGTTCTCGATGAAGAGAACCGAGTATGAGACGGTCGTGACGGTGAGGAAGATATGGGATTAGGGGAGTAGAAGGATAGGGGAGCATGAACATTCAAGAAGGAGGGAGAAGCATGGGACAGCAACCTTTTCGTGTGGTCATCATCGATGATAGTGTGCAAGCGAGAGAAGCGATCCGAACGATCCTAGAGGGCGATCCGGTATTCGAGGTCGTCGCGGAAGGCTCGACTGGGGAGGAAGCGCTCGCGCTAACGGCCACCTGGATGCCAGACCTCATCTTGATGGATATCCGTATGCCGGGGATGGACGGACTAGAAGCGACGAAGCTAGTGAAGGATCAATATCCATATGTGAAGATCGTCATGGTCACCGTATCTGATGATATCGCGCACTTGTTCGACGCACTGAAGCGAGGCGCTCAAGGCTACCTGCTGAAGAACTTAAACCCCGAATCGTGGATCGCTTACCTGAAGGCGATCTGCTTCGATGAGGCCCCGATGACACGGGAGCTGGCCTACCGCATCCTGAAGGAGTTCTCCCATACAGACAGCTCTCCAGAGGGCTTGCCGGCTACGCCACTTACGGCTAGAGAGACGGAGATCCTGCGGCTCGTCGCGAAGGGGATGTCGAACCGAGAGATCGCCTCGCAGCTGACCATCTCAGAATATACGGTCAAGAATCATCTGAAGAATATCTTCCACAAGCTGCATCTGGAGAATCGCTCGCAGTTGGTACGGTATGTCTACGAGCATGGTTGGATGGGGGATTGAGGATGAGTATGCCCTAGGATAGAGCTAAATCATCAGAATGTGGTTTTCTTTTGCTATACTATTGGAGCTGTTTTGACATACTGTCTTTTACGTGCTCTACTTCCAAGGAACTATTTGCAGGTGCAAAAAAGAAATCTCCGCTTTTTGTTAAAGTAAAGTACATCTCACTAAAGTGCTTGTCATTCCATAAGATAACGATCATATCCTGTTTTTCTCTCAGATCCTTCTCATTAAGCAAGACAATTGGATCAGTGACAGCACCATTAATTTTACTTTTAAGTTTTTGAAAGAAATTCCGTTTAACATTTACCTTTATAGTATGATAGTTGGTGTTATTAGTATTGATCGTTCCTTCGAAGGTTGTTGGACTAAATACGTTTCGGTAACCTTTCAACTGGATAGATAGATCTAACACCCTACCATCTTCTGTACTGGCTTTATAAGATTTGTGGATATCATAAGGCTGCTTATACATGATGAACATAACCAACCCAGCAACTATAAGTAAACCTACGGATAATCTAAGAGCTAGCTTTTTATTAATATCTATTCACCTCCAAATTCTATCGTGGATACGTGCTACTCTTCACCAACAGTCCTTCGTTTGAAAGCTACTTCTATATATGGAATATACATCTAAACTTTACGGAGAATCAAGATGTTCCGATTATGCGGTAGCTGTGTTCGAGATCCTGCAGGCTTCGGACAATAAACGAGCCCCCGGGCTAACACCTCGGAGGCTCGTTCGTCGTGCAGTCAAGTATGGCGGTTACCCTAGGTGATGTAGAAGCTCACTTACTCATATGCTGCTATCCTGCAACCCGATCTATATCGTTAACAGCTCAGCCTTCGCATCGCGATCTACGCCGAAGGATACTCGCTGATCACCGATGATGAGATCGTACTCCCCTAAGAAGCCCTCGAACGTAACCGCTCCATCATCATCTGTCGTCAACGTCACTGTCGTGTTCCAGTCGCTCTTGATCAACCTCTTCAGCACGTCGTAAGCAGGCTTCGGACTGTTGTCCTTCCGTAGGAATCCAGCCGGAGCGCCAAGCCACGCGCCGTCGTCGCTGAACGACCAAGCGGTGATCGCTTCGACTAGCGGATGCTCGAACAAGATCGTATACATCTCTTCGACTTCCTGCGCTTGACGCGCTTCGAATTCAGGTGTGGATGGCCATTCTGGGATCTGATAGTCATTGAGATCTTCGATCTCAGGCGGCATCAGATGTCCAGACGTTAGCGTATTCTCTGTGAAGTGGATCGGCAGACCGAAGTGTGAGAACCGGTCCAACACTTCCTCTAGCTTCTCGCGTCCCCAGTATCCTTGATGCTGGTGTGACTGGATGCCGATCGCATCGATCTCGATACCAGCGTTCAGACAGCCGTCGATCAGAATCTCATAGTTAATCGAGGTGTTGAAGTCGTTCAGCAGAAGCGTTGCGTTCGGATTCATCTCACGGGTCTTGGCGAACATCTCCTTGACGATCCCGACTCGACCGAGCTCCTGACTTATCCGTGTGATACCGTTATCATATTTATCGAAGATCGGCATGATCACGACTTCGTTGATCACATCCCACATATCGATGAGTCCCTTGAAGTCCGTGACGTCGCGTTCGATCCGCTTGAACTGTGCCTGCAATATTTCTTCATTGCTCATTTCCAGTAACCATGGGGCAGTAACGGTATGCCAGCAGAGAGGGTGTCCCTTGACGACGATATTCCGCTCTCTCAGCCACTTCGCAGCCGCCTGTAGCTCCTTCGTCTGCGGCTTCCCGCGCTCCGGCTCGAATCTCCCCCAGTAGAACGGTAATGTCGCGAAGTTAAACACCTCGAGGAATCGATCAACCTTCTCTTCCAGGTATGTAAGCTTGTCCGGTGAGGCGCTCCTGTTCGCTACCTCGATCGTATCGAATAATCCACTGCCGAATAAGAACCTGTGATTCGTCTGTTGAATGGTGACTTCCTTACCTGCGATCGCATTGCCCGAAGCATCCACTAATCGAAGCGTCTTACTAGCCTTACGATGTGCTAAATCTTTCGTCTGAACCATCCTGCATGACCTCCTGTTCATATCATTTCTATGATCGTACAAGCATGTACCCTTGTTCATTGTATCATACGATTAGAATGCTGATTCAACATGCAAGCCAACATTTTGTGTATAGTTGAAAGAACAGGTCATTATATTCTCTTCCTCAACATTTCGTTAACGAACCAGAATATAGTGCGGCAAGATTTACTAAGGGATTATCACACATGTGTGATTAGTAAAAAGAAGGGAATAGTAGTGGTTGTGTCGAATGGTATGGGGATAGGTAGTATTTTATCGAAAAAGGAGTTATTAGCGGATGTCGCACACTACTCACCCGACACGTACGTTATCTGACCACTTATCTGATCTAACAAAGGATGATCTCCATCGCATAAGGCGTACGCTCGACGTGAAGAATGCCAGCTCGTTGAATAAAAGCGATCTCGTACAATGCTTGTCTGAGAAAATACCGAATAATATCGATCATATACTTAAACTATTCGATCTGAAACGATACGAGGTTGTCCAGCAAGTCATCGACAGTGGTGGCATGATCAGACTAGAAGGTCTGTATACGGATGAATTTTTCGAACCGTACTATTATCAAGATCACGGGCTGCTGTTCGTGGACTGGGCAGCTAGAACGGTCCATATGCCGAAAGAGATCGCAGAGAAGCTGAAGCGGATCGATCAAGTCACCCTACGCCATGCACTGCGTCGTAATTCGGAATGGGTTCAGTTGACAAGTGGGCTGTTGCACTACTACGGAACGGTTAGTATTCGCAAGATGATAGAACTGGTCGGGCGCTATACGGATAAGCCGGACTATAGGAGCTACGTTGACATCATACAGGATGCTGCTCATTATGACCAAGGAATCTTAATCTCGAATGCCGGGCTGTCGATCTATAAGGTCGATGATCCCGAGAAGGTCAGGTATGAACATGAACTACGACCGACGATCGACTACTACCCATTCACGAAGGAGGAAGTATTACGAGCGTCGGATGACGACTATATCGACCGAACCCCTGAATATCGGGAGCTCGTCCGGTTCATGCGACAACAATGGGTGATGGATACTGAAGAGGTAGAGATCGTTGTTGAGGAGCTTCTAGACCTGTATCAGAATGGCAGTCAGCTCGGCGATCTCATTCAATACATGCAGGATGAGATAGAGATTCGGGATCTACATCAGATTCAACAGCTTGGCGATCGATTGGCTCGATACATGAATGGTACAAGACAATGGTTCTTAAAAGGGTACAAGCCTGTGGAGCTATCGAACCTGGCTGGTTTTGTACCGTCCAGTGGAACGAGTGCTAATGGCGGAAGTTCGAAGGGTGCTGAAGTTTATAGCTTCCAGACGAAGCAGAAGATTGGACGCAACGACCCGTGTCCTTGTGGTAGCGGTAAGAAATTCAAAAAATGCTGCGGTGCTGAGCGGTAAAGGGCTGTGTTGGGCTCGGCGAATCTTCGGGAATAGGGCAGCGTCATCGTTGCCTGACCCGATACGAAGTACTACTGGGCTAACGGAACTCAGATCCTCTATTTGCTTGAAAATGGGCTTTACTCAGTGGCTAACGGAAATACGTTCCTCTATTTCGGTGAAATGGCATGCCAAAACGGTCGTTTGGTGCAGATAACGCACTCTAGTTCCGTAAGCATGTGCAAATCTGCTGTTTTAGGGGAAATAGCGTACTCTAGTTCCGTTGGCACCGCCTCAACGGTCTGAGGAATCCGCGTGTCACCGCCTCCGCGCTCCATCATAAGAAAGACGCCTTAAGGGATTTGTTCTCCCATCGGCGTCTTTCCTTATGATCATTCAGCATATTCTAGCAACTAGATAGTATGTTGCAAGCTATACTCGCTATCTTGCGAAGATGTGATCGCCGATCCGCAACGTTTGTGGACGTGACCAGATCCATCTGCTCGAAGCGGTATTCGGGTTAAAGTAGAACAGGGCGTTGCCAGTCGGGTCCCAGCCTCTTACGGCATCGAGTGCGGCCTTATAAGCTGTTGAGTTAGGCGTAAGCCAGTATTGGCCATCATCGATTGCGGTGAACGCTCCAGGCTGGAATACGACACCTCTTATCGTGTTGGGAAAATCATCCGACTGAATCCGGTTCATCACAACTGCACCTACCGCGACTTGTCCGACATAAGGCTCTCCTCTCGCTTCACTGTATATAACCTTCGCGAGAACCTCCATCTCGTAGATGTTCAAGCTGTTTCTCCTAAGCACCTTCCAAGTGTGGGCGCCGATGATCCCGTCGGCATGTAGTCCGTAATCTCGCTGGAAAGCACGTGCAGCGGAGGCTGTGCCAGAACCATAGATCCCATCCATCTTACCATTATAGTAACCGAGAGCTTTCAGGCGATATTGCGCGTCCCATACGTCCCCGTTCGCACTTCCGATCTTCAACACGACGGTGGCCGCCGATGCTTGCTGATGCGGAACGATCCCAAGTATCGTGATGAGCGTCATCATCATCGCGACTATGGTCGCTATACGTCGTCTCATAACTTCCCCTCCCTGAACCGATTATATGGGGGGGTGTTGGTCGCTTCAACCCAAAAAATATGGAAACAAAATGGTAAACTATTATCTAATGAACCGAATCGTGCTCTGATCGCTCGGATAACACGTTCTTCAGCTGAGCTTCGACGTCAAGGATATGCGCTTGCTGTCTCCTGATCGTCTCCTTCAGATTCGATACATAGATGATGAGGGCACAAGCTAATATCCCTAGGATAAATGCGATCACGATAATATACATAGATAATCTCCTCCTATCAATGATGTACCAGCGTTAGTCGTACTTCTCTTCCTCTACTCGTAGCTGACCATCGATGATGAGCTCCGCTTCGGTCTCGAAGTTCAGCAGTAACGGATCGGGAAGGCGCTCGGCAATCTCTCGGCACACGTCCAAGGCGAGCAAGGCTTCTACAGAAGCAGGTCGAGGGGATAACTCGTTCACCCAATCGCGGAATATATCGACGAATCGATAGAAAGAATGCTCGAAGAGCTCTGCTGCAGATTCAGACTGATCATAGTCTGCCTTACCCATCGCTTCCCAGTTACGAATCGTGACGCTCAAGGCTTCGTTCAATATGTCGTTCATCTCGTGCTCCTTTCATTCGTTCTCTGCAAGTATGCAGGGTCGCTTTATACTATTATACTAGGTTATCGGATGAGAAGACATCAATAAACCTTGCCTGTGATTTGGCATCATCATGAGTTGGGCATATAATAGGAGTTGACCATGTAACAGATATATACATATCGGGAGGAAGAGTAGAGTGGATTATCATCGTATTACGAGTATAGAGGACCCAAGGTTTCGTCAGATGCATCGTCTGATGCAGGATATATTTCCGGCAGAGGAAGTGCTCGAGTACGAGCTATGGGAAGAGCCACTAGAAGATCCTGGGATTAGCGTCTATGTCGCCGTGCATGAGGGAGAGGTTGTAGGCGCGACGGAATACCGATACTATCCAGATCTGAATGTGGCGATGACGGACTTTACGATCATCGGGCGAGAAGGCCTCGGCATCGGTCCGTTCCTAGCGAAGCACAGATTGACTGATCTCGAGCACATGGCCGCCACAAGTGGGCAGCAGCTGTCGGGGATGTTCGCAGAGATCTATGATCCTTATCGTACAGGGGACCACGAATTCGGAGGAATCAAGCCGATGGATCCATTCGTGAGGAGAGAGGTGCTCGCCCATCTTGGCTATAAGAAGCTGGACTTTACTTATATTCATCCCTCCTGGAACAACGACGGTGAGGCGGTAGCAGGACTTGATCTGTGTTTCATGCCGATCCACCATGCAGGAGACGAATTGTCCGCTCGCGTTGTGGTTCAGTTTCTGCGAAGATATTATGCATTCTTAACGAACAAGCCTGGTCAGTGGGTGGCGATGGTCGATCAACTCGAACAGAAGAGTACACTGCGCTTGCTGCCGATCTAAGCCGGGACCTGTGTAGACAGGCTGAGGCATTAGTCAAGGTTGGTACTCGATCATAGCTAAACACATATCGATCTTAAGAGGCATCCGGTCCTGACTGGATGCCCATGATCATTTTGATCAGACTCATGTTGGATATAAGTGGTTCGGTCAGGTTAATCTATATGGCATCGGAGGCTTGTGAGAAGATGATGAAGTTTATAAGAGCACAAGGGATCGATCTAAGTCCACGAACTTATTTTATAACAGCTCTTACGTATATGGCATATGGCCTGTTCAGCTCGATGATCATCGGTCTGATCATCCAGACGATCGGTAACCAGGTTGGCATCGCCTTCTTGACGACGATCGGCACGGCCGCGATCAGCTATTATGGAGCAGCGATCGGTGGCGCGGTGAGCTATGGTCTGAAAGCACCTCCGCTCGTGCTGTTCGCCTCTATCGCCTGCGGCGCTTTCGCGGCAGAGATGGGTGGCGGCCCGGCTGGTGCTTATGTAGCGGCTCTGATCGGCACGGAATTCGGCAAGCTCGTATCGAAGACGACACCGGTCGATATCATCGTCACTCCGCTCGTCGTGTTGTTGGTAGGCGGACTTGCAGGGAATTACCTCGGTCTCGTCATCTCAGAAGGAATGGTCTGGTTCGGTGAGCTGATCAACTGGTCGGTCGCACAGCGGCCATTCGTCATGGGGATCCTCGTCGCGACATTGATGGGACTAGCCTTGACAGCGCCGATATCAAGCGCGGCGATCGCGATCATGCTCGGTCTCGACGGTCTGGCGGCTGGTGCAGCGACGATCGGATGCTCTGCTCAGATGATCGGCTTCGCGGTCGCCAGCTTCAGGGAGAATCGGATCGGGGGGTTGCTCGCTCAGGGTATCGGTACATCGATGCTTCAGATCTCGAATATCATTCGCAATCCGCTCATCTTGATCCCACCGACCGTAGCAGGTATGCTGCTCGCGCCACTTGGTACAGTGTGGTGGCAGATGGAAAGTGTGAAGGAGGGAGCCGGTATGGGAACAGCAGGCTTCGTCGGTCAGATATTCACCTTACATACGATGGGCACTCATGCAGAAGTATGGATGAAGATCTTCATCTTACATCTGATCGGTCCTGCGGTTATTAGTCTGCTGATCTCTGAATGGATGAGGCGTATGAACTGGATCCGGTCGGGGGACATGAAGCTCGAGCTATAAACAACAAACTGGGACAGAAGGTGACAAGGTGGCTTACTCGCAGTCATTCGCATTACATACAGACAAGTACGAGATTAATATGATGTATGCACACTGGAAGAACGGTACACATGAACGCAAGGTCGTGTTCGATGTCTATATTCGAAAGCTTCCTTTTGATAACGGTTACGCTGTATTTGCTGGTCTGGCACGGGTCGTCAATTACCTGCAGCAGCTATCATTCACAGAGGAGGACATCGCCTTCCTCGCTGACGAAGAAGAGCATTATGAACCGGAGTTTCTCGAGTATCTGCGCGGTCTACGGTTTACGGGTAACCTATGGTCGGTCAGAGAAGGAGAGGTTGTGTTCGCGGGTGAGCCTTGGATGCGGATCGAGGCGCCTGCCGGAGAAGCCCATCTCATCGAGACAGCGCTTCTCAACTTCATTAACTATCAGACGCTCGTCGCCACGAAGGCTTCGAGGATTCGGAATGTAGCAGAAGAGGATACGTTGTTAGAATTCGGTTCGAGGCGCGCACAAGAGGCAGATGCGGCGATATGGGGGACCCGTGCGGCATATCTGGCTGGGTTTCATGCTACGTCGAATGTGCGAGCTGCGATGATGTTCGGCATTCCCGCTGTCGGTACGCATGCTCATGCCTGGGTACAGATGCATGACTCGGAGCTTGAATCGTTCGAGAAGTTCACAGAAGCGCTTCCTGAGCAGTCAACCTTGCTCGTCGATACATATGATACGCTGCGATCGGGTGTTCCGAACGCGATCAAGGCAGCGAAGCGGATGGCGGAGCGGGGCAAGCGACTGAAGGCGATCCGCCTAGACTCAGGTGATCTGGCCTATCTATCGAAGAAAGCGAGGGCGATGCTGGATGAAGCCGGCCTTCATGATGTGAAGATATCTGCGTCAAGTGACCTCGATGAGTTCACGATCATGCATCTGAAGACGCAAGGAGCACGCATCGATCAATGGGGAGTCGGTACGAAGCTGATCACCTGTGAGGGGCAGCCGTCTCTGGGCGGTGTCTACAAGCTAGCGGCACGCACGCTTGCAGACGGCACTCTGGTGCCGACGATCAAGATCTCTGCGAATCCAGCGAAGATCACGACGCCGGGTGTTAAGGACGTATATCGGATCATGAGCAACGAGACCGGTAAAGCGATCGCGGATTACGTATGCCTCAGCGAGGAGACGGATGTAAGGGAAGGGAAGCCGCTCAAGCTGTTTAATCCTGAGCATCCATATATGTCGACGATCATCGAGCATTACACTGCGGTACCGTTATTGCAGCTCGTATTAGAGGCTGGTCGGCTAACAGGTCCACTACCAGCTCTAGATGAAGCTCGGCGTTATCATCTGCATCAGAAGCAGCTGTTTTGGCCAGAATACCTGCGAACCTTAAACCCAGAGCTACATCATGTTCATATAAGCGAACGTCTCTGGACGCTCAAGCGGGATATGATCGAGAAGATGAAGAACAGTCGGGTCCATCCTCCCAGACCATAGTCCGATGATCCTTCTCCTATTGATTTTTAGGGTTGCTTTTTATAAGAAAGTTGCATTATATTAGGCAAGGGGTACGCTCGACGATACATAGATCGAGAGAATACAGCATTCCGAATAGGAGGACAAGCTTTTGGATTGGCAAGAGATATTATTCAAATTCATCGGTGGTCTCGGGATCTTCTTGTTCGGCATCAAGTATATGTCGGATGGGCTGCAGAAGACAGCAGGAGACCGCATGCGCAGTCTGCTCGCCAAGTATACATCCAACCCAGTCATAGGGGTGCTGGTCGGCATCGTCGTCACGGTGTTAATCCAATCCTCAAGTGGTACAACAGTGCTTGCGATCGGCTTGATTAATGCTGGTCTACTAACGCTCAGACAGGCGATTGGCGTCATCTTCGGTGCCAATATCGGTACGACGGTCACCGCGTTTATCGTCGGGATCAAGATTGAAGATTATGCATTATTGATCATCGGTATTGGTGCATTCTTCCTGTTTTTCTTACATAAGAAGTTATATCAATATATCGGACAGGTTATCTTCGGCTTCGGTGCCTTATTCCTAGGGCTCGGTACGATGAGCGACGGCCTAAAGCCGCTGCGCACACTGGAGGTGTTCACCGACTTCATCGTCGATCTGTCGCATAGTCCAGTATTAGGCATCATAGTCGGTACGGTCTTCACCGTGATCGTTCAGAGCTCTAGTGCGACGATCGGTATCCTCCAGTCGCTAGCAGACGAAGGTGTGATCGAGCTATGGGGCGCACTGCCTGTCCTATTCGGTGACAACATCGGCACGACGATCACCGCGGTGCTGGCTTCGATCGGTACGACGGTAGCTGCGAAGAGAGCGTCGCTCGTCCATGTTATTTTCAATGTAACAGGTGCGATCATCTTCACGATAGCCCGACCGCTTGTGTATACTGTCGTTCTGTGGCTTGGCGCGGATGTGAATATCAGGATGCAGATCGCATATGCACACGGGTTGTTCAACTTTACGAATACACTCCTCTTCCTGCCGCTCATCCCGGTATTGGCATGGCTTGTCACGAAGGTTATCCCAGGCCAGATGCAGGAGATCGAATTCCGTGCCAAGTATCTTGATGCGAGACTGCTGGCGAATCCGTCGATCGCACTCGGGCAAGCGCAGCATGAGATCCTGCGCATGGGTGGATTAGCGAGGGAGACGCTGAACGATGCGACCAATTATTTCTTTAATAAGAATGAGAAGGTTGCAAGTCTGGCGCTTCAGAAGGAACAGCTCGTGAATGAACTGGATCGCAAGATTACGGAATATATGGTGAAGATTCAGCAGAACACGATGACCCCGGAGGAATCTGGCAAGGCATCGATCCTCATACAGACGATCAATGATATCGAGCGGATCGGTGATCACGCGGAGAACATCGTCGAGCTGGCAGAGTTCAGTATCAACCAGAAGGTAGACTTCTCTGAGGATGCAGAGAATGATCTGCGTGATATGCTGAAGCTAGCTGACGAGACTGTGTCGAAGGCGTTGTACGCACTAGAGCATCATGATCAACATGCGGCGGAGGAAGTACTCGCCTATGAGTCGGAGCTCGACCGGATGGAGAATGTGTACCGCAAGGCTCATATTAACCGCTTGAATCAAGGGATGTGTACCGGCAACTCCGGCGCTGTCTTCCTCGATATCTTGAGCAACCTGGAGCGGATCGGCGACCATAGTAAGAATATCGCACAATACATCCTGGGGATGGACCAGAATGAATAATCCAGTCGGGCTGATCATCGACCTGGATGGGACGATGTACAGAGGTAAACAGATGGTGGAGCATGCAGATGCATTCATCCGGCAACTAAGAGAACGACATGTTCCCTATCTGTTCTTGACGAACAACTCATCCCGAACACCTAGCCAGGTCGCGGAGCATCTATGTGAGATGGGGATACCTGCAGAGGCATCAGATGTGTATACGGCAGCTCAAGCTGCTGCCGCGTATATTCGCCGCCAACGGGAACAGGCGAAGGTGTACCTGATCGGGGAGACGGGACTGGAACAGGCTTCGTTGCAGGAAGGATTCGTGATCACTCGTGAAGAGCAGCCGGACTATGTCGTGCAAGGCATCGACCGACGATTCTCTTACGATACATTAGCCAAGGCGGTACAGTATATCCGCTCCGGCGCTGTCTATGTGCAGACGAATCCAGATCTGCTGCTGCCATCCGATAACGGGTTCATGCCAGGGGCCGGCTCCCTCGGGGCGGCGATCCAAGCGGCATCTGGTGCCGAGCCGATCGTGATCGGCAAGCCGTCGACCATCATCATGGAGGATGCCATCCGCATCCTAGATATGCCGAAGGATCATATATGGGTCGTGGGGGATAACGCTGCGACAGATGTGAAGGCTGGCTATGCTGCTGGCTGTAGGACGGCGCTGGTGTTGACCGGGCTGACGACGCGCGATAATATGCAGCAGCTACTAGGTCGTGCTGGAGTTGTTCCGGATCTCGTATGCGATGATCTGCCGTCTCTATTAGAAGCCGTGTTGTCACGCGGCATATCGTAATATGAATATAAGCCGCATCGGACTCGAGAATTTACTTCTCTGCCGTGCGGCTTAACATTTTTCTGGCGGTCTTCGCAGCATCTAGTAGCATCTCCATGACGATCTGCTTCTCCTTATCCGACAACGCTTTCCCCTCTTCATAGAACGCCATCTCACGAAGCTGCGCGAAGAAGCTTATCTCAGGATCTGTGTCAGCGCCATACATGGCAGACGGCTCACGGATCCGCTCGCCTAGTCCGAGCAAGTAATCCGCTGAAGTGTTGAATACATCCGCGAAACGGACTAACAGCTCATCCTCTACCGGTCTCTTACCTGATTCGATTCGCGACAAGACACTGTTGTTAATCTTCACTGCATCGGCCAGTTCTAGTTGCGTCCAGCCATTGCGTTCCCTTAGTCGTCTGATGCGATCACCCGTCGTTTTCATCTGAAACCCAGCCTTATCTGTTGTTTTTCTATCGTCGCATATCCACCTTTTCATCATGAATATATCATCTTTTTTTAGGTACTCATTATTATTTGCATATTAAGCAAAATATATATTGACTTTGCTGTAATAGAAAATTAGTATAGGGAAGTAGGACTAGTAGGAATGTCCATATATGGTATTGCTGATGGAGATTTTTATTTTGATGTGAGATGGCGTTAGGGAAGGGAGTGTTAGGGATATGGGAGAATGGAGCATATGGGTAGAATGGGTGAGGTTCGTATTTATGATCGGCATCCTCCCACTGCTGCTCGTTCTAGTCGTCGTGTGCTGGAGACTCGCTTTGCTAATCGGAGCGAAGCTCGCCAATGAACGGCGAATATACATACAAGCGACCGGAGTGGAGGCGTATGCATTCGCAGCTTCGATGCACCCTGACTCTGGTAGGGCAGAGAAGCTAGAAGGAGCCGTTGTGTATATGCGGAGGCAATTCGAGCAGCGTCACATTCCGTTCGATTATGAACAAGCGAGGGCGGTGATCGAGCAGGCTGCACTCGAGCTGGCGAGGGAGTAGCTGCAGTTGAAGTTCATAGCTCGGCAGTCTTGCAAGCCAGGAAGTGCCCCACTTCATATGAACGTGGGGCTTCTTAAGTTTCTCGTGAGTATCTCTTATCTTCTACGCTTCACGTTTCTTGGTCTCGGATGGAGTGATTCCTTTGATCTGCTTATAGAGACGAGTAAAATAGTTCAGATTACCATATCCCACCTTGCCAGCTGCTTCTGTCACCGTCGCACCTTCACGAAGTAGACGCTCAGCCATATCCATACGGTAACGATTCACATATTCGACGAACGTGCGTCCTGTAGCAGATTTGAACACGTTGCAGAAATGATATGTCGTCAAGTTGACCATCCTCGCAGCCTCCTTTAGAGAAAGCTTCTCATGGTAGTGCGACTGGATATAGAGCAGAGCGTCTTTGATCCGTTCCATCCGCCTATCAACGGCGATGCCAATCTCTTCCTGATGGATCGGGGCATATGCTCGGGCGAGTAAGGTGAATAACAGGTGTACCTGAGACTTCACGACAAGTTCATACGCCGGTGCCTTACGTTCATATTCATCGATGATGCTATGGAGGATATCCTTCATTCGCTGCTGATCGGCAAAGCCGTGTATATCTACAGGAAACCGAAGCTCACCTTCGAGGTATGGAGCAAGGTAACGTTCATGCACAGGATCCTGGAACGGACTTTCGAGCAATGATCGGTTGAAGACGAGTGCTAAGTACTCGATCTGTTCCTCTGTCGAAGCGTACCCGACATGTAGTGCACCGCTAGGTACGATCAGCAAGTCCCCCGGGAATACCTCGTACTGCTGCCGATCGATATAGAAGGTAGCTTCACCTGCTGTCATATAGATCAACTCGAAGTGATCATGCCAGTGTAGATATAACGCGGTACGCCCCATCTCGCCTCGCGGACATACGTTGCGGAACAAGTTGATGGGATACAGGCTGTCGCTAAGGTTCGTATTCTCTCTTAGCTCAAGTGGATAAGTCACGCCTTCGCCACACCTTTCGTACTTAAGATCATATGCGGACAGCCGTCACAAGATTAGATAAAAAGTCCGCAAGATTATGTAGAGTAATCGCTTTCATCGTCAGTGTATAATCTCAGTAGTCTCTAATCATTATACTAGCTTATATGAGGAGTGGTGGGAAGTGAACGGTAAACATACAGGCTTACGAATCGGTACGATGGTCGGTGGTGGAGATGCAGCGCGTGTGATCCCGCAGATCGCAGAGCATGGTTTCGAGTCCTTCAACTTATCATTCTGGCAGACGACAGGTGGACTTGATCTCGCAGAGACTGCGAAACGGGTGCGTGAAGCGATCGGAGATCGAGATATCGTCATCTCGGCGCTTAGCATCTTCGGGAATCCGCTGACAGGCACAGGAGGGAATGCAGACACGCTCGCCAGTTGGGAGCGGCTGATCGATCATGCCCATCTGTTCGGGGCGGATATCGTCTCGGGCTTCACAGGTAGACTGACGGGTCGACCGATCGACGAATCGATCCCGAAGTATACCGAAGTATTCGGAGAGCTAGCGCGACGAGCGGAGGATCGGGGAGTGCGTATCGCCTTCGAGAATTGCGATATGGGCGGTACGTGGGAGACTGGTGATTGGAACATCGCACATAATCCGACGGCGTGGGAGATGATGTTCGATGCGGTGCCGTCCGATCATATCGGTCTCGAGTGGGAGCCATGTCATCAGATGGTTAGCCTCATCGACCCGATCCCGCAGCTGCGCGAATGGGTGCACAAGGTGTTCCACGTACATGGCAAGGACGCGACGATCGCTTGGGACATCGTTCGGAAGTATGGCGTTCATGGTCCGGAGCCGTTCGTCTGGCATCGTACTCCCGGCTTCGGTGATACGAACTGGTCAGATATCATCACGATCCTGCGCCAGGCTGGATACCAGGGAACGATCGATATCGAGGGGTGGCATGATCCGGTTTATCGTGGCGAATTAGAGATGACGGGTCAGGTACATGCGCTGAACTATCTGAAGCGTTGCCGCGGCGGCGACTTCGTGCCGAATCCGAAATGATGGGATGGAGTAGAGGAGGAGTATGAGATGAGTAAATATCGAGTTATCGTCGCGGGCTGCGGCGGCATGGCGAATACTTGGGTGAAGTACGCGAAAGAAAGAGAAGACACGACGATCGTCGGGTTGGTGGACATCCATCTCGATGCCGCGACATCGATGGCGAAGCGGCACGGGATTAGCTGTGGGACGTATACGAGTCTCGATAGCGCTTTGCAGGAGACCGGGGCGAATCTCGTGTTCGATGTGACGATCCCTGCGAGCCATTACACGATATCCTCGACTGCTATGGAGCATGGTGCCCATGTGATGAGTGAGAAACCGATGGCCGAATCGATGGACGACGCGAAGCAGCTGATCTCCATCTCGGAGCGGACGGGACGTTCATACGCGGTCATGCAGAATCGGCGATTTAACGCGCCGATGCGTGCGATCCGTGGATTCATCGACGAAGGTAAGATCGGTAAAGTCGGGTATATCGGGGCAGACTTCTTCCTCGGTCCGCACTTCGGTGGCTTCCGCGATGCGATGGATAGTCCACTCATCCTGGATATGGCGATCCATACGTTCGATCAAGCGCGATATCTGACAGGTGCAGACCCGATCTCCGTATACTGTCATGAGTATAACCCTGCTGGTTCTTGGTATGCGGGTCATGCGTCTGCGATCAGCATCTTCGAGATGTCAGATGGCTCTGTGTTCGCCTATCGCGGTTCATGGTGTGCGGAAGGCGCGCCGACTTCATGGGATGCATCCTGGCGCGTGAACGGTGAGAAGGGGACGGTCCTATGGGATGGATTCGGACAGCCGACGGCGGAGGTCGTAGCGTCGACGGATCAGACGGGTAAGTTCATCCGAGACTATGAACAGCTGGTAGTGCCGATGCAGTGGACTGGACGTCCAGGACATGAAGGATGCCTAGATGAGATGTTCGCCGCGCTCGAGGAGCGACGGCCTGCAGAGACCGATTGCCGGGATAACATCAAGAGCATGGCGATGGTGTACGGTGCGATCGATAGTGCGAGAGAAGGTCGGAAGATCGATCTGCGCAGCTATTATTGATATAGATAAGTCGTGATGCTGCCCTATGCCCGAGTCATCTATAACAGATACTGTTTGCGACGGGCATTCGCGAGAGGGCCGCTATACTCGGGTGGGAGGCTGCTACACGCGATAGAGCCCGCACCTCCGAAGGGAGTCCGCATCATTCGATGAAGGATTACAGACTTGTCATAGTTCTCCCAGCTTCGGGAAACCTACCGTATGAATCGTATCTAGACTATAACGGAGGTTGACTCGAAGATGAATGAGACGATGACGATGGAGAAGCCGGTAGTCACCGGGCAGAAGCTATCGGGCAAGACGGCGATCATAACGGGGGCGGGATCGGGAATCGGCCGAGCGACGGCGCTGAAGATGGCGGAGCAAGGTGCGAAGATCTGCTTGCTAGACCTGAAGGATGCGCGGACAGAAGATACGAAGGAGCAGATCGTGTCAGCAGGCGGGGAAGCGATCTCGGTCGATGTTGATATCTCGGATCCTGCCCGTGTCGAGGAAGGGGTTAAGGCAGCTCTGGACAAGTGGGGGCAGATCGATATCGTATTCGCGAACGCCGGGATCAACGGTCGTGTCGCACCGATCGAGGATCTGTCACCGGAGGAATGGGATCATACGCTCAGCACGAATCTGAAGGGGACCTTCCTCGTCGTGAAGTACGCGATCCCGCACATGAGAGAGCGCGGCGGAAGTATCATCGTGACGAGCTCGATCAACGGCAGTCGCACATTCTCCAGCTTCGGGATGAGTGCATACAGCACATCGAAGGCTGGGCAGGTCGCCTTCGCCAAGATGGCCGCACTCGAGCTCGCTCGCTATCGGATCCGCGTGAATGTCATCTGCCCGGGTGCGATCGAGACGAATATTGGGGAGAATACGTTCAAGGCTCCGACTGTGAAGGAGATTCAGATCCCAGTGAAATATCCCGAAGGTAGCCAGCCGCTAGAGAACGGGCCGGGCAAGCCAGAGCAGGTAGCCGATCTTGTCCTATTCCTCGCATCCGATGACTCCAGCCATGTAACGGGGACAGAGATCTTCATCGATGGCGCCGAGTCGCTGTTGTGATCGAATTGACAAATATCATGATTCAGAGTATGTTGAAAGAGAAGACTTAATCGCATAGCTTACGACCACTAGGGGAGCCGATATCGGCTGAGAGAAGGAGAGCGATCCTGATACCCTTGTACCTGATCTGGATGATGCCAGCGTAGGGAAGTGGTGCTCGACGTTCGTCAGTTGTCGCGCCGCTCCTCTGTTGGGGGGCGGTTTTTTTGCGATTAGACAGCAGCAACAGGTCTGTTGTCAGGATAGGTCCCTTACTTGGTATGATTGCAGGAGGGTTGTGGATGGAGAGCGATAGAGATTCGTCATGGGATAGGTATTCGAGACAGATATTATTCTCGCCGATCGGCCGAGATGGACAAGAACGGCTTCAGGCTGGGCGGGTGTTGATCGTCGGCATGGGCGCACTCGGTACGGTCATCGCGAATCATCTCGTGCGGGCCGGTGTTGGCCTCGTCCGTCTCGCTGACCGCGACTACGTCGAAGCGAGCAATCTGCAGCGTCAGATGCTGTTCGATGAGGAGGATTGCCGAGAGGCGCTGCCGAAGGCCGAAGCAGCTGCGCGGAAGCTGCGGCGCATCAACAGCTCGGTGAGGGTCGAAGCACATGTGACCGATGTGACGCCGCTGAACATCCGTGAGCTTGCCGCAGGTGTTCAACTGATCGTAGACGGTACAGATAACTTCCGAACCCGCTATCTGATGAATGATTATGCGTATCAGGCGAATATCCCTTATGTATACGGTGGTGCAGTCAGCTCGCGCGGGATGACAGCAGCTTTCATCCCAGGAAGCACCCCCTGCTTCCGATGCTTGCTACCGGAAGGCGATGGCAACGGAGAAACATGTGACACGATCGGTGTGCTGGCACCAGTGGTGGATATCGTCGCGTCATATGAGTCGGCGGAGGTGCTTAAGATCCTGACGGGGAATCTCGACGCGGTCCGTCGGAGCCTGCTGACGTTCGATATATGGAAGAACCGTACGTACGAGATGCGATACCCGAAGCCACGCGAGGATTGCCCGACATGTGGCAAGCGTGAATATCCCGCATTATCGCTTCACTCATCTGCAGACGTGACGACGATGTGCGGCCGCGATTCGGTACAGATCTCAGGCGGCAGACCGCTCGACCTCTCGATATGGCGAGATCGGCTAAGTAGCGTTGGGGAAGTGAACGCCAATCCGTTCCTCATGCGAGTGAGCTTGCCAGAAGGGGAGCGCTTGACCTTGTTTCCCGATGGTCGAGTGTTCGTTCAGGGAACGAGTGATCCAGTAAGAGCGAAGTCGCTGTACGCGCGTTACATCGGGATGTAGATAAGAATCGGGGGAGGAGAGGGATACATACATGCGAGATTTTCGACTATACGCGATCACGGGAGAGGTATTCCATCCAGGTCGCAGTATGCTGGAAGTGATGGAGCAGGCGATCGTCGGTGGTGCGGACATCATCCAGCTACGAGATAAGAAGAGCAGCAAGCGGGAGATTCTTGCCAAGGCATACGCATTGCGCGAGCTCACTTCGAAGTATGGAGTGACGTTCATCGTCAACGATCATATCGATATCGCGCTAGCGGTTGACGCGGATGGCGTGCACTTAGGCCAGGATGATCTGCCGCTTCGCGAAGCGAGGAAGGTAGTAGGCCGTGATAAGATCATCGGCATCTCGACGCATCACATCGAAGAAGCGAGGCAAGCGGAGCGCGAGGGAGCCGATTACATAGGTGTCGGGCCGATATTCCCTACGCAGACCAAGGAAGATGTCGTCAGTCCAGTCACGACGCACTATGTCAAGCAGGTTGCTGAAGAGATCGGCATCCCGTTCGTCGCGATCGGCGGGATCAAGCTGCATAATGTCGATCAGGTGCTGGCAGCTGGCGCAGCTCGTATATGTGCGGTCAGCGATATCGTCGGGGCAGATGATGTAGCAGGGACATGTCGCAAGTATATACAGAAGATCATGGCAGCTACTGGAGGTGTGACCGGTCATGAGACTGATCATTAATGGGGAATCCCGAGAAGTTGCGGCTACACATGTACAGCAACTGGTGGCAGAGCTTGAGCTAGATCACAAGCTGATCGTCGTCGAAGTCGAAGGACGGATCATCGATCAGGACCAATGGGTGGACTGCCGCTTGGAAGAAGGAATGAAGCTTGAGCTCGTGCATTTTGTGGGAGGGGGTTGAGAGAATGGGACATGATGAACTAGTCATAGGTGGTAGAGCCTTAAGATCGCGCTTCTTCCTCGGCACGGGTCGCTATCCGAATCCATATGTGCAGAACGAAGCGATCCGCGCATCAGGAGCGGAAGTGCTTACCTTCGCCATACGCAGAGTGAATCTGGATGCGGTGGAGGACGATTCGATCCTCCAGCATCTCGAAGGGCAGTCCTTCGTCTATCTGCCGAATACGTCAGGCGCGCGGACCGCAGAGGAAGCTGTGCGCATCGCGAGGCTGGCGAGAGCATCCGGTCTTAGCGACTGGGTGAAGGTAGAGATCAGCGCGAATGAGAAGACACTGCTGCCCGATCCGATCGAGACGCTGCGGGCGACGGAGATATTGGTGAAGGAAGGCTTCGTCGTCCTGCCGTATACGTCGGATGATCCGATCCTATGCAAGCGGCTCGAAGAGGCGGGGGCAGCAGCTGTTATGCCTGGTGCAGCGCCGATCGGGACAGGTCTCGGGATATTGAACCCGTACAATATCGGACTGATCGTAGAAGAAGCGAACGTACCGATCATCGTTGACGCAGGTCTAGGAGCGGCGAGCGACGTGACGCAGGCGATGGAGCTCGGTGTCAGCGGCATCTTGATGAATACCCCTGTCGCACGGGCGAAAGATCCCGTGATGATGGCTCAGGCGATGAAGCTAGCGATCGACGCAGGAAGGCTTGCTTATCTTGCCGGTCGCATCCCGAAGCGCATGTATGCCTCGGCGAGCAGCGGCCAAGAACAATACATCTTAAGATAGTAGGTGAACATCATGGGGGAACGCATCTTGGTCTTGGGCGGCGGAGTGATCGGGTTATCTTGTGCCTATGAAGCGTTGCTACAAGGATTCGATGTAACGGTCGTTGAAGCAGGAAGCTGTGGCGGGCAAGCATCGGGAGCGGCGGCGGGGATGCTTGCTCCGTTCTCTGAGAATACAGAGTTTCCGGACGATTTCTTCCGGTTATGCTTAGAGAGTCTGACGCTATATGCAGACTGGACGCGCTCGATCAAGGAAATATCAGGTGAGGATTTCGAATATTCGAACAGCGGTAGTCTGTATGCGGTCTATCATGAAGCAGACTTAACGGCACTCGAACAGCGTCGTAGCTGGCAGGATACATACGGAGCGAAGGCAGAGCTTGTGTCCGGCAGCATGCTGCGAGAGCTCGAGCCTGCAATCTCGCCGGCGGTCGTCGCTGCCCTCTATTCACCTGTGGAGAGCCACGTGCACGCGCCACATTACGTGAAAGCACTGGAGCATGCTTGCCGCAAGCTAGGCGCCCATATCCATGAGCAGTGCGGTGAGGTAGCTCCTGAGTTCACGACGGGTGGCATCGCCGTGCGCTGCGCGAATGGCGATCACTTCACTGCCGATCGGCTGATCGTCAGTATCGGAGCATGGAGCGGTAAGCTAGAGCAAGCCTTCGGCTTCCGCATCCCGATCTACCCGATCCGCGGACAGATCTGCGCGTATGAAGCCCGGCCAGCGCAACCGAACGTTCGTCATATGGTGTTCAGCAGCCAAGGCTACCTCGTTGCGAAGAAGCATGGCCAGCTCGTATGCGGAGCTTCCGAAGACTTAGCTGGATTCGACACTTCCTGGACGGATAAGGGCATCAGCCGCTTACTCGCATGGAATAGCAAGCTGTTCCCGTTCCTTAACAGCATGGAGCCATCACTCAGATGGGCGGGCTTGCGACCAGCAACGCAGGACGGGTATCCCTTGATCGGGGAACACCCGACAGATCGTCGTGTCATCTTCGCTTGCGGTCACTACCGGAATGGCATCCTGCTCAGTCCTGTGACTGCGAAGCTCGTAGGGAAGCTGCTGACAGGCAAGGCAGATCGTCTCTCGATGGCAGCATTCGCGCCAGATCGGTTCGGTACAGTGCAGAGCGAGATGGACGAATATCAGATCAGTCGCGGAAGGCATGATAGGATGAATGGTGCGTACACACTAGCGAGTCACATAAGGGAATATGGCAGACTTCGTTAAGAGGATGATGAGAACAAACTAGTAATGCAGTGTAGGAAGTTCGGGGGAGGGATGAGGATGCGTATGTTATCCATCGCAAAAGCATTAACGATCGCAGGCTCGGACAGCGGAGGCGGAGCCGGGATCCAAGCAGATCTGAAGACGTTCCAGGAGCTTGGGGTATACGGGATGAGTGTCATCACAGCGCTTACCGCGCAGAATACGCTTGGCGTACAGGGCGTCTACCCGCAGACAGAGGCATGTATCGCTGCACAGATCGATTCTGTGCTGACCGATATCGGTGTAGATGCGGCGAAGACGGGGATGCTGTTCTCAGCAGATATCGTACGCTTAGTCGCAGAGCAGGTTAGGCGATATCAGGTCAAGAAGCTCGTCGTCGATCCCGTTATGTTCGCCAAGGGCGGATCGGCACTTCTGCAGGAAGAGGCGATGGAGGCGCTGAAGCAGCATCTGTTGCCACTCGCTTATATGATCACGCCGAATATCCCGGAAGCGTGCCGCTTGATCGGTGTAACACAGTTACGCGATGAAGCGGAGATGCGCGATGCCGTCTATCGTCTATACGAGCTAGGCCCTTCGTATATCCTGCTTAAGGGTGGCCATCTGGATGGCAGCAGCAGGTGTATCGACTATCTATACGATGGTCAACAGACCATCGTCCTCGAATCGCCGCGTATCGATACGAAGCACACCCACGGAACGGGATGCACGTTATCAGCTGCGATCACAGCCGAGCTGGCTAAGGGAAGGTCAGCAGAGGATGCCGTTCAGACTGCGAAGCGGTTCATCACGGCGGCGATCGAGCACGCGATGCCGCTAGGTAGCGGGATCGGGCCGACGAACCATGCAGCGTATCGACGATTAGAACATGCTTAAGAGCAGAAGCTTAGGGAATCATCTTATCTATAACGGACATCGAACAGTCGGAGTGAGTGATACCGGCATATCGATGTCCGTTTTATTGCTAATCTATCGCTGTGTTATACCGCATGTGGATGTGTGCCAGTCTATCGTATGGTTCATGCCGCATGTCGAAGCGATCTATACACCAACAGTCATCATGCTTAATGTTTACAGCACGCATCGTATGAGTAGGGGTTAAGTCGTCTTCGTATAGTTCATCAAGATCGGCAGCACTCTCTCCTCGCGTGTCATCGAAGCATGACATAATGGACAGACAGGTTCTTCAGCTGTGAAAGTAAAGTTATCGCGCATCCAACCGTTACAATCTTCATTCGAACAAGACCAGATATCCGTTGCCGCTTCTGGAATCGGTTCTTCCACTTTACGGAACAATATCGTTCATCTCCTTCCTATACCATACCATTAGTATGTGATCGAGATCGACGGTATATGCACAATAATGGCAAACGAGCTTAAGTTTCTGTACAATATAGATAGGCTGCAAGTTCGGCTGACCATCATGTGCTGGGCCTCTGATAGGATCACTTGTATCTATAGTGTAAGCTATCCGCAACATAATATGAAGTGCTGATCGGAAAGGAGCATGAGCGAGGATGACGACGCGAGACTTGCAACAAGGCGAAATTGTGGCATTCACATACAAATCGGGCGCATATATCGGGAGCATCTATGAGCTGCGGCCGAACAGGGCGGTCGTGGAGGTATTAGCAGTGCTTGAACATCCGAAGCAGGGAGATCTACATCAACGCAATCAAGCGGATGTCGCGATGTTTCATCAGCGTAAGGCACTGTCTCACCGTGAGAAGGCTCTCGTCCCCTATCCATTCGTGAAGCGGCATGAAGGGGCAGTGCCGGATTACACCGAGTCACTGCGTATGGCCGTTGATCTTGAGATTGGTCGCCTGCAACAGATGGAACCAGACACAGACGTCTATGCACAGCGAGCGATCGAGCTGCTGCTGGACCTGAAGACAGATTATCTCGGTTCCCCTTCCTAGACATGCGGTAACCCCAACTGTTATGGAGGTGCAGTCGGAGGTTAAGCAATACTGGGGATTCAGGATTCGAACCTGAGCATGACGGAGTCAAAGTCCGTTGCCTTACCGCTTGGCTAATCCCCATCAACGAATCCTAGTATGTACCGAGTGACGGTCTATCATACAAGTAAAGACGTCGAATACGGCATATATGAATGAACATAATGAATGTTAACTGGAGGGTATGCATGATGAAACTGTTATCGATCGAACCGACACCAAGTCCCCATACGATGAAGCTGAATATCGATGAACAGCTGCCTGCGGGCAAGAAATATACGTATACGAAGGAGCATCTGGAGCATGCTCCAGAGCCGATCCGCAGCATGCTCCAGATCGACGGCGTGAAGAGTGTATTCCATACTGCGGATTTTCTCGCTGTCGACCGTGTCCCGAAGGGTGACTGGAAGGCGATATTAGAGCATCTCTCGCACCTGCTCGGAGGGGATACCCAGGCTGCAGCAGATCTCGGTGACGGTGCGTCAGATGGCTTCGGTGAAGCGCATGTCTATGTACAATTCTTCCGTAGCATCCCGCTGCAAGTACGCGTGCAGAGCGAAGGAAGAGAAGCGAGACTCGCGATGCCATCGCGCTTCAACGATGCTGTCATGAGAGTCATCGATACGTCGTCACCTACTCTGCTCAGAGAGCGAAAGCTCGTCGACAAGGGTGTGCGATATGGCGATCTGCAGGAGATCGCCGAACAGATGATACAGGAGCTAGATGCGACCTATACAGACGAAGAGCTCGATCGACTGGCAGAGCTTGCAACGAAGCAGGGTGACAGTCCGGAGCAAGAGTATTCCTTGAAGGAGCTGAGCAGGGAGCAGATCAACGAGCAGTTCGCTAGTGATGACTGGCGCCTGAGATATGCAGCCCTCGAGCATCTGAAGCCGACGGAGGAAGATATCCCTCTCCTGGCGCAGGCACTGCAGGATGACCACGGCTCCATCCGCCGACTCGCTGTCGTATATCTAGGCGACATATCAGGTAAGCGCGTATTACCATATTTGTACCAGGCGCTCAAAGATCGGTCGGTCCAGGTACGCAGAACTGCCGGTGATACGCTGAACGATATCGGGGATACGGATGCGTTACGAGCGATGAGTGAAGCGCTTAAAGATGCGAACAAGCTTGTTCGCTGGAGAGCGGCCAGATTCCTGTATGAATTCGGTGATGATAGCGTACTGGACGCCCTCTATGCAGCAGAGAACGACGAGGAGTTCGAAGTTAGTCTACAAGTGAAGATGGCGATCGAGCGCATCACGAGTGGGGAAGAAGCAGCTGGATCCGTATGGCAGCAGATGACGCGCAGCCGGAAGCAGTGAGAGGGGGGATACTTCAGTGAAGACGATCGCGATCATCGGTGGCGGGATTACGGGATTGACCGCCGCTTATCATATACAGCAGAAGATTCAGACAGGTGCGTTCCAAGCGCGTATCATATTGATCGAAGCGCAGCCGCACCTCGGAGGGAAGATACAGTCGCTTCACCGCTCAGGATATATCATGGAGACGGGGGCGGATTCGATCGTTTCACGGAAGATGGCAGACTCCACCTACATCGATCAGCTGGGACTACAGGATCAAGTCGTGTATAATGCGACGGGTCGATCCTTCTTATATCTCGACGGGAAGCTACGTCCGATCCCTGAAGATACGGTATTCGGAATTCCGATGGGTGTAGAGTCATTGGCGAAGAGCGAGCTGATCTCAGCCGAAGGAAAAGTCGAGGCGCTGAAAGATCTGTACATGCCGAATGAGACGTTCACGGTACATGATTCAGTCGGCCGATTCTTGCGTCATTTCCTCGGAGAAGAGCTCGTCTCTAGGCAGATCGCGCCTGTCTTATCGGGTGTATACTCAGGATCACTCGATGAGTTAACGCTCGCTTCTACGATGCCTTATCTGCTTGATTACAAGAACGAGTATGGTAGTATCATGCAAGGTCTAGCAGCGAATAAGAGCAAGTTCACTAGCGGCGAAGGGAAGTTCATCTCGTTCAGTCATGGCCTGTCAGTCATGATCGATCGTCTAGAAGGGCTGCTGACGGATGTTGATATTCACAAGGGGGTTAAAGCGGAGCGTATCGTGCGACGAGAGGGACGATACCGAATCGAGCTGTCAGGCGGGGAGTGGCTTGAGGCGGATCATGCGATACTCGGCGTGCTTCACCCACAGGCGAAGGTCTTGCTGGGTGACCAGAGACTAGATGAGTGGTTCGATCAGATCGCGACGAATTCGCTGATTAGCGTCTATCTCGGCTTCGATGTGCCGGATGATATCTTGCCTGAGGAAGGCACGGGATTCATCGTTGCAGAGGGGGACGATCTCCGCTGTAGTGCTTGTACGTGGACAAGCCGTAAGTGGTCTCATACATCCGCGGGCAATCGATTATTAGTTCGGTCCTTCTACAAAAGCTCGAATCCTCACTTCCCGGCGCTCTCCCATATGGATGATGAAGAGCTCATACGAACTGCATGTCGTGATATCGAGATCTCACTAGGCATTAGGGACAACCCTGTGACGCATGCGGTGACGAGGTGGCAAGACTCGATGCCCGTGTATCATATCGGACACCGGGGAGTGGTCGATCGTCTCGAAGAAGAGCTGCGTCACCACTATCCGGGGGTGCTGCTAGCGGGGTGCTCTTATCATGGTGTTGGGATCCCCGACTGTATACAGAGTGGTGAGCGTGCCGCTCAGCTGGTGACCGAGCTTGCTGGCGATCAGAACCGCAGCTAGGATGAGCGAGCTAGCCTGTTAGATAGACATATCTGCATGGAACATGAACATACCCCGATCACACACTGCTGTGCGTCGGGGTATCCTTATGTCGTCATGTTGTTACCCTCGCGTATACCATCCTCGTCGATGATATACTGTTGGTGTTGTTTGATGAATCGCATCGGTCCAGTCTTCCCCTCGAACATCTCCATGTCATCGTCATAGTGCATCAAGAGTGTCTTTCGCTGGATCGTATTAGGCAGCGTTAACAGCTGCTGTAACGTCGTATGTACGACACCAGGGCCATGTAGCTGACAATCGTGGAACAACCATCTAAGCTGTCGCTCTTGCTCTAGCTCAAGCAATAGCTGGGGATGAAACTTCATATCCGCGCTGAAGAAGATATCTCGGTTTATTATCAATGAATAGCTGAGCTTGTTCGGGATATGCTCCGTTCGGATGATCTCGATGTCAAGGCCTTCCGTTATCCTATAGGGCTCAGATTCACGCATGAGGTGAACCTCAAAATAGTCATCAAGCGAAGCGTGGCTGTCATCTTCGACGCCAGCCTTCAGACAGTGCTCCCATAGCGGATAAGCTAGGTGCTCGGGAATATATAGACGGGGCTTGCGATTGAACTTGAATTTGAACTGAAAGGCGATCTCTTCCAAACCACCGACATGATCCGCATGCAGATGGGTGATCAGGATTCCATCTAGCTTGTCCATCGAGATGTTAAGCTCGTGGAGTGCCATAGGTGCTGTGATGCCGCAGTCGACCAGAAGATGATAGCCGTTCACTGACCATAAGGAATTCGTATTGTAGTATTTCTTGGCGAAAGCGCTGCCAGTGCCTAGCATCATAAGCTGTAGATTCAACGGTGATCCTCCTTTATGAACTACTATATATGGGGCATGATCGATAGTCACATCTCACTGGGCTCTAACATATCGTATAGAACACCAGGTGAAAGAGGTGAATGCGGTGTCGATTCAGGCCGTGTTGCAAGGAGCTGGACTCATCTCCGGGCTCGTTCGAATTGATATTACGGAAGCCGGCAGATACGCGGTATGCAGTGTCACACTCCATTCGCTAGAAGTTCCCCCCACATATTGTGTAGCAGATCAGTTTCTCTTTAATTTATCATCTTTCTACTCAGAAAAAAAGCAGATCTTGTTAAAATCAGCTGTTCACATGACAAAGGACGGTCAGGTCGAAGCGGGATGGGAGCTTATGGAGGATGTCGAATCGCCATTCGGTAAATTTTACTACAGCCTAATATGTTCAGATGTAGGTAGACCTCTAGAGCCGAGTGATACGCTACTGTTCCAGCTTGAGCTCAGTGACGATGATGCAGTCTTCCAAGACAGTTGCTTCATCGATGCGCCCGCTTCAACATTAGACGGATTCCAGGCGGCGGTAGTCATCAAGATCCGCAATAAGAAACAGATGCTAGCCGGTGGACAGTTCGAGATATACGACTGATCCTCCAGTCTAACCGCTCTTTCCCATCTTGCATAACAGGAACTTATGTTCGTATAATAATGATGAGGTGAAGATGCGGTGGACAACTTTGATGCAGAAGCGAAAGTGTATGAATACATCGTATATGTATACTTGATCAAGGCGCTGGACAAAGATCGCGAGCAGCTACGTAGCTTGAAGCTATCGCGAGCTTGGGATGGGCTGGTGGACGCGATGCTTACAAGGTTGACGAAGAAGCTTACGATACTGAAGAATCAGATGGCTAATCATGGGTGCCGGATCGTTCTAGAAGAGATCGCACCGGGTAATAACGTTCATGTGATGTATGTGTACCGCAGGTATGAACATCATGGCTATATGCTGCCTTACGTCCTGAAAGCTCGTTGTGAAGATACGTTGCTCCAGCTGCTGTATGAACGGACGGAACCGCTCCGCCAATAATTTGTTCCGTCCATCGCAACTATATGTTTCGATCTGCGTATAATTATTCGAACATGCACTCAACCAATGGAGGTATACATATATGAACTGGAAGCGCACCGTGCTGTTGACGCTGTTACTAGCTGTTGTCGGTACAGCTGCAGTATATGCAGATGACATCTATGAGACGATCAAGGCGAAGAAATTAGCGATCCAAGTGAACGGGACGACGATCGCAGGTCAATCGATCCAGTCAAGCGGCAAGGTCATGGTGCCGCTAGATGATATAGCGGACACGCTACAGGCATTCATCGATTATCGTGATGATGAGGTCACGATAGACAAGCCGAATGTTCATCTGGCGTTGTTCTCCGTGGCGAAGGATAAGATCACTACTCCGTTCGGTAATGTTACGAAGGGCGGCCAATACGACTTCGCTATCTTCACCCAAGCGGACAACTTGGCTAAGGAAGTGGAGTCGATCAAGTATGAGATCATCGATCCGAACGGGGAGAGAGTATACTCTTCCAAATATCAGCTTAAGCTGAAAGATTACTTCTGGCACGTGACACCGACGATCACGATGAAGTTTAACCATACAGGCGAGTACACGATTAATGTCTATATGCAGATCGAACCGCAAGGTGACTATCATCTCGTCTCTAAGAAGATCATCAAGGCGCTAGCCAAATAATGAACACGTACAAGCGGCTGCTTCATCTCTCATGATGGGCAGCCGTTCTCATGTAGAGAGGAATAGTATGGATACCTAGAAAAGATTTGCTTCTAGGAGAGGAAAAATGTTACGATACACGAGAGAGTGAAAAATGTACACGAAATGAGGTTTGACGATGAGTGATCATGAACATCAACATCATGATGAGAACGAAGACATTGTAGTAACGATGACCGACGAAGAAGGCAATGAGCGTGAGATGGTTCTCGCCTTTACATTTGATGTAGAAGAACGAGTATACGCTGTACTGCTTGACTATAATGATCCTGAAGAAGAAGGCGTCATCATGCGATTGGAAGAAGAGAACGGGGACACCGTACTGGTGAATATCGATGATGATGAAGAGTGGGACCGGGTCGTATCGATCTATAATGAATTAGCGGAGCAAGAACAGGCCTAATCTCTGTTAGGAATGGGATCTAGCGGGGAACGCCACGATGTACGTGCGTATCGTTAGGAATGAAGAAACCGAGAACTGACGGCAGTAAGGGCCGGTCTTCTCGGTTTCTTTCTGTTTGCGGCGGATCGATGATCTTCTTAGGACAGGACCGCGATTATTTGCGAGGGTTGAAATACATCGTCCGGGCATTGAACAGTAGGACTTGTGCCTTCAACTGCTTGCCCATGTACTTGCAAAATTCGTTCGCTTTCGATTTGTCACCGTGTGTTGACCCGTTCGGTAAGACGATCTGTATGTAAGGAATCGTCTGATCCTCTTGCTGCTTCGTACCGACGCCGAGCCATATGTAGCGATAATCCGGATGGTTGCCATTCAGACATAACCAGCTCACACCGTTACTCGTACGTTGCTCGATCGTATAGGGGAAAGCAAGCTCAGCATACGACCAATCCAGTTGTTGTCCAGTAAGAGTAGTCTGAGCACGATAGCGTTCCAGTATTGCAAGCACGTCCTCAAGTGTGATGCTGTCAGCCGCGGATCCTTTCACTAGTTGAACATATGCGCTTTGACTCATCTCTACACCTGCCAGTCATCCTATGAAATTCTACCATCATCATAACATTCAGGTAAGCGTTTTACAATGAAGGATTTTCAAGCGTTCACCGTAATATCCAGCGAGCCGCAGCCCGTTCAACACAGAGCGAATTCATGAAGGATAGGGCTTAGGAGATGGCTGATGTCTCGACGATGACCTTGACTTGCTGGATCGTCTTATCCTCAGGTCCCTGCACAGGCAACCCAACCTCTACATGCTCCATGATGTAATCGATGTTCTCCTGCGAGATGACCTCCCCTGGCAGCAGGATCGGGATCCCTGGTGGATATACCATGATGAATTCTGCGATGATCCGCCCCACAGCTTGCTTCAGCGGGATGATCTCTGTGTCAGCGTAGAAGGCGTCGCGCGGTGAGATCGAGAGATGCGGAATCTCCGGCACTCTGACCGTCACTTCTTTGGCCGATTCTCGGTTCGCATAGGCGTGTGATAGCTCCTTCAGAGCATCGATCAGCAGACTGACCGACTGTTCATCGTCACCCGCTGTGATGAGGCACAGGATGTTATACATATCACTAAGCTCGACCTCGATGTTATGCTTCTCCCTTAACCACTGCTCCACATCATATCCGGTGAGGCCTAGACCGGATACATGGATCGTGAGCTTCGTAGGGTCATAATCGAAGGTCGCTTCTTCTCCTAGGATCTCATCACCGAAGCAATACAGCCCCGGCATATGATTGATCTCTTCTCGCGCCTCACGCGCGAGCCGCATCGCGTTCTCGGCTAGCTGTTGTCCGTTCAGCGCTAGATGTTTGCGCGCGGCGTCTAATGAGGCGAGTAGGATATAAGAGGTCGAAGTCGTCGTTAGCATGCTGATGATCGACTGTACGCGCTTCGGGTTCACTCTGCCTTCTCGCATATTCAGTACCGAGCTCTGCGTGAGGGAACCGCCGAGCTTATGTACGCTGGTGGCGGCCATATCTGCCCCCGCCTGCATAGCGCTAAGAGGCAGATCGTCGTGAAAATGTACATGAACGCCATGCGCTTCGTCGACGAGTACCGGAACGTCGTAGCTGTGGGCTAATTCCACGATCTCACGAAGATCAGCACATATCCCATAATAAGTCGGATTGATGACGAGTAGTGCTTTCGCATCAGGATGAAGCTCCAACGCTTTGCGGACCGCGCGCGTCGTGATGCCATGGGCGATGCCCAGCTTAAGATCCATCGCTGGGGAGATGAACACGGGCTTCGCTCCGGCGAAGATGATCGCTGTCATGACGGACTTATGTACATTGCGTGGAACGATGATCTTATCGCCAGGTTCACATACCGACATGATCATCGTCATGATGGCACCGCTCGTTCCTTGTACGGAGAAAAATGTATGATCAGCGCCAAAGGCTTCAGCGGCGAGCCTCTGAGCTTCCAGGATCGCACCAGTCGGTTGGTGTAGATCGTCTAGTGGAGCGATATTGATCAGGTCGATGGATAGCGCATTCGGCCCGATAAACTCTCGGAATTCATTATTCATGCCGGCTCCCTTCTTGTGGCCGGGGATATGAAATTGTATGGGGTTTCGTTCGGCATGCTGCCTAAGTGCGGTGAACAACGGTGTGCGGTTCTGATCCATCTGCATGACGCTCCTTCATTTTGTCGAGATATTCTTCGTGTGACTTCTTCGTATGTGTCTGTCATGGCAAATCATTGATACGAGATATCACATACGACATACGAATAAACAAGCAAGAGTATATCAAATTGTTCGATTTCGATTCAATAGTGTTTGAGAAAACGGGTAAAAATATTACAGCTTGGGCATAATCGCCTCATAGATGAAAGTGAGGGCTGTAAGATGAAACCGTGGATGAAGACAGACCATTCTATCTTTACACCTTTTATCTTCCGCATGTTGTTCGTATTATTCTTCGTGGAGTTTGTTAAAGGCGCTTTGCTGGTTACGGTGCTGCCTGTATACATGAATTCCTTCCTCGGACTGTCTGCTTATACGGTCGGCTGGGCACTAGCCCTGCAGTATGCTGGAGATAATCTGTTTCGCACACCGATGGGCTTCATCGTCGATCGGATCGGCTACAGGATCGGTATCGTCGTCGGAGTCGTTCTCTCAGGTGTATCCGTATGGATCATGGCCGTCGCAGATCAAGGCGTGTGGATGATCGCTGCCGCTACGTTGCTTGGGATCGGCACATCACCATTATGGCCTAGCGTCATCGCAGGCGCAACAGCGGAAGCAGGTGAGCATGTCCGTGGCACGATGATGAGTATCGTGTATGCCGCATGGCTATCCGGTACAGGATTAGGACCTGTCGTCATTAACTTCTTCATTCGCGAAACGACGTATAGACCGGCTTTTTGGTTCCTTGGAGGCGTCTTGCTCTGTGTGCTCGCTGTCTCCTTATTCCTTCCAGATAAACACAAGCAACGAGAGCAGGCACAATCCGTTATACATACTGCACGACAGACGGGCTTGTGGGCGAGGCTGAAGGCCTACATCGCGACAGTACGCAGCACGGTAGACGTCAGTCCGTTATTCTATCCGGCGCTATTCCTGCAGAATGCTTCGATCGGCCTGCTCGCGCCCGTGATCACCCTGTACGCGAAGGACGTCCTGCAGCTGTCGAATATGATGTACAGTCTGTTCCTCGTATTCGGAGGCGGCGTGACGATCCTTCTCCTATATCCATCAGGTAAGCTCGTCGATCGATACGGGACGAGATGGTTGCTCCATATCGGCTTCTTGTTAGGGAGCGCTGCGATTGCGATGTTCGCACTGACGACTGAACGAACGCTCGTGTGGATCATGGTGGCGCTGATCGGCTTCAGCTATGCATTGATTATCCCGGCTTGGAACGCGATGATCGCATCTTATGTTCCAGCGGACAGAAGGGCGCTTATCTGGGGCTTCTTCTTAACGATCGAAGGAGGCGGGATGGTCGTCGGATCGATCTTATCCGGAAGGCTCTGGGATTCATTCGGTCCTCAGGCCCCATTTTTCGTAAGCGGACTCGCTATGCTGACTCTTTTTGTTCTTCATTTGTTCATTTCCAAGCCACAGCAGATTGTGATACGATGATTTTTGGCATAGTTGCTAGTGTCTTCAAGGAGGAGTAGGGCTCGTTATGAAGAGGTTAGGTATTGTTTTTCTGATGTTATTGAACGTATTCATCGGCTTTGGCATCATCATCCCGGTATTGCCAGAGCTCGTATCTCCATATCATCTGTCGTTGATGCTATCTGGTTATTCACTGATCTCGTTCGTCATGTCGCCGCTATGGGGAACATGGTCGGACAAGCTAGGCCGCAGACCGATCATCCTGGCAGGGATCACGGGGTATGCCGTCAGTTTCTTTCTCTTCGGCATCGCGGATGCGCTATGGCTCATGTATGTATCAAGACTGCTCGCAGGATTTTTCTCCGGCGCGGTGATCGCGTGCTCCGTGGCGTACGTCGCTGATGTGACGGATGAAGATAACCGCACGAAGGGGATGGGCCTTGTCGGTATGGCCATCGGTCTCGGCTTCGTGATCGGTCCGGGGGTCGGTGCGGGCTTAAGCCTCCTCGGCTACTCGATCCCATTCTTCGCATCGTCGGCTTTAGCCCTCGTGACGCTGTTTCTAGCCGCGTTGTATCTGGAGGAGTCGCTGTCTACTGAAGAACGAGAGGCGCGGTACAGGGCGCGCGAGGCAGCCGGGAGAACGTCGAGGTGGACAGCCTTTAGCGGTGCGATGAAGTATCTGTATATGCTATCGTTCATCGTCTCTTTCACGCTATCTGGACTTGAGTTTGCCCTCTATTACTATCAAGCGGAGAAGATCGGCATCACACCATTCGAGATGGGGATGATGTTCATGGTGAGCGGGATCATCGGTGCCCTCGTGCAGGGCGGAATCGTGAGACGCTATATTAAGAAGGGGGATGAGCCGAGGTTCGTGACGATCGGCTTGGTCTTGTCTGCCGTAGGCTTCTTCCTGATCGTCTTCTCGACGAATCTGTTCACCGCAACCGTGTTCTTAACCGTATTCTCAGCGGGTAATGCGCTGGTACGTCCTTGTGTCACGTCACTCATCACGCAGCGGACGACGGTCGGACAAGGAGTGGCTAGCGGGCTCAGTTCTTCGATGGATAGCCTCGGCCGCATCACAGGTCCGCTTTTCGCGATGGGTGCGTTTTATATCATGATCCAGCTGCCATTCCTCTTAGGCGGATTGATCTGTCTTGCAGGACTTCTGCTGTTGGTCCGCTATCTGTCGATCGACCGGGCGACCAGCTTAACGCATCGAGCTTGAATCGTTCGCTCTAGGTAGGTGTGAGGATGACACCACTGACCCTAGAGCTTTTTTTTTTATATTCTAGAAAGCAGCACGATAGAGCGGGAGAAGGTGTCGGAACGTATCCTCAGCCGTCTGCAAGAAGCCTTCTCCATCGCTCAGTAACGCATCCTTCCGATCGATCCTCAGCCCGCAGAGCACCTCTGATTTCTTCACGCGAAGCCAAGCTTCTACCATCCGCTCAACATCCTTCGCCTGCATGTCAGCGATGCGTGTTCCTTCCGGCTTCATATGGTCAAGCGACCATTCGTAATGATCCGGAAGTGGCGACCACAGCTTCTTCCGATCCTTCTGCAAGGCTTCAGCGAATCTGTGTTTATGCTCTAAGCTCTCATAGATGATCGCGAACTGAATGAACACATGTGTGGACCACAACCCTACTTGAAAGTGGGGGAGTGCTTTATAGCCTCGTTTTCGATTCGCGAATGCGACCCACGTATCATCCGGTGGGTTCACACTGCGCCGAGCATGCTTCGCAACATGAGCATACATCTCCTCACCGCATAACGCGGAGAGCGACGGTGCTAGTAATGCCCCCAGCTGCTCCAGCTTCGGACGGACATGAGTGATCAACGCTTGCATACGAGGTTCAAGTCCTGGGATATGGAACACATCGAAGTCCTCTTGGGTGAATCCTATAAATGGATAAGACATGCTGTTCCTCCTGATGGTATAATATCTACTTAACTAAAGATATCAGTCCCCAGAAGGCGATGCAAATATCGTGAAACCACGTAGGCTGGCGGTAAAAATAATCAATAAACCAAGTTGCGAATTCATATAGATCAGTATAAGATATTGGTAAGAGGATAATTGTCAGAATATTTCCACAAATGCATATAGACGATTTGGGAGGGATTGCCGTGAACAAAAGTTATGAAGTAGAGTTTTGCAATCTCGAGTTGCGTTTTGACCGCCGGCAAATCCAACAGTTTATTAAAGACTTAATCCACGAAGGATATTCACTGTACTGGAGTGAGAACGATACGTACTTCATGATCTCGATACGCTCAGGACGTAAGCTGATCAAGCTGAAGTTTCAACGGCTGGCCGAGCGTTTCAAGATGGTAGGGACGTATTCGTTCCGTGATGAGAAGCTGATGGAGATCATGGAGAAGATGATCGGGGATACGAGAGGGCATGCTGTTGTGAAGAGGTTTCGTGATCGGCAGATCCTAATCGAGAATATCATGTTTGGGGAGATCATCCGCACCGTAGAGATTAATGGTGTCGAGCACAAGGTGATCTATCAGAAGGAACCGGTGATCACGCTTGAGTCGATGATGGAGGCTTATCAGTCCACTCGCGCAGAAGAACGGGCCAGAGTCGTCCGTATGGAGCTTGATTATGAGCTAGCTGTACTATCCGAACGACTCGCTGCCGAAGATGACGAAGGTGTAGAGCAGTCGATCGCGAGACTGAAGGAGCTACGCACAGAAGCGATGCTGCTTGAGCTGTAGGCTGAAGAGCCGAGGGCGAGAGCTAGCTAATCTGTCAGAGCTGTTGTCATCATACGAGCAGGGATGTCGTTGGTGGTGCTTTATGTCGTGATCTTCACAGCGCGATATTTTCACACGAGGACGCCGCAAGGCGTCTTTCTGTTTGATGGGGGACATGATATGATTAGCAACGATGCGGGAAAGCATTTCACAAATCGATAAGAAAATTGTAGAATAAGATTTATGTAAAAAATAAAACGAGAAGTGGGGCGAGACTATTGTCAAAACAACAAGTCGGTGTAATAGGTCTGGCGGTCATGGGCCGAAACCTGGCACTGAATATCGAGAGCAGAGGTTTCCGCGTCGCGGTATATAACCGCTCACCGGAGAAGACGAAGGAGCTAGTCGCGGAACATCCGGACAAACAGCTGCTCGGTACATATACGATCGAAGAATTCATCGCATCGCTGGAGAAACCGCGCAAGATCTTGATCATGGTAAAAGCAGGCTCTGCTACAGATGCAACGATCGAACAGCTTCTTCCGCATCTTGAGCAAGGGGATATCGTCATCGACGGAGGTAACGCATACTTCCCAGATACTCAGCGTCGCAACCGTGATCTCAGTGCAAGAGGCATCAACTTCATCGGAGCTGGTGTATCCGGTGGTGAGGAAGGCGCCCTGAAGGGCCCAGCGATCATGCCAGGCGGACAAGAAGAAGCTTACAAGCTTATGGAGCCGATATTGACGGCTATCTCGGCTAAGGTAGAGGGCGAGCCATGCTGCACCTATATCGGACCTGACGGGGCTGGCCACTATGTCAAGATGGTACACAACGGGATCGAATACGGCGATATGCAGCTGATCTGTGAAGCTTACCATCTGCTGAAGGACGTACTAGGACTGTCGACAGATGAGCTTCATGAGATCTTCTCCGACTGGAATCGTGGTGAGCTAGACAGCTATCTGATCGAGATCACAGCAGATATCTTCACGAAGAAAGATCCAGACACCGGCAAACCGATGGTGGATGTGATCCTGGACTCGGCAGGACAGAAGGGCACAGGCAAGTGGACGAGCCAGAGTGCACTAGATCTTGGCGTGCCACTGTCTATCATCACGGAATCTGTCTTCTCTCGCTTCCTCTCCGCGATGAAGGAAGAACGCGTAGCAGCTAGTAAAGTACTGAAGGGTCCAGCGAATAAAGCTGGAATCGAAGATAAGAAGGCATTCGTCGAGCAGGTACGGAAAGCACTGTTCGCTAGTAAGATCTGTTCTTATGCACAGGGCTTCGCGCAGATGCGAGCGGCTTCTGAGGAATATGACTGGAACTTGCAGTACGGCAATATCGCGATGATCTTCCGTGGTGGATGCATCATCCGTGCCCAGTTCCTGCAACGGATCAAGGATGCCTATGACCGTGATCCTGCGCTTCGGAATCTGCTGCTCGATCCATACTTCAAGGATGTCGTTGAGAACTATCAAGATGCTTGGAGACAGGTAGTTTCCACGGCGGTGGCTAGTGGGATCCCTGTGCCGGGCTTCGCGAGTGCGCTGGCTTACTATGATTCATATCGTACGGAGCGTCTACCTGCGAATCTGCTGCAAGCACAGCGCGACTACTTCGGAGCACATACCTTCCAACGTGTGGACAGAGAAGGAACATTCCACTACCAGTGGTTCTGATGCGAATTCGCCAGCTAATCCGTCGTATACAGACCGTGTAGCGCTTCTCTGAGATATTTTTTTAGACGATCGTATTCTTGATCGTAGAAGAAGTTACGGTGTAGGAGGATCATGGCGACTTCGGCATAGTATTGAAAGTTTTCGACCAAGCGTGGCTGAGGAAGGGTCAGAAGATCGGGATCCTTGTCAGCCACCTTTTTTTTGATATAATCCAGCACCCATATGACATCATCACGCTTCAACGTATGGCTGGGGTGAAGGATCTGCTCGATACGCCCTCTGTTGGGGTTGGGGATTACCGTCTCATGCATCGCGTTACATCTTCATCTCCTTTAAGATGTTATACAACTGTTCCCTATGGTGGTTATGAAGCTCAGGATGGTCATACATGTGCAGCTTTCATTATCAACCATACTCTAGTTTGTGCCATTTTATACCTGCTCTTCATAGGGCTTATTCACACTTTATCTGCGCTATGATATGATATGGATTGCATGATTGCACGATTGATCGCATGAGGAAGAACTTGCATGATGGTGAGGAGAACGGAAGCGATGGTTAGGAATATCATCTTGATCGGCTTTATGGGGACTGGCAAATCTACAGTAGGTAAAGCGGTGGCTACAGAGTTAGACTGGGGCTTCATCGATACGGATGAACAAGTTGAGGCTCTGGCTGGTAAGTCGATCTCTGAGCTATTCGCACAGGATGGGGAACAGCACTTTCGCAAGCTTGAGTCACAGGTGTTATCAGACATCGCGAAGCGAGAACACCTCGTCGTATCGACGGGTGGCGGAGCCGTTCTGCGTCAAGAGAATCGACAAGCGATGCTTGCTAGCGGACTGGTCGTTGCGCTTACAGCTGATGCCGAGACGATCATCGAGAGGGTGAGGTTGGATACGAATCGCCCGCTGCTCGCAGGCGATCTACCCAGTAAAGTTCAGCGGCTGATGAAGGAGAGAGAAGGGGCGTATGACTTCGCTACGGTCAAGATCGACACGAGCGGGCTAGGAGTAGAAGAGATCGTCGAGATCATACTGACTCATACCACTTGATCATACCACCAACCATATTCTTGAGCCCGCTATATCCCATATGCTCGAGATATTCACAGGCTCTTGCACTTCTTGCGCCGCTGCGACAGACGAGGATGATCTCATCCGATCGTTCGTCGATCTCCGAGAGACGCATCGGCAGCTCTCCTAGCGGGATGTGTCGAGCTCCAGGGATGATGCCTGTCGCAACCTCCTCGTCCTCTCGGACGTCGATGATCGTAAGCGACTCTCCGTTATTCATACGGGTTATGATCTCCTGAGGAGTGATAAGATCCATCGAGTGATTAAGCCTCCTTCGGGTTGTTATATCTATACATAGGATAGAGTAATCATCGAAGTTGTCAAGTGAATGCCAGAGGATAGTATATTACATAGTATATTACATAACGATAAGGAGCGATATATGATGAAAGCGGTTGTCACGCCAACACCTATCCTACAAGGAGAGATGAATGCCCTCTCATCGAAGAACTATACGACGAGATACATGCTAGCGGCAGCGCTAGCCGAAGGGACGAGCCGTGTCTTCTATCCGGCTCACAGCGAAGACAGTGACGCGATGCGTCGTTGCTTGCGAGACCTAGGTGCGATCCTTGTCGAAGATGATGAGAAGATGACGATCACAGGATTTGCGAACCACCCGAGAGACGTACGTGAGCTAGACGTGGGCAATGCCGGTGCGGTGCTACGCTTCCTGATGTCCATCGCGTCCTTCTGTCCAGATGTTACCTTCGTGAACCGATATCCCGAATCACTAGGCAAGCGGCCGCATAAGGATCTTATCGATGCGCTTCAGAGCATGAATGTGCAGATCACACATGAGGATGGTAAGCTTCCGATCACGATTCATGGAGGGGCTCCTCGCGGAGGGCAGATTCAAGTATCCGGTAAGATCAGCTCCCAATATCTCAGCTCACTCTTGTTCATGACCCCGTTACTGCAGGAGGACAGTGTCATCGAGGTGCTGGATGATCTGAAGTCGAAGGTCGTTGTTGGACAGACGCTGGAAGTACTGCAAGAAGCAGGGATCGCGATCGAAGCCGCTCCCGATCTGATGCGCTTCAAGATTCCAGGAGGTCAATCCTATACTGCGAAGGATTATACGGTGCAAGGCGATTATCCCGGGTCTGCAGCGATCATGGCAGCAGCCGCTGTCACACAATCCGACGTGAAGATCTTGCGCCTGCCAGAGAACAGTCGACAAGGGGAACGAGCTGCTGTAGACGTATTAAGGGCGATGGGTGTCCCACTCATGCATCAGGATAACATCGTACATATTAAAGGAAACGGCAAGCTTCGAGCTGTGGAGTTCGACGGGGATGAATTCACCGATGCGGTACTAGCGATGGTCGCAGCAGCCGTATTCGCCGAAGGAACTTCCCGGTTCTATAACGTAGAGAACCTTCGATACAAAGAATGTGATCGAATCACCGACTATCTTCATGAACTGCGTAAAGCAGGCGCAGATGTTGAAGAAAGGCAGAGTGAGATCATCGTACACGGACGTCCAGAAGGCGTAGAGGGTGGGGTCGAGATCGATGCACATGTGGACCATCGCGTCATCATGGCACTGACTGTTGTGGGACTCCGTTCGAAGCAAGGGCTGACGATCCGCGATGCGCAGCATGTCGCCAAGTCATATCCGAATTACTTCGAGCATCTGCGAGCGCTTGGTGCAAGTGTCGAGCTTATCGCAGACTAAGTCACGTGGTGTGTTAAGTGATGAGCATACTACCGGTACTGCTGCGTGTGGGCACGCGTGATTATAAGAAGAAGGAGCGAGGTTCATGCCATTCGAAAATCCTTCCAGAGATGAGATCAAGCAACTACTGGCTGCGTGTGACAATATCGCAGTCGTCGGGCTTTCTGAAAATCCAGAGAAAACCTCTCATATGATCGCGAAGGCGATGCAGGACAAGGGCTATCGGATCATACCTGTTAACCCGACGGCAGCTGGTAAACAAATCCTAGGCGAGAACTGCTATGCTTCACTGGCAGATGTCCCAGAGCAGGTCGATATCGTGAACGTGTTCCGGCGTAGCGAGCATACGCCAGCCATCGCGCGTGAAGCGGTTCAAGTCGGCGCTCGTACGATCTGGCTGCAGCTAGGAATCTATCATGAGGAGACCGCCGCCATCGCGCAGCAAGCTGGGATGACTGTTATCATGGATCGATGCATAAAAGTCGAGGATTCCGTACTTCGACCACGCGGGTAACCTGATTTAACAACTATTGTGCGATAGCCCAATAGGATACCAACATAATCATGAAGTCCTCCCGGAGACAATAGTAAAGGCTTTATGACGGGGTATGACCCGTTATGAAGACCTAAACCACAGGGAGGGCTTCGAATTGTATAATCAGAGCCAGCAATCGTACCACACAGCCGGTTATCGAGGCAATATCCAGGGTCATGACAACTACCTGCGCGCTGACTCACAGCAACCGACTAGCGGCATGCAAGGTGGGAACATGGCGTTCACTTCCCAGTCCGGCTTCAGTGCTCCGGTAACATCGCAGTACTCAGGCATGCAGCGGACATTCCAGCCTACTGGTTATGTGCAGTCTGTATATGGTCAGGGTGGGCAGTCATATAGCTCACAGTATCAATCTCAAGCGGTATCTCCGTCTTCCTTCCACGGTGCGAATTACCGCGGTAACCAGCCGGGCCATGACAACTATCTACGAGCTGACTCGACTGCGCCAACGAGCTTCACAAGCCAGAGCTCGTTCATGAACCAGTACCAACCTGCTCAGACTAGCATGCAATTCACGACAGGTGCGATGCAAAATAGTCAGTTCCAAAACAGCCAGTTCCAAAGCCCATATCAACAACAATTCACGCAATCCATGCAAAGTCCACAAAGTCCAAGCTCGTACCACATGGCCAATTATCAAGGTAACCAACCTGGCCATGATAACTATCTGCGAGCGGATTCGCAGCAACCAACGCAATTTGGGCGTAACAGCACTTTCTAATGGTCATAAAGTCGACGAACCCTTGTATAAGGGTTCGTCATTTATGATTTCTAGGGACTTCACGGCATCACGATATCGGACTAGGCTGGGTCATCAATGACTTTACAAATGATCTGGTTCGCTATACCATTCATAATATAGATACTGCCTGGTACATAGATGGAATCAGGCTTGCTAATGCGATGAGCATGGCAATATATGACTGAGGATAACTGAGGGGGAGCTATGCAATATCATGCTATCGGCGCTGCACCGGGCATCGCGATCGGTACAGCGTTCAGTATGCCACAGTGGGAATATGAGCTGCCGGATCGTATCGTTGACACTGCACAGCTAGGTCAGGAGCTTCAACGCTTATACGAAGGTGTGAGCATCTCGAAGACTGAGCTCGAGGAATTGAAGCAGGATATATCAGCCTATCTAGGCGAGGATGAACTACGGATATTCGATGCGCATATCGCGATCTTGGAGGATCCGCAATTCATCAAGGAAGTCCAGAACGTCATCCGCCAACAGTATAAGGTTGCTGAAGTCGCGGTTAAAGAAGTGATGGATCAATTCAGTCACTTATTCGAACAGCTGGAAGATCAAGTCATGCAGGATCGCTCGCTCGATATCCGAGATGTCGGTAATCGCTTGCTGAAGCATCTGATCGGAAGCATGAACGTCATAGAGCCTCCGGAGGATGATCCATATATCATCGTAGCCAAAGAACTAACACCATCTCAGCTCGCTCATCTTGATCCGAAGCTGCTTATGGGGATCGTGATCTTGACTGGCAGCGCCAACTCCCATACAGCGATCATGGCAAGAGCGTTAGGCATCCCGTGTGTCGTAGGGCTGGAGCATGCACTGGATACGCCGATCCAGACAGGGGATCTCGTCATCATCGATGGAGGACGAGGTATCATCGAGCTGAATCCTGATGAAGAGACCGTTGCGAACGTGGAACAGCTTCAGGAGGAACAGCGCCGTTACCAAGCCGATCTCAGCACGCTCGCTGCTTTACCTGCTATAACCTCCGATGGTACGATGATCGAGCTGCTTGCGAACATTGGTTTTGCTACTGAGATCCATGACGAGCTGCTTCATCATGCGGAAGGGATCGGACTGCATCGAACGGAGTTTGAATACTTAGACAGGAATAGCTGGCCCTCGGAGGAGCAGCTATACATGGGCTATCGCACCGCAGTTGAGAAGCTACAAGGCAGGACGTATGTGATCAGGACGCTCGACATTGGTGCTGACAAGCAGCTAACCTATTGCGATATACCCGAAGAGGATAATCCATCGCTTGGCATGCGAGCGATCCGTTTCACCTTACATCATGCTGACAAATTCAAGACGCAGCTGAGGGCGATCCTGCGAGCGAGTGGGCACGGACCGGTTAAGCTGATGTATCCGTTCATCTCTTCCATCGACGAGGTGCGCGAAGCGAAACGGCTGCTCGAGGAAGTGAAGCTCGAGCTGATGAATGAGATGCTCGTAGCTGAACCATCATCGATGAATATCGAGACGGGTATCATGATCGAGCTACCGGCAGCTGTGACGATAGCAGATATACTCGTAGATGAGGTAGACTTTATTAGTATAGGCACGAATGACCTCGTACAGTACATTCTTGCCGTCGATCGGATGAATGCGAGGGTTGCAAGCTTATACGATCCGTATCATCCTGCTGTCTTGCGCGCTTTCAGGCAGATTGCAGTAGCAGCTAGAGAAGCGAACAAGCCAGTGAGCGTGTGCGGTGAACTGGCCGGTGTACCCGAATACTTGCCCATCTGGATCGGGTTAGGGATTACCAGATTAAGCATGTCCCAGCCCGCGATCTTGCCGCTGAAGAAGCATGTCCGCAGATTATCTGCGAAGCAGTGTCGCATACTGACAGAGGATCTGTTCCGTTGTCGTAAGAGCGAACAGATCCGCACTCTAGTGAAACAATTTCACGCACAGTATGTATGAAGCATTAGGTAAGTTGAAGATGTGATATACGAGCAATAAGTATATAAGCAATGAAGGTATGAATAGATAGGAGTCTAGCCTGTTGAAGATATGGATACGTATCGTGCCAGCTGTCACCTGGATGATCGTCATATTCATCACGTCTCACCAGCCAGGTGAAGCGATGGATGATGGGATGCTCGTCTGGGTACAGACTGTGCTGCCGTTCGTGCAAGATTTGAATTTCGGACATTTTATCTCATATTTTATACTAGCCCTAACAATCTATCTCGCTCTGGGGCCTAAGTGGATGAGTTGGCGTGGCAGATGCTTAACGATCGCTCTATGTGTGCTATATGGCATAACGGATGAGATACATCAACATTATATCCCTGGGCGCACACCCGATCTGATAGACATTCGGAATGATATGATAGGAGCAATGATCGCGATGCTCGTCGTCATATGGTCACCGATCCACAGATTGTATCTGCGTATGGCGGGAGGCAAAAAGTACTAGCCGAAGCATGCAGGAGATTTTCTTACTCGGTCGAAATCATAAGGGAGTATGGTTTCGATCGAGGAGAGGATATAATGATGCAATTAACATGCACATGCGGTAGTATGATGAATATATCTCTGCGAACGGTTATCTACTCTAGTAAGATCGAGATCGATAACGTTCCGGTATATACTTGTGAGTCATGCCATAGAAGCGAAGTGTACCCCGCAGTCAAAAGTGACTTGACCTCGCTCATCGCTCAAATAGCGAATGAGCTTGAAGGTATACACTCCATTCAGTTCGATGAGAAGAGTGAGCTTGCACGGTTGCTCGTCATGGCCGTAGATACTGATTCCCTGCACGAACCGATCACAGGTATCGTAGAAGAAAGAATCAATGAACTGCTAGATATGATGCTACTAGCAAAGTCATTGAATCACATGGATTGGGTCGAAGAAACCCGGGCAAGATTGAGACAGATTACGGATCATTACGTAATACCGGGAGCTGCGGGGAACTCGTATTGAAATATCTGGCACCTTAGCATTGCATCGTCCGGTAATTTGTCGTATGATATCGGTAATCGAATTGTTCGTTTTTTCACGATTCATTCTATTAATGGTAACGGAGAGAAGCTCATGACAGTAACGATATACGATGTGGCAAGAGAAGCTGGAGTATCGATGGCTACCGTATCACGTGTGGTTAATAATAACCCGAACGTGAAGCCTCAGACGAGGAAGAAAGTATACGAAGCGATCGAGCGTCTAGGATACAGACCGAACGCTGTAGCTAGAGGTCTCGCTAGTAAGAAAACGACAACCGTCGGGGTGGTCATCCCTGACATATCAGACTCGATCGTCGCAGAGGTTGCGAGAGGCATCGAGGACATCGCGAACATGTACCACTACAATATCATCCTATGTAACGCCGATCGTCGCAAGGACAAGGAGATCCGCGTGATCAATACCTTGCTGGAGAAGCAAGTAGATGGATTGTTGTTCATGGGTGGGATGGTAACAGAGGAGCATATCCAAGCATTCCGTACCTCTTCTGTACCGGTCGTACTATGTGCGACGAGCGACGAGAATCAGATCGTGCCATCGGTCGATATCGATCATCAATCAGCTGCGAAAGATGCCGTACAAGCCCTCATCGCACGAGGACATCGGAAGATCGCGATGATCAGTGGTACGTTGGAAGATCTGACGCACAACTATATGCGTTATCAGGGCTATCGCAAGGCACTCGAAGAAGCCGGGATTGCGTTCAATGAAGATTACGTACGGATCGGTAATAACCGCTACGAATCCGGTATTGAGGTCATGAACTACTTCCTACAGCTCGAGGATCGACCTACTGCGATCCTCGCGGTGAATGATGAGATGGCCATCGGAGCGATCCACACGGTGCTGGATAACGGGTTGTCTGTACCTGATGATATATCGGTCATCGGGATCGATAATGTTCGGATCGCGTCGATGGTACGGCCAAGACTGACGACTGTCGCCCAGCCGATGTATGATATAGGTGCCGTCGCGATGCGCTTGTTAACGAAGCTGATGAAGAACGAGCACGTAGATGAGCCAAGAGTCGTATTACCGCATGAGATGATCCTACGGGATTCTATCGGAACACCCTAGGCTACCTCGTGTGAATCGAATATGATCGTATCTAAGGCAGATAGAGGCGAGCCAGCTCCCTCGTCTGCCTATTCTTATTCGTGATCTCTTCACGCCTAGGCATGGTCCCTAGTTCATGCAGACTGTCAAGCCATGTAGTCGGCAAGCTGCCCGCATACTGCGGACGCCACCTCGCCAGCCAATCTTGAGGTAGATCGGTTGGTGTATCCGGCGATAGCTGCTCGACAAGCGGGTGCTGAGCAGCAGTCATCCACAACAATGACCACGCGCGTGGCACAACCCTCCATATATCGTAGCCTCCACCTCCTAGAGCAACCCACCGGCCCTCGCAATACTGGTCTGCGAGCTGTCTGATCAGTAGTGGCATCCTGCGATAGATATCCATACTGCAGTATACATGAGCTAATGGATCGTAGGCGTGTGCATCGCAGCCATGCTGGCTGACGATCACATCTGGTCTGAAACGGGCGACCGTCTGTTCCAACAGCTCGGTGAAGCTTTCCATCCAGGACTCATCCTCCGTATAGGGCTCGACAGGCATATTCAAGCATGTGCCGAAGCCTTCGCCTTCTCCACGTTCGTTCACAGCACCCGTACCAGGGAACAAATATCTGCCGGTCTCATGGATCGAGAACGTGAACACTTCGGGATCCGTGTAGAATGACCACTGGACACCGTCACCGTGATGGACGTCTGTGTCAACATACAACACTCTTGCATCATATCGCTCACGGATCGCCGCGATCGCACACGAAGCGTCGTTATAGACGCAGAATCCCCCGGCCTTATTGTTCATCGCATGATGTAGTCCACCTGCCAGATGTACAGCACGGAGAGCACGGCCGGACATGACTTGCTCGCATGCTTCGATCGAGCCTCCGACGATCGCGGCAGCGCTTCTGTGCATGTCTTCGAAGAACGGGGTGTCACCCTCGTCTAAGCCGTATTGTTCAGCCATACGTATCGCTTCTGGAGAAGGTGAGGGTGAGCTCAGAGCCAGCACCGTCCGGATGTATTCATCTGTGTGGATGCGCCTGATCTCCTCAATCTCAGCTTCTACTGGACGGATCATATCTTGATCTTGAAGTGTTCCCATCGTTCGCATAAGATCATGTGTCATGATGAGTCGATCCTGCCTGAACGGGTGTGTATCGTGAAACTTATAACGCAGTGTCTGCTCATTATAGATGTATACCGCTGTTCTCCTCATATAACCCTTCCTGACGTATCGAAGTTAGTACATGTAACGTTGCCGAAACCTGACGCGATCGAACTGTTCGACCGAATCAAGAGGTACCTCTGGGCCGATCTTCACCATCAGACAGTTAGCAGGATGGGAGCAGATCTCCGGGTCGTCCGTCGCATACCAGACCATCCCCACAGACTGCATGAGACGCTCCATCATCTTACGGTACTCCCATACGTCTAGTCCGCTATTCTTCAGGTCCCAATGCCAGTAATATTCCGTCGTATAGATGATAAGATTATCCAGCTGACGTTCACGGAACGCGTGCTGCAGCATCTGCTTGCCTAGGCCGAGTGCGCGATAGGGGAGAGCGACTTCGATCGCTCCGAGCTCGACAAGATCCTCCATACCCCCGTCAGACCATCGTTCCATCGGGTCGGGGTAATGGAAGGTGACATATCCGACGATCGTCTGATCATGAACGACGGCGATGATCCTGCCCTCCGGTAAGCTTGCGATCTCGATCAGAGCTTGCAGCTGCTCGGTCGGCTGACGGAAGGCGTAGAGACCTTCATGCATCTGCCATGCTGCTAGCTGCTCCGGGGGAACTGGCCCCGTCAGCAGCAGGGTGAACGCTTCGAATCGCAAACGATCTTCTATATGTATTTTTCGATGCTCCATCATACGCCAGCTCCTTCTGGGACTGTATCTTCATCATATCATATGTCTTACGATCGGATCATCGAATTTGTAATAAAATGCTTACAATTCCACCGAAGCGTGATATAATTACGTGTTGTAAGCGTTTTACGTGATCTTCATCACGGTAACGCTGGTCGCAGGAACGGTATATCAGTCCATCGAACAACGATGTATAGGGAGGTAGTATTCGTATGTTGTCAGAAGAGCTCATACAGCCAATCGCACAAGATCCTAATATGCTCGACTACGATCAAGCTCGAGCGAGCTTCAAGTGGGAAGATATCGAGAAAGCATTCACCTGGCATACGACGGGGAAAGTAAATATGGCCTACGAGGCGATCGATCGTCATGCTACATCAGATCGCGCAGACAAGCCAGCGTTGATCTATCGTGATGATGTGAGAGAAGAGATGTATACGTTCGCTGAGCTAAGCTCCAAGTCTAATCAAGCGGGCAACGTCCTTCGTCAACTAGGGATACAGAAGGGAGACCGTGTCTTCATCTTCATGCCAAGGACTCCTGAATTATATATCGCCTTGTTCGGCATATTGAAGGTCGGGGCGATCGCAGGTCCTTTATTCGAGGCGTTCATGGAGATGGCGGTTAAAGACCGGCTTGCAGATAGTGGAGCAGTGGCGATCATCACAACACCTGAGCTGTTGCCTCGTGTTCCTGTACAGGATCTGCCTGAGCTGAAGCATGTTATCTTAGTAGGCGATGGGTTAGAGCATCAGGCTGGTTATATTGATTTCAAGCAGGAGCTAGCTCAAGCGTCGACTTCACTCGAGATCGAATGGGTGGACCGCGAAGATGGGATGCTCATTCACTATACATCGGGTTCTACCGGGAAGCCTAAGGGCGTCTACCACGTACATAACGCGATGGTACAACATTACTACACCGGCAGGATCGTACTCGATCTGAAGGAAGATGATATCTACTGGTGCACGGCTGACCCGGGATGGGTGACGGGAACGGCTTATGGCATATTCGCACCTTGGCTGCATGGCGTTACCAATGTCGTGCGAGGGGGAAGATTCAGTCCTCAGAACTGGTACGGCACGATCGAGAAATATCGGGTTTCTGTCTGGTACAGTGCTCCAACAGCGTTCCGTATGTTGATGGGAGCTGGAGAAGAGGTCATCAAGCAATCGGATCTCTCCTCGCTACGTCATGTGATGAGCGTCGGGGAACCGTTGAACCCCGAGGTCGTGAAGTGGGGGCTGCGAGTCTATAATCATCGTATCCATGATACGTGGTGGATGACCGAGACCGGTGGCCAGCTGATCTGCAACTATCCGTCGATGGCGATCAAGCCAGGCTCTATGGGCAAGCCGATCCCTGGCGTCGAGGCAGACATCCTCGATGATCAAGGGAACTCGCTACCTCCGTATCGGATGGGGAATCTCGCGATCCGTACGCCTTGGCCAGCGATGATGCGTAAGATCTGGAACAATCCTACGAAGTATCAAGAATACTTTAGCATTCCAGGCTGGTACATATCTGGAGATTCTGCATATAAGGACGAGGACGGCTACTTCTGGTTCCAAGGTCGTATCGATGATGTGATCAACACATCTGGTGAGCGTGTTGGACCGTTTGAAGTAGAGAGTAAGCTCGTCGAACATCCCGCAGTGGTAGAAGCTGGCGTCATCGGGAAGCCTGATCCTGTTAGAGGAGAGATCATCAAGGCATTCATATCCTTACGTGCGGGCTTCGAACCTTCGGACCAGCTGAAGGAAGAGATATCTCTCTTCGTCAAGAAAGGACTATCTGCGCATGCCGCACCGAGGGAGATCGAATTCAAGGATAAGCTACCGAAGACTCGTAGCGGTAAGATCATGCGTCGAGTGCTGAAAGCTTGGGAGCTGAATCTGCCGACTGGAGATCTATCTACGATCGAGGACTAATTCCTATACATGAACGGGAGTCGTAACGAGTCTCATAAGAATGCCCCGAAGCTGAGCGCTTCGGGGCATTCTATATAGTGACTATATAGTCTTAGCTAGGAATTAATATTCGACTGGTGATGAATAACTGGACTCGCCAGCATCATTAACGGCACGCACCTGATACCAGCCAGTTCCTGGGAAGGTCATGTACGTATACGATGTACCTTCCGTGGATCCGATCATGAAGTAGTTACCGTCCTCACGTAATGCATAGTACACTTTATATTCGGTCACTTGGTCTTGCGTTGGGTTCGCATCCCAGCTGATGATGACTCCAGTGCCGTTACTATTCGCCTTCACCGTCACATTCTTCGGTGCTGAAGGTGCTTTGGTAACATCGGTCTCATCCCGGCTGCCAGGGTTAGGGAACGGAAACAGGATGTCTGGGTCACCACCGAACTCGTCCTCGTCGTCGTCTGTTAATGGAGGAAGACCGAATCCGGGATCATATGCATCAGGATGACTCGGTAACACATTCGTTGGCGATGACTCATTCCCTACGATATCGACCGCGGTTATATAGTAGGTAGCACGATCCGGGTTATATACTTTGTCCTTGAAGGTTGTTTCTCCTCCAGCGTGCAAGATCTGCGATACCTGATAAGGGTTGCCGTTGACAGATTTATATAATCGGTATCCGACAAGATCGTTGTTCGCGGGTGACTTGAAGGTAATCGTCACTTCACCCGTCTGCGTGTTACGATGAATCGTTGCTTCCGCCGGAACAGTCGGTCTCATCCCGTCATCTACCCTTGGATCGACGATGTCTGGAGCATCTAGATGAGCATCGATTGGCATGAAGAAGCTAAACGGCCGCACATTACCCCGACTATCCTTCGGGCGTCCATTCGGATATTCCTCGTACTTCGCTTTGATCTCCTTAATGATGGATGCGATCGACGGATTGCGTTTGACGAGCACCTTCTTCTCGACGAAGTCCCGAGGTGTGTTCGGGTGAGGGACGTAATTCAGTCCCTCGTATTTGATGACGTCCATCTCCACGAGTACGTCATCGACTTTGATCGGGATATAGTTCTTGTTGAAGAGATCCTTATACAGCTTACCTGTCTCACGTACGAGCTCACTCGGTAGATCTCCGGAGACAGAAGATACCGACATCTCGACGATCGTATCCGGCTTCTCGAATTCCTTCGCCTGGAACAACTCCGGTCGTAGCTCGACGGCCGTGTTCATCATCTTCGCCCAGATCGCCCGAGCTCTTCGTTGACCTTCTTTACTGAGTGAAGCCTGCTGATCATATCCGATCCATACGCCTGTCGTGACATCTGGGCTGAAACCGACGAACCATACATCATAATAGTTCTGCGTGGTCCCTGTCTTGCCGGCGATCGTCGTCTTATCCCAATGCTTGAAGTCGGTCTTCAGACTAGCTCCGCTACCGTTCTGAACGACGGTGCGTAACATGTCAGACATGAGGAACCCGGTCTCAACAGCAAAGACGCGTTTCGGTGTAACCTTATGCTCATAGATGACTTCATCATCGATCGTGGTAATCTTCTCGATCAGATAAGCATCTGTGAATTCGCCATAGTTCGCGATCGCAGCATAGGCGTTAGTTAATTCCTCTACGGTCACCCCGTGCTTCATACCGCCGATGACACCTGTCGCCGCTCTGTAATCCGACTCATCGATCGTTGAGATGCCGAGAGTCTTCACAAAGTTCCATGCCTGATCGATACCGACGACATCATTAAAGAGCTTCAGTGCCGGAATATTGAAGGACTGGTTCAGGGCATGCCGAGCTGTCATCAGGCCATTAAACTTGAGTGTGACGTTGTTCGGGATGTGGAAGCCCTTGCCCCCATCCTTCAGGATGATCGGCGAATCATCCAGCACAGTCGCAGGTTGGATGTATCCTGCGTCGAGTGCCGGCAAGTAAGCGCCCAGTGGCTTCATCGCCGATCCAGGTTGACGAATCATCTGTGTCGCGTGGTTCAACTGCTCGATATGATAGTCTCGGCCTTCGATCATCGCGAGTATGGCGCCTGTTCGGTTATCGATCATCATGCCGCCTACTTGCTCGACCCCGTTCTCTTCATCGTCAGGCGAGAAATTGTCCGGGTTCGAAGCGAGCTCCTGGAACGCTTCATAGATATCCTTATCGATCGTCGTGTGGATCTTGTATCCGCCGTTTAACAGCTGTTTATGAGTTGAATCGATAAGATCCTTATATTTCGGATCCTTGAGCTCCTCCGCTGTTAGTCCTGGATTGTTCTGCAGGACGAGTAGCTCGGTTGCTCGTTTCTCCACTTCTAACATCAAGAAAGGATATTTGTTGTATGCTTTCTTGCTTGGCGGTGCGAGAGAAGCCCGCAGGTCATATGCCAGCGCTTCATCGTATTGCTCACGGGTGAGCTTGCCTTCTTCCAGCATCCGATAAAGAACGGTTCTCTGTCTCTTAACCGCTTCATTAAAGCCATCCTCATCGAATGCCCCCGTGCCAGTATAAGCAGAGTATATATATGGTGCCTGTGGCAAACCTACGAGATAAGCGGATTGTGCGATATTCAATTGCTGCAGTTCGAGGCCAAAGATGCCCTTAGCTGCAGCCTTGATGCCATATACTTGGTAACCTGTGGAGCTTGCACCGTACGGAACTTTATTCAGATAGCCCACTAGGATCTCTTGCTTCGATAGATAGCGCTCCATCCTCATCGCGAGCAAGATCTCCTTAAACTTACGACTATGCGTCTGATCAAGAGATAGGAACAAGTTTCGTGCAAGCTGCTGCGTGATCGTGCTACCACCTGTCTGGGTGGATTCGTTCAGGAATTGTTGTCTGACAGCACGTAACGTTGCTAACACATCGATTCCCTTGTGCTCCATGAAGTCGTTATCTTCGATCGCGAGTAAAGCATCGACGACAGGCTGTGGCACCTCGCTCAGTCTAGTGATCGGCTGCCTGTCTACCTCTGAACGTAGCTGACCCATCTGCTCGGGTTCACCGTTCCCCTCTGAATCACGGAAGTAGATATATCCGGACTCACTGTTCTGCATCAATGCGGCGATGATATCTTCTTCTGGTCGGATCGGATCCTCCTTCACAAGAGCTGATACATATCCGAATAACACGCCAAATACAACCGTTCCACCTAACAACGCAGCTAGCAGTAGCCACTTTAAACTATGTGCGATAATGAGTAGGGTATGTTTGAGACCGGTAAGGAATGGTTGTTGTGATTTTTTCTTTTTAGATTTGCCCTGAGTCGTCATAATGACCTCCTGTAATAGCCTGAACCGATGACGAAGAGTGTTACTTCATGACAATGTATAATGCCTGAACAGAACACGTTACATTATAACACAAACACTTTTCGAAGGATATATAAGCCGAACGCCTGATCGGGTACCTCTTCTATGCAGACAAGTCTAAGTGTCCTCACTAATTATATAGACGCAGTATAGAGGGGAATAGTTACGCTTCGTACACTTAGGATACATGTGATCTTGTTTCGTGAGCGACCGTCTCAAGCGGAAGGTCATATCGCCAATAGGAAGGTCTCAACACGCGTTATGACTTTCACGAAGCGAAAATTTCCTAAGTGGTAAGGTAAGAAAAAGGCTGCCTCGCAGATCATATCTGCAAAGCAGCCTTCGTATGGCATCGGATTGAACCCATTAACCTTCTCTAGAGAATGAGATTAACGGCTATAGAACTCGACGATAAGCTTCTCGTTGATCTCTGGAGGAAGCTCCGAACGTTCAGGAAGACGAGTGAACTTGCCTTCAACAGCCGCTTCGTGGAATTGGAGATAATCCGGCACGAAGTTGTTGCTAGCGAGTGATTCTTTGATGGTCGTCAGGTTACGGCTTCTCTCACGAACGCCGATCACATCACCGACGCTCACAAGGAACGAAGGGATATCGACTTTCTTGCCGTTTACTGTGATGTGACCGTGCGCGACTAGCTGTCTAGCACCGGCGCGCGTGTTGGACAGACCGAGGCGATATACCAAGTTATCGAGGCGTCTTTCCAACAGGATCATGAAGTTCTCGCCGGAGATTCCAGGCATGTTGGTCGCTTTATCGAACAAGTTACCGAATTGCTTCTCGCTAAGACCATACATATGACGCAACTTCTGTTTCTCTTGTAGCTGAAGTCCGTATTCGCTTAATTTCTTACGTTGGCCAGGGCCATGCTGTCCTGGAGGGAATGGGCGCTTTAATTCTTTGCCTGTCCCGCTTAAGGAGATACCTAAACGGCGGCTTAACTTAAACTTAGGTCCAGTATAACGTGACATGTGTCTTGACTCCTTTTATCATATATGGATAATCTTCTCGGAAAGATATCTGCGCTAAGCACGCGTTGATGCTCGATAGCAGCATCCAGCAGGCAAGTGAATCAGCCGCGGCCAACTGTACACGTAGGCTTAGTGAGGGTGCATCACAGATTCTTCCGATCACGCTATCTACAGGTTACTCCAAATGTTAATTCTATAAGAACAGGGATAAGTATGTCAAGTATCCCCTTCATATTTAAGATGATACTCGATGATCGTATGTATGTCCAACACAAACCTTGTAACGAGCATCCTGTTTTAATTATTCTTAACATGAAGAAGAGTAGTGCAAAATTCATAGACAGTATAGTACAATATAATCATAATTATCACAATGGTTTATGTCATAGATGTATAGGTATGGATGGTTCGTTCGTGGCTATCTATCGATAGGGGGGGCAAAGTTGAAAAAACATCCAAATACTCAGGAAGTCACTAAGAGCATGCAACTCCCCAATCCAGTTCATGATATGAAGGACGATGTGTCATTAATGGAGCTCCGTGATTATTATGAGACAGAGCTTAAGAAGCGCGATGTGTTGATTCACATGGTGAGCAAGCTACATAGCAACATGGATGTAGATGCAGTGTTAAATATGGTCATACAGAGTATGAGGGAGATCTATCCCGATGCATGCATCGAGTTATATCTAGCGCAGGATAGCCAAAGTAATCTGTCGATCGTCAAGCCTCTCCGTATCAGTAATCATGCAGATGATAGGATGCATATTCGGGCCTATATGGAAGGTGAGACGATCATCGAAACGACACAAGCAGAAGGCGGCGAAGCAATAAGCTGTATCGCAGTGCCACTGAGCGGCCAGCAGGGAGTGTATGGCGTACTGCATGTGACACAAGACGAAGCAACTGCATTAGACATCGATTTTATTACGCACCTCGCGAACTCCGCCGGCACTGCTTTCGAGAATGCCCGACTGTACGAATCCTCCAATGTGTTGATCCATGAGCTTAGGTTGATCAACGAAATTACTCGACGGTTGAACCAGAGTCTAAAGCTACACGAGATCTTCCAATTCGCATCCGACGAACTTATCAAGATATTCAATGCTGACTACGGCCTTATCCTCCAAGCGGACAGTCAGCACGGGAAGATGATCGTTCAATCTAGTAATATGTCAGCGATGGCGAATGATTCGTTCGGCTTCGATTACGGATTCTCGGGGATCATGCTACAGACGAAGGAACCGATCATCATATCCGACTATTCGACGAATCCGAAAGTCCGATCGAAATTCTTAGAGTCGACAGGGGCTAGATCGATGATCGGCTCGCCGATCATCGTTGGCTCTGATGTGGTCGGCGTGATCATGATGGCACACCGTCTGCCACATTACTTCTCCTATGATAACTACAAATTATTACAAGTATTATCTGGGCATATCGGTCTTGCGATTACGAATGCCTCCTTGCATGCTGAAGTGCGTAGGATGGTCGTGACTGATACGCTGACAGGGCTATATGCGCGGCATTTCTTGGATGAACAGATCAACGTAAGGCAAAAAAAAGATGTCTGCGGTACGTTGATACTCATGGATATCGACCTGTTCAAGAACATAAATGATACGTATGGTCATCAGATCGGTGATCAGACGCTGAGACAAGTGAGTGGGATCATCAGGACGAGCATCCGTGATACGGATATCGCTGCGCGTTGGGGCGGGGAAGAGCTGGCTATATACCTGCCTCAGTTGGGGATCGAGCAAACAGTGCGTGTGGCAGAACGAATCCGCTCGAGGATCGAGTCGGAGACGAACCCGAAAGTGACGGTATCCTGCGGAATATCACAGTGGAGCTGGGAAGATGAGAAGATCAGCGTCGAGTCGTTGTTCTATCGAGCGGATATGGCGATGTATGAAGCGAAGCATGAAGGTCGTAATCAGATCAAGATTGGATAGGCGCGAATGTGCCGACATCCGGATATGCTTCTTCTGCATGTCCCCGAAGATTGCGGGCTAGACTATGAATGAGCAGCCTGTTAATCGATGTGAAGGGATTGATGTGAAGTGTGGTGGAGGAAGAGCCGACTACTCTTACTGATAAGTGTAGCGGCACTGATCAGCAGCTGTACGGGGATCGGAGATGATCCAGCTGAGTTGTTGAGTCAAGCAGTATCCAGTGTGATGGCAGAGGATAATCTCGATTTCGAAGGGACGTCCAGTATGCGTGTGTCTGATATCCAACTCGAAAAGGACTATCAGTTCATCGGACAAGTTCGAGGTCATAATGAGATCTTCATCCAACCTAATACTGATCTTAGAAGTAACTCTTCCGCTCTGCATCATATGAACAGTGTGATTCACTATGCGAAAGTGAACAAGCGATGGACGATGGCGGAAGGTGAGATGGACGAGAAGTTGAATCCGTTGTTTACCGTGAATCCGCTCATTCATGCTGAACATCTGAACAGAGCGATGAAGGATGTGAAAGTCGAGGAGAGCATGACAAGCGATGGGATGACGATCCTCGTAGCGACGATCAAGGAAGATCGGCTCACCGAGCAATACAAGCGGCAGATCCGTAGTGAGCATGAGGCACTCATTCAGTCAGCGATAGCAGATGCACGATTAGCAGATAACAAGGAGTTCGAAGACGAGCTCATGAGTTATGCGGAGCAGACGAGACAACAGTTGACCGAAATCCTCGATACGCTCGCGATCCAGTTCGATTATCGACTGAAGGTGAACCGTAAAAATCGAAGTATGCATGAGATGGATGTTGTAGCGGGATTACACTACAATACAGAAGGTAATCGAAAGGTAGAAGCGATACGGACTTCATACCGCTTCCAGCATTAGTACGTTATTCATGGTGCTCCCGCGGGCATACAGGGTCTAAGGTGATGTGAAGTCAGAGTCCTGTTAGCTCGGGGAGCATCTCGTATATAAGGACTAGCGTAGATTCTCTGGGTTTAAGCACTCAAGCTCAGGAATGACGAAACGCCCGTCTTTACGAATTAGTCGATCATCGAAGTAGATGTCACCCCCACCATACTCCGGACGCTGAATGAGAACCATATCCCAGTGAATACTGGAATCATTCCCATTATAGGCGTCTTCATATGCTTGGCCTGGCGTGAAATGAATCGAGCCATCGATCTTCTCATCGAAGAGGATATCCTTCATCGGCTCACGGATGAAAGGGTTGAAGCCGACGGAGAATTCCCCGATATACCTTGCCCCGTCGTCACTGTCAAGGATTTGATTGATTCGTTCGCTATCATTTGCTGTCGCTTCGATAACCTTCCCGTTCTCAAATCGTAGAACAACATTCTCGAAGACGAATCCATTATAAGGACTAGGCGTGTTATATGCGATCGTGCCGTTCACACTATCACGGATCGGTGCTGTGTACACTTCGCCATCCGGGAGGTTTAGCTTGCCGTCGCACTTGATCGCAGGGATGTCCTTGATCGAGAATGAGAGATCAGTGCCAGGTCCAACTAGCCGAACACGGTCTGTCATATTCATCAATGTAACAAGAGCGTCCATCGCTGCACTCATCTTGCTGTAATCCATCGTACAGACGTCGAAGTATAGCTTCTCGAACGCTTCCGTGCTCATCGAAGCTAGCTGCGACATCGAAGGGGAAGGATACCGTAATACAACCCACTTCGTCTTCTTCACACGAGTCATCGAATGAACATGGTGATTGTATAGCTTGTTGTAGAGCTTCATCTTGTCATCGGGCACATCTGATAGCTCGTAGATATTGCTGCCGCCCCGGATCCCGATATAAGCATCCATCATGGTCATCTGCTTATGGTCGTACTCCGCCCAGGTTCGGATCTGTTCCTCGCTTGCATCTAGCAGCAGAGCTCTGGTGATTTGATGGTCACGCAGATTGACGAACGGCCTTCCTCCGACTTTATGAACTTCACGTACAACCGCTTTTACGAGCGCATTCTCGATACCGAACGCTTCGATCAGTACATTTTCGCCCGGTTGTACATGGGTGGAGTAATTCACCAACACATCTGCGAGACGTTCCAGTCTTGCATCGATCATTTTCCTCATCCTTTTTTTATATGTATTTTTGTGGGGGTGCTATGGGTACTATTATACCCTGAAGTCAACATCAATCGACTCCAATTTTACACGTATTAACTCGGTGCTATTAAGGGACCTAATTTGGAGATTGTGCTAAAAGATTTTGGTAATTTATCTCTTGATATGACTAGGCGTTTCACGTATGATGAGAAAAAAGAGACATGGAGGTAGTTGATATGGCAAACGCAAATGCCGCAGTAGTTGAGATTTCTCAGACTGCTAGTAAATTCACTTCTTCGATCGTATTGCAGTATGATAACAAGTACATCGATGTGAAGAGTATTCTGGGTCTATTCACCTCCTTAATGAACGGCGGTACGTATGAGCTTCATATCCATGGACCGGATGCTGCTAATGCCAAATCCGCGATGTTGGAAGTATTCCAAAAACATAACTTGAATGTAACAGTGAAAAATAACGAATAAGACAGAAAAACGAGGTGCGGATGACGCGCCTCGTTTTTTTGTGTGACGCACGCCTTTCGTTACCCCTTCACTTGTACATTCCGCTGATTTCGACTAATATAGGCTTATAAAGATATGGGAGAATGAGGCTTGGGAGGAGTATGCGATGTCTACGGATGAGATGATGGATGCGTTATGCCAGAAAGCGATACACCTTCTTCGTGAAGACGCGAATAAAATAGAGAAGTTGATCGAGGTTCAGATGGAAACGTTAACAAACAGACGTTGTCCACTCTATGAGGAAGTCTTGGATACGCAGATGTACGGTTTATCTAGAGAGATCGATTTTGCTGTTCGAGCAGGATTGATCGAAGAAACCGATGGTAAAGAGATCCTTAATAAATTAGAACGAAACCTGGCATACTTGTATGAGGCTTTGAATCAGCATACGGAATAGCTGTAACAAATATCCCTTTCGCCTTGTATCGTTAAGGGAGCTTTGCCTTGGAGTTGCGTTTGCTGTTTGTTCCATTATACAATACCACTATATAGAAGTATGCTAACGAAGGAGGATGCGAGAATGGATGAGGCTGGTGTTGGAGCAATTCGTATATCGGATGACGTCGTCGCTACGATCGCAGGATTAGCTGCTACTGACACGCCGGGGATTGCAGGTATGTCCGGTGGAATCAGTGAAGGACTCGCAAGACGGTTAAGCGGTAAGCAAGTGAACAAGGGTGTATCCGTCGAGGTTGGAGAGACAGAGGCAGCGATCGACCTACGTGTGATCGTGAACTACGGTGCGAAGATCCACGAAGTGTGCAAAGATCTACAAGAGAATGTTCGTGATGCGGTAACGAATATGACAGGGCTCACCGTTGTAGAAGTGAACGTTAAGGTCGAAGGGGTATCTTTCCCAGATGAGCCAGCTTTGGAAGGTCCGAAGAACCGCGTGAAGTAATCGAAGTAATATCTGATCATATGGTCTACAGAATTCAAAAAAACTGCCCAAATACTTGGGCAGTTTTTTCTGCTTCTTCATCAACAGATAAGGCTATCGAGACTTCGAATCGGCATCGGAAGAATATCGCGATATGTTCAACAATATCCCCATACACATCAGCGTGACGAGTAATGAGGAACCGCCATAACTGATGAATGGCAATGTGACACCTGTAATCGGGATCAGACCCGTTACACCACCAAGATTGATGACGGCCTGGATGCCGATCATTCCGACGATCCCTGTGCCAAGTAAGGTTCCGAATATATCTGGACAACGGAGCGAGATGACGAGTGCACGCCACATCAAGAGCAGTAATGTTAAGAGAACAAGCAACGCTCCAACCATCCCAAGCTCCTCACCGATCACGGCGAATATGAAGTCATTATATGCATATGGAAGATAGTGAAGCTTCTGAATGCTCTGTCCGAATCCCGCACCTGATACGCCTCCGTGGCCGAATGCGTACAGTGACTGGATGAGCTGGTATCCGGAATTGATCGGATCTGCCCAAGGATCGAGATATGAAGTGATGCGATCGATCCGATAACTCTGTCTCTCCTCTGCAGGAGTGAATAAGAAGTAACTGCCGATCACAAGTCCGAGTATGCTTGTCAAGAATACGGCAGATAGCATGATGTGCTTCATATTCGCTCCACCTGCAACGATCACAAGCCCGGCAGTAAGGATCAAGATAAAGCAGGATCCGAGGTCGGGCTGCAGCATGATCAAGGCGCATACGAGCCCGACGATGATCATAACAGGAAGAAGTCCCCGCTTAAAATCACGGAACTTCTCACCCTTACGAGCGATTAAGGTGGCGAGATAGATGATGACGGCTAGCTTCGCAAACTCAGTCGGTTGACCACCGAAAGGGCCGATCTGAAACCAGCTTCTTGCTCCATTACGCACTTCGCCTATGAACAAGACAAGCACAAGCATGATCACCGCTAGTAAGAAAATCGGAAATATTAACTTCTTCCACTTCTGGAAGCGAATGTTCATAAGAATGATCATGAGGAAGATGCCTGCAAGAGCAAATACCATCTGTCGCTTCGTGAAGTACAACGAATCCCCGAATTCGATCGCCGCGGTAGCAGAGCTCGCACTGAACACCATGACGATGCCGAAGCCCGTCAAGATGAGTGTTAGGAACATGAGCAGAAAATCAGGAGATCCCTTGCGCAAAGGATTCATAAGCGATCAACCTTTGTCATGGAGACGTTATTTTAAGATATTGGCGAGTTCAGCCAGTTTCGTCTCGGCAGCTTTCAGTACTTGCGCCGGGATCGATTCATTATAGCTTAATCCATGTGGGAAGGTTGCTCGACCGAGGAAAGCGTCCTGAATCTGAAGAACGGCATGTGGCTGTTCAAGCTTTCCCTCTACTGCTCGAGAATCGATGCGCAGGTAATAGTCGTGTTCACCGTATGTAATCTTATAATCATATGTTGCACGATAATATTCCCATTGGTTGCGGACGAAACCTAGGCGTGAAGAGATGTCGTCTAAGTGATTAAGTTCGCTCTTAGTCCCTTTAAGGGCGTTATTCTCGATGATCATATCGAATTCCTCCTACTAATAATCCATGAGATGCGTTCTGTAACGTGAATCTTATATCTTTTTACATGATAGTATGTTTGCCAGTCTTGTGCAAGCTTGATGATGACAATATTGGATATGTAGTCAGGCGAGCATGTATAAAACCGTGTATGCCATCTTCATACTATATGTATCTAGGTTATGATGGAATAGGTAAAGGGGCTTCTTATGAATCCTACGACAGATAAGCTGTTATTCGTGCAGAGCGATTATACGATACTCGCAGAGTCCGATCATGTGTGCTATGAGCCGATCAGACGGAAGCTGAGTGAGTTCGCGGAGTTGACGAAGACACCGGGCCGTATTCACACATACCGCATGACGAGGCTATCGCTGTGGAATGCAGCTGCAGGAGGGCTTCAAGCTCGTCAGATCGTCGAGTTCTTGGTCAGATATAGTAAGTTCACATTACCACAAAATGTTCGTAACGACATCTTCTATTTCGTCGATCGTTATGGACTCGTGAAGATCGTGAAGAGAGATGAGCAGTTGTACATATGCAGCAACGATCGTGAGCTACTCCAATCCATTATGATGATGCCCGGAATAGCAGATGATCATGTAACGGAGGCTGATGATTACGGTCTGCGTATCGTCCCTGGGAGACGTGGTCATGTAAAGCGGGAGTTGATCAGAGCCGGTATACCGGTACAAGATATCGCGGGCTTCCATCCAGGTGAACACGTAGAGATTCACCGAAGAGGGGCAGACAGGAACGGCAGACCATTTCACCTTAGAGATTATCAAGAGGAAGCAGTCGATAGATTTCTTGACGATCAGTCCACAGGCGGTAGCGGTGTCGTCGTCCTGCCTTGCGGTGCAGGCAAGACAGTCGTCGGGATCGGTGCGATCACCCGTCTCCACTGTGCTACGTTGATCTTGACGACGAATATCACTTCTGTGAGGCAGTGGATCCGGGAACTCATCGATAAGACAACGATCGACGAGTGCGATATCGGAGAATATTCCGGTACGCACAAGGAAGTGAAGCCGATAACAGTAGCGACATACCAGATCCTGACACATCGCAATAGCAAGGACGACATGTTCGCTCATATGAGATTGTTCCAAGAGCGTGACTGGGGGCTTATCATCTATGATGAAGTACATCTCCTTCCAGCACCGGTGTTTCGAGCTACTGCCACCCTGCAGGCGACCAGGCGCTTGGGATTAACGGCGACATTAGTACGTGAGGACGGCTTAGAGGAAGATGTGTTCTCGTTGGTCGGTCCCAGGTGTTACTTCAGGTCTTGGAGGGAGCTAGAAGATGAAGGGTGGATCTCTAAGGTCAGATGTACAGAGATCAGGGTTCCACTTAGCCAAGAGACTGAGGAGTCCTATATCAGGGCGACGAATCGTAGTAAGATTCGCATCGCGAGTGAGAATCAGAAGAAATATGAGGTCTTAGAGGCGTTACTACGCAAGCACGAAGGCGAGCCAACTCTGATCATCGGACAATATCTGGATCAGCTGAGAGAGATCTCGAAGAAATGCCGAGCCCCCATCATCAGCGGAGAGCTTCAGCACGAGCTACGCGAGCAACTGTATGATCAGTTTAAGCATGGGGAGGAACCTGTCTTAGTCGTCTCGAAGGTCGCGAATTTTGCAGTAGACCTGCCGGATGCTTCTGTTGCAATCCAAGTGTCTGGAAGCTTCGGCTCCAGACAAGAGGAAGCACAAAGGCTAGGGCGAATACTCAGGCCGAAAGCAAAAGGTGGATATGCTCACTTCTATACGATCGTTTCAGAGAACACGCGCGAACAGGAATTTGCTCACAAAAGACAGCTATTCCTTGCTGAGCAAGGCTACGAATATGAGCTTGAAAAAGCCGATCAATGGACAAAAGCTTCGAGCTTGGAGGTGGTCACTTGAAGCATGCACCCATAATGGAGAAGGCGGATAACGGAGTGCGTGCCATGCAAGCTATCATGCGTCGCTTCGGGCACAACCCGTTCGCGTTGGAGCAGTTCTTGCGTGAAGCTCCAAGTGATATCTCACCAGCCGAGTGGCATTGTGAGCTGCTTCGTCTATGTCGTCAGCATACGGTACATATGATGCGCAAATCATGGGGTGAACGACTATATCAGATTCCCATACAACGGTATGTCGAACAGGTTAGTGCCGAGATGATCTCATATTCATCTAAGACTGGGGAACAAGAGGGGATAACTTATGGTTCGTATGTTAACCTCGCGATGACAGAGCAAGTACTGGCCGTTCTGATCGAGGCCGACCGACAACCCTTCTATCTAACTAAGAAGAGGTCGCTGAATAAGAACAGTATGGATCGGTTGCTCAGAACGCTGAAGGTGGATCCGTCTGTATCTGAAGAAGAGCGAAGTCGCGCTGTCTTGGAACCGTTAGACCTCGCTTGGCGGATGAGGCTTATAGATCAGGATCAAGCGATGATGAAGACCGAAGTGCCTCGTATGACGGAATGGTTGCGCCAAGATCACCTCGTACGTGAAGAACAGATGTTCATGATCTGGTATAGGGTTCATCATCCCATGAAACCTGCTCTACAGTGGGTAACGGCAGCTATTCGTAGTATGAAAGATCTACGGTGGATATCTTACTTAGATATCTATAACATGCTGCATGACCGTCAGATGGAGCTTACGGCTGGTGAGTTAGAACGATGGTTAGTTCGTCTACATACTGCGGGCTGGATAGAGCTCGGACAAGATGAGAGCGACATAAGCTGGGTTCGCAGAAGGTTACAACCAGACGAAGAACAGAGAACGCTCGTCGTGCAACAGGATTTCGAGTTATTAGCATTACCAGGAACGCCCTATGAAGTCATCTACCAGCTGCACCAAATAGCCGACCCTCTGTCATGGGAAGGCGTACTGCGATTCCGACTATCGGCCAGCAGTCTCTACCGTGCGTTAGACCGTAGGTGGGATGCTAGTCAGGCTATCTGCTTCTTACAGAAACATGCGATGGATCATATTCCTGAATCTATCACCTCGAAGATCGAGCAGTGGGAACAGGATCGTGCAGCCGTTCACATCACCCAGGGTATTGTGTTACATGTAAGCCATGAACGGGCTGTGAAGACATTAGAGTCTTCGTGCGATCAGCTACAGCTTACCCGATTGAGTGAGCATTATTGGTTGGCGGAGGGCGCAGACGAACGGGAGCTGGCAGGTCGCTTCGATCAACTCGGACTTCGTGTCGTCACATCAAGCATCGAGCCTGAGCAAGCAACAGGCCATACACATGAGAGTGAATCAGCACGACAGGTTACGGGTAACACGTTAGATCCCGAAGTGGTGTGTAAGGAAGCATTGCATCCTCAAGCACCTGGATTCTATAAGCCCCAAGACATCTCATATCTATATCGCGCGGATCGATTATCCTCGATCGAACAAGAAATGTATCCAGACTTCGAGCAAGTCCCCGCGATCTGGTACGAACAATATCGGAAGTATCATCCGTCGACCGCTAGACATATCATCGAACAAGCGATCCGGTGGAAGACTAGTGTGAGGATACGTGCAGCGGACGAAGAGTTCAGCAGCTTTATACCTATCGCTATTGATGAAACTGGCGAACGATGTAAGATTCATGGGCGCTGCGGAGATAAGCTACACATACTGGGGTTACATCAGATCGACCAGGTAAAGCTACTTGCCCCGGGACTTTGTGACTAGTCTGCGTTATCCATACACGCGTTTGGCATTAGAAAAAGGATTCCCAAATCTTGATTTCATGTTATGATGATAGAGTAGTATGCTTGTATAAAGGAGGGTTAAAGCTCGATGCTAACAGCAGAAAAAAACGATCTCGATACATCGCGTGTACTGCTGATGGCTTATGAATTAGGAGATATGATCAATCAATCTTCTGAAGTAGCCGAATATTTACGTTGGAAGCAGATAGTTGATGCTTCTGCTGAGATCCAAGAGATGATCAGACATCTGAATAAGAAGAAAGAACTGTTCGCCGAATGTGAACGGTTCGGACATTATCACCCCGATTACCACCGCGCTTTGGATGAAGTGAAGGAAGTAGAGAAGCAGCTTGACGAATTCGAAGCGGTTCAAAAATATAAAGCAGCCGAAAAATCGCTGGATGATTTATTATATGATATGTCTAAAACGATCGCCTATGCGGTCTCGGAATCGATCAAGGTGCCGAGCAATGATCCGCTACCCACGAAGGGCTGCGGTTCTGGCGGAGCATGTGGCTGTGGATAACGATGAATTCGAGGTATAAAGAGGGGTCACTATGTTATTTTCTGAACGAATCGGTTTTATCATATGGACGCGTGACTTAAAGACGGCAAAATCGCTAGAGAAATACGGTAATGTCCATTATTTTTCACGCAAGATGCAATATGCGGTGCTGTATGTAGACGGGTCTGAAGAAGGCCATACAAAAAATCTGTTGGAGAAGCTGCCCTTCGTAAGAAGTGTGGAACGATCGTTAAGGGGAGAGATTCCGACAGAATTCACGAATTCACTGGCCGATAAGACTAGGGAGTATTCACTCTAGCTCAGTTATTCGACAAAAAACTATCCATACTTATGAAAAATAAGTGAACACAAAACGCGTAAAAAGTCGATTGGTGTCAAAAACCATCACTTTTTCGCGTTTTTTTGTTGTCATAACGTGAATTGAGATTTATAATAGAAAATAATAGTAGTCGTAGTATCCTAGTTAAATGTTCCTATGCGCTAAAGGGGGTAGTCTGACGATGAAAGATGCAGTCATGCAGCGCTGGAGTACGTATGAACCGTTCTATATCGAATTAGGTAATCACAAGGTTGCGGATATCGTCATTACGAACCATGCTCGCATGAGATGGGAGAATCGCGTTGAATCGGAAAAAACGGGATATGCAGATATATGTGCCTTCCTTTGGGACAAGCTGAAGAAGGGCAGAGTTGAACCGTATTATCGGAAGGAGCAGGACGTCTATCTGATCGATGACGATCTTGTGATGGTTGCCGAATTTTCCGCATTGGAGGGCGAGACAGACATCGCAGGCCAGCCTGTCCATAAGATGATCGTTGTGACGTTCCTCGGTCGCATGTCAGAGACGATCGAATTACGTGATCTTAGGTCTTATTACTCATGGCTCCGCCATTCTCGTCGGATGACCTTGGTGAAGAACGCTCGTAAGAGAAGATAGGACTAGATTTCATAGTGAAGATCGACGAATGGAATGAAGCTTATATCGCTCAGCGCTAAGGTGCTGGGCTTTTTGTTGTGTGGATTATTTGGTAATATGAGGTGGATGTGTTGTTATGTATATATCGATAATTATCTTCAATTCCTGAAGCTCGATGAGGAAGGGCAGTTCGAAGCGATGGGGACACTGAGGCTTGAAGCGCTGAACACTGGTATATACCGTCATTATCATTACGATGAACAGATGAATCTACTATATATCACGAGATATTCCAACGAGATCGAAGATCTGGTGATGGAGTCGATGGATGTCTATCGCTGGGAGGATACGGGGATGCAGGTTATGAGTCATCTTACTGTTGAGTGAGCCAGAGGAAGAGGGTAATGCGGATTAAGGTGTCGCGAGTCACAAGATATGACATTGTCGTCGCTGGAGTTAAAGTTTTCTGCTAATATAGAATGATAGTTATGAATAGGGAGGTTGTCTTGTGGCTCTAAACTTCCATCAGCTTCATATCTTCCATACCGTAGCGGAATATGGTAGTTTCTCGACCGCTGCACAGTCTCTCGGCATGACTCAGCCGGCGATTACGATGCAAGTGCAAGCGCTGGAGGAATATTTCGGCACGAAGCTATTCCACCGTACGACGAAGCGGGTCGAACTATCAGACGCAGGTAAAGCGTTGCTTCCTTATGCACGTCGTGCGCTTGATCTGATGAGGGAAACCGATCAAGCGATGGCTCAGTATACGCAGATGCTGAAGGACCGACTTCAGCTAGGAGCGAGTCTTACGATCGGTGAGTATATATTACCCAGGCTTCTTGGTCCATTTGCTAAGGAGTATCCTTATATCATGATCAGTCTCAAGGTGTTCAACACAACGCAGATCGTCGAGGAGATCTTGAACCATCATCTAACATTCGGTCTGGTGGAGGCGCCGATCGAGCATCCCGACATTCATTCGGATGTCGTCTTGAATGATGAATTATTCCTGGTGATGCCAAGTGATCATCCACTACGTGCAGTTGAGTCGCCGACATTCGATCAATTAGTGGACTACCCGTTCGTGCTTCGTGAACCAGGCTCTGGAACTCGGCAGGTGATGGAGCGTGAGATTCTGCAGCGAGGCTACGATCCGAGTAGGCTGAAGATTGTCATGGAGCTTGGCAGCACAGGAGCCGTAAAATCGGCCGTGGAAGCGGGGCTCGGTCTGTCGGTGCTATCGCGATCTGCCGTTCGACATGAATCTGTACTCGGTACAGTCGTGACGAAACGAATCGCCGATCTGAGCTTTATCCGTGATTTTCATGCGGTCTATCTGAAGTCGGCATCATTACCTATATCTGCTGTGACATTCTTAGCATTTCTGAAGAAGCATGATCTGGAACAATGGCTGTAACAGGAGGGATTAGATGGGTAAGGCAGATCTACATATGCATACAACAGCCTCGGATGGAGTCTGTTCTCCGACGAGAGTCGTCGAGCTCGCGGTAGAGGCAGGGCTATCGGTCATCGCGGTGACCGATCATGACACCGTCGCGGGTGTGAGGGAAGCGATCGAGGCAGGCGTACGGTTAGGAATTACGGTGCTGCCGGGCGTGGAGATCAGCACGCGGATGGAAGATCAAGACATCCATATGCTTGGCTATGGGATCGATATCGACGATAAGCGACTGCTCGGTAGGTTGGATCAACTCCGCCTTGCGCGTGAGCGGCGGAATCAGCTGATCATCGACAGACTAAACGCCTGCGGAATCGACATCACATTAGCTGAGGTATGGAATACAGTAAAGAAAGAGCCAGGCAACGATCTAACGATCGGCAGACCGCATATCGCGGAAGTCCTCGTGCGGAGAGGTGTTGTGCATAGCATCTCGGAAGCGTTCGACCGATATCTAGGCGAAGGTGCAGTGGCTTATGCAAGTCCTGAACGTGTCACACCAGAGGAAGCGATCCGCCTGATTCATGACGCCGGAGGCTTGGCCGTCATCGCGCACCCAGGACTATACGAGCATGATAAGCTGGTCGAAGCGATCATCGGGTTCGGAGTAGACGGGATCGAGGTGTATCATTCGGATCATACGTCGGAGCAAGAAAGACGATATGAAACGATCGCGAAGCGGTACGATCTCATGATAACGGCCGGCTCGGACTATCACGGAGAACGCATGGGAGAGATGCGACATTCGCATATCGGGGCGAGGACGATGGATACGCGGCTGTTATCGAAGCTGATGAGGGGGAATACATGATGATTCGCAAAGCGATCATACCTGCTGCGGGGCTGGGGACTCGGTTCCTGCCTGCGACGAAGGCGCAGCCGAAAGAGATGCTGCCGATCGTCGACAAGCCTGCGATTCAATATATCGTGGAAGAAGCGATTCAGTCCGGAGTGGAAGATATCATCATCGTGACAGGGAAGCATAAACGAGCGATCGAGGATCATTTTGACAAATCGATCGAGCTAGAGCTGATGCTGGAGGAGAAAGGGAACCAAGAGCTGCTCGATATGGTGAAGCATGTCTCGAATCTAGCAGACATTCACTATATTCGTCAGAAGCAGCCTCTAGGACTTGGACATGCGGTGCTGTGCGCACGCAAGTTCATCGGCGATGAGCCGTTTGCCGTGTTGCTCGGTGACGATATCATCCAAGCGGAGACGCCGACACTGAGATCGATGATCGGCATCTATAATCAGGTTCAGACCTCGGTCATCGGTGCGCTAGATGTACCACACGATGAAGTGGATCGATACGGCATCATCTCGCCGGAAGGAGAGAACGGTGTCATCAAGATTAAGGATCTCGTCGAGAAGCCGCAGCCGGATCAGGCGCCTTCGAATCTAGCCGTCATCGGCCGCTATATCATCGAGCCGGAGATCTTCTCGTTACTAGAGCATGCCAAGCCAGGTAAGGGTGGGGAGATTCAGCTTACGGATGCACTGCGGGAGCTGAATAAGCAGAAGCAGATGGTCGCCTACCGACTGGAAGGAACCCGCTACGATATCGGAGACAAGTTCGGATATCTGAAGGCGACAGTAGACTTCGCGCTGGAGCGTCCTGATCTGCAAGATGTGATGAAGGACTACTTGAAGTCATTGGCCAAGAGCTGGGATCAAGATTGAGTTATGATGGGGCAAGCGCGCCACTGTATCGGATAAACAGCCATACTCTCCGTTCGGAGTGTATGGCTGTTTTTTGTCTCGTCTCATGAATCTGAGCATCGTCTGAGCTGCTCGATATACGATTCGTCCGGTGTGATGTACAGGGTTTTCTGATTGTCATAGATGACGAAGCCTGGCTTAGCGCCGTTCGGCTTGCGCACATGTCGGATCTGTGTGTAATCGACCGGTACCTGACTCGACGTACGAGCCTGACTGAAGTAGGCAGCCAGCTGCGCTGCTGTGTTCAACGTCTCATCCCCGAATTGTGAGCTACGGATGACGACATGAGACCCTGGAATATCCTTCGTATGCAGCCAAGTGTCGGATGGATGCGCGAGTCTGTTCGTCACATAATCGTTCTGTGTATTATTCTTTCCGACATAGATGGTGATCCCTTCGCTCGATACGAAACAGAGAGGAGCTGGCTTCGTAGGCTTTTTCTTCTTCTGAGGCCCGCTTCGATGGCGTACATATCCTTGTGTAGCAAGCTCTTCGCGTATCTCATCGATATCATCCAGGGTTGCGTTCGATAGCTGATGGATGAGCGTCTGGAAGTATGCGATCTCCTCGCGTGTTGACTCGATCTGTACCTGTACCGCTGTCAGACTGTTCTTCAGCTTGTTATACCGTTTGAAGTAGCGCTGAGCATTATCCGAAGGAGCGAGCTGGGGATCCAGTGGGATCGTGATCGTCGGTTGATCTTCTTCGTAATAGTCGATTACTTCTACGGACGCTTGTCCGCGCGATATCGCATGCAGGGACGCCGTTAATAGCTCCCCGAGCTTGCGGTAACGATCTGCTTCTTGTGCTTCATTCATCGTCTCGTATAGCTTCTCAAGCTTCTTCTCGTTCTTGCTCTGTTCATTCGTTAGAAACCTCATCAGGTCAGCTGTCTTCTGCTTCACGAGATCGCGCTGAGCTTTATCGCTGAAGTAAGCGGTCAGACAATCGCTCATCGTGTCGAACGATACTGCGTCGCCTGCTACGTGTGTGAGCGTAATGGCTGCGAATAGTGACTTGCCGTTCGTGGCGTCGAGGATACAAGGCTCGTATGCGTCAAGTTCCAGTCGTTCCCGGAAATGGCGAAGCTCCTCGTGCAGACCGCTGCCCTGGATAGCGCGATAGACGAGCTCACGAGCTGTCAGAGGTCCAAGTCCACTGAACGCGTCCATCAGCCTGCGCTCGATGACATCGTGCTGATCATGAGGGGATATGGTATCCGCGACTACCTCCGTCAGGTATTGCGGCAGCTCAGAGGCAGGGATGTCGAGCAGGTTCGTCTTATCCTGCGCTGGTGGAGGCGTGTAAGAGGCCCCTGGCATGACGATCCGATAGCTGCTGAGCGCTGGTGTAACATGGTGAATACCGTCAAGGATGGTGTCTGTAGCTGGGTCGATCAAGATGATGTTGCTATGTCTCCCCATCAGCTCGATGATGAGAAGCTTCTGACTGAGATCACCGATCTCGTCACGCTGCCGCATATGTATGCGGATGATGCGCTCCATGCCGACTTGTTCGACCCGTTCGATGATCGCGTTCTCCGTATGCTTACGTAGTAGCATGCAGAACATCGGGGCTTCTGTCGGGTTGACGAACGTCTCATTCGTCAGATGTGTGCGCGGCATACTTGGATTCGCGGATAACAGAAGCTTATGATTACGCCCGCCAGCTCGAATCTGCATGACGATGTCGTGCTCGGTTGGCTGATGGATCTTATTGATACGTCCGCCCATTAATTCTTGAAGTTCATGAACGACTGCATGGACGACTACACCGTCTAAGGACATCTATGGTCACCTCTAGTTAGTTGGGATACAGGCTTAGATCGTTCGTTGATGAAGGGCCTGGTTTCTGTTACTCTTCCGATGCTTGCCATCGAACGTTCTATTCTCCATGATGCCATATTTTGCGTCGCGATAGAAGGGGGATGAATATGTAATGCTTCTTCGTATATTTTCCTCGAACCTGGGATAAATCGCAGCTTGTCAGAATAGAGATAGCAATAAGACAGGTTGTGGGAGCGTTGCCGGGTCCGACGATGCTTCTACGCGTAATGAACAAGGAGGGAAATCGATGAGTCAGCAAATGTGGCATCAGATAAGCTCGCAAGATGTCGTCCAGATGCAGAAGACGAATGCGAACCAGGGAATCTCGGACGCTGAAGCGAAACGAAGGCTTGATTCGATCGGTCCGAATGAGTTAAGTGAAGGGGTGAGAGTATCACCGCTCGTGCTGTTCTTGAACCAGTTCAAGGACTTCATGGTGCTGGTACTAGTCGGCGCCACGCTTATCTCTGGATTGCTCGGGGAATATCTGGATGCGATCACGATCATCGCGATCATCTTAATGAATGGTATCCTCGGATTCATGCAAGAGTTTCGAGCCGAGAAGTCACTTAGAGCGCTAAAAGAGCTGTCGGCACCGACGGCTAAAGTGATGCGAGGCGGCAAGCAGCAAGAAGTTCCAGCCAGTACGCTAGTTCCTGGAGATATCGTGTTGCTGGAGAGCGGTGATCGCATCCCAGCAGATGTCCGGTTCCTTGAAGTGAGCAGCTTATATGTCGAAGAGTCGGCGCTAACGGGAGAATCTGTACCTGTAGGGAAACGGGTTGAAGCGATCCAAGAAGAAGATGTGCCGCTTGGTGATCGCCGCAATCTCGGATTCCTCGGAACGATGGTGACCCGCGGGACAGCTAGAGCAGTCGTCATCGGTACGGGCATGAATACGGAGATGGGGAAGATCGCCGATCTGATCCAGACGACGGATGAGATGGAGACTCCGCTTCAGCATAGATTGGAGCAGTTAGGGAAGTTACTCATCGTGATCGCGCTTGGACTTACGGTCATGGTCGTGCTTGCTGGAATCCTGCATGGTCAACCAGCGTATGGTATGTTCCTAGCAGGTGTAAGCTTAGCGGTTGCTGCGATCCCGGAAGGTCTGCCGGCGATCGTCACGATCGCGCTGGCACTAGGTGTACAGCGGATGATCAAGCGCAAGGCGATCGTTCGCAAGCTTCCATCGGTCGAGACGCTGGGTTGTGCTTCGGTCATCTGTTCAGATAAGACTGGAACCTTGACGCAGAACAAGATGACGGTCACGCATCTATGGAGCGGTGGTCAGTTATACGAAGTGTCGGGTCGTGGCTACGATCCACATGGCGACATATCGCTGAACGGTCAGCACATCGATGCACGTCGAGATCCAGCCTTGCGCCGTATGCTCCAGGTAGGCGTGCTATGCAATAACGCGCTGTTGACGGAGCAGGAAGTAGCTGAAGATCGTAGACAAGGTGCTAAGGGAGAGAAGAAATCGTATTCGATCAACGGAGATCCGACAGAGGGTGCGTTGGTCGTGCTTGGTGGCAAGGCAGGGATGACGAGGCAATCGCTTGACGGGATGTATACGCGAGTGAAGGAATTTCCTTTTGATTCCGAACGCAAGCGGATGTCCGTACTCGTCGAGCATCAGGGCGGGCAGATCGTCTGTGTGAAGGGTGCGCCAGATGTGCTGCTGGACCATTGCTCATATATATTATGGGAAGGGAATGTCGTTCCACTGACCGGTACGCTTCGTCAGAAGATGATGGCAGCTAACGATGCGATGGCGAAGAATGCACTGCGTGTCTTAGCGCTCGCTTATCGAGATGTGAAGGATGGCGAATCAGTAGAGGAGGATCGCGATGCAGAGCGCGGATTGACGATGATCGGCCTTACCGGTATGATCGATCCGCCACGCGAAGAAGTGAAAGATGCGATCTACAAATGTAAGCAAGCCGGTATTAAGACGGTCATGATCACAGGTGATCATCAGGCGACTGCAGAAGCGATCGCCAAGCAGCTGGGCATCTTGCCGACGAGCGGTCTGGCGATGAGCGGTCGTGAGCTGGCTGCACTCAGCGAGGAGGAGCTCGATCAGAAGGTTGAGCAAACGTATGTCTACGCCCGTGTCGCACCGGAACATAAGCTGCGGATCGTCAAGGCATTACAACGGCGCGGTCATGTCGTCGCGATGACCGGCGACGGCGTGAATGATGCTCCCGCGATCAAAGCAGCGGATATCGGCATCTCGATGGGTATAACCGGTACAGATGTGTCGAAGGAGGCTTCGTCACTCGTCCTAAGCGATGACAACTTCGCAACGATCGTCGCCGCGATCGAAGAGGGGCGCGGCATCTACGAGAATATACGCAAGTTCATTCGTTATCTGCTAGCGTCGAACGTCGGCGAGATCCTCGTCATGTTCATCGCGATGATGCTTGGCATGCCGCTGCCGCTCGTGCCGATCATGATCTTGTGGGTTAACCTAGTCACAGATGGCTTACCTGCGATGGCACTTGGCATCGATCAGTCGGAGAGCGATCTGATGAAGCAGAAGCCGCGTCCAGCTAAGGAGAATATCTTCGCGCGTCGTCTTGGCTGGAAGATCATGAGCCGCGGGGTTCTGATCGGTATCTGTACACTAGCTGCATTCTGGTTGACCTGGCAGTCGGACCCTGACCAGCTATCGCTTGCTCAGACAGTCGCCTTCGCTACTTTAGTCATGGCGCAGCTCATCCATGTATTTGACTGCCGCAGCTCGCGCTCGATCTTCCATCGTAACTTATTCGAGAACAAGTACCTCGTATTAGCTGTACTATCTTCGGTCGTGTTGTTGCTCGGTGTCATCTACATCGATGCGCTGCAGCCCGTATTCAAGACGGTCGATCTCGGCTTGCGTGAGTGGGCGCTTGTCTTCATCTTCTCCGGCATTCCGACCTTCCTCATGGGGGCAGGCAGCGTTATGCGTGGCGCGCCGAAGAAGAAGATCTATGGAGGCGGTATAACAGGAAGCAGCTCGAAGCCTGTAGTACGATAAACGAATATTCTAGGATCCAAACAGTCATGTGCTCGACAGATTGCGCGTGACTGTTTTTTTGTTGCTGCAGGTTTACAACAAAACAATGTTTTGTTATGATTTCCAGTAACAGAACATTGTTTTGTTACACTATATTTATGGGGTAGATGTGATGATGAATGCTCAAGAGCAAGAATTAATCTCCAAGAAGGAGCTGCTTCAACAAACAGGGATATCGTTCGGGCAGCTGTATCGTTGGAAGAGACAGAAGCTGATCCCGGAGAACTGGTTTATCAAGAAATCGAGTTATACGGGTCAAGAGACGTTCTTCCCGAAGCAGCTAATCTTGAACCGCATTCAGATGATCGTCGAGTACAAGAAGAAGTATTCGCTTGACGAGCTAACAGAGCTGCTATCTCCCCAGATCATGAGCAAATCGTTGTATCTAGATGAAGTAGCAGAGCTGCTTGGGATGAAGACCACTCAAGTATATACACTGATTCGATCTGAGCAGCGCTTCGCACACTTGACGTTCATGGAAGCGACCTTGCTCTATCTGCTGACGCGCATCGAGCAGCAGGTCGAGATCGCTGAAGCTTCGATCCTCCGCTACACGGCTAGCATCGAGTATTGGACGGAGCAGATGGAGCACTCGGGGTATAAGCTGTATGTCATGCAGGAACACGGGCATCTATCGTTCTCGATCATCGATGGGGAAGCAAGTCTATACCCAGATGTGGAGTCGAAACTCATCGCTGTGTATGATGTCGAAGCGGTAGCGAGTGAAGTTAACCAATATCTCAGTCAGTTCATGCTCTAATAATATAACGAACCAGGATGGTGGGGTTGAAGATGGCAAGAAGCTTACAACATGCAGCGGTACACGGCCAAGGCAGTGTTCATGAAGGCGAATATGAGAAGGTAACGATACATGGCATGGGACATATCGTCGGTCCCGTGAAGACTGGTGAGGCGTCGTTCCAAGGGGATGTGCGCGTGAAGGCTCATCTGACGTTCAGCAAGATGAAGACGGCTGGCAGATGCTCGTGTCATGGGGAGCTTGATGGGGAAGAGATGCATGTCCATGGAGACACGACCTTGCATGGAGAAGTACGAGTCCGTCATGTCAAGGCAAGCGGTAAGCTACAAGTCGACAGAGGGATACGAGGCGAGCTCGTACAAGCACAAGGTGTCCTGCATATCGCCGGGGGGATCGAGTGTGAACGCATCGAACTAAAGGGTTCCGTGCATGTGCCAGGTCTGTTGAATGCGAGCCATGTGTCGATTATGTTCGATGAGAACAGTATGATCGAAGAGATCGGTGGTGAGCATATCCGCATCATGTACGATGAGAAGAAGGGCTGGTTCGGTCGCAAGCGGCTTCGAGATGTGAAGCTGAAGGCGAACAGTATCGAAGGAAATCACGTAACGCTGGAACATACACATGCGAGGATCGTTCGAGGAGAGGATGTCGTCATCGGACCGAACTGTCAGATCGAACTTGTGGAGTACTCGCGCAGTCTAGAGATTAGCTCAGAAGCGAGTGTGAAGCATCAAGAGAAGATTCAGCTCTAAGGAAGTCTCAAGTATGAATGAAGTCAGTCGTGTCGAGAAAGGTGGACTAGGATGAGCGTTGCGATCCGAACATTAGGAAGATTATATAAGCTTAGCAAGCGATTCACACTGTTTTATATCATCATCGCGATATTCTCTATCATCCAGGCGAGTCTAGGGATTGGGTTAGCTGAGGCGTTGCGTAACATGATCAACGCCGGGGTCGAGCAAAACTCGGAGCTACTGTATATCGCTTCGATCTTAGGCGTCGGCGTCGTTCTCATCCAGGCTGTGAGCAATTGGGGCCTAGCCTATCTGACCCAGTGGTTAAATATACAGTCCACGACAAGGCTTCAAGTGCAATTGATCGAGCGTGTCAATCGATCCAAGATGGCAGAGGCAGGCAGCTATCATAGCGGTGAACTGATCAAGCGAGTGATCGATTCTACAGCTGAAGCCCAATCCGGTATCAACGAGAAGACCGGCCGCATCCTCACGAACATCTTTCAGGTCATATTCACACTCATCTACTTCACGTATCTGAATGCCGGACTCATGATCGGATCGATCGTGATCTCGATCTGCATACCGCTCCTCGCAAGTCCGTTCGCTAAACATATTCGTATCCATCATGACCGCCACTTTCAAGCTTCATCAGATACGGAATCGCTATATCAAGATGCGGTACAAGGGGCAGAGGTGATCCGGGTATACTCCGTATTCGAGATGCTTGCCAACCGATATAAGACCATCATGCGTCGTGTATTACAAGCCGCCAAGAAGCGGATTCAATATGAAGAGCTGTATATCAAGATGCAGATATTGGCGTCCTTCTTCGGCCTGATCTTCGTGTTCAGCTATGGCGGTTATGAAGTGTACATGGGACGTCTCGATGTGGGGGCAGTGGCAGCCTTTCTCGTTACGTTCGAACGTCTATCACGTCCGATATCGGAGCTATCTTCTACATGGAACCAGCTTCAGACGACGATTACAAGCGCTCGACGCGTTTTTGATCTATATGATCTACCGCAAGAGACAGTGAACACTCATCGTGATGTCACATCATCAAATGAGCGTGTCCCGGCACGAGGCATCTATCTCGAGCGGGTGAGCGTGGAGCTTGACGGACAGACGATCATCGATGATCTGACGCTTCATATCGAGAAGCATAAGACGACAGCGATCATCGGGCCGAGTGGAAGCGGCAAGTCTACCTTGCTACAGGTCATCATGCGGTTCATCGATCCGAGTCATGGTACCGTCTATCACGAGCATGCTCCGATCGAGCTAGAGGATCCTGATGCATGGAGGCGACGCATCGCTTATGTTCCACAGGAGCCGTTCCTCATCTCTGGCGATGTGGCAGATAACCTGCGGTTGGGCAGAATGGACGCAAGCCCTGATGAGATCATAGTAGCGGCGCAGAAGACTGGTGTCGAACGATTCGTTATGAAGGAAGATGTTCAAGTGCTCGATCGCGGTGGCACATTATCAGGTGGAGAGAAGCAACGGGTCGCCATCGCTCGTTCGCTGATCGACCCTGCCAAGGAATATATCATACTCGATGAAGCGACGGCCAGTCTCGACGTCGATCATGAGAAGAAGGTGCTGGATGCAGTTCGTGAATATTCGATCGATCGCACATGCATCGTCGTCGCTCACAAGCTCTCGAATATCGTGCATGCAGACAAGATCGTATACCTCGAGGATGGCAGGATGATCGAAGAGGGAACACATGAGGAGTTGATGCTTCGCCAAGGTAAGTATTATGACATGTACAGGCAAGCGATGGGAGGAATATGACGTGCGAGTAACAGCAGATACGAACGAGGTCCGCACCACGGTCACTAGTCAGAAGGGGAAAGCGAGAGAGGACCGTCCATTCCGGCAATATCTCCATATCTTATCGTATGTAACGTCCTATCGGTGGTTCCTGGCGCTGATCATCGTGCTAATCATGGTCGACGTCGCATTCAGCGTGGGAGGTGCCTGGGCGCAACAGCTATACGTCGATACGATCGTTGCGCATGATCTGGATAGGCTGACGCGCTTAAGCTTGATCTGCGCTTCCGTCGTGATCGTCTGTATAGGGTTCTTATTCATTCAAGGCGTGATGAGCAAATATCTGGAGGAATCTGTTCGCGTGCGCTTGAATTCACTCGTGTTCAACAGGATGAATCAGATGCCTCTTACGACGATACAGTCGTATCATTCGGGCGATCTGACGAGCATAGGGACGAATGATGTTAGGCGCGTATCGTCTGTGATCAGCGGCGTGACCTTACAGATCATCCGGAACGTCATCCTCGCCCTCGTGTCGTTCATCTATCTGGTGAATATTAATGTTTTCCTGGCATCACTAGTGCTCATCTCAGGTCCGCTTATTTTCTTTTCGGGTCGTTTCTTTGATCGCAAGCTGCGCGTGATCTCAGCCGATGTACAGGCGAGTCGAGGAGTAGTAAGGGGTGTCCTGCAGGAGAACTTTCAAGGTCTAAGATCGGTTAAAGCGCTTGGTCTGCAGGAATGGTTCAAGCAACGGTTTCTGGAACAGAAGACGATCGAGAACAGGTTGGTAAGACGAAGCACAACGTATAGCATCTGGATGTCGGAGTCGAGCAGTGTCGTGAATAATCTGTTGACGATCTTCATCGTGTTCTTCATATGTATGATCGCGATCCGAGGTGATCTGACGGTTGGCAGCATCCTGGCTTTCATGTCCTTGATGGGAAGGGTTCAGATACCGTTCGTGAATCTATCGCGTAACTGGGGGCAGCTTCAGGAAGGGATCGGGGCTGGACGCAAGGTCCTGGCGATATTAGATAGCACGGATGAAGAGCAGCAGCGTAAGACGGTGGCGGATGGTGCGGTGACGGATGGTGCGGTGACGGATAAGCAAGCTGCCGGTGCTCTACAGGACAGCGGGGTGAAGTCAGACAAGCTAGCCAAGAAAGCCAAGCAAGACGTCGAAGTGGCGGTGGCCTCGGCCATCGAGTTCCATGCGGTCAGCTTCATCGGTCATACTGACCAGGGAGAGCATCACATCTTGCAGGATATTCATCTTCATGTGAAGCATGGCGAGATGGTCGCGATCGTCGGAGCCAGTGGGGCCGGTAAGACGACACTCTCGCGAGTCATCTGTCGACTATATGATCCCTCATCTGGAGAGATCCGAATGTTCGGTCACTCGATCTACCCTAGTCAGACGACCGATGTCCATTCCCTCATCGCCTACGTTCCGCAGCTGCCTTTTATCCTACCAGGAACGATAAGAGATAATATCACCTTCGGGATGGAGGGAGTCAGTGAAGAACAGATCATCGAAGCGACGCAGCTGGCGCATGCACATGAATTCATCGAGAAGCTGGAGGAGGGATTGGATACCGTCATGACGGAATCTGGCTCTACGATCTCTGGTGGACAGAAGCAGCGGATCATGATCGCTAGAGCGTTCCTCAGGGATACACCGATCATCGTGATGGATGAACCTACCTCCGCTCTAGATCATCGTTCAGATCAGCTTATCCATAGAGCGATCGATTCGATGCGAGGTAAGAAGACGATCATCATCGTCGCGCACAAGCTACAGACGATCGCTAGCGCTGATCAGATCCTGGTCATGTCTGGCGGCAGGATCGTCGAATCCGGCTCACATGTGGAGCTGATGGGTCGTTCGGACTCGGAGTATCGTCGCATGGTCGATAAACAATATGCTCTCGGAACGACAAAATTATAGACAGCTGTGTATCCTGTTCTGGAATTTCTCCGATCTATGCCTTAAGATAAGTTTACAGTGTAAGAGGTGGGATGACGGATGGAATTTACGAAGATGCACGGATTAGGTAATGACTTTATCGTAGTGGCAGGGGAGAAGGCGTTGCCTGAGGATGTGGCGAGCCTAGCTATGTCGGTGTGCGACAGGAACTTCGGAGTCGGCGCTGATGGACTTGTCTATATCTTACCTTCAGAGCGCGCCGACTTCCGGATGCGCATCCTGAATGCGGACGGGTCCGAAGCAGAGCAATGTGGCAACGCCGTGCGTTGTGCCGCGAAGTATGTATACGATCATGGACTGACAAGTGCGACGAGGCTTACGATCGAGACGATCGGCGCGGGTGTGCAGCCACTTGAGCTAACAGTTGAGCAAGGCAAGGTGACACACGTTAGAGTCGATATGGGGGTGCCGATCTTAGAAGGGCGCGCGATCCCGACGATGCTGGAGATGAACCCCATCCTAGAGCAACCGCTGCAGGTCGAGCAGGTAGAATGGCGCTTCTCAGCGGTCTCTATGGGTAATCCGCACTGTGTCATCTATGTCGATGATGCGGTAAGCTTCGATCTGCACAAGTGGGGGCCGATCCTGGAGAGGCATCCGATGTTTCCGAATCGAGTGAACGTGGAGTTCGTTACGGTCATAGATCGAACGCATCTCGTGATGCGTGTATGGGAACGCGGGGCGGGACCGACGCTAGCATGCGGTACCGGGGCGTGTGCGACACTCGTGGCGAGTGTGCTGAACGGTCGGGCCGAACGGAGTGCGACGGTATCGTTGGCAGGGGGAGACTTGTACATCGCATGGGATGAAGTGGACGGCCATGTCTATATGACGGGACCAGCTTCGGAGGTATTCTCGGGAAAGCTCACTTCGGCTTAGTGGTCGACCGACCGCTGTCATGCCCGAAACACCGCGTGCTGGGGAGCTGCGCGCGGTGTGCGAGCGGAGAATATCCTGTCAGGTGTCATTTCTGTGGGTTGTGGAGTGAGTTCTCTGCACCGCGCGAAGCTCCCAGCGCGCGATGGTCGACGTCACATGACGGTGGTCAACCACAGGGATTAAGAACATTCGGTGTGATGACTAATATGTAAGGTTCGATGAGGAGGCGTGCCGTGCGGTGCGCATTTTTTCGATATATCAGAATTTATAAGTTTTGGGGTGGGAGGGGCTTCCGCCCTTGTTTTGTCGTCTGGGGATCGGGATCGCTTCGCAGGAAGATGTAGTCGGTCGTCGGGCTAACGGAACTCCAGTGCCTTATTATGCGAATATCGATCTTTTCTCGGACCTTAACGGAACTCCAGTACCTTATTTGGGTCATATGGGGAGTTTTATAGCTAAAAATGATGCAATAGCGCACTCCGGTTCCGTTAGGACCTGAGATTATACGAAAAACAGCTGAATAGCGCACTCCAGTTCCGTTTGGGAATGAGCGCTCAGCTCCCAGTGCGCGGTGTTCGGCTGTATGACGGTGGTTCGTGGGCCGCAGGGCCAACCACAGTTTCGTCAGAATGCCAGCTGTGAATAATCCTCTTCAATCTGCCTTCAATCTTCCGTTCAATCCAAAAACACGTCTACAACGGAGCCCCGGAGGCATTACCCTCACCCAACCCATGCATGCATGAGCTCGATACTCGAACTTAAAGGACGTCGTCAGGCATTCTTCTCATATGCACTCGGACCTCGTTTCTGACGATAGCAATGGTATCCGAGTGAATGAGATAGCCATTTTTTTTCGTGCTGTATAAAGATAGCAAAACCGTTTGCAGCGTTATTCGGTCTAATATATAGGTGATGATGGCGCGAGTGAAAGAGACCGGCTGGACATGAGGAGTCGGTATTCGATGCACATGTTAGCGGCTGTGTGCGAAGCTCATCAGATCGTGGGAAGGGTGTGAAGCATTGGGCAGGCGAGAATATCATGAAGCCGCAAGCATACAGCGCGACCATGAGATGTTGGAGTCACACGAAGGGCTTGATTCGCCTCGTATGAAGGACTTAGTACTCGCAGCGCAGCGTGGAGATGATCAGGCTTTCTATGAATTGATCGACCAACACAAATCTAGGCTGTATCGAATCGCTTGGACATCCTTGCGTCACGAGCAGGATGCGCTAGAAGCAGTACAAGAGACGGTATGCCGAGCGTATGTGAACATGAAGAAGCTGAAGAATCCGGCTTTTTTCGCAACATGGCTTGTACGAATCTTGTTGAATCATTGTATAGACGAATTGAAGAGACGTGCTAAGCAGTCGCCACATCGTTCGCATCAGATGAAGAATGTGCCCGAGGAACGGGTGATGTTCAGGCAGTCCGATGTATCGATCAGCGTCGAGGATCGGCTCGAGCTAGAACAAGCGATAGACGAGTTAGGCGAGCCTGAGAAACAGATCATCCTGTTGAAATATTATGAGGACATGACGATCACAGACATCTCTGACGTATTAGCGTGTCCACCAGGTACGATCAAGACCAGATTGCACCGAGCGCTTAACAAGCTGCGAGACATGATGGGGAAAGGGCGTGAGACTCATGGCTGAATATCGAGACGAAGAGATGCCGAAGGAATATCAACTGCAAGAAGAGCGATTGTCACAAGCGGGTGAAAGCTACCGCGATATGGCCGTTCCGGAGACCATCAGCCTCTATATCGAGCGCGGGATCCAGCAAGGCAAGCGACGTGCGCGGATTCGATATGCCCGGCGCTTCAGCGGTTGGACGGCAGCGGCGGTGCTGATCATGTTCATGCTAAGTGTAAGAGTATCTCCTACATTCGCACAAGCGGTCAGTCAGATCCCCGGCATGGACGTTATCGTGAAACTCGTTCACTTCGATAAAGGATTAATGCTAGCTGTAGAGAACGACTTCATCCAACCAGTTGGAGCTTACGATGAACATGATGGCGTGAGGTTAACTGTTGATGGCGTCATCGCTGATGAGCATCGGATGGTTATCCTATATAACTTGCATAGTATGGACGATGCAGGGCTGAAGATTACAGGAGTCAAACTGATAGACCCAGCAAGTGATGAGCCGATCGGAGTAGGTTATAGTACAGCGTTAGAGTCGCAGGGGACGATCGATGTGTGGCTGGATGAGGAAGCACCGATTACTGATCAGATGACGTTAGAGATGGGCATCTCGATCTACCCAGTAGCGACGAATGAAGGTGTGCCACTGATTAGCATCGATGAGCAAACCATTCCATCAAGATGGAATGATGCATATCCGAAGCCAGATGGTGTATGGAGTGTTACGTTCGATCTGGATCACGATCAATTCAACGGATTGGCTAAGGTGTTCGATATACAACAGTCTGTCACCGTGGATGGGCAGAAGTTCACCGTGAAACGCGCGGTTGTTCACCCGATCGGCGTGACAGTCGATATCGAGATAGATCCATATAACAGCAAGGAGATCTTCAGCTTCTCCGATCTTAAGCTTATGAATGAGAAGGGTGAGAAGTACGGGCATTATCTAGCAATTTTGGGAGAAGAGCAAACCATTTATTTTGAAAGTCCGTATTTTTCCATGCCGGAGAAGCTATTTCTGGAAGGTGAATTGATAAAGGCACTAGATAAGGACCAGCTTGAAATCGAAGTTGATCTCGTCAACAAGAAAATTGTCCGAGCGCCGGATGATCAAGTGGAGATTGATAAGGTCAACGAGAGAGAAGATCATATGGATTTGTTTTTTACCATTCGTCAGCCTGAGTTCGACGAGACTTTTTATCAGATTTTTGGGTACGAATATCGAGATGAGGGCGGAAACATTTATGATCTAGAACACCGATTGTCTGCGTATAGAGTCAGCGATGAACCCTTTACGAGAAACGATATCGTCATTCGAAAGCTTGACTATGTGGGGAATCTATTCTTCAAGTTAAGCAGTTATCCTAGTTTCATCGAGGAGCCGTTTCGTATCCAGATCAAGTGAAGGTAGTTCATCATTTATCAGTAAAATCCAAGTGGCTAGCTCTTATTTTTCCCCCGCGATTATGATACCATTAGGATTATTACTTAGAGATGGTGTGGTGGGTTAGAGTGAGACAAGATCTGCGCAGTGCGCTGAGAGAACGAGTCATCGTTGGAGACGGCGCGATGGGCACTTATCTATATCAACATGGGCTGCCGGTGGGGATCTCCTATGAAGAGATCAATCTAACGAAGCCGGAAGTGATCGCTGACGTGCATCGCCAATATTACGAAGCGGGTGCTAGATTGATCGAGACGAACACGTTCTCAGCGAATCGAGAGAAGCTATCGAAGTATGGGCTAGCGGATGAAGTAGAGAGCATCAACCGAGCGGCTGTCCGGATCGCTCGGAGCGCAGTCGGAGCAGATGCGTATATCGCGGGCGCAGTCGGCTCGATCCGTGGTGGTAGAAGGAATGATATCAACGATGAGCAGCTTGAGCAGAATTTCGAGCAACAGATTAGGGTACTGATCGAGGAAGGCGTCGATGCGATCCTGTTGGAGACGTTCTACGATCTAGAAGAGCTACGTATCGCCTTGGGCATCGTTCGTAAGCTAAGCGACTTGCCTGTGATCGCACAGTTCGCAGTCGAGGACGTCGGCCGTACGCAGGATGGATATGCGATCCAAGAGGCGTTCGACCAGGCTATCCAGGAGGGTGCCGATGTCGTGGGCTTCAACTGCCGTGTCGGTCCTTACGGCATCATGCGTGCGATGGACAAGCTACAGGGCACACAGTCTGTGCCGATGTCAGTATTCCCGAATGCAGGGATACCAGACCTTGTCGACGGGCGTGTCGAGTTCATGGCAACACCGGAATACTTCGCAGAGAGTGCGCTTCAGTTCGCTTCGCGTGGCATGCGGATCGTCGGAGGATGCTGTGGTACGACACCGGAGCACGTCGCAGCGATGGCGAAGGCGTTGCGTGATTACCCGCTGGACAACACCCTAGCAGCACCGGGTGCAGAGGGGAAGGGGAGAGAAGTTGATGCGACTGTCGTAGAGGTAGACGTGAAGCCGTCGGCCGAGTCAGATAAGCAACGGGGGGCTGAAGCGGCTCGAGCAGATATGAAGCAGCGAGCCGAGCAGCCCGCAATCACGGATCAAGCACCGCCGCAGTCAGCATTACCATCGATCGTCGACATCGTGAAGGAGCGGCATGCGGTCATCGTGGAGCTAGATCCGCCCCGTGATCTGACGATCGACAAGTTCATGCTTGGTGCAGAGGCATTGCAGGCAGCAGGCGCTGATATGATCACGCTCGCGGACAATTCGATGGCCGTCACTCGTATGAGCAATATGGCGCTAGGCCATCTCATGCAGGCGCGACTCGGGATCCGGCCGCTTGTCCACATCGCATGCCGTGACCGCAACCTGATCGGTACACAGTCGCATATGATGGGTCTCGACGCACTTGGCATCGACCACGTGTTAGCCGTCACGGGAGACCCTGCTAGAGTCGGAGATCTGCCGGGATCTAGCTCAGTCTACGATCTGACATCGTTCGAGATCATCCGGATGATCAAGCAGTTGAACGAAGGGATCGCGTTCTCCGGAAAGCCGCTGAAGCAGAAGGCGAAGTTCGTCGTAGGAGCGGCGTTTAATCCGAACGTCAAGCACCTAGATAAAGCTGTGAAGCGGCTCGAGCGTAAAGTGGAAGTTGGAGCCGACTATATCATGACGCAACCGGTCTATGACCCAGAGCTGATCCGCCAGATCGCAGAGCTGACGAAGCATATCCCGATCCCAATCTTCATCGGCATCATGCCACTCGCATCGGGTCGTAATGCCGAATACCTGCATAATGAAGTGCCGGGCATCCAGCTGTCTGATGAAGTCCGTGCTCGCATGGCTGGACTAGAAGGGGAAGAGGGCAGACGGGTCGGAACTGACATCGCGAGGGAGCTGCTCGATGAAGCGATGAAGTGGTTCAACGGCATCTATCTGATCACACCATTCTTGTCGTATGGAATGACGACACAGCTAGTCGAGCACGTCTGGCAGCGTGCTCCGCAGAGAAGCATACAGCGGTAGCTGACTCAGAGCGCAATGGTAACGTGAGTATGGCATTTGGTCGACCGACCGCCGTCATGCAGTGAAACACCGCGCGCGAGGTGTGAGCAAGACATCCTCGATCCTAGATAATCGTTCATAGTGTGGCATACTCGTTCACGGTGTGTGGATTGCACACCGTGAATTTTACTTGTACCTACTTGCGTTATGGATTAAAATAAGGTAATGGGTGTGATAGCATGGTACGTAGTATGACGGGATATGGGCAGGCGGTTAGGAAGGTATCCGGATATATCCTACAGATCGATGTCAAATCGGTTAATCATCGGTACGGTGAGATCGTCGTGCGTATGCCGAGAGAATGGATGATGTTCGAGGACATGCTCCGCAAGCAAGCACAGCAGATCGTCAAGCGGGGACGTGTCGATATCTTCGTGAATGTGGAACGGGAACCGTCTAGTGAGCAGCTCGTTACCGTGAATTGGCCATTACTAGAGCGTTATAATAAGGCAGCGGAGCAGATCCGTGAACGTCTGAATCTACCAGACATAGATCGACTGAAGCCTCGCGACCTGCTGCAGATACCGGATATCATCATGGAAGCAGATGATCAGATGACAGACATCGATCAGTTCCGTGAGCAGCTGCAGCGATGTATGACGGATGCGATGGAGCAATTATCCGCGATGAGAGAGGCTGAAGGTCGCAACCTTCAAGAAGATATTAGGAATAGGATACATACGATAGCTCGGCTTCGGCAGTTGATCGAGCAAGCAGCGCCACAAGCAGTCGAACATATACGCCTTCGATTACGACAACGAATCCAGGAGCTACTAAGCGATGCATCCACGTTCGACGAACAACGGTTCGTCATGGAAGTCGCGTTACTAGCAGAACGTGCGAATGTTGACGAGGAGTTGACGCGTCTCGCCAGCCATGGAGATCAGTTTCATGCCTTGCTCGATCTCGATGAGCCTGTCGGCAAGAAGCTAGACTTCCTGACTCAGGAGATGAATCGTGAGGTGAACACGATCGGCTCGAAAGGGAACTATGCGCCGATCATCAGGCTCGTGATCGAGCTCAAATCCGAGATAGAGAAGATCCGTGAGCAGGTGCAGAACATCGAATAATAGAAGGCATGACATAGGAAGTGCGTTCGCTGCGAGGGTATGCGGCGAGATCAGGGAGGCAATAGTAGTACCATATATAAGTGATTATGCCATAAGAGGGATAGTACATAGATTTCGGAGGGGAAAAGGATGGCAATCAAGCTTATCAATATCGGGTTCGGCAACATCGTATCAGCAAACCGCATCATCGCGATCGTGAGTCCGGAGTCTGCTCCGATCAAGCGGATCATACAGGAGGCTCGTGATCGTCATATGTTGATCGATGCGACATATGGCCGCAGGACGAGAGCGGTCATCATCACGGATAGCGACCATGTGATCTTGTCAGCTGTCCAGCCAGAGACGGTAGCCCATCGTCTATCCACAAAAGATGATGAGTCAGAGGAATAGGGTGCGAGAGGACAGGAATGACATGAACAAAGGATTATTAATCGTATTATCCGGTCCTTCAGGTGTCGGCAAAGGAACCGTATGCAGTGCGTTGCGTCAGAAGACGACAGATCTTATCTACTCCGTATCAGCAACGACTAGAGCGCCGCGTCCGGGTGAAGTGGATGGGGTGAATTACTTCTTCAAATCAAGGCAAGATTTCGAGAGTATGATTAGTCGAGACGAGTTGTTGGAATGGGCGGAGTATGTCGGTAACTACTACGGAACCCCATCCCAGTTCGTGAGGTCGACGATGGAATCCGGCAAGGACGTATTCCTTGAGATCGAAGTACAAGGCGCGATGAAAGTGAAGAGTAAATTCCCTGATGCGGTATTTATCTTCCTCGCTCCTCCTTCCTTAGCAGAGCTGGAGAAGCGAATCACCGGCCGAGGAACCGATGATGAGCAGGTCATCCGACAGCGGATGAATGTGGCGATCGACGAGATCCGGCTGATGGAGCAGTATGATTACATCGTCGTGAATGATGAGATCGATTGTGCATGCGGACGTATTATGAGCATCATAGAAGCAGAACATTGTAAGCGGGAGCGGATCATACCGCAACTAACTACTAGTCTGAATGGGGTGATATAGAGATGTTATATCCATCTATCGATGAGATCATGGAGAAGGTCGACAGTAAGTATTCTCTGGTCGTTGGGGCTTCGCGTCGTGCTAGGGCACTACGTGAAGGATCCAAGACCCAAGTAGAGAAGCCTCGCTCTCACAAGTACGTAGGGGTTGCACTAGAAGAGATCTATCTGGATCATATTAAGCTAGAGAGATGACGCTCCAGAGCATCCGGTGACACAGTCATCGAACAGACATCGTTATCTGAAGGAGTACAAGGAAGCACCTGCCAACAACCCTAGTGGTTGTTGTTTTTTTACTATATTACCTTAGGGAGAGGGGATCTCCGATGCTAAGAGGCAAAACGATCGTATTAGGTATATCTGGTGGGATAGCGGTGTATAAAGCGGCGGCACTAACCAGCAAGCTATCGCAGAGTGGGGCGGACGTCCATGTGATCATGACACAGTCTGCTGCGAAATTCGTCACTCCCCTAACCTTCCAGACACTATCTCGAAACCGCGTGCATACAGATACATTCGACGAACAGGACGCTTCGGTCGTGGCACATATCGATCTGGCTGACAAGGCCGACCTATTCGTCGTCGCTCCGGCAACGGCGAATATGATCGCCAAGATGGCTTGTGGTTTAGGTGACGATATGCTGAGTACGACGCTGCTCGCCACGACTGCGCCGATCTTACTCGCTCCAGCGATGAATGTGCATATGTATCAGCATCCGGCGGTGCAGGACAATATGAGATTGCTTGCCAGTCGCAGTGTGCGATTCATCGAGCCGGGTGTTGGCCAATTAGCTTGTGGCTATGTCGGACAAGGCCGACTAGCTGAACCAGAGCAGATCGTAGATGAGATCATCCGGCTGATGACGCCTGACACAACGCTCGCAGGCAGGAAAGTATTAGTCACAGCAGGCGGTACGATCGAGCGGATCGATCCCGTCCGATATATCACGAATGATTCATCTGGGAAGATGGGGTACGCAGTAGCACAGGCCGCACTGGAGATGGGGGCTGATGTTACACTCGTCTCAGCGAACGTATCCCTACCGGTGCCCGCAGGTGTGAAGCTCTTGCCGGTCATCTCAGCTAGTGACATGTACGAGGCTGTCATGAGTCGCTTAGATGATGTTGATCTGATCGTCAAGGCCGCGGCCGTCGCTGACTATCGTCCGGCCGTCGTAGAGTCGCAGAAGATCAAGAAGAAGGATGAGCATCTAACCTTGGTTCTGGAGAAGACAGAGGATATCTTGGCGGAGATCGGTCGGCGGAGATCGGGGCAGTTCGTTATCGGATTCGCAGCGGAGACCACGAATCTAGCGGAGCATGCGATGAAGAAGGTTCGGGTGAAGAACTGTGATCTTGTCGCGGCGAATGATGTGTCGATGAGTGGGGGAGGGTTCGGCGCTGACCGCAATGAACTACACATATTCGATGCACAGGGACTAGTGGAGACGATCCCGCTCATGTCGAAGCAAGAGGTGGCGAGACGACTCCTTCGACTAGCCGCCACGAGGATGCGTTCTGATAGGAGTACACGATGATGATCGCCAGCGTCATCGTCGACGTGCCTGCGAAGCAGACGGACAGACCGTTCGATTACCTCGTGCCGGAGCAGATCCGTGATTGGATCGAGATCGGCAGCAGGGTCGCCGTACCTTTCGGCCCGAGGCTGATCCAGGGCTTCGTCATCGGCTTTCCCATGGATACGGATATCGATCGATCCAAGCTTCGCGCCATCGACCATATCTTAGATATTCAACCACCGCTCACAGATGAGCTCGTGAAGCTCGGCAGGTGGATGAGTGAGAGGTATCTATGTAAAGAGATCGTCGCATTGACCGCGATGGTGCCCGCAGCGATGAAGGCGAAGTATGATCGGGTGGTGGCACGTGGCGATGTGGAGATGGATGAGCAGACTAGATCGTCACTTCAAGGGAAAGCGTTGCAGATCGTGACGCTTCTGGATTCGAGAGGCCCGCTAACGCGAGACGAGCTGTTAAGGCAAGTTCCTCTATCAGGAAAAGAGCTGAAGCAGCTTATCCACCAAGGCATCGTGTTGGAGCGTCAGCTCGTCAAGGATAGGCTGCAGACGAAGAACATCCTGATGATCTACCCTCCGGACCCGCCTAGTAGGCTGCAAGAGGCTCTGGCGCAGCTGTCCGAGCGATCGCCAAGACAGCAAGATGTGATTCGATATATGATCGAGCATCCAGAACCGATCGCACTCGCACAGTTAACGAGCTTGCTGTCGGTGAACGCCTCTTCGATCAAAGCGCTAGCGGATAAGGGATGGCTGGATATTCGGAACACCGAAGTGATGCGCGACCCATACAAGAACCGGCAATTCGACCGCACTCATGCATTGCCGTTGACTGAAGCACAGCATGCGGTGTTCGCACAGATCAAGCGGGCAGTGGAGTCGAAGCATCAGCATACCTTCTTACTCCATGGCGTCACGGGGAGCGGTAAGACGGAGATCTACCTGCAGGCGATCGAGCGCTGTCTGCAGCTTGGGCGAGAAGCGATCGTGCTCGTACCGGAGATCTCCCTGACACCACAGATGGTGGAGCGATTCAAGGGGAGATTCGGCGATCTGGTTGCTGTCATGCACAGCCGTCTGTCGAACGGCGAACGATATGATGAGTGGCGGAAGATTCAGATATCACAAGCGAAGGTCGTCGTTGGTGCTAGATCGGCCGTGTTCGCGCCATTCCGTCAGCTCGGCATCATCATCATCGATGAGGAGCATGAGACGAGCTACAAGCAAGAAGAGAGTCCGAAGTATCATGCCCGTGACGTCGCCCAATGGCGAGCGGAGCAACACGGGGCCACGCTCGTACTCGGATCGGCCACCCCATCGCTCGAGACATACCGTATAGCCGTAGAGCCGGACGAGGATCAGCCGAAGATCATCCGACTCGCACTCTCCGAGCGTGTCGCCGGTCGCCCGTTACCACCGGTGAAGATCGTTGATATGCGTGAGGAGCTGCATGATGGCAACCGCTCGATGTTCAGCCGCCCGCTGAATGAGGCGATCCAAGATCGTCTCAGTCGAGGAGAGCAGATGATCTTACTGCTGAATCGCAGAGGCTATTCGACATTCGTTATGTGCCGCTCTTGCGGTGCCGTCTGTGAGTGTCCGCATTGTGATATCTCGCTTACCTACCATCGTCATACGAGGATGATGCGCTGCCACTATTGTGGTTATGCCGAACGTGAGGCGACTGAATGTCCGGCTTGTGCAAGTAAGCATATCCGATTCTTCGGCACGGGGACACAGCGCGTGGAGGAAGAGCTTGTGAAGCTCTATCCGGGTATTCGCGTCATACGTATGGATGTCGATACCACATCGGAGAAAGGATCACATGAGAAGTGGTTGCAGCAATTTCGTGAGAGACGGGCTGATGTGCTGCTCGGTACACAGATGGTGGCTAAGGGATTGGATTTTCCATATGTGACATTGGTCGGAGTGATCGCTGCGGATTCGGTGCTGCGTATACCTGATTTCCGCTCAGCAGAACGAACGTTCCAGCTGCTTACTCAGGTCGCTGGCCGTGCGGGAAGACACGATCTGCCTGGAGAAGTCATCGTTCAGACGTATGTGCCGGAGCATTACAGTATCACTAGTGCCAGCGAGCACGATTACATCGCATTCACTCATCATGAGCTGACAGAGCGTAAGGCTCTCGGATATCCTCCATATAGCAGGCTGATCCTGATCACACTCAGTCACCTTCAGCTAGCGACCGTGATGAGAGCTAGTGAGCAGGTCGCTCAGAAGATTAAGGCTGCGTGGGAGCGACAGCAGCGGTCGCCATACACCCTTTCACATGGTGAATTGACGGTATTAGGTCCAGTTGCATCGCCGATCCCGCGAATCAAGGATAGATATCGGTTCCAGTGCATGGTAAAATATCGAGGGATTCAAGATGCGTCGACGATCGTTAGATTAGCTGTCGCTGAGGTCGAACGAGCTGCTGATCCCGATCTGCAGCTGGCCGTCGATGTCGATCCGTATATGTTGATGTGAGAAGTTTTTCAAGAGGAAGAATGACGAACGATAGATTCGTATAAAATGATAGTGAATGTATAGGAAGGGGTTACGAATGGTATGGCGATTCGAATCATCGTGCAAGATCCAGACCCGGTATTACGGGAGAAAGCAAAACCAGTAACGAAGTTTAATGCGAACCTGCACAAGCTGCTGGATGACATGGCGGAGACGATGTATGATGCGAACGGAGTTGGACTAGCTGCTCCACAGGTCGGCATCTTAAAGCGTGTGATCGTGATCGATACAGGTGACGAGCATGGATTGATCGAGATGGTGAATCCCGAGATCATCGAGCGAGAAGGGGAACAGTTCGGTCCTGAGGGCTGTCTAAGCATACTAGGCATTAACGGTGATGTTCGGCGTTCGATGAAGGTGAAGGTGCGCGGGCAGGATCGTCATGGTGACGAGTTTATCGTGGAAGGAGAAGAGCTGCTAGCAAGAGCTTTTCAACATGAGGTAGACCATCTGAACGGCGTATTGTTCACCGATCTCGCGGAGCGAATCTATGAAGTTCGTCCCGGTGATGAGGATGGACAGGAATAATGGTGTTATCCGAATAATGTCTTAATAGGAGTTGGATTGTTTTGAATATCGTCTTCATGGGAACCCCTGAATTTGCGGTTCCTTCTTTGCTTCAATTACTGGAACAAGGTTATACGATCAGAGGAGTCGTCACGCAGCCAGATCGCCCCAAAGGCCGCAAACGAGTGTTGACACCCCCGCCGGTGAAACAGGCAGCCCTGCATGCCGGGATACCGGTCTTACAGCCGGAACGGATGAGACATCCTGAAGCGATCGCGGAGCTGGCGAAGTGGCAGCCAGATCTGATCGTGACGGCGGCGTATGGCCAGATCTTGCCTAAGGCCGTGCTCGATATGCCTCGTCTCGGCTGCATCAATGTTCATGCCTCGTTGCTCCCACGCTATCGTGGTGGCGCACCGATCCATCATGCGATCATGAATGGCGAACAACAGACAGGTGTGACGATCATGTATATGGCGGAAGGTCTTGACACTGGCGACATCATATCGAAGGTGGAAGTGCCGATCAGGGATGACGATAATGTCGGGACGATGTTCGATAAGCTGGCACAGGCAGGAGCAGAGCTACTGATCAAGACTTTACCTGAACTGATCGCCGGGCAGGCGCAGCGGATCCCACAGCTAGAGTCAGAAGCCAGCTATGCGCCGAACATCACACGGGACCAAGAGAAGCTCGATTGGACGCGTTCGGCGCGCCAACTATTCGATCAGGTAAGAGGGATGAATCCGTGGCCTGTGGCACATACGATCTGGAACGGCGAAGCTCTGAAGATATGGGAATGCCAAGTGCTTAACGAAGACCGTCTATCAACTAGACGTCACGAGCCAGGGACGGTACTTACCGTCGATCCGCTCGGGATCGACGTTGCCTGCGGATCCGGTATCATCCGAATCACGGTCTTACAGCCTGCAGGTAAGAAGGCGATGCCGGTGTCCGATTTCGTACGTGGGGGCAAGCTGCTAGAGGGAACGGTATTCGGCCGATGAAGGGCGATGCGCGTAGCACAGCACTGGATGTACTGTTGAAGGTGGAACAAGATCAAGCGTTCAGTAATCTACAATTAAACCAAGCGCTGAACCGAAGCAAGCTGGACAAGCATGATGCGGGTCTCGTCACGGAGCTTGTCTACGGCACGTTGCAGAGACGGAATACGATCGATTACTTCCTCGGTCGGTTCGTCACCAGAGGGATACATAAGCTTGATCCATGGGTGCGTAATCTGCTCAGACTAAGCTTCTATCAGATCTACTATCTCGATCGCATCCCACCGCATGCAGCGGTGAATGAAGCCGTGAATATCGCCAAACGGCGCGGTCATCAAGGAATCTCTGGTATGGTAAACGGGGTGCTGCGCAACGTCTTGCGTCAGCTTCCGACGATAACGGTGCCGGACACTCTCCCCGCTACAGAACGAATCTCACTGGAGCAGTCGCATCCGAAGTGGCTTGTCGAGAGATGGCTGGCGCAGTTCGGGGAGGAAGAGACGGAAGCGATGTGTGAAGAGAATAATCGTCCGCCTTCCCTCAGCATTCGCGTTAACCGCCAGAGGATCGATCGAGCGACGATGCTATCGGAGCTGCAGGCGCATCAGATCGAGGCGAAGCCATCGCTGCTCAGTGAAGACGGGATCGTCATCGAGAGTCGCAGTGGCAATATCGCTCAGACACGTTGGTATGAAGACGGACTGTTCTCGATCCAAGACGAGAGCTCGATGATCGTCGCGACGATCGTGGGTGCAGCACCTGGCATGCGCGTGCTCGATTGCTGTGCAGCACCAGGTGGGAAGACGACGCATATCGCAGAGACGATGGATGATCGTGGTGAGCTGTGGGCGAATGATATTCATGCTCACAAGCAGGCATTGATCGATACACAAGCAAGTCGTCTTGGTCTAAGCTGTGTGAGGACGATCGTCGGGGATGCCGGAAGGCTCAGGGAACGCTTCCCTGCGGGACACTTCGATCGCATCCTACTCGATGCTCCATGCTCAGGGCTTGGTGTTATACGCCGCAAGCCGGATATCAAATGGCGAAAGACCTCCGAGGAGCTACTAGAGCTCCCGAAGCTTCAGTACCAGCTATTAGAAGAGGCGGCCGCTCTGCTGAAGCCCGGAGGTGTGCTTGTGTATAGCACATGCACAGTAGAACATGCAGAGAATGATCAAGTGATCGCCCGCTTCCTCGCTGAGCATCATGAGTATGTACCAGACGAAGCCGTCTCACAGCTTGTGCCGCCTGCACTCCTGCCGAGTGTTGATGCTGGAAGCGGCATGCTTCGTATCCTACCACATCACTATGGCTCAGACGGATTTTTTATCGCGCGACTCAGGAAGGCGTTGGAGGAATAGGGTCAAGAAAATCCTTTTTGCGAACAGTTGTTTTGTGATAATATATGTAAGATAGGCTTATGCATAGAGAGAAAGCTAATTATGAATGAAATAGATTGGATCGTGATGAGATGAAACCATTGGTCTATGACCTGACGATGGAAGGCTGGGAAGCTTGGACAGCGGAGAACGACCTGCCGAAGTTTCGGGCCGCACAGATCTTCGATTGGTTATATGTAAAGCGTGTCTCGGAGTTCGAATCGATGACCAATCTGCCGAAGGAGCTTCGCGCAAGACTGGATGAGCAATTCCGATTCGAAGCATTGAACGAGATTACACACATGAAATCACAAGACGGAACGGTCAAATTCCTGTTCGGTCTGCATGATCAGCATGCGATCGAGACGGTCATCATGAAGCATAACTATGGCAACAGCGTGTGTGTGACGACTCAGGTCGGCTGCCGCATCGGTTGCACGTTCTGCGCATCAACGTTAGGCGGTCTGAAGCGTAACCTGACAGCAGGTGAGATCGTCGCACAAGTCGTCAAAAGCCAGCAGATGCTCGATGCGGACGGAGAACGGGTCAGCAGCATCGTCGTCATGGGGTCGGGTGAACCATTCGAGAATTATGAGGCGACGATGGATTTCATGCGGACGGTGAACCATGAGCTCGGTCTGAATATAGGTCAGCGTCATATTACGGTATCGACGAGCGGGATCGTACCGAATATATATCGGTTCGCTGATGAGAACACACAGATTAATCTGGCGATCTCGATCCATGCGCCGAATGATGCGCTCCGTTCGAAGCTGATGCCCGTGAATAGACGCTATCCGTTCCAAGACTTGATCGACGCCTGCCATTATTACATCGAGAAGACAGGGCGCCGTATCACGTTCGAGTATGCGCTGATCGGTGGCGTGAATGATCAAGCGGAGCATGCGCTAGAACTTGCTAAGGTACTTCGAGGCATGATATGCCATGTCAACCTGATCCCGGTCAATCACGTACCGGAGCGCAAGTATGTTCGTACGCCGCGTGAAGACATCTTCAACTTCAAGAAAGTGTTGGAGGAAGAGAAGATTAATGTGACGATTAGACGTGAACAGGGTCATGATATCGCAGCGGCCTGTGGGCAGCTGCGGGCGAAGCACATGGAGTCAGTAACGGGGTGAGGAGCCGATGAAGACAGCGAACAAGACCGATATCGGTCGAGTACGGCTTGTGAATGAAGATCGTGCATATGTGGTATCTGATATAGGCGGTTTCACTTGCGCCGTCGTCGCGGACGGCATGGGTGGTCATCTAGCTGGCGATGTAGCCAGCCAGATGACGATCCAGTACATAGAGGAACAGATTACAGAACGGCTCATACCCGGGATGGATGAAGACGCGCGCGCTGATCTGCTACGAACACTCATCCAAGAGGCGAATCGCCAAATATATGATCTAGCCGGTACCTCGGATCAATATGTCGGCATGGGAACGACCGTCGTGGCTGTCATCGCAGACCGATACCATATCGTCATCGGCTATATCGGGGACAGCCGTGCTTACGCGATCAGCGAGCATTCGATCATGCAGCTCACAGAAGACCACTCGCTCGTGAATGAACTGCTCAAGAGTGGCCAGATCAGTGAACAAGAAGCTGCCAGTCATCCGCGGCGTAACGTACTCGTACGTGCCCTCGGAACAGATCCGGAGGTAGAGGTCGATATCATCCACCACGCATGGAAAGAACAAGATATCTTGCTTCTATGCACCGATGGTCTTAGTAATCTGGTGCAAGCAGATGAGATCGTCGAGACGCTAACGATCGACGCTTCCTTGGATGATAAAGCTGAACGGCTCATCGACCAGGCATTAGCTGCAGGGGGAGACGATAATGTCACCATCGTGTTGCTGATGAATGAATCGATCGGCGAATCGGACATACAGCAAGATATGGATGATGGAAGAGGTGAGGCGGGATGATAGGGTCAGAGCTCGGTGGTCGTTATGAGATCATCGCCCGGATCGGTGGCGGAGGGATGGCTGTCGTCTACAAAGCTTATGATACCTTACTGCAGCGCAACGTTGCTGTGAAGGTGCTGCGCGAACAGTTCGTACATGATGAGGAATTCATCCAACGATTCCTTCGAGAGGCACGGTCTGCTGCTTCCTTATCACATCCGAATGTCGTTAGTATCTATGATGTTGGACAAGACGATGACACGCACTATATCGTGATGGAATATATCGAAGGCGGGACGCTGAACGACATCATCAAAGAACGAGCTCCCTTACAGCCAGAAGAAGCCGTGAGATTTGCAAGCCAGATCTGCGATGCACTAGATCATGCCCATCTGAATGGGATTATCCACCGTGACATCAAACCTCACAATATCTTGATCAGTAAGAATGGGCGTATCAAGGTAACAGACTTCGGGATCGCTCGTGCAGCAACATCTTCCGGGCTAACACAGACTGGAGCTGTACTCGGATCGGTACACTACTTCTCACCAGAGCATGCCAAAGGTGTGCAACAAGGAGAGAAGTCAGATATCTATTCATTAGGCGCGGTCCTGTATCAGATGGTTACGAATCGTCTGCCGTTCCCTGGTGATAGTCCGATCAGTGTCGCACTGAAGCATCTACAAGAGGAGATCGAAGAGCCTCGTGCGATTAATCCTCTGATCCCGCAAAGCGTTGAGAATATTATCCTGAAGGCGATGCGTAAAGACCCAGAGGAACGCTATGTCAGTGCGAAAGAGATGTTGCAGGATCTGGAGACATGTCTCTCTCCCGAGCGAATGGAAGAGCCGAAGAGGTTCTATGAGTCAGATGAGGATGCAGAGAAGACGCTCATCATGCCAGCGATCCGCGACACGCAAGGCGACGTCGTGCAGCCTCAGGAGGAGAATCCGATGCAAGTTCGTGGGAAGATTGCCAAAAGTCTCGACGATAGACCAAAGCGGCGTATGAGATGGATTAAGCCAGTAGTATGGTCAGTCATCGTGATCGTTCTGTTACTCGGCACTTGGCAAGGCGTCAAGGCGGTATTGAATATGCTGGAAGTGCCAGAGGTTAATGTTCCGAGTGTCGTAGGCCTGCCGTATGAGGAAGCTCATGAGATATTATCAGACTTATTATTCGAGGTGCAGCTTACCGACAGTGAATTCAGCGATGAATATGAAGAAGGATATGTGGTGCGGCAGAATAAGTCGGAGATCGTCGCCAGGGAGGGCTCGATCGTTCAGTTAACGATCAGTCTTGGACCAGAAGAGATCCCGTTGCCATCTCTGATATCTAAGACCGAGAACGAAGCGCGAAACGTGCTGATCGAACTCGGCCTCCATAACGATCAGATCGAGATTATCCAAGATTTCGCAGACCAACCGGAGGGGACTGTCGTTGATCAAGATCCGGCTGTCGACACGTTGATTAATCCCCGAGAAGATCAGGTGATATTAACCGTTAGTCAGGGACCTGGCACGATGAACATGCCTAACCTGATCGGCGATAAGCTGGAAGTGGCGCTTGCGAAGCTTCAGCGAATTAACCTAGGTGATGCTGTCCAGATAGAGGAGCAGCCTGACTATACACAGAGCGCAGGGCATGTATTCCGACAATGGCCATTCGAGCCGAATGACCCGGTATCACCAGGTGCAGAGATTACGCTCTATGTCAGCACAGGATTGCCTAGTGATGCGATCCAGACAGAGAAGCTAGTATCCGTATCCCCGACAACTGAAGGAGTGGCATCGACGATCGAGATCTATATCAGCGATGCTAGCGGGGATAATGTACTATGGGGTATCAAGGAGATCTCGCAAGCTACGAGCTACCGTGTTGGCGTGATCGTATCTCCATCGTCAAACGCAAGCATCGTCATCAATCGAGACGGAACATGGTTCGATACGATGTATGTCACTTACGCCGAAGCGCGGCAGCCGACCTCGAACGGCGCGAACGATCAACAGGTTGACTCGCAAGAAACAGCTAGTGATGATACAGAACCATCAGTGGAAGTTAGCTTGCCTATCATAGGTGGCGATGACAGAGCACGCTCGGGAGGAGATGCTGAGGCTCCTCCAGCTGGCGAACAGCTTCATGGATGGGAAGGGGAAGCTTCCCCGTAATCCCAGCACAAGTGGTTGTGGTCAACCGACTGCCGTCATAAGCGATAGAACCGGAGCTGCGGGTTGTAGAAGAATGATCGAATAGCGGAGGATGATGCATGACGAGAGGATTGATCGTCAAAGCGTTAAGTGGATATTACTATGTGATGCCGGATGATGGAGACGTTGTGGTCCAATGCCGGGCACGCGGCGTATTCAAAAAGCGTGGAATAAGCCCGCTCGTTGGTGATCGCGTAACGATCGAGGTAGAAGCGACCGGAGAAGGAACCGTCACGGAGATCGAGCCTCGAAGCTCCGTGCTCGTACGTCCGCCGGTCGCGAATGTCGATACAGCGGTGCTCGTATTCTCGGTTGCGGAGCCAGCTGTCAGCCATCAGCTGCTCGATCGATTCCTTGTCCATACGGAGATTGCTGGACTGACCTCGATCATCTGTTTCTCGAAGAAAGATCTTAGTGAGGAGACGGATGAGCTGGACGAGGCGATCAAGCGCTATACTCGTATCGGGTATGAGGTATATGCGACTAGCTCCCCTAGTCGAGAAGGAACGAGCGATCTTGCTCATCGTCTTATCGGACATATCAGTGTATTCGCTGGACAATCTGGTGTCGGTAAATCTACGCTGCTGAATACGATGATACCAGGACTCACGCTGGAGACGAATGCGATCAGTCAGAAGCTCGGACGAGGCAAGCATACGACTCGACATGTGGAGCTCATTCCGTTGCCCGCAGGAGGATGGATCGCAGACACTCCTGGATTCAGTCAGCTGGATTTCCAACAGATGGAGCCCGAGCAGCTTACCGCTGGATTTCGAGAGTTCCGTGAATTGAGTCCAACATGCAAATTTCGTGGTTGCTTGCACATGAGTGAACCGGGATGTGCCGTCACACAGGCGCTGCAGGATGGTCAGATCGACCGATCAAGATATGTACATTACGGGTTGTTCTTGCAGGAATTGAAAGAAGCAAAGGAGAAAAAACGTTGGAATCCAAAATGATCTATGTTGCGCCGTCGGCTCTCGCTGCTGATTTTCGTCGCCTGGAGCATGAGCTCTTAGATGTAGAACGGGGCGGGGCGGATATGCTACACGTTGATATCATGGACGGTCATTTCGTCCCGAATATCTCATTTGGACCGTTCATCGTAGACTATATGAGACAATCGACCTCGCTGCCGCTAGATGTTCATCTGATGATCGAGCGCCCTGATCTCTCGATCGCTGATTACAAGCAGGCTGGGGCTGATCGTATCACGGTACATGCTGAGGCTTGTACCCATCTGCATCGTGTCGTCACACATATTAAAGAATCAGGTGTTAAAGCGGGTGTAGCACTGAATCCAGCCACTCCGCTGCACAGTCTAGACCATATCCTCGAAGAAGTGGACCTAGTCTTGATCATGACAGTGAACCCTGGTTTTGGTGGTCAAGCTTTCATCCCTGCGATGCTCAAGAAGATTCGTGAGCTTAGAGGGATGCTCGACCAACGCGGATTGCAGCATGTACATATCGAAGTAGATGGCGGCATTCATGAGCAGACCGCTAAGCAAGTGATCGAAGCTGGAGCAGATGTGCTTGTTGCAGGTAGCTCTGTGTTCCGCACCTCGGACAGAGCGGCTGCGATCCGTCGACTACGCTCGTAGGTAGGTAGGTTACAGGCTGTTAATAATGGTTACATGGATCCTCCGCTGCTGCAAGGTTGCTCTTGCATCAGATCGGAGGATTTTTATTACATCGATCAGGAGTCGCATGGTATGTTTGAGGAATGAGGCGCATATATATGTTGTTGAACGATCCGATTACATGTGTTGAGCACTTGTAACCCAGCGAGCCTGAACGGTTTACAGTCGTGCGGCATAGGATAGTACATATTTTACTGCTGAGGAGGGATTAATGTGAAATTTTATACGATCAGACTTCCGAAATTCCTAGGTGGCTTCGTAAAATTCGTCCTTAAAAAAATGGGAAAGTATTAATCCGCTACCCGGCAGTTAAGATAGCGTTTCCCTTGCACGAAAGAACATGTTCATAATAACGAGTCTATATCTGGAAACACGAAAAAAAGCACCATGATCTTAGGTGCTTTTTATTACAACTTAGGAAAGTTTAACTTCATTAAAGCGATGGAGTGTGACGAGATTCCGGGTATTATCCTTCCACGTCACGCTGTCGCTCATGTTGGTAAAATCTCGGGTAGAGCGTTCTCACTGAATCAAGTATTATCGACTTGGATTAAGCGCGTTGAACTTTACCGGATTTAAGCGCACGGGTGCTGACGTAAACCCGCTTCGGTTTGCCGTCTACGATAATACGTACTTTCTGTACGTTTACGCCCCAAGAACGCTTCGATTTGTTGTTCGCGTGGGATACGTTGTTGCCTTTAACGGGGCCCTTGCCCGTAATATAACATTTGCGTGCCATGAATCACACACCTCCCTTACTCCAAAACACACTTAGATATGATAGCATACGGCGATTAGCACCGTCAACGAATGTTTTTTCGACGAAACATTTATTTCTTTGTGTGTATATAGTAAAATGAAATTTAGCTCATCCTATCTCTATAGAAAGGGGATGCATACTCGATGGTCATCGAGCAATCCACTCAAGACGGGACGATACATATATCTGACGAGGTCATCGCAATATTAGCAGGTTCCGCAGCATTAGAATGCTACGGTCTTGTTGGCATGGCCTCCCGGAATTCGATTAAGGACGGAATATCTGATCTGCTCGGCAGAGAGAACTTAAGTAAGGGTGTCGAGGTTAGACAAGAGAACGGCTCACTTATGATCGATCTCTATATCGTCGTTAGCTATGGCACGAAGATCTCTGAGGTTGCACATAACGTTCAGTCTAAAGTGCGATATGTATTGCAGGATATCGTAGGGGTCCAAGTGGACGATGTGAACATTATTGTGCAGGGTGTCAGAGTATTGAAATAGGAAGGGGAATTCTCATTTTGAGTAAGCGCTTTATTAATGGTTCAGACTTATACAACATGGTAATGGCAAGCGCCGAACGGTTGAAAGCCAACGTTGAAGCGATCAATTCCTTAAACGTATTTCCGGTCCCCGATGGGGATACCGGTACTAATATGAATATGACGATGACCTCTGGGGCGAATGAGATATCGAAGAAGCAGAGTGAGCACCTCGGTACAGCTGCAGCGGCTTTCTCCAAAGGGTTACTAATGGGCGCAAGAGGTAACTCGGGTGTCATCTTATCGCAGCTGTTTCGTGGCTTCTCTAAGGCGCTAAGTGATCTTGAACAGGCCGATATGGTGCAGCTAGCTGCTGCTATGCAGCAAGGTGTTGATACCGCTTATCAAGCAGTGATGAAGCCGGTGGAAGGCACGATCTTAACCGTCGCCCGCGAGACTGCGAGATATGCAGTTCAGATCGCTCGGAGAACGGGCAGCGTACAAGAGCTGTTCGAGGCTGTAGTGGCTCAATCGAGGGAGACGCTCGCGAAGACGCCAGACCTGCTACCGGTATTAAAGCAAGTCGGTGTGGTCGATTCCGGCGGGCAAGGCTTAGTCACGATCTATGAAGGCTTCCTGCAAGCACTTCGTGGCGATCGCATGGACCAGGTGACGCTCGAGCCATCTTCAACAACCGCAGTTACAGATTGGGTCTATCGCGACGCTAGTAACGTTCAAGCCGACCCAACATATGGACAAGCTGATTATAGTTCGACTACAGTGGGTTCGGCGCAAGCTCAGATTGCAACCGAAGACATCGAATTCCCTTATGATATGGAATTCTTCATCGATATGTCTGCATACCCGGAAGCAGCATCACAGTTCGATGAAGAGGCGTTTCGAGACCGACTCGCGCAGCATGGTGATTCGATCATCATCATCGCAGACGATGGAATGGTGAAGGTACATGTCCATTCGAAGCAACCGGGCGATGTTCTGAATGCCGGACTAGCGTTCGGCGAGCTACGCGGACTGCATATCGTCAACATGCGAGATCAACATCGTGATATCGTGGAAGGATCAGAGCACGACATGCTGCAGGATGTATCCGAACCTGTGTATATCAAAGAGAACGGATTGATGGCAGTTGCTGCTGGTGATGGGATCATGGAGATATTCGAGAGCATAGGTGTCGATCTGATCGTCTCTGGTGGTCAGACGATGAATCCAAGCACCGAAGACTTGGTGAATGCGATTAAGTTGATTCCAGCCGAAAGAGTATATATCTTGCCGAATAACTCCAATATTATCATGTCGGCTGAGCAGGCTCGAGACCTCGTGGAGGATCAAGAAGTCATCGTCTTGCCGACGAAGACAATCCCGCAAGGGATGGCGGCAGCCCTCGCATTCAATAATCACGCGCCTAGAGAACAGAATATCGCCAGTATGCAAGAAGCAGTCGGGCGAGTTCGCTCTGGTCAAGTGACGTACGCAGTGCGCGACTCGAACTATGAAGAGTTAACGATCAAGGAAGGCGACTATCTAGGACTGCTTGATAACAAGATCACAGTCGTCTCTGACCAACTGATCGATACAAGCAAGCAACTACTGAAGCAGATGGTCGTGAATGGAGACGAGATCGTGACGATCATCACTGGCTCAGATGCAGAGGCTATGATGACGGAGCAGCTGCTCGATTATGCCCAAGAAGCTTATCCGCATGCGGAATTCGAGGTTTTACAAGGCGGTCAACCGCTTTATTACTATATTTTCTCAGTGGAATAGCAATACGTTTCGAATAAGATCATGGGGTAGAGGTGATATAGGCTTGACGAATATCCGCATCGTTACTGACAGCACGGCAGATCTGCCGGCAGAGTTGATCGAGAAGTATGGAATTGAGGTCGTATCGCTCAAGGTACATTTCGGTGAAGAGGTTTATGAGGACCGCGAGTTATTGCCCGAACAGTTTTATGAGAAGCTCGTTCGATCGAGCAAGCTTCCAACGACTTCACAGCCGTCTCCTGTAGATTTTCTGGACGTATATAAGCGTCTGAATGAGACGCCTGATACGCAGATCTTATCGATTCATCTATCATCTGCATTAAGTGGCACGTACCAATCGGCGATGTTAGCCAAGTCGATGCTCGAAGAGAATGCTGACATCACGATCATCGACGGGAAGTCGGCGAGCTATGGTACCGGCATGCTGATCGAAGCTGCCGCGCGAGCTGCAGCATCTGGCAAGACGATGGATGAGATCATAGAGATCGTGAACCGTTTGCGGGAGCATACCCGGCTATATTTTCTCGTCGATACGCTTGAATACTTACATAAAGGCGGCCGGATCGGCAAGGCATCTGCCGTATTTGGATCTCTGTTGAACATTAAACCGATCCTTAGCATCGATGATGATGGCGAAGTGTACGCAGTAGATCGGATTCGTGGTCAGAAACGTGCGATGGGTCGGATCATCGAGCTACTGAAAGAAGATTTCGGTGATGAGGAAGTGAACGTCGACCTAGCATTCGCAGACAATAAGGAGAGCGCGGATGAGTTAGGTGCGCTGATGAAGCAACATTTTCAGGTGAAGGAGTATACGTATACTCGGATTGGCTCGGTCATCGGTGCTCATGCAGGAACCGGCGCGATCGCCGTATTCGTGAGCCCTGTGTTTGAGGATTAGAGATTCCTTTATTGATATGTTTCTATACTGTAAACCTTGTCTAATAGAGTCCTTATATCCGGTTGTCAACCCTTTAGTGCTTGGGGTAGTCTAGGGATATAAGGATTTTTCTATTGCATAACTCATAGGTGAGGATGATATGGAGAAGCTTTCAGAGATTACGGTTAACGATGTGAAAGGTGTTGGACCGCAAAAGGCGGAGCTATTGCACGGATTAGGGATTCATACCGTTCTTGATCTGATCGAGTATTTCCCTTTTCGCTATGAAGATTATCGGTTGCGTGATCTGGCGGAAGCGGTGGACGGAGAGAAGGTGACGGTACAGGCGACTGTCTACGGAGCGCCATATGTACAGATGTATGGTAGGAATAAGTCGCGGATGGTATGCAAGGTGATCGTCAGCGGGTTGCCCGTATCATCGGTCTGGTTTAATCGGCATTTTCTTAAGGAGCGGCTTGTGCCTGGCGCCGATATTATCTTGACTGGTAAGTGGGAAGCGAAACGAAGGCAGATAACGGTGAGTGAGTCTGAATTCCCTAATGGCAAAGAGCGACAGACAGGCAGACTTCAACCTGTGTATTCGATCAGTGGGGATGTCACACAGAAATGGCTCCGTAAGGTCATCAAGCAAGCTCTAGATCAATATGGTGGGATGATCGAAGAAGTGCTGCCAGATGAGCTGATGTCCCGGCATGGATTATTGTCTCGAGAAGAAGCGATTCTTCGTGTTCATCATGCGGAGAGTACGGACGATGGTCAAGCAGCGCGCAAACGAATGGTGTATGAAGAGCTGCTCTTGTTTCAACTGAAGCTCCAAGCGTTGAAAGAGATGAATAAGCAGCGAACAGACGGCATCGCGCATGCAGTCGACGAGGATCAGTTGCAGCAGTTTATCACTAGTCTACCATTCCCACTGACGAGCTCACAGCAACATGTGATCGAGGAGATTATCCGTGATCTGAAGCTGCCGAGCAGTATGAACCGGCTGTTACAAGGAGATGTCGGTGCTGGGAAGACAGTCGTTGCGGCTGCTGCGTTGTTCGCCGTTGTGAAGGCCGGCAGCCAGGGGGCGCTCATGGCGCCGACGGAGATCCTAGCAGAGCAACATGTGCGAAGCCTACGGCAGATGTTCGAGCCGTTCGGTATCGAGGTAGACCTGCTCGTCGGTAGCATGACGGACAAGCAACGCAAAGGTGTGCTATCTGCACTGCAGATGGGGCTGATCGATGTGATCGTCGGTACACATGCATTGATCCAGGAAGATGTGTATTATCGTCGTCTCGGGATCGTCATCACAGACGAGCAGCATCGCTTCGGCGTGAATCAGCGCAGTATCCTAAGGCGCAAAGGGATGGATCCCGATGTGCTCACGATGACTGCCACCCCGATCCCTCGGACGCTCGCGATCACGGCATTTGGCGATATGGATGTATCAACGCTGCGCGAGCTGCCAAAAGGAAGAAAGCCAGTGCGTACGTACTGGGTGAAGCACGATATGCTGCAGCGGATCATCGCGTTCATGGGGAGGGAGATGGAGGCAGGTCGCCAGTGTTACGTCATCTGTCCACTCATCGAAGAGTCAGAGAAGCTGGATGTGCAGAACGCGATCGACCTTCATGCTCAGCTGCAGCAGGCGTATCCGACATTCCGCATCGGTCTGCTACACGGCAAGATGACGAATGCGGACAAAGACGAGGAGATGCGTAAGTTCAAGGACGCGGAATCTCACCTGCTCGTCTCGACGACGGTCGTCGAGGTCGGGGTAGATGTACCTAACGCCACCATCATGGTGATCTATGATGCGGAGCGCTTCGGGTTGTCACAGCTGCACCAGCTACGCGGGCGTGTCGGTCGGGGTGAGCACCAGTCGCACTGTATCTTGATCGCCGATCCGAAGTCAGATGTTGGGCGTGAGCGGATGCAGGTGATGACGGAGACGAATGATGGCTTCGAGGTCGCGCGACGTGATCTGGAGTTACGGGGGCCGGGCGACTTCTTCGGCACGAAGCAGAGTGGACTGCCAGAATTCCGCTTCGCTGATATGTTGAACGATTTCGATATCCTCGAGCATGCACGGGATGATGCTGCTGAGCTAGTGCAGCGGAGCGATTTTTGGACGGCGGCCGAGTATGTGCCACTCCGTGAGATGCTACAGCGTGAGAAGGTATTGTCTGGAGATATGCTGGATTAGAAGAAAGAAACGAAGGCTTGAAGTGGTGATGCTTCAAGCCTTCGTTCGTTAAACCGGAGGATATGGTGAGTGATGGTTAGCCCTTGTCGGAGGATCGAAGCCCTCCCGATCTAGGGGGAAATTGGTTGACATGTTACGGACATATCTGGAGTGCTACGACATACACTGTACAGTTCATGTCATGAAGGCGTGAGCGTGCACTTCAAGAAATAAGGAGGTACATGTATGCGATACGTTGAGTATGGGATCGATCCGCAGCTGGTGCAGGTTGTGAAGCAGAGGCTAAAGGATCCGGTGTTGAGAGAAAGGGTCAAGAGCATGCTCCAGGGTGTGACGAAAGAACATCTCCAGCACGCTGCGACGGTCCGCCAGCTCATCCACGCGGTATCGTCGGTGATCGGTGTTCCGATCAGCGAACAGCAGACGGCTAATATTACCCAGTTCGTCATCGACCAGAAGATCGATCCGAATAATATGTTCCATCTCATCAAGCTATGGGGCATGTTCCGCTAGCGCTGATGGTGAGGGGCTTCTCCCTCGAGATATGCATCTGGAGATGGGTTTCCACCGTTCACGATACTCGCTCAACCTTCCCGTATCTCGACGATCCGCTGGAAGGCGACCTGTCGCATGTGTTCTTCCTCTGTCTCTTCCACTACGCCAGCATCGTTAGTCTCCTCGACGCTAGCGCGGGCAAGCTTCACCCAACCAGCGTAGGGATCGATCTGCCTGACGATGCCCTTGAATCGCTGCGTCTCATACTGGGTGCCATATACGATGGTAATCGGCTGCCCGTATTCGAGAGAGTCGGACAGCATACGGCTCATGTCCGCTAGCCAATCTTCGTCCAGCTCCGGCATACGGTATTCTCGGCGGTTTCGCCTTGTGGCTAATAGTTGTTCGCGGTGTTCCGGTAAGAACATGCGGCTTCCCTCCCACAGCAGATTACCTCGTCTCAGATGCTCATCGCCCACGTTGTGTACCATCTTCTAGTGGTCTCTCCTTTCGGACGCTTTAGTAGTAAACGTGCAGGTCCTGCTGCAGATACTCATACCTTAAAGATACAAGATGCATCAGCGGTAGCCCTCCCGTGGACACATCCGTGGGTCGGTCGTACATGCCGTCCCACGGGACACATGATGATGAGATGTTCGATCACCATCATATGACCATTGGCGCCCGTTACTTGTAATGGCCGCCGATCTTGTTCGCTCGCTCGTAGGCCTGACCCGCGGCGGTAAGAGAAGACGCTCTGACGATCGCCGCTGAGCCGTATCGTTCCTTGATCGAATCGACCGTCTTATCGAGCTTGCGCTCACGCTCACGATCATGGAACAAGTCGAGCTGGTACTCATCGTCAGCTCTGAGCTGTGTTAACGAGACCCCGACGCTGCGTACCGGTTCGCCGTCCCAATGACGCTCGAATAGCTGCTCAACGGCTGCGAGTATACGCTGCATATGGTTGGTCGGACTGTCTAGCTTCGTCTGCCGATGAAAGCCGGTCGGACGGTCGAAGTCCGCACCGCGGCAGCCTACGGATACGGTCTCGCCCATCAGTCCCTTATAGCGAGCGCGACGGCATACTTCTTCGCTTAATTCGAGGAGTACGACACGGATCTCTTCGTATGTCCGGTAGTCACGAGGCAGCGTCATATGATGCCCGATGCCTTTCTGCAGGTCATAGGTGGTAGGCGTTACGGGGGAGTAGTCGTAGCCGTTCGCCGTCATCCAGAGCACATGACCATTCACACCCCATATCTGCTTCAGCTTAACAAGTGGGAAGTTTGCCAGCTCGCCGATCGTGTGAATGCCGAGTCGTCGCAGATGGCGATTCATGCGGCTGCCGACGCCGAACATCTTGTCGATGCTGAGCGGCCATAGTGCGTCGCGCTTGTTGTCGTGTGTTAAGGTGAATATGCCGTCGGTGTTCTTCTTCGCGAAGTTGTCACAGGCCATCTTGGCGAGCACCTTGTTCGGGCCGATGCCGACCCGTGCGTAGACGCCCGTCTCATGCCCGATCGCTGTCTGGACCTTCTGCGCGACTTCTCTTGGATCACTGCCGAATAAGCCGTAGCTTCTCGTGACATCCATGAACTGCTCGTCGATCGAATACGGCTCGATGAGGTCGCTGAAGCGCTCGAGGATCGCCGAGATCTGCAAGGATACATGGATATATTCCTGCATATGTGGGCGAACGACGACGACCTCGGGACATTTACGAACGGCCTCTCCGACCCATTCGGCAGTCGTGACGCCATACTTCTTGGCGATCGGACATGCCGCTAGGACGATACCCGAACGACGCGATGGATCGCCTGCGACGATGAGCGGTTTATCGCGGAATTCTGGATGTCGCGCCTTCTCCACGCTGGCATAGAAGCTTTGCATATCGACGAGGTAGATGATCGGTTCCTTGTTTGGACTCATTGCCTTCACCCTTGTCGGTCCTAAGTTGTATGAACTGAAACACGAACATATTTTCGCATCTGGCTTCATTTTTATTATAATGCGAATGCATGTTCTTATTCAAGTGGGCGATATGAGGAAAAAACTGTACCTCCAATACAAAAAATCAACTGTATGGTACATGCAGATGGTGGAATTGTGGTATGATGAAGCGTAAGAAGGAAAGGAGAGATTCCCATGCCGCAATCCTTTCAAACATTGAGGCTGGTCCCGTCAGAGATGTTGCAGGGCCGTATCGAGATGGTGCAGGAGCTGCATACGTCTGATCTGGAACATTACGAGATCATTAAAGATAAGGAGACGGGTGAGCACTATCTGCATTATGCATACTTACACATCGATGTGGCAGGAGGCGGTGAGCGTGAGCAATATCACCAGCTACTGCCGCTAGAGACAGATGACGTCTTAGCCATGGTGCTAGGCGAGCAGGCATATGCATATCCGGATAATTGGCTCAGGCCGTACTTGCGTAATGGACCTGACAACCAATACGTATGGTATGACCCGGAAGGCATGGAGGATGCTGAAGGACAAGAACGCATCGCAGGCGAGTTCAGGAAGCAGCTCCGGGAGTTCAAGGAACGAGGTCAGTACGACGAAGATTCTGTGCGTCGTATGTTGGACACGATCGAGAAGCTGCTGGACGGCGAGAGGCCAGATGACATGTCCTAGTAGCGTCACCCAGAGAGCTAACACTGAAGAATGATTATATATTGTCAGCAGAAAAAAATAAATCGTCCATGTATAAAAAGATGCAAAACGGACATCATGATAGTATCGGCATCGAGAGATGCCGTAGACAACCGCGGAGAAGACTTACGTTTCCCCATAAGCTCTTCATCCGGTTTCTCCTCTCCCATGAAAGGGCACCCGCAAGGGTGCCCGAAACAATCTCACCGCGAAGCCTTGTGCGACGCGGTTTTTTTGTGTTTGTGGGGTGTGCGGTCGGCGTGCGATATTTATGACTTGTCCACCAAATTTTCGAATCAGGTAAGTTATCAGGAGAGAAAAGAGGGGTTATGCATTCTTTTTACGGTACGGTACGACGATATCATCAAACGCTCGAGCAGCTTCTTATCCACGCTCTCGAAGATATGGCCGTGTAACCTCCATCATCTTGGTGTTAGAGTGGCCTACGCGCTTCGCAATTGCCTCAGAATGCACCTTCTTGTTGACCCTAAGACCATATACAATTGGGAGAATGATATTACGTATTCGAGTATTGATTCGCAACATGTACATGAAAAAATTATGGTTCTTAGATGGAGGTGAAGAGAAATAAAAAAAGCATTCCATCATGGAGTGCTCTTTTAATACCATTCTTATCACAATGGAAATGAAGGTAAGATATCTTTCAACTGTTTCACCATCATGCAATATCCATTTTCTGATTGGTATCCTTCAATCATGTTAAATCCGTTCGTTCTATAGAATTCTATAATATTAGGGACGTTTTCGCATTCCAAATATAATATACGCCCGCCTACAATGCGATGAGCTTCAGCGACTTTCCTGTATGCAAGCTGGAGAAGATCTGTTCCACTGCAACAATTTGCAGCACGAGACTCTTCGCTAAAGTTCTTACCTAATTGCCCGAGGAGGTAACCCTTTATAATGAATGTATTTTGTTCTGTCTTATGTCCTGTGCCCATCAATCTCTTTTGAAAACTATTTGATAGTTTGCGAAATTGTTTATTCGGAATAGAAAGAGGCTTATTAGAGATGGAAAAGTATCCAACAAGAACAGGGGACGACTTGTATGTAGACATCACCAAATATGTTCTAGCTAGATCCATTTTCTCAAACTGAATAGCTTTATTATGTAGAAAATATTCCACATCGTCGGCGCCAGTGCTATCTTGTTCTTTATATGTAACGAATGAAAAGAGGAGTTTTTTGACATCCTCCTCTGATGGTATTGATTTTAGCATATCATTAAGTGAAATTACATTTAAGGCCATTATTTCTCCGACAGAAAGTTATTTAAAATTTTTTGTATTGCCTCAGAACAGGTTACATCATTAACCGTATGCTTAATTTGATGTTCCACTCTTCTGGACTTTTCGATTGCATCAGCTAATTTAACACTGGATTTTTGATTAAATTTAAATTCTGAGGTGAAGCTCTTGGTAGCCATAAACTTTGCCACCTTTCATATTCTATTTACAGATCAACACCAATTGCGAACATATTACGCTAATTTTTTGAATTAGCAAAGAGGATGTTGAAAATGTTCACAATTACCTCTTTTCAGATATATAGGTCCCTACTCTAATTCATTGTATGCAATTCAGATTGATTTGTTTCGATTTAATTATAGCTTCAATCGAAATAAAATCAACAGGGTAAGGGTATACGTTTAAATAAAAAACAACTAATTATTCCTATAAAATGCCTAAGTTTACTGAACGGCGAAGGGATGCCGCCTTAAGATGAGGGGGCGTTTTCGCATTTTTTTCGAATGTGGTACGATAGCATATAGACATTTTTTCCTCATGACATATTAGACTAACGGCAGGGGGGACCAGACACAAGTGAGAGTCATATCCGGAACCGCCAAGGGCCGTCCACTTAAGGCTGTACCCGGGATGAATACGAGACCGACTACGGATAAAGTGAAGGAAGCGGTCTTCAGTATGATCGGCCCGTATATGGCAGGCGGAACAGTGCTAGATCTGTATGCGGGGACAGGTGGGTTAGCGATCGAAGCGCTCAGTCGCGGGATGGATCATGCGGTGTTGATCGATCAGGATCGCCGAGCGATCGAGACGATCAGGGAGAACCTGGCACGAGCTGGGTTCCAGGAACGGGCTGAGATCTATCGCAACGATGCACAGAGGGCCTTATCGGCGATGGCTAGACGAGGTCTAAGGTTCGATCTGATCTTCCTAGATCCGCCGTACAAGCTGACGAATATGGACACACTGATAGAACAGATGCAGGAGCATCAGATGATCAGTGACGCTGCAGTCGTCGTCGTAGAACATGATGCGAAGCATACATACGCGGAGCATATCGGACAGCTATCGATGATGCGTCGCTCCGAATACGGGGAGATAGCCGTCACGATCTACCGCAAGCAGGTCGAATAGCAGGCGGACCTTACGCAGCTGGACGATCGTGCTGTGTTGCTCGGCATCCCAGTATGCAGAGAGTAAGGAAGAGTCAAGGATAACGAGTGAGCAGATAAATATGACCAATCTACATATATGTGACAGAACGGAGTGGACTGTATATGCGAGGACCGAAACCTGAACAGATCGCCGTGTATCCCGGAAGCTTTGACCCGGTTACGAACGGACATCTTGACATCATTCATCGTGCGGCGAAGCATTTCGACCATGTGATCGTGGCGGTATTGAATAATACGAGCAAGAAGCCGCTATTCACCGTAGAGGAGAGAAAACAACTGCTTGCCGAAGTGACGAGGGATATGCCGAATGTCGAGATCGATAGCTTCCGCGATCTTCTCGTCAACTACATGACGCAGAAAAATGCCAGCATCATCGTTCGCGGATTGCGGGCGGTGTCAGATTTTGAGTATGAACTACAGCTTGCTTCAACGAACAGTAAGCTGAATGGGCAGATCGAGACCTTCTTCATGATGACGAATCCACAATATTCGTATCTGAGCTCCAGTATCGTGAAGGAGATCGCACAGTTCCATGGCAAGGTGGTGGATCTAGTACCCGAATCAGTGGAGAAGGCACTTCGAGAGAAGTATCCGACGCACCCGTCCTCACATTAGCAGGGGTAGCGGCTGAGCGGACTATGAAACGCGCATATGATATGCCGATCGTACATCCGACCCGGATGTTAACGTGTTCTTCTGCGCCATCTTCTGATCCTGCTCATCGTGGACGTTAGGATGAACAACATGAACAGCAAGCCGGATATCACTATGATCAACCATGCATCGAAGCGGATAATATCCATGAATGCTGGCATATCCACCCCCGCCTTAGCTGGCCACGGTGACCAGACGGACACTGTCTCGCCGTATGATCGGAAGCCATGTGCATCGGACATCTCGATATCGAGCCATGGATAGGCGATCCACGCGAGCACAGCGCCGATCATCGCGTGCAGGAGTCGCGATAGGAGAAATGGATAATAGCGAATATCGGTGCCGGATGTTGCGGCTTTAACCTGTGCATGCAAGCATAAGCCACTCCATCCTAGTAATGCACTTATCGCTGCGAAGGTCCATACGTCAGGTGCAGCTGCATGTAGAACATATGCGCCGAGATGCTGCTCGAACAGTCCGTAGAACATCGCAAGGGATCGTTCACCAGCGGGGATACCGAGGGACACAAGTATGGCGTCGAGCGCATGAACGAAGCTATGGCCGATCCCTGAGAGCAGCATGATCTCCAGAATGACGGAGAAGAAGATCATATAGCCACCGATGACGAGCAGCTTCTGTGTCGACTCGAATACACTGTCGCCCAGCAATCTACCGAATGGACGGCCGTCGGCTGTGCGAGCCTCGTGCATCGCATGTAAGCTCGTAGCGAATCGGTCCCTACGACGTGAGTGCGAACCGTTGAGCGCGTCGCGTGCTTCTAGTCTAGAGACAGCACGATCTTGATCATCTTGACTTCTTCCGCCTGAAGCATATGCCGTGATGATCGCACTGAGCCAGTGGATGATCAAGATCGGCAGTCCTAACTCGGGATGGCCTAGAAAGCCAGAAGCGATCACGATGACGAGTAAGACAGGACTGCCCGCATGCGACAGAGCCATGAGACGCTCAGCCTGACCGCGAGTTAGCGAGCCGTCTCTGCGTAGATTGGATATCGAACGTGCGCTGGCTGGAGACCCAGCCAACCAGCCGACGGTCATACACCAACCAGCGATGCCTGGTAGGCCGAACAACCGTCGCATGATGGGATCGAGCCATGAGCCGAGGAAGTGCATCACACCAAGTGCGGACATGATCTCGATGATAATCAGGAAAGGTAACATCGCAGGGAATACGATCTTCCACCAGATCGTCAACCCTTCTAAGGACGACTCCAGTATATGATCGGGGTAGACGACGATATAGCTGACAACCAAGCAGGCAGCGATGCCAAGGGTGACGGTCATTATGCGGCTGTTGTGGAAGCTTGAAGCTGTCACAGATATGTTCCTCCCGGTTAGATGGACTTATTGCATTTTACGTTAAGCTTGACCTATTTAGACCAGCTTGGACTACGAGAAAGGAGTATCTCATGCAACGTACGATATCGCGTCTTGGCAATATATTCATGCTTCTCCTCCTAATCGTCATCATCGGTGTGATCCTGTTGCAGAATATCTCGACAGATTACGTCGTCTATCTCCCTGGTCCAGCCGAGGAAGTAGGGCCGATGGTGGAGGCGGAATCGGTCGGAGAGGATGAAGGCCAGTTCCTGCTGACTGCCGTCTACCAAAGCTACCCCGACTTATTCAGCTATCTACGGCTACAGTTCCATCCTCATGCGGAGTTTCACCGTCGTGAGGACGTATTCATCGAAGGGGAGACAGAGGAACAATACACGAGTAGGCAGCAGGTCAACATGCTTGGGTCGCAGAGCAGTGCCATCATCGCCGTGTATGAGCAGCTAGGAATTCCATATCACTACAAGGCTCAAGGGCTATATGTACAAGGTGTGCTGGAAGAATTCCCTGCAGCGGATGTCCTGCAAGCGTGGGATCGCATCGAAGCGGTGGATGGGGTGAACATCGACAGCTATGATGAGCTTGCGTTGCATCTGAACGGGAAGCAAGCTGGTGATACGATCGAAGTGACCTATATCAGATCGAACGCTCGTTATACGAGTGAGATCGAGCTTAAGGTCCTACCTCCGGACGAGGATGCGGAGCAGGGGGATGCTGCGGAACCGTCTGTGGGTATGGGTGTCTCCCTCCTCGTGATGCAGAGTGTAGAGGCTGATGATGAACGTTATCAAGTCAGTATATCGGCCAAAGATATTGGCGGACCATCCGCGGGACTGATGTTCGCTCTGGAGATCTATAATCGATTCGACCCACTAGACATCACGAAGGGATATACGATCGCTGGAACAGGGGAGATAAGCTCGTCCAGGCAGGTTGGGGTCATCGGAGGCATAAGGCACAAGGTGATCGGGGCTGATGCGGAAGGTGCGGACATCTTCTTCGCGCCGGCGGATTATCATGACGAGGAGAGGAATATCCATATCCCTAACTACTCCGAGGCCGCCAAGACAGCGCAAGAGATCGGCAGTAAGATGCAGATCGTGGAAGTCTCGTCGCTGGGTGACGCATTAGAATTCTTACGGCAGCTACCCGATAGATCTGTCACAGAACAACAGCGAGCCGCCTAGATTAGATTAGGCGACTCGTCAGCCTCAAGGCATATCGGCGGTTCGTAGTAGTCACGTAGAATATCCTGCGAGGCATATGATCGATAAGCGAGTGCATATACATGTGTCGCTCGAATATCGAGTGCAAGCAGCGGATGGACGTTCTTACCGACGTTCGTGATGATCGGTACGGTGGATGCGCGTCTCATCCGTTTCAGTAGAGCTTGGCCTGCCCGGCTGAATCCCAGTACACGCAGATAGGGGACGCCCCGGCTGAGCACGTCTCTGGACAGTATGTCCTGATGGTGACCGAGTAAGATGCGGGTCATCGTGCGCTGCAGCTTCGTTCGCGTGTATCTCTTCGTCTTACATAACTCGATGTACTGGTCGACCGACCAATCGGCCTGCATCTGTGCCAGCATGCGCAGCATCCGATTCTCTAGGCCCTCCGTAACCTCGGATAGTGCAGAGAGCTCTTCAGCAGATCGGTTGAACAGCGAGTGGAATAGCTGCGACTTGAACAATTCCCAGTGGATCGGGGCTCGTCCCGCCTCTGCCTCTCGGCGTAAGATGTTCATCGTGTAGGGGGGGACGAACGGACTTGCCGCTACGAGATCCCCATCTTCAAGTAGCATGCGGCGGATCGCTGTGGCGCTCGCGATATGGGGGTCAGAGCTATCACGGTCGTGATAGCCGGCCTTGGTCCGTGCCACTGTGTAAGGGGTGATATTACTTCGCATCCTACGCAGGGCGATCAGATAGTGAAGTCCTAATGTATCATTAGGCTTCGCCATGTCCTCTAAGCTGGCGAGGCTGTCATCTAGGATGTCGGGGTGATGAGAGGCTGCATAGTCAAGAATCGCTTGCGAGTACGCTGCTGGATAGCTAACGCCTTGCTTCAGCCGTTGTGCTAGCAGCTGCTGGAACAGCTCAGGTTCGTCTGCGAGTAGCTCCGCTAGTCGGCTCAGCCACTGGATGTCACCACTTTCACTGCCGAAGATCAAACTGTCCACGACACCGCTTGCTTGTAGAGCGGACACCGCCCCATAAGCGAACCACTCCGCAGGCTGAGAGGAATAAGCGACGGGAAGCTCGATGACGACATCCGCTCCCATGCGGAGCGCCATCTCCGTGCGCGCCCATTTGTTCACGAGGGCCGGCTCGCCACGCTGTAGGAAATGTCCGCTCATCACGGCGATCACAGCGTCAGCTCCTGATATGTTCCGAGCTTGTTGGTAATGATATACGTGACCGTTATGAAGAGGATTATATTCGACGATTAACCCGACTGTTCGCATATGTCAGCAGACTCCTTCGCTTAAGGGATCGAGCTATATTCCGAGCTTTACTTTCTATTCTATTACAGTTTATGATGACAAAGCCATAGATCGGCTGTATATTCAAGAGGATTGGCTGATTTTAGTTGACAACAAGCTATGTAACTCGATATAATAAATTTTGTTTGTTTGAGGTGATGCCCGTTGAAGATCAACTTTAAGGATATGGCCAAACGGAGCCAACCGCTGCAGATCGTCTCTCGTCTTGATGCGGACCGCCTGATCGGGAACCGCCGTGATGTATTGCAGCATACCCCCGTGCAGGCTGAGCTAGAAGCGAGTCTGATGGCCGGGATCGTCAGGGTGGACGGGCAATTAGAAGGCGACATCGTATTCTCTTGCTCCCGTTGTCTGAGTGAAGTGAAGCATCATCTGGATGTACCGTTTCACGAAGCATTCTCACAAGACAAGCGCTACGATGAGCAAGAAGACGATGACGTGTTCTACGTTCCGCAGGATGAATTCGAGCTTGAGCCTTATCTGGAAGCGGCGTTCTTACTATCTGTACCGTTCGTCGCCTTATGCCAGGAAGATTGTAAGGGACTATGTCCAGTATGTGGAACGAATCGTAATGAAGCGGATTGTACATGTAACACAGAACGGATCGATCCGAGACTAGCGGATCTGCAGAAATTTTTTGAACAGAATTAAGCGCGATCTGATCGCGCCTGTACCGCAGTCACTCGTTGAAGGAGGTGGGATTCATGGCAGTACCTTTTCGTAAGACATCGAAGTCGAAGCGTGACAAGCGTCGTACTCATTTTAAGCTGAATGTTCCAGGTATGGTTAAGTGTGAACAATGCGGCGAGATGAAGCTCGCGCATCGTGTATGCAGAGTTTGCGGTTCCTATAAAGGCAAGGAAGTTATTAAGCAATAGTCTGCATCTAAGGAAGGCGTCTCATAACGAGGCGCCTTTTTTGCTTCCTAGAGAAGATGCTCCGCCAGCCTCATGCGCACATATTTTTTATTTTGCTTCTCATGATTCACTCGTTTATAATATACTGTTAGTACCAAGTGTTAATTTAACCCGGCTGATCGCTTATGATACGAAGATCTGCAGCCGTATACATAGTATCGCTAAGGCCGAACCCGACCGAAGACGGAACTTATCTATTCTCTAGTTTCACAATCCATGGGGGTGAGGGCAATCGGAAAGTTACCGAAGAGACAACGTCAGCAGCAGCTTGCGAAGGCGATCGACCAGAACCCTTTCGTGACAGATGAGGAATTAACGAAGATGTTCGGTGTCAGCATACAGACCGTTCGTCTAGATCGGTTAGAGCTAGGCATACCAGAGCTTAGAGAGCGACTGAAGGCGATGGCCGAGCAATCATATGATCAAGTACGTTCCTTGCCGCTACATGAAGTGATCGGTGATGTGATCGACCTGCAATTAGACAAGAGCGGTATCTCGATCTTCGAGATCGCGCCGGAGCATGTCTTCTCACGAACGCAGATCGCCAGAGGTCATCACATATTCGCACAGGCGAACTCGCTCGCGGTCGCCGTGATCGATGAAGAGATCGCATTGACCGCATCGGCTGATATCCGTTTCATACGGTCTGTTAGGCTGGGTGAGAAGTGTGTCGCGAAAGCATATGTGCGTGGGAGCTCCGGGCGCAGCGGCAAAGCAAGTGTCGAAGTGTTCACGTACGTAGGGGATGAATTAGTGTTTCAAGGGAATTTTATGGTCTATCGTACGAAATCAGGCGAACAAGACGAGTCAGAAGGAGTAGAGGTTCATGCGGATAGCCATTGATGCGATGGGCGGCGATCATGCGCCGGATGCCGTCATCGACGGTGCGGTCGCAGCTGCGAGAGAGTACCCAGATACGGAGCTCATCTTAGTAGGCGATGCGTCGAAGATTGAAGCGGGGCTCAGCAAGCAAGGGCACAACAAGCCGGATCAGCTGATCATCCGCCATGCATCTGAAGTTATCGAAGCGGATGATGAGCCAGTGAGGGCCGCTCGGCGCAAGAAGGATGCCTCGATGGTCGTAGCTGGCAGGATGGTGAAGGAACGTGAGGCAGATGCGCTCGTCTCCGCTGGTAATACGGGCGCGCTCATGGCTGTGGGACTGCTCGTTGTTGGGCGCATCCCAGGGATACATCGTCCTGCGCTGGCTCCACTGATCCCAACACTAGTAGGCCCTGGTACATTAGCGTTAGATCTAGGCGCGAACATGGATGCTGATCCAGAGCATCTGGCCCAATATGCGATCATGGGCACGATCTACCGGAATAAGGTACATGGGCTTGAACGGCCGCGAGTCGGACTGCTAAACGTCGGTACTGAGCCGATGAAGGGTAACGAGCTCACGAAGCAAGCATTCGCACTGCTCGAGCAGCAGCCGATTCACTTCGTCGGAAACGTCGAAGCTCGTGATATATTGAACGGCGTCTGCGATGTCGTCGTCTGCGATGGCTTCGCAGGCAATATCATGTTGAAGTCGTTAGAAGGTACACAGAAAGCGATCTTCAGCCTGTTGAAGGAACAACTGACAAGCTCAACACTGGGAAAGATTGCCGGACTGATCCTGAGGCCGAAGCTCAGGGTATTTAAAAAATATGATTACCGCGAGCATGGTGGTGCCCCACTGCTTGGCATCGACGGTGTCGTCGTGAAGAGCCATGGCTCCTCTGACGCCAACGCGATCAAAAATGCGATCGGTCAAGCTAGGACGGCACTAAAGAATCAGCTGGTGGAAGCGATCAGAAGCGAAATCAAGGGAAAAGAGGGGCAACCATGAGCATAGGAATGTCGGTAGGAGTGCTGGGTGCTGGTAAGTATGTGCCGGAGAAAGTATTAACGAATCACGACCTAGAGCAGATGGTGGAGACGAATGACGAATGGATCGTGACGCGCACAGGCATTCGTGAGCGACGGATCAGCTCGGCTGAGCAGGCATCATCAGATCTCGCTTACCATGCATCACTGAAGGCATTAGATAACGCAGGGTTAACGGCTGAGGATCTCGATCTGATCATCGTCGCGACGATCACACCGGACTCGGCGTTTCCATCGACCGCTTGTATCTTACAAGAGCGGCTCGGTGCGAAGAAGGCTGCAGCGTTCGATCTGTCAGCGGCGTGCTCGGGATTCATATATGGTCTGGCGAATGCGACTAGTATGATCGCGACGGGGATGTACAAGCACGTGCTCGTCGTAGGTAGCGAATGTCTATCGAAGATAACGGATTACACCGATCGTAATACATGCATCTTGTTCGGTGATGGTGCGGGTGCAGTCGTGCTAGGACAAGTGCCAGAAGGAAGAGGCTTCCGCTCGTTCGTGCTAGGTGCTGACGGTTCAGGAGGAGAGCTGTTGCATCTGGAAGGTGGCGGATCAAGGTGTCCGTCCTCCGAGCAAAGTCTGAAGGAGAAGAAGCACTACATCTACATGGCGGGTAAGGAAGTGTTCAAGTTCGCCGTTCGCATCATGGGCTCCGCGGCGTTAGAAGCGCTAGAGAAGGCGGGCATGACGAAGGATGATGTCGACCTGCTCGTACCGCATCAAGCGAATATCCGGATCATCCATTCGGCACTCGAGAAGCTGAATCTGCCCGAGGAGAAGTGTATGATCAATCTTGACAGATACGGTAACGTCTCTGCCGCCTCGATCCCGATCGCACTGGCGGAAGCTGTGGAAGAAGGACGTATGCAAGAAGGCGACTGCATCGTGCTCGTCGGATTCGGAGGCGGATTGACATGGGGAGCCTCGGTATTGGTCTGGTAGTCGTCCGATAAGCGGTAGAGATTCCTACCCTTACGCTTACGCAGGGAGGCTGGGAATGCATCGCTTGACTAGCAGGCTCGTACGGAACTGACTAGTATCGTCACATGTTGATAGTAGAGGGTATGAGGAGTTGACAGAATGGGCAAAACTGCATTTGTATTTCCAGGGCAAGGTGCGCAGGTTGTCGGCATGGGTCGCGACGTATACGAGCAGCATGCGAGCGCAGCTAACCTGTATAAAGAAGCGAATGACGTGCTCGGATATGATCTCAGTAGTCTGATCTTTCACGGTCCCGAGGAAGAGCTGAGATTAACCGTGAATACCCAGCCAGCACTTCTGACGACAAGCTGTGCTTACTTGACGCTGCTGAAGCAGAGCGGATTGCAAGCGGACTATGTCGCGGGACACAGTCTAGGCGAATATAGCGCGCTCGTATGTGCAGGCGTTCTATCATTCGAAGACGCGGTACGTACGGTCAGACTTCGTGGGGAATTCATGGAGCAAGCAGTGCCAGCAGGTATCGGCTCTATGGCGGCCGTATTAGGTGCTGAGCGGGATGCGCTGGATAGTCTGTGTAAGCAAGTGAGCGATCAGGTTGGAGCAGTCGAGATGGCGAACATCAACTGTCCAGGGCAGATCGTCGTGTCTGGCAGCGCACAAGGGGTGCAGGCGATCGTCGAGCAGGCGAAGGAGATCGGCGCGAAGCGTGTGATCCCACTCGAAGTAAGTGGCCCATTCCACTCTTCTCTGATGCAGCCAGCCGCTGAGAAGCTAAGAGAAGTTTTAGCCACTGCTGTGATGCATGATGCGGACATTCCGGTGGTCGCGAACGTTACCGCGAGACCGATCACGACCGCGGACAACATCCGGCAGCTGCTCGTCGATCAAGTCGTATCACCTGTGCTATGGGAGGATTCGATCAACTGGCTCATCTCCCAAGGCGTCGATACATTCGTCGAGATCGGCTCGGGCTCGGTGCTCACGGGTCTTATAAGGAAGATCGACCGCTCGGTAAAGGTCTATACCGTGAACTCGGTGGAGGCGCTTAACCAGACGGTAGAAGCCCTAGGATCATGATGGGTTATATGCGATACAGAAGGTAGAGAGGGAGGAGTAGCTTGATGAACTTGCAAGGTAAAGTAGCGCTCGTAACCGGTGCGTCGCGCGGCATCGGAAGAGCGATCGCGATCAGTCTGGCGGAAGCCGGCGCTGATGTCGCGGTGAACTATGCAGGCAACGAGCAAGCGGCGATCGAGACAGCCGAGGCCGTGCGCGCATGCGGTAGGCAAGCGATCACGATCAAAGCAGATGTCGGTGAGGCGCAGCAAGTCGAAGATATGGTCAAGCAGGTGCTTGAGCAGCTCGGCAAGCTAGATATACTCGTGAACAATGCTGGTATCACGCGGGATAATCTACTGATGCGTATGAAAGAGGATGAATTCGATCAAGTTATTAACACGAACCTGAAAGGTGTCTTCAACTGTATGAAGGCTGTAACCCGGTCGATGATGAAGCAACGTTCTGGCCGGATCATCAATATCTCTTCGATCGTCGGGGTAACCGGCAATCCTGGTCAGACGAACTATGTCGCTGCGAAAGCCGGTGTCATCGGGATGACGAAGAGTGCAGCCAAAGAATTAGCATCGCGTGGCATCACGGTCAACTGTGTCGCACCAGGCTTCATCGAGACGGAGATGACCGATCAACTGAGTGCTGACATCCGCGAGCAGCTGCTTCGTCAGATCCCTCTGGGAAGGCTAGGACAACCAGAGGATATCTCGCGCATCGTCCGCTTGTTAGCATCAGACGACGCATCTTATATGACAGGCCAGACGATTCATATTGACGGCGGCATGTACATGGGTTGATCCCGTACAAGTAACAAGTAATTGTCATATAGCATTTTGGATGCAATTCTACTATAATACCAAAAGGGAGGTGAACCGGATGTCCGAAGTGTTAGACCGCGTGAAGCGCATTATCGTGGATCGCTTAGGTGTGGATGAATCTGAAGTGACTCCAGAAGCGTCATTCAAAGATGACTTGGGTGCAGATTCTCTGGATATCGTAGAGCTCGTAATGGAACTAGAAGACGAATTCGACTTAGAGATTTCCGATGAGGATGCAGAGAAGATTACGACTGTAGGAGAAGTTATCTCGTACATAGAATCTCACAAGTAATGTTTCCATAAGTCCCGTGATGAGCGGGACTTATCCACATTTGATTATAGTGGGCTACTATAGATTTAGCGGGCTTCACATCCGATATCCTTGCCGAGGTGGGTAATGATGAAACATAGAGTTGTAGTAACCGGTATGGGGGCGATCACGCCGCTCGGTTCTGATATTAATACATTATGGAATAATCTGATTGACGGTAAGTCAGGCGTATCGAACGTTACGTTGTTCGATGCTAGTGAGCTGCCGACGAAGATAGCGGCTGAAGTGAAAGACTTCAATCCAGAGGACTACATCGACAGACGTGAAGCTAGACGCATGGATCGTTTCGTACAGTTCGGTGTCGCTGCTTCTATGCGTGCACTAGAAGATGCGCAGATCACGATCGGTACGAACGTCGACGCAGAGCGTACAGGCGTCATCGTCGGTTCGGGAATCGGCGGTCTCGGCACATGGGAGGACCAGCATACGATCTTGCTCGAGAAGGGACCGAAGCGGGTAAGCCCATTCTTCATCCCGATGATGATCGCGAATATGGCATCAGGACATATCTCGATGCTGACCGGTGCGAAAGGACCTAACACGACTGTCGTAACCGCTTGCGCGACGGGCAGCAACGCGATCGGCGATTCATTCCGGATCATCGAACGCGGTGATGCTGATGTCATGATCTGCGGTGGCGCAGAGGCGACGGTCCGCATGGTCGGTATGGCGGGCTTTTGCGCACTTCGTGCGATGTCTACGCGTAACGATGAACCAGAACGAGCAAGCCGACCATTCGATGTAGATCGTGATGGCTTCGTCATGGGCGAGGGCTCTGGCGTACTTATCTTAGAGTCCCTAGAGCATGCGCTTCAGCGCGGTGCACGAATCTATGCAGAAGTGATCGGATACGGAATGAGTGCTGACGCACATCATATGACGGACCCTGCACCTGGTGGAGAAGGCGCCGTACGCTGTATGCGCACAGCGATCAAGGATGCAGGCATCGAGCTGCAAGATATCGATTACATCAACGCACATGGCACCTCGACACCTGTTGGTGATAAGTCAGAGATTGCTGCGATTAAGACGGTGTTCGGCGACTATGCGCCACAGGTGAAGGTTAGCTCGACGAAGTCGATGACTGGCCATTTGCTCGGTGCAGCAGGTGGTATCGAAGCGATCATCTCAGCACTTACGATCCAGCATGGTATGATCCCTCCGACGATTAATGTTGACTCTCAAGACCCCGAATGCGATCTTGACGTTGTGCCGAATGTCGCACGGCAGGTCGAGGTTCGAACTGCGATGTCTAATTCATTCGGATTTGGTGGTCATAATGCGACATTGATCTTACGGCGTTATGAACAATAGAGATTTTCCATATCGATAGGTGGATGGAAGAGATCATGTAAGTCTTACAGAGAAGAAGGAGCTCGTCCCATGAACCGTGATTTGCGAGAGTTGGAGCAGAGGCTGGGAATTGAATTTCGTGACCGCAAGCTGCTCGCTCAGGCTTTTACGCATTCATCCTATGTGAATGAGAACCGTGGCAAAGCGATGCATAATGAGCGTCTGGAATTTTTGGGCGACGCTGTGCTGGAGCTTTGCGTATCTGATTATCTATATCATCGGTATCCGAAACGGACGGAAGGCGAGCTAACGAAGCTACGCGCGTCGATCGTATGTGAGCCTTCGCTGGTTGATTTTGCGCATGCGTTAGAATTTGGCTCGTATGTCCTATTGGGTAAGGGTGAAGAGATCACAGGCGGTCGAAGTCGTCCAGCCCTACTCGCCGACGTGTTCGAGGCGTTCATCGGTGCTCTCTATCTAGATCAAGGGATTGCGGCGGTGCGTAGCATCCTAGACAGCGTCGTATATCCGACCATCACGCATATCGAACAACCGCAGTTCTCGGACTACAAGACGAGATTACAGGAATATGTTCAGCAACACGCACTTGGTGAGCTGGAATATCGGATCGTCGACGAGCAGGGTCCAGCGCATGACAAGCATTTCGTATCAGAAGTGTATATGAATGGGCGAGATCTGGGCAGAGGCTCCGGACGAACGAAGAAGGAAGCTGAGCAGCAAGCAGCCGCTGAGGCTTTGACTGTATTGATGCATCACGATGCATAGAGGCTAGAATAGCGACTGTCGGCACACCGTACCGGCAGTTTTCTATTACATCGCTCATCTAGCGATTGCACCATGCTCATATCGTCGAAGTATCGTTGGCAACCATGTACATATCGGATCGTATATGCTAAGCGGATGAGGTGGATTTATGTATTTAAAGCGGATTGAGCTAAAAGGGTTTAAATCGTTCGCCGACAGGACCGAGCTTGAGTTCGTTCCAGGAATAACGGCAGTCGTCGGCCCGAATGGCAGCGGCAAGAGCAATATATCCGATTCGATCCGCTGGGTGCTCGGAGAACAGAGTGCGAAGTCACTTCGCGGAGGAAAGATGGAGGACATCATCTTCGCTGGGAGTGATACGCGGAAGGCTGTGAACTATGGTGAGGTCTCACTCACTCTCGATAATACGACACAGCAGCTTCCACTGGATTATGCTGAGGTAACGGTGACACGCCGCATCTTGCGTAGTGGAGAGAGCGAATATTATATCAACAAGCAGTCATGCCGTCTGAAAGATATTACCGAGCTATTCATGGATACGGGTATCGGGAAGGAAGCTTACTCGATCATCGGACAGGGGCGCATCGAGGAGATCCTCAGCACGAAGTCTGAGGAGAGACGTGGGATCTTCGAGGAAGCATCCGGCATCGTGAAATATAAGGGGCGTAAGAAACAAGCGGAGAAGAAGCTTGGTGAGACGGAACAAAACCTCGTTCGCATCTCTGATCTGATCGCGGAGCTGGAAGCTCAGATCGAGCCACTTGCGGAGCAAGCTGAGAAGGCGAAGAGATATAAGGATCTGAAAGACCAGCTGAAGGCAAACGAGATCTCCCTATACGTTCATCAGATCGATCAGGTGCATATGAACTGGAATGAGACGAAGCGTCAGCTGGAAGTACTGGAGCGTGAACAGGTTGCGTTATCCACGATCGTCAGTCAGCATGATGCTTCGCTAGAGAAGGAGCGGCTCGCGATTCGTCAACTGGAAGAACAGTTGGAGAACGATCAACAGCTGCTGTTAGAGGTAAGTGGTGAAGCGGAAAAATGCGACGGGCAGATCGGTGTACTACAAGAGCGTAAGCGTCATCTAGAGGAAAGCCGCAGGCAGTCGGTGGAGAAGCTGAACGCGCTTACGAAGCGACTGGACGCTAGAACATCTGAGCATCTTACACTTGAGAAGCGTCTACAAGAAGTCGAAGATCAGCTGCGGTTACTACAGCAACAACTGCAGGAGGAGCAGACGCGACTGCACGGAGTGGAAGGGGCTTCAGGCACTGCTCTGGAGGACGATCTTCGCTCAGAGATGCTCGAGACGCTTAGCGCAGCCGCTCATCATCGCAACGAGATTCGCTATCTGGAGCAGCAGGAAGAGACGCTTGTGCGGCGATCGGACAAGCTATCTCATGAGATCGAGCGATCGCGGCATGAACGCGAGGAAGCGGTTAGCAGGCTTGCGAGATTACAGGAGCAGCTACAGGCAGCAGCGGACTCGGTCGAAGAGACTAGACAACGGTTCATCAAGTTAACGGAGACGATACAGACGGGACAACAGCAGCTCGAGGATTGGTCACGAAAGTCTCGAGAGCTGCAACAGAAGCTAGATGGCCTCACTTCCAGACGTGACACGCTGCGGGAGATGAAGGATGACTTCGACGGATTCGCACTAGGTGTGAAGACGATCTTACAGGCTAGAGAACGTCACGCATTAGCCGGTGTTCATGGTGCGGTGGCAGAGCTCATCCATGTACCTGCGAAGTATGAGGTGGCGATCGAGATCGCTCTCGGAGGTGCGCTACAGAACATCGTGATGAACGACGAAGCTACAGCACGTGAAGCGATCCAGTATCTGAAGCGCAAGCAAGCTGGCCGTGCGACCTTCTTACCGCTGAGCGTCATCCGTGGTCGGTTCATCCCAGAAGGAGATCTGCGCCAGCTACAGACGATGGACGGATATATCGGGGTAGCGGTCGATCTGATCACCTACGAGAAGCGATATCATGATATCGCCGCCAGCCTGCTCGGCAACGTCATCATCGCAGAATCTCTAGAGCAAGCGAATCAGCTTGCATCCAGACTGAGGTACCGATACCGGATCGTCACACTTAGCGGGGATGTCGTGAATCCCGGTGGCTCGATGACGGGCGGCAGCATCCAGAAGAAATCGAATAGCATCTTAGGGCGGCAGCGGATCATCGAGGAGCTGGATAAGGAGATCGAGGCACTGTCGCATGATCTTGAGCAAGCCGGTATCATGGGCGACTACGAGAAGCAAGAGCTGAAGCGGATGAATAACGAGCTGGAGAAGCTTCGGACTAACGGGGAACAGGGTCGGCTGAAGGAGCAGGAGCTTCGCTCTCAGATCAAGCAGGTCGAGCAACAGCACCGTAATATCGAGTCATTCATACAAGTATCTGAGCAGGATCTAATGACCGTGAAGCGCGAACAAGGGACGATCGGGGAGCGCAGATTAGCAGCGAGTCAGAAGCTGACTCAGCTCAAAGAGGCGGAAGCCTCCTTGAATGATCGAATCAGACAGGCCGAAGAGCTGAGGAAATCACAGGAATCTGTGAAGAGCGAGCTGCAATCCGGGCTGACCGAGATCAAGGTGAAGATCGCTTCTGTTACGCAGGATCGCACCGCGATGCGCACCCAAGCTTCACGTGTTGGTGAAGAGATCGCTTCTCTGGAAGCTGAGCAACAGGAGACGAAGGCTGCTCTAGACGAGCTGGACGATGAGCTGAGGGCAACGACGGATCAGATGAAGCATCAGTCGGTGCTCTATGAGCAGTTGGTCGAGAAGCGCCAAGTCTGTGCAGAGCGCATCGAATTCGTCCGAGCAGATCGGGCGAGGAAGCAACACGAGCTGGAGCTGAAGGAGAGCGAAACGAAGGAGCAACGGCAGAAGCTCAAGGAAGTAGAACAGTCTCAGCATCAGCTAGAGGTTCGAGTCAATCGTCTGGACGTAGAGCTAGAGAATCTTCTCAAGAATCTAGCAGAGGACTATGAGCTCAGCTATGAGCTAGCGAAGGAACGATATGAGGTACCCGAGGATATCATCGGAACGCAGTCGATCGTGCGCGATCTGAAACGTCAGATCAGTCAGCTAGGCGATGTGAATCTCGGAGCGATCGAGGAGTTCGAGCGGGTTAGCGAAAGATATGACTTCTTGAACAGACAGAAGGATGACCTCGTCGAAGCGAAGGAGACGTTGTATAGCGTCATCCGTGATATTGAGAAGGAGATGTCTGATCGGTTCACGCACACATTTGAGCTGATCCGCGGGCATTTCAAGCAGGTATTCGTCAAGCTATTCGGTGGAGGTCGGGCAGATCTCGTGCTTAGCGAACCGGATAATATCCTAGAGACAGGCATCGATATTATCGCCCAGCCACCAGGGAAGAAGCTGCAGAACCTACAGCTACTATCTGGTGGGGAGAAGGCTTTAACAGCGATTGCGTTATTGTTTGCGATCATTCATGTGCGCCCGGTGCCATTTTGCGTGTTGGACGAAGTGGAAGCAGCGCTCGACGAGGCCAACGTATCGCGCTTCGCCGCTTATCTACGGGAGTTCGCAGAGGAGACACAGTTCATCGTCGTCACACACCGCAAGGGGACGATGGAAGAAGCGGATGTGCTGTATGGGGTGACGATGGAAGACGACGGAGTCTCTAAGCTCGTCTCGGTGCGCTTGGAAGAAGGCGAAGCGGTATCGGCTTAGACCAGCTGCAGAGCTGCAGTGGCGTTCAGGCTAACACGAATGCTCGGAGCTCGTTCATGGATCACCTGAGCGTCGAGACTCCATGCGACATGATCGTAATCTTAAGCTGTAGGGCCGATGTAGGTCGAGTAAATCTGTAGATTAATGCGGAGGTTGTTCGATGAGTTTTTTTAAGAAGCTTAAAGAGTCCATAGCGAATAAAGCAGAAGCAGTTACGTCTAAGTTTAAAGAAGGTCTACAGAAGACGACGAATGCGTTCGCCGAGAAGATGGATGATCTGCTACGCAGACATAAGAAGATCGATGAGCAGTTCTACGAGGAACTGGAAGAGATCTTGATCGGGGCGGACGTTGGGGTGACGGTCGTGATGGATCTGATCGACGAGCTACGTGTAGAGGTGAAGAAGCACAAGATCGAAGATGCAGCCCAGCTGAAGCCGGTATTGTCAGAGAAGCTCGTCGCGCTGATGGATGGAGATGACCCACAGGTCGAGCTTAAGCTGAACACTGAAGGCTTGACGGTCATCTTATTCGTCGGTGTGAACGGAGTCGGGAAGACGACGACGATCGGTAAGCTCGCACATCGACTGAAGAGCGAAGGGAAGTCTGTGCTGCTGGCAGCGGGGGATACTTTCCGTGCTGGAGCGATCGAGCAGCTGGAAGTATGGGGACAGCGCGTTGGGATCGATGTGATCAAGCAGCAAGCGGGGTCTGATCCTGCAGCAGTCATCTTCGATGCCGTGCAGGCTGCCAAGCAACGTCAGATCGACGTGTTGCTATGTGATACTGCGGGAAGATTGCAGAACAAGACGAACCTGATGGAAGAGCTGAACAAGATCTATCGGGTGATCGGACGCGAGGTGCCAGGCGCGCCGCATGAGGTGATGTTAGTCGTCGATGCGACGACCGGCCAGAACGCACTCAGCCAAGCGAAGCTCTTCGGTGAGAAGACCGGCGTCACGGGTCTGGTGCTGAGCAAGCTGGACGGCACGGCGAAGGGCGGTATCGCCATCGCAATCCGTCATGAGCTGAACATCCCAGTGAAGTTCGTCGGTCTCGGAGAGAAGGTCGATGACCTTCAACCGTTCGACTCTGAACAGTTCGTACATGCGCTCTTCGCGGGTCTTGTGACAGAGGAAGAGGTCGGCTAGGTTAAAATGTGTAGTTACACTTGTTTCCTAGGACACCGCTAGCTTTTCGAGAAACCCTCTTGTATTGGTTTCTATTTTAGTAAAGGGTCTCACTAAACAACAACAAACCTAACGATCGCCGCATCCCTGCGTAGTATGGTGAGTGCGATCTTCTTCGTATTACTTATCCATTGTCGTTACAACGCCTTATCGTGCAAATGGCTATTGCGAAACCCAAGGCATCAGCGAGGTTTTGCAATAGCCATTATCTTTCAAAAGTGTAGTAAATGTCGATGTACTTGTAATTTTCCAGACAAGTTAACTATGATTCACTGTATTAATTTAGGTTGTTTCGCATTCGCTTTGTGTAGCATTAGTATTACACACCCATTATAAATAGTGTTTTTATTACTAGGCTAATGCTGCTGTTGAAGGTATTTCAGTTACCTTGAGTAGTCATAAACTACTGAGTTGGTATTGTAATGTCTGTAGCTTCACTGCCTCTGCTCTGGATGCAGCTTCTGTAGAGGAAGAAACAGGCTTCTCCGTCATTATTGCCTCTAATGTCCAGAGGTTGATAGCAGGAATATAATGTGCAACATCAATGTACTTTGATATATCGTGAGTAATATCTGATCTATCCTGAAAATCATATAGACGAACGTTATTATAAAGTGATAGTTCCTCGTATATAGCAGATTTCAATTGAGTGATACCTTCCAAGTAATCAGGATTTTGTTTATGGGCACGTACATGCCAAAATACTCCATATGGGGGATAAAAAAAGTAAAATTTCACTTTAGGATTGTCCCTGACAGCAGGTATGACGTTTTCACGAAAGTTAGCGAGCATGATATCGAATTGGTATTGGGATTTGGTAACAGAGTTTGGAATGTCGATCAACTCTTTAACTTCCTCGACAGTGAGTGTTGGTGCATTCATACCGAATTTGTACAGCATTTCAATATCACGGCCAGATTTGTCATGACGTAAATTTGCTAAGATAATTTCCCTCATTCGCTGTAGGGGATATAGACTGAACAAGTAGCGGACGTCGTTCCACAATGCATTGTCCCACATATAATAAGGAAATTCTCCTTGACTATCTTCCACATCATCAGGTTTTCGCGCGAAACTGTAGAAGTTTAATTCCCACAAGACGTTCTCAAGGTCAGGATTAGATCGTGCGGCTAATTCAAAAGCCAATAACTGCTCCCTTGCAGTTGCTGATGGGAGAGAAGCATTGAAGCTCTTAACGTCCCAGATGTCGTTCATATCCGACTCGACAAAGTTCCGTGACATAGAGGTGCCAACGATCAAAGTGTCAAATTCGACATTTTTTATTAAGCCCGGCATCTGATAGCGTGCGTTTGCCGAATATTGTGCCTCATACATATGAGGTAATCGGTAAAAAGCTAGAGGATCTAAGATGTAATTGATACACATGATTAATGAGATAACAATAGTAAGAGATATCATCAGACGTTTAAGAAAAGGACTCATATGACCACCTTAAAAATTGAAGTATAAAAACTCACTGACCTGGTTAAGATGTATAAAAGAAATAGCAGCAAGACATGCAACAAACAAAGTGCGTCGCCAGCCAGGATGGTGAGAATCTATTATAGCGATTGAATTTTTTGTGCCTACGACAACTAGAAACAACACGAATAATCCAAACAGGATATACTTTTCTCCCCAAATAATAGGAAGTGACAATTGATCAAACCGAATCATCGCTTGAAGAACATCCATTGCGACATCCATCGAGTTAGCGCGGAAGAAGACCCAAGAGCATATTACAAAAAGAAAAGTAATCCCCCAAGCTATTGGCGTAAACAAGCGCAAACCGAGATGTTTCCACACTCGATATATTACTGATGCTAACCCATGAAGTAACCCCCAGAATATGAATGTCCATCCCGCGCCGTGCCACAACCCGCTTACAAGAAACACCAGAAGAATGTTGACGTAAGTCCTAAGTCTTCCTTTCAAGCTTCCGCCAAGAGGTATGTATAAATAATGTGTTAGAAAACGATTTAATGTCATATGCCACTTTTGCCAAAATTGTTGAATATTTAGCGACTTATATGGTGAATCGAAGTTTATTGGTAGTTTTATGTTAAATAGTAGAGCAATGCCGATCGCCATATCACAATAACCACTAAAATCAAAATATAGCTGGAATGTATATGAAAGTGCTGAAATCCACCCCTCAACTACGTTTAGCTGAGAAGAGTTGTTAAAACCGTTGCTAACCCAATGAGCAAGCGTGTCGGCGATTACTGCTTTTTTGAACAAGCCGATAAAGAAGATGGTAAGACCCTTTTCGATATTATCAAACTGTAATCGCTGCAACGCACGATCTCGAATCTGTGGGATAATTTCGCCATGTCGAACTATTGGACCAGCAATTAATTGTGGAAAGAAAACAACGAACAAGACATATTCCCCAAATGTTTGTCCTTTTGTTTCCCCCCGGTAAGTATCGACAAGATAACCAGATTGTTGAAAGGTAAAAAAGCTAATTGCTAGGGGAAGTACTACGTTTGGTACTTCGATGTTAGTCGATAGCAAATAATTTATATTGTCAATGAAGAAATTGTAATATTTAAAATAGCCGAGTAGTCCTATATTAATGAGTATACCAATAGCTAGCAGTATCATATTCGAACGACGTTCGAGAAGTTTAACAAAACAATAATTAATTGCAATGGAGATCATTATAATCGGAAGTAATCGCAGATTCCAAAAGGAATAGAAGATTAAGGAGGAAAATATGATCAATGATAATGCCGCTATTTGGTACCTGCTCATCATGTAAAACAAAAAAAACACTATTGGGAGAAAAATAAAAATGAATTCGTATGAATTAAACAGCATAAAGCAGCATCCCTCTATAGTTGAATATGTCGAAATTTGTTATGTATGTTTAGCATGATAACAAATTATTCATGTGTTGGGAATACCCTATATGTAGAAATATGTCCATAACCCTTAATTTCGAAAGAATATCTTTAATGAATGGATGCTTATTAATTGAGGTATGATAAGTGCTAACATGACGTACTTGAAGCGGGGGATGCATGGTGCCATGGTGGCAGGCTTTACTTATCTTGGCGATCGTCGTGATCATCATAGGATTTCTCTTCTCGATGCGAGTCGTTCGTGATGTCGAACGAGGTAAGCAGATGGATCATGGCGTCGGTGGGAGGGTCTCGAAGCATAAGATTAGGGCGAACCCGATCTTCTGGGTCTATATCGCGTTCACCTTCATCGTCCTAGCCGTGATGGTCTACTACATCTTCATAGATCCTGAAGGTGCTTACTAATTTAAGAGGAGTACAATTGATTATGGAGAAGAAAACTTACTATGTATCGGTACAGGCGGAGTCGATCATGGAGCAACAAGGTGACGCCGCGTATGAATTTGAGATTCAAGCTTCAGATCGAGATCTTGGCATCTTACAGGAGATGTTTGAGACGCTAGAGGACTCTGACAATCTAACGTCGATTCGCGCACATATCCCGTATGTACAATACCATGATGATCCAGAGAATGATGAATATGATGTGCAGCTGCAGACGATCTACCGTAAGCTGCATGAGCTAGGCACTCCTGAGACGAAGCGGCATATCGAGAGCATGGGGATATTGGATGGATTACAGCAGTGAGATAAGGCTATTCCAACACCGTCTGATCTATAACGATCAGCGGTTTTTTTGTATGACAAGAACAATTACTTGACAGTGATGGAGTGATCGATTAAGATGATAAAAGTTAATATACTGTCAAGGCAAATGCCTTAACACGGTATTGGAGGTCGTGCATCATGGCTAAACATCCTTCTGAGCAAGCTATGTTGGCTAAGACGACTCGCATGAACTTCCTATTCGATTGGTATGAATCGCTGCTCACCGATCGGCAGCGTACGTATATGCGATATTACTTCCACGATGATTACTCACTCGGTGAGATCGCGGCGGAATTTGCAGTATCTAGACAAGCGGTGTATGATCAACTCAAGCGCACCGAAGCGCTTCTCGAGCAATACGAGGAGAAGCTAGGGCTACTAGCAAGATATGAAGAGCGACAACGAACGATACATGAGATGCGGGAAGTGTTGGCTCAGTTACCTGCCCACCACCGCAGCATATTCGACAAGCATCTCGATCGTCTCGACCAGTTGGATCGATCGTAGGTGGTGGATGTTCATGATCCCAGGGTCCCGAGAGGACAGGATAGTCTCTGAGCATAGGGGGGAGATCGAATGGCGTTTGAAGGGTTGGCCAGCAGATTACAGAACGTATTTGGCAAACTGCGAGGTAAAGGCAAGGTTACAGAAGACGATGTGAACGAAGCGATGCGCGAAGTTCGCATGGCGCTGCTTGAAGCGGACGTGAACTTCAAGGTCGTGAAAGAATTCATCAATAAGGTGAAGGAACGCGCGATCGGTCAGGAGGTTATGAAGAGCTTCACACCGGGCATGGTCGTCATCGATATCGTGAATAAAGAATTAACCGAGCTAATGGGTGGCACGCAGAGTAAGCTCGCTCGTTCGAACCGGCCGCCGACGGTTATCATGATGGCGGGACTGCAGGGTGCAGGTAAGACGACGACATCAGGCAAGCTCGCGCGCCTTCTGCAGAAGCAGAACCATAAGCCGCTCTTGGTCGCCGCGGATATCTATCGCCCGGCTGCGATCAAGCAGCTGCAGATTCTTGGCGAACAGATCAAAGCACCAGTATTCTCGATGGGCGAGACGAATCCGGTCGAGATCGCAGCTGGTGGGCTACAATATGCCAAAGACAATAATCTCGACTATGTCATCATCGATACGGCAGGGCGGCTTCATATCGATGAGCATCTCATGGACGAGCTGAAGCAGATCCGCGAAGCGGTGAAGCCTGATGAGATCTTGCTCGTCGTCGATTCGATGACCGGTCAAGACGCGGTGAATGTCGCACAGAGCTTCAATGAGCAGTTAGAGCTAAGCGGTGTTGTGCTGACGAAGCTGGACGGTGATACGCGTGGTGGTGCAGCGATCTCGGTCAAGGCCGTGACCGGATGTCCGATCAAGTTCGCCGCGATGGGGGAGAAGATCGATGCACTCGAGCCATTCCATCCTGAGCGGATGGCATCCCGGATCCTCGGTATGGGCGATATGCTATCTCTGATCGAGAAGGCCCAATCTACGATCGATGCAGAGAAAGCAGCCGAGCTGGAGCGCAAGATGCGTCGCGCGGAGTTCACACTCGAAGATTTCCAGCAGCAGCTAGAGCAGATCAAGCAGATGGGACCACTCGATCAAGTTCTCGGTATGCTACCGGGTATGGGGAAGGCCAAAGGCTTGAAAGATCTGAAGGTCGATGAGAAGCAGATGGCGCGCACGGAAGCGATCATCAAGTCGATGACACGTGAAGAGCGTGAGAAGCCCGAGATCATCAACGCTAACCGCCGCAAGCGAATCGCTAGTGGTAGCGGTACTAGCTTGCAGGATGTGAATCGTCTGCTCAAGCAGTTCGACGATATGCGTAAGATGATGAAGCAGTTTTCCTCGATGATGGGTGGCAACAAGGGTAAGGCATTGAAGAAGCTAGGCAAGGGCAAAGGGCTTCGCTTTCCGTTCGGTTGATCCTTACGGCACCATGCCTGACAGCCTGATCGATAAGAGCAGTTTATATGAAGGAGGTGAATATACACATGGCAACACGTATTCGTCTGAAACGCATGGGTGCGCATAAAGCCCCTTACTACCGCGTAGTTGTAACGGATTCCCGTTCCCCACGCGATGGTCGATTCATCGAAGAGATCGGTACGTATAACCCACTTACAGAGCCGTCTACAGTGACGATCGACGAAGAGAAAGCTTTGAAGTGGCTGAAGAACGGCGCGCAAGCGTCCGATACTGTACGCAGTCTTTTCAGCAAAGCCGGCATCATGACCAAATTTCACGAGAGCAAGCTGCAGAAATAACGTCATTGATTCGGGGGAATAATGATGAAAGAATTAATCGCCGTGATCGCGAAGCGACTCGTTGATCATCCCGAAGAAGTCCGTGTGTCGGAAGTAGAGAAAGAGCATCTCATCGTGTATGAACTATCGGTACATCCGAATGATGTTGGCAAAGTGATCGGTAAGCAGGGACGAATCGCGAAAGCGATTCGCACTGTGGTCACTTCAGCGGCGGTTAAGGAGCAGAAGCGAGTCGCCGTCGACATCGTATCCTAGGGCAGGGGTGATCCTCGCCCTTTTTTTGCAATCCGAACCGCAATACCAATATAACTTACAGGTGGAGAGTAATTCGATGCCAGAAACGTACTATACAGTAGGTAAAATCGTGAATACACACGGCCTAAAGGGCGAACTAAAGATACTGCCAACAACGGATTTTCCTGAAGAACGCTTCAGGAAGGGCAGTGAACTCGTCATCGAACATGAGAAGCTTGGCAGCCGAATTCCGGTCACGATCGAAGCAGCCAAGCTTCATAAAAATACATATCTAGTCAAGCTACATCCATTCAATGACATCAACGAGGTGGAGGGCTTCAAGGGTGGCGTCCTGAAGGTCAGCTCGAAATGGTTGACAGAGCTGGAACCCGGTGAATATTATCATCATGAGATCATGGGTTGCAGTGTGTTGACGGAGGATGGGGAAGAGCTGGGCGTTATCACGGAGATACTATCACCTGGAGCGAATGATGTCTGGGTCGTGCAACGTGATGCAGGTAAGCCCGTGCTGATCCCGTATATCGATGATGTTGTGAAGCAGGTCGATGTGAAGGAGAAGCGCATCATTATTCATCTCATGGAAGGTTTGATCTAATAGCATGCGGATTGATGTTCTGACCTTGTTCCCAGCCATGTTCCAAGGCTTCGTGAGTGAGAGTATCATCGGGAAAGCGATCGATAAAAGCGCTGTCTCTGTGAACTTAATCAACTTCCGAGATTATGCTCATAACAAGCATTCAACTGTGGATGATTATCCGTATGGTGGTGGGGGCGGTATGGTACTCAAACCAGAACCGGTATTCACTGCGATCGAAGCGCTCGTTAGCGAAGCCTCTCGATCAAAGCCTCGTATCATCTTGATGTGCCCCCAAGGCACTCCCTATACACAGGAGATCGCAGAGCATCTAGCAGAGGAGGAACATCTCGTCTTCATATGCGGGCACTACGAAGGCTATGATGAACGAATCCGCGAGCATCTCGTAACGGATGAGCTGTCGATCGGTGACTATGTATTGACTGGGGGGGAGCTACCTGCGATGGTTGTCATCGATAGTGTCGTGCGACTGTTGCCGGGTGTGTTAGGGAATGAGACGTCAGCTGTGACGGATTCGTTCAGTACGGGATTGCTCGAGCATCCGCATTACACGCGCCCCGCAGAGTTTCGTGGCTGGAAGGTCCCTGATGTGTTATTATCCGGTCATCATGGCCATATCGATGCCTGGCGACATCGCGAGTCGCTTCGCAGGACGTGGCTTCGAAGACCCGAGCTACTACGCGCACGAATGCTGAATGAGCAGGAGAAAGCGTGGATCTCGGAGTGGGAGAGCGAGCGCCATATGAGTGATGAACGACATGAATAAACGGTCTGTAAAGTAACGTGAAAGTCTTGTCATCTGAGCGTTGCTATGGTATTATTATATTCGTTGTGTTAAGGACGGGTGGTCCTCTGCTCAGGCGATGATTGGGCGTATGTGAACCCCATAGCGGCAAGAACACCTACGGTGGAAGGAGGTAGTCATATGAATCTGTTACAAGAGATTACTCGTGAACAACTGCGTTCGGATATTCCGTCATTCCGTCCGGGAGATACGCTTAAGGTATACGTGAAGGTTATCGAGGGTACTCGTGAACGTATTCAGTTGTTTGAAGGTGTGGTTATTAAGCGTCGCGGAGGCGGCATCAGCGCTACATTCACCGTACGGAAGATCTCCTACGGCGTAGGCGTTGAGCGTACTTTCCCACTGCATACACCTAAGATTGATAAGATCGAAGTGGCTCGTCGTGGTAAAGTTCGCCGTGCGAAGCTTTATTATCTGCGTGCACTGCGCGGTAAAGCCGCAAGAATCCAAGAAATTCGTTAATGGAATAGGAAGAAGCAGAGGCTTGCGTGCAAGTCTCTTTTCTTTTTTTTTACATAGGAAAGTTACATCGTTAACGCGATAAAGCTTGGTGTGACCTACCTATTGGCGATAATACTGTCCGCTTGACGCTGTCGCTCATCCTCATCCGTGATTTTCCTCGATAGAGGTTTTATCATAAGGGGATTATATGGGATTATCGTGTGCAGCATAGGCGTTCTGAATTGTGATAAGATTATAGGATATAGAGCAGGCTTAGTCCTGCTAAGCTGTAATGAATGTTGATAACGTTGCTTCAGAGAAGAGGAGGTGCTGTGCTGTGACGATCCAATGGTTTCCGGGTCATATGGCGAAGGCACGCAGACAGATCGAAGAGAAATTAAAGCTAATCGATATCGTCATCGAACTACTCGATGCTCGAATACCGCTATCCAGTCGTAATCCGATGGTCGACGACATACTGGCGGGCAAGAGACGGCTTGTCGTGTTGAACAAGGTGGACCTAGCGGATCCGAAGATAACAGACGAATGGGTGCGTTACTTTGGGGATCTAGGGCTGCAAGCGCTTCCGATCGATTCGGCGTCCGGTAAGAACGTTCAGATGATCATCACGCGTAGTAAGCAGATCCTGCAGGATAAGATCGAAGCCCAGATCAAGAAAGGCATCACGCCACGTGCGATACGAGGCCTAATCGTAGGGATCCCGAATGTCGGGAAGTCGACGCTGATCAACCGACTGGCTGGTCGAAGCATCGCCCAGACTGGGGATCGTCCGGGTGTTACGAAAGGCCAGCAGTGGATCAAGGTCGGCAAAGAGATGGAGCTGCTGGATACACCGGGTATCCTGTGGCCTAAGTTTGAGGATGAGCTGGTAGGCTTGCGTCTCGCAGCTACTGGGGCGATCAAGGAAGAGATCTTGAATGTGGAGGATGTCGCCTTCTACGCGGTGAAAGCGCTGATCAACCAATATGAAGCGGCGATCAAAGAACGGTATGCCATACAGTATGAGCAGCTTGATCTGGATAATCCACATGAGATCGTCGAGATCATGGAGGCGATCGGACGCAAGCGCGGCTGCTTGCAGAGCGGTGGAACGGTCGATCTCGAGAAAGCATCGCTCGCGATCCTACGTGATCTTCGTAGCGGCAAGCTTGGCAGGATAAGCCTGGAGCAACCAGTATAGAGGGAATGAGCAGTTCTACTATGTATAGCTATAGGTCGTTAGTGAATCGATGATCGATTCGTTGCAGTGTCGTAATCTTGTTAGGCGGGGGAGATCGGTATGCTTGAGTATGAACAGGAGCTATGGGGACAAGGCTACAGCAGGATCGCAGGGATCGACGAAGTGGGACGTGGCTGTCTGCTTGGGGATGTCGTAGCAGCTGCCGTCATCTTGCCAGAACATCTAGAGCTGCCCGGAGTGAATGATTCAAAGAAACTAAGCGCGAAGAAGCGCGAACAACTGTATGAGATGATCATGGCTCACGCGTTAGCGGTCGGGATCGGTCGTGTCGATGCAGCGACGATCGATCAGATCAACATCAAGCAAGCAGCTAGGCTCGCGATGAAGCAGGCGCTAGAGATACTCATGCATTCCGTACAGCCAGACTATCTGTTGATCGATGCGGAGAAGGTAGACTCACCGATCCGGCAGCTATCGATCATACATGGAGATGCACGCAGCCAGTCGATCGCGGCAGCATCGATCATCGCCAAAGTAACGCGTGATCGACTATGTCTGGATTGGGATCTGCAGTATCCGGAGTATGGAATAGCCAGTCACAAAGGGTATGCAACGAAGGACCACAGATCGAACATCGTAGCGTATGGAGCGTGTCCTCTGCACCGACGTTCGTTCCTGTCGAATATCCTGGCAGAACAACAAAGCTTGTTCTAGTGTACAGTGTCCAAGATCAGGGCCCATGATCTGGTGCCTATCATCTATACATATCTATAACCGATATAAGCTCTAACCGATATATATAGTAGTATGGTTGACGAAGCGAAGGAGGGGAGTCAGCAGATGAATATCGGGCACATGGCAAGAGCGATCATGGGGGAAGCACAGACCCATAAGCAGGATGCGAAGATGATGGCGCTCAAAGACGGGCAAGTCGTACGTGGCGTCGTGCTACAGCTGCTCGATGGGCAGGATGCGTTCATCTCCGTGAATGGAGCTCGGATAAGAGCGCATCTCGAAACTCCTCTCCAGATCGGACAAGCCGCTTGGCTGCAGGTTCAGCCGCAGTCGGAGGACGGCATGCTGATCTTACGTGCGTTAACACTCAGTAATAGCCAATCTTCGGAAGAGCTTGTCGTTAAGCTGCTGCAACAGCTGGGGCTTAAGGACGGACCGGTGAATCGTGAGATCATCCGCCAAGCACATGATCTAGGTGTGCAGCTGAGTGCGAAGGATGGGAGGTCGCTGTCTATGTTCCTGACGAATGCTGATCGTCCTGCGAATATGGACGCGTCCAGATGGACGCAAAGTGCGATCATCACGCAGCAACGAGGCCTGCCGTTAACAACGCAGACTGTCCAGAGTATCGGTACTGTGCTGCACGGTAAGCCGCTCCCTGAACAGCTAATGGATGTTCGAGCTCAGCTAACACAACATCTTGCGTCTGGAGATGCTCAGACAGCCCAGCTGTCGCAAGCAGCGCGTAGCATCGTAAGTAAATTATCAGATACGATCGGACTCTGGCTGACAGATGCATCGGCTGAGCGTATGATAGCCCAAGAAAGTCACCAGACAGGACAACGTTCAGGCGCCATGATGCCAGATGGAAGTGGCCAGACAGCGATGTTAAGCAGCAGACAGGGTGTACAGCCAGAGAGCCATATCCAGGGTCAGGCGAATCGAGCTTCGATGATCCAAGAACCTGTACCGACTAATCCAACATCAGCGGTGACAAGCAGTGTTCCAAGAGGGAATGAGCAGGGGGGAGGAGCAGGCTCCTCGACTGGAACCACGACTGCAGCAACGAACTCCTCCGCGTTGCGGGATCTCTCGGTCCCTCCTGGCGGTGCTTCACCAGCTGGATCAGCATCCGATGCGGGATCGACAGTCCGGGGGCTAGGAGGCACTGCCCTAACGCAAGCTGCGATGCCCGGACAGTTGGGTGGACAAGACATCAGAAGTCATATGACTGATCCCGAGGGAAGGTCTGCCTCAGCCCATCAAGTGAGCCATAGCCATACGTTTACTGCTCAACCAGTTGATGGATCGATGCTGAAGCAACTGCTACAAGCACTAGGATTCGGTTATGAGCATGATCTGATGGAGAGGTTCGTGCTGCAGCAGCAACCGATGGGTAGGGAAGCTAGTAGCCCTCATGCGGCGGCGATGCTCGGGCAGCAACCAGAGCTTGGAGATCTACCCACTACGCAGAGTGGCATGCCGCAAGCTTCTGCGGAATCGATCAAGAGCTTGCTGCTTCAAGCGGCAGGACTCGAGCAGCTGCCAGCGGCGTTACGAGAATCGATCCAACAGGTGGCGCAGACGATTACAGGGCAGCAGCTGCTCTTGACGGCTGATCGCGCTGCACCACTTAATTACGTTACGTTGTTCGTCCCTTTCTATAATGAGAAAGGGGAGCAGATGGCATCTGTCCACGTCCAGACACGCAAAGGGAAGTGTGGGCTGCTCGACAGTGATAACTGCAATCTGCTATTCGATCTTCAGCTTTCGACGCTTGGCGAACTGATGATCGATGTGCAAGTAACGGAACGGATCGTCGCGCTGCGCATCTTCAATGAACATCCCTTGATGCACGAACTGGTCGAAGAGGGGAAGCCGCATATCAAGCAAGCTATCGAAGAGCTCGGCTACCGACTGTCTCATATGAAGACGCTGCCGTTACCGGAGCCACCTTCCTCACCGCTTACGTCGAAGGCTGAGGAGCCGCAGACGCAGCTCAGACGGTATGCGTCCGGCAGCACATACAAAGGGGTGGATCTCCGTATATGAGACGAAGTAGACCATCACCAACATCTCGTGAGCAAGCGGTCGCCTTACGGTATGATGCAGACGTGCAAGAGGCTCCGGTCGTCGTTGCGAAAGGCAAGGGACTCGTCGCCAAACAGATCATCGAGAAGGCGAAGGAGCACGATATCCCGATACAAGAAGACGCGTCTCTCGTAGAGGTGTTATCTAAGCTGGAATTGAATCAACAGATCCCAGCCGAGCTCTACCAGCTAGTCGCAGAGGTGCTCAGTTTCGTATATCGTTCGGACCAAAAAGCGAAGGAATGGGGCGATGCGAATGGTCGGGACTGACGGGTGGCAGCATGATGCGAAGCTCCAGACACCACGTCGCATCAGCCGCAAAGAGCTGGGTGCGTTAGGGGAGGAGGCTGCGATCAAGCATCTCGTGAAGCTAGGTTATCGTATCCTCGATCGGAACTGGCGCTGTCGACTTGGTGAACTAGACGCAGTAGTGACGGATGGTGATATGCTCGTATTCGTGGAGGTTAGGACGAGGTCGACAGCGAGATTCGGGACGGGAGCAGAGTCCGTCGACACGCGCAAGCAGATGAAGCTGAGACAGCTGGCGTTAGCATATATGCGCGAACGAGCATGGTCGCAAGAGAAGAGCCTTCGCTTCGACGTCGTCTCTGTGAGGCGTACGTCCGATGGGCGATATGAACTCGACCATATCAAGCATGCTATATAAGAGATCGGAGACGGAACACGTTGTGTATAGCTCAGCGACATAAGAACTCCTAGGCGGTATGCTCGCCTAGGAGTTCTTATATTATTCGTATGAGATTGTTATCGCACAGGCGAAAGACATGACTCGTCGTGAAGCGGTCTATGACGTCTCATCGTTATGCCCGCTCACAGTGGGTGATCATACGATCTCGTTGGTTGCCGCTAGCTCTGGCTCAGAACTGGTATGACTTAGCTGTCTGCTTGGTGCCGATGTCCTCCTGACGATCAGCGAGAGGACGAGTGCGACGAGTGCGAAGATTAAGCCTACCGTAAAGCTGGCGTGGATGCCTGCATTAATCGCTTCAGCATCCGATGGATTAGCTGTAGACAGGTAGTATTCCGCTTGTCTGGAAGCCAGTATGCTCATGAAGAATGCGACACCGATCGCCCCCGCGACTTGCTGCAGCGTGTTCAACAGCGCAGTGCCATGCGGGTAATGCGCAGGCGTTAGTCCGTTCATCGCATTCGTCTGGACTGGCATCATGATCAGCGAGATCGCGATCATCATCACGCTATGGAGCAAGATGATGATCGCCGTGCTCGTCGTTAAGGTAATCTGCGTGAAGCAGTACATGACGATGACCAGCATCAGACAACCAGGTAAGATCAACGCACGTGGGCCATATCTGTCGAATAGCTTGCCGGCAAGCGGAGAGAATAGGCCGTTCAACACACCACCCGGCAACAGGACGAGACCCGAGACGAATGCGCTAAGTAGAAGTGCCCCTTGCATATAGATCGGCAGCAATAACAAGGTTGAGAACATCGTCATCATCACGATGATGATCAGGACGACTGCGACACTGAACATCGGATATCGGAATACTCGGAAGTCTAGGATCGGCTGCTTGGATAGTAGCTGAGTGATGATGAAGAGAAGCAGCGCGACGCCTCCGACCGCAAGGGAGATCATCACTTCCGGTGCAGTCCACCCACCGGTCTCTGGATTGCCAGCACTACCGAAGCCGTATACGACTCCGCCAAATCCAATCGTAGACAAGATGACGGCGATCATATCGACTCTAGGCTTCGTGATGATCGACACGTTCTTCAAGTATACGAAAGCGAACAAGATGGAGAATATCATGAACGGCAGGACTAAGAAAAACATCCAACGCCAGCTCAGTTCATCCAAGATAAGACCACCGATCGTCGGTCCGATAGCAGGTGCGAACATGATGACGAGACCGATGCTGCCCATCGCTGCGCCACGGTTCGCAGGTGGGTAGAGTAGGAGGATCGTATTCATCATGACAGGAAGCATCAGACCCGCACCTACCGCCTGTATGAGACGACCAGCTAACAGCATGGGGAAGCCAGGTGCGATCCCACTAATAAGCGTGCCAAGGGTGAATAAGATCAAGGCTCCGATGAACATCTGCCGCGTCGTGAACCACTGGACGAGTAGAGCAGAGATCGGGATAAGGATGCCGACGATGAGCATATATCCGGTTGAGAGCCAGGTGATCGTCGTATATGGGACGGCGAGTTCTTCGCTAAGCCTCTGAAAAGCTACGTTTAATAACGTCTCATTCAGTATGGAGAAAAATGCTCCGATGATGAGCGAGATTAAGATCGGCAGTCGTTTTACATCTGGAGCCGACGTGTGTTGTTGTTCATGCGTTCCTTCAAGATTCATCTATGTACCACTCCTTCTATATGTGTCATATGGGTATGACTTCATTATTATGAAGAGATCAGGGAGTGGTGTCAATCAGAATATGTTAATTATGTTATGTTGTTGCTTGTCCTACCATGTTATCCGATATCGGACAGCATCAGCCTCTCTCTTGAAGGAGAGATCCATCGTCCGATCGAAGGTGGGTTCATCCCAATAAGCGGGAAGTTCAAGCTCATGCTTGCGTGTAAACTTCTGCAGGGCATCCTCAAGCGAGTTGGCCGGGATGATATGATCTCTCTCGATGAAGCCTGGAATCTCGTTATATAGCTGCTCAAACCGATATTTCTGCATCGATCGCACGCCCTTTCCCAAGTATTCTACAGGCCATTGTAACAGATAAGAGACGATGAGATAAACACGCAATTCACGTTGATTATTCACCACTATTCGTCTGATCGAGCGCTCGGTACTGGATCGCCTCCGCGACATGCGGTGTATCAATCTGCTCACAACCATCGAGATCCGCGATCGTCCGGGCAATCTTCAGGATGCGGTCATGGGCGCGAATACTTAGCCCGAGCGCATCGTAATATTCCCGAAGCAGTAGCCTCGCTTCCTGAGATAACGTACAGTATCTGCGTAATCTCGCGCCTTGCAGCTCCCGATTCGTATGAAACGATTCGTGTCGGTACCGGAAGGATTGTCTCTCCTCAGCTGCGGAGATCAGCTCGCGCATCGTGGCCGAGGAGAGGCTCGCGCCATCATCCTGTAGATGATCATAATCCATATATGGCATCTCGACATGAAGATCGATCCGATCTAATAGTGGTCCAGAGATCCTGGATACATACTGCTCCTTCTTATAGGTCGAGCAGGTGCAGGTTCGCTTCCCGCGAGATCCTGCATATCCACATGGACAAGGATTCATCGCAGCGACGAGCAGAAATCTCGTCGGAAATGTGCAAAACATCCTCGCCCGCCCGATCGTGACGTGGCCATCCTCAATCGGCTGTCTAAGCACTTCAAGCACTGACCTGGAGAATTCGGGCAACTCGTCGAGGAACAAGACGCCATGATGGGACAGACTGACCTCACCTGGTCGCGGGATACCACCGCCACCGATCAGACCGGCAGTTGAGATCGTATGATGCGGCGCACGAAATGGACGTTCTCTCATAAGCTGACCATGTGCAGTTAGCTTGCCTACGACACTGTAGATGGCCATCGATTCGAGAGACTCCTCTTCCGTTAGAGGCGGCAAGATCGTCGGCAGCCTTCGTGCGATCATCGTCTTCCCCGTACCTGGAGGGCCGATCAGAAGCATATGGTGACGGCCGGCCGCTGCGATCATGGCAGCACGCTTCGCATGTAGTTGTCCGCGCACATCGAGGAAATCCTCGAACGAATCGCTCGAGTCATCGGTTATATCCGATTGATTAACGATATTAACTACCCGGTTATCGGAGAGATGATCCAGCTCCCGCAGTTCACCAAGCGACTCGATCGGGATGACCTGAATATCGCGAATGACGGCTGCTTCTGCTGCGTTGTCAACGGGTAGGACGACACGTTCGAAGCCGGCTTGCTTCGCCGCTGCGACCATCGGTAAGACACCGGGTACTGGTCGAACCTTCCCTTCCAACGATAGCTCTCCGATGAACATGATCTTCGCAAGCGCTGTTGCGAGCTGACGGGAGGCAGCCAGAACTCCTGCTGCGATCGCTAGGTCGAAGGCGGAGCCTTCCTTGCGCAGATCAGCTGGGGCTAGGTTGATCGTGACGCGCTCCTGAGGGAATCGATAGCCGGTATTTTTGATAGCTGCGCGGATCCGATCGACGGATTCACGAACCGCTGAATCGGGCAGGCCGACGAGCTGGATGTGTGGCAAGCCGTTCGCGATATCGGCTTCCACCTCGACGACATAGCCATGAATACCTTGTATACAACAACCATAAACTTGTCCGTACATACGAAAAAAACACCCTTTCCTTCACTGTATTAGTGGCATTAGTGCCGGTGACGCATCACCCGACCGTGCATGGTCGTCAGACAGTGGAATAGGGTGCTTCCTCCATTCCAGATGGTTACGATATTCGGTTCTCTTAAGTAGATTATACGACATAAGTTTAGATAATCCTTCTAGTGATATGCATGATCTTCCAATATGGTGGACATAATAGGAAGTGAGGTGATCGAATCATGATGCAGAACAAGCCTTACTTCTGTCCGAACTGTCGCTCCAATCGTGTGAAGTTTAATGTGATCTCTAGTACATACCAGCAGTTCATGAAGAACGCGGTGACGGGTGAAGTGATGAGCATCGAAGAGCCGCAAACCGTCGATGATCATGAAGCGACGATACAGTGTCTCGTCTGTCAATTCACCGGTAACGAGATGCGCTTCATCAAGCAGGCCGAACGTGACCCGCGCGTACCGCAGCCCGAGAACGGCATACTCTGAATGGATCATGCATAAGTGATGACGAGGCTTCGATCTCGGGTGGTCCGAAGGCTTCTTAATGGAAGATTGCTAAAAGCTGAAAGAGATGAACGTATTCCATTCGTCATGGACGGATGAGGGAATACGTTTTTTTGTATTTCCTACGCAATAAGATTAATCGAGCGAATCCGCGAGGATTCTACTTCTGGGAAGAGGATTATGCAAAAAAATCGAGGATGCTGTCACAAAAATGTAAAGAAACATTCGAAGATTCGTGATACAATAGATAAGGTCTGTGCAGAAACGTATCGAATACGTTTACATGCCAGATATTTGCACGTTCCATTACATATACAGATCATCGAGCTGCTATAAGCGCTTGACTTGGTCAAGCTCTTCATTCATGAACGATCGAACAGGAGGAATATGGATGAATATCCACGAGTATCAGGGTAAAGAAGTACTTAAGCGTTACGGCGTCAAAGTACCGGAAGGCAAAGTGGCATTCACCGTCGATGAAGCGGTCGCTGCTGCTCAGCAGCTTGGCTTACCGGCAGTCGTGAAGGCCCAGATCCATGCTGGCGGCCGCGGTAAAGCAGGCGGCGTCAAGGTCGCAAAGACGATGGACGAGGTTAAGAGCTATGCTTCGGAGATTCTAGGCAAGGTGCTAATCACGCATCAGACCGGTCCAGAGGGTAAGGAAGTGAAGCGACTGCTCATCGAGCAAGGCTGTGATATTAGGAAAGAGTACTATGTCGGAGTAGTCGTTGACCGTGGAACGGGACGCGTCGTTATGATGGCTTCGGAAGAAGGCGGCACAGAGATCGAGGAGGTCGCAGCTAAGACTCCGGAGAAGATCATCAAGGAGGTCATCGATCCAGCAGTAGGTTTGCAACCATTCCAAGCAAGGAAGCTGGCTTATGGCATCAATATCCCGAACGAGCTGGTGAACAAAGCCGTGTCATTCATGATCGGTTTATATGAAGCTTTCGCCGACAATGACTGCTCGATCGCCGAGATTAACCCGCTTGTCGTGACAGGCGACGGAGAAGTGATGGCGCTAGATGCTAAGCTGAACTTCGATTCGAACGCACTGTTCCGTCATAAGGACATCCTTGAGATGCGAGATCTTGATGAGGAAGATGAGAAGGAGATCCAGGCCTCCAAGTTCGATCTAAGCTATATCGCGCTTGATGGGAACATCGGATGTATGGTGAATGGTGCTGGACTCGCGATGGCGACGATGGATATTATCAAATATTATGGCGGAGAGCCAGCTAACTTCCTCGATGTTGGTGGCGGGGCTACGACTGAGAAGGTTACAGAAGCCTTCAAGATCATCCTGTCTGATCTCAACGTGAAGGGTATCTTCGTTAATATCTTCGGCGGCATCATGCGCTGCGACGTGATCGCGAACGGTGTCGTAGAAGCGGCCAAGCAGATCGGACTGGACCGCCCGCTCGTCGTGCGTCTGGAAGGCACGAACGTCGACCTCGGTAAGCAGATCTTGCAGGAATCCGGACTGAATATCGTGGCAGCCGACTCCATGGCTGATGGCGCTCAGAAGATCGTATCTCTCGTAAACTGATAATAAAGGATGTGACATAGATGAGCATATTACTAGATAAGAATACTAAGATCATCACTCAGAATATGACCGGTAAGACAGGCATGTTCCATACGAAGAGCTGTCTCGAGTACGGTGCTCAGATGGTGGCAGGTACAGCACCAGGCAAGGGCGGCCAGCAGGTTGATTTTGAACTGGAGAACGGTAAGACCGTGACACTCCCGGTATATAACACGGTGAAGGAAGCGAAGGACGCGACTGGTGCGACTGCGTCTGTCATCTACGTGCCGCCTGCATATGCAGCCGACTCGATCATGGAGGCGGTCGATGCTGAGCTAGACCTAGTCGTCTGTATCACAGAAGGCATACCCGTACTCGATATGGTGAAGGTTAAGCGTTACATGGAAGGTAGCAAGACGGTACTGATCGGACCGAACTGTCCAGGCATCACGACTCCAGGCCAGTCGAAGATCGGTATCATGCCGGGTTACATCCATGCACCAGGTCATGTCGGGGTCGTCTCCCGCTCTGGCACACTAACTTACGAAGCGGTTCATCAGCTGACGACTCGTGGCATCGGTCAATCGACAGCAGTCGGCATCGGTGGAGATCCGGTCAAAGGCATGGAATTCATCGACGTATTATCTCGCTTTAACGATGACCCTGATACCTATGCGGTCATCATGATCGGCGAGATCGGTGGTACGGCAGAGGAAGAAGCGGCAGAGTGGATCAAGGCGAACATGAAGAAGCCGGTCGTCGGCTTCATCGGCGGACAGACAGCGCCTCCTGGGAAGCGCATGGGGCATGCTGGCGCCATCATCTCCGGCGGTAAGGGAACAGCTGCCGAGAAGATCAAGGTCATGGAGGCATGCGGCATTCGCGTCGCTCCGACACCGTCCGAGATGGGTGCGACGCTAGTCGAAGCGTTGAAGGAGAACGGCATCCTCGACCGGTGCATTACAGTGAAGTAGATCCATATCAGTTAGTAGCATGAATGTCATATCGTGTTATCGGATAGGTAAGCAACCTTCCATGTCGATACTCTCGACTCGGAAGGTTGCTTTTTTATTATCTATATTATAAGAATGGAGTGAATGTGAGATGGAGCATAGAGATATATTGTTCGGTATGAGAGAGATCAGGGGAGTTGGAGAGAAGACGCTCACAACATTGCGTAAGAGTATTCACAACCTTCAAGATCTGCTCGAGATGGATATCGCAGAGCTAGTTAGAATCGGTATCGAGAAGCATCGGGCGGTCTTGATCAAGAGGACATTAAGTGAATCATTCGTTTCCGCTCGGCATGAAGAGTATCGTAAGGCAGGTATCTGTACGATCGTACTTGGGGATGAAGACTATCCTCCTCTACTAGAGCAGCTCACGTACCCGCCGTCGGTCTTATACGTCAGAGGCGATCCCGCACTGTTAACACACCCGTCGATCGCCGTCGTCGGGACACGAAGAGCGACTTCATACGGTAAACGAGCGACCCGTAAGCTCGTCTCGGAGCTCGCTGGCTTCGGCCTCGGGATCGTAAGCGGTATGGCGCGTGGTATCGATACGGAAGCCCACCGTATGAGCTTACAGGTCGGAGCACCTTCTATCGCTGTGCTCGGTACCGGTCTCGATGTCATATATCCGAAGGAGAACGAGCAGCTGATCGAACGAATGGCGGCAGAAGGTGTGGTCATCTCGGAGAGTCCGCTCGGCCAACCGATCCGGCAAGGCTTGTTCTATCTTCGCAATCGAATCATCGCAGGTCTGGCGATCGGAACACTGGTCGTCGAAGCGGATGAGAATAGCGGGGCGTTGATCACAGCGAGGTATGCGAACGATGATAATCGCGAAGTATTCGTCGTACCCGGTTCGATCTTCTCTCCCCAGAGTCATGGGACGCTCGCATGGATGAAAGATCACCGTGCGAAGGGCATCACGAGTGGGGTGGAGATCGCAGATGAATATAAGCATACGATCGCCGAATTGCAGAGGCCGGACCGTCCTGTGCGACCAACGTTGACGCTTACAACCGACGAGCGTCTGGTCATGTCTTTTCTTTCTGAGGATGAGGCGACGATCGACGATCTTTTGGTCAAAACGAATTTCACGTTTGGACATTTGCATACAGTTCTGTTATCTTTACTAATTAAGAAACAGATTCAGAAGTGTCCAGGTTCCACATACGTATCTATACACTGACCTCGGAGGGGAGGAATCGCATGTGGCGGATTCACTCGTGATCGTCGAATCACCCGCAAAAGCGAAAACGATCGGTAAATATCTAGGTAGCAAATATATCGTCAAAGCGTCGATGGGTCATATCCGTGACTTGCCGAAAAGCCAGATCGGCGTAGAGATTAAAAGAGGGTTCGAACCGAAATATATCACGATACGCGGCAAAGGTAATGTATTAAAAGAGCTGAAGGATGCCAGGAAAAAAGTGAAGCATGTGTATCTGGCGGCTGACCCCGATCGTGAAGGAGAGGCGATCGCATGGCATCTCGCTCACTATCTGGAGTTAGACCAGAGCGCGAAATGTAGAGTCGTGTTCAACGAGATTACGAAGCAAGCTGTGAAAGATGCATTCAAGACGCCGCGTCCGATCAATATGGATCTCGTCAACGCACAGCAGGCGCGTCGTATCCTAGATCGACTCGTCGGCTATCAGATCAGTCCGTTATTCTGGAAGAAAGTGAAGAAGGGGCTGTCAGCAGGGCGTGTGCAATCGGTTACGGTCAAGCTCATCATCGATCGTGAGAACGAGATCAAAGCGTTCATCCCTGAAGAATATTGGACGATCACATTACAGGTTGCGCATGACGGACATGAATTCGAAGCAAAATTCTACGGTCAGAACGGTGAGAAGCTTGAACTGAGGAACGAACAGGACGTACAGCGAGTGTTGCAAGCGATAGAAGGTGCACAGCTTGTCGTCACCGATGTGAAGGAGCGTGAACGACTGCGTAATCCGGCTGCACCATTCATTACGAGCTCCTTACAGCAGGAGGCGGCACGCAAGCTGAACTATCGTGCAGCGAAGACGATGTCTGTCGCACAGCAGCTATATGAGGGCGTCGATCTTGGTAAGGAAGGCACGGTCGGTCTCATCACATATATGCGTACGGATTCGACGCGAATCTCTCCAGTAGCTCAAGAAGAAGCACGGGAATGGATCACAAGCAGATTCGGCCAGGCGTTCGTTCCGAGCACTCCGCGCGTCTATACGAAGAAGAATGCCAATGCACAAGATGCGCATGAAGCGATCCGTCCAACTTCTATCGTGCGCACGCCTGATGAGGTGAAATCGTTCTTAAGCCGCGATCAGCTCCGCTTGTACAAACTGATCTGGGAACGTTTCGTGGCCAGCCAGATGTCGTCAGCAGTGCTGGATACGATGACGGTAGATATATCAGCAGGTGATACCGTCTTCCGTGCAGTCGGATCGAAGGTGAAATTTCCCGGCTTCATGAAAGTCTATGTAGAAGGTAATGACGATGGTGGAACGGAGGAAGAGAAATTCCTCCCGCCTCTAAGCAAAGATGACCGATTAGAGCAGCTTGGCATCGAGCCGAAGCAGCATTTCACTCAGCCACCTCCAAGATATACAGAAGCGAGACTCGTTCGTGCACTGGAGGAGCTAGGTATCGGTCGTCCGAGTACGTATGCGCCGACGCTCGAAACGGTGCAGAAGCGAGGCTATGTGACGCTCGAGGATAAGAAATTCGTACCGACTGAGCTTGGTGAAGTCGTCAATCAGCTCATGGAGGAATTCTTCCCTGAGATCCTAAATGTCGAGTTTACTGCGGAGATGGAGGCTGGCCTCGATCATATCGAAGACGGTTCAGTCGATTGGGTGAAGGTGTTAGACGACTTCTATCAGACCTTCGAGAAACGGCTGAAGGTTGCCGAGTCAGAGATGGAGCAGATCGAGATTCAGGACGAAGTATCGGATGAGACCTGTGAGAAATGCGGCAGACCTCTCGTCTACAAGATGGGGAGGTTCGGCAAGTTCCTCGCTTGTTCCGGTTTTCCAGATTGTCGCAATACGAAGCCGATCGTGAAGGATATAGGCGTAGACTGTCCCGGCTGTGGGAAAGGCAAGATCATCGAGCGACGCAGTAAGAAAGGTCGTATCTTCTATGGCTGTAATCGTTATCCCGAATGCGACTTCGTCACCTGGGACAAACCGGTCGATAGACCTTGTCCGGAATGTGGATCCTTCATGGTCGAGAAGAGAGCGCGGGGCAACGTATCGGTCGCCTGCTCCAAGTGTGGGCATAAGGAAAAGAACGTCAAGGGTCAAGATGAAGAGTCAGACGCTCTGTAGCTAGGGGATCGGCATCGTCATCGTCATGATCGCCGCTTAGCAGACAGACGATATACAGTCAGTAACGAGAACGATTAGGGGGAGATATGGTGGACAGCAGTACGAAAGTAACGGTGATCGGAGCTGGACTTGCGGGTTCGGAAGCCGCTTGGCAGATCGCAAAGCGAGGCGTGCCAGTCGTACTATATGAGATGAGACCCGTGCGGATGACCCCTGCTCACCATACGGACAAATTTGCAGAGCTTGTCTGCACGAATTCACTTCGGTCAAACTCTCTCACGAATGCGGTCGGCGTTATCAAAGAAGAGATGCGTATCCTGGATTCCTTAATTCTTCGCAGCGCAGATCGACATGCGGTACCTGCAGGGGGGGCTCTCGCCGTTGATCGCGACGGCTTCTCGGGTGCTGTTACCGAGTCACTGCGAGAGCATCCGCTCATCGAAGTTCGCCATGAGGAGATCACAGAGCTTCCGGCAGGGATTACGGTGGTCGCTACAGGCCCCTTAACCTCACCGGCTCTATCTGATCAGCTTCGTGCGATTACAGGTGAGACGTACTTATACTTCTATGATGCGGCAGCACCGATCATCGAGAAGGATTCGATCGATATGGATAAGGTGTTTCTAGCCTCCCGTTATGATAAAGGGGACGCAGCATATCTTAATTGTCCGATGAGTGAAGAAGAATTCGACCGGTTTTATGATGCGCTCATCACAGCGGAGACTGCAGAGCTTAAAGATTTTGAGAAAGAAATTTATTTTGAAGGCTGTATGCCGATCGAGGTTATGGCAAAGCGCGGGAAGCAGACGATGTTATTCGGTCCGCTTAAGCCGGTCGGTCTCACAGATCCTCGTACAGGCAAGATCCCACATGCCGTCGTCCAGCTTCGTCAAGATAATGCAGCCGGAACGTTATATAACATGGTCGGATTCCAGACCCATCTGAAGTGGGGAGAGCAGAGGAAGGTATTCGGACTGATCCCCGGTTTAGAGCAGGCGGAGATCGTCAGATACGGTGTCATGCATCGCAATACGTTCATTAATTCTCCATTACTACTAGAGCCTACTTATCAGCTGAAGAAACGTAGCGATCTTCTGTTCGCGGGACAGATGACAGGTGTTGAAGGCTATGTCGAGTCAGCTGCTTCGGGTCTCCTCGCAGGAATTAATGCAGCTCATCTCGCTCTTGGACGTGCACCCGTTGTACCGCCTCGAGAATCGGCACTTGGTAGCATGGCACATTATATCACTACGGCGTCACCGGATAACTTCCAACCGATGAATACGAATTTTGGCCTGTTCCCACCGTTGTCTGAACGTGTTCGTGATAAGCAAAGACGCAATGAGATGTTTGCCGAGCGAGCGCTTGCGGCAGTTAAAAGCTTCGCATCGGGATTGCATGCCTCTAACTTGTAATGGTAAAGAATGCTGTGATACGATTATTTGTGACGCTAGCTACTACGGATCGACAGGACTAGGACATGTTCCTAGACTAGGATGTCTACAAGAGGTGGCTTATCGAGATGCTAGATCACCAGCTTGATCTATTCCTACGTTATCTACAAGCAGAGCAGCATGCTTCAGAGCATACGATTCAGCACTACAGCCGCGATATCAGTCAATTCCTGGCTTATATGGAACGTGAGGGGATCGCGCATTATACAGATGTGACGGTTCTTCAGGTTCGCTCTTATCTGGCAGAACTACATGTACAGGAGTATGCTAGGCGCAGCATAGCCAGAAAATGTTCGGCGCTGCGCTCTTTCTATATCTATATGCTGCGAGAGAACATCGTCAGCGCGAATCCATTCGCCCAGGTGCAGTCTCCTAAGCTCGATAAAAAACTACCCAAATTCATGTATCCAGAAGAAGTGGCAGCCTTAATAAGCGCTCCGGATGTGAAGACACCAGTCGGTCTGAGAGACAGAGCGATCATGGAGACGTTATATGCAAGCGGTATGCGCGTTGGGGAATTGGTCGGCCTGAACCTACGCTCGATCGACTATGCGAATGGAGTCGCTCTCGTGATGGGTAAAGGAGCCAAAGAGCGCTATGTGCCGCTAGGTGAATATGCCCTTGAGGCCCTACGTGAGTATGTGGAGCGAGCGAGACCGAAGCTGTGTAAGGAGACTGACGAGCAGGCGTTGTTCCTGAATAGTCGGGGCGGTGGCAGAATTCATGATCGCAGTATCCGCCGTTCGATCGACCAGTACGTGCTGAAGACATCCGAGCTGCGGAAGATTAGTCCGCACGTATTACGACATACGTTCGCGACACATCTGCTTGAAGCGGGCGCTGATCTCCGGACCGTACAAGAATTCCTAGGTCATGCGAACATATCGACGACGCAGATCTATACACATGTAACGAGAGACCATCTGCAGTCCGTATATAATCGAGCACACCCACGGGCATAAGGCCATACAGAAGAGGAGGGAAACGATGGAGATGAGTTTTCATGCCACGACGATCTGTGCCATCCGGCATAACGGGAAGGGTGCGATCGCTGGCGATGGGCAGGTAACCTTCGGACAGAATATGATCATGAAGCATCAGGCACGCAAAGTGCGACGTCTCTACCGGGGGAAGGTAGTCGCAGGCTTCGCAGGCTCTGTGGCAGATGCTGTGACACTATTCGAGAAGTTCGAAGGTAAGCTAGAAGAGCATCAAGGTAATCTGCAGCGTGCAGCGGTAGAGCTGGCTAAGGAATGGAGGTCCGACCGCGTCTTGCGTCGTCTCGAAGCGATGCTGATCGTGATGGATCACACTTCACTACTACTGATCTCAGGGAACGGTGAGGTGATCGAACCGGATGATGACGTGCTGGCGATCGGTTCAGGTGGCAGCTTCGCGCTGTCTGCCGCCAGAGCGTTGAAGAAGCATGGCACCCATCTGGAAGCGAAGTCGATGGCTTACGAGGCCTTGAAGATCGCATCAGAGATCTGTGTGTATACGAATGATAACATCATCGTGGAAGAGATCGAATAGAGCGGAGAAGGAGTGACAGAAGTGAATCAGAAGCAAGCACTAACTCCTAGACAGATCGTTTCTGAGCTGGATAAGTATATCGTCGGGCAGAAGCAAGCGAAGAAGGCTGTCGCGCTAGCGTTACGCAACCGTTACAGAAGAAGCTTGCTCGATGAGTCGATACGTGATGAGATCGTACCGAAGAACATCTTGATGATCGGACCAACGGGTGTAGGGAAGACCGAGATCGCGAGGCGCCTTGCCAAGCTGGTTAACGCCCCATTCGTCAAAGTGGAAGCAACGAAATTCACAGAGATCGGATATGTTGGACGTGATGTCGAGTCTATGGTGCGTGATCTCGTTGAGACATCGATCCGCATGGTGAAAGCAGAGAAAGCGGAAAGCTTGAAGGACAAGGCTGAGAGCTTAGCGAATGAACGAATCGTCTCGATCCTCGTGCCATCTGCTACCCGCAAGAACAGTGGACGCAACCCGTTAGAGATGCTGTTTCATCAGCAGCAAGATACGGCCGATCGGGAGGAGCACGTCGATCAAGACGTAGCTGCTCGCAGGGAAGAGATGCGTGTGAAGCTGGCGAACGGGGAGCTTGAAGAACGACAGATCGATATCGAAGTGGAAGATAATGCTCCGTCCATGTTCGATATGTTGGCTGGTCAAGGCAATGATCAGATGGGGATGAATATGCAAGAGTTGTTCGGCAACTTCATCCCTAAGCGGACGAAGAAACGCAAGCTTCCGATCTCCGAAGCACGCAAGGTGCTAACGAATGAGGAAGCGCAGAAGCTGCTCGATATGGATGAGGTCATCCAAGAATCGATCCGCCGAGCGGAGCAGAGCGGTATGATCTTCATCGATGAATTCGACAAGATCGCTAGTGCATCGCGCAGCTCAGGTCCGGATGTCTCGCGCGAGGGTGTGCAGCGTGATATACTACCGATCGTAGAAGGCTCGACTGTGATGACGAAGTACGGTCCTGTCAAGACCGACTATATCTTATTCATCGCTGCAGGAGCATTCCATAATGCGAAGCCGTCTGATCTCATACCAGAGCTGCAGGGGAGATTCCCGATACGCGTCGAGCTGACGAATCTAAGCATGGAGGATTTTGTGTCGATCCTGACCGAGCCGAAGAATGCGTTGACGAAACAATATGCGGCGCTGCTCGAAACAGAAGGCATCCAGATCGAGTTCTCCGCAGATTCGATCAAGGAGATCGCGAAGATAGCCGTTGAGGTCAATTCGAGTACAGATAATATCGGGGCGCGCAGACTGCATACGATCCTGGAGAAGCTGCTAGAGGATCTGTCCTACGAAGCCCCAGAGATCACGCTGGAGAGTATCTTGATCACGCCTGAATATGTTCGAGAGAAGCTGAGCGATATCGCACAAAATAGAGATCTGAGTCAATATATATTGTAGAGGCAACGGATAGAGTAGTGGAGGATAGAGATGAATCTGTTAACCAAAACACGCAGCTTAAATCGATTGTTACAGAGAGCGGCAGGTCAACATGTGAGCTTCATGGAGATGGCCGAGGTGCTGCGGGATACGATCAGGGCCAATGTATATGTGCTCAGCAGAAAGGGCAAGGTGCTCGGCTATGCTGCGGCTGGATTCCTAGAATCTGAGATATCACGCAGGATGCTTTTCGAAGAGCGCCGCATCACGAACGAGGTGAATGATCTGCTCCTGCGGATTGATGAGACGACATCATCACCGGAGCTGCCCTATGGAGCAGATGAGATGAACGAGTTGTTCGAGCATCCATATCTAACGATCATCCCGATCGTCGGTGCAGGTCAGCGTCTCGGGACGCTGATCTTATCACGATCACTTGATCCATACGTGGATGATGACCTCATACTCGCCGAATATGGATCGACGATCATCGGCATGGAGATCTTACGTGAACGATCCGAAGAGATCGAGATCGAAGCACGTAGTAAGGCAGCCGTGCAGATCGCAGTTGGTTCCCTATCCTTCAGTGAGCTAGAAGCAGTAGAGCAAATCTTCGATGAGCTGGAAGGTAGGGAAGGGCTCCTCGTCGCCAGCAAGATCGCCGATCGAGCGGGTATCACCCGCTCCGTCATCGTGAATGCACTTCGCAAGCTGGAGAGTGCGGGGGCGATCGAGACGAGATCACTAGGTATGAAAGGCACTTATATACGCATATTGAACGATAAATTAGTCGAGGAATTGAATCGTAAGTAGTGTTGATATCATATATGTATGCATGAAGAAGTCCCAAGACGAGTTATAGTCTTGGGACTTCTTCATGTATAGAAGGAAAGCCAGCATCCTGTGATGGTAATTATAAGAAGATGATCGCCAAAGGTTGCAATATATCGCCACTTTTAGCCAAGGTCAAAGTATTTTTTGTGGTGAATTGTCGAATTCGAGGAGGAAAAAGGTCACAAGTGTTGAATAAGAAATAAGAATTCTATGCTTGAAGGGTGGGAGAGCATTGTTTGATACTCGAGCTTTGAGCATGTTGGAACGATCACTTGAAGCTGCTTCACTAAGACAGAAAGTGATCGCGAACAATATCGCGAATGTTGATACACCGAACTTTAAGCGTTCAGAAGTGAGGTTCGAGGAGTATCTCAGACAGGAAGTGGACACGAGTCGTGGACATCTGATCGGGCATCGTACCGATGAACGACATCTACAGATCGGCCGACCGTCTGCGAGCGGTGGTCGGGCTGAGATCATCACAGATCAGACCACTTCATTCAATCATAATAACAACAACGTAGATATCGAATATGAGATGTCGCTGCTGGCAGAGAATCAACTCAGATATAATCTGTTGATCGACAGAACGAATGGATTCTTCAAGAGCATGCGCACAGCGATCGATAGGAGATGAAGAAGTTGAGCATGTGGAACAGCTTCCAGATTAGCGCATCTGCGCTAACCGCTCAGAGATTAAGGATGGATGTGATCGCATCCAATATCGCGAACGCCGAGTCAACACGAGCAAGCTTCGTAGATGGTCGCTGGGTACCGTATCAGCGCAAGCTTGTCGTCATGGAGTCGAGTCCTCCACAGCAGACGTTCGCATCGGTCTTCGATCAAGCGTTACAGTCGAATGTTGGGCAAGGCGTTCGAGTGACGAAGATCACGCACGATACGGAGCCGTTCAAGCGGGTGTATCTCCCGACCCATCCAGATGCCGATGAGGCTGGGTATGTATCGATGCCGAACGTCGACCTGTTGAAAGAGCAAGTCGATCTGCTTGGTGCAAGCAGGTCATACGAGGCGAACGTCACGGCACTGAATGCTTCAAAATCGATGTTTATGAAGGCGCTTGAAATCGGTAAATAGATGGATCGAATGAACCGTACGTCTTAGAAGATCACTATATGTTAGGCTGGGAGGGAAATTGATGATACAGCATACGCAGCTGCAGCACATCATGCCGAAGACGATCACCACTCCGAGTGTGGAGAAGCACACTGGGGCTATTGACGTGGCGAGATCTTTTGGGGAGTACTTACAAGACGCACTAAGCACTGTTAATGCGCAGAAGATTGAGGCAGATCAGCTAACGAAACAATTCCTAACAGGTCAAATCTCAGATGTTCATAGCGTGACGATCGCAGCAGAGAAAGCTTCACTGGCCCTTGAGCTAACAGTACAAGTTCGCAACAAGGTCATAGAAGCGTATCAGGAGATCATGCGGATACAGATGTAGTCTGTACATAGCACGGATCGTGTGGTCAAGATATGCAAGATAACGCTGATGAATTGATGGGGTGACTCCGTGAACGAGAAATTAATTCAGTACCGGAGACGCGCTTTCGAGTACTGGAACAATTATAGTCGCATGCATAAAATCTTAATCGTATCAATCATCGTACTCATGATGTTGACGATCGCCTTGATCGTCTACAACGCATCCAAAACGGAGTATTCAGTAGCATTCAAGAACCTAGACCAGACGGATGCAGCAGCGATCAAATCGTACCTGGATGAACAGGGGATTCCTTACGAATTCACCCCGGATATGAGTGCCGTTGGCGTACCTACGAGTATGGTGACGGAAGTGAAGGCTGCTGCCGCAGGGCAGAATTTGATCCATAGTGGATCGATAGGGTTTGGGATCTTCTCGGACAATATCGGTTCGTTCGGTATGACGGATAATCAATTCCAAGTCTTAAAGGTAGACGCTCTAGCTGGAGAGATCGAGAAGCTTCTCTATGAATACAGAGGGGTCACGAAAGCGGTGGCCGTCGTCAATCTACCGACGGAGAGCGCCTTTATCAATACAGAAAAAGAACAAGCAGCCAGCGTGGCGATCCAAGTTCGGTTCGAACCAGGGTTCCGACCGGATGCCAAGCAGATCGACGGCATGTATCGCACCGTACAGATGACCTTGCCTAGCTTACCTATGGATAACATCAGCATCGGTGATCCACAAGGGCTACTTATTCCTTCCTTCCAAGGCGGGGATGTAGATGCTGGAATAGCGGGCTCGTTTGAAGAACAGCTCAAGGTTAAACGGCAGATCGAGCTCGATATCCGTAGCAATGTCGAAGAATTGCTCAGGCCGATCATGGGTCAAGAATCTGTTGTGGCGAGCGTGTTTGCCACGGTGAATTTTGATAAGAAAAACAGTGTCGAGCAGCTGGTAACGCCGGTGAATAAGGTTGATCAGAAGGGGATCGAGATCAGCCTGCAAGAGATCCAGAAGTCGTTCTCGAGTGAAGGTGCAGCAGGCTCTGGCGGGATCGTCGGCTCAGGTACTGAGGATATCGTGAATTATCCGAGTGCGGATGCGACAGGCGGATCGTCAAGCTCTGAGGAATTCGAACAGATCGTTAACTACGAAGTTAACCGGATTACGAATGAGATCGTGAGAAGTCCTTACGCGATCATGGATCTGACGATCAATGTCGGCATCGAGCCGCCAGATCCAGAGGACCCTGAATCACTTACTGACAATATGAGGAATTCCGTTCAACAGTTACTTGTGAATATCGTCGGTGCAGCGTTAGCGAACAATGGGATCGACTATACAGAGGATCAGCTCGAGCAGAAGGTGTTGGTATTCGCACAACCGTTCCTCGGTAAGTCGACTTCTGTCACGTCAGGAGAAGGAACGGCAAGCAATGCTTGGTGGATGTATGGCTTAGCAGGTGTCGCTGCGGCACTGTTGATCGTCGGTGGCTTCGCAGTCGCGAGACGTCGGACTCAGCAGCGTGAGGAAGAAGCTGAGTTCGAGCGGCCAGCTCCGATCATCGAAGAATCACTCGATATCGAGCAAGCTTCCCAGGATAATCAGATGCGCAGACAACTAGATAACTTGGCGAAGAAGAAGCCTGAAGAGTTCGTGAATCTGCTGCGAACATGGTTAGCCGATGAGTAGAGGAGGATCATAGATGGCGAAGATACTACAGAATTCCTTCCAGCTGACCGGACGCCAGAAAGCGGCGATACTCTTGATCTCGTTAGGGCCAGAGACATCAGCCGAGGTGTTCAAGCATCTTCGTGAGGAAGAGATCGAACAACTTACGCTAGAGATTGCCAATGTCCGCAAAGTCGATGCCAACGAGAAGGAATCGATCATGGAGGAGTTCTACCAGATCTGCGTCGCTCAGGAGTATCTGACCCAAGGCGGGATCGAATATGCGAAGGACATCCTGCAGAAAGCACTCGGCCCACAACGGGCAGTGGATATCTTGAATAAATTAACCGCTTCTTTACAGGTAAGGCCGTTTGATTTTGCGAGGAAAGCGGATCCATCTCAGATATTGAACTTCATACAGAACGAGAATAGTCAGACGATCGCACTGGTCCTCTCTTATCTACAATCTGATCAGGCGTCTGCGATCCTGTCGGCGTTGCCGCAGGAGAAGCAAGCGGATGTAGCGAAGCGCATCGCGATGATGGATAGTACTTCTCCGGAAGTGATCAGTCAGGTAGAACGGGTGCTCGAACAGAAGCTATCGGCGACAGTCACACAAGATTACACATCGGCAGGTGGTATCGAAGCGATCGTACAGATCCTGAATGGAGTAGACCGTGGGACGGAACGAACGATACTAGATTCACTAGAGATACAAGACCCAGAATTAGCAGAAGAGATCAAGAAACGGATGTTCGTCTTCGAAGATATCGTTAGCATCGACAATCGCTCGATCCAACGTATCATTCGCGACATCGAGAACGCGGACCTGCAGCTGGCGCTTAAAGTCGCGAGCGAGGAAGTGCGCGAAGCGATCTTTCGTAACATGTCGAAGCGGATGGCGGAGACGTTCCGAGAAGAGATGGAATTCATGGGGCCGGTCCGGCTGCGTGATGTTGAAGAAGCACAGACCCGTATCGTCGCGACGATTCGTCGCCTAGAAGAGGCTGGCGAGATCATCATCGCTCGCGGCGGAGGAGATGATATCATTGTCTAACGTGATCAAGTCATCTCACTATGTGCCGCTCGACAGCACGAAGCTCATCGAAGCTGCGTCGATCAAGATGCAGATGCGTAAGGATCATACAGCAGCTGCCCATGGGTCACACCAGGCGGCCGATCTGGAGCAGGCCGTCAGGGATAAGCAGCTAGAAGCTGAGATCGAACAGATCAAGGCGCATGCGCATGCGGAGGCAGACGCGATCATCCAACAAGCTGTCGAGCGATCCGAGCAGATGAAGCAGGAGCGAGAGCAAGAGCTTGCTGATTGGCGGGCAGCCCGTGAACAAGAATTCATCGTAGAGATGGAGCAAGCAATCCAGGACGCTAGGGAGCGAGCATATGCTGCCGGCTGGGAGAAGGGTGAACAAGATGCCCAAGCGAAGTTCGCCGAGTATGTGGAACGGGCTTCGGTGCTGCTGCAGGAAGCACATATGCAGAAGCGAGAGATCATCGCAGATGCGGAGCCGTTCTTACTTGAGCTAAGCGTCCAGATCGCAGAGATGATCGTCGGTCGTCAGCTGTCCCTCGAGCCTGAATGGACGATCGCTCTCGTGAAACGTGTCTTAACCCGAGAGCGACGCCGTGGCGTCATCACGCTCTGTGTATCTCCTGAGCAGTATCCCTCTATCCGTGAAGCAAGGGAAGAGCTTGCCAGCGCCCTGGATTCACAGGCAGAGCTCCATATCGTCCCAGATATGTCTGTGAGAGACGATGGCTGTGTCGTCAGGTCAGACTTCGGTAGTCTGGATGCGAGGATAGATTCACAGCTACAGGAGATTAAGCAAGCATTAATCCAGCTGTATACCTCTGAGCAGGAGGAGGTAGAAGAGTGAAGATGGCGTTGGATGCTGCTAGATATATTCAACATATGAGGCAGATCGATCCGATTCGTCAGAACGGTAGGGTGACGCAAGTTATCGGACTGACGATCGAATCTGAGGGACCTAGCGCGAGCATCGGCGACGTCTGTCAGATCTATCCGGCGCGTGGTGGTAAGCCCATATTGGCGGAGACGGTAGGCTTCAGAGATAACCGGGTCATCTTGATGCCGCTCGGTGATCTCACCTCGATCTCGCCAGGTAGCGAGGTCGTCGCGACAGGTCAACCGCTTACCGTTCGTGTCGGTCATGAATTGCTTGGCAAGGTATTAGACGGTCTCGGAAAGCCATTAGACGGATCACCCTTACCGCTTCGTATGGGGACATATTCCACGCATAACACTCCTAGTAACCCGTTGTTTAGACCGCGGGTCCGTGAGCCGCTCAGCGTAGGAGTGCGTGCGATAGACGGGCTACTAACGGTGGGCAAAGGGCAACGGTTAGGGATATTCGCTGGCTCGGGTGTTGGTAAGAGTACCTTGCTCGGCATGATCGCGAGGAATACTTCTGCAGATGTGAATGTCATCGGTCTGATCGGAGAGAGAGGGCGCGAAGTGCTCGACTTCATCGAGCGTGACCTAGGTCCCGAAGGGTTGGCCCGATCCGTCGTCGTCGTCGCAACCTCGGACCAACCTGCTTTGATCCGGATCAAAGGCGCTCTTATCGCAACGGCGATCTCGGAATATTTCCGTGATCGCGGGATGAACGTCATGCTGATGATGGATTCGCTCACACGTTACGCTACTGCGATGCGAGAGGTTGGACTAGCAGTTGGTGAACCACCTGCTACAAGAGGTTATCCTCCATCGGTCTTCGCGAATCTGCCCAAGCTTCTCGAACGAGCCGGCACCTCTCGCAAAGGGTCGATTACAGCGTTCTATACGGTATTAGTCGATGGTGATGATATGAATGAACCGATCGCCGACACGGTCCGAGGGATCTTAGACGGCCATATCGTACTAGATCGCCAGTTGGCGAGCCGAGGCCATTACCCAGCGATCGACGTGTTGCCGAGCATCAGCCGTGTGATGAATGAGATCGTGCCAGAACAGCATATCTCAGCTGCTAGCAAGATGAAACGGTTATTATCCGTCTATCGGAATTCTGAAGATCTGATCCATATCGGGGCCTATCAGTCGGGATCGAATGCCGAGATCGATGAGGCGATACGCGAGTACAGCACGATCCAGAACTATCTACAACAAGGAACGAATGATAAAGTGTCCTACGATGAGGCAAGTGAGCTTCTTATCAGACATTATGGAGATGGTTGAGCGTGAGGTTTCGCTATAAGCTACAGAAGATCGTAGATCTGAAGTCTAATCAAAAAGAGCAGGCTGAATGGCTACTAACGGGCGCTCTCTCCAAGTTGAAGCTGGAGGAGCAATCACTCGAAGAACTCATCATGACCAGGTGCTCGGTCGAGGATGCGATCAGCGTAGGGGCATCTTCAGGTATATCCGCCTCAGAGCTGATCATGCTGGAGCAATACATCCAGCACATCGATATGCTGATCGCTCAGAAGAAGGAGAGCATACGACAGGCACAGCAGGAAGTCGACGATAAGAGTGAGCATCTCGTCGCCGCTATGAAGGACGAGAAGATATGGATGAAAGCTAGGGAGCGCAGCTTGCAGACGTTCAGAGCAGCATTCTTAAGGCAAGAACAAGCGATACTCGATGAGACAGCGATCACGCGATTCGGCAAATCATGAACATAAGCGAGGAGGAAGCGCCAAGTGGCAAGAGCGAATATGGAGCGAACAACTTATGGAGCTTTTGAGCGCTTCTTGTACTTTTTCTTGATCCCGATGATCTACTCTTCTGTGCTCGTATTCGTGCTGTTCGTTATCTTCAACGAGGATGTTAGAGCCTCTGTGCTGCAAGCGGCCAATAACATTCCGGTCATCCGTGAGATCGTACCAGATCCGAAGGAAGAAGAATCGACGGGCAGACTGCCTAGTGCAGAGGTAGTACAGATACAAAAAGAAGCCAAGCAACAAGTTATGGCGATCGAAGATCAGCTCAAGACGACGATCGAGTCTAGTAGACTGAAGGACGCTGAGATCGATAAGCTTCTTGATCAGATCGCACAGCTTACCGATCAACTGGAAGAGAAGAAGATGAGTGCGGAGCAATATGAACAGAAGATCCAGTCACTCTCTAGTATGTATGCCAATATGAATCCGACGAAAGCCGCCCCGATCTTAGAAAATCTAGCCAGCGGGGAATTAGTCCTTATCTTAAGTCGGATGACGCTCGATGATCAGGTTGCGATCCTGCAACGGATGAATCCGCAGATTGCTGCAGATGCGACGATGAAGCTGAAAGATATGGAAGCTGTCGAAGATGCTCAGATCGCAGCTCTGCAGGATCGCATCTCACAACTCGAGGAGCAGCTCTCTGATCGGGCACACACCCTGACGATGGAACAACTGGCTGATACCTTCGCGGCTATGGGTGCTGACAATGCTGCGGCTGTCTTGCTCGAGATGGTCGGAATCGACGAAGAGGAGGTCGTGGGCATCTTGCGCACGATGAATAACGCCTCGCGGTCGTCTGTATTAGCAGCCATCTCGGAAACGAATAGCGGTACGGCTGCTAGATTATCATCGAAGCTGTCTCAGTAATAACTCGGTAACATCTTTCGTATTCGCAACATGTCTCCTATCCGTATCATGCCATGAAAGGAGGTGAGAACGAATCATGAATATGATCATGTCTGACTTGGCATCTTCTGTTAATGTAGGCTCTTCTCGAGCAGATGCCACCAGAGCCGGTACGAATGCTTCAGCAACAGGCCCTGTGTACGGCGGAAATGCCTTCGAGCAGTTGTTAGCACAGATGATGAATGGTGCTGCTGGACCGTCAATGGGACGAGCGCCGATCATGTCTCAGCTCCTTATCCAACAGCAATTATCTATGCTGGGGGAGGGCATGGAAGGAGAGGCTTCATCGCTGGTGGAATGGCTCAGTCAATCACTTGAGCTGTTAGAGGATTCATCAGAGGAATTCACGGCGATGATGGCCGAGCACCCGCAGCTTCTCCCTATCCTGGCATCCCTCATAGGGATGACAACGGATGGTGTCGATGGAGCAGCAGTTGCTCCCGATAGACAGAAGCTTGGATCTGGCGCAGCGGAACAGCTCCCAGGGCAACTGAAGGAAGTCATGCAGCATCTGATGACGAAGCTAACCACCAATCAAGTGACAGCAGATACGGTCCAACAGGTCAAAGCGTTCCAACAACTCATGATGCCGATCCTTGAAGCAAGTCAACTGCATCATGACATCGTGCACACACAGCATAACGTGGCTAGCACTAGGACGTTCGCGAATCACGGACATTCAGTCGTCGTAGAAGAGTTCACTGCATGGATGCAACACGATGCTTCGAAGGTCTACGCTTCTAATGGACAATCGATCGCGCATACCAGCATGCCATCAGTGGATTCCAACGCTATGTCTACTCCGGCGAGCTCGACGAATCCAATGCTGCATCGTGCAGAGCTTCTTCGCCCCCAGCATCTCCAGCTCTTGATCGGAGAGATGGGATCGGAGTTACCTACAGACCGTCTTGCGAGTGAAGTGACTCCGTCATCGTCGTTGTGGACCGGGGATTATGTGAGATCGGGCCATGAATGGTCGATGACTCGCTCAGCGAATGCGTCACTGCCACAAGTACCTGTACAAGCATTCGCAGATGAGATGAACCAATTCGTCCTGAGATCGTTTCAGGTTACACAGTTAAACGGACTCTCAGAGGCAAAGATCTCGCTCGTTCCAGAACATCTCGGACAAGTTGATATCAAGCTGACGATGCACAACGGTCAATTGACCGCACAGCTCGTAACGGAAACGGCTCTTGGCCGTGACATGCTTGAACAGCAGCTTGGTCAACTTCGTCAGTCTCTACAATCACAGGGCATCCAAGTTGAGCGGTTGGAGGTAACCCAGCAATCTAGTTCAACGACAAATTTCTTGAGAGATCAAGGACAACACCAGCAGCAACCATCCTATCAAGGACAGCGTCAGGCTCAAGCAGACCAGCATTCTTATGAGGAGAATGCGCCTGAATTCGAGCTAGAGCTAGAGCTGGTAGGACAGGACTATGGAACCTATACGAATAGCCGATCATTCCATGCAACGGCTTAAAGCAAGGAGGTGACTGATGTGACGACGATTATACCAGATACGGCGGGTAATACTCCATCCGTCCAACAGGCCGTATCACAAACGAGTCAGCCGAGCACGTTCCTGGACAAGGACGCATTCCTGAAACTACTGATCACTCAGCTAGCGAATCAGGATCCGACCAATCCGATGGAGGACCGTGATTTCATCGCACAGATGGCGCAGTTCAGCTCGTTGGAACAGATGAATAACGTGGCTAGTGAGCTCCGAGGACTTAGACAGCTGTTCAGTGTCTCATCCGATCTGATCGGCAAGACGATCGAGTGGCAAGCTGATGATGAGAGCGAAGAGCGATCGACAGGTGTTGTTGATTCGATCTTGTTACGTAACGGAGACACGCTAGTCGTCACAGGTGATAAGGAGATTCCATTCGACCGGATCATCCGTGTTGCAGAAACGGTACGCAACCCAGAACAAGATCAGCCGGAGGAAACTGCTGAGGGCGGTGTGCAAGCATCATGAGTCATCGCATCTCGATCAATCAGCTGTACCAACGAATCCCGTCAACTGTTCCACCAAGATCGAACCATGTGAAGCAACCGCAACCGACGCAACGATCTGATCGACAGTCATTCGAACAGATGCTGCAGGCCAACATGATCAAGTTCAGTCATCATGCAGAGACGAGATTAGCTGAACGAGGTATTCGGATGAATCCCGAAAGGCTTGCAAAGCTGGAAGACGCCGTGAAGCAAGCAGAAGCGAAGGGCGCTAAAGAATCGCTTATCCTCACTTCTGATGCGGCATTCATCGTCAATGTTCAGAATCGAACGGTCGTCACTGCGATCGATCATGGATCGTTACAACAACACGTATTTACTCAGATCGACAGCGCCGTGATCGTGGACGCTTAGAAGAACCGATACAGGGCTGGCCCGTTTCAGGAAGCCCTATGACTGTGGAACGACAGAAGCAGTCAAGAAGATCAACCTTATACGATATGGAGGAAGTGCCATGTTAAGATCTTTATATTCGGGCGTTTCCGGTATGCGAGGGTTTCAGACGAAGCTCGACGTGATCGGGAATAATATCGCCAACGTGAATACCGTAGGATTCAAAGCTTCGAGCGTTACATTCAAAGATATGCTGAGTCAGACGATGCAAGGGGTAACAGCGCCGGTCGATGGACGAGGCGGTGTCAACCCGATGCAGGTTGGTCTCGGCGTTAGTGTAGCTGCGATCAACACGATACATAACGGCGGCAGCGCGATGACGACGAACAACGTGTTAGATCTGCGCATCGATGGTGATGGATTCTTCGCCGTCATCGAGAACGAAGATCAAGAGGTGCCTTACCTGACACGCTTGGGGAATCTGACGCTTGATGCCGAGGGTAAGCTCGTCACGGCTGATGGTCTACTCGTACTAGATGACGGTAATGCTCCGATCATCATGGAGGATGATTGGACGTCGATCTCGATCTCCCAGATGGGTGAGATCATCGCCAAGACGGAAGACGGTGAAACATTGAACACCGAAGTGTTCATCGGCATGATCAACGTGATGAACCCGGCAGGGCTAGAGAAGATCGGTAACAGTCTCTATCAGATGACTCCGAATGCCGTGCTGGAAGGTGAGTGGGAGCTCACAACAGCGGGCAACCTCGAGATGGGGACAGGTAAGATCGTCTCGGGTGAGCTGGAGATGTCGAATGTCGATCTGACGAATGAGTTCACAGAGATGATCATCGCACAGCGTGGATTCCAGGCGAACTCTAGGATCATCACAACTTCAGATGAGATCTTACAGGAGCTAGTCAACCTGAAGCGATGATATGAGTAGGCAAGGGGGGCATTAAGTCCCCCCTGATCATGGAGGTAGCTAGGATGATAAGTGTAACGAGATTGAATGGGTCCAAAGTGACGGTTAATGCATTACTGATCGAGATGATCGAGGAGATACCGAATACGGTCATCTGCCTCACGACAGGTAACAAGCTCGTCGTGAGAGAAGACATCGCGACTGTCACGAACCATATTCAAGCTTACCTCGGTAAGATCGGTGTCGTACCAGCTGTGAAGACTACCGTATCTAGCCAGGATTCGGAGGGATGACCGTTGTTCAAAAACAGAATCTTAAATATCGTCATCATCATACTGGTCTGCGCGACGCTTCTGATCGGGGCAGCGGTCGTTGTGTGGATGCTCGTGCTCGATAAGGAAGATCCACTCAATCCTGCTGATCAAGCTGCTAATCTGGCCGCTCAGATAGAGGCTAAGCCGCTTACAGCGGATGAGATCGTGGCCCTCACGTCAGTCCTAGACAGCGTGACGACGAATCTCGCGGACCAGGCTCATGTCGTCAGCATCGGTCTGGCCTTTCAATTAGAGAATAAGAAGACGTACGACGAATTCGAGAAGCTGAAGTCGATCATGGTACAACCGATCGTCCTGAGGCAATTGCACTCGACAGCACCTGCTGATTTATTCGAATCGAATGGCTTCGATAATCTAGCGTCACAGCTCATGAACGAGATTAATCTCGTACTATCAGAAGGCAAGATCACACAGATTCAGATAACCAGTTTTGTCGTCGACAGATTGTAACGCTGGAATGAAGGAAGTGACGTAAATGGTCGATGTGCTCTCGCAACACGAGATCGACGCCCTGCTTGCAGCACTGTCATCCGGCGAGATGGATGCCGAAGAGCTCAAAAAGGAAGAGAATCAGAAGAAGATCAGATCCTACGATTTTAAGCGAGCTGTTCGATTCTCCAAAGATCACATCAGAAGTTTGACGAGAATCCATGAAAATTTTGCGAGATTTCTGACTACGTATTTCTCTGCGCAGCTTCGAACATTCGTGCAGATCAGCGTCGTACAAGTCGAGCAACTCCCATACGATGAATTCATCCGTTCGATCCCGAAGATGACGATCTTGAATGTCTTCGAGGCTGAACCACTTGAAGGACGTATGGTGCTTGAGGTTCATCCGAACGTCGCATTCGCCATGCTCGACCGCCTGCTCGGAGGAAGTGGTAATGTACCAGGTAGGATACATGCCCTGACAGAGATTGAAACGACGGTGATCGAGCGGATCTTCAGTCGGGCGTTCGAGAGCTTGCAAGAAGCGTGGAAGACCGTTCTAGATATTAACCCTCGGCTCGAGGCGTTGGAGACGAACCCGCAGTTTATGCAGATCGTCTCTCCGAATGAGACGATCGCCTTGATCTCACTCAGTACGAAGATCGGTGATACGACCGGTATGATCAACCTGTGTATCCCGCATGTCGTCATCGAGCCGATCATGCCCCGCTTATCGGTGCATCATTGGTTCGTATCGCAGAAGAAATCTCGCGCACCTGAAGAGGTTGAGATGTTGGAATCTCGTGTCTATAAGACAGAGCTTCCGATCAGTGTGGAGCTCGGTGATTCCACCATATCTGTGCAGGATTTTCTGTATATGTCTGCTGGTGATGTGATCAAGCTGGATAAGGGATTGAACGAAGGACTGCACGTGATAATCGGAGACAAGCTGAAGTATATCGCGAATCCAGGAACGGTGAATGGCAAGATGGCCGTACAGATCGAAGAGGCGGTTACGGAAGAGGAGGATATGAATGAGTAGTAAGGATTATTTGTCCCAGGAAGAGATCGATGCTCTCTTGAAGCGTTCTGCAGAAGATAATGAGCCTGATACTTTCTTAGGAGAGCCAGATGTCACCTCTGATAATATCGCGGACTATCTGTCTCTGATCGAACAGGATGCGCTAGGCGAGATCGGTAATATTACCTTCGGAAGCGCAGCGACGGCGTTGTCAACTCTATTAGGGAAGAAAGTTGAGATCACAACTCCCCAAGTGTCCGTCATATTAAGAGAAGAGCTTGTGGGTGAATTCCCGAATCCGCATGTCGCGGTCCATGTCAAGTTCGTAGAAGGATTCAAAGGCATCAATCTTCTCGTTATCCAAACCTCTGATGCTAAAGTGATCGCGGACCTCATGCTAGGAGGAACTGGTGAGGTTAACGATGAGTCTGAGCTGACGGAGATTCATATCAGTGCGGTACAAGAAGCGATGAATCAGATGATGGGTTCATCTGCAACGTCCATGTCTACCATCTTCAACCGATTCGTCAATATATCCCCGCCGGGAATTGATATATTGAACTTGCCAGAGGGGGAAGGGGCGAATCTACCGAATGATCATGTGTTCATCAAGATTTCATTCCGTCTAACGATCGGTGATCTAATCGACTCATCGATTATGCAATTGCTTCCTGTAGATTTTGCAAAAGAGATGGTACATAGTTTAATGGGTGGTCATATGGAGGATTCAACTCCTGCCCAGTCTGAGCCATCGCAGCCGGAGAAGCATGTGCCAGAGGCCTGGCATCAACCGGAGGCCCATCCGCAACCGAGTCAGCAAGCGGAGATGCAGCAGCCACCTCCGGTACAGCAGCAGCCCTATCAACAGCCGATACAGCAGCAACCCTATCAACAACCGTACCAGCAGCCCTATCATATGGAATATCCACAGCAGCCGAGCGCTGCGCATGGTAGCAGGCGGGATGTCAATGTCCAGCCAGTGCAATATTCGAACCTGAATCCGCTCGATAACCAGTTCAATGTCAGTCCGAATCTTGACATGCTTCTCGATATCCCGCTTAAAGTAACGGTCGAGCTGGGTAGGACGAAGAAGCTGATCAAAGACATCTTAGAGCTGTCACAAGGATCGATCATCGAGTTGGATAAGCTGGCAGGTGAACCAGTAGACATCCTGGTCAACAACAAATTGATCGCAAAAGGTGAAGTAGTAGTTATCGATGAGAACTTTGGTGTGCGGGTAACTGATATAATCAGTCAGCGAGACCGCATCATCAAGCTTCAATAAACTTAGGAGGAAACATACTATGGCGAACAGAGTTCTAATTGTTGACGATGCAGCATTCATGCGCATGATGATCAAGGACATCTTGACGAAAAATGGATACGAGGTAGTAGGTGAGGCGAATGATGGAGCACAAGCGATCGAGAAGTACAAAGAACTGACTCCAGATCTCGTCACGATGGATATTACGATGCCTGAGATGGATGGTATAGCAGCTCTTAAAGAGATCAAGAAGCTCGATGCTAATGCGAAGGTCATCATGTGTTCAGCGATGGGGCAGCAGGCGATGGTCATCGATGCGATCCAAGCCGGTGCGAAAGATTTCATCGTGAAGCCATTCCAGCAAGATCGCGTTATCGAAGCGATCAAGAAGACGTTAGGCTAAGCTTATCTTCAAGATCGATCCATCGATCAGTGCCTTACAAAGAAAGGATCGACTATTGGTGAACAGAGGTCTAAGGAAAGGTCTTACATCAGCTGCGATAGGGTTCGTCTCGTTCATGACAGTATGCTTGTCGACGATACCTGTCTATGCACAGATGGATCCATCGCAACAAGATGATGAGCTGATCATCGGCAGTAACACAGGACAGACATCAGAATTACTATGGAGCTTCGTGAAGGTCATCTTCGTGCTAGTCTTGATCATCGGCATGATCTATATGGTAGTGAGAGTGCTAGCCAAAAAGAATCAGTCGTTGTTCGGCAGGCGTAACGTCCGAGTCCTAAGCGGTGTGCAGCTCGCACCGGGCAAATCACTACAGATCATCGAGCTGGCAGGTCAAGTATATATACTCGGGGTGGGTGAGGACGTTCGACTGTTGGATCGGGTCACGGATGCCGAACAGGCTGCTGCGATCATCGAACAGCTCAGCGAGCAGGAAGGAAGACCGATCGCACCATTCGTTGGCGAATGGCTGCAAAGACTGCGTAGTAGTAAAGCTGATAAACAGTATCAGGAGGCCCGTCCGTCCTTCGAGGAATTGTTCCGCGAGCGGCTTAACAAGGCCGCTGCTGATGATGAACGTAGGATCGATGAGCGGATGATACCGAACGAACAGGATGAGAAAGAGCGGTCGAAACCATGATGAGAATAAACAAGTCAATATGGATATCGCTCGTACTCATCATCCTAGCGTATGCAATACCTGGACATGCCTATGCGACTGATGTGATTCCTGGTATCGACTTGGGGGATGCGAGCGATCCGGATCGCGTATGGAATACGGTTAACATCATCTTATTAATCACGGTATTAAGTATCGCGCCAGCTATCTTGATCCTGATGACATGCTTCACTCGTATCGTCATCGTGCTAGGCTTCGTACGTACCGCACTGGCGACGAATCAGATGCCACCAACACAAGTGCTCGTCGGTCTAGCACTATTCATGACATTATTCGTGATGTCCCCTGTAATCGGCGAAGTGAATAAGACGGCAGTACAGCCTTATCTCCAGGGAGAGATTACGCAATCGGAAGCGTTGGATCAAGCGGCTAAGCCGATCAAGGAATTCATGCTGAAGCAGACGCGAGAGAAAGATCTTCTCTTGTTCTTGGAATACTCCCAGGCGGAGAAGCCATCGAATGTTGATGAAGTGCCATTGACAGCGCTGATCCCTGCTTTTGCCATCAGTGAACTCAAAACTGCGTTCCAGATGGGCTTCATGATCTTCATTCCATTCCTCGTGATCGACATGGTCGTAGCAAGTATATTGATGGGGATGGGGATGATGATGCTACCGCCAGTCATGATCTCGTTGCCGTTCAAGATCCTGCTCTTCGTGCTTGTAGACGGTTGGCATCTAGTTGTAAGATCATTGCTCTTAAGCTTTAATGGCTAGAAGATCCACGACGGGGAGGGAAGCTGATGAGCGCAGAATTTATCATCGGGTTAGCTGGTGAAGCCGTAACGGCCATCCTGAAAGCAAGTGCTCCTATACTACTCTTGGCATTAACTGTCGGCCTCGTCGTCAGTATCTTTCAGGCGACGACACAGATTCAGGAGCAGACATTGGCTTTCATCCCGAAGATTATCGCTGTGTTTCTTGGCGTATTAGTGTTTGGTGAGTGGATCTTAACTGTTTTGGTCGATTTTACGTATTCATTACTGAATAATCTCCATCGATTCATAGGGTGAGGCTGGAGCTATGAGTATACTTCTTCAGATTCTGCCCGGATTTCTACTCGTGTTATGCCGGATAACTGCATATTTCGTCACGGTTCCGATCTTCTCTATGAGAAGCGTCCCTATCCAATTCCGGATCGGCATCGCGTTCTTCCTAGCATTATTCACCTTCATGACGTTGGATGCACAGGTGATTCAGATGGACGCCTTATACATCATGATGGTAATCCGTGAGATATTAGTAGGCATCCTATTAGGATTTATCGCCTACTTGTTTTTTACTGTAACGCAGATTGCCGGCTCGTTCGTCGATATGCAGATGGGCTTCGGCATCGCGAATGTGATCGACCCGATGACTGGTGCGCAGAGTCCGATACTTGGTAACTTCAAATTTTTCATCGCGCTCTTACTATTCCTAGCGATCGACGGGCATCATTATCTGCTCCATGCCATCATGAATAGCTATGAATGGGTTCCGTTAGATAATGAATTATTTATCCGTATATCTCAAGGGGGAATATCGACCTTCCTCCTGCAGACACTCGGCACGATGTTCGTACTAGCCTTTCAGTTGGCAGCACCCCTGATCGCATCATTATTCCTAGTCGATATCGCACTCGGTATGCTGGCTAGAACAGCTCCGCAGTTCAATATCTTCGTCATCGGACTGCCGCTGAAGCTTGTCGTTGGTTTCCTCGTATTGCTCGTGATGATACCGGGGTTCCTATTCTTGTTCCAGCAGTTGTTCAGTCGTCTATTCGAAGCGATGAATCAGTTGTTAATGCTCATACATGGCTAGTATCGAAGCGGGGGGGATTCGTATGCGGTCTTACAGTCTGAAGCTGGATCTGCAATTGTTTGCACAGGAGAAGACAGAGCAAGCAACTCCCCGCAAGAAGCAGGATGCTCGTAAAAAAGGCCAGGTTGCGAAAAGCTCCGACCTACCAGGGGCTCTAATCCTCTTCTTCTCGTTCTTAGCTCTTTATCTGTTCGGCGGATTATTCGAGGATAACATCTATTCGTTATTCACGGTTACATTCCATGAATATATGCTATGGGATGTCACGATGGAGAACATGCTCTCCATGTTCGGACAGTTAATGTTCCAAGGGATGCTGCTTGTCGCACCGATCTTACTGATCGCATTCGTCTTAGGCATCATCGGCAATTACGTTCAGATCGGGTTCCTGTTCACGGGTGAGCCACTGAAGATGAAGCTGAATAAACTCGACCCGATACAGGGTGCTAAGAAGATCTTCTCCATCCGCGCTATCGTCGAGCTGCTGAAATCTAGCTTGAAGTTCGTGATCGTCGCAGTAGTCGTATCGACGACACTGTGGGGGGAGAAGGAGAAGCTGGTCTCCCTGTCGACCATACCGCTGGAAGATACGCTACGGTATACCGCTAGACTGACGACGCTGATCGGCGTTCAGATCGGTGCCGTGCTCGTCGTACTCGCGATCTTCGACTACATGTATCAGCGCTACGAGCATAACAAACAGCTGCGGATGTCGAAGCAAGAAGTGAAAGACGAGTTCAAGAAAACAGAGGGCGATCCACTGATCAAGAGCAGGATACGTGAGAAGCAGCGACGGATGGCGATGGCAAGGATGATGCAGGAAGTGCCGAAGGCGGATGTCATCATCACGAACCCAACTCACTATGCGGTAGCGCTGCAGTATGATGCTACGATCATGGAAGAACCGACAGTGATCGCCAAGGGTGTCGACTATATGGCGCTAAAGATACGTGAAGTCGCAGAGGAACATGGGATCATCATGATGGAGAATCGGCCGCTCGCAAGAGCGCTATACGATCAAGTAGAGATCGGTCAGACGATACCTGCCGATCTATTCCAAGCAGTAGCTGAAGTACTGGCCTACGTATATAAACTCAAGGGTAAACGTTCTTGACTCGGAAGGAGATAGGCAAGGGTGAAATTTCGTGACTTAGCCATACTAATCGGAATCATCGGCATCGTGTTGATGCTCGTCATACCTTTACCTACGTGGATGCTCGATATATTGTTCATCCTGAACATCACGGTGGCTTTGTTGATCCTGCTAGTCGGGATGAATACGCAGGATGCCTTGCAGTTCTCGATCTTTCCTGCGTTGTTACTCGTGACCACGTTATTCCGCTTAGCCTTGAACGTATCCTCTACGAGATTGATCTTATCGCAAGCAGATGCAGGGCGGGTCGTCGAGACGTTCGGTTCATTCGTTGCACAAGGCAATCTGGCCGTCGGTTTTGTCGTGTTCCTCATATTAGTAGTCGTGAACTTCATCGTGATCACGAAGGGCTCCGAGCGTGTAGCTGAGGTCGGTGCGAGATTTACCCTCGATGCGATGCCAGGCAAGCAGATGAGCATCGATGCCGATCTGAACGCTGGGCTGATCAATGAGCAACAGGCCAAAGAACGACGTCAAAAAATAGAACGTGAAGCGGATTTTTATGGTGCGATGGATGGTGCCAGTAAGTTCGTTAAGGGAGACGCGATCGCCGGCATCATCATCACGCTGATCAACCTGCTAGGCGGAGTGATCATCGGTGTGATGGATGGTCTTAGCTTCGGCGAATCGGCGAATACCTATTTCGTCCTAACGATCGGCGATGGTCTGGTTAGCCAGATCCCTGCGCTGCTCATCTCTACGGCCGCTGGTCTTATCGTTACGCGTGCGGCTTCTGAAGAGAACTTGTCGTCGGATATTGCGAATCAGCTGTTCGCCTATCCGAAGCTCCTATATATCGCTGCGGGCACACTAGCCCTGCTTGGCCTAACGCCGATCGGAATCATGGTCACATGGCCGATGGCGGGATTCCTTATCTACGCGGGTTACCGGATGAGTCAGAATATGAAGCAGAGGCAAGAGGCTGAGGATATGCAGGAAGAAGAGGAGCAGATCGAAGAAGTGCGGAGCCCTGAGAGCGTCGTTAATCTGCTAACCGTCGATCCGATCGAATTCGAATTCGGCTATGGACTGATCCCGCTTGCTGATGCGCAGCAGGGCGGCGACTTGCTCGATCGGATCATCATGATCCGTAGGCAATTAGCGCTAGAGATCGGTATACTCGTGCCTGTCATACGGATTCGCGACAATATTCAACTAAAACCGAATGAATATGTCATTAAAATTAAAGGAAATACGATCGCCCGCGGTGAATTACTACTTAATCACTATCTTGCGATGAGTCCTGGGTATGACGATGAGTCGATCGTTGGGATCGAGACGATGGAGCCAGCCTTCGGTTTACCAGCTCTCTGGGTGGATGAAGCGATGAAAGAAAAAGCCGAACTATCCGGCTATACAGTCGTTGATCCTCCCTCCGTCGTCGCGACTCATCTAACGGAGACGATCAAGAAGCATGCCCACGAGCTACTGGGACGTCAGGAGACGAGATCGCTGATCGATCATCTGAAGACCTCGTCACCAGCACTTGTCGACGAACTAATCCCGAATCTACTATCCGTTGGGGATGTGCAGAAAGTGCTGATCCGCCTATTGAAAGAGAAGATCTCGATCCGTGACCTCGTGACGATCTTCGAAGCACTCGCGGATTACAGCACGTACACGAAGGATCCAGATATTCTGACCGAGTATGTCAGACAGTCGCTTGCTCGTCAGATCACTCATCAATACGCCCCGGCACAGGAGACGATGCGGGTGATCACGATCGGGCCTGTACTGGAGAAACGCATATCGGAATCCGTACAGCAGTCAGAACAAGGGTCGTATCTGGCACTGGATCCGATGACGACGCAACAGATCTATCAGCGTCTGTCCGATCAGGTGAAACGAATCGTCGAAGCTGGTAACCAGCCGATCATCCTGACATCTCCGAACATCCGGATGTATGTGCGGCAGATCGTCGATCGTACGATGCCAGATGTACCTGTACTGTCCTATAACGAGCTAGAACCGAGTGTCGAAATACAGAGCGTAGGGGTTGTGAATCTATGAAGGTAAAGCGTTACGTCGTCGATACGTTACCTGACGCCTTGAACAAGATTCGGCAGGAGTTAGGCAAGGACGCCGTCATCCTGAATACGAAGCAAGTAAGAGTAGGCGGTGTCTTAGGCTTCTTCAGCAAGAAGAAGATCGAGGTGATCGCGGCTGCAGATGAACAGAACAACTCGTCTGAGAGACAGCATAAAGCTATTGCGGATCGAGACATACCCGTTGTTCCGACAGTGGGCAGTACCGTCGCTGCACAAGCTTATCGCAGAGCGGCACCAAGCTCGTCTGCTGCTGCGGTGGTGAAGGACGCGGTCTCCAAGGCTCCTATACTAGAGTCGTTATCGAGTAACCAGCCTGCCGCAGATCACGCTGAGGAAGGATCACAACCAGCCGTTCAACTAGATGTCGTACAACAGTTCAAACGAGCCGCCGCACAATCTATCCAGAGATCAGCAGCTAAACAGACGACGGATGATCCGGCACGAATGAACGAGAAGTTAGATCCGCAAGAGCTGATGGCGGAGATTAAAGAGATGAAAGAGCTCGTCGTTAGGCTGTCAGGTGGTATAGCGCCATTATCCAAAGAGGAGACCACATCGTATCCCGCCTTTGCAGCGATCGAACGAAGACTCGTCCAACAAGGCGTCTTGCCATCCGTTGCGAGGGATCTCCTGCAACGAGCGATGAGTGTGTGCGATGAACATCCGAGCGAGGTGGAGGATGCGAAGGTACGTATGCTCGTCAAAGAACAGATGCTGCAGCTGTTTGAAGAGCATCCATCCTCTGGCATATCCGATGATAGTCGGATCATCCAGTTCGTCGGCCCTACTGGTGTGGGTAAGACGACGACGATCGCCAAGCTTGCTGCCGAGCAAGTGTTGAGAAATAACAGGCAAGTCGGATTCGTCACGACGGATACGTATAGGATCGCAGCGATCGATCAGCTGAAGACATACGCGACGATCTTGAACGTACCTGTGGAAGTCGTCTTCTCATCAGAGGAGATGAAAGATGCTCTAGACCAGCTTAGCGACAGACAGCTCATCTTCATGGATACAGCAGGCCGTAATTATCGAGATGAGAAAAGCGTGCATGAGTTGAACGAGCTGATCCGATCTCATGGGCAAAGCGAAACCTATCTCGTCCTTAGCCTCGTCGCCAAATATGAGGACATTAAGGCGATCATCGATAACTTCCGACATGTTCAGGTAAACAAAGTACTCTGGACGAAACAAGATGAGACGGTCAGCTATGGGTCGATCGTGAATGTGCTTCATGAATATTCCCTTCAACCATCGTATATTACAAACGGTCAAAATGTGCCAGATGATATCTCGTTACTACATCCAGAATCAATCATCCAACAACTGCTAGGAGAAGATGCATATGGTTGACCAGGCACAAGGCTTGCGCGAGCTCATCCAAAGCAATCATCTATCGACAGACAGACCTACTCGTGTCATCACCGTGACAAGTGGTAAAGGTGGGGTAGGTAAATCTAATTTCACGCTGAATTTTGCGCTGACCTTACAGAGCCAAGGCTACAAGGTGTTAATCTTCGACGCGGATATCGGATTAGCGAATATCGATGTCTTGATGGGAGAGACCCCAAAGTATAATCTGTATCACCTGCTCAAGAAGCAAAAATCGATATGGGATATCATCCATCGAGGCTATCAAGACTTATTGTTCATCGCGGGTGGAAGCGGGTTTAACGATCTATTAAGACTGACTGAGGAAGAGCTAGAGCATTTCGTTACAGAAGTAAACAAGCTTAATGGCCATGTCGACTATATCCTGTTCGATACCGGAGCTGGCCTATCTAAAGAAACATTAAAGTTCATCGTAGCAGCCGATGAGACGTTCGTCGTCACGACGCCAGAACCGACATCCATCACAGATGCGTACGCCATCATCAAGATGGTGAACAGCATGAAGTATAATGTTAAGTTCCGCTTGGTCGTGAACCGGGTGTCTGAAAGGCGCGAAGGCAAGCAAACAGCCGACAAAATCACGATGGTGGCGAAACAATTTCTAGATCTGGATATCCCGACATTAGGGTTTCTCCAGGATGACGGACATGTGTCGAAGGCTGTCAAAAGGCAAGTGCCCTTCACGATCGCTTATCCGAACAGCGCAGCATCCAAATCGATCCATGAGCTGACCGCTAATTACCTAGCGGATCAGGAAGCGGCCGTTCGCCAAGGAAGTGGGATTAAGACATTCTTGTCAAGGATGATTCGGTTGATTCAAGGTTAGAACGTTTCCAACTATGACTCCAGGGAGTGAGCAGCTATGGTACGACATAAGGTTCTCGTAGTGGATGATTCGGCATTTATGCGCAAGCTGATCACGGAGCTGATCTCTGAGGATGCCGAATTCGAAGTCGTGGATACAGCCAAAAATGGTCTGGAAGCAGTCAAGAAGACCGAGCTCCTAAAGCCAGACGTCATCACGATGGATGTAGAGATGCCGGTTATGTCTGGAATAGAGGCACTCACTGCGATCATGTCGAAGTGTCCAACCCCTGTCATCATGCTGAGCAGTCTGACTGCAGAGGGGGATGTTCAGACGATCCTCGCACTTGAGCGTGGGGCTGTAGATTTCTTGAAGAAACCTTCCGGTAGTATATCGGTTGACTTATATAAAGTGAAAGAAGTGTTGTTAGAAAAACTTCGCATCGCATTAAGTGCCAAGCTTGCGAAGAGAAAGGAGGCAGGATCCAATCCGCTAGCACTAGCTCATCATCCGCCTGTCAAGGGCAATATGGGACACTCCAATAGCTTCCGCCATCTTGTGGCGATCGGCACGTCAACTGGAGGTCCGAGAGCTCTGCAGACGGTCGTGCCCGCGTTGCCATCGGATTATCCGGCGCCGATCCTGATCGTACAGCATATGCCACCGAACTTCACAAAATCCCTGGCACAGCGTCTCGATCACATCTCGAACATACGAGTGCTAGAGGCCGAGCATGGGATGGCGGTGGAGCGCGGCACGGCGTATATCGCGCCAGGTGATTGGCATATGCGGCTTAATCGCAAGAGTTCATCATCATACGTCATCCAATTAACGAAAGACGATCCACGCCATGGTCACCGACCTTCGGTAGATGCCATGTTCGAATCGTTGTATGAGAGGGATGAGCTAACTCGTCATCTCGTGATCATGACAGGGATGGGAGGAGACGGGGCGAGAGCGATGAAGAAGCTTCGAGAGTCAGGTGTGGAATCGACGATCGCCGAAGCAGAAGAAACATGTGTCGTCTATGGCATGCCCAAAGTTGCCATCGATCTGCAAGCTGCCGCACATATATTGCCGCTTCATAAGATCCCGGAGAAGCTGATCGAGATCGTGCGCTAATCAACAATTGGTAGTAAAGCTCACCAGGAGGTGTAAGAACATGGAGTCCAATCAATACTTATCTATGTTTATTGACGAATCGAAGGAGCATCTGCAGGCGTTAAATGATAACATGCTAGAGCTTGAGAATAACCCGACGAATATCCAGATCGTGCAAGACATATTCCGCTCTGCACATACGCTTAAAGGAATGTCTGCAACGATGGGGTATGAAGATCTAGCGAGCTTAACACATGAGATGGAGAACGTGCTGGATCTCGTCCGTAATGAGAAATTGGCCATGAACGAAGCGATATTCGATATCTTGTTCAAAAGTCTGGATGCTCTCGAAGCGATGGTTAACGATATCATCGAAGGTGGCGAAGGCAAGCTAGATGTTCAGGATATCGTCCGTACACTGCAGGCCGTCTCTACGGGTACGTCTCCTGCGACAACCAATCGACAGCAAGAGCGTAATGCGCCATCGATCGGAACCTCGGATCTCGACCCGTACCAACGCTCGATCGTCGAGCATTCCCTACACACGGGGTATCATGTCTATGCGATACGCGTTAGTCTGCGAGCAGATTGTGTATTAAAGGCAGCGAGAGCTTATATGGTGTTCGACTTACTCGAACGTAATGGTGAGATCGTCAAATCCATACCAGCGGTTCAAGAGATCGAGCAAGAGCAGTTCGATCGGTCATTCAAGGTTCATTACATAACGAGATTGGAGCGTAAGGAGCTCCGGGATCTGATCCTTGATATCTCAGAAATTGAAAGCGCTGAACTTGAATCGATCGAGCTCTCTTCTACTGTGAATAACGAGAAGGAGAAGTCAGCACAAGATCAGGGCACTCCGAAGCAAGGAGCCACTACGGAACGTAAGTCATCTGCCACAGATGGATCTGGTAAACAACAACAAGCAGGCGGACGAACGATTCGTGTCGATATCGAAAGACTTGATGCGTTGATGAACTTATTCAGTGAGTTACTTATCGATCGTGTAAGGCTGGAACAGCTTGCGATGGAAGTAGAGAAGCAAGAGCTCACCGAAACAGTCGAGCATATGGCGAGAGTGAGCAGTGATCTACAGAACATCGTTCTCAAACTGCGCATGATGCCTGTCGAAACGGTGTTCAATCGATTCCCGCGGATGATCCGGGATCTATCGAAAAACCTGAACAAGAAAGTCGAATTGATCGTCTCTGGTGCTGAGACAGAGCTCGATCGTACGGTCGTCGATGAGATCGGTGATCCGCTCGTTCACCTACTGCGCAATGCGCTTGATCATGGTCTAGAGGAAACGTCGGATCGCATACAGTCCGGCAAGCCAGAGAATGGTAAGATCTATCTTAGAGCATACCAGAGCGGTAACCATGTATTCATCGAGATCGAAGATGACGGACGGGGTATCCAGCGTGATAAGGTACTACGCAAGGCCGTTCAGAACGGCATCGTGGCTAATGATGAAGCGGAGCGCATGTCGGATCGCGACGTCTATCAGCTGCTGTTCGCTTCTGGCTTCAGTACGGCTGACATCATCTCAGATATATCAGGACGTGGGGTTGGGCTAGATGTCGTCAAATCGAAGATCACTTCCTTAGGAGGGAATGTATCTGTCGATTCGACTCCCGGTGCGGGTACGAAATTCACCGTACAGCTTCCGCTTACATTGTCCATCATCACGGCGATGCTGATCCGCTTAGGGGATGAGAAATTCGCGATTCCTATCTCTTCTGTCGTGGAGACTGCCTTGATAACCAAAGAAGAGATCCGAACGGTATATGGATCGAATATGATTAACTTCCGCGACAATATCGTACCGTTAGTCGATCTTGCACACATCTTGGATGTTCCGAACACCTCATTCGATGCAGAACAGCAAGAGATTAGTGTCGTCATCGTCCACAAGGGCGAGAAGATGGCGGCGTTGATCGTAGATGAATTTATCTCCCAACAAGAGATCGTCCTGAAAGCACTGGGGGATTATCTGAATAGAGTGTTCGCCGTGTCCGGTGCGACGATACTAGGCGATGGTCAAGTAGCTCTCATCCTAGATACGAATGCACTTATTAAATAGTTAGGCTGCTTGAATCAGCGATCTTAAGAACAAGTACTCATCAGAACAGGGAGGTTCGTTTCATATGGGAGAAGAATTAAAGGTAGTCGTCTTTGCACTTGGTAAGGAAGAATATGGCGTAGAGGTCGATAGGGTTCGGACGATCGAGCGTATGATGCCAATGACTCGTGTACCGAAGACACCGAAGTTTGTCAAGGGAGTCGTTAACCTGCGTGGGATCGTTGTACCCGTGATCGATCTGAGGGAGCGTTTTGGTCTAGAAACAGCTGATTACACGGAGGATTCACGTATCATCATCGTCAATCAGCAATCGATCGAGGTTGGCCTCATCGTAGATTCAGCGAACGACGTCGTCGATGTCGATGAGGACCATGTCGAGGAGCCTCCTGAGATCGTTGGTGGTATTCGTGCCAAATATCTACGCGGTATCGCAAAGCTTGAGGATAACCGACTATTAGTCTTGCTTAATCTTCAAGAAGTGCTGAATAAAGATGAGATCATCCAATTGGAACAGTTGGGAGAATAATCAGCGTGGACAAATTTCGGATCGAAGACTATCAGATGGATGTATTAAGGGAGATTGGCAATATCGGAGCTGGACATGCAGCGACGGCTCTCTCGAAGATGATCGACAAACAAGTGGATATGCAGGTGCCAAGAGCACGACTGGTGCCCTTCGATCAGATATCGGATAGTCTAGGAGGGGAAGAACAGGTAGTGATCGCCGTATACTTACGTGTACTAGGCGATGTTCCGGGCAATATGTTCTTCGTCATCTCACTCGAATCCTCGAAGAAACTGCTGAAGAACATGATCGGTCTTGAGGTGACCGCTGATCACTTCTCGGAGCTTGAGCTAAGCGCCTTGTCTGAGATCGGCAATATTCTCGCCGGCTCCTATCTATCATCGTTGTCAGACTTCACCCGCTTGAATCTACAGCCGACTGTGCCTGCACTAGCGATCGATATGGCCGGCGCCATCATGAGCTATGGGTTGCTCGAATATGGTCAGATGGGCGAGTCGGCGTTATTCATCGACACGACCTTCTGGGATGGGAGCGAGGAAGTGGAGGGGCACTTCTTCTTGATCCCAGATCCGGATGCCGTGAGTAAGATCTTCCTTGCGCTAGGAGTGCCTCTATCATGATCGTGGACAGCACTCCGATCCTCAAGGTGGGGATGGCGGATCTGAAGGCTGCTCAAGCGCCTAGCGTACTCAAAACGTCGGGCCTTGGTTCGTGTATCGGTCTGTGCCTATTCGACCCGCAATTACACATAGCCGGCATGGCTCACGTCATGTTGCCATCATCTGAGATTGCTAGAGAACAGATGCTTAATATTGCCAAGTATGCCGATACCGCAATCCCGGCCTTGATCGACCAGATGATCCAGTTGGGGGCAGCAGTCCGCAACCTGCAAGCCAAGATGGCCGGCGGTGCTCAGATGTTCGCCTTAGCCCAGAGTGATATGATGCGAATCGGTCCAAGGAATATCGAAAGCTGTAAGCTGCAGTTACAGGTATACAACATCCCTCTACTAGCAGAAGATACAGGTGGGAACTACGGTAGATCAGTAGAGATCGATTGTGCGAATGGGAATGTCCTAGTAAAAAGTGTACAGAACGGAGTCAGACAGCTATGATCGGTTCGATGCGTTGGAATCTAATATTCGGGATCGTGGCGGGTTTGCTGTCCTTCATGTTCGCTCTCGTGAATCATAATCTGTTACTCACTGCTCTCATCCGGGGAACAATAAGCTTCGTAATCATGTTCGTGTTGACGTTTCTGTTTCGATGGTTACTTGCTTTGATCTCGCTCGATGGGACTTCTCAAACATCACTTGCAGAGCAACACGATGGTGAGCTAGGTGCAAGCGTCGATATGATGACGCCAGCTGAAGACCTCTCTTGGCCTGAGTTGGGGGACACGACGGAAGCTACTATGGCTCCTCCCACTGAACAGACAGAGAAGTCCTTCCAAGCCTTCGAGCCGCCGCGTATCGTCCAGAAAGATCCATCGAGTGAGATGAGTGTACCGGATCCGAACACAGTAGCGAGAGCCTTACGCCGACTGACTGAAGATTAAGGAAGATGATGTATGAACTCTCTGAACAAATCGCTTCTCGTTAACTTATGGAATGAGTGGAAGCATGATCGATCGTTAGAGACGAAGAAGCTCCTGATCGAAGCGTATGTGCCGCTTGTCGATTATGTCGCCTCCCGTGTTTCTATCGGGCTTCCGAACCATATTACGAAGGATGATCTCGTCAGTTACGGGATCATGGGTCTGATCGACGCTCTGGACAAGTTCGAGCTAGAGCGAGGGCTGCAGTTCGAGACGTATGCATCCTGGCGGATTAAGGGAGCTATCCTGGACTCTCTGCGACGTAGCGACTGGGTGCCGCGTTCGGTACGTGAGAAAGCGAAGCGTATCGAGGAGGCTTACGGTATACTAGAACAAAGGCACTTGCGTTCCGTATCTGATGAAGAGATGAGCGCATATCTAGATGTACCCGTGGAGGAGTTCCAGCAGATGCTGAAGGATGTTTCTGTAACCACCGTCTTCTCTCTGGAGGATCCGATTAAGGAGGAAGATGCTGAGGTACGCATGGCGATGCTCGTCGATGAGCAAGCTCCTAAACCAGAGTCAACCGTACATCGACAATATCTGCAAGAGGTCCTCACACGTGCGATCGATCGATTGACAGAAAAGGAACGTACGGTCGTCTCGTTATTCTATTACGAGGAATTGTCGCTGAGTGAGATTGCCGAGGTCATGTCATTATCTCCATCCCGTATCTCTCAGTTACATGCGAAAGCACTGTTACGATTAAAAGGTGTTCTATCGAGTAATAAGGAATACCTAATGTCCGATTGAAGGAACCTCAACTTCAATCTAACACTAAGCTCATGGGGGTGATTGGTATGGATTTTAAGCATAACCCAAGATTACAGCTTATCACCGTATCCATATCCGATGATAAGATGACAGCGCATCTAACACTAGCGAGCGGTGAAGGAATTCGCGCTTATACAGTGACGGAGCTGCGGGACTTGCTTAGTGCTCATGGCGTGGGATATGGGATTTTGGACGAACCGCTTGCTAGCTTTGCCGCGAATCCTACAGACTATGTCCAGAGGCCTGTGTTAATCGCGCAGGGTGTAGCTCCACAGAGCGGGACAGACGGGTACATCCGTTATCTGTTCCAGATGGATAGTGATGCTACGAAACCGAATGTATTAGACGATGGCAGAGTAGATTTTAAAGATGTTAAGAGGATTAATAACGTACAGCAAGGACAGGTAATCGCGGAGAAAGTCTCCTCATCACCAGGTATACCAGGAAAGACCGTAACCGGGGAAGAAGTGCCGCCGCCTAAGCCGAAGGAGGCCTATTTCAAGCCTGGTAAAAATGTCGTGTTAGATGACGAGCGGGTGCGTATGTATGCAGTACTAGATGGTATGGTGACCTTTACGGATCAAGACCGAGTGAATGTATTTCCCGTATATGAAGTAAATGGTGACGTTGACTATCGCAGTGGCAACATCGATTTTGTTGGCAATGTCGTCGTAAGGGGCAATATCATCACCGGATTCACCGTGAAAGCTGCAGGTGATATCCGCATAACAGGCAGTGTTGAAGGTGCAGAGATCATCGCAAGTGGATCGATCGATATCGCTGGAGGGATCGTTGGGCATAACAAAGGGTTCGTTAGATCAGGCAGGACGATCAGATGCTCCTTCATACAAGATGCGAACGTGGAAGCCGGAGAAGATCTGATCGTGAATCAGAGCATCATGCATTCTAACGTAAAAGCTGGCAAGAGCATCGTCTGTAACGGTGCTAAGGGGTTAATCGTCGGTGGAGTCGTGCAGGCTGGCGAGTCGGTTACGGCGAGAACGATCGGCAATCCATCCTTCACGCCAACCTCGATCGAAGTCGGGATAAGTCCCGAGATGCGTAATGAACTAAATCAGCACTATGCCAATATGAACAACTGGTCGGATAACCTCGACAAATCCGATAAAGCACTGCGGTTGCTCGAGCAGATGGCGCAAGCGGCGCCGCTCTCAGAAGATAAGAAGCAACTATTAGATAAGTTACGCCATACGAAGCAGCAGATATTAGAGCAACAAGCGGTCACGAGCGAGCGTATCGAAGAACTTGAACGGATCCTGGAGAATATCGAGTCGGCGAAGATCGAAGTGATCGGAATCATATACGGTGGTTCTAAAGTCGTGATCGGGCGTTATACGAGATATATTAAAGATGCTGCACAACGTGTCGGATTTCGTTATGATGATGGGGAAGTCATGATGTACGTGAAGAATTGATGAGAGGGAGTGGCACCTATGACGCTCAGATCCATCGAGATGCAGATTGCTTTGCCCCGCGTGAATGAAATCGGCCATGTACAAAACCAGCTATCGCAAAAGCCTGCCTACGACCAACATACGTTAGCGCAGCAAGAAGCATCTAAAAGTGAGGAAAATCTGAAACGAAGCAATGAGATCGATAAGACGTCAACGCTACTGGTGGGGGAAGACGATGCGAAGCGCGATGGCCAGAGGCAGAACGATCAATCTAAAGATAGGAAACGTTCTAGGGAAGATAACGGGTCGGACAAATCAGAACACCCCTATAAAGGCCGTCATATCGATCTGACATTATAGCAGGAGGGGATCCAGTGGACGCTTGGCAGATCGTGGCCCTGCTCGGTTGTGTCATCATGATATATGCCTGGATATTCATGAGGAGACAGGAATCGGTCGATCACACGGAGATCTTAACGGAGGTCGATCAGACACTTCAGTTGTATGTGACTGAGATCATGGATAGTAATCGTCATGTGATCGAGCAGGTCGAGCGGATGAAGCAAGATATCGTCATCGAGCGGGACCAGTGGAAGGAACGATTGCAGAAGCTAGAGCATGATATGACCGCGTTAAGAGAAGAACAGACAGCATCCTCGAACCATGCTGCGTCAGATAGGATGACGTCCAGTGAAGCGCTAATCCACGATCGGTATCGCGAGCTGATCGAGATGCAGCGGCAAGGGCTCTCGATGAACGAGATCGTGAAAAAATCCGGGATGAATCACGGTGAGGTTAAGTTTATCTTGCAGCTGGCAGCTCGGGAGGATTACTAATGAGAAAGCTTAAACATATATATTGGCTAGGGCTTGGCAGCGGGATGATCATCGGCGCGATCCTGGTGCAATTGATGACCTATACAACAACCAATCCGAAGTCGATCGATCGATCCGACCTCGAAGAGGCAGCTGCCCGGTATGGCTACCGATTAGTGAACGAACACGAAGTCGTGCAGCTCGTCAACGAAGAAACCGTGCATACGATCTACATCTTACCTGATATGACACTGGACCAGATCGCTGAGCTGTTAACGGCATCTCGCCTGATCGATCAGCCCGAAGAAATATTGCGAGTGATCGAGCGTATGCCTGAACCCATAAACATCATGCCCGGTTATTACGAAGTGACCGGCTCTCCATCGATCGGCGATCTCGTCGAGATGCTCATCACCCCTCCCTCCTAGAATATCCTGACGATTCCTGACGATGAACTTGTTGCATACGTATTCGAGATTATGGTATATTAATTGACGGTGTTAAGAACACACGCTTGTTAATCTGTTCAGGTGGTGCTTCTATGCGGAGTCCTGAAGCAGAGATGATATGAGCGGAGGGTAACACAATAACCATATGAGGAGGTGTGTGGAGATGGCAGTAATTTCCATGAAACAATTACTTGAGGCTGGCGTTCACTTCGGTCATCAGACTCGTCGCTGGAACCCCAAGATGGAAAGATACATCTTCACCGAACGTAATGGGATCTATATCATCGATCTCCAGAAGACAGTTAAGAAAGTAGAAGAGGCTTATAACTTCGTGAAGTCTGTCGCAGAAACAGGCGGTACGGTCCTATTCGTAGGCACGAAGAAGCAAGCGCAAGACTCTGTGAAGGAAGAAGCAGAGCGCTCCGGGATGTACTGGATCAACCAGCGTTGGCTGGGTGGTACACTCACGAACTTCGAGACGATCCAGAAGCGTACAGCACGTCTTCACGAACTCGAAAGAATGCAAGAAGACGGAACGTTCGAACTGCTTCCTAAGAAGGAAGTTATCATCCTTCGCAAGGAACAAGAGCGTCTTGAGAAATTCCTCGGCGGCATCAAGAATATGAAGCAGCTGCCGGATGCTTTGTTCATTATCGATCCTCGCAAAGAGCGCATCGCAGTAGCAGAAGCTCGTAAGCTAGGCATTCCGATCGTCGGTATCGTGGATACGAACTGTGATCCAGATGAGATCGATTATGTCATCCCTGGTAATGATGACGCGATCCGTGCTGTTAAGCTACTGACATCGAAGATGGCGGATGCTGTCATCGAAGCTCGTCAAGGCGAAGAAACAACTGCATAATCGAGACATACACGAGAATAAAGGGTGGTTTGAAGGTCTTCTCGACCTATCACCGCCCTTTTTTTGGCACAGAGACACTATACTCTGCGCATCCATACTTAGTAAAATACGGATAGAATGATAAGGAGGCTGTATACAATGGCAGTAACTGCTGCTCAAGTCAAAGAGCTACGTGAAAAAACGGGTGCTGGGATGCTTGATTGTAAAAAGGCGTTAGAGGAATCGAATGGTGATATCGCTAGAGCCGCGGAGATTCTTCGTGAGAAGGGATTATCTGCAGCAGCTAGCAAGGCCGGCCGAGCAGCGACAGAAGGCCTGGTCGAATCGTATATTCACGGTGAAGGACGGATCGGTGTACTCGTAGAAGTTAACTGTGAGACTGATTTCGTCGCGAAGACCGATAATTTCAAGAAATTCGTTCGCGATATTGCGATGCAGATCGCAGCTGCAGCGCCTAAATATGTGACGAAGGATGAAGTGCCTGAGGATGAACTCGTTAAGGAACGCGAGATCCTGCGCTCTCAAGCACTGAACGAAGGCAAGCCGGAGAAGATCGTCGACAAGATGGTCGAGGGTCGCATCTCGAAGTACTACAATGAAGTATGCTTGTTGGAACAGTCATTCATCAAAGATCCTGACCAAACAATCTCCCAGCTTCTGAATACGATGATCGCACAGATCGGCGAGAATATCTCGATCCGTCGCTTCGCAAGATTCGAGCTCGGTGAAGGACTAGAGAAGAAGGAAGACAACTTCGTCGAAGAGGTTATGGCGCAAGTAAACCAATAAAAGTCTGTTCGGAAGATTGGAACACCCAAGTGTTCCTTTCTTCATAATAGAGGTAGTTCAACGCATAGAGCAAACCTTCGAGAACACCTATGCATGAAATCGAACGGAGGTAATCTGAGTGGGTCAGCAACCTGTATATAAACGTGTTGTATTGAAACTGAGCGGCGAAGCGTTGTCTGGGCAAGTCGGATACGGCATCGAAGCAGGGGTGATCTCTTCGATCGCCGAACAGATTAAAGAAGTGGTGGCGCTGAATGTAGAGGTCGCGATCGTCGTTGGAGGTGGCAACATCTGGCGTGGGATCGCTGGCAGTGAAAAAGGGATAGACCGTGCAACTGCAGATTATATGGGAATGCTCGCGACGGTCATGAACTCACTAGCCTTACAAGATGCGCTGGAGAAGATCGGTGTGCCAACACGTGTGCAGACGTCGATCGCCATGCAGCAGATTGCCGAACCATACATACGGCGGCGTGCTATCCGCCACCTAGAGAAAGGACGCGTCGTCATCTTCGCAAGCGGCACAGGGAATCCATATTTCTCGACCGACACGACAGCCGCGCTCAGAGCAGCGGAGATCGAAGCAGAAGTAATCTTGATGGCGAAGAATAAGGTAGACGGCGTATACTCAGCTGATCCGTTCAAGCATGAAGATGCAGAGAAGTATGAAGAGCTAACTTATCTCGAGGTGCTGAACAAAGGCCTCGGTGTCATGGACTCGACAGCATCCTCGCTCTGTATGGATAATAACATACCGTTACTCGTATTCTCGATCACGGAGCAAGGTAATATAAGAAGAGCTGTACTAGGTGAGAAGATCGGAACAATCGTTAGAGGGAGTGTTGTCTAATGCCGCAAACCGTTATGCAAGACGCGAAGGACCGTATGGAGAAAGCGATCGTTTCACTGAAGAGAGAGCTGGCCTCGCTACGAGCAGGACGTGCGACTCCGTCCTTACTGGATCGCATCCAAGCAGAATATTACGGTAATCCTACACCGATCAATCAGATGGCGAATATCTCAACCCCGGATTCACGAACCCTGCTTATCCAGCCTTGGGATAAGAGCTCGATCGGGGAGATCGAGAAAGCGATCATGAAGTCTGATCTAGGACTTACACCAGTTAATGATGGAACAGTCATCCGCATCGTGATCCCACAACTTACAGAAGAAAGACGTAATGAGCTCGTAAAATTAACGAAGAAATTCGGTGAAGAAGCAAAGGTCGCCGTGCGCAATATCCGACGTGATGCGAATGATGACATCAAGAAGCTAGAGAAGGGCACGATCTCTGAAGACGAATCACGTAGACATCAAGACGAAGTTCAGAAGCTCACAGACAAGTATATTGCTGAAGTGGATAAAGTCTTATCCGCGAAAGAGAAAGAGATCATGGAGATCTAACACATACAAGCACCCCTCGATTACGAGGGGTGGCCTTCGCTAATTGCATTCATGGGGGAAGGGCCAATGCTCGATTGGATCAAAAGAAGCCGCGTACGAAAACCTGTGGATCCGTCATCTGTGTCTCCCGACAATATCCCGCAGCATGTCGCGATCATCATGGATGGTAATGGTCGTTGGGCGAGAGAACGCGGATTACCGAGAATCGCTGGACACCATACCGGGATGAAGACGGTCAAGAACATCACACTAGCAGCTAATGAGCTAGGTGTACGTATCTTGACGATGTACGCGTTTTCGACGGAAAACTGGAAGCGTCCGAAGGATGAAGTGGAATTCCTCATGAGATTACCGGAGGAATTCTTGTCGATCGAACTCGATGAATTAATCGCAAACAATGTGCAAGTACGTATGATGGGTTGGTCGGAAGGCTTGCCCACACATACGTTACGTGCTGTTCAGACGGCCATCGAGAAGACGAAGCATAACACCGGTCTGATCCTGAACTTCGCTCTTAACTACGGCAGCCGCAAAGAGATCATCGAAGCGGTGAAGCGTATCGCGCAAGATGTGGAGGCAGGTGAGCTTCGATCACAAGATATTCGTGATGAGCATATCTCCGAGGGGCTTCTGTCGAGCGGGCTTCCAGACCCGGATCTGCTGATCAGGACGAGTGGGGAGATCCGTATCAGCAATTTCATGCTATGGCAATGTGCATACACGGAGTTCGTCTTCACGGAAGTGTTCTGGCCTGCGTACACGAAGGAACACTTCTATGAAGCCATTCGTATCTATCAACAACGGATTCGTCGATACGGTGGACTTCAGTCCTAGGATACCTTCGCTATGGAATGAATATGAACGACTATCTCACGAACCTCTAGAGTTGGGGGAGTATGGATTGAAACAGAGATTGGTAACCGGAGTCATCGCAGCGTTTGTCTTCCTCGGAGTACTATTGTTGGGTGGATATGCCTATGCTGCCTTGATCGCAGCGCTCGCCATCTTGGGGTATCATGAGTTCGTCAGGTTGAATAAGATAGATGGGTTCGGCAGTGGGATCTACGTTGGATATGTCGCAGTGCTCCTCTTCGTCATCTTGTCAGATCGCATCATACCTGGATTTACGATCGGTCATGATCAGCTAATCTGGACTACGATGCTGGTCTTCCTCGCTCTGACCGTCTTCTTGCACAGCAAGACGAACCTTCACAAGATTGCGATCCTCTTCGTTGGGGTCCTGTACATAGGTTACGGATTTCACTATATGCTCGTAACACGCCTGATGCCAGAGGACGGGCTCCTCTGGTCATTATTCATATATGGCTGCATCTGGCTGACCGATTCGGGCGCTTATTTCACTGGGATGTTGCTGGGACGTCATCCTCTTGCACCAAGTATAAGTCCGAAGAAGACGATCGAAGGAGCGATCGGAGGGGTCGTGATCGCGATGCTCTTCGCTGTGTCCTTCGTCCTGCTTAGCGGCGGGCCAACAGATATCGGACGAGCCATCCTATTAGCGGCTATGATCGCTGTTATCGGTCAGATCGGTGACCTCATCCAGAGTGCATATAAACGCTTGCAGGGCGTGAAGGATTCCGGTACATTGCTACCTGGACACGGTGGTGTCCTTGACCGTGTAGACAGTTGGCTGATCGTGTTCCCGGCCATACATCTATTAGGGTTATGATAGACAAGTATCGATAACAAGCTTATCTCAGGTAGGTGAGAACGGTGAGCAGGAGACGCATTGCGATACTCGGGTCTACGGGCTCGATCGGCACGCAAACGCTTGATGTGATCAGCATGAAGCCCGAACAATTCGAGGTCGTCGCATTAGCAGCAGGGCGCAATACAGCGCTGCTATGTGAACAAGTGAAGCAATTCGGCCCACGGCTAGTGGCGTGCGCCGATGAAGCCGCTGCACGTGATCTAAGGGATCGACTTGGTGATCTGGCAGCTGGCATACAGATCGAGCATGGTGCTCAAGGGCTGATACTTGTAGCAGCCCATGCGGATGCTGATATGCTCATCACGGCGATCGTAGGCTCGGTCGGTCTCGCGCCTACTCTGGCCGCGATCGACGCAGGGATCGCGATCGGTCTCGCGAATAAAGAAACGCTCATAAGTGCGGGGCATCTCGTCATGGCAAGTGCTCACCATAAGCAAATACCGATCATTCCGGTGGATAGTGAGCATTCGGCGATCTTCCAGTGTCTGAACGGAGAGAATCTTCGGGATGTGAAGAAGATCATCTTAACAGCCTCTGGAGGCTCATTCCGTGATCGGTCACGGGAGGAGCTGGTGGGCGTGACGGTGAAGGAAGCGCTTCGTCATCCGAACTGGTCGATGGGTGCGAAGATCACGATCGATTCGGCGACGATGGTCAACAAAGGTCTCGAGGTCATCGAGGCACACTGGCTGTTCGGGCTCGACTATGACCAGATCGAGGTTGTCCTGCATCCTGAGAGCATCGTTCATTCCATGGTGGAGTTCGTAGACACGAGCATCATCGCACAGCTAGGTAATCCAGACATGCGCGTACCGATCCAGTACGCCCTCACCTATCCGAACCGGGTGAAAGGGACGTTCCGTCCACTTGATCTTGTGAAGGCAGGTGCGCTTCATTTTCGCGAGATGGATGAACAGCGGTTTCCCTGCATACGAATGGCATACGATGCTGGCAGAAGCGGCGGTACGATGCCCACTGTGTATAGTGCTGCCAACGAGGTCGCGGTCGAGCGATTCTTGAACGGTCAGATCGCATTCCTTCAGATCGAGCGTATCATCGCCGAGACGATGGACCGTCACCAACTGACCTCCGCCCCTGGATTGGGAGACATATTGGAGGCAGACAACTGGGCGAGAGAGGAAGCACGCCAGATGTTTCGCTGATCATCCGAAGGCGAGGACGACATCTGGCGGTTCTCTTGTATAAATGTTGTGAATAATGATAATCTAAGAGCAACCTCGTGTTGTCCGGTCTATGCCCGAAGGAGGAATCGATGCATTGAACCTATTAACGACGATCTTGTACACGATCCTTGTGTTTTTTGTTATCATCGGCATCCATGAGTGGGGTCATATGTTCTTCGCCAAACGAGCCGGTATACTCGTGCGTGAATTCGCGATAGGCTTCGGCCCGAAACTCATCTCGTTCAAGAGAGGCGAGACGAAGTATGCATTCCGTCTGTTGCCATTCGGTGGGTTCGCACGTATGGCCGGTGAAGATCCAGAGCTCGTCCAGGTGAATCCAGGACAGACGGTGGTCGTTCGTCTGAAGGACCAGATCGTCACCCATATCTATCTAGATCAGCTGGAACGCTACTCCCATCTCCTGAAGGGTGAAGTGGTTAAGCTAGATATCGAGAAGGATCTATCTATCGAGCTGGAGATAGAAGGCGAGACGAAACGATACACGGTGGATCCGAAAGCGATGATGGTGTCGCGGGGTCAAGAGACCCAGATCGCGCCGCTAGATAGACAATTCAACAGCAAGAGTGTACCGAAGCGGGCGCTAGCGATCTTCGGCGGACCACTCATGAATTTCGTGCTAGCGTTCATCTTATTCGCGATGTATGTGTTCATGACGGGTATCCCGATCAAGGAGTCTGGTAAGCTTATGATCGCGGAAGTGATCTCAGATTCGCCTGCTGAAGCAGGCGGTGTCCAAGCCGGTGATCAAGTAATCTCGATCAATGGTGAACCGATCGGTAGCGATGACCAGAAGCTGACGAAGCTAATCAACGCTTCGGCGGATGAGCCGATGACATGGCGTGTGGAGCGTGCAGGCGAGACAGTAGAGCTTACGGTCACCCCGCGTATGACCGAGGGCAAAGCTGCGATGGTCGGCATCTATATGTCGATCCGGTATGACGATTACCGCAAGCCAACGCTCGTCGAAGCTGCGAGTGGTACCTGGAACCAAGCGACATACTGGACAGAGCAGATCTTCATCGGTCTGAAGAAGCTCGTTACGCTACAAGTGAAGCTTCAGGATCTCGGTGGACCAGTCGATATCGCTCGGACGACAGGAGAGGCAGCGCAAGCGGGATTCTCAACACTCGTCTTATGGACGGCTGTGCTCAGTCTATATCTCGGTATCTTCAACCTATTACCGGTGCCTGCACTTGACGGTAGCCGTCTCATCTTCCTCGGTCTCGAGGCCGTGCGAGGCAAGCCGGTGTCGCAGGAACGCGAGAGTCTTGTTCATCTGATCGGATTCTCCGCTTTATTCTTATTGATGATAGCCGTTACATATTATGATATACTCGCGTTATTCCAAAGTTAGTGTCAGAGGTGAATCGGGTGAGCAAAGAATCGAAAGACAGATCATTCATTACCCCGCAGAGTGAAGATTTCTCTGCTTGGTATATCGACGTTATTAAGAAAGCGGATCTCATGGATTATTCGCCTGTCCGCGGCTGTATCGTATTCAAGCCGGACGGCTATGAGATCTGGGAGCTATGTCAGCGTGAGCTTGACCAGCGGTTTAAGGATACGGGCCATCGCAACGCATATTTCCCTTTATTTATTCCAGAAAGCTTCTTCCAGAAGGAGAAGGAGCATGTGGAGGGCTTTAACCCGGAGCTGCCATGGGTAACGGAAGCAGGCGGCGAGCCATTAGAGGAGAAGCTTGCGATCCGGCCTACTTCCGAGACGATGATCGGACATATGTATGCGAAGTGGATCAACTCTTATCGCGATCTTCCACTGCTCATCAACCAGTGGGCGAACGTCGTGCGTTGGGAGAAGCGCACATTGCCGTTCTTAAGAACGAGCGAGTTTCTCTGGCAAGAAGGTCATACCGCACATGAATCGGAAGCAGAAGCACGTGAAGAGACGATGCGAATGCTTGAGGTATATCGTGATTTCGTCGAAAATGTGCTAGCGATCCCAGTGATTGTTGGTCAGAAGACGCCATCTGAGAAGTTCGCTGGTGCGATCGATACGTTCTCGATCGAGGCGATGATGAAGGACGGTAAAGCTGTCCAAGCAGGGACAAGCCACTATCTCGGAACGAACTTTGCTGAGGCTTTTGATATCAAATATCTAGACAGGGACAACGAACAAAAATATGTGCATACCACGTCGTGGGGCGTCAGCACACGTCTCTTAGGCGCGCTGATCATGGTACATGGTGACGATAAAGGTCTAGCGTTACCACCGAAGGTCGCCCCGACACAAGTGATGATGATCCCGATCGGTCCTCCGAAGACGAGAGAGCAAGTCATCGCGAAGACAGATGAGTATTATAAGCTTCTGAAGCAAGCAGGTCTACGCGTACGTGTGGACGATCGGCCAGATGTTAGCCCTGGCTGGAAGTTTAACGAATATGAGATGCGTGGCGTACCGCTCCGTATCGAGCTAGGACCGCGCGATATCGACAATGGTCAAGTCGTTCTAGCGACACGCTTCGGTGAGAAGCGAATCGTGAAGGCGGAGGCTTTGTTGGACGAGGTTGAGAAGCTGCTAGGCGAGATACAGAAGGAGATGTATGAACGGGCTATCCAGTTTATGAAAGAGCATACGTACTCCGTCGATTCCCTCGATGAACTGAAAGCTCTGTTCGAAGAGAAGCGCGGTTTCGTGCTCGCTGGGTGGTGTGGCTCCGAATCCTGTGAGCATCAGGTGAAGCTGGAGACGAAAGCGACAAGCCGCAACATACCATTCATCGTGGATGATCATAAGAGTACATGTCTCGTATGTGAGGAGCACGCCAAGCATACCGTAGTCTTTGCTCGCGCCTATTAATACCGTATAATAGATAACAGCATCTGTAGGATAAGGGCTCTAGGATCGATGGCAGTTGATTCCGACAGCCCTTTCTCTATTAGAGGAGAGGGGGAGCTAGTGTGGGAGCACCGGCGGAGAAACGTCACCGTTTCGAACTTTTGCTCAGCCAAGCCGAGCTTTCGTTCGAGATGGTGAGAGACTTTTTTTCGGATGGATATATCGATCGGGTCGAAGTTAGTCGATCGAATCGGGAATGGACATTCTTCATCGTCAAGCAGCAGCTGCTGCCGCAGCATGTCTTCGTACAATTTTGCCAGAAGATCCAGCAGCATTTCTCTCATATCGCTTCGATCTCCTTCGTACTCCGCTATGCCGATCAGGTAGATGACCGTTCGATCGTGGAAGAGTATTGGGGATTATGTGTCGAATGGTTGAAGCAGAAGCTCGTATCGGTCAACGGATGGATGGCGAAGGCACAGGTTGAAGCCTCGGCTGGTGTACTGACGGTATCCTTGCTTGATGCAACGGGATTAGAGCTTGCGAAGCGGAAGCAGATCGATCAGTATATCACTCGCTTCTATGAGGACTATTTCTCACGTACGTATCGCGTACAGCTAAAGATCGGGGAATCGAATCATGAGGAATACGAGAGATTCCAGAAGCAGCGAGAAGCAGAGGATCGCTTATTCAGCCAGACACTCGTCGAGGAAGTGGAGGCTACGAAGCATAGTCTGACTACGCCTTCCAGAGATGCGTCTAGTGAAGAGCGATTCGTCTATGGTTATGAGATTAAGGAATCACCTGTATCGATACAACAAGTTCAAGACGAAGAGAAGAAGATTACGATTCAGGGAGCCATATTCGGACTTGATGTGAAGGAGTTACGCAACGGGTCCACGCTATACACGTTCAACCTGACGGATTTCTCCGATTCGTTAGCCGTGAAGGTATTCGTCAAGAACAAAGAAGATCTACAGACGATGCAAGGCTTGGCCGAGGGCAAATGGATACTCGCTCGCGGGAAGGTCGAATATGACCGATTCATGCAGACACCGGAGCTCGTCATGCTCGCGAATGATCTGAACGAGATCAAGGCACCTCCAGAGCGGATGGATGAAGCGGAAGAGAAGCGCGTCGAGTTCCATCTGCACACGAACATGAGTGCGATGGACGGGATCGCCTCCATCTCTGACTATATGAAACTGGCTGCGAAGTGGGGACATAAAGCGATCGCGATCACCGATCATGCAGGTGTCCAGTCGTTCCCAGAAGCCTATAAGGCTTCTAAGAAATACGGAATCAAGCCGATCTACGGGGTGGAAGCGAATGTCGTGAACGATTCTGTCTCGATCGTGACTCAGCCACGTGACGGAGAGCTTGCAAGTGAGACGTATGTCGTCTTCGATATCGAGACGACGGGTCTGTCGATCAATCATAACAAGATCATCGAGATCGCAGGCGTTAAGCTGCGAGATGGCAAGGAGATCGGACGATATTCCTCGTTCGTCAACCCGCATGAGAGGATTCCTTACCACATCACACAGCTGACGAATATACACGATGACATGGTGAAGGACGCTCCTGAGCTGGCGGAAGTGCTGCGAGAGTTTGTCGCATTCGCTGAGGATAGCGTACTCGTCGCGCACAATGCACGATTCGATATGGGGTTCATCCAGGCGGCATGCCGCACGATCGGGATCGAGCCGCTAACGAATCCGTCGCTCGATACGTTAGAGCTGGCACGCATGCTGTTCCCGTCGATGAAGAACCATCGACTGAACACGCTGGCAGATAAGTTCAACGTCAGTCTCGATAACCACCACCGTGCGATCGATGATACGGTCGCGTTAGCGTCGATCCTCTTGGCACTACTCAAAGAATGTGAGTCTCGTCGCATCACCAGATTGGAGCAGCTGAATGATTATGTCGGTAAAGACCTGTCGAATGTGCGACCGTTCCATGCTTGTCTCTATGCGAAGAATGAGGTAGGTAAGAAAAATCTGTTCAAGCTGATCTCGATGTCTCATACGGAATATTTCAACCGTGTGCCGTGTATCCCGAAGAGCAAGCTGCAGGAGCTGCGGGAAGGATTAATCATCTCTTCAGGCTGTGAGAAGGGCGAATTATTCGAGACGGTGTTGAACAAGACGGAAGAAGAAGCAGAGGAAGTCGCGCAGTTCTACGATGTGCTCGAAGTGCAGCCGATCGTCATGAATATGCATCTCGTCGATAAGGGTCTCGTAGGCAGCGTACATCAGCTAGAGGATACGAACCGACGGATCGTGGCGATCGGTAAGAAATATGGCAAGCCAGTGATCGCGACAGGTAACACACACTACTTACATCCGAGGGACAAGCTGCTTCGCGATATCACGATCCATGGCATCACCGGATTCAGTCCGCTGAAGGATATGCGGAAGCCGGACGCGCATCTGCGCACGACGCAGGAGATGTTATCGGAGATGGCTCATCTAGGAGAACAGGACGCGTATGATGTCGTTGTCCGATATCCGAATGAGCTGGCGGACAGTGTGGAGCAGTTCGAGCTATTCCCATCGAAGCTATTCACTCCGGTGATCGAAGGCGCAGATGAAGAGATCCGCGAGAAGTGCTATGATACGGCGAAAGCGATGTACGGAGACCCGTTGCAGCAAGTAATCATCGATCGGTTAGAGAAAGAGCTCATCCCGATCATCAAGTATGGATTCTCCGCTAACTATCTTATCTCGGAGCGACTCGTTAAGAAATCGAACGAGGACGGATATCTCGTCGGTTCGCGGGGGTCTGTCGGATCGTCGGTCGTGGCGACGTTCCTCGGCATATCAGAGGTGAATCCTCTGCCGCCACACTATCTATGTAAGAACCCGGAGTGCAAGCATAGTGAGTGGTTCCTAGACGGTAGTGTGCGCAGCGGTTTCGATCTGCCCGATAAGGATTGCCCAAGCTGCGGCAATAAGATGAAGGGTGATGGGCAGGACATCCCGTTCGAGACGTTCCTTGGGTTCAAGGGTGATAAGGTACCCGATATCGACCTCAACTTCTCCGGTGAATATCAGCCGCACGCGCATAACTATACGAAGGTGCTGTTCGGTGAGAAGAGCGTATTCCGTGCGGGTACGATCGGCACTGTGGCGGAGAAGACGGCCTACGGATATGTGAAGAAATACGAAGAGGATCACCAGGTAAGCTGGCGCGGTGCCGAGGAATCCCGTCTGGCGAACGGGTGTACAGGTGTCAAGCGTAGCACAGGCCAACATCCTGGCGGTATCGTCGTGGTACCAGATTATATGGAAGTCGAGGATATCACACCGGTACAGTATCCGGCTGATGATACGAATTCTGAGTGGAAGACGACACACTTCGACTACCACGCCTTCGACGCAAACTTGCTCAAGCTCGATATTCTCGGTCATGATGATCCGACGATGATGCGGATGCTGCAGGATCTAACCGGCATCGATCCGACATCGATCCCGATGAACGACCCGAAGGTGATGAGCATCTTCAGCTCGACTGAGGCACTCGGCGTGACGGCGGATCAGATCAAATCCTCTGTCGCAACCTACGGCATACCGGAGATGGGTACGAGATTCGTGCGCCAGATGTTGGAGGAGACGCAGCCGAAGACGTTCGCTGACTTGTTGCAGATATCAGGGCTGTCTCACGGTACTGGCGTGTGGCTTGGCAATGCACAAGAGCTGATTAAGAATCGGACATGTACGATCGAGACGGTCATCGGCTGTCGTGACGATATCATGCTATACTTGATCTACAAAGCCGGTATGGATGCTGGATTAGCCTTTACGATCACGGAAAGTGTACGTAAAGGGAAAGGTCTGACCGAAGAGTGGATAGAAGCGATGAGAGAACGCGGAGTGCCGAAGTGGTATATCGATTCATGCCTTCGCATCCAGTACATGTTCCCGAAGGCACACGCCGCTGCTTATGTCACATCCGCTGTTCGTTCGGCATACTTCAAGGTGTATCACCCGATCGCATTCTATGCCACTTACTTCTCCGTGCGCGCGGAGGATTTCGATGTCGAGCTGTTCTCGCAAGGTTACGACGCGATCCGTAGTAAGCTTGAAGAGATCGAAGCGAAGGGCTTCCAAGCAGCACCGAAGGAGAAGGCGATGACATCGATCCTCGAGATGGGGCTTGAGATGACCGCACGTGGCTTCAGCTTCAAATCGATCGATCTGTATCGCTCCGATGCGACCCGCTTCGTGATCGATGGCGATCAGCTGATCCCACCGTTCTCTGCGATCCAGGGCGTTGGCTCGAATGCTGCTCGCAGCATCGCCGCGGCTAAGGAAGATGGGGAATTCCTATCGGTCGAAGACTTCCAGTCTCGCTCGAAGGCGTCGAAGACGATCATCGAGATCTTAAGCCAGATGGGCTGCTTCCGTGGCTTGCCGGAGTCTAACCAGCTATCGTTGTTCTGATCCATATTGGATCACGCTTGCATCCATTGCCATGTTTATGCTATAATTCGTGATGGTAACTTTTTTGATATCTACGGCTTTAAGAGTGGGGCAACCCACTCTTTACATTTTGTCCAGATATGTCCATACATTAAGGGAGGATGCGATAGTTGAGCGGAGCGATCAAACATATCGTAGAACAGCTTCTAGAGCCGTACCTAACAGAGAACAGTGAGTTCGAACTAGTGGATATCGAGTTCGTGAAGGAAGGAAATAACCGCTTCTTAAGAGTGTTCGTCGACAAGGAAGGCGGCATCGATATCGAGGACTGCGGCAGGATTAGCGAATATCTTAGTGCCAAGCTGGATGAGAAGGATCCGATTCCGGAAGCGTATTTCTTAGAGGTGTCCTCGCCTGGTGCAGAGCGTCCACTTAAGACACAGCGCGACTATGAACGGGCTGTCGGCAAATATGTCTACGTTAAGACATACGAGCCGGTGGATGGGCTGAAGGAATTCGAAGGTGATCTTGAAGCCTATAACGGACATGAACTTACGATACATATCGGCAAGCAGAACGTTACCGTTCCGATGCAGAAAGTCGCTTCAGCCAGACTGGCTATCGAGATATAGATGACGCCCCATGCGTTGCATACCATGAAAGGAGGAAAAATCAAACATGAATATGGATTTTATAGAAGCGTTAAATGAGATTGAACGCGAAAAAGGAATTAATAAAGATGTGCTGATCGAAGCGATCGAAGCAGCTCTCATCTCCAGTTACAAAAGAAACTTTAACACGGCGCAGAATGTCCGGGTCGACATCAATAGACAGACAGGTGTGATCGAAGTATTCGCCCGTAAAACAGTCGTCGAGGAGGCGCTGGACCCACGGATGGAGATCTCGCTGGATGCCGCTCACGAGATAAACGCGAACTATCAGTTAGATGATATCGTCGAGATCGAAGTAACACCGAAGGACTTCGGACGCATCGCGGCACAGACAGCGAAGCAGGTCGTCACACAACGTATCCGCGAAGCGGAACGGGGACTTATCTATGAAGCATTTATCGATAAGGAAGAAGACATCGTCACAGGGATCGTGCAGCGACAAGACACACGCAACATCTATGTAGACCTGGGCAAGGTCGAAGCCGTGTTGCCGTTGAACGAGATGATGCCGAGTGAGAAGTTTCGACAAAGCGACCGTATCAAGGCATATATCACGAAGGTGGAGAATACAACGAAAGGGCCGCAGATCATGCTGTCCCGCACTCACCCCGGCTTGTTGAAGCGCCTGTTCGAGCTTGAGGTGCCTGAGATATACGATGGTGTCGTCGAGATCAAATCAGTCGCGCGAGAAGCCGGTTTTCGTTCGAAGATCGCTGTATATTCTCGTAACGAGGAAGTGGATCCTGTCGGTTCTTGTGTCGGACCGAAAGGGATGCGTGTGCAGACGATCGTTGGCGAATTACGCGGTGAGAAGATCGATATCGTCCGGTGGTCGGACGATGTGGATGAGTACGTGTCGAACGCCCTCAGCCCCGCTCAAGTACTAGAAGTGATCGTCATGGAGGACGAGAAGGTGGCTCGGGTGATCGTACCCGATCATCAGCTTTCACTTGCGATCGGGATCAAAGGTCAGAATGCCCGTCTCGCAGCGAAATTGACAGGCTGGAAGATCGATATCAAGAGCGAATCCCAAGCGGAGACGGAGTTAGGTCGACCACGTTCCTCTCAGCCTGCACCAGATGAGCTGCTTGATGAAGACGCCTATAGCCTCGATTAATCATCGTAAGATCTTAGGGAGGGATGACCGTTGAAACGTCGCAAAGTGCCCCTTCGTAAATGTGTAGCTTGTCAACAGATGAAATCTAAGAAAGAACTGATCAGAGTCGTCCGTACTCCAGAGGATGAGATCCAGATCGATCTTACCGGGAAGCGCTCAGGCCGTGGTGCTTATCTATGCGGTGATGTAAGCTGCTTCCAGCTTGCCAAGAAAACTCGCGCGCTCGACCGTTCTCTTAAGGCGAGTGTCGGTATGAATATCTATGAGCAACTGGCACAAGATTTCATCCAAGTCGAAGATGCATTCTTAGCTCAGCAGGCTTCAGGAGACGACGATGACGACGAATAAGATATTGTCCCTGCTAGGACTCGCGCAACGAGCGGGTAAGCTAGCAGCTGGTGAGGACAAGGCGTTGCAGGCGATCCAGGCTGGTAAAGCTCAACTCGTGATCGTGGCGAAGGATGCTTCTCATAACACATATAAGAAATTCTCGGATAAATGTAAGTATTATCAAGTCCCATTCATACATGATTATGACAGACAGTCTCTAGGTCTCGCGACAGGAAGAGGCGAGCGGGTCGTCATCTCAGTCATGGATAAGGGTTTTGCTGATGCCATGCTACAAGGTGTGAACCATATGTGAGCCAGAAACTACGGAGGTGAAGGGTATTGAGTAAACAAGACAACAAGGAAAAGATCAGAGTCTATGAATACGCAAAGTCACTTCATATGAGCAGTAAAGAAATTATTACAATACTCAAAAGAGTCGATATGCCGGTCAACAATCACATGAGTGTGATGGAGCCGGAGATGATCGAAAAGGTAGAAAAATTCTTTCGCGATATTAAAGCGAACGCGGCTGCAAAACGCAGCGGGTCAGATGCCCCTTCGCAAGCGCGCGAGCAACGTCCGAACGATGCAAGTGCGAAGCCATCCCCGAAAACAGCCGATCATGATGCGGTAAAGAATGTGAGCGAACCGATGAAAGCAGATACCCAGACGAAAACAGCAGAGCAGCCAGTTAAACAAGCGGATCGACAAGAGACATCTAGACCACCGCAACGCAGTCAACAGCGAGATGATCGAAATAGAAGACCACAAAATCCACAATCGAGCAATAGCCGCAACGAACGGTCGAATGACTCGTCAGGTAGAGCTGCAACAGGCCAGACGCAGAAGCAAGGACAGCGGTCTAACGTTCCATCTACTAGGCCACAACATGACCGTCCTCAAACGTCATCCGAGAACAACAATCGATCGAGACCGCAAGCAGGTAACCGACCTTCTAACGACCAACGCAATCGTCCACCGGTAGCATCGTCTAACGCGCCAAAAGCAACAAGTGACGAATTGTACTCGAATTCAGCTGCCAAGGGAGCCCACGGTAAGTCGAATGTTAAGTTCGACGATGCCAGCAAAGGTAAGACGACGAAGAAGACGAAGCCGAATAATAAGCGGTTCGATGACAATAAGGCAAGCAACATCCGTCATGGTGGCAATCGCCGAGGTCAAGGTAAGAATCGAGGACACCAGGAAAGACGAGAGAAGATCGACAATACTCCTAAGAAGGTTATCGTTCGGGGAACGATGTCTGTTGGAGAGGTCGCTAAGCTATTCCACAAGGATGCCTCCGAGGTTATCAAGAAGCTACTCTTGATGGGCGTTATGGCGACGATCAACCAGGAGCTAGACCTTGATACGGTCCAGCTGATCGCGGATGAATATGGCATCGAAGTGGAACTGAAGATTCCTGTAGACGAGGATAACTTCGAGGAGATCGAAGAACAGGATGAGGAGAAAGACCTTGTCGGCCGTCCGCCGGTCGTGACCATCATGGGGCACGTTGACCACGGAAAGACGACATTGCTCGATGCGATCCGTCATACGAGTGTGACGGAGGCTGAGGCCGGAGGCATCACTCAGCACATCGGGGCATATCAGGTGGAGATCCAGGGCAAGAAGATCACGTTCCTCGACACGCCTGGTCACGAAGCGTTCACGACGATGCGGGCACGTGGTGCTCAGGTGACGGACATCACCATCCTCGTCGTCGCAGCCGACGACGGCGTCATGCCGCAAACTGTCGAAGCGATCAACCATGCGAAGGCCGCTAACGTGCCGATCATCGTCGCAGTGAATAAGGTCGATAAGCCAGAGGCGAATCCAGAGCGGATCAAGCAAGAGCTGACGGAGCATGGCATCGTACCAGAAGATTGGGGCGGAGATAACATCTTCGTGAATGTATCCGCTAAGCAACGGATGGGCTTGGAGGAGCTGCTTGAGACGATCCTGCTCGTTGCAGAAGTTCAAGAGATGAAGGCGAATCCGAACAAGCGAGCAAGAGGTACCGTTATCGAAGCTGAGCTTGACAAGCAGCGTGGGCCGGTTGCGCGTATCCTCATCCAGCACGGAACATTAAAGGTAGGGGATGCGTTCGTAGCGGGTGTATGCTTCGGTAGAGTACGCGCAATGGTGAATGACCGCGGACGCCGCATGAAGGAAGCAGGTCCTTCCACACCAGTTGAGATTACGGGGCTTACAGAGGTTCCACAAGCAGGAGATCCGTTCCTCGTATTCGAAGACGAGCGCAAGGCGAAGGAAATCGCGGAGAGACGCGGTATCAAGGTTAGACAAGAAGAATTACGCTCTAATTCGCGAGTAACTTTAGAAGATCTGTATAAACATATCAAAGAAGGCGAGATGAAGGATCTACATGTGATCCTGAAAGCGGACGTTCAAGGCTCACTCGAAGCTCTTAGAGGCTCACTCGAGAAGATCGATATCGAAGGCGTGAGGGTCAAAACAATCCACACAGCAGTCGGTGCGATTAACGAGTCCGACGTCTCACTTGCCTCCGCATCTAATGCGATCATCATCGGATTCAACGTAAGGCCGGAGCCTCAAGCGAGGACAGCGGCCGATATCGAGCAGGTTGATATCCGACTGTATCGGGTCATCTATCAAGCGATCGAGGAGATCGAAGCCGCGATGAAGGGGATGCTCGATCCAGAGTATAAGGAAGCGATTATCGGTCATGCTGAGGTGCGTAATATATTCAAGGTCAGCAGGATCGGTACGATCGCAGGCTGTATGGTCATCGACGGTAAGATGCTCCGTTCTGCGGAAGCGCGTGTCGTACGTAACGGGATCGTGATCTATGAAGGCGAGATCGATTCGTTGAAGCGATTCAAGGATGATGCGAAGGAAGTTGCACAAGGCTATGAGTGTGGGATATCATTTGAGAAATTCAATGATATCAAGGAAGGCGATATCATCGAAGCATTCGTAATGGAAACTGTTGAGAGGTGATCCGCCATGGCGAAATTTCGCGTGGGCAGAGTCGGCGAACAGATCAAGAAAGAACTAAGTCAGATTCTGCAGACTGAGCTAAAAGATCCGCGTATCGGCTTCGTCACGGTGACTGGAGTTGAGGTGACGAATGACCTGTCGCAAGCGACCGTCTATCTGAGTGTGCTCGGTGACGAGAGCCAGAAGGAAGGGACCTTGAAGGCATTAGCCAAAGGTCAAGGCTTCATACGTTCGGAGCTTGGACGGCGTGTACGATTGCGCCATACGCCGGAGTTGATCTTCAAGTTCGATACGTCCATCGAATACGGCAGTCATATCGAAAAGCTATTAGAGCAGCTAAATAGCGAGGAACGATAAGATGACGGAGACAAGGTTGACCTACGAAGAACAGTTAGATGAGTTGAAGCGATATATCGAAGCAGGCGACGATTTTCTCGTCGTCTCACATGTGAACCCCGACGGTGACGCGATCAGTTCAACGGTCGCCGTCGGCTGGCTGCTATCGACGTTAGGTAAGTCGTATACGATGATGAACGAAGGGCCAACACCCCGCAAGTTTGACTACTTGTGGGGTGCTCGTTCGATCGTTGACTTGTCTTCTTCAGAGCATGATCGGCAATATCGGTATGTGATCGCGGTCGACTGTGCGGATTACAGCCGGGTCGGCAAGGCGTCCACGCACATCGCGGAGGAAGCTCAGATCGCGAATATCGACCATCACCCGACGAACGATCATTACGGTAACGTGCAGTTGATTCGCTCGGATGCGGCAGCTACTGCGGAGATCTTGTACGATCTGTTAGAGCGCTTCAGCATCGAATGGACAGAAACGATCGCGACTTGTATCTATACGGGGTTATTAACGGATACAGGCGGATTCCGTTACTCGAATACGACGGCTAACGTCATGCAGATCGCATCCAAGTTACTGACTTATGACGTGAAGGCGACTGAATTAACGGAGCATCTATTAGAACGGATGTCCAAGCCACATGTCGCACTGCTGAGACGGGCACTGAATACACTCCGTTATAACGACGATCAGACGGTCTGTTGGCTATCGGTACACCTCACCGATATGGCAGAGACGAACGCGGCGAATGAGGATCTGGAAGGACTCGTCCATTACCCTCGTAATATCGAGGGAGTTGAAGTCGGAATCCTGTTCAAGGAAGTGCGCGAAAACGTCTATAAGGTAAGCTTGCGTTCAACTGGACATGCGGATGTATCACGTATCGCTCAGCTATATGGCGGAGGCGGTCATGTGCGTGCTGCGGGTTGTACGATCGAAGGCAAGCTTGAGGATACGATCCGATCCGTCGTGACAGAAGTAGAGAAGGGTCTGAAGGCGAATGGATCAGTATGATGGCATACTAGCTGTGAACAAACCGGCAGGCTGGACTTCGCATGATGTCGTGGCGAAGCTTCGGAGCATGCTAAGGATGAAGCGGATCGGTCATGCGGGGACGCTGGACCCCGATGTAACAGGAGTACTTCCAGTCGCACTCGGCAGGAGCACTCGCTTCATCGAGTATATGCAAGAGATGCCGAAGGAATATATCGCGGAGATGAAGATCGGCTTCGCGACAGATACCGAAGACATGTCTGGGGAGATTATCGCTCGTGCTGAGCAGGTGAAGATCGATCCAGATCGATTACAAGAGGTCATCTCCCAGTTCATCGGAGAGATCGAGCAAGTACCACCTATGTATAGCGCGGTGAAGGTGGACGGTCGGCGGTTGTACGAGCTAGCGAGAGAAGGTCGCGTCGTAGAGCGTAAAGCCCGCATCGTCACGATCCATGAGCTTCAACTGGAAGCTACCCAGTTGGAGCAGGAATATCCGATGCTCCGCTTCCGCGTCCGTTGTTCCAAAGGAACCTACGTTCGAACACTATGTAAGGATATCGGTGAAGCGCTGGGTTATCCAGCGGTCATGTCGAGTCTCGTTCGCACGATGTCATGCGGTGTACCGATCAGCCAAGCTGCAGATCTTTCAACTATCGCAGCATGGCATGAAGAGGATGCGCTGCTTGAGCACATCCTGTCAGCTGATGAAGTACTCACCCATATCCCTGCTCGATATGTCGAACGGACGATCGCGCAACGATTATTGCATGGGCAACGTGTCAGGCTATCAGATATACACGACCAGGCAGCTTACCATGGACTCATCCGGCTATATGATGACGATCGTCAGTTTGTGGGGATCTGCAAGATCGATGAAGGACGAATCATCCCACAGAAGATGTTTCATATCTAATGTATAGAATATGCACTGGATTATAGCGATATAGAAAGTGACGGATGCTTGTGGAAGTAATCAGAGTATCATATCCATTCACAGATACGAGCAAGGTACCAGAGATGGGACAAGTGATCGCGATCGGTGACTTCGACGGTGTTCATCTCGGTCATCGCAGTGTCATCGAGCATGCGGCGGGTCTCGCGCGTGATCTCAACGTTCCGTTATCCATCATGACGTTCGATCCCCATCCGCGTGAAGTGCTAGGCAAACCGCAATACTCTAGATACATCACTCCGATCACAGAGAAGATGCGGCAGCTCGAGCAGCTAGGGATTGACAACGTCTATATCGTCGAGTTTACGGAAGACCTCGCGATGGTTTCTCCAGATCGCTATTATGAACACATGCTGCTACCACTCAAGCTACGGGGTATTATCGTAGGATTTGACTTCACGTTCGGGCATAAGGGCCAGGGAACAGCAGAGACACTGATGCGGCTGGCCGGGAATACGATACACGTCGAGATCGTAGCACCCTATAACATGGCGGGTGAGAAGGTGAGCAGTACGCTGATCAGGGAGCAGCTTCATCTCGGAAGGCTAGACCGAGTCCTGCATCTGCTTGGACGCAACTATCGTATAGAAGGTCAGGTCGTCCGAGGGGAAGGACGAGGTCGAACGATCGGATATCCGACCGCGAATCTCGAATTGCATGATCGGTATGTCATCCCTCGCCAAGGTGTTTATGCTGTGAGAGTGGTAGACGGATCGAGACGTTGGAATGGCGTGATGAATATCGGGATCAAGCCGACCTTTCATCTCGATGAGGAGCAGCCGCCGACACTGGAGGTTCATCTGTTCGACTGTGATGAGAACTTATATGATCGTTCACTGCTGATCGAATTCGTCAGTTACTTGCGTCCCGAGATGCGCTTCGCATCGGTCGATGAACTGATCCAGCAGATATCACAAGATGCAGAACTAGCTAGGCAAATTCTTGCATAGCAGTGTCCATTCATGCTATACTATGCGTTGTGACCTAACCATTAGGTTACAGCTGAACCTCGGCGCGGCGTATGACTCACCGACGTATGACTGGGCTGTAGGCGATTTCTATAAGAAGGAGGTGTACAGGATGGCAATAACACAAGAGCGCAAGCAACAACTGATCGAAGAGTATAAGACTCACGAGAACGACACAGGCTCTCCCGAAGTCCAGATCGCTATCCTTACGGAGAACATCCAGAACCTGACGGAGCATCTTCGTGATCATAAGAAAGATCACCATTCCCGTCGTGGCTTGCTGAAGATGGTAGGGCAACGACGCAGATTGCTGGCATATTTGAAGAACAAGGATGTGCGGCGATACAGTGCTCTGATCGAAAGATTAGGCCTGCGCAGATAATGCAACGACGTGAGAAGCAACCTGGTTATGGATCGGATCGGCGTCTCCCTGACGACGATGACTCATAATCTAGGTTGCTTTTTACCAATATTATAATAAGGTTAGATTGTTACATAACCAGAAACGCATAATGAATGGAGGGGTTGTATGCTACAAACAGTTGAGATGGAGCTTGGCGGTCGTAAGCTAGTCCTAGAGACGGGCCGACTCGCCAAACAAGCGAATGCCGCTGTGACGGTTAGATATGGGGATACGGTCATCCTCAGCACAGTGACAGCATCGGCGGAGCCGAAGGATCTAGACTTCTTTCCGCTTACGGTTAACTATGAAGAGAAGTTATATGCCGTTGGTAAGATTCCAGGAGGATTCATCAAGCGAGAAGGAAGGCCGAGCGAGAAGGCGATCTTAGCGAGTCGCTTAACGGACCGTCCGATCCGCCCATTATTCCCAGAAGGCTTCCGTAACGATGTCCAGATCGTGAATCTGGTCATGAGCGTTGACCAAGACTGTTCACCTGAGATCGCAGCAATGATCGGTACTTCTGCGGCATTATCGATCTCAGATGTACCATTCAATGGTCCGATCGGTGGCGTCGTCGTCGGTCGCATCGACGGGGAGTTCATCATCAATCCGACAGTTGAACAAGAAGAGAAGAGCGACATCTATGTCGTCGTATCTGGGACGAAGGACGCGATCATGATGGTCGAAGCGGAGGCTAATGAAGTCCCAGAGGACGTCATGCTGGAAGCGATCATGTTCGGCCATGAGGAGATCCGTAAGATCGTCGAGGTGATCGAACAATTCGTCGCCATCGCAGGTAAGCCGAAGATGGCCGTGAAGCTACACGAGGTCGACCAGACAGTCGATCAAGAAGTTCGCGCATATGCAGCTGAACGGCTTGTCGATGCGGTGAAGATCGCGGAGAAGCATGCTCGCCAAGACGCGATCGATGCGATCAACGAGGAAGCGATCGCACATTTCACAGAAGTGTATGCAGACGAATCGGACAAGCTGTCAGATGTGAAGGAAGTCTTATATAACATCGTGAAGGAAGAAGTCCGCAGACTGATCACACATGATAAAGTCCGCCCAGATGGCCGGGCACTCACAGAGATCCGACCGATCGAGTGTGATACAGGCTTGCTCCCGCGCACACATGGATCCGGTCTATTCACGAGAGGCCAGACACAGGCGCTCAGCATATGTACATTAGGCGCATTAGGTGATGTGCAGATCTTAGATGGCATCGATCTCGAAGAGTCGAAGCGCTTCATGCACCATTATAACTTCCCGCCGTTCAGTGTCGGAGAAGCTCGTCCGTTACGTCCACCGGGTCGTCGCGAGATCGGACACGGAGCTCTGGGTGAGCGCGCACTGTCTAAAGTAATCCCGCCAGAGAGCGAGTTCCCTTATACGATCCGTCTCGTATCGGAAGTGCTGGAATCGAACGGCTCTACCTCTCAAGCGAGTATATGTGCGAGCACGCTGGCGATGATGGATGCAGGAGTGCCGATCAAGGCTCCAGTAGCAGGCGTTGCCATGGGCCTCATCAAGGACGGCGAGCATGTGTCGATCCTGACGGATATCCAAGGGATGGAGGATCATCTTGGGGATATGGACTTCAAGGTTGCTGGAACGGCTGAAGGTGTGACAGCGATCCAGATGGATATCAAGATCGATGGTATCGACCGCAATATCCTGCAGCAGGCGCTAGAGCAAGCGCGTGAAGGGCGGATGTTCATCCTCGGCAAGATGCTCGAAGTGATTAAGGAGCCGCGTAATAGTCTATCGAAGTATGCGCCGAAGATCCTGACGATGCATATTAACCCAGATAAGATCCGTGATGTGATCGGAGCGGGTGGTAAGATCATCAACAAGATCATCGATGAGACTGGTGTTAAGATCGATATCGAGCAAGACGGACGTATCTTTATCGCATCGGCTGACGCTGCGGCTAACGACAAGGCGCGGCAGATCATCGAGAATATCGTCAAGGAAGTTGTCGTCGGAGAGACGTATCTCGGTACGGTTAAGCGAGTCGAGAAGTTCGGAGCATTCGTCGAGATCTTACCAGGTAAGGAAGGGCTCGTGCATATCTCGCAGCTGTCGACCGAACGCGTCGCGAAGGTCGAGGATGTTGTGAAGATCGGCGATCAGATCACTGTGAAGGTGACGGAGATCGATGCCCAAGGTCGTGTGAACCTGTCGCGTAAGGCGACATTGACTACTGAGACATCTGCCAAATCGTAATGCGCTCAAGCAGCTAATGCTGAACCACGGGGAATCAGATGGAGACGACTCCACCTGATTCAGCCCTATCATTAATCGAACATCGTCATACTGCGAAAGAGATGGAGCTGATATCTATCTCTTTTTTTGCTGTCTCCATTCGCTTCGGATTAGCGTCATAAATTCGGTCAGCCTCTCATACGCTTAGGACAAGATCGATCAAGAAAGATGATAAGGTAACATATGTCCTGAGGAGCGGTGGTTATGCAGCGTAAGCGTAAGAGGTCGTTAGCAGTGATGAGACGAGTCGAGGAACCGAGATACACAGCACGTGGAGGTCGACTGGTGCGGATCTATGGCTATGTACTGCTCGTATGCGGATTATATGCACTGCTGGAGTTCACACCTGTCGATCAATATGTAACAGCACTCAAAGCAAACGATCCAAGCGTCCTTATCGTTTCTCGGCATCATATACCGGAGCCATCAGCATCGATTAGAGATGAGGGGGCCTTGTTAGAACAGATCGAAGCAGCTGCTATTCGTCTGAAGGAAGAGCCTGTAGATGCTAAGGTTGATCCTGTATGGAAGGCGATACCCGGGTACAATGGGTTAGAGGTCGATGTGGAGAGGACGTTACAGGCGAATCTCAATCACACAACCACGAGTGAGATCTCCTTCATCATGCGAGAGGTTGAGCCGAACGTTCAATTAGAAGACCTTGGAGCACATCCGATCTATAAAGGCAATCCGAAGAAGAAGATAGCTGGGTTCATGATCAATGTCGCTTGGGGAGATGAATACTTAGCTGGGATCATAGAAACGTTGCAACGAGAAAAAGTACCGGCCACTTTCTTCTTCGATGGAAGCTGGTTAAGCAAGCATCTCGAACAGGCCAGAGCGATATGTGCTGCTGGCTTCGAATGCTCCAATCATGCGTATACGCATCCGAACATGAGTCAGCTAAGCCGTACGAGACAGGCAGAGGAGATCGTGAAGACCGAGAAGCTGCTACAAGATGAGTTAGGTGTCAAGAACAGATGGTTCGCCCCACCCTCAGGCGACTATAACCAGACGACAGTTGACGTGGCTTATGAGCTAGGACTTCGAACGGTGTTGTGGACGATCGACACGGTTGATTGGAAAAAACCTGAGCCCGAATGGATCATCAGGCGTATATCAACGAAGCTTGAACCAGGCTCATTGATCCTAATGCATCCTACGGCATCATCTTCTCAAGCACTTTCAGGAATGATCGCGGCGATTCGCGCTGAAGGCTATGCGTTCGGGACCGTGGCGGAGGTGTTGTCATCCAAGCGAATTTCGGATGTTGAGGAGGCGCTTGATTTTTGATAGTATGAAGGAAGTTTATAAGATTGAGTGCTCGTTCTGGCATTCACCGTATCGATACAGGGAGGCAAGATGGAAAAACATACATTATCCAATGGATTAAGAGTCGTCATCGAGACGATCCCGACCGTCCGATCCGTCTCGTTCGGCGTCTGGATCAAAGCAGGTTCAAGGACGGAGCATCTATCGCTGAACGGAATCTCACATTTTATCGAGCATATGCTGTTTAAAGGTTCTGATCGCTATAGTGCGAAAGATATCGCCGAAATATTCGATGGCATCGGTGGTAATGTGAATGCGTTCACCTCGAAGGAATATACTTGCTTCTACTTCAAAGTACTGGATGATCATCTGCCGCTGGCTGTAGATGTGTTATCCGAGATGCTGCTTCATGCGCGGCTTGATGCTGGGGACATGGAGAAGGAGAAGAAAGTGGTCTTCGAAGAGATCGCGATGTATGAGGATACTCCTGATGATCTCGTACATGACCTGATCGCCAGGGCTGCTTACGATGGCCATTCTCTTGCTTACCCTATTCTCGGTACAGAAGAGAGATTAGCCCCTCTGACTCCGCAGCATCTGCGAACGTACATGGACGAACATTATCAAGTGGACGATATCGTCATCAGTGCCGCAGGTAACGTGGATCGTTCGATCTATGAGCTGCTAGAGAAGCATTTTGGACAGCTGAAGCGTCGGGGTTCCGCTATCCAAGTCGTGGAGCCGGTCTTCTCGGGACAGACACTATACCATCCTAAGCAGACCGAACAGCATCATATATGTCTCGCGTTACCGGGGTGCTCCATGCACGATCCGAGACAGACAGCGATGCTCATCTTGAACAACGTGATCGGTGGAAGCATGAGCTCTCGGCTGTTCCAGGAGATCCGTGAGAATAGGGGACTTGCCTACTCGGTGTACACGTATCATACCGCTCATGAAGACAGTGGGTTATTCACGATCTATACAGGTACTGCTCCGGAGCAGACTGCTGAGGTGCTGGAGCTGACGATGAATGTACTCCATGAGATTAAGACGGGTGGCATCACCGATAAGGAGCTTCGCAAGTCTAAAGAGCAGATGAAAGGGAATCTGATCATCAGTCTCGAGAGCACGAGTGGCAGATCGAACCGTCATGGGAAGAATGAACTGATGGGACGTAAGCACGAGACGGTCGAAGAGATGATCGCGAGGATCGAGGAAGTGTCGCACGAGATGATCTCGGACACGATCCGCACGATGTTCGCAGAACCGTTCGCGCTGGCGATGGTCGGAGAATACGATGATGCGATCGCGCAGTATAGGAGGGATCAGCTTGTATAAGATTCAGATGAAGCGAATGCCAGGTCAAGAGGACGTACAGCTTCCGAAGAAGATGTCCGATCTGGCGAGTGGTTATGATCTATATGCCGCGGTGGAGGAGCCCGTCACGTTGCAGCCGGGAGAGCGCATGCTCATCCCGACGGGCATCGCGATCAGTATGCCGGAGGAGCTAGAGGCACAGATCAGACCGCGCAGCGGCCTAGCATTCAAGCATGGGATCACTTGCCTGAACACACCTGGCACGATCGACGCGGATTATCGCGGAGAGGTGAAGGTATTGTTGATCAATCTCGGACAAGCTCCATTCACGATCGAGCGCAACGAGCGGATCGCACAGATGGTGTTCCAAGTCGTGCCGAAGGTGCAGATCGAGCAAGTGGAAGAGCTTTCGGAGACAGTACGTGGTACGGGTGGCTTTGGTCATACAGGAACGAGGTAATATAGAGCGATATATGAGAGGGGTACGCATGATGCGTGCCTCTTTTTTTCTCATCGTGGGATCACTACCTCCTTTTTAGCATCATGGAGCTTTCCCGTCGTATGAAAGAGCTTTCGAGGTGTATATCTAATAGCGCCAAGCACCTTTTCAGCGCCCATGCATACGATGTCATTATCCTATACGGTGTAGAAAGGAGCTGATCATCTGCATGTTAACAGGTATTCAGGTTGCGATACTCGGCGGTGATGCAAGGCAGCTGGAAGTCATCCAGAGGCTAGCCGAGTTAGATGCGACCGTTACACTCGTCGGGTTCGACAACCTGCAGAACGAATTCAGCGGCGTCACGAAACGACCACTTTCTCCGGAACTATTCGAGAATATGGATGCTGTCATCCTGCCAGTCGTCGGTACTGATGAGCATGGTCATGTACAGACTGTGTTCTCTACCGAGGAATTGATCCTGCAAGAGCAGCATATGCAGGCCCTTCCTAAACAAGCGAAGATCTATACGGGAATGGCTACTCCATACTTGAAGCGGTTAGCTAAACGAACAGGTATAGAGGTCGTCGAGCTGTTAGAACGCGATGATGTGGCGATCTATAACTCGATCCCGACTGCAGAAGGTGCGATGATGCTAGCGATCCAAAATACAGACATCACGATCCACGGGTCCAAATGTATGGTACTCGGTCTAGGCAGGACAGGGATGACCTTAGCTCGGACGCTCAAAGGCTTAGGCGCGGATGTCACCGTCGGAGTGCGGCGAGAAGAGCATTATGCACGAGCTTGGGAGATGGGCTTCAACCCTTTCTATACGAGGGAATTGCTCGTTCAGGCTAGGAAGATTGACTTGCTTTTTAATACAATTCCGACTATGATAATCACAGCGCAAGTAATAGCTGGAATGCCGCATCGCGCCGTGATTATCGACCTTGCGTCGAAACCGGGCGGTACGGACTTCCGATTCGCGGAGAAACGTGGGATTAAAGCGATTCTCGCCCCGGGTTTGCCTGGTATCGTCGCACCGAAGACGGCTGGTCGTATATTAGCTAATACGCTCAGTCAGCTCATTCTGGAAGACAACAGGGAACGGGGGAGAGCGTTATGAATTGGAACGGAATTACGGTTGGATTTGCACTAACGGGGTCTCATTGTACCTATGATGAAGTGATGCCGCAGATTCAGAGATTTATCGATGCTGGGGCTTCGGTCATCCCGATCGCTTCCCATACGGTCATGAACACGGATACACGCTTCGGAGATTCGGTCGATTGGCAGAAGAAGCTGAAGGATATGACAGGTAACGACATCATCGCCTCGATCGTGGATGCAGAGCCGCTGGGCCCTTCCAAGAAGCTTGACGTTCTCGTCATCGCACCCTGCACAGGGAATACGACGAGCAAGCTTGCGAATGCGATCACGGACAGCCCCGTGCTGATGGCTGCTAAAGCTCAGATGCGTAACCAGCGGCCACTCGTGCTCGCGATCTCGACGAATGATGGTCTAGGCTTGAATATGGCGAATATCGCGAAGCTGATCTTCTCCAAGCATATCTATTTCGTACCGTTCGGGCAGGATAATCCATTCGTCAAGCCGAACTCATTAGTATCAAGCATGGATCTGATCATGGAGACGTGCGAGGCTTCTCTAGAAGGCAAGCAGCTACAACCGATCTTAGTGGAACGCTACCAAGCATGACGAACCTTGAATGTATCATACTCAAGAACAGTCAGGAGGTAGTATGTGATGCGCATCATCGTGCAGAAGTTCGGAGGCACGTCACTTTCCACTAAACAAGCGAGATTACAAGCACTTCACCATATCAAACGAGCGCTCCATGAACAATATTCGGTCATCGTCGTCGTTTCTGCTATGGGCAGAAACGGCGATCCTTACGCTACGGATTCACTACTGGGAATGATTCGTGACAACGGTGATAGGCTACCGATACGTGAGCGTGACTTGCTGCTCAGCTGTGGGGAGATCATCTCGGCGACGACGCTGTGTAGCATGCTTGAAGCTACGAATATACCGGCGATCGTACTGACTGGTGCACAGGCCGGCATCCGCACGGATACGAGATTCGGAGATGCCCGCATCGTGAAGGTTGATCCGACACGAATCCGCGAGTATATGAAGCATGATAAGGTAGTGATCGTAACCGGCTTCCAAGGATGTACGGATGATGGAGAGATCACAACGCTAGGACGTGGCGGTAGTGATACGACTGCTACAGCGATCGGAGCGGCCATGCAGGCTGAGGTCGTTGAGATCTACACGGATGTCGAAGGGATCTTAACCGCTGATCCGAAGATCGTCAAGGATGCGAAGCCACTGCAGCATGTGAGCTACACGGAAGTATGCAACATGGCGAACTACGGTGCGAAGGTGATCCACCCACGTGCTGTGGAGATCGCGATGCATGCCCGTATCCCGCTACGCATTCGATCGACCTTTTCGAGTTCGGCAGGGACGTTAGTCGGTGAACCGACGTCGTTTGAGCGAGGGGAGATCACAGATCGCCACGTTACAGGGATCGCTCATACAGCTGATATTACGCAAGTACAAGTGACAGCTGAACAGCCTCAGCTCGACTTACAAGTGCGAGTATTTCAGACGATGGCTAAGGCTGGGATCAGCGTTGATTTTATCAATGTTAACCCGTCGGGAGTCGTGTATACGGTTCGCGATCAGGATGCATTAAGGGCATCCAAGGTGTTAAGGGAGCTAGGCTACACGCCGATCCTTCGCTCGAATTGTGCTAAAGTTGCGGTCATCGGCGGAGGGATCAATGGCGTGCCTGGTATTATGTCGAAGATTGTGTCTGCACTCGCAGCTCATCATATATCAATCTTGCAATCGGCCGATTCGAATACGACGATCTGGGTATTAGTGAACAGGTCTGATATGGAATCCGCATTACGAGCCTTGCATGAACAATTTGACTTGGCTAAAGGTTAAGGTCTAGGAGGTATGACTTTTGGATTTTGGCAGATTAATCACGGCGATGGTGACTCCTTTCGACGAAGATCTGAAGGTGAATTGGGAGGTGGCCGAACGCCTCATCGATCATCTGATCGAGGAGGAGCGTTCTGACAGTCTCGTCATCTGCGGTACGACAGGAGAATCTCCAACATTAGCAGAGGAAGAGAAGCTAGAGCTGATCCGACTAGCTGTCGATAAAGCGAAGGGTCGATGCAAGATCATCGCTGGTACTGGTAGCAATGATACGAAGCATTCGATCAGTCTGACAGAAGAGGCAGAGAAGCTCGGTGCAGATGGGGTTTTACTCGTCTCCCCGTACTATAATCGTCCGAGTCAGGAAGGACTATATGCACACTTTCGCTTAGTCGCTGAATCAACGAACCTACCTGTCATGCTCTACAACGTACCGAAACGGACAGGGGTTACGATCGAGGCTAGTACGATCATCCGTCTAGCACAGGATGTCCCGAATATCGTCGCGACGAAAGAGGCGCACGATAATCTTGATCTGGTGACGACCATTATCGGCCAAGCACCCGAATCCTTCAAGGTGTATAGTGGTGACGATATCTTGACGTTACCGATGATGTCGATCGGTGCATACGGAGTCGTAAGTGTGGCAAGTCACTTGGTCGGCAAGGAGCTGCGCTCTATGATGGAGCTCTACCTATCTGGCCGCGTACAGGAAGCAGCTAAGCAACATGTGAATCTTCAGACGCGATTCAACGCGTTGTTCCGCTTGCCGAATCCTGTCATGGTCAAGATGGCCCTCCGTACGACGGGCTTCGATGTGGGTGGTGTGAGATTACCTCTCGTCGACGGTTCAGAAGCGGATGAGGCTTACATCCGGAGCTTGTTCGGTTGAGTCCGAGCGAGGTTATCTCATGTGTGATGTTGCGTAACATATTCGCATGTTCTCTCAGCATAATGGCAACACTTTAATTAAGAGTCGGCTGGAATGGACATGAAGAGATATGAGCTTGTCATTCATGATTTTGATCATGTATAATGTTCACTAAGTGACTGGTGCGGTACTTTATGGTTTGTTATCCATATCTAAAAATCGTCGTCAATCTAAACTATAGGGAGGGTAATTATTCTCTTGCAGAAACAAACAAAAACAAACGCTGAAAAGCTGTCCATTTTCGCACTTGGCGGCGTGGGCGAAATTGGCAAAAATATGTACGTAGTTCAGTATGGATCCGATATCGTAGTGATCGATTCTGGGTTGAAATTTCCCGAAGAGGACATGCTGGGGATTGACATCGTCATCCCAGATATTACGTATCTCGTTGAGAACAGGGACAAAGTCAGAGGCATCGTCTTAACACACGGACACGAGGATCATATCGGCGGTTTGCCGTATGTGTTGAAGAATCTAAACGTTCCCGTATATGGGACGAAGCTTACGCTGGGCCTCGTGGAGAGTAAGCTGAAGGAAGCGGGTATGCTCGGTGAGACGAAGCGAATCTTGATCCATCCTGATTCGGAGTTAAACTTCAATACGATCAAGGTGTCGTTCTTCAAAACGAATCACAGCATCCCGGATTCTGTGGGAGTCTGTCTCGATACACCAGAAGGAACCGTCGTTCATACCGGGGACTTCAAGTTTGATCAGACACCGGTGAATCATGATTTTGCAGATCTGCACCGGATGGGTGAGATCGGCAAGCGTGGCGTACTTGCATTGCTGTCTGACAGTACGAATGCGGAGCGACCAGGATACACGGGTTCTGAGACAAGTGTAGGTGCATCCTTACGTGATGTGTTCCGCACGGCAGAACAACGAGTCGTCGTTGCGACATTCGCATCGAACGTACATCGTCTTCAGCAAGTTATCGATGCTGCCGCATACTCGAACCGTAAGCTGACGATCGTTGGACGGAGTATGGTGAATGTTATCACCATCGCTTCAGAGCTCGGATATCTTCAGATCCCAGAGGGTATGCTGGTTGAACCGGACGAGATTAACAAGCTTCCTGGTAACCGGGTCGCCATCCTGTCTACAGGCTCGCAGGGTGAACCGATGTCTGCGCTTACTCGCATGGCACGCTCGACACATAAGAAGGTCGAGATCTTACCTGGAGATACCGTGATCATAGCGGCTAGCCCGATCCCAGGCAACGAGAAATATGTGGGAAGAACAGTCGATGAGCTATTCCGCCTTGGTGCGAATGTCATCTATGGTCCAGGACCTGTTACAGGTGTTCACGTATCGGGCCACGGTTCACAGGAAGAGCTGAAGCTGATGCTCAATCTGATGAAACCGAAGTATTTCATCCCGATCCACGGGGAATATCGGATGCTTCGTCAGCACGGATTGTTAGCCGAATCCGTTGGTGTCGAGCGTGAGAATATCTTCATCTGTGACCTCGGAGAGGTTGTAGAGATTCATAACGGTGCTGCTCGCAAAGCAGGTAAGATCCCAGTAGGCAATGTACTCATCGACGGACTTGGTGTCGGAGATGTCGGCAACATCGTGCTACGCGATCGCAAATTACTGTCCCAGGACGGAATCCTTGTCGTCGTCGTCACGCTTAGTAAGCAAGATGGCAAGATCGTATCTGGTCCAGATATTATATCTCGCGGGTTCGTCTACGTTCGTGAATCCGAGGGGCTACTCGATGAGGCGAATCGCATCGTCAGTGGTACCCTGCAGAAGCTGACAGGCGAGAACGTGAATGAATGGGCATCACTTAAAACAAATGTAAAAGAAGCACTTGGACGATTTTTATATGAACAAACCAGAAGAAGACCGATGATCCTGCCTATCATCATGGAAGTATAGGCTTAGGCTCATCATCTCGTAACCAGCACATCAATCACTTTACCAGTACACACATTAAAGCTTTCTCGTATACCGTCTGTTGACGGCTACGGGGAAGCTTTTTTGACCACATCGGAAAGATTAAGAAAGATTAACTTCGTTAATGCGATAAAGCATGGGAAGCTTTCCTGTTGGCGATAAAACCCTCCGCTTGATGCGGTCGCAGGACAGATGATAAGAATCCCAGCATAATTCGATAAGTACGACTCAATACTAGGAAGGATAAGCACCACGACAATCAGACCAAGTGTTCATTCCCACATACAATCAGAAGCAAGCATCGAATCAGGAAGCGCAGTCGACCCCATAAAATCAGTAGCACACATCGAATCACAATGCAGAACAAACCTAACTATACATGTAGATGAAGAAGCGGAGGAATATATGTGACGCATCGATTGCCATATACGAATGTAAGTCCGCAGCCTGATGAGGAGAAGAAGAAATCAACCATCGTGGACAGTATTCAGCAGCTAGGGCAGACGAATATTACGGCAGCTTCACCCGACACGAATATCTATTGCTTAACGATCATCGGTCAGGTCGAAGGGCATGTCGTGCTTCCACCGCAAAATAAAACAACGAAGTATGAACATATCATCCCACAGCTCGTAGCGGCGGAGCAGAACCCAAAGATCGAAGGCGTACTTATCATCCTGAATACGGTAGGTGGTGACGTCGAAGCTGGCCTAGCGATCGCAGAGATGATCTCATCGCTATCCAAACCGACAGTGACCTTAGTATTAGGTGGAGGTCATAGCATCGGCGTGCCGATCGCGGTATCAGCCGACTATTCGATCATAGCAGAGACTGCAACGATGACGATCCACCCGATCCGTCTGAACGGGTTGGTCATCGGCGTACCGCAGACGTTCGAATATCTCGACAAGATGCAGGACCGAGTCCTGCGATTCATCTTGAGTCATTCGACCATAAGTGAGCAGGAGCTAAAGTCGCTGATGTTCAAGACAGGGGAGTTGACGCGGGACATCGGTACGACCGTGATCGGGATGGATGCAGTGAGCAAAGGGCTCATCAACCAAGTAGGTGGCGTGGCTGAGGCGATCCGTGAATTAAACAGACGCATCGAAGAGAAGAAGATGGCAGCTACCGGTGGTGTTGTGCAATGATTCACTCGATCGTCCCTTCGGAGGAGCTGTTCTTCGAGGGCTGGGAGAACTCCATCAGTCCGTTACAGGATGTCACGATCGGCGGCATCTCGATGCAAGTAACCCAGATGGCAGATGGACGAGCTCAGATCGTTAGACTGATCAGTGCTAACCCTCACGACTACATGAATCCTTCGTATATGCCAGGTAATACGATAAGCTTCGTACCGAAATTTGAATAACCAAATATGTGTTCCGGTTTTCGTTCTGTGCTATAATGGGTGCGGAGGTGTAGAACGTTGGCCGGAACTAAGAAACGCAAGAAGAAGACAGTCAAGAAGACGCTTAAGTATGAAGTATACGGGATATTATTCCTCATCTTCTCGGTCATAACGTTAGCGAGCAGCGGTGCGGATGCAGGCGTAGGGAGTGTCGGCCGCAGTCTGGGAGCGATCTGTTATTTCATAGCGGGCAGGATTCCATATGTGATACCGCTTATTTTTATATACATAGGATTATATGTCATGATCTACCGTAGCTGGCCGAAGAAGTGGACCTATCGCAAGACCGGTCTATTACTCGCCGTGATCGCGATCCTGATCACCTATCAGATGAATCTGTTCCATCAGTACGGAGATCCTTACACAGCGGGCGATATCTTCAGTCATCCGATCGAGACGCTTCGCCAAGTATTGACGATGGAGATCGATCAGACTGCTTATCGCAGTCATGCAGGTGGGGGGATGATCGGTGCAGTCAGCTATGCGATCTTATACTTCCTATTCGCAGACCTTGGTACCTCGCTTATGGTCATCGCCCTGTTCGCGATTAGCTTCGTATACATAACAGGTATTACATACACCGGTATGTTCCAATCTCTTCGTCATCGATTGGCTGAATTCCGCAAGGTGCTGAAGATCAGATGGCGGGAATTAGCGAATTCGCGGAAGAAGAAGCGGACGGAGCGCGAGTTAGATGCTCTTCATGCTGTGGAGGAGGATGATGAAGAATCAGACATCTTGCCTTCTTTGATCGATGAGGAGACATATAATCCCCATCGCAAGCGTAAGAAGAAGCCAGTATTCATGGAGCTATTATTCCCTAAAGGCAACGGGAAGAAGCAGGACGAGGAAGAAGAGGAGGAAGACGATGGTCACTACTCGGATTCGCACTCTGTTGACTCGAGCGATCCTATGCACGAAGAAGATGAGTTAGATGGCATGTCCGGTATTCATGTTGGCGACACAGTCGAGGAGCCCGTGTTCCGTGACTTCCTCGAACGCGTCGAACAGCAAGTCACGACTTCTGAAGACCATGGATTAACGGATGCTACGGAGATCGATTCCTTAGTGGACCTTGAGCATACTTCGGAAGATCACGTCGAGCTTGAAGATGAATCCGGTCACGCAGCCAACAAGGACAAGCAGCCCGATATCCGTGTTCATCTGAATCCTGCTCCGCCACTCAAGCCACAACGACCGTACCAGCTACCGCCGTTCAGCCTGTTGAACAAGCCTGGAGGTCTGGGTAGTAAGGGTGGACAGACTGATTACAGATCTAATGCTCGTAAATTAGAAGCAACACTGGAAAGCTTCGGTGTGCGGGCCAAGGTTCTAGAGGTCGTACGCGGTCCAGCTGTGACACGTTACGAGATCCAACCGGATATCGGAGTCAAAGTTAGCCGTATCGTCAATCTCACCGATGACATCGCGCTAGCCCTTGCTGCAAGGGATATTCGGATGGAGGCGCCGATCCCTGGCAAGTCTGCGATCGGCATCGAGATCCCGAACGATGAGATCTCAGTGGTGACATTACGTGAAGTCATGGAGAGCTCGGCATTTCACGAATCATCGTCTCGTCTATCGATCGCACTCGGCAGGGATATCAGCGGTCAGGCGATCGTAGCGAATCTGGCGAAGATGCCACATCTACTCGTCGCAGGTGCTACAGGCTCAGGGAAATCCGTCTGTATCAATGGCATCATCACGAGCATCTTGTATAAAGCAAAACCATCCGAAGTGAAGCTGTTGCTCGTCGATCCGAAGATGGTCGAGCTAAGCATATATAACGGTATCCCGCATCTGCTATCTCCTGTCGTAACTGATCCGAGACGCGCATCCCTAGCGCTGAAGAAGATCGTCGTGGAGATGGAGAAGCGGTATGAACTTTTCTCTAAGTCAGGCATTCGCAATATCGAGGGGTATAATACCCTGGTACAAGAGAAGATCGCTTCAGGTGATCTAGGTCAAGACCTTCTACCGTATATCGTCGTCATCGTGGACGAATTAGCGGATCTCATGATGGTCGCAGCTGGGGATGTGGAGGAATCGATCACGAGGATCGCACAGAAGGCGCGAGCTGCAGGAATTCATCTCATCCTGGCGACACAGCGTCCATCCGTTGATGTCATCACCGGTGTGATTAAGGCGAACATCCCGTCCCGCATCGCATTCGGCGTATCTTCGCAGGTGGATTCGAGGACGATCTTAGACAGCGCGGGGGCTGAGAAGCTGCTCGGACGTGGGGATATGCTGTTCCTTCCAGTAGGGGCTTCGAAGTCGATCCGCATCCAAGGAGCCTTCCTCTCAGATCAGGAAGTCGAAGACGTGTGTGAGTTTGTTCGCAAGCAAGAAGAGGCAGATTACCAGACAGATCTCGTACCAGAGATTGATGATACGCAAGACACGGCTAATGAGCACGAAGATGAACTATACGATCAAGCGGTACAGATCATCATCGATGCGAAGCAAGCATCCGTATCGCTGTTACAGCGCAGGATGCGGATCGGCTACACACGTGCAGCGCGTCTGATCGATGCGATGGAGGCCAGTGGCATCGTCGGACCTTACGAGGGGAGTAAGCCGCGGGAAGTGCTTATGACATTAGAGCAATATCAACAACGTCGCATCAGCTCATGATGAGCTAGAGCTGGCGATGGTGAATAGGCCTTAACCTCTTGTCTCATAATAAACATGACAGGCTGAGACAAGGGAGGTTATTCATTCACATGCGCAAGCTCAATAGACCGATCATATATGGGTTCCTCTGTCTGATGCTACTCATGGCGGGTGGAGTAAGGCTCTATCATACATGGCAAGCAGAGCCGACGTTCAGCAAGGCAACGATCAAGTACGGCTCTGCAGGCAGTGATGTACGTGAGCTACAAGGAAGGTTAAAGCATCTCGGATTTTATCATGGCAAGGTAGATGGTCAGTTCGGATATCGAACCTTGCAATCCGTCAAGTACTTCCAGAGTGAATTCGGGCTGACAGTAGACGGGGTCGCCGGCAGTAAGACGAAGCTGAAGCTCTGGGAAGCGACGAAGGCTTGGCGTCCAGGCGCCGATGAAGCAGGGAACCAGGCTAGGAACGCTCCACAGCAACAAAATACAGGGCAGTCGAGTCAAACGATGTCGCCATCTAGTCACCTCGGACTATCCGAAACGGATCTGAAGTATATGGCGAATGCCGTGTACGGCGAAGCGAGAGGCGAGTCTTATGAAGGTCAGGTGGCGGTAGCAGCTGTTATCTTGAACCGCATGAAATCAAGCAGCTTTCCGAATACGATCTACGGCGTCATCTTCGAGCCGCGAGCATTCACAGCGGTTGCTGACGGTCAGATCTGGTTAGAGCCCGATGAGAGAGCGAAGAAAGCGGTGCGTGACGCACTGAACGGCTGGGACCCGACAGGCGGCTGTATCTATTACTTCAATCCTGATACTGCTACATCGGGTTGGATATGGTCGCGACCACAGGTGAAACGCATCGGCAAACATATTTTCTGCATGTGATCCAAAGCTTACGAATATGACTCTTTACATTAGGAGTGATATTCGTTTTTTTATTGCGAATATGTTAGAATGGAAGTTAATGGAGGGATGATAGATGTCAAAATTTACGAGCGCAGAAGTGAATCAGATGCGCCTACACGTGTTGCCGACGAAACAGTTCAAGACGTTCTCCATCGCGATGTATATCGGGATCCCACTTGCGGAGAACACGGTGACAAGCACAGCGCTAACTGCTCATGTATGGCGCAGAGGTAACGCAACGTATCCCGAGACAAGGCAGTTCCGCGAAAGATTGGATGATCTGTACGGTGCGGGGTTCGGTTTCGACATCGTCAAACGCGGAGATTATCAGATCGTCACGCTTCGTATGGATATCGTGAATGAGGCCTTCGTCAGTGGCGAGTCTTCATCACTGCTTCATGAAGCGCTTCAGTTCATCGCGGATACGGTGTATTCGCCTGCACGAGACAACGGCATCTTCAGATCGTCTTATGTATCGTCTGAGAAGGAGACGTTACGCAAACGGATCGAGGCGATCATCAACAACAAGATGCAGTATGCAGCTGAACGCTGTATCGCGGAGATGTGTAAAGATGAGCCTTATCGGCTGCTTCCGTTAGGAAGGGTAGAGGATCTCGAGAAGTTCGACGCAGCCTCTCTATATGAATCGTACGTTCGTCTGCTACAGCATGCCAGCATCGATATCTATATCGTCGGGGATACGACGCTCGATGCCTCGTTGCCGATCGTACAACGGCTCTTCCACAGTACGAGAGCACAGAATGTCACTTATGAGACAAGGCTGAAAGAGAGTAGGGAAGTTGAGGAGAAAGAAGTCATCGAGCAGCTGGATGTGAACCAAGGCAAGCTGAATATCGGCCTGAGAGCGAATGTGTCCTATGCAGATGATGCATATCCTGCTGCGCTGGTTTATAACGGTATACTAGGCGGTTATCCACATTCGAAGCTATTCATTAACGTCAGGGAGAAAGAAAGCCTCGCTTATTACGCGTCATCTCGCTACGATGGACATAAAGGTCTTCTCATGATCCAGACGGGGGTCGAGATCGCGAACAAGGATAAAGCAGAAAGCATCATCCGTCAACAGCTGGAAGACATGAGACAAGGGAATATCAGCAGCGATGAGCTCGGCAAAACAAAAGCGATGATCGTCAATCAGCTGAATGAGATGGATGATTCGGCATTCGAGCTGATGGGGTACCATTTTAACACAGTCCTGGCTAATAAGACGCGTACGAAAGAACAGTTAATCGAATCTGTGCAGCAGGTCGACGTTGCAGGTGTAGTCGACATCGCTCAGGGTGTCTTACTCGATACCGTATACTTCCTGCGGGATCGACAAGGAGGGAGTGCATCATGATGAAGGAGCATCATTATGATACGGTTAAAGAATCGTTGTATGTAGAACGTCTCGACAATGGCCTAGAGCTATATGTGTTACCGAAGACGGGTTTTAGTAAGACCTATGCAACGTTTACGACCCGGTATGGATCGATCGATCATCATTTTCAAGTAGAGGGTGAAGAGGAGGTGCGTGTACCGGATGGGATCGCACATTTCCTCGAGCATAAGATGTTTGAAGAGCCGGATGGCGATGTGTTCGCGAAGTTCTCAGAGAAAGGCGCTTCCTCTAACGCATTCACAAGCTTCGATCGAACGACGTACCTCTTCACAGCTACCGAAGCCGTCGAGGATAATCTGATCACGCTGCTTGATTTTGTCCAGCATCCATATTTCTCCGAGGAGAGCGTGAATAAGGAGAAGGGCATCATCGGGCAAGAGATCAACATGTATCAGGATAATCCAGATGCTCGCGTATATTATGGTCTCATCGAAGCGTTGTTTAAGCAGCACCCTGTTCGGATCGATATCGCAGGGACGATCGAATCGATCAACCAGATTAATCGTGAGACATTACTCACATGCTATCACGCCTTCTATCATCCAAGCAATATGATGGTGTTCGTCGTCGGGGGTGTCGATCCGCAGCGTATCGCACAGCTTGTGAAAACGAACCAAGCCGCAAAAACATACGAGCCACAGGGAGAGATCAAGCGGTTCTATGAAGAGGAGCCGGCAGAAGTGTGTGAGGCCAAGCGTATCGCGCATCTGCCAGTCGCGCTACCGAAGTGTCTAGTCGGGTTTAAGGAGGTTCATAAGGGGAATGAATCGGTGAATGCACTTCGTCACGAAGTCGCGAGTCGAATCATGCTCGATCTCTTGTTCAGTCCTAGCTCCGAATGTTACCAAGCCTTATATGACGAGGGCTTGATCACTGACAGCTTCGGTATGGAGTATAATCTATATCCAGACTTCGCTTATTCAGCCTTCGGAGGCGATACGAGAGATCCCGATCTCTTGGTGGAGCGATTACAAGCGTTCATACAGAAGGCACTGACACAAGGCTTTGACGAGCGCTCCTTCGAACGTAGCAAGCGGAAGAAGATCGGCGGATTACTGCGAATGATGAATTCGCCGGAAGCGATCGGTAATGAATTCACCAAGTATAGATACCGTGGTATCGATTGGTTCGAGCTGCTCCCAGCTTATGAAGCCCTGACCTTAACCGAAGTGAATGAACGGATGAAGGAGCACTTCGATCTGAACCACATGTCGATCTCGATCGTCACGAGCGAGGCTCATGGGTGAGTGACTCGACTCATCGGACTGTACTGATCACTGGGGGGAGCAGAGGGATCGGCGCAGCCGTTGCTAAGACGTTCGCCGCGCATGGCGTGAACGTCATCATCCAATACTTACAGTCTCATGATGCTGCCCGAGAGATCGCTGAGGAGTGTAGCCAGCTAGGTGTGCATGCTTGGACGTTCGCCGCTGATCTACGATCGAGAAGCCAGATCCAGTCGATGAAGGCAAGACTAGATCAGCTGGGGCTCATGCCGGATATCCTAGTGAACAACGCGGGGATCGCCCACTATGGGATGCTGGCTGATGTGACGGAAGAAGAATGGGATGACATGATGGATGTTAATCTCAAGGGCATGTTTCTCGTGACACAAGCCTTCATGGAATCGATGGTCAGACAGAGGTATGGGAGGATCATTAACGTCTCATCCATCTGGGGACTAACAGGTGCTTCCTGTGAGGTCGTTTATTCGACAGCCAAAGGTGGCATGAATGCCTTTACGAAGGCATTAGCTAAGGAGCTAGCGCCTTCCGGAGTCACGGTCAATGCAGTCGCTCCCGGCACGGTTCGAACATCGATGCTCGAGCATCTTGAACCCAGCGAACAGCTTGCTCTTCAGGACGACATACCGGCGGGTCGGTTCGCTGAACCGGAAGAGATCGCTTCGCTGATCTATTTCCTATCCTTACCTGAGTCAGCATACATCACAGGGCAGATCATTAGCCCGAACGGCGGTTGGCATACTTGATCGGTCGCTTGCTTCCTCTTCCATACAATGCCGAGCCTCAAGCGGTATAATTCCTCCCAGAGTTGCGAATATTACGACTGTTCATTAAAACTCTTGTCATGATAAAAAGGAGGACACTCGCAATGAGCACTGTTCTTGAAACGTTTGACAAGTGGAAAGCATTTCTCGCCGAACGAGTGAATCAAGCACAAGCTGCTGGTATGAGCGACGAGACGATCGCCAAGCTGGCCTTCCAGATCGGAGAGTTCTTGGAAGAGAAGGTAGATCCACAAAACGGCGAAGAACGCTTACTCAAGCAACTATGGGATGTTGGCTCTGAGGAAGAGCGCAAAACAATAGCCAGGCTGATGGTGAAGCTGGTCGATCAGAAATAAAGCTGTCTCCTTTGATGCCTTCCTACTTTGGGAGGCATTCCTTTTATCATGTGATATCCATGAGAAGTTTCCTTAAACCATTTGTAGAATTGAGAAGGATTTGCGCGAACTTTGTAGAATTCCAAATGTAAGTGATAAGGAATATGTATAGATATATCCGTACATATTCCAGAACTACCCGCGTAAAACCTTTAGTGATAGAGATACAGACAACGATCGAATGATCGTGCAGGATATCGTCAGGAGAGAGAAGTGGGTCATACATACATATCAGCTCGGGAGGTGTAAATGTGCAGGAACTTGGACAGCTACTACGAGAAGCTCGACTGGAGAAGGGATTATCCCTTGAAGAAGTGGAAAACCTGACGAAAATCCGAAAGAGGTATCTGGAAGCGATCGAAGAAGGTCAATATAAAGTGCTACCTGGCTCCTTCTATGTTAGAGCATTCGTCAAGAGTTACGCCGAGACAGTGGGGCTAGATGCCGATCAAGTGTTGCGGGTATATCGTAATGTCATACCGGATCCTGGGTCGAACGAGCAAGCCGAGGTCTATCCTAAGAAACGTAGACGCAAGCACGTGAACACGGAGAAATGGTCGAAGCTGGCATCAACATTGGTATTCCTATGCTTCCTGGTCGTGATCGTCGGGGTTATCTATTATTACTTGGTTCAAAATACAGACCCACGCGGAGATACAGACGAGCATATCCCGATCACACAGAGTGAAAATTTCGATGACGATCAGGGTCGAATCGAAGAACAAACGGCGGATCCTAATCCCCTGCCCGTAACTCCGTCTGAATCCGTCAAACAGCCCGAACCACAGCAGGCACCTGAGCCGGTCTTAGCCAAGATCGGGACGCAGAATGGTGCAGATGTATACGTGCTGAAGAACGCCGACAAGCTATTCGTTAGGATGGAATCACTCGATGCTGACTGTTGGTATGCGATCTACGATGGTGGATATGGAACAGATCGGATCGATATGGGAACGATTAGTGCAGGTGAATCCAAAGACTATGAATTTGATAACGTCGGACATTTCCATCTTGGGTTTGCGAAGACGGTGAAGCTAACAGTTAACGGCATTGAATTCAAACCGAGCGAATATGCAGGTACGTTTCATGTCATGGTGCAGCTTGATCAAGAGGAAACGAATACATAATCTTGCTACATAGATAGGTGAAGAGGGACTGTCGATTCCGATAGTTCCTTTTTTCCACATAGGAAAGCTTCGCGTCTCGCTCGATAGAGTCTCGAACGTGGCTTTTCTCATCATGCAACTGGTTTTGCTTTCATTGATTTATTGGTATAATCTGAGGATGGGTGCTTGTTTCATAGGAAGCCCTACCCATCATGCCTACGAGCAATCGTTATCAAGGATAGAAAGGATGTTATAAGATGAGTGAATTTTCATTCGATATCGTCTCTAAAGTAGAAACGCAGGAGCTAACGAATGCGATTACACAAGCGCTCCGCGAGATTGAGAACCGATATGACTTCAAAGGAAGCAAGAGTGATATTAAGCAAGAGAAAACAGACGTGATCGTCAGCTCGGACGATGAGTACAAGCTGAACGCAGTCATCGATATCCTTCAGTCGAAGCTGATCAAGCGGGGAATCTCGCTTAAGAGTCTTGAATACGGCAAGATTGAGCCAGCATCAGGAGGAACCGTCAGACAGACGATCGAGGTTAAACAAGGGATCGATAAAGAAGTAGCCAAGGTCATCAATACGATGATTCGGGATTCTAAGCTGAAGGTCAAGAGTCAGGTGCAAGGCGATCAGATTCGGGTCTCAGGCAAGAGTAAAGATGACCTCCAGAAAGCGATGACACTGTGTAAGGATGCGGATCTTCCGATCGATCTGCAATTTGTTAATCTTCGCTAGAATCAGCCCCGTGAGGGGCTTTGCACTTTTTGACACTATTAACTGGCTTCGTATATACTTAATGGATTAGATGTATGCTTAGCAGTTAGCAGGGAGGAACCTACAGATGACTGAACGGGTGAAGGTGGTAACCCTAGGTTGTGAGAAGAACCTCGTCGACTCAGAGATCATGTCAGGCTTGATCGAACGAAGAGGTTATTCGCTCGTGGAGCAAGAGGAAGAAGCGACCGTCATCATCGTGAATACATGCGGATTTATCGATGCGGCGAAGGAAGAATCAGTGAATACGATACTAGATATGGCAGAGCTTAAGAAGACTGCCAGACTGAAAGCGCTCATCGTATCTGGTTGTTTAACGCAGCGATACAAGGAGATTCTCATGCAGGAGATGCCGGAGATTGATGGGATCGTCGGTACGGGGGACTTCCATCGGATCAACGACATCGTCGATGAAGCGCTGAACGGGAAGAAGCCCATATACGTCGGCAACCCGATCTTCAGCTATGAAGAGATTCTACCGCGCAAAGTATCAACGGCCAGACATTTTGCTCATATCAAGATCGCTGAAGGCTGTGACAATAACTGTACGTTCTGCAGCATCCCGATCATGCGAGGCAAGTTCCGTAGTCGCTCGCTTGAATCGATCGTTGCCGAAGCGGAATCACTAGCACAGCAGGGAGTGAAAGAGATCAGTCTGATCGCCCAGGACTCAACGAACTATGGGGTCGATCGATATGACTCATTCATGCTGCCGACTTTGTTGAACCGAGTAAGTGAAGTGCCTGGCATCGACTGGGTTCGTCTTCACTATGCATATCCAGGATTTTTCACGGATGAGTTAATAGAAGTGTTCGCGAACAACCCGAAAGTGTGCAAATATATCGATATGCCTCTGCAGCATAGTGAGGATCTTATCCTGAAGAGGATGCGTAGACCAGGCAGACAGCGGGATGTCCGTGAGCTGCTAGCGAAGATTCGTGAGCGCGTGCCAGAAGTGGCGATTCGTACCTCACTGATCGTCGGGTTCCCTGGAGAGACTGAGGAGGACTTCGATAATCTATGTAAGTTCGTCGAAGAGATGCGCTTCGATCGATTAGGTGTATTCGCGTATTCCTTACAGGATGACACGCCTGCTGCACGTCTTCCGGGACATCTCCCTGAGGATGTGAAGGAATATCGGGCAGCTACCTTGATGGAGCTGCAACGCAGCATCGCTAGTGAGATTAACGGGGGCAAAGTAGGCAAGGTGTTAGACGTGCTGGTGGAGCGTTATGACGGTCGTAGTGACGTCTATATCGGAAGGTCCCAATACGACGCGCCTGAAGTGGATGGTGAAGTGTATGTTCGTGCGGATCAGGCAGAGATCGGCTCTATCATACCAGTCCGCATCACGCACGCATATGAGTTCGATCTGTCAGGGGTGGGACTTGGATGAATATCGCGAATAAGATTACGATCGCACGTATCTTCCTCGTTCCTCTGATCATGTTCTTCTTGCTCGTGAACCTGCAGCTGCCACCGATACGTATCGAGACGTTCGAGATTACGTATAATCAGATCATCGCTGCACTGATCTTCATCATCGCAGCGAGTACGGATGGCATCGATGGTTATATCGCCAGGAAACAGAAGCTGGTTACGAATCTAGGCAAATTGCTTGATCCACTCGCAGACAAGCTGCTCGTATCTGCAGTCCTGATCTCCCTCGTCGAGATGGGGAAGCTTGATGCATGGATCGCAGTCGTCATCATCAGCCGCGAGTTCGCGGTCACAGGGCTGCGGCAGATCGCCTTGCTAGAAGGCAAGGTTGTCGCCGCTAGTATGTGGGGGAAGTGGAAGACTGCTGTTCAGATAACGGCGATCGTTGCATTACTTATTAACAACTTCCCATTCCACTTCATTCATTTCCCGTTCGACCTGATCGCTAGCTGGGTCATGGCGATCATCACGATATACTCGGGGATCGATTATTTCGTGAAAAATAAAGATCTCATCCCCATCCAGTGAACGAGAGGTTATGCTACGAGCTTATCCTGATGTAGCCTCATCTTCTTAACGAAACAACTTAGAACAACATAGTCTTCTATTTCTTAACGAAACAACTTAGAACAACATAGTCTTCTATACAAAGGGCGGTGCAGCGAATACGTGAAAGCTGAGATCATCGCGGTCGGAACGGAGCTATTAGTCGGACAGATCGTGAATACGAATGCCCAGTTTCTATCGCAAGAGCTGAATGCAATCGGTGTCGATGTGTATTACCATACCGTGGTTGGTGATAACCCCGATCGCATCCGAGCAGCGTTCCAGATAGCCCAACACCGATCAGACGTCGTACTCGTAACCGGTGGCCTTGGTCCGACGCAAGACGATATTACGAAACAGATCCTAGCCTCTTATATCGGTCAGGAGATCGTCATGCATGAACCATCGCTACATAAGATCGAAGGTTACTTCACCTCGCGCGGCACGGTCATGTCAGAAAACAATGCACGTCAAGCGCTAACAGTGACTGGAGCAGAAGTGTTGCCGAATGATAATGGGATGGCGATCGGCGTCGCCTTATCGCATGATCGTACGAACTGGCTACTACTTCCTGGTCCCCCTCGCGAGATGAAGACGATGTATCAGCGATATGCCGGTCCATGGATTCAAGCTCGCTTTGGGGAGCTGAAGTCGCTCTATTCGACGACACTTAAGTTCTCGGGTATCGGAGAATCGAGGCTAGAGACGGAGCTGATCGACTTGATCGAGGGACAGGAAGATCCTACGATCGCTCCATATGCGAAGGATGGAGAAGTCGCGGTGCGTATCTCGACGAAGGCGATTGATCGTCTGGAAGCAGATAAGCGGATCGCTCCAGTGATCGCAGTGATCCGTGAGCGGATCGGCTCCTATCTATATGCTGAGTCGGATATCCCGATCGAACAAGCAGTCGTCGAGCGTCTGAAGCGCTCCTCCCTATCCTTATCCGTAGCGGAGAGCTGTACAGGCGGATTGGTCGGAGAACTGATCACGCGCATACCTGGCTGCTCGGAGGTGTTCGCAGGTGGGGTCATTAGTTATTCGGCGGAAGCGAAGATGAGGCAGCTCGGCGTGCTTGAATCGACGATCCATACGCAAGGCACGGTGAGCGCTGAGACAGCCGAGCAGATGGCGTCCGGATGTCGGAGGCTGTTCGATACGGATATCGCCTTATCGGTCACCGGAGTGGCCGGTCCTGGCGATACAGAAGGTAAACCACCGGGCACGGTATTCATCGCGATCGCAGATCGAATGGGAACAGAGTCATTCGCTTTGCAGCTAGCTGGGGATCGCGAGATCATCCGTCTGCGTGCAGCGAAGGCAGTGCTATACCGTGTATGGCAGCGGCTCGTCTAACATCTCAGGTGATGAAGGATACCTTGTCATGTAAGCCTTCCACCAAGGGTTGAAAACCATTCGATCGGTGGTTATAATAGTAGACAAGCGGAAGAACCGCAGTAGCTGGCTGACAGTTGCTGCGGTTTTTTGTTTGTCTATATCCTTGAAAGAAAGGAGTGTTACTCGTACGCTCATCCAGATGTCTAAGAAATAAAGCGAATGTATGTTCGAAAAAATGCTTGGCAACTTCGGCGAAAGACGGTATGATAGACTTATCAATTGATAGAAAAGGGAAGTGAGCTTGTGACAGATCGTCAAGCTGCATTAGAGATGGCATTACGTCAGATTGAGAAGCAATTCGGTAAAGGTTCGATCATGAAGCTGGGTGAGAATGCCCAGATGAAAGTTGAGACGGTATCTAGCGGTGCTCTGGCACTCGATATTGCGCTTGGAGTAGGCGGATTTCCACGCGGGCGGATCATCGAGATCTATGGACCGGAATCCTCAGGTAAGACGACCGTAGCCTTGCATGCGATCGCAGAAGTTCAGAAGATCGGCGGTCAAGCTGCGTTCATCGACGCGGAGCATGCACTAGACCCGTTGTACGCGCGTAATCTGGGAGTGAACATCGACGGGCTACTGCTCTCGCAACCAGATACAGGTGAGCAGGCGTTAGAGATCGCAGAAGCGCTCGTGCGGAGCGGTGCAGTCGATGTCATCGTCATCGACTCTGTCGCAGCGCTCGTACCGAAAGCAGAGATCGAGGGAGAGATGGGAGATGCGCACGTCGGGCTACAGGCTCGCTTGATGTCACAGGCATTGCGTAAGCTATCTGGCGCGATCAGCAAGTCGAAGACGATCGCGATCTTCATTAATCAGCTGCGTGAGAAGGTCGGTATCATGTTCGGTAATCCAGAGACCACACCAGGTGGACGTGCACTGAAGTTCTACTCTTCGGTTCGTCTGGAGGTCAGACGAGTTGAGTCGATCAAGCAGGGCAACGACCTGGTCGGTAACCGCACGCGGGTGAAGGTCGTCAAGAACAAGGTCGCTCCTCCGTTCAAGCAAGCGGAGCTCGATATCATGTACGGGGAAGGTATCTCACGTGAAGGCAGTATCGTCGATATCGGTACGGAGCTAGACATCATCCAGAAGAGCGGCGCATGGTATTCGTATGATGGCGAACGACTCGGTCAAGGACGTGAGAATGCGAAGCAATACTTGAAGGATCATCCAGAGCAAGCGCAGATCATCGAAGGCCGTATCCGTGAAGCCTCAGATCTAACAGGCAGCATGGCGAATTTTTCGGGTAAAGATGATGAACTGCCAGATGATCTAGACTAACTTATCTTACGTAAAGAACGTTATAGGATAAGGGCAGAAGATTTGGTGATGACGAATTTTCCGATGCATGGAAAGGTAGTCATTTACAACCAGATACTTTCTACCCTTTTTCTGTTATTCTATACGATATACACGACATCTTATGTTAAGCTGCCTGACGTCAGAGGTGATGGGGAGGAGTTAGAGATGGATAGTAGAGGAACACAAGATCCACGAACGGGACAGTCCGGTCGGCCTGATCCTGAGGAGAATGTTCTAGATATCCAGTCCGAACGCACGAAGCATGAAGAGGACATGCAATCCGGTGAGTCCGAACGATACGTGATCACTCGTGTGGAGCATCAGATCACCAAGATGGGCACGTACGATCTGTACCTGAATGATCAATATGCCTATACTGTACATGAAGACACCCTAGTCGCTCTCCAGCTGCTGAAGGGAGCCATACTAGAGAGATCGGATCTCGTACGAATCGAACGCGAGGAACGTCTGTACGAGGCGTTCGATCGAGCGATCCGCTGGATCGGTAGACGCCCGCATGCTAGCCAAGAGATCCAGCATAAGCTGCGGCAGCTGGAGTTCGAAGAAGACGTGATCGATGGCGTTATGGACAGGCTTCGCAGCCGACAGCTACTGGACGATCGTGCATTCGCAGAGGAGTGGACCGAGCAGCGTATCTACACGCAGAAGAAAGGCCGGCAGTGGGTGAAGTATGAGCTTATGCAGAAAGGAATATCCAGCGAGGATATCGATGCAGCACTACGAGAGGTCGATCCAGAAGCAGAATATGAAGGTGCACTTCAGCTCGGTCTGAAGAAATGGAGGCAGACACAAGGGGATGTGAGAACACGCAAGCATAAGACGGCGGCCTACTTGATGAGAAGAGGTTTTCCATCCGATGTGGTGAGGAAAGTTGTGAATAGCTGCGAGTCAGACGAAGGATAACAAGAAATTGCTGTGCTGTGACACGAGCATAAACGTTATAAACGCTAAATCATGAAAAAATTGTCGAATATCCATTACCTTCTCCTTGACAATTTGTTTTTACAAAATATACAATAATCAAGATGGTATAGTCGCAACACATATCATGAGCGACTACTGTCCGCCAATAGATACCATCAGCCCATGGATGTCATCATCCGAAGTTCAGCTTGACCAAGAAGCTGTATTGTAAGACGGTCTGGAACCTACGAGTCCCGATCGGTAACATCGAACATGTACGAATGAACAAAATGATGAACCTAAACCGATGAACAATCGAAAATCCCAAACAACCATGTGGGTTGTCAACGAGGAGGTGAAACAATATGCCTACTTATGTTGTCGGAATTATCGCGGCTCTCGTTGGTGTGGCTCTAGGCTTTGGGATTGGATATTTTATCCGCAAGTCTCTTGCAGAAGCAAAGATTTCCAGTGCGGAAGAAGCAGCAAAACGTATCGTAGAAGATGCAGCTAAGGAAGCAGAAGCACTGAAGAAGGAAACGGTTCTGGAAGCGAAGGACGAGATTCATAAGCTAAGAACCGAGGCTGAGAAGGACGTTCGTGAGCGCCGTAATGAAATTAATCGCCAAGAACGCCGTCTGTTGCAAAAAGAGGAAACGCTGGATAAAAAATTAGAATCTTTAGAGCGAAGAGAAGAAAAGCTCACCAACAAAGAGAAACGCATCGACGAAGCACAGGCACAGATCGATCAGTTAGTTCAAGAGCAGATGCGAGAACTAGAACGCGTATCGGGCATGACGATGGAAGAAGCGAAGAACTTGATCCTATCCAATGTGGAGAAAGAAGTTCGCCATGAGGCTGCCCAGATGATTAAAGACATCGAGCTGCACGCAAAAGAAGAAGGCGACAAGCGAGCTAGAGATATCATCGCACTATCGATTCAACGCTGCGCAGCAGATCACGTTGCAGAGACGACTGTATCTGTTGTGTCGCTGCCGAATGAAGAGATGAAGGGCCGAATCATCGGACGTGAAGGTCGCAATATTCGTGCTCTGGAGACACTGACGGGTATCGACCTCATCATCGATGATACGCCTGAAGCGGTCATCTTATCCGGCTTCGACCCGATTCGTCGCGAGATCGCGAGGACGTCACTCGAGAAGCTCGTAGCGGATGGCAGGATCCATCCAGCACGGATCGAAGAGATGGTAGAGAAGTCGCGTAAGGAGATCGACGAGCGTATACGGGAGTACGGGGAACAGTGTACGTTCGAAGTTGGTGTTCATGGCTTGCATCCGGATCTGATCAAGATATTAGGACGGTTAAGGTTCCGGACAAGCTACGGTCAGAATGTGCTTAAGCATTCGATGGAAGTCGCTTATCTGGCTGGATTGATGGCAGCTGAACTGGGAGAAGATATTACATTGGCGAAACGTGCCGGCCTGCTGCATGATATCGGCAAGGCGCTCGACCATGAGGTCGAAGGGTCGCATGTCGAGATCGGCGTAGAATTGGCGAAGAAATATAAAGAACATCCGGTCGTGATCAACAGCATCGCATCTCATCATGGGGATACGGAAGCTACTTCCGTTATCGCGATGTTGGTTGGCGCAGCAGACGCTCTGTCTGCAGCTAGACCTGGGGCTAGACGCGAGACGCTGGAGACGTATATCAAACGTCTCGAGAAGCTCGAAGGGATCTCCGAATCGTTCGAAGGTGTGGACAAATCGTTTGCCATCCAAGCGGGACGTGAAGTACGCGTGATGGTGTATCCCGACAAGATCGATGACGCAGAAAGCTTCCGCCTAGCGAGAGATATCTCCAAGAAGATCGAAAGTGAACTCGATTATCCGGGTCATATCAAGGTCACGGTCATCCGTGAGACAAGAGCAGTCGAATATGCAAAATAACAGAGAAAGTGGCTGAATAGCCACTTTCTTCTCTTCCGTATACTAGAATACATAGACCAGGTCATGCAGGTTATGAATAAAGGAGGCACTCACCATCAAAGTATTATTCATCGGAGATATCGTAGGTAATGTCGGGCGTCAAGCCGTCAAGCAATATATGCCGATCTTGAGACAGAAGTACAATCCTCATATCGTGATCGCCAATGGCGAGAATGCTGCGGGTGGCAAAGGGCTTACCCAAGCGATCGCGCATGAGCTGTTCGAGATGGGTGTGCATGGCATCACACTCGGTAATCATGCTTGGGATCAACGGGAGATATTCGATTTTATCGATAAAGAACCACGCATCGTGCGACCCGCTAATTATCCTGAAGGTACTCCTGGCAGAGGGCATGCTGTCATTCGCGTGAATGGCAAGGAGCTCGTGATCGTCAATATCCAAGGGCGGACGTTCCTGCCCCCACTGGAAGATCCGTTTCGCTTGATGGATGAGCTGCTGGATGGTGAATTCAAGAAGAAGCCCCGATGTATCCTCGTCGACTTCCATGCGGAAGCGACCTCTGAGAAGATCGCACTAGGATGGTATCTAGACGGTCGTGTATCGGTCGTGCTCGGGACACATACGCATGTACAGACACATGATGAACGGATCCTACCGAAGGGCACAGCCTATGTGACGGACGTCGGGATGGTAGGCTCGAGCGAAGGTGTATTAGGTATGAACAGAGAGCCTGTGTTGCAACGGTTTCTCACCCAGCTACCGGTTCGATTTACGGTGGATGAGGGTAGATGGCATTTTCATGCTGTGCTAATCGAGATCGATGAGGCAACGGGTTTATCGAAGCAGATCAAGCTCATACGACAATACGAAGATCAGCTTATGTTCGAATCCTATTAATATCATTATTAAGAAGAGTCAAAATATTTCGATTAATGACTAGGCGGATGAAGGAATTTTTTTGCTTCTCTCGAATAAGTATTACTACAGGAATCACATCGTTCCCGAGGAGGTACTGTTCATGGAAGTATTAAAAGTTTCTGCAAAGTCCAACCCAAACTCGGTGGCCGGTGCACTTGCTGGTGTTCTTCGCGAACGCGGCGCCGCAGAACTGCAGGCGATTGGTGCAGGTGCACTTAATCAAGCGATCAAGGCAGTCGCTATCGCAAGAGGATTTGTAGCACCTAGTGGAGTTGACCTGATCTGTATTCCTGCTTTTACCGATATCGTCATCGACGGGGAAGACCGTACAGCGATCAAGCTAATCGTGGAGCCTAGATAGGAGCATGTCATTCGTTCAACACCTGTTTACGATGTAGACAGGTTTTTTTGTATGTTTATGATTATCGTGCATACTGTTAGTGGAGGGATAAGGTTATGAGGATCTATGACATGCATTGTGATGTATTGTACAAGATGTTGCTAGAGCCTGGACTGAGCTTTGATGATGAGCACATATTAGATGTCACCTATGCGCGGCTACAGGAGGGCAAGCTCGGTCTACAGGCATTCGCGATCTTCCTCCCAGAAGACCGTGTACCCATGTTCACGATGATAGAAGACGCCGCAAGCTCGCTGGAGCGTAAGATCCTGAGTCGGCCGCATATGAGGTTCGTGAAGACGCAGGCCGATCTCCTAGAAGCAGAGCGGTCCGGACAGCTCGGAGTGATGCTCACGCTCGAAGGCGCTGAAGGCTTGATGGGGAGCATGGATTATCTAGAACGTGCATTCGAGCTTGGGGTAAGATGTCTAGGTCTGACGTGGAACTATGCGAACTGGGCTGCTGACGGCGTACTGGAGGACAGGCGGGCAGGTCTAACCGTCAAAGGACGAGAGCTGATCCATACGTGTAATCAGCTTGGGATGATCATGGATATCTCCCATCTGAACGAGCCAGGCTTCTGGGAGGTGATGGAGCTGTCGGAGAAGCCAGTGATCGCTTCCCACTCGAACTCTTACCAGCTCGTGCCACATCCGCGTAACTTGCGCGATGATCAGATCATGGCGCTGATCCAGAAGGGAGGGCGCATCGGTCTGACATTCGTGCCCGATTTTATCGGTGGTGATCGCTCGATCAAGGATGTCATATCTCATCTCGAGCATGTATGTTCTTTAGGGGGAGAAGATTCAGTCGGCTTCGGTTCAGACTTTGACGGGATTGATGAGCATCTTGTAGATCTCGCCCATCCTGGCCACTATGAACGACTGGTCGAGGAGCTGCTGAAGAATTATTCGGAGGCTCAGACGAGGAAATTTCTGGCGTATAATTGGCATTCATTTTTTCGAGAGAATCTCCCGGTCTGACATCCAAACATGCGTGGGATAAGGACATGTGCATGAAAACGCAACCAACTGGGTGTAGGTACTAAGTATCAGTTATTGCGAATCAATCTAAATAAGGAATCGATTCAATCTAAATAAAGAATCGATTAAAGCGAAATAACTCTCGCTACCCTCTTGCTTTTTCCAAGAGGGAATCATAATATTTAATGAGAGATCAAGACTTGATATGAATATATTGCTAGGAGATGAACTTTACATGATCAGCCAGCTATCATGGAAGATCGGGGGACAACAAGGGGAGGGGCTAGAGAGTACAGACAGAATCTTCTCTACAGCACTGAACCGACTTGGGTATTATCTATACGGTTATCGTCATTTCTCGTCCCGTATCAAAGGTGGACACACGAACAACAAGATTCGCATCAGCACATATCCGATTCGCGCAATTTCCGACGACCTGGACATCCTGGTGGCATTCGATCAAGAGACGATCGACTTGAACGCCAAGGAGCTTAGGGAAGGCGGAATTATTATTGCTGATGCAAAATTCAACCCAACCACTCCCGAAGGCATCACAGCTAAGCTATACCCGGTACCATTCACGGGGATCGCAGAGGAACTCGGTACTTCCTTGATGAAGAATATGGTCGCGACTGGAGCTTCAGCAGCGCTACTCGGTCTGTCGATCGACACGATCAAAGAAGTTGTACAGGAAGAATTCGGACGTAAAGGTCCGGCCGTAGTCGATAAGAATGTGGAAGCGGTATCGCGAGGCGCTGCGTATATCTTAGAGCAGACAGGCGGTCCGCTGGATGACTTCCAACTGGCACCAGGTGACGGCGCACAGAGGCTGTTCATGATCGGCAACGATGCGATCGCGCTAGGTGCACTGGCTGGAGGCTGCCGCATCATGGCTGCATACCCGATCACGCCTGCTTCCGAGATCATGGAATATCTGATCAAGAAATTACCACAATACGGCGGTACTGTCGTGCAGACAGAGGATGAGATCGCAGCAGTGACGATGGCGATCGGCGCAAGCTACGGCGGCGCTCGAACGTTGACGGCATCTGCAGGTCCTGGTCTATCGCTGATGATGGAAGCGATCGGTCTGGCAGGTATGACAGAGACACCGATCGTCATCGTCGATACACAGCGCGGTGGCCCGAGTACAGGTCTACCGACGAAGCAAGAACAGAGCGATCTGAATGCGATGGTCTATGGGACGCATGGTGAGATTCCGAAGGTCGTGATCGCGCCAAGTACGATCGAAGAGTGCTTCTATGATGCAGTGGAAGCGTTCAATATCGCTGAGAAGTACCAGTGCCCGGTCATCCTCATGACCGACCTGCAATTATCGCTTGGCAAACAATCAGCAGAATCACTAGAATTCAGCAAGGTGACGATCGAGCGCGGCAAGCTCCTACATGATCTGCCTGCTCTTGAAGATAATAAGCTGTTCAAACGTTATGAATTCACGGAAGACGGCATCTCACCTCGCGTATTACCAGGGGAGAAGAACGGCATCCATCACGTCACAGGTGTCGAGCATGACGAAGAAGGTCGTCCGTCGGAGAACAGCCTGAACCGTAAGAAGATGATGGATAAGCGTCTGAAGAAGCTGGAGAATCTTCGCATCCAAGATGCGATCAAGGTCCAAGCACCTCATGACGAGCCAGATCTCCTGATTATCGGTATGGGCTCGACTGGCGGTACGATCGATGAAGCACGTAGTCGTCTGGACGCGAATACGAACCACATCACCGTGCGGCAGATCCTGCCATTCCCTGCAGATGATCTAAGACCATACATCGAGAAGGCGAAGCAAGTCGTTGTCGTTGAGAATAACGCCACTGCCCAACTAGCTGATCAGATCAAGCTTCATGTGGGCTCTCATGATAAGATTCGCAGTATCCTCAAATATGACGGCAATCCGTTCCTGCCGTCGGATCTGTACAATGCTTGTAAGGAGCTGATCTAAGATGGCAACTTTCAAAGATTTTCGTAATAATGTCAAACCGAACTGGTGCCCAGGATGCGGTGATTTCTCCGTGCAAGCTTCTATCCAAAGAGCTGCTGCTAGCGTTGGTCTCGAACCGGAGAACCTCGCAGTAGTGTCCGGAATCGGATGCTCAGGGCGCATCTCAGGTTATATTAATAGCTACGGCTTCCATGGCATCCATGGTCGCGCCTTGCCGATCGCCCAAGGGCTGAAGCTGGCGAACCGTGATCTGACTGTGATCGCTTCTGGTGGCGATGGCGACGGCTTCGCGATCGGGATGGGTCATACTGTCCATGCGATCCGTCGGAACGTTAATATCACCTATATCGTGATGGATAACCAGATCTACGGTCTGACGAAGGGGCAGACTTCTCCACGTAGTGCCTTCGGCTTCAAGACGAAGTCGACGCCGGAAGGCTCTGTCGAATCCGCCCTATCACCGCTGGAGATCGCACTAGCTGCTGGAGCAAGCTTCGTCGCACAATCCTTCTCCAGTAACCTGAAGCAGTTGACTGCGCTGATCGAGGAAGCGATCAAGCACGAAGGATTCTCCTTCATCAACGTATTCAGTCCTTGTGTGACGTTCAACAAGATCAACACGTATGACTGGTTTAAAGAGAACATCGTCGATCTTGCCGAATACGAAGATTATGACCCATCGAACCGCATCATGGCTATGAGCAAAGTCATGGAGACGAATGGTCTTCTAACTGGCCTGATCTATCAAGATAAATCACGGAAAGCTTACGAGGATCTGGTACCTGGCTTTAAGCAAGAACCGGTTGTCAACCAGAATCTTGAGCTATCGAGTGAGCAGTTCGACAAATTGGTGGCAGAATTTAGATAATTGTATGAACTTTATCGCGGCATCAGGGAAACCTGTATGCCGTTCTCTTTTTGTCACGTATAATTTATAGCAGACAACCAAATATTGAGTATAGATTGTCGATCACACTAGTGGAAAGGGATGTTACGTCATGAAAACTGTACCAGTAGGCGTATCCGCCAGACATATTCATCTGTCCCCAGAGCATATCGAGATCCTATTCGGACAAGGGTATGAACTGAAAGAGATGAAGCCGTTATCGCAGCCAGGTCAATATGCTGCGGAAGAGACCGTTGCTGTGATTGGGCCGAAGGGGAGATTCGATAAGGTTCGTATCCTTGGACCCGCTCGCGGAAAGACACAGATCGAGATCTCGCGCACGGATTCGTTCGCGCTTGGGATACCGGCACCGGTGCGAGAATCAGGTAAGATCGACGGCACACCTGGCGCGACAGTTGTCGGTCCAGCGGGAGAGCTCGAGCTAAGCGAAGGTGTGATCGTAGCGGCTCGACATATTCACTTCCATACGGATGACGCTGCGAAGTGGGGCATTCAGGATAAGCAATTACTTCGGGTGAAGGTGAATGGGGAACGTCCGCTTATCTTCGAGGATGTGATCGCACGTGTGTCCGATCAGTATGCGTTGGACATGCATATCGATACAGATGAGGCCAATGCTGCCGGCGTCAAGAACGGCGGAGAGGCGATCATCTTAGACGAATAGATGAACTATCCGCTGTCTTCCTTTCTACTCACGAGTACTCGAATTGATATTATTCACACGGTGATGCTATAATGGTGAGAGGTTCAAGGGTAGAAAGGAAGAGGCTGTGTGAAAGATACGAAGACGCCTGATAAGGATTATTCGATATATTTTCAACCTCCATCCTACCGAGACGCGAAGAAACGCGGCAAGGAGGATGTTCGCGTTCATTATGATTTTCACATCGCAGATGAACTGCGAGCGGTTGGAAGCGGCAAACTCTATCATATCCAAACATACGGATGCCAGATGAATGAACATGATACCGAGACGATGAAGGGTATGCTCGAAGAGATGGGATACGCATGGGCGGATGATCGTCGTGACGCGGATATTATCCTACTGAACACTTGCGCGATTCGCGAGAATGCCGAAGATAAAGTATTCGGTGAGCTCGGGCACTTGAAGTCGTTGAAGCTAGAGAAACCAGACCTAATCCTCGGAGTGTGCGGATGCATGTCACAAGAGGAGGGTGTCGTGAATCGGATCCTGGAGAGACATCAGCACGTGGATCTCATCTTCGGCACACATAATATTCATCGACTGCCTGAACTACTGCGTGAAGCGATCTTCGCGAAGGAGATGGTCGTCGAGGTATGGTCCAAGGAAGGCGACATCATCGAGAACTTGCCGAAGAAGCGAGCAGGTCTTAAGGCCTGGGTGAATATTATGTATGGCTGCGATAAATTCTGTACGTACTGTATCGTTCCATATACACGTGGCAAAGAACGTAGTCGCCGACCAGAAGATGTGATCGCTGAGGTACGTGAACTTGCTCGTCAAGGCTATAAGGAGATTACGCTCCTCGGACAGAATGTGAATGCTTATGGGAAAGATTTCGAAGATATCGAGTATCGCTTCGGTGATCTGATGGCAGATATACAGAAGATCGATATTCCACGTGTTCGCTTCACCACTTCGCATCCGCGTGACTTCGATGATCATCTGATCGAAGTGTTAGGCCGTGGTGGGAATATGGTCGAGCATATTCATCTCCCTGTACAGTCTGGAAGCGATGAGATCCTGAAGAAGATGAGTCGTAAATATACGCGTGAGTCGTATCTGGAGCTCGTCCGCAAGATGAAAGCAACGATCCCAGATCTCGTGCTGTCTACGGATATCATCGTCGGTTTTCCCGGTGAGACCGAGGAACAGTTCGCGGAGACGCTGTCACTCGTTCGCGAGGTCGAATTCGCTACAGCGTTCACGTTCATCTACTCTCCAAGAGAAGGCACTCCTGCAGCTAAGATGGCGGATGATGTGCCGAACGAAGTGAAGAAGGAGCGTCTCCACCGACTGAATGACCTCATCGCAGAGCTAAGTAAGAAGGATAACGAGAAGCTTCGCGGTCGTACCGTTGAGGTATTGGTCGAAGGTGTGAGTAAGAATAATCCGGATTATCTCTCTGGTCGTACACGTGCGAATAAGCTCGTGCATTTCAAGGGACCGGCATCATTAACAGGTCAATTCGTCGATGTCACGATCACCGAGGTTCAGACCTGGCTGTTCAAAGGTGAGATCGCGACGGTTCATGCGCTAGAAGCGTAACATATAGAAGGAGTGTATCCGATGTCTGAACGAAGTCATCTACATGATATGAAGACCGTTCATGTTCGTGAACTGTATGTTCGCGGTGATATTATGGAGAAGGCGCAAGAGCTTGCCGATGTGATCGCGGCCTCTGAGGAAGTTGCGGTATACCGTCAAGCTGAACAGCGAATCCAAGAGCATGAGCGGGTCCAATCGTTGATCAAGCTGATCAAGAAGAAACAGAAAGAGCTCGTCGCGTTCCAATCGACGTTCAAGAATGAGCAGATGGTGCAGAAGATCGAGAAGGAGATCGAGGCTCTGCAGGATGAACTAGATAGCATTCCGATCGTAGGACAGTTTCAACAAACCCAGTCCGACATTAATTATTTGTTGCAGATGGTCGTCTCTGTCATCCGCGATTCGGTATCGGATAAGATTCAAGTCGAATCAGGCAATCTATCATCCCCGACATCTTGTGACTAATTACGGGATAACTCTTCCATTTTCACATAAAGTGCTATACAATTCTTTTGAAAGGGTTGGAAGAATTGTAAGCACTTTTTTTATATCCTAAAAGGTCCAGTATAAGCTGAAGCTAGAGTTAAAGGCAGGTAGGGTTGTTATGATAGTGATGAAACACGTCGAGAAGACGTATCGAGATACTCAGGTACTTCAGGATGTGAATGTCTCGATCGGACCAGGTGAATTCGTATTCCTCAAAGGAGGTTCAGGGTCAGGGAAGAGCACACTGCTCAAAATCTTATATCGGGATATCGAGGATTATGGCGGCGAAGTGTGGTTAGATGGTCGATTATTAAGAACGGTTCCTCGGTATGAATCGAGAAGGATCGCCGGGACGATCTTCCAAACGTTCGAATTACTCGATCGCAAGACCGTCTACGAGAATGTGGCACTGGCCGGCGAAGTGATCGGACGAAGCGAGAGCGAGATCAGGGATGAGACGATGAGCTTGCTTGATAAGGTCGGACTCTCTACGAAAGCCGAGCGATATCCACATGAATGCTCAGGAGGGGAGCAGCAGCGAGTGGCGATCGCACGAGCGCTGCTGAACAAGCCGAAGCTACTGCTTGCGGACGAGCCTACGGGCAATCTAGATCCAGATAACGCGGTACATATCCTAGATCTGCTGAAGCAGCTGAATGAATCTGAGGGTATCACGATGTTCATCGTGACACATGCAGAGGAGCTGTCGCGCAGATACGATGCGCGCACACTCTACGTTCGAGAGGGGCGTGTCGTCGAATGAAGATCGAGCGCGTGAAGAAACCCGGCTCTGTGCCTGGACAGGATAATGTTCAGCCAGCACACGATCAAGCGAGGCAGCATCAAGCGAAGCTAGAGGGCGACCAACCGACCATACATACGACGAAGCAGAAGCCTCCGAAGTCTCGGAAGTCTCAGAAGTATCGGATGTCTACACACCAGACACCTTCTAACAGCCATCTCCTGAAGTACTATCTACGCGATGTTCAGGACGGGATCAGGCGTAATGTCGGTGCTGTCGCGGCAACGGTGTTGCTGATCTTCATCTCCCTCACGATCACCGGTATGATGGTGCTGCTGAAGTCTGGAGTGGATGATGTGATCCGCTATCTGAACGATCAAGTGAAGATCAAGGTATTCGTCGATCTGGATGTGGATACGGATCAAGTCGCTGCGATCTTAGCGGAACAGTCCTTCGTGACGAGTGTAGAGATCGAGACGCGGGACGATACACTAAGCAAGCTGCAGCGGTTCTTCCGAGATATGCCTCATCTGTTCGAATCGTTCCGCGATAGCAAGCTGCCAGATGCACTGATGCTCGAAGTGAAGGATAAGGATGAGGTCGAGCTCATCGCGACAGAGCTTGCGAAGATAGATGGTATCACCGATGTGATCTATGCACAGGAGTTCGCAGAGCAAGTCGTCACGTGGTCACGCGCAGCGGATACGTACGGCCTCATCATCCTGCTCGTCTTCTTCATCGCTTCGATCCTCACCGTCAGTCTCGCGATGAATCTATCCCTATTCCGACGGCAAAAGGATATTCGTGTTAAGCTACTCGTCGGAGCGAAGGAATCTCATGTGCGGGGACAGTTTCTACTAGAAGGGGTCATCATCGGTTTCGTCGGAAGTTTATTGGCTGCATTCGCTGTATACGTCTTGGATTATTTCGCCCTATATAAGCTTCAGATTCGCTTCTCAGCCGTGTTCGAATATAGCAGTGCGACACTGAATCTGACCTTACTCGGGATGATCGTCTTCGGCATGCTGATCGGCCTCGTCGGCACTTATCTATCGACAAGGAAGCTGATGACATATGCGTAGACGAATCATGATCATCGCTGCGATCTTGTTGTTGGTTCCTTCGGCCGTATATGCTCATGTGACAGGTGCGTTCAAGGATTTCCTCGTCAGTATCACGGATGAAGAGGCGTCCGCACGTCTCGTCGAGGAGCTAGAAGCGACACGCACCCAGATCGAGAACCTGACGCCGCATGTCGATCGGTTGAATGCAGCCTTCACTGTCAAGCAAGATGAGCAGATCCCGATGCTCCAGTTCTACCAATCGATCGGGCCGGACGTGCTGGTGAACTTCGTGCTGGAGGCGGAGACGATCGTCGATGTGTTCGCTAACCTACATCTCGTCGAGCTGAAGGTGGACGCGGATCTAGATGCGCTGAATCGGTTGTACCGCGAGTATATGAGCGTGAAGATGGCGCGAGATGCGCTTGCGAGCCATGAGAAGCTACTGACGATGATCGACTCGAACTTGAAGGCAAGAGAGGAATTCCTGGAGTCATATGGGGATCTGTCTGAGGAAGAGCTTGTACAGGCCGCTGAGACGTTATGGTCGGATGAAGCTGGCGTGCTCGATGAGATCTTGCGAGACGATATGGAGAAGATCGATCGTCGCATCCGTCAGGTAACGGTTCGCGAGACATCTCGCTCACCGCTTCGCGTGGAGGAAGCATTACTGAATCCATATACAGAGCTGGACTACTATATACAATCAGATCATGTGTATGTCCATTATGCGAAGGATGAGGTAGATATCATCCTGATCGGTATCGTATCGAGGGATGATCCCCGAACAGCTAGTCTGAAGTTCGAGGCGGGCTTCATGAACGGGATCCGAATCGCCGATATGTATATGAATCAGATGCTCGGGTTCGTCATCGATTACGGAAGGCTGTTGCCGGAGTCGAAGGATTTCTACCTTGAGCAGACGAATGGTGCGATCGTGCTGATGCCTGTTGAATATGCGGGTGAATAGATAGACGTGATCTATATAAGTGAAAGAGATGGAGGATAGTGATGAGAAGAAAGGTCTGGTTATGGCTCTGCATATGCTGGTTAGCCGCCACATTACCGGTCATGGCACATGTGCAGAACGAGAATAGTCTATACAGTGACATCGAGTTCTCTGAAGCGAAGGAAGAGATCGTCCTTCTGCATGGTATACAGGCGATCTCCTTAGAGGGAGGCGTGAATCTCTATCGCCCGTTCGATCTGCTCACGCGATCTACACTCGCGTATTGGTCGGGTAAGTTTCTAGGCTTAGGCGGTCCAGGAGCTTCTGCGAATGAGATCAGAGAAGCTGCGTTAAGGGATGGGCTCGTGGAGTCACTTGAGGGTCATGCCACCTATGGCGATGTAAGTCAAGCATACTTCGCGGGACAAGCATCTGTCGAGGAGGCGAGCTCCACACTGTCTCGCGAGGCATTCGCGCTCTATATGGGTACGTTCTTCACTGATCCGGTTGGTGGGATGACGTTGTTCGACATGGCTGGCTATGAGCCTGGTCCGACAGGGCTCGTGGAGGAAGTCGAGTCATCGAGCGTGACGGAAGGTGGGAGCTCATATGATGTATACCGCATCGCCGTGGGCGGCGTGTGGTATCAAGTGAGTCATCATCCGAAGATTCTGAATGGGCCCGTAGACTTGACCCAATGGGTCGATAAGATGGTCGAAGCGAGCTGGTATGCTCCTGTATCGGGTGACGGGGGAGAGAAGCAGCTGGAGATCATCAAGGTAGGGGAGGCACAGTTCACACCTGAAGAGATCGCCGTGATCGATGAGGGTGCTGCGAACGGGGAGATCGACGAGACGACTAATGGCGGAATCACTTCCAAGGATAACGATGAAGCTGTCGCTGCAGCTGCTCCTGTCCTGGAGGATGGGGAGGATCCTGCGACGACGACGATCGGCATAGACGCTGGTCTGGAAGAAGCCCGTGACCGTGAGCCGGGGAGGTCCGTACCGATCGCGCTCATCATCGGCGGGGTGCTGCTTATCATCATCGTGCTATGGTTCTTGGTGCGGCGCAAGTAGTCGCATCCGATACGCATTAATTGCCGTCTCCCCGAGATGATCCAGCAGATTGTAGTTTGCATACGCGCCGACTGCTGCACCGAGACCAGGGAGCATCTGCAGCATCTTGACGAGGTCGATATAATCTCGATATTCCTGCTGCAGGATGCGCCAATCGATGTCATGGATCAAGTGGCGATTCGTCTCCCAATGCTCGACGATATCTAGTGTCCGTAGTCGGTGCTCATCACGGGAGAAGGCGAGCTGGAATACATGCAAGATGAATAACCGTTCCTCTTTGCGACGGACGTCGAAGCCATATAGCGCTGCCGTCGCGAAGAGGAACTTCATCTTGATCGTGATCAACAGGGGGATGTCCGCTAACCCTAGCATGATGCCTCCAGCGCCTGTGCCAGCTCCTTCTGCAGCAGCGATCTTCTTATACCGATTGAGTGCTTCTCGCGCCTTGTTGTCGCGTTCTTCTAGTGATAGGTTTAGCACCTGAGCAGGGGAATCTGTCGTGAATTCCGAGCCGAGCAACGCGGCTTGAACGACCTTCTTGATCGTCTCTGTGATGACTTGGTGAGCCCGCTCCGGTATAGCCGTATTGATCCTCGCCTGTGTTTTCTTCGCAAGACGATTCCACATTCCGGACTTCTTCGTTAATGTCCTTCTCCAGTTCGCTACTTCCCGTCTAACCCGTAGTTCATACGTATCCATCCTAGCTCGCCTCCTCATCGTGTTCGTGATATAGAAGTGTCAGCATCTCATGAAGCATGGTAATCGGTCATCTAGACACTCGATCCATACGGAATGAGATATATCGTTCACCTCTCCTGAGTCTGTGCGGAAGATGTAGAGATACAAATAGAGCAGAGATGCTTGATCTCTGCTCGTAGTCGGTATGTAGATGGCGGAGCTGACGGGATTCGAACCCGCGGTCTCCTGCGTGACAGGCAGGCATGTTAGGCCTCTACACCACAGCTCCAGATGTCTCCTTGTGCGGGACACAATGGTTATAGTATCACAGGATGTGCGGCGATGCAAGATGTAATAGTTACCACACATTCATTTTTCCCTTGCGTTACGAGTCCTTGCTTCAGAACATGATCTTCTGGATAGCTCCCTTCATAACTCCCTGCACATCTCATACACCTCTGGGCTCTATCATGCATAGATTGCCTATGAACATCATCTATACAGTACGGAGTTAGGAGGAGTTACATGCAGATCCATGTCGTACAATCCGGGCAGTCGCTCTACGGAATCTCACAAGCTTATGGGGTGACAGTAGCGTCAATCGCGGAGGCGAATGAGATCGATCCATCTCTCTCGCTTGTCGTGGGGCAAGCGCTCGTGATCCCGATAACAGGCAGATATTACTGGGTCCAGCCGGGGGATAGCCTGTTCACGATCTCACGCCGATTAGGCGTCGATGCTAGCACGCTAGCGAGCGTAAATGCGCTGAATCCGAATCAACCACTGACGGTCGGACTACGTCTCTACATCCCGCCGCAAGCGAAGCGGCGCATCGAAACGAACGCATATGTCGAACCTCGGGAGCAAGTGTCGGATGTGCTGCTGGCAGATACGCGAAGAGCAGCTCCGCTGCTGACGTATCTGGCACCGTTCAGCTTTCAGATCCAGCGAGACGGTACGCTACGTGCACCCAATCTCGATCAGTTCCCGGAGATCGCAACACAGAACGGGGTGACGCTGATGATGGTCGTGACGAATCTTGAGAATGATCAATTCAGCGCAGAGCTAGCCGGACTAATCTTGAATAATGAAGAGCTGCAGAATACGCTGCTCGACAACATCATCTCGACCGCACAACAGCTGGGCTTCCGCGATATTCACTTCGATATGGAGTTCATCAGTCCAGGTGATCGGGAGGCGTATAATCGTTTCCTCAGACGGGCAGCTGAGCGTATCCATCAGGAAGGGTACCTCATGTCTACGGCGCTCGCACCGAAGGTAAGTGCGACTCAGACGGGAGAATGGTACACTGCCCATGATTACCGGACACATGGGGAGGTCGCTGATTTCGTCGTCATCATGACCTACGAATGGGGCTATAGCGGAGGTCCGCCGATGCCCGTATCGCCGATCAACTCGGTGCGACGTGTGTTGGAGTATGCACTCACGGAGATGCCAGGCAGCAAGATCATGATGGGGCAGAATCTATATGGTTATGACTGGACATTGCCATTCGTACCAGGTGGTCAATATGCGCGAGCCCTAAGCCCGCAGGCGGCGATCGCACTGGCGAGAGACGAGAATGTCTCGATCCAGTATGACTATACAGCACAGGCACCGCACTTCGACTACATCGATGACCAAGGAAGAGCACATAAGGTATGGTTCGAAGATGCGCGATCGATCCAAGCGAAGTTCAATCTCATCAAAGAGCTCGGACTGAGAGGCATCAGCTACTGGAAGCTAGGATTACCATTCCCTCAGAACTGGCTGCTACTGGAGGATAACTTCAACGTCGTCAAACGGTGAGCTGAGATTCGAGCATAGGGGTAAGAAGGGTAGAGGATGGTTCGATAGGGAGAATACGAACAGGGGATCAGCTGAAGGTTGCGTCAGCTGATCCCCTGTCACACATCAAGCTTGATCGAATACATAGTGGACTTCGCCATCGTCGACTGTGACGGTCATCGAATAGTCTTCTAGGAACCACTTGTCCCCTTCGGTGAAGAAGAAGGTGATCCCGTCCACATCGGTGCGTACCGTAACGTCTGGTGAAGGCTCGTCGCGCATGATGCCGAGCGAGAAGTTATGGTGCTTCGTGCCCGACGTACCGTACAGCTGGATGTAGAAGCGTATCGCTTCGCCTGACTCCAGTCCCATCTCATCGATGAACCATCTAGCTGCTTGCGGTGTAACTTGTAGCTTCAAGATGATAACCTCCGTCCTATGGTATATTCCGTATCGCTGCGATGATGTGACGTAGATTGCCTCGAACCACTCCAGCTTCCTCACAACCGATAATCTCTGTAAGAGGCTTGTTACTTAACTTATATGCTTGCTAGCAGCACTGCAGAATCGTTCTAGTGCTTGTTCTAGGATGGACCGCGGACAGGCTAGATTGATGCGTAGGAAGCCCGCGCCTTCCTTACCGAATGTCGATCCTTCGTTGAAGGCGACCTTCGCTTCCTCGTACATAAGCTTCTTCAAGCCATCGACTGGAAGCCCTAAGGCACGACAGTCTAGCCACAGTAAGTAAGTGCCTTCAGAGCGGATCACGCGAACGGCAGGCAGATGTTCTTCTATATATCGCGCCGTATAATCAGCATTATCCTGAACATACGACAACAGCTCGTCTAACCACGCTTCTCCTTCATCATAAGCAGCACACACAGCAGCCTCTGCGAAATAGCCGGTCATATGTAAGCTGAGCGTCTTGATCCGCTCGTCGAATCGCTGCTTCATGCGGCGGTTAGCTGTGACGATATAAGAGATCTGCAAGCCAGGCATGTTGAACGTCTTCGTCGGCGCGAGACATGTAAGGGTGATCTCGGCAAGCTCTGGTGAGAGAGATGCGAACGGCGTATGCTTGTGCCCGGGTAGGACGAGATCACAGTGTATCTCATCGGACACGACGGTAACGCCATATCGCAAGCATAGATCTCCTAGCTTCAGCAGCTCATCGCGCTCCCAGACACGGCCTCCTGGGTTGTGTGGATTACATAGTAATAATAGACGGGCGCCGTCCTTCATCAGCGTCTCGAGGTGTTCATAGTCCATCTCATAGCGGTCGTTCCGAATGACGAGCGGGTTGCTCACGATCTCGCGGCCGTTATTACGGATGACGTCGTAGAAAGGATAATAGACTGGTGATTGGAGGATGACCCTACCACCTGGTTCACTGAATAGATCGACAGCCAGACTGAGTGAAGTAACGACACTAGGGGAGTCTGACAGCCATTCCTTCTTCAGCTCCCAGTGATGCCGCCGCTTGAACCAGCCGATGATCGAGTTCGTGTAGGCTTCTGACTTAAACGTGTAGCCGTAGATCCCGTGCTCGGCGCGACGTAATAGCGCTTCTTTCACTGCGGGTGGACTCTCGAAGTCCATGTCGGCAACCCATAGTGGCAGGATGTCGTCACTGCCGAATAGCTTGTTCGATTGATCCCATTTATATGAATTCGTCTGCTTGCGGTTATGAATGCGATGAAAGTCCATGTTCGTGTCTCCCCACTTTACGATTATCGTCTTACATATACCATTATACAGAAACTCATCCTAGGACACCAATGAGATGTGATCGATCTTCCACGGTCAACGGTATGTGTCTCTGTAATCCGAGACTAAGAACAGTGATCAAGAGCATACTGAAAAATAGGTTCCGCAGCATCGACGTAACCTCCTTCACAGGAGTATTATCTGTAAACTGCCTCATAAATTATCAATGTTACTTCACATAGGGATGCGAATATCTTCACAGCACAAAGGAAGGTAGAATATGGCACGAAGGATATTGATCACTTTACTAATATGTCCGCTGATCGCGCTAGCAGCGGGCGAAGCGCTGCTGTTCTATGCTTCTGCGTTGGGCATCGAGGATACCGAGCAGGAGAAGCGGGACGAGGACAATCCCCATGATGTTCGGTTGATCGTCGATCCACTGCGTAATTGGTTGGTCGTATATGTGGATGGGAAGCTGTTCAAGCAATATCCGATCGCGTTAGGGAAGGAAGAGACTCCGACTCCGGTCGGAGATTTCGTCGTGATCAGCAAGCATCAGAACTGGGCTAGGTGGTTCGGAACGCGCTGGATCGGACTGAATGTACAGTGGGGAACCTATGGGATCCACGGCACGAACCGCCCGGAGAGCATCGGCAGGGACGCGAGTCACGGCTGCATACGGATGCTCAACCGCGATGTCGAGGAGCTGTATGAGCTGGTGAAGATCGGGACGAGGGTAACGATCCTCGGGCACGTGCTCGGCGAGCCAGATCAGGCACCGAGGCGGTTAGCCAAAGGTCATGTAGGAGCGGACGTGATGCTCGTACAGAATAGGCTGAAGGCAGCAGGCTATTATCAGGGTCCTGTGAATGGCAAGTTTGGGGAGCTGACGGACCAAGCGATGCGGACGTTCGAACGAGAGGTAGGTCTGCAGGTTGACGGCGTAGTTGGAATCTACGACTATATGGCCTTAGGTCTCGTCGAATGAGGCGCATGAAGCATGAAGTATGACGTAATTCCATATTGGCACATCGTGGCGAAAGAGGTATGATGATAGAAGACTGTCAGGTCTGATGAGACGAACTGATAGTCGGCAGAGAGATGGGAAAGGTCGACGGTGTGCCGTATGCAGTGGATTGCGATGTTGACGATGCTGATCGATCATGTCGGAGCGACCTGGTTCGAAGACCAGTTTCTATTCCGTATCATCGGTCGGATCGCTTTTCCTATATATGCTTACTATGTCGTGCAGGGGATGTCCTACACGAGCAACCCTAGACGGTATGTGATACGTCTCGGCGTACTCGCGCTACTCTCACAAGTGCCGTTCTCTATGCTGTTCGACACGTGGACGGTGAATGTCATCGGCACATTCTTCATCTGTGTACTCGGCTTGTACGGCTTCACGAATGAACGGTTCGCGATGTGGCTTCGCGGGACGAGCATCCTCGTATGCGCGATCGTCCTCTTAGTCGTGCCGTGTGATTATGGCATCTATGCGCTCATCCTGATGCTGATCTACCGGTATGTGCAGGGAATCTATATCCTGCTAGGTCATATCGGGTTGAATCTAGCCTTCGTGCTCGGTCTGATGAGCTCGGATATTCAGCTATGGAGCATATGGCCGAGTGTGATCTTCTCGATCTCAAGCGAGCAGGTGAAGCGGGTGATCCGAGAGTGGCGTGTACCTAAGCTGCTGTGGCGAGCATTCTATCCTGGGCACTTGATCGCACTTGTGGTGATCGAGGCCGTGATCGGCTCGTGACGAACTTCGGGATATGGTATGATAGTAGGATGAGAGGTAGAGAGTGGCAGGGTGTGTTTTTTTGATTAGATCGTGATATAGAGGGTTATAGAGGGAAGACAGGAGGAACCGACATGAAGGCAATCGATAAGAGTGAAGTTCAGCGCATGCTGGACTCGTTCCTAGATCAGGACGTATACATCCATCTTGAGATGACACTAGGTGCGTATACTGCGCACAATGGGCAAGCGAAGATGACGGGGTCGACGTTCATCCGGAACGCGCGTGTGCGCTTCTCGCATGCACGGATCGAGGGTAATGGACCCTATCGCGTCGGATTGAAGATGGCCGATGGCTGGATCTATTCAGAAGGACTCACACACGCGGAGGAGAACGAGACGGAACGCCTCATCATGGCAGGGCTGAACGAAGACGGCAAGCTGCTCGTCGCGCTGCAGATTAGTCATCAGCTGTTCTGATCGCGATCGAAGTCCTATCTAGGGAAGAATGCTAGCAACAACGTAAGGCAAGGAAGCGTATACGAATCATGCAAGACGGAGGGGAAGCAGTATGGAACGACATATCTTAGTCGTGTTGCCGCATCCAGATGATGAAGCATTCGGACTGTCCGGCACACTGGCGAAACATATCGATAACGGGGTACCAGTTACTTATATATGTCTAACACTTGGTCAGATGGGCCGTAATCTCGGCAATCCGCCATTCGCGAATCGTGAGTCGCTGCCGGAGGTCCGGAAGCTGGAGCTCCAGGATTCCTGTCGTATCATCGGCATCCAGGATGTCCGGATGTTCGGCCTGCATGATAAGACGATCGAGTTCGAGGATCATGATGAGCTAGTGAGACGGCTTCGTGAAGTGATCGATGAAGTGAATCCTTCGCTCATCTACACGTTCTATCCAGGCTTCAGTGTGCATCCTGATCACGATGCGACCGGCGCTGTCGTCATCCGCACTGTGCAGGAGATGCCAGCAGACCAGCGGCCTGCGGTACACTGTCTGGCGTTCTCGAGAGGCTGTGAGGAAGTGCTCGGTAAGCCGCAGATTACGAATGAAGTCGGGGATTACATGAAGCAGAAGGTCGGCTCGATCCGCGCACATCGCTCGCAGTTCCTGTTCAATATGGACGATACGGAGGAAGTGAAGAAGAGATTCGGAATCGAGCGCTTCTGGGTCTATAAGTTCATCTAACGAATGAATATCTAGCATCAGCGTCTGTAAGTTGCACCCTCCAGGTTCGAAGCATAGTCTGAGGAAGAACGTTCCTCGGATTCATGGCGAACAAGGAGGGTGTTGTGTTGTCTGGACCGAATATGATCGTCTTGGAGGCGATGAGAGCAGGTAGTGGATCGTTCATTCGGCGATGGACGGTGGATGAACTGGAGCCCGTCTTGATCTATCGGGGCGCGGATGGTCAGATCAGACCGCTGTTCAGCGAGATCGTCTTCGCACCTGGTAGAACGAGTCGGGGGCGTTATCTATGTGACCTGTACGCTGCATATGATCCTGCTGAAGCAGAGGATTGGCAGGAATGGGCGCATGTGTTGTATCAACCTGCGGGGATGCTGCAAGCCGCTGTAGAGATCGCGAGGAGATATGCACTTCCTGAGATCGGGATATGGATCAGACTCCCTTATCCACTCATCTATGAGCGAGCCTCTGATGTGGGAGAGACGGTAAGATCCGAGCTTGCGAAGGAACGAGCTGACCGGCTCGTGAGTTGGGCTCGTGAGGTGCAGCAGCTCTGGGAGCACACAGAACATGAGCTTATCAGAGAGAGACTTAAGCTTAGAGGGTTCGTGTGGGGAAGAGAGTCGATCCCGTCGCATGATGTCCGCGTGGCGACAGCGGTGAACGAGCAGCTCAGCGAGCGCGGACTGGAGACGTTATGGCTCGCGAACTATCGTTCACTGCATATACTCGAATGGCGGAAGACGCTGCAGTTCAGCCAGGTCGCGCTCTATCCGAACTATACCGGCAATACCGAGTACGACCGCAGCTGGCTTCACTATACCGCGCAGTATGCAGCGATTCATCATATAGGCATCCAGATGATCGTCGGGAGAGGCCGGTTGTATGGACATCAGCATGTTCAAGACTATATGGAATTCCTAGAGCAATACAATGGCAAAGGAGGCAGCGGTCCGATCGTCTATCGCTTCCCGAACCAATCGATCGTCGATGTCTATCAGCAGCGCCGCGATCTCTATGATCTCATCTATCGTTCGTGTTCTCGGTTCGAAGGAGGCGAGGGGTAATGAAGATCTTACATCTACCGATGGAGGTTGCGGGACAAGTTGGCGAGATCGTGCGGGAGCTACGGCGACAAGGCTGTCAAGCTGTTGCGTACAATTGGCGGCATAATTACCTGCAATATGGCCATCAGGTGCTGCATTCCGATGCGTATGAGATGATTAATTCGTTCGAGACAGCGATCGAATATTTCGATATCTTCCACTATCATACGGGATACACACTGTTTCGCGATAAGTCGGACATTCGATTGCTCGCAGAAGCGGGCAAGCCCATCGTCATGCACCATCGCGGCAACGATGTGCGGATGGCGTCTCGTGCGGTGCAAGGGAGATATGGTGTGAACCCTTACGTATATACAGGAGATTCGCAGCCTGAGGACCAGATCAAGCGGAATCTGGAGTACTTCGCAAGATATGTATCGACGGTGCTCGTACAAGATGATGAGTTATATGACTACGTGGTCGATTACTATCCGGAGGTTCATATCTTACCGCGTGTCTATGACGTATCGAAGATCATGCCTCCGAGCCCTGCTAATCTAGCCAAGCGTCCGCTTGTCGTTCATGCACCAACGAGCCGTGCATTCAAAGGATCTGATGTGATCGAGAAGACAGTGCGAGGGCTGCAGCGGGAGCTTGAGTTCGACTATGTGTTGGTCGAGAAACGCTCGATGGCAGAGACGCGCGAGATATTCCAAGCTGCAGATATCGTTATCGATCAAGTGTTGTGCGGGATGTATGGCAACGTCAGCGTTGAGGCGATGGCTAACGGCAAGACGGTGCTATGCTATGTGCGACCGGATATCGTGGCGAGGTTGCCCGCTGGACTTCCGATCGTGAATGCGAATCCTGATACGCTGTATGACTCGCTGAAAAGAGTGATCGAGAACCCTGAACAGCGGCTGGAGCTAGGCAAGAGAGGCAACGAATATGTACGACTATATCATGACTCTGCGCAGATCATCCACCGATTAATCAATATCTACCAGCAACTCATGACACAAAAATAGTCCAATAGTCTCGCAACCTCCGCAAAAACCCTTAGTATGATTCAGTAGGGTCATCGGCGAATCATAGCATGTCGGCTTATCTCATATTCATGTAGTGAATATGTAAGGCCGATACGAGCGCGATATAGCGCATCTAGCGGAGGGGTGATGAGATATTCGAATACGTATCGTCGTCATGTTGTTGACAGCAGTCGTCATGCTCATGCCGTTGCATGTCTTGGCGCAGAGTAAGATGGATGAATATGCAACATCAGGCTCAGATCAGCAAGATGAGCCAGCCATCTACGTGAATGGCGAGCTTCTGCGAATGGATGGTCCTACCATCGTGGAGAATAACAGGATCTTCGTGCCGATCCGGCATCTGACCGATGCTCTATACGGCAACGTGATGTGGATGCAGGAAACGAGTGAAGCGATGATTAGGTCTCCACTCGGAGATGTGATGATCTTCCAACCGGACAACCCGATCATGCGATATAACGATGTCGAGTATCGGATGGACGTTGCGCCTGTGACCCTTGAAGGACGGATCTATATTCCGCTACGTCATGCAGCGCAGTTCCTGCATGCGGAAGTAGAGTGGGATGCGACGACGGACAGTGCTTATCTGACGCATAAGGAGCCTTATCTCGTTCAAGAGGAAGATACGATCCTATCGATCAGCGAACGATATGGTATCGAGCCACGTCTACTGGTTGAGCGTAATCAGCTGGAGGACCGGGAAGCGATGATCGGATATCCGATCAAGTACATCATACCGGATATCATGGCGGAGAAGATCGAAGAGCCAGAGGAACAGCCTGTTGCCGAAGATCTGGCTTCCGAAGCTGTCGTGGCTTCGCTATATAGTGATGAAGATATGTTACTGCTAGCGAAGATCACGATGGTCGAAGCGGGGTATGAGCCGTATGAAGGGCAGCTCGCGGTCGCGAATGTCATCTTGAATCGCGTCGAGGACCCGAGATTCCCTGATACGATCCGCGATGTCATCTATGCACCAAGTCAGTTCCCACCGGCGCATAACGGGTTGTTAGACCGGGCAGAGCCGAACGAGAGTGTATGGGAAGCTGTGAAAGCTGCCGTCGAAGGCGAGAATAATGTGAAGGACGCCGTGTACTTCCATAATCCAGATGTCTCATCTGGAGGCTTCTGGGACAGACTGACGAAAGTAGCCGAGATCGGGAATCATCGTTTTCTGAAATGATCATCAGGTAATGTGTGCACGAGCGCTGAGATGCTGCCTCTCGAATCCGTCATAGATCGGATCCGAGGGGCAGTTTGTCTCTCTAGTAGCGGGGATGAAAAAACTGCCCACGATGTACTCGCGGGCAGTTCCGTCACGTATATGCTGCACAGATGTGCGACAATTACATACTAAGAGTCTTACGCAAAGAATTGTGCGTTCTTCTCGATGAAGCTTCTCTCTTCATCCGGAACGTCATCTTCTTCGTAGATTGCAGACACCGGGCAAGCAAGCTCGCAAGCGCCGCAGGAGATGCATACGTCTGGATCGATAAAGTATTGGTCATCGCCTTCTTTAATACAATCCACTGGGCATACTTCTACGCAATCTGCTGCTTTCTCTCCAATACATGGAGAAGTGATGACAAATGCCATTTCCATTCCCTCCCATTAAGTTCGATCATCCAATGTTCATTGCACCATCATCTCGCCCGAACCATTGATCCTACTGGATCTAAGCTCGGTCATACAAGCATTCTTTAAACTCATTATATTGTAGATCATATGTTTGTTTTTTTCAATATATTATCAACATTTTAAACGGAATGGATGATCGAAATGACGAGAGTCACAGCCAGACGTTCGGAATGGAGGTTAGGTTCCTCAATATGGGCTGGATTCGTGTGAGAATTCGACTGCTAGATCGGGCGCTTGATCGCTCTCGCTGTTTCCGAGAGGAATCTGACTAGATCCATCATGCGGGGCGTCCGCTAACCCTTCTCGAAGACGTCGGCCATACTCCTCATCCGCTTCTTCTGCTAGCGCGATCATCTTCGCCTGAATACGCGGATCACAGCGCGATAGATCGTTCACGAGATTCGCGATCAGCTCGTCCTTCTCCCAATCCTCGAACTTGCGGTATGTCTCGCCGGCTTGCTTCGTATCATTCCTACGATCGATCGATTCGCGCACGAGATTACCTTCGATATGAGGCGTATATTCTTGACCTGCTTGTGTCGCTTCCTGTAGCCCACCTAAGATGGATGGCTCATAGTTAATATGCGGGTTCTGACCAGGTGCGAGGTCGACCTTGTATTGCATCTGTCCACCGCGCTGATTCGTCGCCACATGGGTTAGCGGAGCGTTGATCGGCAGCTGTAGATAGTTCGGACCGACGCGATAACGCTGTGTATCTGAGTAAGAGAAGGTGCGACCTTGCAGCATCTTATCATCGGAGAAGTCGAGACCGTCGACGAGCACACCCGTGCCGAAAGCAGCTTGCTCCACTTCAGTGAAGTAGTCGACGGGATTCTTGTCGAGCACCATGCGACCGACGGGCAGCCAAGGGAACTGCTCGCGCGGCCATAGCTTCGTATCGTCAAGTGGGTCGAAGTCCAGCTCGGGATGAGTACCGTCCTCTATGATCTGCACGAAAAGCTCCCACTCTGGGTAATCTCCTCGTTCGATCGCATCGTATAGATCCTGAGTCGCATGGTTAAAGTTCCGCGCTTGGATCTCCATTGCTTCCTTCATCGTCAAGTTCTTGATGCCTTGCTTCGGCTCCCAGTGATACTTGACGAGCACGGCTTGGCCATCCTGGTTCACCCATTTGTACGTATTCACGCCTGAGCCCTGCATCATCCGGTAATTTGCCGGAATCCCCCACGGGGAATAGACGAATGTGACCATATGGAAGGACTCAGGAGAGTTCGCACAGAAGTCGAAGAAGCGTTCGGCGTCTTGTAGATTCGTAACAGGATCGGGCTTGAATGCGTGGATCATGTCGGGAAATTTGATCGCATCGCGGATGAAGAAGATCTTCAGGTTGTTGCCGACGAGATCCCAGTTCCCGTCCTCCGTGTAGAACTTGACGGCGAAGCCGCGAGGATCGCGCAGTGTCTCTGGCGAGTGTCCGCCATGGATGACGGTAGAGAAGCGAACGAATACAGGCGTACGCTTGCCTCTCTCCTGAAAGAGCTTCGCCCGCGTATACTTCGAGATCGGTTCATCACCGACAGTGCCATATGCCTCGAAGTAGCCGTGAGCGCCAGCACCGCGGGCATGCACGACGCGCTCCGGGATACGTTCGCGGTCGAAGTGGCTGATCTTCTCGATGAAGTCGTAGTTCTCCAGTGTAGCAGGGCCTCGGTTGCCGACTGTACGCATGTTCTGGTTGTTCGTGATCGGATGACCTTGACGGTTCGTTAATGTTAGATCGTGCTTATTATCCAATGTCCTCATACCTCCAGCGATCGGTTGTTGTACATGGATAGGTTTGCATACGTATTGGTAAAATATACACATCGGATCGAGGTGGTGGTTGTGGTAGTGGATGGGTGAGATAGGGGTGGGGGAATTACGCTGAAGTTCGGGATGCAATATAACAGGTGGCTTATGGATGCGGATATTGCGTCATCGTGAACTCCCGATATAAAGGGAGAACCCCCCGACAGCTTATTTCGCTGCGCGAGGGGCGCTCTCGAATCCGATCGATTTATGAGTGCCGTCGCAGAAAGGCTTGTTAGCGGATTGGCCACAGCGGCATAGTGAGAATGACGGCTTCGTCTCGAAGCGGTTACCTTCCGCATCGACGAGCTCGACGTCTCCGGTTACGCGGATCGAGCCGTTGTCGTTGATCTTGATCGTAACTTTAGGTTGTTCCATCCATATCCACCTCTTTCGTGTTTCATTCTATTATAAGGTAAGTAACATTTGACATTCAAGTACGTAGCCTTCATAATATGTATACATATGTGTATATTAAGTATAGGAAACGGTTGGTGAAGAGATGAAACTTCTAGGCATATCCGGCACGATCGTCGGTTCGAAAACAACTGCCGCCGTACAGGCTGTATTGGACGCTGTACAGAGGGAATATCCCGATGTGAGTATAGAGCTGTTAGATATGAAGGATTATGACGTTCAGTTCTGTGACGGACGCGATGCCGCGACGTATACCGGGGATACGAGAATCGTCATCGACCGTGTGATGGAAGCGGACTTCTACGTGATCGGAACACCTGTGTTCCAAGCTTCGATCACCGGCGTGCTGAAGAACTTGTTCGACCTCGTGCCAGTATCGGCGTGGTATCAGAAGGTGATGGGGTTCGTCGCCACAGGCGGAACGTATCAGCACTATCTGATGGTAGAGAACCAGCTGAAGCCGATCGCTGGATTCCTCCGCGCATTCGTGGCACCGAGTTACGTGTATCTGCATGATGATCACTTCAATGAGATGCGCGAGATCGCCGATCCAGATGTGCTGGACCGCATCGAGCGTCTCGCTCGGGAGGTTGTGCATATGCAGCGGAGCTTGAAGGGGATGACAGAACGGGCTTAGATCGAGACATACCAGCATCGAGGAAGTGCGACCGTTCGAGCCGAACGATGAAGCCTGGGAGATCGTATTCTGGGACGGTGTGGAAGGTATTGGTTAGATCGAAGAGCTCGACCAGATGCTGTTAATTGATTATCGTTGATGTTGTTGTGGTTATACTCATTAGAGCTCTTACGGCTCTTGTCGTACTTATATAGCATGTAAGGCACCGAAAGGAATGGCAGCTATTCTATCGTGACGACACGACATGGTTAGGTATGAACTTGATCTAACTATGGCGGGAGCGGCTCATGAGGGGTGGCTGTCTTTTTAGTATGATGATAGCGGGATGAAGGGGCGGTTACCCTGTACACGCGAGCGATTATAGGATGACAATTCACAAAATATAGCATATTATGGAGGTGGTATAGCGACATCTTTGAAATTCGTAGATTTAGATATATCTGATATTGGAGAAAAATCTGTAAAACCCACTAACCTAAATCATAAAATGCAATTGAAAGTAGGAGATCTGATTGGGAGAATTAAGAGACGTCATTTCAAATCGAGTAACAGAAATCTATATACATGTGAGCAACTATGAACAGTCATTAGACTGGTATTCAAATGTTCTCGGTATCGAGAAAGATAATGAAAATGGGTTAGTAATGCAAGACGTTCGGATACGATTAATAGAATCTGAAAAGAAAAATCCAATAACACATGCAGTGTTTAGCTTGGTTTCAACTGACATTTACAAAGCACATGAGGTTTTAAAAGCTAGAGGAGCAATAGTAGATAACATATATTATTGTCCATATGAACTGACAACTAGTTTTCATGTTACGGATTGCAATAATTACCCGATCCTTATTAAAGACTGTTAAATGATGCGAAACATACCGGTTACAGAGGTGAAATAATGGAGAATAAAGACCTTTCGAAATATTACTTAAAACTTCGGGAATCCGAAGCCTATCAATGGAACTTATCTCTATATTCAAGTCGCTAGAGGGATTTCGGAGAATCGGACTCAGGCGAAAACCCTGCAGATATCTACAATTAACTAATAAGGATAAAGTAGGCGATCTCATGGATGTGGTATTAAAAGATATAGACGAATCCAATTGGATGCCATGCATTTTTCTAACGACAGATCATAATAACAATCATCCGATTCTCGAAAGATTCGTTGCCTCGAATGCTTTTTCTATCGCTCAGTCCAAAATTGAAGAAGGATGGACGATAAAAGCCATTTATTATAGCGTTACAATTGTAGGGTTTGCAATGTATGGATACTCAAAAAAGAATAACCATTATGAAATATGTCGTATTATGGTTGATCATAAGCACCAGAATAAAGGAATCGGAAAGAAAGCAATGGGTCTTATAATCAACGAGATGAGACTAATAAGAGAATGTAAAGAAATTTATTTATCGTTTCATCAGGAGAACTATGTCGCCAGAGCATTATATGAACAATGTGGATTCAAAGATACGGGAAGACTTGTTGATCATGAAGTTCTATACCGTTTGAACCTTCAGGACTATCGATTGTAATTCGAGAAGTCGGTAACAGCAGATAAACGTGTGTTCGGCCTTAAGGGAATTACATTCCAGTTTCAAATGCAGCAAAAGCCAAAGAATTTTTTATGAAATTCGGTTTAATTTTATTGTCCCCTAAAGGTAATGTAAAGCTAGCGTCCGGTCAAGGAATATTCTTTTTAGAGACGAAAGAAAAGCAGACTCTCAATTTTACAACCCATGACTGGGATGAATACGACAGCAATTATGAAATGGAGTCTATTTGTTTTGAAGTTGATGAAATCAAGAATTTATATGCCGAAATGAAGGAAGAAGAAGTTCGAATGACAGAACTAAAAGATACTGGAGGATGTGGCTGGAGTTTTTCTTTTTATGATCCTGACGGCAATAAGTATTCTGTATGGCAAGATAATGAATGATTTTATTTTACTCACAAGGAGTAATAGATATGACACTCTTTAATAAAGCCTCACAAGTACTTTTGGTCTCTGATATAAACAAATCTAAAGATTACTATTATGAGAAACTTGGATTTACTATTAATGGCCAATTTGTAGAACGTGGCAGAGTAAGTTTTTTATTAAAGGAAATTGATAATAAAAACTTGATTAGACCGAATCATACTATTAATGGGTATATGGAAAGTTATCTTTGGGTAGACGATGTTGATATGGTGTATGAAGAACTGAAGGCAAGAGGAGCATTAGTTGAAGAACCGATCGTTCGGGATTATGGGATGAAAGATTTCCTTGTATACGATGTCGATGGTTATAGATTCTGTATTGGAGGACCTAAAAATAATAACTGAGGGTTCATCGGAGAAGTGGTTACATCATCATAAATTTGTGACTAGATCAACTATCACAAACTAGAATGGGGACGATTCATTGGGATTTCAGGATACATATAGGTTCGGTGTTCACGCAATAATATCAAATTCAGAAGGCCGAGTATTATTACTAAAACGGACATATGGAAATAAAGGATGGAGTTTGCCTGGGGGTGCTGTTGACCCGGGAGAAACAATACACCAGGCGTTATATCGTGAATGTCGCGAAGAACTCGGTCTAGAGATTTATGATATGGAACTTACTGGATTTTATTATCATAGTAATCTTAATGCGCAAGTTGGTATATTTCGAGCTTCCATACCTAGGGATAAGGAGATATTGCTAAGTTCGGAACACTCTGAATATAAGTGGGCATATCTATCGGAGTTAAGTGAAGTACAAAGAATAAGGGCTTTAGATGCGATTGAATTTAACGGCTCAATTATTAGTCGTGCATTTTAGATATACCCCTATGATCCTTAGATATTGCATACATGATTTCTCTATTTGGCGGTGGCATTTCATCTTTAATTCCTGAACAACACCAACCGATAAATTTCCCTGTTTCTTTCAAAATAATTCCTAGTCGAAGACGGAGCTCACCAATCTCTTCACTTTTTGATACAGCATTCAAAAACTGTTTGTTCTCTGGAATTTCATAGTTGATATACCAATCTTCCCTTTGCTCTTTCGATACATTCCAGCCTGGCAAAAATTCATATATTTCAGGTTGCCAAGTGAGTGAATGGGAACTTTCTAGGGGCTGGTAAGGGAGTGCTTCAATATAATGGATGACTCTGCGCGGAAATTGTAATATGATGGATATATATGTATGGTTGAATTTTAGAGAAGGAGTTATCTGAAGTCTTTATTACAATTGTAATCATTAACTCAAGGGAGATAAGAGAGAGATCCATGATACAAGCTTTCTTCTTTGAGTGATGGAACAGAAGATAGCAGGAAAGGGCAATTTTCAGAAGAGATGAACCCTCAGAAAGACAAAGCGCTATTGATTATGAAGCAAAGAAATTAGGAGATCGATGTAGTATGGGACATATTATTAAACTTATCGAAATACATAATGATCATATCCCTATAGTGAACAGCTGGTATCATCATATAGAAAGTTATTACGTAGAGCAATTAACGAAACAATATATCGAATATGTGACTTCAGACCCTAATTATTACTGCTGGGTAGTTTATCTGGATGATATACCTATAGGTTGTGTATCTTATGAGATCAGTGGGCGAACGGCATATATTTCACTTATATTATGTCCCGAATATAGAGGGAAGGGATACGGAAGAAGGATATTCAAAGAGGTTGTTATCAACAGGTCTGAAATCCAAGCCGTTGAACATATCGTGGCTGGAATTAATCGTACAAACGAAGCGAGTATACGTTTTTTTGAGTCTATGGGGTTTAAAGCCAACGACAATGTGGTTGATGAAGATGGATTTATCAACTATTACTTTGATATGAATAATGCTACTACATGATTATGGGTAGATGGTGTTAGTTAAAGAGTGTTGAAGGAGCTGGTCCGACGGATATCGTCATCATATTTCTTCTGATCATCATCTGCTTTCTGTTACTTGATATTAGACATAGAATTCCGGAAAGAGATTATGTGAAAGAAGCACTAGAAAGAGATCGGAAGAGAAAGGAACAAGAAAGTGATGAGAGCTTTTGATGGTGCTAAGACGAAGGGAGAGTGTGAGAGTGTGAGAGTGAGTCGATTCTTAGAGATGGGATTCGTAAAAAGAATAGTATGGATCATCGTGTTATTTATGTTGTTAACAGCTTGTGGTGATCAATATGATATAGATGATAATGAGAGCACGGAGTATGTTATGTCAGAGGTTCGTAATGATGATTTTGTACTACAAGTCTTCGCGACGAAACAAACCTATGCTCTAGGTGAGGAAGTAGAGATATTAGCAAAATTGAAGTATGTTGGGGAGAACTCTAGTCAAATCATTTACCATGCTGCATCTCCCTTTCACTTTTATGTTTCTGAAACAACAAGACAGGTAGCGATACCTTTTATGATGGATCAACCTAGAGTATTAAGAGAGTTGAAAAAAGATATTTGGTACATTGAAGCTTATAAAAAGATCGGTGGCATATACAGCGAAATATTTCCAGGATATGAATTTCATAACGAATTTGCGGATGCGCTAGGCTTTCCAGAGGGGAATTATAACATCGAGGTTAACGCTATATTTGATACCGATGAAACTAGTAGTGAGAACAAACAGCTATCGACTAGTATCAGAATAAAAGTGGGGGAATATGACGGGAAATAAAAGGTGTCTCTCGCACCTAGAATATAGAATGAGGAGTCACCTATGAAAATCGAAAAAGTAAGCTACAATTTGTTGGATACGATTAGCATACCTTTCAAATGTTCACCGATCTCGTCGGGTCTTATTATTTTGCATACCATATTGTCTGGGCTGGTTCCCACTCTTCAGATTGTAGTAACAGCGTATTTTATCGATACTGCAATCGATATTGTGAAGAATCAATCGGCTATCTCGCAGATCTATCCGTCGTTGTTTGCGGTTGTCGCTTTAATCGCATTTAACTGGATATCCCAGGAGTTTACTCGCTTCGCACATGTACAGCTAGAGAGAAAAATGCGAGAAAAGCTGAGAACAGCGATAGTGGAGAGAAGAGCGAAGCTGGCGTATAAGCATATAGAAGATCATGAATCGTGGGATGTCATCTCACGAGTTTCTGGTGATCCAGAGATGAAGGTCAAAAATGCTTTTACTGATCTGCTTTCTTTGTCCTCTATGGTGATACAAATCGTGGGCGTTGTTGCACTGCTGGTTTCTCATGTGTGGTGGGCGGCGCTCATCATCCTCGCGGTGTCTACTCCGCTCTTTGCCATCGCTGTCAAAAGTGGTAAAGCGACTTATCAAGCGAATCGGGAGGTCTCTAAGTTCAAAAGGAGGCATGAGTATCTCTCAGAGGTGTTGAGAGGACGCGAAGCGGTCGGGGAAAGGTCTTTGTTCGGATTTGGAAGGAATACGAATCAAAAATGGTTTGAACAATATGAGATTGCACGTAAGATCGAGTTCAAAACGGAAGCCAAATGGTTCGTTAGGATGAAATCGGGTAGTGTCATCAGTTCGCTTATATCTACCATTATTATCTTCATATTGATACCCCCGGTAATGACAGGACAGATTAGCGTCGGGATGTTCATGTCACTCGTGAATGGTGTATTTGGCCTTGTGAACATGATGTCCTGGCAGTTGACCATAACGGCAGAAAACCTAGCCAAGCATCGAGAGTTTCTAATTGATCTAAGTACATTTGCTGCATTCGAGGCCTCAGATACGGTAACGCTACCTCCAGTAAGTAAGACGGTCAAATTTGAGTCACTCGAATTCCGAGATGTGCGATTCTCGTATCCTGGAACGGGTAAACAGATCTTGAACGGATTGTCGTTTCTAATAACTGCGGGTAATCATTATGCTTTCGTAGGGATCAACGGGGCTGGCAAGACGACTATTATGAAGTTAGTCACGGGGCTCTACGATAACTATGAAGGCCAGATATTGCTCAACGGGACCCCGATATCAGAATACTCACAGAGTGAACTGAAGGCTCTGTTCGCAGTGGTGTATCAGGATTTCGCGAAGTATGAGATCAGTATGAAAGATAATATCGCGGTTGGTGACATTGAGTATATCGATCGTGACAACATAAGAGGACGAATCGAGCAGGTTTCGAGCCAATTGGGGCTAGAAGATGTCATAGCTAAATTACCTAATGGGCTTGATACACCACTTGGCAAGATTCAATCAGACGGTCAGGATGTGTCAGGAGGAGAGTGGCAGCGCATCGCCATGGCGAGGGCTCTGATCAGTCCTGCACCGGTGTATATACTGGATGAACCGACAGCCGCTCTTGATCCACTAAGTGAGAGCCAACTCTATGAAGAGTTTGAGCGGATCAGTAAGGATAAAACGACACTATTTATCAGCCATCGTCTAGGTTCAACCAAACTAGCTGATGTTATATTCGTCATCGGGGACGGGCAGATGTTAGAGCAAGGAACGCATGATGACCTGATGCAGAACAAGGGGTTATATGCTGAGATGTATGACAAACAAAGGAGTTGGTATGAATGAATACAGCGGAGAAGAAGATTGGGTTATTCCGCATCTTTCGACGTCTGTTGCCTATGGTATTCGCTGCAACTCCTGTGTTATTCCTTGCTTTCAATGGACTCGGTATCCTAAACGGCTTAGCCATGGGTTTTAATACGTTCGTCACGCAGCATTTTTTCGATGCCATCCAAAAAGGGGTGGAAGGTATCGTTGATATGAGTCCGATTATCTGGTTAGCCGTTGCTGTAGGAGCGGTTGCGATCGGGAATGAATTTCTGAATGGGCTGATCAATTTTTTGGGCAATACGATGTTCAAAAAAGGAAGCGGATATCTGAACTTGCAGCTGCACAACAAGGCATCTCGAATTGAACCTGTAGAATATGAGCATCCGAGCCGATTAGACGATATTAACAAGGCACAAGAAGGGATGTTCAACAGTTACTTTTTGCTCGTCATGGGACTTGGTATGTTTACGGTGTACCTGCCTTATTTTCTGTTTATGGCGGCCTATTTATATTTCCTTAAACCGATTCTTGCGTTATCCCTCGTTCTTATCTTCATACCCGTGATGATCAACCAATGGATCAAAAGCACCGTGTTCACGCGGTTGGAAGATCAGTCGGCTCCATTGCGCCGGGAATATGAGTACTACGAGCAGTGCATCAGTGGACGTGAGTTATTTAAGGAAACCCGAGTGTTAGGAGCGTTTTCTTTCTTCCGAGACTTATATCGGTCAGCCCTTTCATCGTTCGGGAAGTTAAGATGGCGTGCGGAACGAAGGACCGGACTTCTGGAGCTTGGGATGAAGATGCTCACCTTATCTGGTTATGTTGGCGTACTTTACTTGTTGTTTATATCCGTGTTGAATGGGGATATAAGCATAGGTGCTTTTGCTGCCGTCTTTGCTTCGATCGGCATGATGTTCATCATGATGGAGGAGATGGTCTCTCGGCATATAGGTAATATGTCGAAAAGCATCGGTACGGTTCGGAACTTCATCCGGTTCTTGGAGCTTCCTGAAAGGCAGGGGAGGGATGAGAACATCCAAGCTGGCAATGGAATCAAGTTGGATCAAGTCAGCTTCCGCTATCCTGGTTCGCAATCTGATGCATTACGAAACGTTTCATTCGAACTGAATAAGGGTGAGACCATCGCCATCGTGGGCGAGAATGGAGCGGGTAAGTCGACGTTAATCAAACTGCTGATCGGGTTGTACTTGCCAACAGAAGGTACTGTCAGTATCGACGGGAAGGATACGCGAGAAGTGTCTCCGTCTTCAATCTATCAAAAGATATCCGCTGTATTCCAGAACTATCAGAAATATAAAATGTCACTAGGTGAAAATATTCAGATCAGCCATACGGAATGGTTAGATGAAGACACGGAATCGCAGATCGCGACTGCTGTGGAAAAGGCGGAGCTGGATGTTGGAAGACAACTATTCCCTGATGGGTATGACACGATGCTATCCCGCGAGTTTGATGGGATCGATCTGTCGGGCGGGCAGTGGCAGCGGGTAGCGATTGCGAGGGGTTTTTATCGTGTACACGATCTGATCGTACTCGATGAGCCAACAGCGGCGATAGACCCGATCGAAGAGACAAGGATCTATGAGAAGTTCGCAGAAATCTCTGAGCATAAAACATCTCTCATCGTCACACATAGACTAGGCTCAGCCAAGATCGCTGATCGAATCGTCGTAATGGATCATGGACAGATCGCAGAGATCGGTACACATGAAGAGCTCATGTCCATAGACGGGAAGTATGCTGCGATGTATAGAGCCCAAGCTCAGTGGTATGTTCCGTCAGTTGCACAGAGCCATACTGGTTGATTAGATGATAGATTTTGTTCAACGATCTAGTAGGAGGAAGAACTGTTTGAATAAGAAGTATGTAAGTCTGAAGCATCCGTTCTTATTTTTGATCATGATGTTCTGTGTGGTACTGGTTGCTTCGTGTGAGTCGGGGAAGGGCGATTCGGAGCCAGATCTTCTCGAATGGGATAACGCAGACCTGACTTTGTCGGAGGAGGATGGAACCGATGAGACACAGTTAACATCAGATCATTTTACGATCTGGTGGGAAGGGGTTCCAATCCCGACGGAATTCATTACTCCTAGGTTGGACGATAGATATGAACAGATTAAGTTCCAATATCATTTCAATTACATCACTCCTTTCACGAAGGGCTCGACTGATGGCAGTTTTAGCAATCTTTTCGAGAGAATGATGTCAGATAAGAAAAATCCTGATCTAATCTTTTTTGACCGTCGCACCCTTTCAATCTTACTCGAGGCTGACTATTTGGAGCGTATAGATTTCGAGACATATCTAAACCTTGATCCTTCTATACTTGAAAAAACCAGATCGTATGCTCCCGACCTACAACTGTATGCATTACCCTTGGGAGAGCATATGACGGGTTTATTTTATAACAAAGAAATATTTGATGACATGAGCGTACCATATCCGACTGAAGGCATGACTTGGAGAGACGTCATAGCATTGTCCTACCAACTGAATAATCCAGAGAAATGGGCTGCACTTGTTATTCATGATCAAGGTATGGTCGCGAGCCAGCTTGACATTCGTGAATATGATGTAGATCCACACCAGCTTGATTATTCGTCTGAGCCGTGGGTGAGAATGGAACGTTTTATCGAGTCTTTGAAGGGCACCGGAAGTACGAGTGTCCGTTCACAATCACGATTTGGTGATGGAGAAGCAGCGATGTTCGTCGGTCCGGTATTCTCGACAGGATTATTGGGATCGCATGATAAACCAACTGTTCTAAGATGGGATGTTGCCACACACCCAGTGTTTGAAGATGGACGTTCTTATGCCCCCGCGAAGGAAGTCGTGTATGTAGGAATCCCTCGAACATCGGAACAAAAGGATATCGCTTATGCCTTGATCCGATATTTGCTTTCAGAAGAAGTACAGAATCAATATGTACATCAGGGACTTGCTAGTTTTCGCACGGATATTGATGAGGAGCGATTAGGTGAAGCAACCATTCTGGCGGGCAAGTCGATCTCTTCCCTGTCTAACGTTAATGAAACGGGTCCGTTTGATCCCAATCTAGTGTTTTATCACGGGATTAACACGCTAGATTCATACGCTAGACGATGGTATGGGGCCCATCTTATAGACGATGGTTATTTTGATCAGTATATCGAAAGGGCCAAGGATTCCTTGCAGTTAGATATGAAAAATTATACAGAAGCTAGACAAGCTATGCTTGAGAACTTGAGTAACACAGAATAGACATTCAGGGAGTCCGGAACTTATCAAAAAAACGTAATGACGGATTGGTTCAAGAGTAGCTTATCACGACCACGAAATATATAGGAGTTGCTTTATGAGTGTGAATTCGGTTGCGAGTAGGATAGAGAGATTAAGAGTTTATCGATGGGTTATTTCCTTCGTCAGTGAATATCGTTGGCCGTTCATCTTCTTGGTTGCAACGGGCTTCATCATATCTGGAGTCATGCTCGCTATTCCGAAATTCATCCAACAAGTGATCGATGAGATCATTCCGTCCAAGAACATGAATCAATTCTATCTCATGCTTGCGGCATTGACAGTGCTGATCATCATCATGCTGGTGGCTATGTCCGTAAGAAATCATGCGCAAAGAATCGTGCAGGAAAAGTCATCTAACGATCTGCAAGTGAGGCTATTACAACAATTGCGCCATCTAGGATTCCCTTATTACGATACGCATCCGATCGGGGAGACATTATCGATGTTCCAAGCTGAGGTGCCGGCCGTGCAAACGATATACCGCCGCTATCTGCCGGTCATGATCGAGAAGTCAGTGATGCTGATGTTCTCTCTTGTCATTCTCTTTTCTATCCATGCATTCATGACGCTGCTCATCATCCCTTTCTTTCTATCCTATTATTTGATCGGCCCACATTTTGAGAGAAAACAGACACAATATATGAGAGAGGGTACTGCAACGCGCACTGCTTATAATAAGAAAATATATGATAGTCTATCTGGGCTACTGGAGCTACGTATACACCGCGCGGAAAAATGGGATCTCGCCCAACTACATCTTAAATATGATGAAAACCGCAAGCATTGGATGATGGAACTCCTATATGCCTTGTTAAGAGGAACGGCGCGAAGAATGACGATTAACTTAGGCGCAGTGGCTTTATTTATATATGGTTCCATATCCGTGCAGAGTGGAAGCATGACTGTCGGTGAATTCGTAGCCTTCCTACTTTATTATTTTATCGTGATGGGTGATATGACACGAGTCGTGACGCTGTTTACCGAGCAAGGCATGCTACTCATGCAGGCTGAAAAGCTGTACAAACTCGTACATCAGTTGCCTGTTGTCAAAGAAGCGACGAATACCGTACCTATGACATCAGTTCGCGGAAAGCTGACATTTCGTGATGTGCATTTCAATTATGAGCAACATCCCGAAAGAACGATACTCTCAGGAGTATCCTTCGAGGTGCATCCGGGTCGCAAATTAGCACTTGTAGGACCGAGCGGTGGGGGAAAGTCCACGATACTTAAGTTGATCGGTCGTTTCTACGATCCGACTGCTGGCGAAGTCTTACTAGATGATGTGTCGATAAAGAAAATCGCGATGAAGGATCTCCGTGACGCTATCGGATTTGTGTTTCAAGAGACATATTTATTCGGCACAAGTGTGAAGGAGAATATTCGATTCGGCAATCCGTCGGCGAGCGATGAGGAGATTATCGAAGCCGCGAAAGCTGCGAATGCACATGATTTTATCATGAAGCTCCCTGAACAATACGATACGCTAGTAGGAGAACGCGGCGTGAAATTGTCAGGTGGTCAAAAACAGCGAATCGCCATTGCGCGCATGATTGTGAAAAATCCGGTTATTGTCGTCCTCGACGAAGCGACATCGGCGCTAGATAACATCAGCGAGAAAGAAGTTCAGGTTGCGCTAGACCGATTATTAGTCGGAAGAACGACAGTGACCGTAGCTCATAGATTGACGACCGTACGTCATTATGATCAGATTGCCGTGCTGGAAGACGGTGTGATAACGGAGATCGGGACCTATGAGGAACTAATGGAGCAGGAAGGGGCATTGGTGCGATTGGTAGAAGGAGGCGAACATAAACTTGGCTGATTGGATATGGCTCTTGAAGCGGATTAGACCGATGACTGGCGCTCTTATCGTCGCGATGTTTCTTAGTCTGCTCGATATGTTGTCATTGCTCGCTATTACGGGTGTGCAGAAATGGCTTATTGACGATGTGTTTGTCGGTGCGATGTATGAACGACTGATCGAATACGTGTTGATCTTCCTAGTGCTCATCATCGTGTACAATGGTATTCACTTGTTGTCGCATATGCAGAATCGGGCTATATTATATCGACTACAACAGAAGTTGACCCTGGAGATGATGAATCATATATATCGAATGAAGACTAGTAACTACCACAATGAGCGTATTGGAGGCATGGCACAACGCATAACGGGCGATATCGCGGAGGCTAGCGGATTTGTCTCCCACTTTATACCTGGTGGTATTACGAGTATCGTACAAGTGATCGTACTAGCCATCTTCATCGGCCTTGCTCATCCGATGTTATTGCTCGTCATCTGCACGCTGAGTCTTGTTCTCGTGTGGTCTGCAAAGCGTTTTGGATCGAGGATGAAGGAGGTCGGGAAAGAGGTTCGGGATGCGAAAGCGGATGTGCTCGTGCATATCGAGGAAGGTGTTGCGTCCACCCGTGAGGTTGTTGCCTTTCACCGACAAGCATGGGAGCAAGAGAAATATAATCGGAGTTTTAAGCGTTATTTCGGCAAAGTGATGCAAGAAGTGAAATTCCAGAATATGCAGCTGGCAGGTAGTGAATCATTTCGTTGGGGAATGAGTCTGATCGTAATCGCTTATGGCGCGATACTTGCTATTAACGGACAGATATCCATCGGCACATTCGTTGTGGTGTACCAGTTTTCAAGCCAATTACTTGCGGGGATTCAAGGGATATATTCTTTCTTCATGAACGCTTCTACGAACGCGGGAGCGATAACCCGTGTACGAGAATTCTTGTATGGAGCGGAGCCTGAAGGGAAAGTTCGACTAAGTGAAGACATCCGAGAGATCCGGTTTGATAATGTAGGCTTCCGATATTCAGAAGGTAGCGAGCTCGTGCTGGACGGACTTCATCTTACCATCCCCGTCGGTAAGAAAGTTGCGCTCGTCGGTTCAAGTGGAGGAGGTAAATCTACGGTAGCTCAGTTGTTGGAACGTTTCTATGAACCGACCCAAGGGAAGATAACAGTTAATCGTCTAGCGCTGCAGGATATCGTGATCTCAGACTGGAGAGGGAAAGTAATCTTAGTTCCGCAGGAACCTTACTTCTTCCCAGATACGATTCGCAACAATCTGTTGATGGGCAGAAATGGAATGACGGATACAGATATCGCGGATGCCTGTCAAGCGGCGGAAATCCATAGTATGATCACGGACTTTCCGGAAGGGTATGACACTCTTCTTGGGGAACGCGGGATTACTCTGTCTGGAGGTCAGCGCCAGCGGTTAGCGATTGCCCGGGCGTTGCTTGGGAATCCAGATATCCTCATCCTTGACGAGGCTACATCTGCACTTGATCAGGAAACAGAACGCCATGTACAACGGAATTTGGATCAGCTGAGGGAAGGTAAGACGACCATCATCATCGCGCATCGATTATCCACGGTTAAGAATGCTGATGTAATCTGTGTGATCGACTCCGGGAAGTTAGTTGAACAAGGAACCCACGAACAGTTGATGCAGTCAGAGTCACGATATCGCCATTTCGTACAGGCGAAGGCTTCGAATATTTAATGGGACAAGGCCTCGTAAGGCTATAATGATATGCGAAATAGTCGAAGACTAATGATTACACGAAGAGCTGTTGGATATCATGTAAGGCTAAGGTATAATCAAAAAAAAGGAGGGACGGTTAAATGAGTGTTCCTAAGGACGAGCTAGAAAAGATCATTAACAGTCTAAACGAGAGCAATAAGATTGTTGCTAAAAGCTTCCTTTCCTGGCTTCTGGAAAAGCAGATGGATAGTGAAGATGATCATTTGACTCCCGATGACATAAATGCGCTGGAACAAGCTCGTAGAGAGTTTCATGCGGGAGAAACAACGTCGTTGGAGGACATGAAACGTGAACTCGGACTATAAGCTGGAATTTTCGAATACGGCTAAGAAATATCTGAATAAACTTAGTAAACCGACTGCTAGCGAATATTGGAAGCGCTAGAATCAATAAGAGCAGCGCCTCGGCAACACTCTACTATTAAAAAGATGCAGGGGTATGATGCTGATATATATCGGTTGAGAGTCGGAAGTTATCGAGTTATATATGAGATTATGGATGACAAACTTGTCATCCTTATTGTTAAGGTAGGCCCTCGTGGGGATATTTACAAGTGAATAGATACTTCTATGTAGTCAACCAATTCCTATAACAATAACCGCAAATGATGGTGTTATTAATATCAGAAGAAGGAGCGTGACTACATGAGCATTCCAAAACATATTTTATCTGCAGCAGCTATTGTTGTAAATGAAAAAAACGAGTTATTACTAGTTAAAGGGCCTAGAAGAGGCTGGGAGATGCCGGGTGGTCAAGTTGAAGAAGGGGAGTCCTTAAGTCAAGCGGCTATTCGTGAAACAAAGGAAGAGTCAGGGATTGATATTGAAATTATAAAGTTTTGTGGAATATTTCAGAATGTTGAGAATTCCATATGCAACACATTGTTTTTAGCTAAGCCAATCGGAGGTCAATTAACGACATCAGCTGAGAGCTTGGAGGTAGGATTTTTTCCGATCGACGAAGCTCTTAGCAAGGTAGAATGGAAGGATTTCAGAGAAAGAATACGATACAGTTTGAATCCTGAACTGCAGCCATTCTGTGTTGAATTTATCGATAAGAAGAACATATGACAACTACTTAAAGCACGAAGATATAGCTTTAAATAATAGATCATTCATGACTAGTAATGGTTGAGAGGAAGCATTGGAGATGAGAATACTTGTCACTGGTGGTGCCATCATTCGTGATCATAGTAACGGAACTACGATCCGCTATTTGGTCAGAATCGGCTGTTTCTCTAATGCTAACGGAACTAGGATCCGTTATTATGCGAAAATCGACCGTTAGAACAGCTGTTTTACACGAATAACGTACCTCAGTTCCGTTAGCTCCTGGAAAAGGATTGTTTTATGTGAAATAGCGTACTCCAGTTCCGTTAGGTCAGTCGAGTGCAGATGATCTACATCGTATCAACTTTCCGTCGAAGGCATCCAACCTACATAGTTGAGCAGTATCAGAGACTATAGGCAATTTGGACGGAATATAGTTGGCGGACGCGAACGTCAAAAAATAGAGGCGGATCAATGATGCTTGATGTACGAGAAGGAGATATATGCAAATGAATTACTGTCCCAATTGTGGAAGCAGACTGCTAACCAGAAAGATTGATGACGAAGGTAACGTCCCTTACTGCAACATCTGCAACGAATTACAATTTTATAAACCTCGAATCTGTGTATTAATCGCCGTGTTGAATGATAGAGACGAAATTGCACTAACTAAACAAAGTCACATTATAAAGGATGCGTGGATCTTAATATCCGGCTATGTAAAAGAAGGAGAAGACATTGAAGCTGCTGCAGTCCGAGAAGTGGAGGAAGAATTAGGCCTAGATGTTCTGGACTATAAGTACGTCAGAAGTTATATCGTTGAGAATACAGATATGCTGATGTTTGGATTTATGGTTCATGTACATAGTGATAGCTTTAGATTATCGACTGAAATCGATGAAGCAGTATGGTTTTCTGTCGAGGATGCTAGACGGAATATTCTGAAAGATAGTATAGCAGAGAAATTATTAATCGATATTCATGGCGACTAACGTATTGACCTAGTTCTCTAAGGGAGAAGTTATAAATTACACGGTAAGGGAAACGTAATAACAGATAAATGATTAGTTGTATTCAATTATCAATGTTGCAATCAAGCCACTCAAGATCGTTGTGCTCGGTATTAATTCAATTAACTAGTTTATTAGAAATCCAAATGGAACTAGCAGAATGATATTAAGAAATTGTCCTTTGAGAAGAAATTCAAAATGTTCAGAAAACCATAGAGGCCTTTAATTGATATGTAACAAAGTATTCCCGCTTTCCTCTCTAACAGCTTCAATGAATTCAGGCATGGGGATCGGTAATAGTGTGAGTTTTAGAACTGACAATATATAATTGTTTCGTATAAATACAGTCTAGTAGTGGAAATTATTGATGATAATATAGTCTTTTTTTTGGTATGATGATTAGAAGATATCGATGTGATCTCAAGCATATTTGATCGTTCCGAGCATATCGTTTCTCAACCTTCCAAAGAAGAGAAGGAGCGCTGGAGAGGGAAGGTGTATTCATATACTCATGAAGTTTATCGCAGAGTGATGAGGAATGACATATACTATGCCTTAACGTAACGATGATAGATAATCTCAGAGCGGTTATTGTACAGGGCTGCAATAGGAAGCTAACCAAAGGAGTTACTATAAGTAATCAGATGACTCCTCCGGCATAGAGTGCGTTGAGATCGAGAGAGTTTAGTCATTCAGCACCTCGGTTAACAACTAGTTTAAGTAAACAGCTGTGTGGGAGGAACGATATGTATACGATAAGGAAGTGTAAGGAAGATGATTTTGCTTCCATCATCAAATTGTCCGAGCAATGGATCGAGGAAGATATTACGATCGGGTATGAAAATGTAAAACATTAATAGTGGCGTTGTCAACGGAGTGGATGAAAGGAAGGTTTCGGATGCTTCGAATCATGTATCCTATCTCATTCGATACGGCAAAACCAGAGGCTACTCGTTTAGATCCAACCAGACTGGACCAGGCTTATGAGTCATTGCTTCAAGCATTCCCTGGTCTATACAGCATATTAATCGTCAAGGACTCACAACTCGTCTATGAACGATACAAGTCACCGGCCGATCTTACGACAGCCTTCAGTATTAAGTCTATCACGAAGAGCGTCATGAATGCACTTGTTGGGATCGCGATGCATGATGGGTTGATCGCTTCTGTCAATCAATCGATCGCCGAGATTGTTCCGAGCTGGACGAAAAGATGGGGATCGAGCATCGAGGGTGTCACGATAAAGCATCTGCTTACGATGACGCATGGTTTATATATCGAGGAAAACAGTCCAGAGATGCTCAAAATCTGGAGAAGTAGTCATTGGACTAACTCCATTCTTCATAGACCTCTTACTCATCAGCCAGGTGAGCGCTTCCTATATTGTACATGTACGACGCATCTATTGTCTGCCATTTTGACGAAGGTAGTGAAGATGCCTCTGGCGAATTACGCGAGTCGTAGATTATTCGAACCGCTAGGTGTCCATTTCCGTCGAAAGTTATTGTGGACTTTTGAGATGAACCTTCCTGTAAAGTGGGAGCGAAGTCCTGAGGGAGTGAATTGGGGTGGCAATAATATGTTTCTTACACCTCGGATACTTGCTCGCTTAGGCCAGTTATATCTATCAGATGGGATCTGGAATGGCCAGCGTCTCTTCCCAGTAGGATGGGTGAAAGACTCATATGCAGCACACTCCGAAGGCTGGTCCGACTATGCGAATTATGGGTACTTGTGGTGGGTAAGTAGTGTTGATGGATTGCCTTATGCATTTGCCTCAGGATATGGTGGCCAGTATGTTTATGTGATCCCTGATATGAAGACTGTTATCGTAGTGACCGCTAATTCCGACGCGAGCATCGCAGAGATGCAAGCTACGACCAATCCGATCATCAAGGATCCAACATGGCTGTTGAGACGGTTTTTGCTTGAGAGTCAGTTATAGGTTTGCTGAACATGCTGTTTCAGATGAGTATACGTACAATATGAGATGTAGGGAACATCTAACATATGGGAGGAGCTGATGTTCGAATGGAGATCTAAAAGAATCAAGGAATAACGTCCAGAAAATAAACATCGTCGATAAAGATGGTAATATCAAAATGGCGTTGTTCAGTAATGGCAATGTCCCACCAGCCATCATGGACGGCAAAGATTTCTTACCAGGACACCGTCAGAGCGATCCGATATCGGGTATCTTCTTCTATAACGGTGAAGGAGATGAATGCGGTGGGTTGATCTTTGGAAGTGAGAAGAATGAAGATGGTGAGTTTTTCTCAGGGCGTTCACTAACTTTTGATCAGTATAAGCAGGATCAACTCCTACAGATCGTAGTTGATGAGCAAAAGGGTACTCAAACTTACGGAATCAATATATTTGACAGACCCGATAAACCACTTACAGAAATGATGGAGCAGCAACGTATGATAGAGAGTATGGAGGAGGGACCTGCCAAACAAGCGGCCTATGAAGAATATCATAAAGGTAATGCTAGGCGGATGTTCATGGGAAAGGATAGGCAAGGTATTGTAGCAGTAAAATTAAGTGATAGCCAAGGAAGAGACAGAATCAAAGTTTTCATCGATCAAAACGATATACCGAGATTAGAATTTCTAGATTCGGAAGGCAATGTTGAGTACAGTTTGCCACCTCAGGACAAGTAGTTGAACCGTAGTTCATGTTCCAGCATCCCGCACAATCCAGCGTAAGATGTCATTTAGTTGCGTCATGTGTCATATCCTTGGATTAAGATAGGTGAATCCTGCATACGTACAAACAACAACATCAAGTAACAATTTTCGAATATCATAGTTTGACGATTTCATCAGGCTTATCTAACAGATCAGAAAGATGGTGTATCAATGAGAAGATGGATGATGATCATTTTATTCGTTGGATTGCTAACTGCATGCACAGCCAACGATATCAAAAATGAGGACCTATCGGCCTGGCAGGAAGACGATGTATACAGCTTCCTAGAAGAAGTAGAACAACACATCCGACAATTACCTGTTGAGACCGACTCCATCGAGCAGGTGATCGCTCAATATGAGATCTACTTCGCATCACAGTTAAGTAAGGACATCGTCTATTCTAACTTCATCGAAACGGAGAACGGATGGAAGATTCCAGATGGAGATGCGGGCTATATATTCTTTGTTCCTAGCAGAGGAACTGATAGTAGCGAGGTGACCATCGACTTCACTAACGATTACATTAAGATACAAGAAGTCTATGAGTTCGGAATGTTTAAGGAAATCGAATATACGATCGAGCTGGTGGACGGTAAACCGAAGATTACTGAATGGAAACGGGTCTTTGACTGAGTGACATTTCGCATGACAGGTGCTATCGTTATAATAGTTGGAAGGATAAGGAAGTTAGATGTTAATTCAAGTGCGTAGAACATATCTCAGAACGAAGCGGAAGTATAGATGATTCGTGATCCATTTGGCAATCGAGTGGAATTCATAAAATCTGTAGACACCTAACTTCACATATATGTAACAACAGGACGTGTTTTACTTCGAATTTATCGACGAATGATTAATGCTGTGTACATGTTCATCTCGCAACGTTTTCCTCTAAGCCCCAATACATATTTTTCATAATCATGTTGCATACCGAACGTATATTCGCATATAATATGTGATAAGTAAACAAATGTTCGTGTTCGGGAGTGATCGACATGCCTATGAAGTATATCGGTCGAACAGTTGAGATCATCTATCAGGATCGTCACGGCAAGTTATCGCAGCGACGGATCGTCGTGCGGTCGATTCGTAATAGCAGGATTAGGGCTTATGATGTGAACAGTAACTCCTATCGGGTGTTTAGGATCGAAGGGATACTTGCTATTCAATTGATGCCGTCTGCATGAAGCGATGCATTCGACATGTCGAAGATTATCGCTTGAGATTCCCCACATTATGGATTATTATATGATGAAGATGATGTAATGGACAAAGCGCAAACATTAGACGAGTTCCCGCATAGAGGTCGCATTGTACCAGAGATGGACGACCGTATGCGGGATTTTTTTAAATTCTTTCTAAGCGAAATGCCCTCAGTGGGTTATCAGTATATGGAAGATATAAGGGGAGAATAGGTATGGACAATAAATCTAGTTATGGAACGAATATGATAGGTGCGAAAGAATATGAAAGTACTAGCCCGGTCGGAACCGATAAGAATTCGATTCATATGATGAATAGATCTTATTGGGATACGATAGGGAATGAGTTATTAGGAGCGATCGTTCTACCCTATAAGAGAGTAATAAACAATGAGAGTGATTTTGTTAGGAAAACCGGGAACGGGAAAGGGAAACCAATGTTCGCAATCGTGAACGATCTGGATATCCTGAACATCCAATAGCTGAAATTAAGTCTAAAAGCTTAATCTACAACAGCTATATGAAGGTGGTGTGATGAATCAGTGCGCTACGAGATTATTGCTATCAGAGAAAACCCTACATATACAGAACGTGCTGTTTCATATTTTTCTGAACGGTGGGGGATCGATGAGAAGTTATACCTAGACTGTATGATGAATAGTTTGAACACGCCAAGTAACTTGCCTCGATTTTATCTGATGTTGGAAGGTGAGAGGATCATAGGGGGCTATGGATTAGTTACCAATGATTTTGTGAGTAGGCAAGACTTATTTCCTTATTTGTGCGCTTTATATATAGAAGAAGATAAGAGAGGACACGGGTTAGGTTCAACATTATTGAATCATGGTAGAAGTGAAGCGCATCGATTAGGATACGATAAGTTATACCTGTGTACGGATCTTGAGGGTTTCTATGAAAAGAATGGATGGCGATTCATAGGAGATGGCTATCATCCATGGAACCACGTGAGTAAGATCTATGAAGCTAGTACAAGGGGTCGTGAATGATAGACGAGGATCAATAAACGGTGGTCGTTTGAGACGGTTAATGTTGAATAGAACATTAAGTCGGAGTAATAGATTGGTAGGAAATTCGTCTATGAATGCTGAGGAAGGGGATAGAGATGAAACGTCATTTTCCTCCGTTATCATTATTAGTATTACTCCTAGTATTGATCACTGGTTGTTGGGATGAAGCCAAAATGAATGATATCGAGCCCTTATCAGTGGCATCACAACAGGCAGAGATTGCGAAGTTATCGATTGAGAATGAACAGTTAAGAAATGAATTGATATTACGAGAAAGTATAGACTTACGCTTCTTAGAAGTACGAGAACCAAGTCGTGAATGGCAGGAGCTACTGGAAAATTATCGTGAGTATGAAGAAGCGATCACAAGCTATCATCATGACGATGAAACGACGTATGTATTGATCAAAGCTCCCAAGTATACGGAAAACACTGGTGTCCAGTTCAAAGGATTTGGTTATAAAGATGGGCTCATTACGATCTATTATCGATTTACGACAGACGTCGAAGAAGGCACCGATTATTTAATCTATCAGTTAAATGGTATATATAAAGTCGAATTTATTGAATTACACTAAGATTATGGACCAAGGGAGTCATCCATTCGTTTTGTGAACTGTCGAGAGTTTAGTTCAACAGCATGAAGATCTAGAAAGATAACCAGGATAGAGAAATGTAGAGAGGATAAAAGAAGATGAATCATACATATATCATAAAGCATGCAACCATCCAAACTAAATCAAAGGGTCTAGAGCTTGCAACTTCTAGGATGAACAAGACTGCGCAAAGACTTTATGAGTTGAACGGATACATGAAGGATGAAGAATTCTATCATTATTATCTAGAGGCGGGCTGCTGAGATGAAGGTTCACTTTCAACCCTTGATGATGACAGATGCTAAGGAAGTGAATACATGGAGCTATGAAGAGCCTTATTCGATATATAGTTTTTCAGGAGTAGACGACGATCTCCCCGATCTTCTTAACGGCGATTTCTTCGCTGCATTCGATGAGGACGAGGCCTTGATAGGGTATCTGTGTATCGGGGATTCCGCCAGGGTTCCAGGTGGCAGACAATCCGGTGTCTATGAGGAGACTGGATATGTCGACATAGGTCTAGGTCTCCGACCAGATCTAACAGGCAAGGGGTACGGGGTATCTTTCGTTCAACAAGGATTAGAATATTTGAGCAAACAGTTCGGTGCTTCATCTTTTCGGTTAGTCGTTCTAACGTTTAATAGAAGGGCAATAGAGGTATATAGACGTTGTGGATTTACTAGCGATCAGGTGTTTCGCTCGAATGTTAGGGGAGAGCCGCTTCCTTTTCTCAGTATGAAGATACGGCTGAACGAACGCGGGCATGATGATTGATCCACAACAATCTGAAAGAACACTTGTTCCTGTTGGGTAAATATGATATTATCAAGTAAATATTGGTTTGCTGTTGGGATATACCTGTAATCGCATCAACATCGTAATGAACCAGTCTCATTAAACAATGATTGAGGGTGATTGTCTTACAATAGTTCTCGTGGTACGGAGGGAGTTAAGATCTCGAGGGTATCGTATCCGCTTCACTAAGCCTCGAGACGGGAATTATTCATCACAAGGAGAATGGAAACGAACTATAATCTTGGGGAGGCAATGAGACATATGAAACTTACCAAAGTAAACAACTGCATGATCCCTGTTTCTAACGTGGAGGAGTCCGCAAAATGGTATGTCGACAATTTGGGATGTCAATATGAAGGCCATCAATCTTCTGTTCATGCATTCTTAAGGCTAATGAGCGGACCTGATCTAGATTTGATGAGAGTAGACGCTTGTGTTCATCATTACCAAGACGGGGAACAAATTCCGGTATTAACATTTGAGTGTTAAAATTTTGATCTGCTATATAACCACTTGAAAGAAAATAAGATTCCAATAGGTGATATTGTCGATCACGGCTGGGTTGGAAGGTGCTTTGATGTGTACGATCCAGATCACAATAAGCTGACGATCTGGCATGCTTTGTGTTAATTAACGATTGTTTATAAGGCCAGAGGACATAATATGATATATATAATTTGGGAGAGTGTATAGAAGATGACCGAGCAATATCATTTTTCTCGTATTGGTTATGTTTATGTACCGACATCGAATATTGATGAGTCCATTCAATGGTACACAGAGCATCTTAGCTTCAAGCTAATCAATAAGTTCAAAGAGTTCGGATCGTTTCAAGCGGTGCTGCATCATCCTACCAAACATTCGATAGCATTATTACTTATCGAGACAGATGATTCAGATAGACTTCAAATTATGCGCAACGGTAAGCCCTTTCCAATCATGGCAATCAACTGCCCGAATATCGACCATACCTACCAGACGCTTAAGGATAAAGGGATAGATGTTGGTGAGCTGCACACATTGGGGGACAATGAAGCGAAATACTTCCACGTTCGAGATAATGCAGGTAACCTTCTAGAGGGTGCCTGGTCGATATGGGATCCAGCAGACGAGTTTAAGGAAGACTTCTAAAAATCGATGCGGTAATGGGGAACCGGATACAGACCAGTTGTGTGCTGTTCGGTTCCTCAGTTTAAATTGATGGGCTATATGTCAGTTAACTGACGATAGACATATAGATTTTCTTCGAGGATTAAAAGCTAGACAGCTTTTTTTCAATATGTAATAGAAGTTTGTTTCGGTTTTTTGATAGGAGACATATACTGATGGTAATCGCTAAGAAAGCAATGCGTGCCTTGATCAAGGCAGGGATCATATGGATGCTCATTTTTTGCTTGCTTACGCATAATCCACCTAGACCAGGAAAATTCATATTCATAAATGAGAGTGACATGGTCGTATACAATCTCGAAATGGACTACCATTGGACACTCAGAGAAAGATTATCTCCGCTGGAGCCTGGCGAACAGGTTGAGTATGTCATGCGAGACCCACCGATTGGTGAAGGAAGTTTAGTCTTGAATTATATGGTTAACGATGAGTCGCGGTCACATACCCTTTATGGATATTTAACACCTGGGGCATTTGACGGCGACACATGTACTTATACATTCGACAGTGATGGTTTGCTAGTTCATATACCTGATGATGATTGTCGTCCCTAATCTGCAACTGTAGGTTGCAGACGTAGTTTATATACGATTCAACTTTCGCTTGATATCGCTTCCAGCTATTATATGATACGGTTTATGAGTAGGATGATGAGCGAAGGAGTGAAGTAGGGTTGCTAGACAACACATTGGTAGGAAACAACATCTTGTGCTTACGCAAAAGATCAGGAATGACTCAGGTAGAGCTATCTAATATGTTATGCGTTAGTCATCAGGCGGTATCAAAATGGGAGAACGGAGATTGTCTGCCGGATATCGAGGTAATATTGAAGCTTGCGAACATCTTTCATATGTCAGTGGAGGAATTGTTACTAATTGATCAGGCGTCTCATAATCAAGATCCTATCGGTGAAGATAATGATCCCGACCATTCAGAGTCAAGTATACGACTCAAAGAGCTAGAGTGGGATGATGTGCTAGATGCAATAAAACCTCAGGCTTCTAAGCCAAGCTATGATACTTGGTTCAAGTATACGTCAGCAAATCTCGAGGCTAATACCTATGTTATATATAGCCCTAATAAGTTCTCCTCCGAATGGTTATATAGAAATTATTCCACGTTGATCATCGAGACGATCGAAAGCCTTATTGGGCATTCCCAATTCAACACTGAATTTCGTGCAACTGTACCATCAATTCGACATCAAATATCGGAACGTGCGAGATTAAACAAAGATTGGGATCAACTTGGGTAGTGGATGATTGTCAGATGATCATCACTATAACAGAGAGGAATGATGATATGAGACGGGTACGTTACCAGGTTGCATGTAGTATGGATGGATTCATCGCAGGACCTAATGACGAGTTTGACTGGATCATACCAGAACCGACTTTTGACTTCGACGCTTTACAAGAACAGTTCGATATCATCGTCATGGGTCGTCGCACGTATGAGATCATTCATGCGATGGGTATCACCTACCCCGAGAAGCAAGTTATCGTGGTCTCGCGATCACTTCAGCAGGAAGACCATCCGGATGTGGAGATCGTGAGCGAAGGACTTAGGGAGCGTATAGGCAAGCTGCGCGAGCAATCTGGCAGAGATATCTGGCTTTATGGTGGGGGATCATTATTCTCTCAACTACTTGAGTGGAATCTAGTCGATACATTCGAACCAGCGTACATCCCGATCATACTAGGAGACGGAGTTCCATTGATCGCAGCGAATAGTGTTCGTCGGCATCTAACATACCTCCGCCAACACGTCTATCCGAGCGGTATGATCCTCCTTGAGTATGAGGTAGCAAAGACGAAGGAGTTGTGACGATGAGTCATTCTTCTGAACAAGAATACTTACTGGATTCCGTGAGAAGGTGGTTTCGTCAACCTGAGCAGATCTCTTATTATGCGACAGAGATTGATCAGGGCCTAACTTGTGCAGAGCAACATCTTTTATTTGATATACCTAAGAGAGGTGCTGTGCTTGATATTGGCTGTGGTGCTGGCAGAGTAAGTCTTGCTTTAGCCAAGAGAGGGTATCAATTAACGGGTGTTGATGTCAGTGAAGAGTTATTATCTATCGCACATCAGAATGCATTATCTCGGAACTTAGAGATCGATTTCGTTCATACTGAGGGAATTACATTACCATTCCAGGATGCACAATTTGATATCGTCGCCAGCTTTAAAGTTCTATGCTACATACCAACACGGATATTAAGGAAAGCTTTTCTGGAGGAGTTACTTCGTGTATTGAAGCCTGGAGGCCTATGTGTCCTAACACAAAATATCGTACCTGATGAATTTATAGGCGAAGCTAAGGATCAATATTATTGGCGTAGTCCAGCATCCCAATTTTCCATACTTGAAGAGGGTGATACTTTCCCTCAGGGGATCGGGTATGTCAGGTGGTTTACGGAGGATCAATTGTTGGACGAAATAAGAGATTCAGATTTTGAGCAGGTGCAATATATGAGTGATCAAGACTATAACGGAGAAGGATATATCAGATTGATCAAGCTCCAGAAAATCGTAGGAGAGCTCGATGGATAATTGAGAGATTTATGCTAGTAGCATGATTCAGATGATGGAGTGTGTATCTGATCGATGAGTCATATACATACTGCATGAAATGAGGCAAAGCATTAAAAAAAAGGGAGACAGGTACCATATGACACCTAGTGCAGCCTATGGAGAAATCCATGATTAAACATATGCTGATGTTGGCAATCGTCGCAGGTTTGGTGATATCAGGGTGTTCGCATGATACGGCCCAGTATGATAATCAATCAGACCCCGGAGTTACTAATCTGTCAGACAGTCTAGATACGGCAGATACGATCATTCGTAAGGGGATTCTTGTAGACCAAGGCCAATCTGAGTTCTCGGTCGTATTATATGAAGATGATGGTATCCGATTAAGGATTGGAGATTCTCATATCCTCGTCAAACCAGAGGACTCGATCCAACAACAGGATCGATATTCGATGCAGATCACTCATTCAATGGTTGTGATCGCTAATCGATATGTTACGAGTAGGGGACAAGGTATCGAATATCAGTTCTATACTTATGCAGATCAGCATATTCGCCAGGTTTATTCCTCAGCAGACATGGTGTGCCGGATCGTGGATCTGGATCGTGGGGAGGTCTCGATCAGTCTCGCATATGGAGATACGACGATTCGATATCCGCTTTCAGATGCTGAGAGAGAGCAGACTTCCGATAGGATCTCTGAGCTAGAAGAGAACGGGATTGCTATAGATGAAGAACTCATGGCCGAGATCGCGGATAATATCTCATGTGAGCCTATAGAGATGGTTATCGATGATGTGAATAAGGATGGATATGAAGATATCTTGGTGCTGACGAATCTTCGTTCATTAGGGGCGAAAACACCACTACGTATGAATACGAATAGTGTCTTCTTATTCGAGATGAAGGATGCGGCCATTCAATATGCTAGAATCGAATTTCGCCAAGATGAGCTGAGCGAAGATGGTCTTTTCACTTATTTCCCCCATACATTAGTAGATGAGAAGTGAGCGTTGTGAAGGGGGGATCATGATCTAGTGTGGATGAATAACGTACCAATTATTTTATAGAAGATTGTAAATCTAGTCCAAAAAGAAGGCTGTGTTGACAGTTCTGGTTGCTAAGAGCAGGTGAGGAATCGTAACGGAACTCAGTGACCTTATTTGTTGAAAAAGCAGGGTTTATTTGACACGAACGGAACCCAGAGACCTTATCGACAACAAATCAAGCTGTTTGTCGCCGAGAATGGTCAAGTAGCGTCTCTCAGTTCCGTTTAGATTATGAAAAGTGCAGTTTTTAGCGAAATAGCGTATCTCTGTTCCGTTAGCATCCCGCTCAAATGGCTCCTGATCAACACATGATTAAGCAAACAACATTCTTGAACAGAGACACAAAGAAAAAATATATCATAAGGTTTACCACATACATGCCATACTAAAATCTCAGGAGGGTTATGATATGCATCCAATTCAAAACCAGATCGGCACAGTATTTATCCCGGTAAGTAATATTGAGAAAGCGCGAGATTGGTATTGTGATATCCTCGGATTACCGGTTGATGGTGAGATTCTATTCGGCCATCTATACGTGCTTCCGATGAATGGCACGGGGATCGTCCTCGATAGTCAGATCTATGCGGAGGATCATGTGTTCAAGGTGCCCGCTTTCCATCTTAATTCGGATCGGATCGAGGAAGCCTATGAGTATATGAAGTCCAAAAACGTTGAGATCTTAACAGATATTGAGTTTGGCCAATGGTTCAACTTCAAGGACCCTGATGGGAATGTCCTGATGGTGTGTAAATGTTAGATAACGCCAATCATTGTGACAAGAGTACATCTTACGTAGTATGATTACGACCATATGTTGACCGACAGGGGATAGGATGAGGGTGGATACGGGAACTGCATACATAATAGCACGAATATTTACAGATCAGCCTGATACATCTCCCTATATTCCGAAGGTGTCATGCTCATGAATTGCTTAAACCACTTCGTAAAATAACTGACATGTTGGTAGCCAGATTCTAAGGCCGCCTCCAATACGTTGTATGACCCGTCTCGTAATAGATCAGCCGCTTGATTCACACGGATGTAGTTCAGATATTCCATCGGCCGCATCCCTGTATGACGTTTGAAGAAGGTGCAAAAATGGGACCGACTCAATGATACGACTGCGGCCAAGTGATCCAGCTGCACCTTCTCTCGAAAATGCTCCTCCATATAACCCAATACTTTTTTTACTTGCTCATTCTCTTCCATATCGCGGTGTTTATCTGGCACGTCTGTATGCTCGATCAGATCAGCTTGATAGATTTCGGCTACTAGTAGTGTCAAGAGACCCTTCAAGATCATCTCGTATGCCGTTAATCTATGTTCGTAGGTCGTGATGAATCGTCGGATGTAGTCCAGTAGCGTAGTCTCAGTCATAGACTCTTGGGAAGCCGATAGGTAAGGGGGGAGTCTCGTCGTCCCCTGGATGAGCGGTCCTAAGTATAGATTCTGGATGCGATCGGTGTGGTGCGAAGATAGCCATGATAGCTTGAAGACGATAGAGTAGTAGCAGACGGGGCTGTCCCCAGTATCATTCACACCGGAATGGAGCTCACCTGGATGTACGATGAGCGCTTCCCCTTCATGTATGACATATGGACGACTTTCGATCTGGAACCTGGCCGCACCTTCGCGCAGATAGATGATCTCCATCTCGTTATGCCAGTGGACGGGGAGGATCGTGCGAACATGCGCAGGATGCTCGACCTTGTAGAGATACAACGGAAGATCCGGCTCGCCGTGTCTTTTCCTTTCCCGGTAACGATGCTCGTACATCTTGTCTACCTCCTCATCTCATGATCTCATCATCGTAATATCGTGATAGTGATCCGCAATTTATTGCTAGATCGCCGATAGTTTGCCGTAATATCATTATAGTAGATTTCATTCATGGTGAGGAGTGATGATATTGGAATTGTTGCATGTTCAGGATGGGGCGGATGGCGTGACGCTGCGAACGTCTGAAGGACTTATCAGCATCGTCTTCTGCACATCTAGCATCGTGAGGATACGGTATACACAAGAGTCGGAGTTCAACAGCAAGCCTAGCCTGATGGTCGTCGAACGGCCAGAGACCGAGGATGTAGAGTGGACGATCACAGACGAATCGAACCATCTCGATATCGCAACATCAGCCATCACGATTCGGATCGATAAGCGTACATGTGCGTTCAGCTATTGGGATGTGAACGGCCAGCTACTCACGAAGGAGCCCGCGAGAGGTGGCAAGACGCTGGAGCGTATCGATGTGTACCGAACGGCCTTCGACGATGGTGAACGCAGTGTAGGGACTGATCAAGGAGCCGATGGTCTTCGCGCGAGAGCCGAAGGTGGGGCTCAGATTCTCGATAGGCAGGCTTACCATACGAAGCTCGAGTTCGAATGGCAGGACGATGAGGCGTTGTATGGACTCGGGTCACATGAAGAAGGCATGATGAACCTGCGCGGCAAGCATCAATATCTATATCAACAAAACATGAAAGCGGTTGTACCCGTCATACTATCGACACGTGGGTATGGCATATTAGTCGATTCATATTCCTATACGAGCTTCCATGACGATGCATACGGTTCGTACATCTGGACCGATGTAGATGACGAGATGGAGTACTATGTCATCTATGGGCCGGAATTCGATCAGATCGTCGCCGGGATCCGATACTTGACGGGCGATGTTCCGATGTTCCCGAAGTGGGCATTCGGATATATTCAGTCGAAGGAACGATATGTGTCACAGGAGGAGCTGATCCAGACGGTGCAGGGATACCGAGATCGTCAGCTACCTCTGGATTGTATCGTGCTGGACTGGCAGTCGTGGACAGGCGATCTATGGGGGCAGAAGACACTAGATCCCGAGCGATTCCCAGACCCGAATGGGATGATGAACACGTTACATGACATGAATGCCAAGCTGATGGTATCGATCTGGCCGATCATGAGAGAAGGTGGCGACAATCATCGGGAGATGCGTGAGCATGGCTGTCTATTAGGCAACCAAGCGAACTATGACGCATTCTCCGAAGAAGGGCGCAGGCTGTACTGGAAACAGACGAATGAGGGCTTGTTCTCCCATGGTGTGGATGCTTGGTGGTGTGACTGTACGGAACCGTTCGAAGCGGACTGGAAGGGGAAGGTGAAGCCAGAGCCTGAGCAACGAATGCTGATCAATACGGCCGAGGCTAAACGGTATCTTGATCCAGAGTACATCAATGCTTATTCACTGCTGCACTCACAAGGCATCTATGAAGGTCAACGCGCTACTACGGACAGCAAACGGGTCGTGAACCTGACGCGTTCAGCATATGCGGGACAGCATCGCTATGGGACGATCACATGGTCAGGCGATATATCCGCGAACTGGGAGACGCTTCGCAAGCAGATCGCAGACGGCCTCAACTTCTGTATGACAGGATCCCCATATTGGACACTAGATATCGGTGGATTCTTCGTCCGTAAGATGAAGCATCTATGGTTCTGGGACGGAGACTATAACTCAGGGGTCGAGGATCTCGGATATCGCGAGCTATATGTCCGCTGGTTCCAGCTTGGTGCGTTCTTGCCGATCTTCCGTTCCCACGGTACTGACACTCCTCGGGAGATCTGGCGATTCGGAAGCCCGGGTGAGCCGTTCTATGATACGCTGGTGAGATATCTTCAGCTTCGCTATCGCCTCATGCCATATATCTATTCTCTAGCGGGAGCTGTCACACATGAACACTATACGATGTTCCGTGGTCTAGCGTTCGATTATCGTGAGGATGTGCGAGTGCATGATATCCATGATCAATTCATGTTCGGTCCAGCTCTGATGGTTGCACCCGTGACGACGGCGATGTACTACGGTCCCGATTCCACTGTGCTTCATGGTGTCAGCAAGTCTCGCAGCGTCTATCTACCAGCAGGTGTATGGTTTGACTACTGGACAGATGAGCGAATCACAGGCGGACAGACGATCGAGGCGAAGGCTGACATCGAGACCATGCCGTTATACGTCCGGGCTGGCTCTATCATCCCACTAGGTCCAGATGTCCAATATGTGGACGAACAGCCGGATGCAGTGATAAGATTAAGAGTATATCCTGGTAAGGATGCCGTATTCACGCTCTATGAGGATGAAGGCGATTCATACCAGTATGAACATGGCGCTTACTCGAAGATCGAGATGAGATGGAGCGAAGCGGTTCGCACGCTCACGATCGGCGAGCGAATCGGTCGCTTCGCGGGTATGCAGAACGTACGGGTATTCGCTGTGGAGATCGTAGGAGAGAACGGTACGAAGCTCGTAACCTATCAAGGTAAGACCATCGTCATATGACATAATCTCAATAGATATCTAGGAGGATGACACTGTATGAAGAAACAAGCGTTGAATCCTTACCTTCCGTCGTGGGAGTACATTCCTGATGGAGAGCCATATGTGTATAACGGTAGAGTGTATGTGTATGGTTCACATGATCGCTTCAACGGACATGCATTCTGTCTGAATGATTACGTCTGCTGGTCCGCTCCGGTAGAGGATCTTGGGGATTGGACTTACGAAGGGGTAATCTATGAGAAGACCGATGATCCACTCAACCCTGATGGTCGCATGTGTCTGTATGCTCCAGATGTAACAGTAGGACCAGATGGACGGTATTATCTCTACTATGTTCTTGACAAGGTATCCGTTGTATCCGTTGCTGTCTGCGATACACCTGCCGGCAAGTATGAGTTTTACGGATATGTGAAGTATGCTGATGGTACACGCCTGGGCGAGAGGCCAGGGGATGAGCCGCAGTTCGATCCAGGTGTCATGACAGAAGGAGATCGAACTTACTTATATACCGGATTCTGTGCAAGAGGGGATAAGTCTAGGAAAGGCGCGATGGCAACGGTGCTTGGACCGGATATGCTGACGATCTTGGAAGCCCCTGTCACCGTGATCCCGAGCGATCCTTACTGTGAAGGCACCGGGTTCGAAGGTCATTCGTTCTTCGAAGCGCCGTCGATCCGGAAGCATGGCGATACGTATTACATCATCTATTCCTCCGTCGTCATGCATGAGCTATGCTACGCCACGAGCAGCTCTCCGACGTCAGGCTTTACATATGGTGGTGTGATCGTCAGCAACAACGACCTTCATATCGACACATACAAGCCAGCCGATAAGCCGATGTATTACGGGGGAAATAACCATGGTAGCATCGTCGAGATCGACGGGACATGGTATATCTTCTATCACCGACATACGAATGGTACAGCGTTCTGCCGCCAAGGCTGCATCGAGAAGATCGAGATCTTAGCCGATGGGTCGATCCCACAGGTAGAGATGACCTCATGTGGCGCGAATGGAGGTCCGTTAGTCGGTCGCGGCGAATACCCTGCTTATCTAGCATGTCATCTATTCTGCAAAGAAGAAGAGATGTATTCAGGAGGCTTCGGCAGAATCGGCGCGTGGATGAGCAGTCAGTTCCCGAAGATCACTCAGGATGGCAGAGACGGCGACGAAGAGATCGGTTACATCGCGAACATGGTTGATTCCGCAACAGCTGGATTCAAATATTTCGATATCAAAGACGTCAGCCAAGTGAAGATCAAGGTGCGTGGATATTGCCGTGGTGCCTTCGAAGTCAAGACGTCATGGGATGGTCCAGCTCTTGGCAGGATACCAGTCGATTTTACTAATGTATGGACGGAATACAGTGAAGAGATCCATATACCGGACGGCGTTCAAGCCATATATCTGACGTATACGGGTATGGGGTCGGCAAGTCTCGCTTCTTTCACATTGGCATGAGATAGTAGGAGGTTCATCATACATTGAAACAGTTCAAGACGATCATCGATATACTGAATGAACGTGAGCGGCGTCAGCCGCTCATGCCCACTTCGGTCTGGAATATGGAGTTAGATTCATCCATACAGGCGATGGATTGGCGGGAAGCCAAGAGAGAGACAGCCGTGATCGCCCTGATGGCCGGGCTGCATCTGCGGAATGACAGTCTAGACCGGTCACATCAGTATGCGCAGGCTATCGAGTACGATGCAACAGGCGCATACTGGCATGGTATCATGCACCGCATGGAGGGGGATTTCTCTAACGCGAAGTATTGGTTCCATATGGCCGGGGATCATCCGGCTATGACCGATACCGCTAGCCGTATATCTGAAGCTCTTCAGCAAGCTTATGAACCAGATGATGTCGATTCCGAACAGATCCGAACGATGCTAGAGAGCTTTCGCGACCATGGCGAGTGGACACCATCAGGCTTCACAGATATCGTGCGATGGCAGCAGCGCTTAGAGCTATCTCCAGCTCTGCGAGACACGCTCGAGTATATGCAATACATCGAGACGACCACACTGTTCCAGCACACGCTAGCGTTATGCTCCCCTTATATCGATCGATAAGGAATTCCGCAGTCTTCGGAGGTGGTGGACGATATGGATCAGCTGGAGCATGTATTAAGCGCGATCCGAACGATACGGATCGGCGTCGTCGCGGAAGAGTTCGAGATTCATCAAGCCATCTCAGCAGCTTTGGAGCAAGCGGGCATCGAATACCAGCATGAGCATCGCTTAGGACCGCGATGTAGGATCGACTTCATCACGGCTGAGGGGATCGGCATCGAGGTGAAGAAGGGCAAGCCATACGCTGCAGCTGTCAAGCAGCAGCTTGAACGATACGCTAGGTTCGATGAAGTGACAGGTATCATCCTCGTGATCGAGCGGTATCAAGATGTACCGAAGCTGGTGGCGGGCAAGCCTTGCCGTTCACTAGGATTACGTAAATTATGGGGAGTCGCGTTCTAGGAGGAAGTAGATGAAGACACCACAGTATATGCAACCGCTCGATCCACATCCCATACAGACATACGGCACGCTGGAATACGACAAGACTCGTCATGACTGGGTGATGAAGGGGGAGCAAGCTGCGGTGATGGCAGCTAAGAGGCTATTCCCTGGGGCTAAGGGCCGTGGCAAGACAGTCCGTTGGCCGCGAAGTAAGCGTACGGATGGCGACTTGAACTGGTTCATGCTGCGGTATCCGCTACAGATCAAGAAGGGTTCCCTCGAGATGTGGAACCGATCGATCGAAGAAGCGCGTGAACATACAGTCAAGCGGCTCCATATCTTGAATCATCCCGTGAAGATTCAGCCGGCACCTACAGTATTCGATGGCGAGCTCCGAGAATTCCAACGCGAAGGAGTCGGATTCATCGCTCACTCGACGCCGACCTTACTCGCAGATGATATGGGGCTAGGCAAGACGGTCCAAGCATTAGCCTGGGTCGCCCATCGAGGTCAGTATCCTGGTGTGGTCGTGGTGCCGACATCGGTTCAGAGACAGTGGGCGGAGCAGATCAAGCGATTCATGAAACCAATCTCGATCGACGGTTCACGGTTACCCGAGATGAATGTTCATATCATCAAAGGCTTGAAGCCCTACGAGCTTCCACCCGCTCATTTCTATATCATCCACTATGGACTGCTGCGCGCATGGGGACGTCAGCTTGCGAATATGGAGCTGCAGTTCGCGATATTCGATGAAGCACAGGAGCTCCGACATTCGGGTACAGAGAAGTATAGCAACGCATCGATCTTGGCTCAGAGCATCCTTGACTGTCAGGTCATCGCCCTATCAGGAACACCGATCTATAATACTGGCTCAGAGATCTGGAACATCATGAATATCTTAGAATATCAGTGTCTAGGCGATTATGAATCGTTCACGAGAGAATGGTGTACAGGTTACGGCGAGCGGATCGTTAAGAAACCGGAAGCACTCGGACAGTATTTACGACAGGAAGGGCTCATGCTCCGCCGATCGAAGGAGGATGTGCTGGACGAGCTGCCGGCTAAGCACCGCATCATCCAGGCGATCGACGCGGATGATATGACCGGAGCGATGCGCGAGATGATGGAGATGATCGCAGCTTATGATGTGGCAGAAGGCTTCGAACGCGGGCGGTTACGGACGGAGATCGGCCGACGGTTACGTCAGGAGACAGGCAAGGCGAAAGCGCCATATGTTGCGGAGTTCGTGAAGATGCTGCTCGACGCTGGTGAAGCCGTCATCCTATATGGGTATCATCATGCGGTCTACGATGAGTGGCGACGGAAGCTGAAGGCATATCGACCGGTATTCATCACGGGTGAAGAATCGATCACGGATAAGGAACGCTCCAAGACCGCGTTCATCGAAGGTCGGACGAATCTGATCATCATCTCGCTACGAGCTGCAGCAGGTATAGACGGCTTACAGAACCGCTCGAATGTGATCGTGTTCGGTGAGCTAGATTGGTCGCCAGGCATCCATAGCCAGTGTGAGGACAGGGCGCACAGGATGGGACAGCGTCAACGCGTGATGAGCTACTACCTCGTCTCTGCCGGTGGTAGTGATGAACAGATGCTGGAGGCGCTAGGGCTGAAGACGGCACAATTCAAGGGCATCATGGGTGAGCAAGGAGAGAGCGAGGATGATCGACTGCTCGACCAGATCCAGATCACAGACCATCTGGAGAAGGTGATCGAACGGATGAAGCATACGTTGTAATCTAGTGATTCAACGATTCAACGAGTTACTGAAGCTCGGCGAGTCGAGGGAGAGGAGAAGCGTCTACGTCTTACACTTAAGGCGGATAGACCGATTCTCTCAGGCGCATTCGACACCACCTAACATGGCATTGTCGCATCTTGTCGATATATGGGAGGTAAGCGTATGAGCAGAAAGGTCGTATTGGCAGGTGGTACGGGATTCGTCGGAAGGTATCTCGCTAGCAAGTTCAGCCAACAAGGCTACGAGGTCGTGATCATCTCCAGACGAGAGGGAATAGCGTGGCATGATACGGAGGGGATCGTTCAAGCCTTTCATGATGCTGAGCTGCTCATCAATCTAGCAGGTAAGTCTGTGAACTGTCGGTATCATCCGAAGAATCGCCACGAGATCCTACAGTCTAGGACGGAGACGACGAAGATATTAGGAGATGCTCTGTTAGCATGTGACCACCCGCCGTTACTGTGGATTAATTCTAGTACAGCTACGATCTATCGCCATGCCGAGGATCGACCGATGACGGAAGCGGACGGTGAGCTCGGAACGGGCTTCTCAGTCGATGTGGCAAAAGCGTGGGAGGAAGTATTCTTCTCCTACAAGCTACCACATACGAGACAAGTCGCGCTAAGGATGGCGATCGTACTAGGTAAGGATGGGGGAGTGTTTCCCGTCTATCGAAACTTAGTGCGAGGGGGACTTGGCGGTCCGCAAGGCTCAGGCAATCAACGATTCAGCTGGATTCACGTCGAAGACGTCTATCAGATGATCCTGTACCTAAGAGACCATCCGGAGATGAGAGGTGTCTACAACTGTTCATCACCGTATCCCGTAACGAACCGTGAGCTGATGAGAGGATTGCGTAACGCGATGGGGATGCGATTCGGCCTACCTTCCTATCGATGGATGCTTGAGATCGGAGCGGTATTCCTACGCACCGAGACGGAGTTAATCTTGAAGAGCAGATGGGTCATACCAGATCGTATGGTCGATGCGGGGTTTCAGTTCAAGTATGCGACACTTACTGAAGCTTTAGGAGAGATCGTACATTAAGGCGTTCAGAAGATGATATCGTGGGATATTGTATGACGTTGCGTCCATAGCGAAGCCTCGGTCGATCGACCGAGGCTGCAGCGTTAACATAGGATGATCGGATAAGGACGAGTATATCAGCTTATTGGAAGATGCGCTGGGAGAACCAGTATAGATCATTCTTCCATACGTTGAAGTCGTGGCCGCCCGCTTCTTCATAGTATTCATGCGGAATGCTTTGCTCATCGAGATATGCATGCATCTTATCCGAGATATGCTTCAGATGGTCTAATACACCGCAAGAGAACCAGAACAGCTTGAGCTCTTTCACAGCATCAGGATTCGTGACGAGTGTCTCTGGTGCCTTCGTGTTCGGGGCAGAAGAGAAGGCGCCGATCCAAGCGAAGCGATCCAGATTCGTCAGGCCGATGTTGAATGACTGTCCGCCACCCATCGATAACCCAGCGATGGCGCGATTCTCACGATCGGAGAGAACGGAATATCTTGATTCGATGAATGGAATCACATCGCGAAGCAGTTCGGATGTGAACGTCTCGAATGCTTGGACCTTATCTGGGGCGAATATGTTACCTTCAGCCCGATCGTTCTCCATCGCCCGTCCATTCGGAAGGACGACGATCATCGGCGCAAGCTTCCCTTCGGCATAGAGGTTATCCAAGATCACCTGAGGTTGCCCGTGCTTGAACCATTCTTCTTCGTCACCGCCGATGCCATGCAACAGATACAGGGCATGATACTTCTCAGTAGGCGTATAGCCTGGAGGGGTATACACCATCATCTTCCGTCTCGTCCCGACTGTCTTAGAATCATACTCGACCATCTCGATCTTACCGTGAGCGATATCATCACGATACTGGTCGAAACCAGCAGGTGCTGCGTCTAATACTAGAGGATTCGTCATATGCAATCTTACTCCCTTCAATATGTACAATCTATCATACGTAACGACATAACATAACTATCCAGATTATAGCGCTTTCAGTATGGATTCACAACTATATAATCGATGTCAGCCTAGTATATTGGGTATTGTGATACGATCTGAACATCATGATAGTGAGACACTAAAATACCATTAGGAGGTAATTCGTTCTTCCCAAGCATGGTATATAATGGTACAATACATGTTGGTTATTAAGGAAGGGGAATCGTTTACGTGATTTTTATTCAAGTCCTAGGATTTATCGTGTATGTCATCTATTATGCTGCTTTCGTCATCGGTGCGATATTTTGTAAGAAACAGAAGTTTACGGAGGGATTTGTTTTCTTCGTCATGCTGCTTGTGACACAGATTCTGTCTTTCCTAATCGGCCGATCGATGGATCAGATCCAGGATACCTACAATTCGAGCTATCTGACGTTCGGTGAATTAGTCACCATCTTTACATATACATGGCAGCTATTAGAGATGACGGCGTTCATCATCTTGGCATATGGATGCTACCGCTTATGGCGTGTGAGAAGTCGTACCGAGGATCAGAGCTACGAGTAGCCATAACCTCGCACTCATGCGTTAGACATATCATCCTTTCCAACTCTTCAGCGCTTCCATATCGCGGATGATGATCTCCGAACGGGTAGATTCGATGACGTCGTTCTTCTTAAGCTGGTTTAATAATCGGTTCACGGTCTCACGGGTCGTGCCGATCGCATTCGCCAGTTCCTGATTCGTGATGGGGAGATCGATATGGATATGGTTGCCGCGTCGCTCTCCTAGTTTGCCAGCCAGCTGAAGTAGGAATGCGATGATTCGGTCATGGACATCGTGTCCGGCGATCTGTTGAAGCTTCTGCTGCAGCTCTCGGATCTTCGCTCCCATGACATCGATTAATTTCATAGCGATCGTAGGTACATCTAGTATCAACTGCTCGAAATATCGCAACGGGATGATGACCAGATGCGTGTCGACGAGCGTCTCGGCCGTAGCAGGATACGGGGCATGATTGAAGAAGCCGGTATGAGGGAACATGTCGCCACTCTGCAGTAACGAGACGATCTGCTCATTGCCTTCTAGGTCCGTCCTCACCGTCTTCACAAGCCCGTCTTGGAGGAAATAGACCGCGTCTTTCTCACTGCCTTCGTGGAAGATGACGGTCTTCTTCTTCATGAACTTGCTCCTTGCGATCCTTGTCACATGCTCCATCTCTTCATCATTCAGATCGTGAAAGATCGTGACTTGCCGTAGTATAGTCTTGATATCCATATGCAGAGCCCCTTTGATTACCTGTTATATGATCTCATTATACCGAACGGAGGGAGTGCTTACCAGAACATATCCACAAATCGAATCGCGTATGATACGATGGAATATGGCAAGTAGGGGAGGAGTGATAAAGATCATGATTACCTACAAAGAGACGACACAGATCAAGCCTGAGGAGTTAGCGGATGTGTTCCGCAGATCGGGTATAAGAAGACCTTATCAAGACTTGGAACGGATCAGGATGATGATCGAGCATTGTCAGTTATTGATCACCGCATGGGATGGGGACTTGATGATCGGTGCAGCGAGGGCATTAACCGATTACTCCTACTGCTGCTATCTATCTGATCTGGCTGTTGATCGAGACTATCAGCAGAAGGGGATCGGCAAGAGACTGGTGGAGCTCGTCCAAGAGAAGATCGGTGACACCTGTGCATTGATCTTGATCTCAGCCCCTGAAGCGGTCGATTATTATCGAAAGCTCGGCTTCGAGAGATCAGATCGAGCATTCATCATACCTAGAACGAGATAATCGATGACGATTCGATGGGTGGAGAAGGTACACCATACATACTTACAGTAGATATCCAACACAACCAGGAGGAGCATACGATGCAGGGACGATATCAGGATAAAGTCGTCGTCATCACAGGAGGCGCAGGCGGCATCGGTCGCTCGTTAGTGAAGGCCTTCGTGAAAGCCGGTGCCAAGGTGGCGACGATCGATCTTAATGGTGAAGCTGGCGAACATCTAGCGCAGGAGATTAGAGAATCAGACGGGGAGATCTTGTTCTATCAAGGAGATATTAGCGAACAGTCCGCCTTAGAGATGTTTGCTACCATGGTGATCGAGAGGTTCGGAAGGGTGGACTATCTGATCAACAACGCGATGAGCTCATATCGCGGCATCCTGTCCGGTTGTTCCTATGATGACTTTACGAACGCTCTTAAGATCGGTGTGACGGCACCATATTACTTGACGAGCTTATTCCTGCCGCATTTTCGCGAGCACGCAGCAATCGTCAATCTATCATCGACTAGGGCCTATCAATCTCAAGCCGACACGGAGAGCTACACCGCCGCCAAGGGCGGGATCACAGCGTTAACACATGGGCTCGCGATCAGTCTCGCTGGGAAAGTGAGGGTGAATGCCGTATCCCCTGGGTGGATCGACACGGGAGAGACCTATGATCCGGGCTATATCCCACAATATACGGAAGGGGATATGAAGCAGCACCCATCCGCTCGCGTCGGTCATCCGCAGGACATCGTGCGGACCGTGATGTTCTTATGTGATGAAGAGAACAGCTTCATCAATGCGCAGAATATAACGGTGGACGGTGGCATGACGAAGCGCATGATCTATACGGGGGATGAGGGCTGGACTTATCTAGGATAAGAACCACGAACGATGAAGGGGCGAATGAATTCATGGATGAAGCACAACAGATTAATCGCAAAGTAATCGTCGGTGTGCTGATGGCGGGTGCATTCGTCACGATCTTGAACCAGACACTACTCTTAAATGCGATTCCACCGATCATGGAGGAGTTCGGGATCGAGCTCAGCCTTGGCCAGTGGCTGACGACCGTCTTCCTCTTGACGAACGGTGTGTTAATTCCGATCAGTGCATTCCTGATCGATCGCTTTACGACACGTACGCTGCTGTTCGCGGCGCTCAGCATCTTCACGATCGGCACGGTGATCGGGGCTGTCGCGCCAACATTCTCTATCTTGCTGCTAGCGCGTGTCGTTCAGGCGGGAGGTGCCGGCATCATGATGCCGCTGATGCAGACCGTCATGCTGTCTATCTATCCACCTGAGAAGCGAGGTTCTGCGATGGGAATGTTCGGCTTGGTTATCGCCTTCGCACCAGCGGTGGGACCGACGTTGTCTGGATTCGTCATCGATCATGTATCATGGCGTTATCTGTTCTATATCATCCTCCCGATCGCGCTCGTGACCCTTGGTCTCGCGATCCGTTATATGAAGGATGTGACGAACCGCAGAGAGACTCGGCTCGATGTATATTCGATCATCACCTCCACGTTCGGCTGGGGTGGATTGTTATATGGATTTAGTATCGCTGGCACTGCAGGGTGGGAGAGTATACAGGCACTAATGCCCATCGGGATCGGTGCAGTGTCGCTGATCCTGTTCATCTGGAGGCAGATGAACCTGGAGAAGCCGATGCTCGAGTTCCGTGTCTTCCGTTCGAAGGTATTCGCACTGACTACTTTCCTGACAGTATTAGTATTCATGTTGATGATCGGTACCCAGACGATCCTGCCGAACTACGCACAGGATGTCCGTCAGTTCTCAGCGCTTGAGTCGGGACTCATCCTGCTACCGGGGGCCGTCGTCATGGGCGTGATGAATCCGATCGCCGGTAAGTTATTCGATAAGTTCGGAGGGAAGGGGCTTGCGATCATCGGTTTTGGCAGCATCGTCATATCAGAGAGCCTGTTGATCAGTCTGAGTATGCAGACTCCGCTGTTATACATAGCTGCGATGTTCGTCTTCTTGATGTTCGGCATCGCACTCGTCGTCATGCCACTTACGACTGCCGGGATCAACTCATTACCCCCCGACCTGATCGCACATGGTACCGCGATGATGAATACGATTCGCATGGTCGGCGGATCGATCGGTACTGCGATCTTAATCTCTGTCATGAGCAGTCATGCCACAGCTTCGGATGCACCAGGGATGCTGGAGGGGATGCATGCGGCATATATCGTAGCGTTAGCCGTTGCGGTCGTCGGTTTCATCGCTTCATTCATACTGACGAGTTCACATGCCAGCCGCAAAGCAAGCAGCTCGCTCCAGGCGTAGTGGACTTAGGATCGTAAGTACTCTACGCTATAGACCACACCACCGTACGTACCGTTCGGTATACGGCGGTTCAGGAACAGGATGTACAGAGCAGGAGGGTGTAGCAGCACGATGTTCAAACGATGGTTTAAGAGTAATAAACAATCAGGCACGACGACTTCACAACAGCATCAAGTGGATCTGACTACAGGGGAAGACGAGCAGACGTTACTGATGACGCTGACAGGTAGGTCGATCAGGCGCAATGTGAAGCCTGAGATCGGCTCAAGCATCTTGAAGCATGCTGAGATGCATAAGGTTGATTGGAGCTCCAATTGCCGAAGAGGCACTTGCGCGAGATGTCGTAGTAAGGTAATCGAAGGGATGGCGTTCTTATCCGCTCCGAATGATGCAGAGATCGCCCGTCTCGAGCCAGAGGAGCTCGAGGCAGGCTTCAGACTTGGCTGTCAAGCTACCGTAAGGAAGGAAGGTAAGATCGTCATCAAGCATGCACCATATTTCTGAACGAACGGATGAATACACGGGATTCACCGGGGATTCACGGGAGGTATCATGAGATGGCACTGGAGATCGAACGTAAGTTTCTGCTATCCGAATATCCGGATTCGAAGATCGAGGATGGCTCGCTCGAGATCATATCGATTCAACATATCGAACAAACCTACCTTGCGCTTGCTGACGGAGAAGAGTTGAGAGTACGCCGCTTACGGACTGCTGATACACACCATTCCGACTATATGCTTACCTACAAGAGTGGATACGGGCTAGTCAAACAGGAGCTCGAGCACGCGATCACGAAGCAGCTATATGACGAGTTGATCGATAATGTGCGGTTCATACCGCTCTTGAAGGACAGAACGACTGCGAGGATCTCGGGGACGGATATCATCATCGAGATCGACCGATACAACCATCATCCACTTATCGTAGTCGAGGTGGAGTTCAAGGATGAGCATACAGCGAAGAGCTTCCAGCCTCCAAGCTGGTTCGGTAAGGATATCAGTACGAACAAGCAATATAGTAACAAAGAGATGTGGAAGCAGCTAAACGGAGTATCGAGCTAGCTCGGATATAGAGAGGGGCTGCCCCGTAAAGTGGTGGGACAGCCCCTCTCGCAATTCATGTCTAGTTCACCTTCGTCATAGAGCTCAGTCTCGCAGTTAGTTCATCTAGCTGTAGGAAGCTCTCCTCGATATCCTTAATCCGACTATCTTGTGTGTTCATACTAGCGGCCATCTCTTCGATGGCGGCCATGTTGTCCTGCGTGATACCAGTGATCGTCGTCACTTCATCTGTGATCTTCACGTATTGATCCAGTAATCCATCCGCGGCGTGGTCGACATCGCTAGATTGTCCCTCCACTTCACGTGAGTTGTCAGACAAGGTCTGCATCACTTCAGCGACCCGCTGCGCTGCCTCACCACTCTCTGTTACCGTTGCTTGGCCGATGATGATCTGCTCCAGCGCTTTATCCGACTGCTTGCTTATCGCCCCCAAGATCCCGCTGATCTCCTTCGTCGACTTCTCGGAGCTCTCAGCGAGCTTGCGAATCTCATTCGCCACGACAGCGAAGCCTTGTCCATGTTCACCAGCTCGCGCCGCTTCGATCGCGGCATTCAGCGAGAGCAGGTGGGTCTGCGAGGAGATCTGAGTGATCGTCTGTACGATATCGAGGATACGGTTATTCTGCTGTTCAAGCTCTTGCATCAGAGCGACTGACGTATTCACCGCTTCATGTACTTGCTGCATGCTGCCGATCAGATGGTGTGCTTCGACATTGCCGTTATCCGCTAGCTTGTGCGAATGCTCTGCCAGTGACTTCAGGTTGGCCGAGCGGGCAGCAAGTGATTGGACTGCATCGCGGATCAGTTGCATGGCATCCCCGATGTCCGTGATGCTCGTCGTCTGCTTCTCTGTACTAGCGGCGACATTCGTGAACGCCATCGTAACCTCTCGCGAGATGGCGCTCGTATAGGTGACATTTTGCTTCAGATTCGTGCTGAACGTCTGGAGCTGCGATAGAGACGCTGAGACTTGTTCGATGATCTGTTGCGACGTCTCATGCTCGGCGATCGCATTCGCCTGCTGCGTATGTGCTTCAGACTGTAGACGTTCGCTGAACTTAGCAGAGACGAGGAGCGGTGCGAGCATCATGAACAGATAGAGGAAGATCGTCATCGGATCATGCGTTCCGAATAACTCATCTGAGTATGGACTCATGATGAGATACGTCGTCAAGGCGACACCTAGTATGCTAGAGAAGACGATCGCGCGAAAGCTGCTGTACAGTGTCATCAGCACCAGGTTCACATAGACGAGCAGATACGTCGTGAATATTGGTTCTGTCAGGATGAGCAGGATCGTTAAGATCGTGATGATCGAAGAGATGACATACATGACATAAGGCTCTAACCATCGCTTGTAAGTCATGATCGTCGCTACCCCGCATGTGATCACACCGACGGATACTAAGACGATATTCGAGCTTGTCTCAGCTCCCGTCATGAGATTAACGGCGATACCTAAGAGTAGCATCCCCCAGATGATATACACGAGTAGTTTATTGCGTTGATGTAAGATCGATGATTGCGGCAAACGGTAGTCCCACCTTTCCAATTATTCCAATCTGTTTGATTATGATCATAGCATGGATTTCATATAATGAAAATATTGGTTATGTCGAATTTCTATGATTTTTGTCAAGTTGACCTCGTGAATGGTAGTTTCAACTGAGTAAGAATTCAAGTATAATCAATATCGAAATGAATAATCTGATCCATAATACGGAAATAAAGGGGAAGAATGATCTGGAACTCGAAGCATTAACACAAGTGGAGCAGCTAGCTCTTAAAAAGCTGAAGATCTATAACCATAGCATCATCCATTATATCGCTCGTTCTGTTCTGGCGAGTATGTTTATCGGGTTTGGCGTGATCGTTGCCTTTCGGACAGGCGGCTTTTTCTATCTGGAACACTCTGCCTTCACATATCCTGCGGCTGCCTTCACATTTGGCGCGGCGATCATCTTGATCGCGTATGCTGGTGGCGATCTCTTCACAGGCAATACATTTTACTACACGTACGCTGCTCTGCGGAAGAAGATCCGTTGGATCGATACGGTGAAGCTATGGCTGACCAGCTATGGCGGGAATATATTAGGGGCATTCACGTTCGCGCTCCTGATCTATCTGACAGGGTTGTTCAAAGACCCGAACGTGAATGGGTTCCTACTATCCGTGGTGGAGAAGAAGATGCATGCTCCGTGGTTTGAGCTGCTTTTCCGCGGCTTGCTATGTAACTGGCTTGTCTGCCTGGCATTCTTCGTGCCCATGTCCTTAAAAGGAGACGGGCCGAAGGTGTTTGCCATGATGCTTTTCGTTTTTTGCTTCTTTATCTCAGGGTATGAGCACAGCATCGCGAACATGTGTACGTTTGCGATCGCACTCGTGCTTGATCATCCGGACTCGATCTCACTCAGTGGTGCTATCTACAACTTAGTTCCTGTAACGATCGGGAATCTGTTCGGCGGATCAGTCTTCATGGGATGGATGTATTACTATGTCAACAAGCCGTATCTGAATCAAGCTGAGTGATCATTATCTATGCTTGCACCATATATCTGCTTATTCGTATGTGAAGACGATTCCATCATCGGGATATCCCACTGCGAGGTGAGCAGATATTTTTTATATCCTCGTATGTTGTTCGTTAGTGTCTTCTCATGCATCGTGCGAATACAGTTTTGAAAATATTCAATTTTATCCATGGGCGATTTCAGTTGATCATGAACCCACCAGATCGGATGGATGAGGACATATAGCTTTCTATAGCCACGAATATAGTTCGATAAGCAGCCTTCCTTCCACCCGTGATTCGAATCAGACAAGTATCGGAAAGCTTTCAAGTAATCCTCATGATAGGCATTGATCAGATCGATCTCGATGGGCGTCGATAGCAGCTCAGCAGTAGGACGATGATAGGAGAACACCTGTATCGGTGTTTGGATGATCGTTGAGAGCAAGGACGCTTCATGAAGGATCGAGGCACTCATATCGATCTCTTTTGGATATGCCTCATGGTCGTAGTGGAGTCCGATCCGGTGTCCCATCTGCAGCATCTCTTGGAGCATGCGAACATGATTAGGCTCACATATGTTGTAGAACGGTGAGGAGATAAGGAAGAAGTATGTCGCTTTAATCTGTTGCTCATATTCGATCTGAGCTAATCGATAGGCAAATTCCACACTTAGATCAACATCATGTCGCATGATGGTCACTCGTTCCTCACGGAGATTCTTATCGCGATTCACCTCATCAAAAAAAATAAACCGATACCCCGATTGTTTCATCATCGTTAACAACTCAATATAGTGACTTGTCGTAAAACAGTCATGCATACGTATCACCACCTTCACACAAGATCGCGTTCTAGCTCCTACGGATTGTACTGACGAATCAACGCTAAGGAATCTGGTCCGTAGTTGAACAAGAGATCAACGATGGACAGATTCGGTAGAAACGTTCCCCATAGCTGTTGGTAGATGGGATGCTGGAAATGTTGATACTCCAGTCGAATGCCATACGATTCGTATAGAGATGCGTCATTATAAGCAAGCGCTCCTTTACCTGATAGATACACCTTAGCGCCCAATTCATCACAGATCCTCGCGATCCGTTCACTTCCTGTGCCGAACTGTCCTCCCATCTCAGATTCCAAGACGACCTCCGTTCTGATCCCTAGAGCTGCTCGGATATAGTGGATCATCGGGATCGTCAGATCGATGAGCCTCGAGCCAGCTCGATCATATAGCTGCTGTAAGGACTCTTTGTGATCTTTCCAGTACACGGACTTGGCATAGTTCTTATTCAATGCCTCGAAGTGTTTATGTCTCCAAGGCTGCTTATCGTCGATGATGACATCATGGATCGGTTGATCCTTCACGCGAAGCGGTACGGTTAGTAGCAGTTCGCCATTCGGCGTTTTGATTCGGTTTCGATGAGTCAAGCCTCTTCGATTAAAATCTGGGCAGTCAAGGATCACGAATACGTCTGATTTGTCCATCTTATCGAAGAACCCGATCCATGGCATATAGTTCGGTTGGTGGACAGATACGATTATCAGTTTCACCTCCCAGTAGTGAGATGCTCTGGTATTACTATATTCTGTGTAATGCCCCTAGTGTAGTTGCTTGTCGCATGGCATATGAACATTCCTAGGATGGTCACGGTGCATAGGATATCAAAAATGAAAGGGGCTGGGTGGACAATATGAGAATCATGTTCATAGAGAGCAACCCTGTTATGATCCCGCTTCTACCTAAGGGATTTCGAGATGCAGGGTTTGATACGATCGTCACCGGGAGCGTCGTCTCTAGGGACCATCTCTCCTCTCTCATGCAGCTATATCAACCAGGTCTAGTCATTACACACGGTTGGGCGGACGAACAGATTCATACGAAGCAGGAATGGATTCGAGATTTAACTAGGGAATGGGGCATCCCACATGTCTATTGGTCGATCGAAGACCCCCTCTATACCGATTATTTCGTGGTGCCACTCATTAATGTATCGAAGCCAGACTTCATCTTCACGATCAGTAAGAAGCACGTCGATTTCTACCGTTCACTCGGTTATCCTAGTGCTCACCTGGACTGGGGCGTCCATCCCGATGTCCATCACCCCGTTGATCCCGACCCGAAGTACGATGTCGATATCGCACTCATCGCGAATTCGTACTATGATACGATCCAGCAATTCGACGTCTATCGGATCAAGTCGATGAAGACCTTACTCACACCGCTTGTCGAAGCGGGGATCCGTGTCGATATATGGGGCAAAGGCTGGGAGCATATGACGCCGCACCTCGGCGTTACGATCCCTTCGGATTGGTTAAGAGGAACGTTACATTACACAGAGTGTAACAAGATGTATAACAGTGCCAAGATCATCCTCGGTTTTCAGAATGTGAAGACACAGGTGACGCAACGGACTTACGAAGTGTTGGCAGCCGGAGGCCTGTTGTTAACGATGGATACTCCAGCAGTGACGAAACTGTTCAAGCCCGGCAAGCATCTGCTCGTCAGCGATTCCCCGAAGGATACAGTTAATACCGTTAAGAAATATCTGAATGACAGTGACAGACGGAAGAAGATCGGCGTGCAGGCGAGAACTGAAGCGTTGAAGCATTCGTACGTAACTCGGGTTGGTTACATCATGGATACGTTAACGAAAGCAGGCATCTTCAACGGAAGAGCGAGATGATGAAGGAGGTCCATAGAGATGAACCAGAATGAGGAGAATGCCGGCAAGCTATGGTGTTATATGCTAGCTCGTGCGTACCGGCATGAAGGGGGGGGATGAGGTAGGGTGTTTAAGATGGAGATCGAACCGGATCTCGCGATCGCCTTGCTAGAACCATCCGACTGCGATGCTTATCTAGCTATGGTGAATCGTAACAGAGACCATCTTAGCCGCTGGTTGCCGTGGTTAGATCGCATGCATACGCGTGAAGACGCATTAGCGTTCATCGATCGAACGCGAAGGCAGTGGGTAGCACTAGACGGATTCACCGCGGGTATTCAGTACAAGGGAAGACTAGGCGGGATCGCGGGATTCAATACGGTTAATCGACAGCATCAGCACCTCGCGATCGGTTACTGGTTAGATCAAGATCTACAAGGCAAGGGGATCATGACCAAGGTGTGTACGTACCTCGTCCGATATGCCTTCGAAGTCATGGGGATGAATCGGATCGAGCTGCGTACCGAGGTGGATAATGTGAAGAGCCGGGCGATACCGGAGCGGCTTGGCTTCATCCATGAAGGAGTCGCGAGGCAATCGAATCTGGTGAATGGCCGATATGTCGATCACGCCGTCTATAGCCTATTAGCGGACGAGTGGAAGAAGAAGCAGACACCACTACCGGAGATTAAGAACGGCAGGGGGATTCGTCTTGAAGATACTCGCTCTGATGACGTTTGATATCTTCCGCTTGTCGCTTGGAGAAGCATTACAACAGTTAGGCCATGAAGTGAAGTTCCTAGGTGAGTTCGATGAAGACCAGCTTGATGCCGAGATACGAGCTTATCGACCCGATATGGTCGTGGATATGGGGTGGGATGTATGGCAACAGGATAAGCACGTTCATCATAAGCTAGAGCCGATCCGTGAGGTGATCCGTCGTCATGGCATCTTTCATCTGTACTTCGCAGAGGAAGATTGGCTGCACTTCGAGCGTTGGTCGAAGCGATATTGTTCGATCATGCGACCATCCTTCGTGCTTACGAGAAGTCCTCTTACGATACGCCATTATGAAGAGCTCGGGATTAAGGCGTCTTATCTCGACGTAGGATGTAATCCTAGCTTCCATACACCCGGTCCGGTCGAGGAAGCATACAGGTGTGATGTAGCACTCGTCGCGAATGGGAATTTCACGATCGGAGAGCTGCGCTATAAGAGTATACATGATCTTGTGCTCCCGTTACTGGATCAATCGAAGTATTCGGTGAAGATATGGGGGAAGCACTGGGGGAATATCGATTGGTGTTATCCCGGTAAGAAGGTATCGCCTGCTATGCTGCAGGGCAAGCTACCATTCCCAGAGACTCCATCTGTATACCGATCGGCGAAGATTAATATCAGTATTCAGACCAGTCATGATCAGTTAAGCAACCGAACGATGGATATTATGGCATGCGGGGGCTTCTTACTAACATCGAATACGAAAGCAGTACGAGAGAAGCTTCGACCAGGGGTGAATTGTGCGACATCGTCTTCTCCAGAGGAGACGATCAGGTTGATCGAGCATTATCTGCAGCATGACGAGGAGAGACGCCGTATCGCACACGAGGGATATAAGCTAGCGACCGAGCAATTCGCCTACCAAGTTACCTTGTCTAAGATATGGCCAGAGATCGAGCAGGCGTGGAAAGAGCACCGGCGCAGGTCAGGTATACCTACAACCGCTCCAATGAATCTACTCCGCGACGGACAGTTCCTCGAAGCGAATAAAGCATGGGTAGCACACAACGCGACTTCGGAGACTAGCCTAGGGTACGGTGCATCAGGAAGTATGAAATTTCATGGTGGAGCGGATAATGCTTACATCCAGCAGAAGGTGCCTGTCACTCCTGGTCAGTCGTACCTGCTAACGGCATGGTTTGCCACATCAGCTACAGGACCAGGCGCCCCCGTTCATATCTTCGTCCAATATTATACGAAGGATAACCAGCTATTAGGCTTCGGCCTATACCACATATTGTTCGTGACAGATATGACAGAGACATGGTTCCCTTACCGCGGAATCACGACTGCAGTACCGCCAGACGCCTCCTATGCTTGGGTGTTGATCAATAAAGTTCCGCATGAACATAGCGAATCTCTCTTAGTGTCGGACTGTAAGATGATCGAGTATACCACCTGATCATAGAAATGAAGGTAACACCACGACCCGATTCTAACGTATAATAGAGTGGTATGTTGCAACGTTAGAGAGAACATGGGGTGGAGTTAGGCTATGATCATGGGAATGATCGCTTGGTTGCTCATCATCTTATTATTCGTGATCGGGATGGTCGGGACGATCTATCCGATCTTGCCAGGCGTTATCGCGATTTATGCTGCTTTTTTTGTGTATGGATTTATGATCAGCTTCGAAGATTTCGGTATCTGGTTCTGGTCGATCCAGACCGTGATCCTCATCGTGCTATTCATCGCAGACTATGCGGTCGGCGCGATCAGTGTGAAGAAGTATGGAGGGAGCCGTGCATCTGTCATCGGCATGACCATCGGCTTAATATTCGGCCCGTTCGTCCTGCCTGTGGCGGGATTGATCGCAGGCCCATTCATCGGTGCGGTGCTCGGTGAACTGACACAAGTTAGCGATATGAAGCATGCGCTTAAGGTTGGTTGGGGGTCACTCGTAGGATTATTTGCGAGCGTCATCACGAAGATCTTGTTACAGCTACTGATGATTGTTCTCTTCTTCATATGGATCATCTTCTAGAGTTTATCTGATGGCTGTGCATGACATCGTTAGGACTTGGCGGATAGCCAGGTCCTTTCGTATAGATGGGGAAGGTTACGCGATCCGTTGACATCCATCTACTCATCCGTTATGATGCTTATATACCCACAGGGGTATATATGAATAGCTAATAGAAAGTTTCGATCGTTCGATATTCTTATCTTATATGAGGAAGGATGAGCATGATGGCAGGAAAATATACGAAGGATATGTTACCACAAGAAGTGAGACAACGCCTTGCATCGGGTGAGACGCTTCGGATCATCGATGTACGGGAGCCAGCAGAATGGTCTTCAGGTCATATCCCGGGCGCGAAGCATATCCCGCTCGGCTCGATCGTCCAACGGTTGAATGAGCTGGACAAGCATGCAGAATACATCATCGTGTGCCGTAGCGGTGGCCGTAGTAGTCTCGCTTGCGAGCATCTGGAATCGATGGGCTATCAGGTGGTGAATATGCCGGGCGGCATGTCCGAATGGGATGGAGAGATTTCGTACGATGAATAGCCGTTGGACGCGGGGTGGCTGAGCCACCTTTTTTCATGCTATTATAGACGAAGCGATGAGATCGAAGTAGACCTGAAGGGACGAGAGTGCTAGTGATAGCGGATACAGGGGAACGTGTCATTCCCGAGCTGATGAAGTCGACGAATACGATGCTATTAGAGCATACGGCACGATACTATTTCTCTACTCCGTATGTGTCCGGCCGGGTATTAGATATGGCTTGCGGAGCTGGATTCGGTACACATATGGTCGCCAAGCTGTGCATGAAACATATGGAGGGTATCGTAGGGGCAGATCGCGATCCTGAGATCATCGAGTATGCTAGAGCAACTTATTATCATCCTTCATCAAGCTTTGTGACGATCGATGTGATGGATCAAGATATCGTTAGTAAGCTGGGGTTATTCGATACGATCCTTAGCTTCGAGACGATCGAACATGTGGAAGATGATAGACTCTTCATTCAGCAGCTATATTCCTTATTGAAGCCCGGAGGATTCTTAGTCATCTCGACGCCTTTCGGCAAAGGCAGAGGGGTACCCTGCGGTCAACCATTCCACTATCATCAATTGTCGAGAGAAGAGTTCGAGTCGAGCTTTACGATGTTCCAAGAGGTAGAGATGTACTATCAACGCGGCGTGACCATCGAACCGCCAAGACGTGATGTGTATTATCCGATCGGTGTCGCAGTCTGTAAGAAGTAATAACGGCAATATAGGGGGACAGTCAGGAAAATGCGGATTTACAACGCTAAGCCCATTTCCCCGACTATTCACCCAGTTTTAACAACGTTAAGAAAGTTTCAAGGGTCTTAAAGAATCTAACGAGACCATTTTCTCCGAATTAAAATGGTATTCTCCAAGTAAATTAAAATGTTCCCAGCCTAGAGGTGACATATGGTGCAATAATTCTTCATTAAAACTACCTGACCGTTTTTGATATTCAACTGCCTTTGTTAGATGTAAAGTATTCCAGATACTGATGGCATTAATGATTATATTTAAG